>Ga0209563_100044_pt1 | contig 396812 bp, 350 predicted proteins | sample AraplaCvi_mMF_r2_FD_184271 | JGI IMG/M metagenome (GOLD analysis project Ga0209563, IMG submission 184271) | Arabidopsis root microbial communities from North Carolina, USA - plate scrape CL_Cvi_mMF_r2 (SPAdes) (version 2) | ecosystem: Host-associated > Plants > Roots > Endosphere | place: USA...
TGAAGCTGTAGAAGAGTCGATCTTGCATGCTGCCACCTTGACCCATCATCTGCGTTCTCCTCGATGAAACGATGCAGGAACACTAGGTCATCAGCCGCAGATTTCCATCGGGTTTTTCAACAGAATCAGCCTGAAGGGGCCGGCCGCGTCGCAGCGTAAGCGGTCGCTCAGTCGAGCGGCCAGGGCGCTTCCTTCGCAAGCGCCACCGGCTCCGGCTTGGCACCACCCGCCTGATCGACGCCGCGCCACCACGGAGTGACGGCCCCGGCCTGCGCGGGCTCTACCGCTTCGCCTAGTCTCGGCATCAGCAGTCGACGATCACCAGGCTCGGCCAGCAACGTCTCCGCCGGTGCATCCCATGCGTGCAAAGCCAGCGAGAACGTGCCCCAATGCACCGGCAGCATCAACGCCTGCTTGCCGGCGTTGAGCCAATCAAAAGCCTGCAAAGCGTTGTGCGGCCCGAGGTGGATGTCGCCCCAGGCCGGATGGTGCGCGCCGACCTCCAGCATGATCACGTCGAAGGGCCCGAGCCGTTCGGCGATCGTCTTGAACTGCTCGGTCAGGCCGGTGTCGCCGCTGAAGAAGACGGCGTGCTTGTCGCTGCGCACGACCAGCGAGGACCACAAGGTCGAATTGCGATCCTTGAGCCCGCGCCCCGAGAAATGCTGCGAAGGCGCCGCCGTCACGCGCACGCCACTCAGTTCAAACGACTGCCACCAATCCAGCTCATGGATCAGCTCCGGCGCCACGCCGAACGCTTCCAGATGCGCGCCCACGCCGAGCGACGTGATGAACGGCACGCCGACCTTGGCCAGCGCCCGCACGGTCGGATAGTCCAGATGGTCGTAGTGATCGTGCGAGAGCAGGATCGCGTCGATGTGCGGCAGCTCGGCGACCTTGATCGGCACCGGCTGGAAGCGCTTGGGGCCAACCAGCCGCGAAGGCGAGGCGCGCGGCCCCCAGACCGGATCGGTGAGGAAACGCAGGCCGCCGATCTCCAGCAGCACGGTCGAGTGGCCGAGCCAGGTCACGCGCAGGCCGCTGTCGGGCACGCGCAGCCAGCGCTCGCGCGGGTCGATGGCGGGCAACTCGTGCTCGGGCACGCGGCGCTCGCCGCCGCAGAGGAACTCGCCGATCGAGGGCATCGGCGTGTTCGGGTCCTTGAGGCCAGGGAGGATGGGCGGCGTGTTGCGGAACGCGCCATCGCGCCACTGGGGCGAAGCCTGCACGCGCTCGAGGCGCGCACCGGCGGGTTTCTTGCCGAGAGATCTCATGGGCCAACTGTCGCAGGTTGCACGTCAATCTGCTTCTATTGCGTAAATGGCAACAATCCATTCTGGCGCTGCCGGTTGTTCTCAGGGTTACCCAGGAAGAGAATTGCGCTCAGTTCAAGAGTTATTGCGCACACCACAATGGACCGTCTGCACAGCCTTCAAGCCTTCTGCAAAGTCATCGACCTGCAAGGCTTCGCCGCGGCGGCCCGCGACATGGGCCTGTCGCCCTCGGTCGTCACCCGGCTGATCAACGACCTGGAAGCCCACGTCGGCGCGCGCCTGATCAACCGCACCACGCGCAAGCTGGTGCTGACCGAGGCCGGCGAGTCGTACCTGGAGCAGGTGCGCCGCGCGCTGGCCGATCTGGAAGAAGCCGAAGCCTCCGTGCGGTCGAGCAGCCAGACGCTGTCCGGCCACCTGAAGGTGCTGGCGCCGTCGGCCTTCGCCACACACCAGCTCGCGCCGCTGCTGATCGGCTTCCGCCGCCGCTACCCGAAGCTGACCGTCGGCCTCTCCGCGCCGGGGCCGGTCGAATCGCTGGACGAAAGCTTCGACGTCAGCCTGATCACCTCGCGCGGCCCGGTCGAAGGCGAATTCGTGGCGCGGCGCCTGGCGCGCTCGCACATGATCCTCTGCGCCTCGCCGAGCTACCTCGCGCGCCACGGCCGCCCGGCGGAGCCTCAAGACCTGCACGAGCACGAGGTCATCGCCACGCCGCTGGCGCAGGACATGACACTGCACCCAGATCGCGGCTCGCCCGCAGGCAGTGCGCCTTATCAGCTCACGCTGCAAAACCCGCCCTTGTCCACCACGCACATGGACATTGCACTCTCGGCAACGACCTCCGGGCTCTGCATCAGCGCCATGCCGAGCTATGCCGCCGCGCAATCGATCGCCGAACGCCGCCTGGAGCGCGTGCTGCCGGGCTGGCATCTGTTCGAGATCTCCGTCTTTGCCGCGATTCCCTCGCGCAAGTACGTGCCGGCCAAGACGCGCGCCTTCCTCGACTTCCTGTTCGAGGTCTTCCCCGACGACGACAGCGACCCCTGGCTCACCGGCCGGGCAGCGCGTTAGGCGGCAGGTGCATCCATGGAACAACTCACCGCATCCAAGCCGCTTGCTGAGCGGATCTCCGAGCGCATCGACACGCTGAACCGCCACCTGCCCACGCTCGGCGAATGGATGCTCTCGGCCAAGACCTTCGTCGCCGCGCTGCTGGCCTTCTACGTCGCGCTGTCCATCGGCCTGCCGCGCCCGTACTGGGCCTTCGCCACCGCGTACGTCGTCTCCAACGCGCTGACCGGTGCCACGCGCTCCAAGGGCCTGTACCGCGTGCTCGGCACGCTGATCGGCGCCACGGCCGCCGTGCTCGTGCTGCCGCTGCTGGTGGACACGCCGATCCTGCTGAGCCTGTTCATCTCCGTGTGGACGGGCACGCTGCTCTATCTGTCGTTCCTCGACCGCCTGCCGAGCAACTACGTCTACATGCTCTCGGCCTACACGCTGCCGATGATCGCGCTGCCGATGGTGCAGGCGCCGGACCAGGCCTTCCCCTTCGCCGTCTCGCGCAGCGAGGAGATCCTGCTCGGCATCCTGAGCGCCAGCCTCGTGTCCTCGCTGGTGCTGCCGGGCAAGGTGGCACCCGTGCTGCAAGCGCGCTTTGGTGCGTGGATGCTGGATGCCGGCCGCTGGGCCACGGGCCTGCTGCGCAGCGAAGCCGCCGGCACGCCGCGCGATGCAGCCACGATGGTCAGCAGCCACCGCCTCGCCGCCGACGTGCTGGCGCTCGACCAGTTCATCAGCCACCTGCGCTACGACACCGACAGCGACGACCTCGTGCGCATGGCCCGCGAGCTGCGCATGCGTCTGGGTCTGCTGCTGCCCACGCTGTCTTCGCTGAGCACCGCCGTGCGCGCGCTGCGTGCATCGAGCGAGGGCGTGCCCGAAGACCTCGACCGCAAGATGAACGCCATCGCCGACTGGGTCGCCGAGCCGCCTTCCGCCGAGGCCGAAGCGCGTGGCGTCGAGCTGCAACAGCGTTTGCGCGAACTTGCGCAGAGCAGCGGCGCGCCCACGAGCTGGAACGCGCTGCTCGGCCGCCACGTGATGAAGCGCCTCGAAGGCCTCGTGCAACTCTGGCGCGACGGCCGCGCGCTGCAACGCATGATGGGCGAAGGCCGCCTCGACCCCGCCTGGGTGCCCGCCTACGAGCGCTGGACCTTCAGCCCCTCGGTACGCCACCACGACCGCGGCATGCAGATCTTCTCGGCCGTGTCGGTGTGCACCATCACCTTCATCGCCAGCCTGATGTGGATCTTCAGCGGCTGGGCCGATGGCGCCGGCATGGTGATCATGTGCGCCGTCGTCTCCTGCTTCTTCGCTACGCAGGACGAACCGGCGCCGGCGCAGATGGCCTTCTTCGTCGCCAACACCTTGTGCCTCGCGATGGGCCTGGTGATGCTGTTCGTCGTGCTGCCTTCGGTCCACGAGTTCGAGACGCTGGCGCTGGCGCTGGCGCCAATCTTCCTGCTCATCGGCACGCTGGTTTCGCGGCCCGCCTTCGCGGTGATGGCGATGGGCCTGACGGTGACGCTGGCCACGGGGCTGGGCCTGACCGAGTCGTACAGCTCGGACTTCGGCATCTTCGTCAACAGCAGCCTGGCGAGCATGGCGGGCAATCTGCTGGCGCTCGTTTGGACGCTGCTGACGCGACCGTTCGGCGCATCCTTGAGCCTGCGCCGCCTGCTGCACGCCACCTGGCGCGACCTGGCCGAGACCGCCTCCGGCCGCCGGATCGGCGACGAAGACGAACTGCGCGCCCGCATGATCGACCGCCTTGGCCAGCTGATGCCGCGCCTGGCCAGCAGCACCGGCCTGCACGGCACCGACGGCCTGCCCGAGCTGCGCGTGGGCTTGAGCGCCGTGCTGCTTCAGCAGGAGAAGGCCGCGCTGCCGGAAGAAGCGCAAGCTCGCCTGCAAGCCGCGCTGGACGATGTGGCGCAGCACTACGAGCAGCGCCTGCAATCGCCCGGCGCATTGCCCGCGAGCACCGGCCTGCGCCGCCGCCTCGAAGCTGCGATCCATGCGCTGACGCCGCTCGCGGCCGACTCGGTCGCAGCGCACGAAACGCTGCACGCACTGGCCGAACTGCGCCTGACGCTGACGCCCGAAACACCTGCACAAGCCCCCGCACAAGAAGGAGTCTCCGCATGATCGGCGACCTCACGCTCTACGGCGTCTACCTGCCCGCGCTCGCCCTGCCGATGCTGCTGGCCTACCTGCTGCTCACCGGCGTGCGCTGGGCCTTCGGCCGCATCGGCGTCTACCGCTGGGTCTGGCACCGCTCGCTCTTCAACCTCGCTCTTTATGTGATCGCGCTCTACGCCATGGTGCGTTGGACCGCAGGATGGATGCCCTCATGAAACGCCAAAACACTTCCTCCATCGCTCCGCTCGCCCGCAAGCTCGTGCCGGTGGCCGTGACGCTCGCCGTCGTCGCCGTCGCCTGGGTTGCCGGGCGCCATGTGTGGGAGCAGTATTCCGATGCGCCGTGGACGCGTGATGGCCACATCCGCGCCGACGTCTTGCAGATCGCGCCCGATGTCGGCGGCCTGATCACCGAGGTCGGCGTGCGCGACAACCAGCCCGTGCACCGCGGCGATCTGCTGTTCCAGGTGGACAAGGCGCGCTACGAGTTGGCGCTATCGCAGGCGAAGGCCACCTTGCAGCAATCGCGTGCTTCCGCAGCGCAGGCGAAAGCCAATCTCGCGAACCAACGCGTGATGCTGGAGCAGGCCAAGCGCGAGGCGGCGCGCAACCGCAAGCTGTCCGATCTGGTCGCGCAGGAAAGCGTCGAGCAGGGCGACCTGAAGGTGCATCAATCGGAATCCGCCGTGGCACTGGCGCAGGCCGCACAAGCCGCCGCAGCAGCGAACGAAGCCTCGGCCAGCAGCGCCGTGCAGATGGCCGAGCTGAACCTCGCACGCACCACGGTCCGCAGCCCGGTGGACGGCTACCTGAACGACCGCGCCCCGCACGTCGGCGACTACGTGTCGACGGGCCGGCCGGTGCTCTCGATGGTCGACGGCGGCTCCGTCTACGTGGACGGTTACTTCGAGGAAACCAAGCTCGACAAGGTCCATGCCGGCCAGGCCGTCAGCATCCAGATCATGGGCCAGAGCGGCAGCCTGCGCGGCCATGTGCAGAGCCTCGCCGCCGGCATCGAGGACCGCGACCGCAGCAGCGGCTCGAACCTGCTGCCCAGCGTGAACCCGAGCTTCAACTGGGTGCGGCTGGCGCAGCGCATTCCGGTGCGCATCAGCATCGACAACTGGCCGGCCGGGCAGCAGCCGACGATCGGGCGCACGGCGACGGTGTCGATCCTCGATGAGAAGGCGGAGAAGCCGGCTGCGAAGGGGAATCAGTCATGAAGCGCTTGCTTGCTCTCACCGCCGCGCTGGTGCTTGCGGGTTGCACGACTGTCGGCCCCGATTACAAGCTGCCCGCGCAAGCTGCCGTCAACAAGCCGACTGCGCAGGTCGCGTTTCAACAGGCGCATGGCGCTGGCGTCAGCTCGGAGGCGCTGCCTGCGAACTGGTGGAAGCTGTATCGCAGCGCTGAACTCGACGCGCTCGTGGCGCAGGCGCTGACGGCCAACAACTCGCTGCGGGCCGCTGAAGCGCACCTGCGTCGTGCGGTGGCGTTGCGCGCCGAGATCGACGGTGAACGCGATCCGAAGTTCGGTGCGGTTGCAGCCGTGAAGCGCGCGCGTGAATCGGGCGAGGCCTACCTGCTGTCGGAACAGTTGCCCGTGATGAACGAGGGTGAACTCGCCATCCACGCGTCCTACCAGCTCGACCTCTGGGGCCAGCTCAAGCGCGGCGAGGAAGCGGCCGAGGCGAACGTGGAAGCCGTCGAAGCGGCCAAGGATGTGGCACGCGTCAGCGTCGTCGCGCAGACCGTGCAGGCGTACTTGCAGCTTTGCCACGCGCAGATCGAGAAGCAAGTTGCGACGCGCGCCATCGGCTTGCAGGAGCGCACCCTCGGCCTGAGCGAACGCATGCTCTCCGCCGGCCGCGGCAGCAGCAGTGACGTGCTGCGCGCGCAAGGTCAGCTCGAAGCACAACGTGCCTCGCTGCCGCGCTTCGACGCGGAGCGCGAAGGCGCGTTCTACAAGCTGGCTGCGCTGCTCGGGCGAACGCCGCAGGAAATGCCGGCCAGTTCGGTGAGCTGCGCCGCTCCGCCACAACTCGACCAGGCGCTGCCCGTGGGCGACGGCGCCGCGCTGCTCAAGCGCCGTCCCGATCTGCGCCAGGCGGAACGCCAGGTGGCCGTCGCTAGCGCCCGCATCGGCGTCGCGACCGCCGCGCTCTATCCGAACATCAGCATCGGCGCCTCCGCCGGCTTGGTCGGCATCGCCGAGCACCTTGGGCAGCCCGCGACGCAATCGTTCGGCATCGGCCCGCTGATCCAATGGCACATCCCCGATGCCGGCGCCAAGGCGCGCATCAAGATGGCCGAGGCCGATGAGCAAGCCGCGCTCGCGCAGTTCGACGGGGTGGTGCTGCACGCGCTGGCCGAGACCGAGAGCGCGCTGAGCCGCTATCGCAACGATCTGCAGCGCCAAGGCTCGCTGCGCAGGGCGCGCGACATGGCGGCCGCGCTGGCGGCCGAGCAGAAGCGCTTCGTCGAGGAAGGCCGGCACCCGTACGCCAGCAACCTCGATGCGCAGCGCGTGCTGATCGGCGCCGAGAGCGCGCTCGCTGCGGCCGATGCCGAAGTGGCGCAGGACCAGGTGCGTGTGTTCCTGAGCCTCGGCGGCGGCTGGGAAGCCGCGCCGGCGCCCACGACCACGTCGAGCCGCTAACGCCTATTTCACCGTGATCGAGGCGCTGCCACTGCTGTGGTAGCCCTCGGTCTCGACGATCTGATAGTCGAACTCAGTCCCGAGCTTCATGCCGAGCCTGGCCCACGCATCGAAGTGCGCTCCGACGTCGACCGAGCCGCTGGACCGCTTGCTCGTTCGCACGCTCCAGTACTGCGGGAAGGTGGCCGTGCCGACGATCGAAGGCTGGTTCTCGCGCAGCGTGCGGTAGATCTTGTACGTGCCGCCGTCCACCTCGATCTGGTCGATGGGCTCGCCGCCGGGCGGCGTCCAGGCGCCATAGTTCTCGACGATGTAGTACTCCACCAGCGGCTGTTTGGTCCAGCCGTAGACGGCGAGGTAGCCGTTGCTGCCGCCGTCGAAGCGGCCGTCGAATTGCACGACGCGGCGGCTACCCACGGCCCAGCCCTTGCCGGCGGTGAAGTTGCCGGTCTTGCTCCACTGCACGGCGTAGTTGCCGCCTGCGCCGAGCTCCATCGAGACGGTGCCCGGCGAGTCGGTCCAGAAGGAATAGAAGAAGCCGTCGTGCGTGCCGGTCTTGTTCGCGGTGATGGGATCGGCGCCGGCAGCGACGACGCAGAGTGAGGCCAGCAGGGCCGTTGCGAGTTTGGCAATCATCGGATTCAACGCTGTTGCAGCAGCGCCTGGTATGGGTGCATCAGCGCGTACAGCGCATAGGCGGCGCCGCCGACCGCCACGGCCAGCTCGGTATAGCGTGCCTGCCGGACTTGCGGTGCGGGCACGCCAGCCGCGTCAGCGTACGAGGCCAGCGTTTGCAGCGCCGCGCCGACGAAGTCCGGGCCGCCGAGCGCCACGGCCTCGCCGCCGAGCACGATCGAGCGCGGGTCGAAGGTGGTCCAGATGTTCTGGAGCAGCACGCCGAGGTTCTTGCCGGCCGCTTCAAAGGCGGCGCGCGCTTCGGGCTTGGCGCTGGTCATTGCAGCGCGCAGATGTGCGAGGTCGTGCACGCCTGCATCGGCGGCGATGGCGCGCAGGCCCACATACGCTTCCGCGCAACCGCGTCGCCCGCAAGAGCAGTTGCGGCCCTTGAGTTGCAGCGTCGTGTGGCCGATCTCGCCACCCGCGCCGGTGGCGCCGGTGAACAGGTTGTCGCCCAGCACGATGCCGGCGCCTAACCCCACGCCGCAGCTGATATAGACCAGCGGATCGTCGGCCGGGCGCGGGCCGAATTCGGTCTCGCCGACGGCGGCCAGGTCCGCTTCGTTTTGATAGTGCACGGGCACATGGCCGAGGCCGGCGGATTCCAGCTCGGCGCGCAGCCGGTCACCGACGGGCACCTTGCGCCAGCCGATGTTGGGCGCGAACTGCAACATGCCGGTCTGCGATTCCACCGCACCCGGCAGGCCCACGCCGATGCCCAGCACCTCGCGGCCTTCGCCGACCTCGCGCTGCGCCAGCACCGAGATCATCTCCACGAGCTGATGGCAGGCACCTTCCGGGTCCAGCTGGCGCAAGGCCGCCTGGTTGGCTTCGAGCACCTCGCCGTGGATCGAGGTGGTGACCACGCGGATCGTGTCCGGCGTGAGCTCGGCGCCCACCAGCACGAAGCGCTTGCCGTCGAGCTGCAAGGGCGTCGGCCGGCGGCCGAGCTGGCCGGCCACCACGAGCGCGGGGCTCTCGCTGATCCAGCCTTCGTCGATCAGCTCCTTCACGAGCTGACTGACCGTCGAGCGGGTGAGGCCGCTGCGGTCGGAGAGGTCGGTGCGGGAGATGCCGTCGCCGCCTTCGCGCATCAGGCGCAGGAGGGCGATGCGGTTGATGTGCTTCACCAGGCGCTGGTCGCCGGTGATGGGCAACTGCGCGGCGGTCGGCGTGCTCATGTATCGTGGTTCGGGCGTTGGCTCAAGCGCGACGGGCCTTGAAGAATGCGTTGACGGTCAGGCGGCCTTGGCCGCTTGCATAGTTCCCGGGCCAGGCGATGTCGCCCGAGTGGAACAGCGCGCCATCGTAGAAGACGATGCGGTTGAATTTCGCCGGCAGGCGGCCGATCAGCTCGAAATAAGCGTTAGACGCCGTCATGTAGCCGGGCGCGATGCCGTATTTCTGCGTGAAGGCGGCGGAAGACAGCTGGCCGGCGTCGCGCAGCAGCGCGGCGGTTTCGGCCTCGGGCATCAGCGGGCGGAAGAAGACGGTGCCGCCGAGCGATTCGTCCGCGAACAGGTAGTGCACGGCGGCGGCCATCATCTCGCCGGGCGGCAGGCCGGAATCGTCGCGGTGGCAGATGCGCTGGCGCGGGTCGAGCGTGGCGCTGTCCTGCGTCACGCGCGAGAGGCGGGCGTACATGCCGAGGCTCTCGCCCGCGCGCAGCGGCTCGCGGCAGTGCTGCTCGAAGAAGGCTTGCAGCGGCGCGGTGATCGACGGCGGCAGGTCGTACTGCGGGCCGGGATAGGGATGGCCGGGCCGCGGCTGGAACTGCGCGCCGGCCGATTGCGCCAGCGCCACCAGCGCCTCGGGGTTCAGCGCGAAGTCGTCGACGATGTAGACGGGCGAGCCATCGGCCAGATGCTGGACTTCGATGCGCGCGTCCGGGTTGATGCGCAGCTCGGGCGCGGGCATCGCGGCGGGTTTCGGCATCATCGGCTCGACCGGCAGCGGCGCCGGGCAGAACTGCCGCACGAAGGCCTCGTGCGTGGGCAGCTTCATGGTCTTGCGCGCCACTTCCTTGCGGATGCCGGTCAGGAAATCGGCGAGCGTGCGGTCGTTCATCTGCCGCGTGATCGGGTGGTGGCCGGCCGGCGTGATGCCCTGGCCCATCATCACCTGCACCCACGAGTTCTCGGCGAAGAGTTCGTCGGTGCCGATCATCACGCGGCCCGTGTCGCGGAAGTGCTGGATGCGGTGGGCGAGGAAGGGGGGCACCTCCATCTCGCGGCACTGGCGCCAGAAGTCCGAATCGGTCCGGTTCTGGACGTTGTAGTGCAGGATGATGAAGTCGCGGATGTTCTCGATGGCGACGCGGGTCTGGCGGTTGTATTCGTCGATGTCGCTCTGCTTGACGCCGTCCACCGGGAACATCTGCACGAGCCGCGTCATGCCCTTCTGGATCAGGTGGATGCTGGTCGATTCGAGCGGCTCCAGGAAGCCGCTGGACAGGCCGATGGCGACGACGTTGTGCTTCCAGACCACATCGCGCTGACCGGGCTTGAACTTGATGATGCGCGGCGGGCGGATCACCTCGCCGGTCACGTTCTTGAGCAGCGTGGTCTTGGCGTCTTCGTCGCTCAGGTGCTTGGAGCTGAACACGAGGCCATTGCCCACGCGGTGCTGCAAGGGGATCTGCCATTGCCAGCCCCACGGATGGGCGATCGAGCGCGTGTAGGGCACGGCATCGCCGGTGCGTGCGGTCTGCGCGGCGACGGCAGAGTCGCAGGGCAGCCAGTGCGACCAGTCCTCATACGGCACGCCGAGCGTCTCGCCGAGCAGCACGGAGCGCATGCCGGTGCAGTCGATGAAGAAGTCGGCTTCGAGCTTGCTGCCGTCGGCCAGCGTCAGGTCGGTGATGAACTCGCTGGCTTCGTCCTGGTGGACCTTGACGATCTTGCCTTCGATGCGCTTGACGCCTAACGCCTCGGAATAGCGGCGCAGATAGCCGGCGTACAACGTGGCGTCGAGGTGGTAGGCGAAATTGATGCCGTTGTCGGGCAGCAGGGCGAAGCGGTGGTCGAGCGCGGCGCGGGCCTCGAAGCAGTAGTCGTCGTAGCTGCTGGCCAGACCGCGCTTCCTGCCTTCCAACCAGAAATGCTGGAAGCTCGCCGTCCAGTGCGAGCTGCCGGCGCGGCCGAAGGAGTGGAGGTAGTTCTCGCCGACGTTGCGCCAGTTCTCGAAACTGATGCCGAGCTTGAAGGTGGCCTGCGTGGCCTGCATGAACTCCTTCTCGTCGAGGTCGAGGATCTCGTGGAAGTGGTGCAGCGTGGGGATGGTGGCTTCGCCGACACCGACGGTGCCGATCTCTTCGGATTCGAGCAGGCGGATGTCGAACTGCTGGCCCAGGCACTTGGCCAGGCCGGCGGCCACCATCCAGCCGGCGGTGCCGCCGCCGGCGATCAGGATGCGCTTGATGGGCTTGTTCATCACGGGACTTCAGCGATTCAATCGGTTCAACAGCACCGCACGCAACTGGCGCGCGATGGGCTCGGAGACGGGGGCGCCGAGCACCCCGCGGGCGTGGGCCGGAATGTGGGCGGCCGTTTCATCGGTGGCGTCGAACACGTAGTGGTCGAAGAGGGCGCGCCACGCGTCGCGCTGCTCGGGCGGCAGGTCGCGCAGCGTCAGCAGCGCCATCATCAGCGTGTTCAGCGGCGTGTCCATGTAGGGCGGCGACTGGCGCCACCAGAAGTTCACCAGCGCGTTCACGTCCGAGAGGCTTTCCACGCCGTGCCACCACTGGCTCGGGATGAAGAGCGCATCGCCGGCCTCGAGCTCGAACACGCGCGCGTGCTTGAGCGCCTCCGCATAACGCGGAAAGCGAGCGGTGTCCGGATTCACGGTGTCCACCAGGCTGATCGGCTGGCCGGCCGGCGTGAGGTCGAGCGGGCCGACGTAGAGGTTGGCCACCTGCGCGGGCGGGAACAGCGTGAAGCGGCGACGGCCGGCGACGACGCAGGCGAGGTTGTCCGGCAGATCGAAGTGCGGGGACACGCGCATGCGGTTGCCGAGCCAGAGGCTCACGTGCGGCTGGTGGGCGTCGAGCGGCGGCATCGGGTTGTCGCTGCGCAGACCGGGGAAGCTGCCGTCGAGTTCGGTGGAGCCGAGGTAGAGGGCGTCGGCGCATTCTGCGGACTTGAGCAGGTCGTCGAGCAGCGCGCCGAACGGCCGCACCTCGCGGGCGAAGTTGAAGCCGGTGAACTCGTCGTTGTAGAAGAAGCGGCCGCCGATTTCGTGCGGCCCGCGCCAGAGGCCCACGCGCGTGTCGTTGCCGAAGCGACGCAGGTAGTCGCAGAAGGCGGTGTCCGATCGCTTCGCGGCCTCGGCCAGCGGCCAGTGGTTCACCAGCCCGCGCAGCAGCACGGGCTCGGTCGATTGCAGCACGTCGAGGGTCAGCTCGGTCATGTCGTCAGGCCGGCACTCAGGCGGCCTCTCTCGCCAGGTGCCTGCGGATCAGCGGCGCGATGTTGGACAGCGAGGCAATGGCCATGTAGATCGGCTGCAGGTAGTCGGCCTGATGGAGCAGGGCGACCGCGCCGGCATCGAGCGCGGCGAGGCGCTCCTCGTTGATCATCGAGAAGCCGTGCAACTGGCCTTGCGAGCCGTCGGGCCGCTCGACGGTCAGCACGAAGGATTCGAGCAGGCCGTGCTGCACCAGCGCGCCGACGAACTCGGGCACGGTCTGCAGGCCCTCGTGCAGCGTGCGCAGCACGGCATTGATGCTGTCGATGTACTCGCTCATGCCGCCCTGCGGCAGGAACACGGCCTCGCCGTCGGCGCCCCGGCTGATGCGCGGGCTGGCCATGTCGACCATCACCCGCATCTCGTCGGTCTCGCGGTCCACGCCGATGGAGAAGGGCATGCGGCGCATGGCGAGCGGGATGTAGTCGGCCCCCCAGTTCTCACCGTCGAGGAACAGGTTCTCGCCTTGCTGCAGGCCGAACAGGGCCACCGGCAGCATGCCGCCCTGGCCGTCTTCCTGGAACACGATCGGGTAGTGGGCCTGCACGCTGCGGAACTCGTCCGGCGTGACGGGGCAGGACATGTGGTCGTCGCCCCATTGCGCACCTGGACGGGTGACGATGCGCAGGTCCTTGTGGGTGACGTTGTTCAGCAGTTCAAGCATGGGTTCAAGGGGTGAAGGTGCGCTTCCAAGGAAGACCGTCCCCGCACCTGCAAGGTCACGGGGACGGCAATGTCGGAAGGGTAGATCAAACGACCCGACCTGATCGGCTCCGGGGATCGGGGAATCCCCGGAAAAGGCCGATCAGAAGCGGTAGCGGGCGCCGATCAGCACACGGCGGCCGGTCTGCGTGACGGACACGAGCTGCTCCACCGCGCGGCCGTGCTGGCGCACATAGCCGTCGTTGAGGTTCAGCAGGTCGGCCTGGATCGTCAGCTGCTTGCCGATCTTGTAGCCGATCGACATGTCGATCTGGGCATAGGGCTCGGTGTAGACCGGGTTGTTGCCTGCGCCGTCGGTCGTGCCGGCCAGGAACTCGCCGCGCCAGTTGTACGCCGCACGCACCGACCAGCTGTTGTCTTCGTAGAAGCCCACCAGATTGGCCGAGTTGCTCACGCCCAGCAGTGCCGCCTGGGTGTTCGTGTTCACGTTGTCGTACTTGAGGCCGGTGCGCACCCAGGTGTAGTTGCCCTGCACGCCGAAGCCGCTCTTGCCGAACATGTGCTGGAAGTTGAACTCCAGGCCCTTGATGTTGTCACCCTTGCTGTTGGAGTAGGTGGTGACCTGGAAGGGCATGGCCGGGTCGGAAGAGAGGCCGGCGATCTGGCCGGAGATCTCGCCCGAAGCACCCGTCGCGCCCACCGTCACGCCGGGCGAGCCCGCATAGTGCGTGAAGATGTAGTTGCGGATGCAGAGCGGCTGCGTGTTGCCGCCGCAGGCCGCGAGGCCCGCGTTGTAGTACGCGCCGCCGATCGGCGTGGTCAGGCCCGGCACCGTCATGGTGACGCTGGAGCTGCTCACGAAGTCGCTGACCTTCTTGTAGAAGGCGCCGGCCGACACGTAGCTCGACTTGTTGTAGTACCACTCGGCCGAGAAGTCGAAGTTCTTGGACAGCAGCGGCTTCAGGTTCGGGTTGCCGGTCGTCGCCTGGCCGCCGCTCACGGTGCTGGCGGTGGCCGAGCTGATGGACAGGCCGCCCAGCAGCTTGTCCCAGCCCGGGCGGCCGATGTTCTCGCCGAAGCTGGCGCGGATCTTCACGTCGGGCGTCAGGTCGGCGTCCCAGTCGATGCTGGGCAGCACATAGCTGTACTTGCCGGTGCCGTTGCCGAAGCTGTTGGGGCCCTGCGTCAGGTTGATTTCGTTCTGCGAGCCCCACGACGACGCCGTGTACGTGACCACCTGCGAAGACGAGTCGACGGTGGTGCGCTCATAGCGCACGCCCAGCGACAGGTTTTGCGGAACGACGGCTTCAAAGCTGCTGTCCCACTGCACGTAGGCGCTGGAGGACTTCTCCGTCGTGCGCCAGTCGCTGCCCGAGGTGTAGTCGGGTGCGGCCGCGAAGTAGGCCTCGGCCTCCGCCTTGGTCAGCGGGGTCGGGTGGCTGGACGTGCCCTTGGCCATGGCGATGGCGATCGCCTGGTTGCGCAGTGCGTTGAAGTCGTACGTGTAGAAGTTCGGGAACAGACGCGGATCATCGTGGCCCGGGATCTGGCTGAAGTAGCTCGACATGCTGGAGGTGTTCACCGGCACCACGGCGTAGTCGCCCTGCGCGCCGACGCCGCTCCAGTCGTTGTTCTGGGCGTGCGCACCGGCGGCGCGGTTGTGCACCTTGGTGAAGCCCAGGCCCGCGCTCAGCTTGTTGTCGGTGTCGATGCGGTAGCCTGCACCGGCCTGCACCTGGTCGACCGTCTGGTCGCTCAGGTTGGAGATGAACTGCGTGCCCGTGACTTGCGTCTTGGCGCCGTTGTAGACGGTGCCCGGCAGGCTCAGGATCGGCAGCTTCTTGTCATAGTAGGCGATGGCGTTGCCCTGGTCGAACATGGCCAGGTCCATCACCGAGTACGTGCCGAACGGGCTGTTCGGCGCGGTCTTGCCGACCGAGTGATGCGCGTCCAGGTTGACGTTCAGCGCCGTGCTGGCCTTCCAGTCCATGTTGAAGCCGGTCGAGTTCAGCGTGGACTTCTGCGCGTACAGACCGCCGTTGAGGGCGTAGTCGTGGTCGAAGTTCGGGAACAGCGCGGTCTGCACGATCGGCGTGGCGACCGGGCCGGTCGTGAACGTCATCGGTGCCGGAGCGGCCTGCGTGCCGAACGAGTAGTTGAACCAGCTCGAGTTCTCGGCGTTCTTCTTGTCCAGGGTGTTGCGCACCATGGTCTGGTCGACCGTGAACTTGACGTCCTTGGTCGGCGCGAACTGCAGCGTGACCTGGCCGTTCAGGCGCTCGCGCTGGATCGCGGTCAGCGAGTAGCGCATGTCCACCGAGGTCGAGTACAGACCCGTCGGGCGGTTCACGACCGGATCTGCGCCGCTGGTCGGCGCGAGCGGGATCGAGGTGCCGTTCTGGGCGGCGCCCAGCGTCGGGTGCCAGCCGTTCTGCGTGTAGGCCTTGTTCGAGCCGGAGTCGCGCTTGGAGTAGCTGCCCGAGATCGCGATGCCGAACTTGCCGTCCGCGAAGATGTCGCTGTAGATGCCGGAGACTTCCGGCGTGACCTTGCTGCCCTTGAACATCTCGGGCAGGCGGTTGTTGGAGTCATCCCAGCCGGCCTTGACGCTCAGCGCGGCGATGCGCACCTTGGTGTCCAGCGGGCGGGCGGTGCGCACGTCGATCGTGGCACCGATACCACCCGTGGGCGTGGAAGCGAGCGCCGTCTTGCGTACGACCACGGCCGAGATCGAGTCGGACGAGAGGTTGGAGAAGTCGAAGGCGCGTGAGCCGCTGGCGCCGCCGCCTTCATCGCTGATCGTGAACGTCGGCATCTGCCGGCCGTTCAGCAGCACCATGTTGTAGTCCGGGCCGATGCCGCGCACCGTCACCTTGGCGCCTTCGCCGCTGGCTGCGCGGTCGATGGACACGCCGGAGATGCGCTGCATCGACTCGGCCAGGTTGGTGTCGGGGAACTTGCCGATGTCTTCGGCCACGATGCCGTCGACCATGCCGTGGTTCTCGCGCTTGAGCGTGAGCGAGGTCTCCAGCGACTGGCGGATGCCGGTCACGACCACGGTTTCCAGCTTGTTGGTGTCCGCGGCCGGTGCGGCTGCGTCCTGGGCGTAAGCGTGGGGCGCGAGCAGGGCCAGCAGGGCCGAGCATGCGCCGGCCACGGGCTTGAGCGCGACGACACGCCGACGGTGGGTCAGGGCTTTCTTCATATGTCTCCTCGGATTCGATAGTTGCGCGCACGGCAGGGCATGCGCGGCACGGGTACAGCACAAACTTCGAACTTCTTTCGGGTCTGTCGGGCGGCCTTGTGAGGCCGTCTTCTTGTGACGTGGCGCGGGCTGAATTTCAGTCGGCCACGGACGCAAACGATCTTGCGATCTTGCACCGGACGAAGCTTATGACAACGCTGTCATCCGTGGCAAAATTTTTTTGCGTTCCGAATTATTGGAGACCTTGTCGAAACCCAAAAACACTAGGGTCGCCCCTAGGAAAATGGGGTCGCAAACGTTTTGGAGGCCTGTTGTCGAGGTAAAGCGTTCGCAGCGCGCACGATTGGTTTGACGGTCTCACCAAATCTCGTTGCTCGCACGCGTCGGGACGTGTCTTTGCAGACACACCCGACACATCAACGCTGAGGCGCAGCAGTGCCGACGACGGTCTGCGCGCGGTCCATCACTTCGGTGAACGTGCCCACCCAGATCTCGCTTTCGTGCGCCTTCAGGTAGGCCAGCAATTCCTTGTGCGCAGCGGCCGTGACCTCGAGGTAATCGCCGCCCACGCCATGGAAGCCGATCACCGCCACGCCGCCCTTTTGACGCAGGCCCTCGACGAACGCGATCATCTTGGCACCGCTGTCACCGACGCCGAAGAAATGGCTCGGCACGACGTAGGGATCGATCGGCTGCCGGCCGTCGCCGGTCTCCGCGGCTGCGCGCACATAACGCGTCAGGCCGGCGGAGCGAAGCGCGGGCATGTAGTCCTGTCCGCCGACCAGCGTCTGGCCGCAGGGCGTGGCGTAGGCGTGCTCCGCGTGGCCGTCCATCGCTTCGAGCATCGTGTTCATCGTGCGGATCTCGGTGATCTGCACGGGCACGCTGTAGTTCTCGGTCATGTACTGCGGCGGCATCTCGAACAGCGCCTTCGGGCATGCGTGGTTGATGGTGTGATTGCCCAGTTCGTGCCCCCGCGCGGCGGCGGCTTTCCAGCGCGCCAGGTTGGGTGCCACCTCGCGGCCGATCAGGAAGAAAGTGCCTTTGAGGCCGGCTGCTTCGAGCTGCGGGATGGCGATGTCGAGCTGCGACTTGAGCGCGTCGTCGTAGGTCAGCGCGATCGCCGCCTTGCGGCCGCCGGGCCAGCTCTCCGGACGGGTGGCGATCTGCGCCTGGGCGGCGGCGACCGTGAGAAGGGTGAGGGATGCGAGGGCAATCTGACGCAGGAACATGGCGTTAGGGATTCAGTCGATCGGGGCGTAGATCATCAAGGTCGACTGCTGTCCGCGCAAGGTGGTCTCCCCGAGCGGGCGGCAGGGCACGCCAGCCTGCGCGTGAGTGGTCTCGCCGATGAGGATGTGCACGCCGTGCGTGTTGCAGAGCTCCTGCAGGCGCGCCGCCACGTTCACCGCGTGGCCGAGCACGGTGTACGCGCGCCGGCTTTGCGAGCCGAGATCGCCCACCACCATCGTGCCCGTGTTGATGCCGATGTTGATCGCCAGCTGCGGCAGCCCGCGCGCGGCGAAGTCCTGGTTGAGGACCGCGAGTCGCGCCCGCATCGCCTGCGCCGCCAGCACGGCGTGACGCGCATGCTCGGGGTCGTCCTGTGGCGCGCCCCAGAAGGCCATCACGGCGTCGCCGATGTACTTGTCCAGCGTGCCGCGGTGCAGCGCGATCACGTCGCTCATGGCCGAGAAGTAGGCGTTCATCAGCATCGCCAGTTCCGCGGGGCGCAGCTTCTCCGAGATGCCGACGAAGCCGCGCACGTCGGCGAACATCACGGTCAGCTCGGCGTTGCGGCTCTCCAGCGTGTAGTGGCCGCTCTCGGATTCGCGCGCCATCTCGGCCACGCGGCTGGCCGGCATGTACTGGCCGAACAGCGCCTGCAGGTGCCGGCGCGCGGCGCTCTGCTCGGCCGCGTCGAGCAGCCAGTGCAGGGCGCATAGGCTGACGAGCAGCAGCAGCGGCGCGGCCAGGGGCCAGGCTTCGTGCGCCGAGCGCCAGGCCCAGGCGTGATGGCCGAGCAGGGCGGCCAGCAAAGCGATGCCGAGCAGGGCGCCTTGCGGGAAGCTCAGCCGCGGCAGCGTCGACAGCAGGACCCCGGCGATCAGCAGGATCAGCATCGCGCCGAGTGCCGGCGCGTCCGGGCGGGGATGCGGCAACGCGCCGTCGAGCAGCCCGGACAGCACGCTGGCATGCGCGGCCACACCGGCGTAGGACGCTTGCAGCGGCACCGCGTGGCGGTCCATCAGTCCCGCCGCGGTGGCGCCGAGCAGCACGACCTTGCCTTCCAACGCGGCGCGCAGCCGGTCCTCGGGCATGTGCGCGTCGAACAGGTCGGCGGCGGAGATGCGCCGGTATTGGCCGCTCTCGGCGCGGTAGGGAATGATCACGTCGGCTCGTGACCCGGTGCCGATGAAGCGCGTGCCGCGCGCCGTCTGCAGCGTCAGGCCCTGGAAGGTGTCGCCTTGCACGACGGGCTCGGGCGTGCCGGCGCCGAGCAGCTGCTGCGCGAGGGTCAGCGGCAGCGAGCCGTAGACGGCGTTGCCGTTGCGCGCGAGCAAGAGGCTGCGGCGCGTCAGCCCGTCGGCGTCCACGCGGGCGTTCAGGAAGCCAGCCTGGCCTGCTGCGTCCTGCAGTCGCGCGAGGTTGCCGCCGTGGCCGGGCAGGTCGGGCAGGTGCAGGTCGGCGGCCGGCAGCAGCGGTGGCGGCAGCGCGGCGGCGCCGCCGGGTTGGTCGGAGAGGAAGAAGCCGAGCACGACCGCGTGCCGCCGCAGCGCCGCGGCGAGCAGGGCGTCGTCGTCGAGTTGCGCCTTCAGGCCGGGCAGGGCGGAGATCAGCCGCGCGTCGTCGTGCAACTCGCCGTTCCTGATCAAGTGTTCGAGCATCGGCAGGCCCGAGGTCTCGTCCGGTTCGGCCAGGATCAGGTCCACGCCCATGATCACGGCGCCGTGCCCGAAGCAGCGGTCGATCAGTTCGGCGAGGTGGCGGCGCGGCCAGGGCCAGCGGCCGATGGCGGTGAGCGCGCGGTCGTCGATGTCGACGATGACGATGCGCTCGTCCACGGTCCTGGCGGCGCTCATCGCGAGCTGCGCGTCGGTCAGTTGGCGCTCCAGGGCCTCGACGGGCGGCAGCGCCAGGTGCCCGGTGACCTGCGCGAGCAGCAGCACGACCAGCGCGAGGCTGGCGGCCCAGCGGCAGTTACCGAAGCTTGATCTCGACACGGCGGTTGCGCGGCTCGTCCACCTCGTCGGCCGTGGGCACGAGCGGCTCGCGTTCGCCGCGACCCACGCGCTGCACCTGCGAATCGGGCACGCCCATCTTCACCAGCAGCTCTGCCACGACTTCCGCGCGCTTGAGCGAGAGTGCGTCGTTCGTCTCCATCGCGCCGACGCTGTCGGTATGACCGATCACGATGATCTCGCCCGCCGGGTACTGCGCCAGCGATTGGCGCACCTGCTCCAGCACCGGCTCCGTCTCGGGCGTGAGCTGGTTCGAGTTGGAGAGGAAGTTCACCGTGAACAGCCGCGGTCGCGCGGGCTGGAAGGCCATCAGTGCGCCGAAATCGCGCTTGACCGCATCGGGCTGCGTCTGGCCGAGCGTGAGCTGCTTGCCGTCGCTGCGCGCTTCGGCATACGGCTGCGCGAGGATCACGCCTTTCGATTCGGGCTGGCCGTCGATGTGGGTGATCACGGCGGTCGGGCGGCCGTCGGCCTGAGGCAGCAGGATCACGCGCTCCGGGGTGCAGCAGCCGCCGAGGAGCGCGGCGAGCGCCAGCAGTGGAGCGACGGCGCGCTGGATCATTCGGCCGCCTCTCCCGGCACGCTGAGGATGAACTCCGTGCCGCGCACGCCGAGCACCACGTTGCGGCCCTTGAGCTCGAATTTCTCGGGCGACTTCTTGGCGATCAGGCCGCTGACCACCTGCAGGTTGCCCTGCGGCAGCGTGGCCTTGAATTCGCCGTCCAGCGTGGTCGCATTGAAGGCGAAGCGGTTGAGCACGAGGATGCTGCCCGGACCGGCCGTCAGCAGCGTGTCGTCGGCGAGCGTGAGGCCCGCGTAGCCGTCGCGGCCGGTGCGCAGCCGGTCGCCCTGGAAGACGAGCGTGCCGACCTCGACGGGCAAGGTCTTGCCGCCGCGCTCCAGCGTGACGACGCCGGCCAGCCGCTTGATGCGGCCCATCGGCTCCTGTTGAGCGAAGGAGGCGGCCGGTGCCAGCAGGCAGACCGCCAGCAACGCGATGAGGGACTTCTTCATGGCATGCGCTCGCTGAGCAAAAGGAAGCTGCAGTCTAGCCACGCTGTCCCACGCGATGGGTGGCACAAATCCCCAAAACAGGCGACAACGCGGACCTCAGCCGGCCAAGATCCTCGGAACCTTGGGCGAGCGCAAAGTTGCCGTTTCCGGCATGGAGTTGCCCAGCAACGGTCGCAGGTAGTTCAGGAAGGCTGGCGTCACGTCGCTGCCGTTCATGTACTCGGGCTCCATCACGCGCGTCTTGCCGGCCACCGTGGTCAGCGGCAGCAGCTGGTATTCGACGGCGTAGTCGCCGATGCGCTGGATGGCGATCGAGCCGTCGCGGCCCGCGTTCAGCGCGAACTGCGCGGCCTGCTCGCCGGCCTCGCGCGCCTCGCGCTGGTCCACTTCGGACACGCAGCCGAGGAAGCTGCGCTGCAAGTAGCCAAAGGTGTCGCCGCGCACGCGCTTGATGCCGAGCTTGCTCTTGATCTCGTCGCAGAGCAGGTCGGCCAGCGCGCCGCTGCCGGAAAGCTGAACGTTGCCGTGCGCGTCGCGCTCGACGTTCTTGGCCAGCTGCTCGGCGATCGAGCGGCCCGACGCATCGTGGATGCCTTCGGAAACGGCAATCACGCAGCGGCCGCGTGCGCTGTTCACGGCCTTCACCTCGGCCAGGAAGCGATCCATCTCGAACACCTGCTCGGGCAGGTAGATCAGGTGCGGGCCGTCGCCCGAGAAGCGCCGTGCCGCGGCTGCGGCGGCCGTCAGGAAGCCCGCATGGCGGCCCATGACCACGCCGAGGTAGACGCCGGGCAGGGCGGCGTTGTCGAGGTTGGCACCGGCGAAGGCCTGGGCGACGAACCGCGCAGCAGAGGCGAAGCCGGGCGTGTGGTCGTTCTCCACCAGGTCGTTGTCGATGGTCTTGGGCACGTGCAGGCAGCGCAGCGCATAACCGGCTGCCTGAGCGTGCTCGGCGACGATGCGCACCGTGTCCGAGGAATCGTTGCCGCCGATGTTGAAGAAGTGCGTGATGCCGTGCGCCTGCAAGACCTTGAACATCTTGGCGCAATAGTCGGCGTCGGGCTTGTCGCGCGTGGAGCCGAGCGCGGCAGCCGGCGTGACGGCCACGCGTTCCAGGTTGGCTTCGGTCTCCTGGCCCAGGTCGATGAAGTCTTCGCCGGCGATGCCGCGCACGCCGTGGCGCGCGCCGTAGATGGCCGTGCCCGGCGCGAGCCGGCGTGCGGCCTGCACGATGCCCACGAGCGACTGGTTGATGACGGCCGTCGGGCCGCCGCCCTGGGCGATGAGGATCTTGGTCATGATGAGCTGTGGCTCCCGGCGTGTGAAATCTGCACAAAGGCCGCTTTGGCGCTCGCCGCGCGTGGGGAGGATCGCTAGCATCCAGGCCACCTGAACTCGCGTCAAAGCACCAAGGACAACCATGAAAACTTCGCGCCTGGCCCTGGCCGTGGTCCTCGTTGTGGGAGGCGGCTGGCTGGCTGCCGCAGCGTACACCAAGCACAAGGTCGAGCAGAGCTACCGCGACGAGATCGCGCGGATCGAAAAGCGCCTGCCGATGGTCCACGTGGCCGACCTGAAGCAGGAGGGCGGGCTGCTCTCGGGCACGTACAGCGGTGTGGTCTACCTCGGCTGCGCGCCGGTCAACGGCAAGCCGCACCCGCGCAGCTTTGCTGTCGCCTTCCAGGACCGCGTGCAGTACGGCCCGCTGCCGGGCTTCAAGAGCTTCGGTGCGGCCAGCGTCGATTCATCGCTGGCGTTGACCGACACCGCGCCGGCCGAGCTGCGCGCCGCGTTGGCCAAGCTGGAGCCGATGCGCATCCATAGCACCTACAGCTACGGCGGCGGGATGACGTCGCAGGTGACCGTGCCGGCCGGCAAGATGGACATCGGCGGGCCGGTGGGCAAGATGTCGCTGCACTGGGCCGAGATGCGTGCCGACGTGCAGGGCACGACGGACCGTACCCATATCGCCTACAGCTGGACGGTGCCCGAGCTCGGCATGGGCATGGCCAACGGCGAAGGCCGTTCGCTGATGGAGATGCAGCTCAAGAACCTGACCGCCAAGAGCGACACGCAGGGCCGCGCCGATTCCTGGCTGCGCACGGGTCATGAGGAGTCGAGCCTGGAGCGCTTCGAGGTCACCACCGTGGCCGGCCCGGACCAGCCGCCGATCAACGTCATCTACGACCGCCTGAGCGGCCGTTTCGACATCACCCAGCAGGCCGACCTGCTGGACGTGAACTTCGGCTACAACGTCGGCGGCCTGCAGGCGGGCAACGCCGGGCCGTTCTCGAAGGTGGCGAATGTGGAGATGGCGGGCAAGCTCACCCGTCTGCACGCCCCCTCGCTGGAGAAGGCCATGGCGGCGCTCTTCAGCGGCATGGAAGGCGAGTGCGCGATGGACCCGTCGGCCGCTCCCCAGCCGCCGGGGGCCTGGCTCAAGGGCACGATGGACCGTGTGGGCGATTCCGTCAAGGGCGTGATGGCGCAGGGCCCGGTGTTCTCGATCGACAAGCTGGCCTTCGAGCTGGCCGGCAAGCGCGGCGAGATGTCGGCGAGCGCCTCGCTGCAAGGCGTGGACATGGACCTGCTCTGGAAGGGCGGCCCGGAAGCCCAGCAGGCGCTGATGAAGGGCGCGAAGGTGCAGGCCAAGGCGCGCATGCCGCTGGGCTGGCTGGCGCTGAGCGGCGGCGGCACGCCCGAGCAGACCGCGGCGATGGCCGACGGCGTGGTGGCACAAGGCTGGGCGCAGCGCGACGGCGAATTTCTGAAGACGGACTTCAGCTTCGCGGACGGCCTGGCCAAGGTCAACGGCGTGCAGGTGTTTCCGCCGCAGGCGCCGCCCTCAGAGGCGGCCCAGTGATGAGCTAACGCGCACGTCGCGCGGCGTGCTGAGCGATCAGGACGCCCGCGGCTGACCGTCCGCCATCCAGCGTTCCAGCTGCTCGGCCTGCATCGGCCGCGCGAACAGCCAGCCCTGGCCTTCGTGGCAGCCCAGTTCCAGCAGGTGCTGGCGCTGGTCTTCGGTCTCGATGCCTTCGGCGATCACGGTCAGGCCCAGGCCGCGGCCCAGGTTGATGACCATCTGCGCGATGGTGGCGCCGGCGGCCGAGTTCTGTGCCTCGCGCACGAAGGCGCGGTCGATCTTGAGCCGCTCCACGTCGAGCTGGCGCAGGTGCGAGAGCGACGAGAAGCCGGTGCCGAAATCGTCGATCGCCACCGTCACGCCGGTGCGCTTGATGTCGGCCAGCAGGTGCAGCACCAGCTCGGTGTCCTCCATCGCCATCGACTCGGTGATCTCCAGCTCCAGGTCGGCGCCGTCGATGCCCGAATCGCGCAGCGCCTTGTTCAGCGATTCGCTGAAGCCCGGATGGCGGAACTGTGCGAGCGAGATGTTCACGCACATGCGGAAGTCGTTGATGCCCTGCGCCTTCATGCGCTTGAGCTGGAAGCAGGCCGTGCGCAGCACGAACTCGCCGATGCTGATGATCAGGCCGCTCTGCTCGGCCAGCGGGATGAACTGGTCCGGCGGCACGAATTTGCCGTCCTCGGTGCGCCAGCGCAGCAGCGCTTCGCAACCGACGGCGCGGCTGGTGGCCAGATCGACCTGCGGCTGGTAGACGACGAAGAGGCGGTTCTCCTCGAAGCCGGCGCGCAGGCCCTTGAGCAGCTTGAAGCGCTCGCGTGCGTCGTTGCCCATCGCGGGCGAGAAATACTGCGCCGAGCCGCGGCTGTTCTGCTTGGCGCGCTTGAGTGCGATCTGTGCGTCGAGCAGCAGCTCCGAGCCTTGCGCGGCCGAATCGGTCAGGCGCACGAGGCCGGAGGTGGCCGAGAGTTGCAGCCGTTCGCCGGAGACGTCGAACGGCTCGGCGAACACGGTGTTGAGCATGTCGTGGCCGACGCGCGAGTCGGGCCCGAGCAGGCCGAAGGTGTCGGGGCCGACACGCGCCATCGCGGCGTCGCGGCCCAACACTTCGGACAGGCGGATCACCACGGCCTGCAGCACCAGGTCGCCGAAGCTGTGGCCGAAGGCATCGTTGATGTCGGAGAACTCGTCGATGTCGACCAACGCGAGCGTGATGCCCTGCGGGTCCTTGAGGTTCTTGTCGAGCAGCTCGACGAAACGGTTGCGGTTGGGCAGGCGCAGCAGCTGGTCGTTGTAGGCCTGGTCGAGCAGCTGGCCGTACAGCACGACGTTCTCGAAGCCCACGGCCACATTGGCGCTGAAGGCGCGCAGCAGCTGGCGCTCCAGCGGCGTGATCGGGCGGTACAGGTCCACCAGCGCCACGACGGCGCGGTCGTTCGAGAGGCCGAAGTACAGCGCCAGGCCTTCGTCGTAGAAGCTCTGGCGTTCGCTGAAACAGCGCTTCAGGCGGGCGTGGATCTCGGGCAGCGGCACTTCGCTGAGCGGCTTGTCGAGCAGGCTGCTGAACTGGCCGCCGGCCGCCACCACGCGGCCTGCCTCGCCGCCGACCTGCGCGCAGATCAGGCCCTCGGGCAGCACGCCGAGCAGCGAGCAGAGCTGGTGCAGGACACCGTCGGCATAACGCTGCAGCCCGCGGATCTTCGAGAGTTGCGTGCCGGCCTCGACGATCATCTCCAGGCCGTGGCGCGCCGACTCCAGCGCGCAGAGCTGGCGGTACGAGCGCACCGCGGCGGTCAGCACCGTGAACAGGCGCGTGCGCGTCAGCTCCGACTTGGTCTTGTAGTCGTTGATGTCATAGGCCTGTACCGTCTCGATCTCGGGCGCGTAGCCGGGCTGGCCGGTGCGCAGGACGATGCGGACGGTGTTCTCGCCGAGGTCTTCGCGGATGAAGCGCACGAGCTGCAGGCCAGCGTCTTCGCTTTCCATCACCACGTCGAGCAGGGCCACGGCGAGGTCGCGCTCGTTGGCCAGCAGCTGGCGCGCTTCCTGGCCGGAACGGGCATGCAGGAACTGCAGCGGCCGACCCTCGATGGTCAGGCCCTGCATGGCCAGCTCGGTGGCCTTGTGCACGTCATGGTCGTCGTCGACGATCAGCACGCGCCAGGGGCGCGCGTCCGAAAGCGGCGGTTGTTGAGGATCGTCGCCGTCGAGGAACTCGAGCAGATCGTCGTCCTGACCCGCGGTGTCTGCCATAGGACTCACTACCGGAAAAATGGGATCGTTCGATCGGATTTGTTTCGGCAACACCCAGGCTGCCGCAAGCTGCGGTTATAGACGATTTGCGTGTCGGGACCGAAGGAATCGACGCGCGCGGCGGTGCTCGGCCCGCCATTTGCGTGCCAAAGCACCGCCGGCCCGCGTCACCTTGGCGCGGGAAAGCGACATGCGTCGAAATGAGACGTTAGGTCAGCGCTGGGGGCGCTTCTTGAAGGCGGCTGCGGCGGCCGGCTTTGCGCCCGGCTTTGCAGCCGGCTTGGCCGATCCCGTCACCCGCGGCGGCAGGCCGGTGTGCTGGGTCAGCAAGCGGCCCTTGGACGGCGTGCTGCTGGTCAGCGAACTCTTGACACCGCTCTTGCCGGCGCCGCCCGGCTTGGCCACCGACGCCTTCGCCCCGGCGTGCGTGGAGTTCTTCCGCCGCGCGCTCTCATAACTGCCATCCGTGACGGGCTGGAAGCTCGGGATCAGGTGGTGCTTGCCGTTGCCGATCAGGTCGGCGCGGCCCATTTCCTTCAGCGCCTCGCGCAGCAGCGGCCAGTTGTTCGGGTCGTGGTAGCGCAGGAAGGCCTTGTGCAGGCGGCGGCGGCGCTCGCCACGCACGATGTCCACGCGCTCGGCCTTGTTCTCGTCACGACTGATGCCCTTCAAGGGGTTCATGTTCGTGTGATACATCGCCGTGGCCGTGGCCATCGGGCTCGGGTAGAAGGTCTGCACCTGGTCGGCGCGGAAGCCGTTCTTCTTCAGCCAGATCGCCAGGTTCATCATGTCTTCGTCGCCGGTGCCCGGGTGGGCGGCGATGAAGTAGGGGATCAGGTACTGCTTCTTGCCCGCGGCTTCGCTGGCTTCCTCGAACAGCTTCTTGAAGCGGTCGTAGGTGCCGATGCCGGGCTTCATCATCTTCGAGAGCGGCCCGTTCTCGGTGTGCTCCGGCGCGATCTTCAGGTAGCCGCCGACGTGGTGCGTGACCAGCTCCTTGATGTACTCGGGACTCTTGATGGCCAGGTCGTAGCGCAGGCCCGAGCCGATCAGGATCTTCTTGACGCCCGGCAGCGCGCGGGCGCGGCGGTACATCTTGATCAGCGAGGAGTGATCGGTGTTCAGGTTCGGGCAAATGCCCGGGTAGACGCAGGACGGCTTGCGGCAGGCGGCCTCGATCTCGGGGCTCTTGCAGCCGATGCGGTACATGTTGGCCGTGGGGCCGCCCAGGTCCGACACGATGCCGGTGAAGCCCTTGACCTTGTCGCGCATCTCCTCGATTTCTCGAATCACGGAGTCTTCCGAGCGAGACTGGATGATGCGGCCCTCGTGCTCGGTGATCGAGCAGAAGGTGCAGCCGCCGAAGCAGCCGCGCATGATGTTCACGCTGAAGCGGATCATTTCCCACGCGGGGATCTTGGTGCCGTGATCGTGGCTGCCGTTCTCGTCGGCGTAGCTCGGGTGAGGCGAGCGCGCGTAGGGCAGGTCGAACACGTGGTCCATCTCGACGGTCGAGAGCGGCACCGGCGGCGGGTTGATCCACAAGTCGCGGTCGCCGTGGGCCTGGACCAGCGCGCGGGCATTGCCCGGATTGGTCTCCAGGTGCAGGACGCGGTTGGCGTGGGCGTAGAGGACCGGGTCGCTCTTGACCACTTCATAAGCGGGCAGGCGCACGACGGTCTGCTCGCGCGGCGGGAGTGCTAACCGTCCGGTTCGATGGATGGTGATCGGCTTGGCGCCGTCAGCCTTCGCATCGTCCTTCGTGTCGCAAGACTCCTGCTTGATCTCTTGATACGGGCTGATCAGTTCGTCGACACGGCCGGGTCGATCCACTTCAGTCGAATCGAGCTGGAACCATTCCGAGACGTCGTGCTCATCGCGGCGCATGAACGCCGTGCCACGCACGTCGGTCAGCGTGGTGATCGGCTCGCGGCGCGCCAGGCGGTGGGCGATCTCGATGATGGCGCGCTCGGCGTTACCGTAGACCAGCAGATCGGCCTTGGCATCGACGAGGATCGAGCGGCGAACCTTGTCCTGCCAGTAGTCGTAGTGCGCGATGCGGCGCAGCGAGGCTTCGATGCCGCCGATCACGACCGGCACTTCGCTCCAGGCCTCCTTGCAGCGCTGCGTGTACACGAGCGTGGCGCGCTCCGGGCGCTTGCCTCCTTCGCCGCCCGGCGTGTAGGCGTCGTCGCTGCGGATCTTCCGGTCGGCCGTGTAGCGGTTGATCATCGAATCCATGTTGCCGGCGGCCACGCCGAAGAACAGGTTCGGCTTGCCGAGCGCCTTGAAGGCATCGGCGCTCTGCCAGTCCGGCTGCGCAATGATGCCGACGCGGAAGCCCTGCGCCTCCAGCGTGCGCCCGATCACGGCCATGCCGAAGCTCGGGTGGTCGACGTAGGCGTCGCCGGTGACGATGATGATGTCGCACGAATCCCAGCCGAGCTCGTCCATCTCCTTGCGGCTCATGGGCAAGAAGGGGGCGGGGCCGAAGCGCTTGGCCCAGAAGGGCTTGTAGCTGCTCAGCGGCTTGGCCTTGGGCGGGGCAATCGTGGCGTGGACGGACATAACCGGCTATTGTCGGTGAGATCGGGGAAATCCCGAAGTGATTACTGCTCGGTCGGTTGAAGACCGCCGCAAACGCCTTCCTGGCCCAGGCGCGCCAGCTCGCCTGCCGTCATCGGCGGCAGCAACGGCGTGCCGGTGCCACGGGCCATGCTGGTGAAGGCGCCGTCGAGGGCTTCGCGGCCGACGTTGACCAGATCGAAGGATTCCGGATCGCCGATCCAGTGCTGGAGCAGGCCGTCGACCAGGCTCGTCAGCGAGATGGCGGCGAGGTTGGTGTCCAGCGTCTCGGGCATCAGGCCTTCGCGCTTGGCGCGCTCGAAGGCGGCGCGGTTCTGCTCGCGCCAGGTGCGGCGCACGTCGAGCTTGCGGGCGCGCAGGGCGCTCATCTCGCCGGTGTATTCGACCTTCTGCATGGCGATCTCGAACACGCTGCGGGTGCGCTGGTTGTGCTGGGCGGACCAGAACACGTTGACCAGGCGCCAGCGCAGCTCCAGCAGGCTCATCGCTTCGCCCTCCAGTTGACCTTCCGCAGGCTTGCTGATGCCCTGTTCAAGTGGCATCGTGCCGCGGCGCATCATCGCGTCGAAGAGCTCGGCCTTGTCCTTGAAGTGCCAGTAAACGGCACCCCGTGTCAAGCCGGCCTCTTGAGCGATCTGCTGTAGGCTCGTACGGGATACCCCTTCTCGCTGGAATAGCACTTCCGCCGCGTCGAGCAGCTTCTCGCGCGTTTCCAGGGCTTCTTGTTTAGTCCGGCGAACCATCGGGTTATTTTAGCAAATGCATACGTTCACGTATGTATGTATATACTTGGGGGCAACCCTCCCCAAATTCAACGACCCTGTTACAAGGTGGCGCTGGATTCATTCGTGCAAGAAAGACCCCCATGGATCACCCTGCAAAGACCAAGAAGATGAATGCCGCGCTGCACGTGGCGACCCTGCTGACGGCCGTGGCGGCCGCGGCGATGCTGGTGGCTTGCGGCAAGAACGATGCTGCAGGCGCACATGCCGGCGGCGGCATGCCGCCCGCATCGGTCGGCGTCATCACCACGGCCTTGCAGCCGGTGGCGGTGCAGACCGAGCTGCCGGGCCGCGTGGAAGCGCTGCGCACCGCGCAGGTCCGCGCCCGTGTGAACGGCGTGATCCTGAAGCGTCTGTTCACGGAAGGCTCGGAAGTGAAGGCCGGCCAGCCGCTGTTCCAGATCGACCCGGCGCCGTACCAGGCCCAGCTCGACAGCGCCGTGGCCAGCCTGGCCCGCGCCGAAGCGAACCTGGCGCAGGCCCAGTCGCTGGCCGACCGCAACAAGCCGCTGGTCGAGGCCAAGGCCATCAGTCAGCAGGAATACTTGGTTAGCGTTGCCACGGCAAAGCAAGGCCTGGCCGACGTCTCGGCCGCCAAGGCCGCCGTCACGACCGCCAAGCTGAGCCTCGATTACGCCCGCGTCACGGCACCGATCTCCGGCCGCATTGGCCGCGCGCTGGTGACCGAGGGCGCGCTGGTGAGCGCCGCTGAAGCGACCCAGCTCGCGCTGGTCCAGCAGACCAGCAGCGTCTACGTCAACTTCACCCGCTCCGCCAACGAAGTGCAATCTCTGCGCCAGGGCCTGGCCCAGGGCCGCCTGCAAGCCGTCAAGCAAGCCGCCGTGCGCGTGCTGACGGACGACGGCAAGGAGATTGCCGGCAAGCTGCTGTTCACCGACCTGACCGTCGACCCGACCTCGGGCCAGGTCACGCTGCGCGCCGAAGTGCCGAACGCCGGTGAAGCGTTGTTGCCCGGTCAGTACGTGCGTGTGCGCATCGAACAGGCCGCGCTGCCCGCCGCCATCCTGCTGCCGCAGCAGGCCGTCACGCGCGGCAGCAACGGTGACACCGTGCTCGTCGTCGGCGCCGACAACAAGCCGCAGCCGCGCCCGATCAAGATCGCGCAGGCTGCCGGCAACCAGTGGGTGGTGCTCGACGGCCTGAAGCCGGGCGAGAAGGTGATCGTCGACGGCTTCCAGAAGATGATGGTCCCCGGCGCGCCCGTGAACCCCGTTCCCTACAGCGCGTCCGCGGCTTCGGCCCCGGCCGCCGCAGCAGCCCCCGCTTCCGCGGCCAGCCGCTGAGACCAGGAGTTAGCAGATGGCTCGCTTCTTCATTGATCGCCCGATTTTTGCGTGGGTGATCGCACTTTTCCTGCTGGTGGCTGGCGCGGTGGCGATCAAGCTGCTGCCGGTGTCCCAGTACCCCTCGGTGGCGCCGCCCACGCTGGTGATCAGCGCCGTCTACCCGGGCGCTTCGGCCAAGACCATGGACGAAGCGGTGATCGCCGTGATCGAGCAGGAGCTCAACGGCTCGCCCGGTCTCGCCTACATCGAGTCGGTCAGCCAGGCCAACGGCACGGCGCAGATCACGACGACCTTCGAGCCGGGCACGAACATCGACCTGGCCCAGGTGGACATCCAGAACCGCCTTTCGCGCGCCACGCCCCGCCTGCCGGCGGCCGTGACGCAGCAGGGCGTGAAGGTGGACAAGTCGCGCTCGAACTTCCTGCTGTTCGTCACGCTCTCGAGCAAGGGCGGCAAGCTGGACCCGATCGCGCTGGGTGACTACGCCTCGCGCTACATCGTGCCTGAAATCCAGCGCCTGCCCGGCATCGGTCAGGCCCAGCTGTTCGGCACCGAGCGCGCGATGCGCATCTGGATCGACCCGGCCAAGCTGGTTGGCTACAAGCTGAGCCCGGCTGATGTGAATGCCGCCGTCGCGAAGCAGAACGCCCTCGTGCCTGCCGGCTCGATCGGCGACCTGCCGAACCCGGCGGACCAGTCGACGACTGCCACGGTGGTCGTGACCGGCCAGCTGACGACGGTCGAGCAGTTCGGCAACATCGTGCTGCGCGCGAATGCCGACGGCTCCACCGTCAAGCTCAAGGACGTCGCGCGCATCGAGCTCGGCGGCCAGGGCTATGGCTCCTACTCGCGCCTGAACGGCCAGCCGTCCACCGGCATCGGCGTGCAGCTTTCGCCCACCGGCAATGCGCTGGCGGCCGCTACCGCGGTCAAGCAGCGCATGGAAGAACTCAAGCAGTACTTCCCGGAAGGCGTGATCTACGAGGTGCCGTACGACTCATCGAAGTTCGTCAAGATCTCGATCTCGCAAGTGGTTGAGACCCTGGTCGAAGCCGTGTTCCTCGTGTTCCTGGTGATGTTCCTGTTCCTGCAGGACTGGCGCTTCACGCTGATCCCGACGCTGGTGGTGCCGGTGGCGCTGCTCGGCACGTTCGGCGTCATGCTGGCGCTCGGCTACTCGATCAACGTGCTGACGCTGTTCGGCATGGTGCTCGTGATCGGCATGCTGGTGGACGACGCCATCGTGGTGGTGGAGAACGTCGAGCGGATCATGAGCGAGGAGGGCCTGGAGCCGCGCGCTGCAACGCGCAAGGCCATGGGCCAGATCTCCAGCGCCATCATCGGCATCATCGTGGTGCTCTGCGCCGTGTTCCTGCCGATGGCTTTCTTCTCCGGCTCGGTCGGCAACATCTACCGCCAGTTCACGGTCTCCATCGTCTCGGCGATGCTGATCTCGGGCTTCATGGCGCTGTCGCTGACGCCCGCGCTCTGCGCCACGCTGCTCAAGCCTGTCGAGGCTGGACACAGCCATGGCAAGCGCGGCTTCTTCGGCTGGTTCAACCGCGGTTTCTCGGCCACGGCCAAGGGCTACGAAGGCTGGGTGGCGAAGCTGCTCAAGCGCTCGGGCCGCATGCTCGTCGTCTACCTCGCGCTGGTCGCTGCGGTGGGCTGGCTCTACATCAAGCTGCCGACCTCCTTCCTGCCCAACGAAGACCAGGGCTACCTGATCGTCAACGTGCAGCTGCCCCCGGGCGCCACGACCAACCGCACCGAAGCGGCGGTCAAGGCGGTCGAGGACTTCATGCACAAGCAGCCGGAAGTGGCGGACACCATCGGCGTGATCGGCTTCAGCTTCTCGGGCCAGGGCCAGAACGCGGCACTCGTGTTCGTGCCGCTCAAGCCCTGGGACGAGCGCAAGGGCGCGGCACACAGCGCCGGCGCGCTGGCCGGCCGTGCCTTCGGCGCGATGATGGGCGTGCGTGACGCGTTCATCTACCCGCTGTCGCCGCCCCCGATCCCCGAACTGGGCACGGCCACCGGCTTCGCGCTGCGCGTGCAGGACCGCGGCGGCCTCGGCCACGAGGCGCTGCTCAATGCGCGCAACCAGCTGCTGGGCATGGCGAGCAAGAGCCAGATCGTCACCGGCATGCGCCCGGACGGCCTGGAAGACGCGCCGCAGCTGCAGATCGACATCGACCGCGAGAAGGCCAACGCGCAAGGCGTGTCCTTCGACACGATCGGCACCGTGCTCGGCACGGCGATCGGCTCGGCCTACATCAACGACTTCCCGAACCAGGGCCGCATGCAGCGCGTCGTCGTGCAGGCCGACCAGATCGCCCGCATGCAGCCGCAGGATCTGATGGCGCTGAACGTGCCGAACGCGCAAGGCCAGCCCGTGCCGCTGAGCTCGTTCGCCACCACGCGCTGGATCACCGGCCAGATGCAGGCCGTGCGCTACAACGGCTACCCCGCCATGCGACTGGCTGGCGACGCCACGCCTGGCCATTCGACGGGTGAGGCGATGGCCGAGATGGAGCAGTACTGCGCGCAGCTGCCGAACGGCATCGGCTGCGAATGGACGGGCCTGTCTCGCGAAGAGAAGCTCTCCGGCTCGCAGGCGACGATCCTGCTGGCGTTCTCGCTGCTGGCGGTGTTCCTGTGCCTGTCGGCGCTGTACGAGAGCTGGTCGATCCCGTTCGCCGTGCTGCTGGTCGTGCCGCTGGGGCTGTTCGGCTCGGTGCTCGGCACCTGGCTGCTCAGCTTCTTCGGCAAGATGCTCGGCAACAACTACGCCACGCTCGCCAACGACGTGTACTTCAAGGTCGGCCTGATCACGATCATGGGCCTGTCGGCGAAGAACGCCATCCTGATCATCGAGTTCGCCAAGGACCTGCAGGCGCAGGGCAAGGACCTCACCGAGGCCGTGCTCGAAGCCGCGCACCTGCGCTTCCGCCCGATCATCATGACCTCGATGGCCTTCATCCTCGGCGTGGCGCCGCTGTTCTTCGCCTCGGGCGCGGGTTCCGCAGGCCAGCGCGCCATCGGTACCGGCGTGCTGTGCGGCATGATCTCCGCCACCATCCTGGCCGTGCTGTTCGTGCCGATCTTCTTCCTGGTCGTGCGCACCTTCTTCAAGGGCAGCGAGCGTCAACGCATGCTGGCCGCCCACGAACTCGACAAACCCGCCTCGCCTGGCGCGGGGGAGCCCGTATGAAAACAAAGTTAGTTTCCCTGGCCGCCGCGCTGGCGCTGGCCGGCTGTATCAACCTCGCGCCTGACCACCAGCGCCCCGCGTTGGCGGTGGCCGATCAGTGGCCGGCTGAGACGGCGCAAGCCGGCCAGGCCCTGAACTGGCAGCAGTACTACGCCGGTGACGCACGCCTCGTGGCGCTGATCGACATCGCGCTGAAGAACAACCGCGATCTGCGCGCGGCCGTCTTCAACGCCGAGCAGGCGCGGGCGCAGGCGCGCGTGGCAGACGCCAACCGCTGGCCGACGATCAACGCCGCCGGCGTGTACACGCGCGTCTCGGGCGATGTCAGCAGCACGCCGCGCTACCAGGCCGGTCTGGGCGTCAGCTCGTACGAGCTCGACCTGCTCGGCCAGCTGCGCAACCAGAGCGATGCCGCCACGGCCCGCTATCTGGCCAGCGTCGAGGGTCGCCGTGCTGCGCAGATCACGCTCGTGGCCGCCGTCGCGTCCAGCCATCTGGCGCTGCAGGCCGACTCGGCCATGCTCGAGCTGGTGGCCAACACGCTGAAGGCGCGTGAGGATTCCGAAGGTCTGATGCGCCGCAAGTTCGACGTCGGCGTGGCTTCGCAGCTGGACATGTCCACTGCTGAAACCGCCACCGGCGCCGCACGTGCCGCCTACGCCCAGGCCAAGCGCCAGCGCGCGCAGGACGAGAACGCGCTGGTGCTGCTGCTCGGCCAGCCGCTGCCGGCCGATCTGCCTGGTGCCAACGCGAACACCGCGCTGCCGGACGTGCCGGTGGGCCTGCCCTCGGCGGTGCTGCTGGCCCGCCCCGACGTGCTGCAGGCCGAGCAGAACCTGGTCGCCTCGGAAGCCAACATCGGCGCCGCCCGCGCCGCGTTCTTCCCGGCCATCAGCCTGACCGGCCAGTTCGGCACCGCGAGCAATGCGCTGCGCGACCTGTTCTCCAACACGGTCTGGAGCTTCGTCGGCCAGCTGGCCATGCCGATCTTCGACGCCGGCCGCAACCGCGCCAACCTGGACGCCGCCAAGGCCGCCCAGGGTGCCGCCGTGGCCCAGTACGACAAGGCCGTGCAGAGCGCCTTCCGCGAAGTCGCCGACGCCCTGGCTGGGCGCGCCACCTACGGCGAGCAGCTGACCGCTCAGGAGCAGCAGACCCGCGCCGCGCGCGACACGCTGCGCCTGATCCAGCTGCGCTTCGACAACGGCGCCGCCAGCCAGCTCGACCTGCTGACTGCGCAGACCAACGCGTTCGCCGCCGAGCAGGCGCTGCTGCAGGTGCGTCTGGCCGCCCAGGCCAACAGCGTGCAGCTGTACAAGGCGCTGGGCGGAGGCGTCTGACGTTCAACCCAGCGCGGTGCATGCGAGATGCACCGCGCTGGGTGAACGATCGATAACGGTGCATTCAAGCGCAGTCGCCCCGGGGCGGCGCGTGTGGCACAAGACTTGCGAACTCGCTGGCAGATCCCTTTTACGGAGCCTGCCATGCGCGTTGCCCTTGCTGTCGTTCGTTCTCGACGTGTTGCCCTGACGATCTTCGCGGCCCTGCCGCTGCTCGCTGCAGCCGGCGCGGCACAGGCGCAGAGCGCGCTGGACGCGATCACCAAGTCCAAGACGATCAAGATCGCCGTCCCCACGGACTACCCGCCCTACGGCTTCGTCGACACCAGCATGAAGCCGCAAGGCTATGACATCGAGATGGCCGAGCTGATCGCCGCCAAGCTCGGCGTCAAGCTGCAGCTTGTGCCCGTCAGCAGCGCCAACCGCATCCCCTACCTGCAGACCAAGAAGGCCGACCTCGTCATCTCCACGCTGGGCAAGAACCCCGAGCGCGAGAAGGTGATCGATTTCACCGCCGCGTACGCCCCGTTCTTCCAGGGCGTGTTCGGCCCGAAGAGCATGGCCGTCAAGAGCTTCGCCGATCTCGGCGGCAAGACCGTCGGCGTGACGCGGGGCGCGATGGAAGACCAGGAACTCGGCAAGGTGGCCCCGGCCAATACCGACTACAAGCGCTTCGAGGACAACAACGCCACCGTCGCCGCCTTTGTCAGCGGCCAGACGCAGCTCGTCGCCATGAGCGGCGCCGTGGCTGCGGAGATGATCCGCAAGAATCCGCAGCTCGGCGCCGAGTACAAGCTGACGATCAAGGACAGCCCCTGCTTCATCGGCATCGCCAAGGGCGACGACGCGCTCAAGGCCAAGCTCAACGAGATCATCGGCGCCGCGCGCCGCGACGGCACGCTCGACAAGATGTCGCTGAAGTGGCTGGGCAAGCCGGCCGGCGAGCTGCCGCTCTGATTCAGCTGACAGCGAACACGGCGTCAGCTCGCGATGGAATTCGACTTCGGCGCGGTCCTCGTCGACTGGCGGCTGCTGCTCAAGGGCCTGGTGTGGACGCTCGGCCTGACGGCGGTAGCGACCGTGATCGGCCTTGTCGTCGGCGTCGGCTGCGCGTGGATTCGTGCCCATGGATCGAAGCCCGCTCGCGTCGTCGTCGGCGCCTATGTGGAGCTGATCCGCAATACGCCCTTCATCGTCCAGCTGTTCTTCATCTTCTTCGGCCTGCCGGCGGCGGGCGTGATGCTCACGCCTGAGATCGCCGCCGTGATCGCCATGGTGCTCAACCTCGGGGCTTACTCGACCGAGATCCTGCGTGCCGGCATCGAGGCCACACCGCGCGGCCAGATCGAGGCCGCGGAAAGTCTCGCGCTCTCGCCGCTGCAGGTGTTCCTGCACGTGGTGCTGCCGCCGTCGTTCAAGCGCGTCTGGCCGGCGCTCGTGAGCCAGATCATCATCGTCATGCTGGGCTCCTCGGTCTGCGGGCAGATCTCCGTCGAGGAGCTCAGTTATGCGGCGAACCTGATCCAGAGTCGCAATTTCCGCGCCTTCGAGGCCTTCATCATCGCCACGGCCGTCTACCTGCTGCTGGCCGTGCTGCTGCGTCGCCTGCTCAACTGGGCCGGGCCCCGGTTCTTCTTCGGGCGTTGAGAGGCAGCGAAACATGGGTGCCTTCACGCTCTGGGACATCGTCCGCAACCTGCTGCTCGCGGGCCGCTGGACCGTGGCGCTCTCGCTGATCGCCTTCATCGGCGGCGGCGTCGTGGGCGCGCTGCTGCTGGTGCTGCGGCTGCGCGCCGGCCCGATGCTCACGCGGCTGATCGGCGCCTACGTCCAGCTCTTCCAGGGCACGCCGCTGCTGATGCAGCTGTTCCTCGCCTACTTCGGCATCGCGCTGCTGGGCGTGGAGGTCTCCGAATGGACGGCTGCCGCCATCGCGCTGACGCTGTACACCAGCGCCTACCTGACCGAGATCTGGCGCGGCTGCGTGGCGGCGATTCCCAAAGGGCAGTGGGAGGCCTCGAGCAGCCTCGCCATGTCCTTCGGCGAGCAGCTGCGCCATGTGATCCTGCCGCAAGCGCTGCGCCTGGCCACGGCGCCGACGGTCGGCTTTCTCGTGCAGGTGGTGAAGGGCACGGCGCTGGCCTCGGTGATCGGCTTCGTCGAGCTGACCAAGGCGGGCAGCATGATGGCCAACGTGACCTTCCGGCCCTTCGTCGTCTTCGGCTGCGTGGCGCTGATGTATTTCCTGCTCTGTTATCCGATCAGCCTGTTCGCCCGCCGCCTCGAGAGGAGAACGCATGTCCACGGCCGCTGAAGCCACTGTCGCCACCGCCGAACCGCACACCGCGGTCGGCGCGCCCATCGTCAGCATCACGGCGCTGCGCAAGTCCTATGGCGAGAACGAAGTGCTCAAGGGCATCGACCTGTCCGTGCTGCGCGGCGAGGTTGTCGCCATCATCGGCAAGAGCGGTTCGGGCAAGAGCACGCTGCTGCGCTGCATCAACGGGCTGGAGCAGTTCCAGCAAGGCTCCCTGACCGTCGACGGCAAGCCGCTGCTGTACGAGAGCGCGATGGCCATGCGCGCGCTGCGCCAGCGCGTGGGCATGATCTTTCAGGGCTTTCACCTGTTCCCGCACCTCTCGGTCGGCCGCAACGTGATGCTGGCGCCGCGGCTGGTGAAGAAGCGCGGCGAAGCGGAGAACATCGCCATCGCGCGCAAGCTGCTCGAACGCGTCGGCCTGGCCGAGAAGTTCGACGCCATGCCCGACCAGCTCTCCGGCGGCCAGCAGCAGCGGGTGGCGATTGCGCGCGCGCTGGCGATGGAGCCGGCGGTGCTGCTCTGCGACGAGATCACGTCGGCGCTCGACCCCGAACTCGTCGGCGAAGTGCTGCGCGTGGTGGAGTCGCTGGCCGACGAGGGCATGACGCTCTTGATGGTCACGCACGAGATGAGCTTCGCCCGCAAGGTCAGCGACCGCGTGATCTTCATGCACCAGGGCCGCGTGCACGAGATGGGCCCGCCGGCCGCGCTGTTCGGCGCGCCACAGACGCCGGAGCTGAAGCAGTTCCTGTCGTCGTTGCAGGACTGACGCAGGCTAGAACGGATCGAAAGCGATGCCAGCGGCCTTGAGGCGGCTCAGCATCAGCTTCTTCCACGCCCCGTCCGGCGTCCACACCTTGGACACCGATTCCCACGCCACCTGCGGATCGACCTTCTCGACCAGCACGCGATAGAGGAACGTCAGCGTCGATGCGCGGAAGTTCACCTGGCAATGCACGAGCACCTTCTTGCCGCGCAGGCTGGTGAGCAGTGCGGCGAAGGTGTCGTAGTCGGCATCGGCCGGCGCGCCCCAGCGGATCGGCAGGTTGATCCACACGAGGCCCTGCTTGCCGACGATCAGCGGCTCGTCGTGCACGGCGTCATCGACGGTCGGTGGGGCGAGGTAGATCACCGCTTCATAGCCTTGATCCTTCAGCGTGGCGAGCCACGCGGCGGACGGTTGGCCCGACGTGGTGAGCTTGGCGTCGATCGGCGTGAGGTTGGGCGGCGCGGCAGGCGCGGCCGCCGCCAGAGAAGCCATGAAGAACAGCGAAGCAAGGACGAAAGAGCGCATCACATCTGCCTGAACAAGTGGGCGTAACTTTCGGCCACCAGCAGCATCTCGTTGCGCTCCTTGAGCTTGAGCTGCATGCGGCCGCGGAAGTCGCGCGTCACGGCGGCGATGGCCATCGCGTTGACGAGCGTGGAGCGGTGAATCTGCCAGAACTGGTTGGGGTCGAGTTCTTCGACCAGTTCCTTCAGCGGCTTGCGGATCAGCGCTTCGCCTTCGCGTGTGGCGACGCGGGTGTACTTGTTGTCCGACTGGAAGTACAGCACCTCGTCCACGGTGATCAGCTTGAGCGTCTGGCCGACCGAGGCGTTGATCCAGCGGAGCGGCGCCCGCGCCGAACCCGAGACGATGGGCGAGGGTTCGGACGCAGCGTGAGGCGCCGAGAGCTGCTCGATCGCCTGGCCCATGTGCATTGCGTAATCGCTGCCCGGCATCGCCAGCCTTTGCTTGACGCGGCTGATGGCGGTGAAGAAGCGCGCCGTCTGCAGCGGCTTGAGCACGTAGTCCACCGCGCCCTGATCGAAGGCGGCGACGGCGTACTGGTCGTACGCCGTGAGGAACACGACATGGCTGCGGCCGCCGACCTGGCGCGCCACCTCCAGGCCCGTCGCACCGGGCATCTGGATGTCGAGGAACAGCACGTCGGGCTGGTGCTGCTCGACGAGCTGCAGGGCCTGGATGCCGTCGCTGGCTTCGCCGACGATGGACAGTTCGGGCCAGAGCCGGCCGAGCTGTTCCACGAGTTCATGGCGCAGCGTCTCTTCGTCTTCGGCGACCACGGCCGTCGGGGCGGTCAACGTTCTCATGTCGGGTCAGGCCCGGTCAGGCCAAAAGTTCGATGGTGAAGTGGGTGTGCGTCTCGTCGTCGTGGCAACGCAGGCGCGCCGAGTCGCTGAAGACCTGCAGTCTCTCACCGAGCGCGGCCAGTTCGTCCGAATCGCCGCACATCAGCGGGCGGTCGAAGGCCAAAGTGATGGTGAGGCCGCCTTCGCCGCGGAAGCGCGTCTCGGCGCATAGCGTGCAGACCTGGGGCTTCACGCCCGTCTCGGCGCCCGAGCGCAGCGCGCGCTGCAGCAGCGGCAGCAGCAGCATCGGCGGCACGCTGGCATTGCGCAGCTCCGGGGGCCAATCCCGGAAGAACTTGAGTGATGTGCGACCCAGGCCGCGCAGCACGCCAAGGTAGGTCTCCAGCAGCTCGGCCTCGGCCTCCAGCGTGGAGCCGGTCTCGCGCAGGCGCGGCAGGGCGACGCGCAGGTGCTGGATCAGGCGCTCCATGCGGACGGCGGCTTCGGTGTCGCCGCGCTCGTACGCGTGTTCGATGTCGACCAGCGCGTCGAACAGCAGCTGCGGCTCGACCTGCGCCTGCAGGGTGGCCAGGCGCGCGGACATGGCGCGGCGGCGCAGCTGGCCGTGTTCGTCCACCAGACGCGAGAGCAGGGCCTCGCTGCGCTGGCGGCGGCGCAGCAGCTCCAGCGCCGCCACGATCATCCCCGAGGGCATCAGCACCCACAGCGTGTCGCCGATCAGGCCGGCCCAGGTGAAGGCCGTGTACGGCGGCAGGCCCTTCTTCGCGCGCATCAGGTCCCAGATCGAGGGCCAGGGCAGCACTTCGACCAGCACGCTGATCACCAGGATCGATGCGAGCGAACCCAGCAGCGCCGCCCAGACCAGGCGCCGGATGCGATGCGGGTGCAGCGGCTCGCTGCGGTCGGCCGGCAGCCAGAACAGCAGCAGGATCATGCAGCCGATCACGGGCAGTGCCAGATGGCGCACCACCACCATCGGCAGGCGGTCGCCGACCGGGAATTCGAGCAGCTGGGTCAGGTCGATCAGGCCGAACAGCAGCCCGGCCGAGGCGAAGATGGCCAGTTCCACCCCGCGCAGCGAGCGCCAGGAACGCAGCACGTGGGCGAGGCCGCCGCGGGCCCGGGCCTGCGCCGTCTCGTCTTGCGGCTGCTCGAACGGGATGCTGTTCATGCGGCCACCGCCTGCGCAAAGCCCGCGCACAAGCGCATCGGGATGCGAACCCGCGCCACCACACCGCGCGGCTGGGCGGCTTCGAGCTCCAGCGCGGCCTCGGGGCCGAACAGCGCGGCCAGGCGCGCCCGCGTGTTCGCCAGGCCCACGCCCGAGCCGCCGCTGGCGGCGAAGCCGCGGCCGTTGTCGCGCACTTCGATGCTCAGCTGATCGCCGCCCTGCGCGCGCGCCGAGATCTCGATGCGTCCGCCTTCCGGCAGCGGCGAGAGGCCATGCTTGATGGCGTTCTCCACCAGCGTGGGCAGAACCATCGGCGGCAGCCGCGCAGGCAGCAGGGCGGGCTCGGCCTGGATGTCGAAGGAGAGCCGGTCGCCCATGCGCATCTGCAGGATGGTCAGGTAGTTGCGCACGAGCTCGAGCTCCTGGCCTAACGTCGATTCATGACGGCGCATGCTGGGCAGCGCGGCGCGCAGGTAGGCGATCAGGCTCACCAGCATGTCGCGGCCCCGCTCGGGTGCCGTCTCGTACAGGCGCTTGACGTTGGCGAGCGTGTTGAACAGGAAGTGCGGCTCGATCTGCGCGTTCAGCGCCGAGACCTGCGCCTCCAGCCGTTGGGCTTCAAGCGTCTCGCGCTGGCGCGCCGCCTGGCGCAACCGGTCGCGCGCCTGGCTTTCCGAGCGCAGCACCGAGAGCACCGCGTAGGCAAGGCCGCCGAACAAGGTCCAGAGCGCCGCGGTCGAGGCGAACCAGCCCCACATGATGTGGGCGTCTTCCGAAGAGGTCAGCCGCGCCACCAGCATCCGCGCGATCGTGCCCATTACGGCGCCGAGCGCCACGCAGCCGGCCTGCAGCAGCACGCGCCGCGAGGTCGGCCAGCGACGGCCGACGAGAAAGGCTTCGGCCACGGCCATCATGAACAGCACCGAGAGGCCCGTGAGCAGCGTCTGGCGGGTGAAATGGACCAGCGAGAAGGCCCAGGTGTCCAGCGGCTCCGGCTCGCCGTCGTACCAGGCCAGCATGCGCGAGAGCGCGTGCAGCAGGCAGAAATAGAACACCACCGCGATCATGCGGAGGTTGAAGACGCGCAAAAAGGCGGCCAGGGCGGGTTGCATGGGGCGGATTCTGCGGCGCGGCAGGCCGGCCGTGTCGGCCTGTTGGACGAAACGGCCTCCCGCGGGATGAACTGGCCCCGTTCCGGTGCAGGTTTGGGGCCGCTGCGCGACAGCCGGCCGCTTTGCCGCAGGAATCAGGGGTTATGCCGAGCCGGTACGCGCGATTCCAGCGGCGGGGGCGAATAGTCGGGTTTGAAGCGGCAGGTCGAGCCCAGGCTCTTCTGGAAGTCGACGCAGGCCATGGCCACGCCCGCCGGGCTCGGCTTGCGGCCCTCGTCCACCCAGGCCAGCAGCGCCTGCATCAGGGCGGCGTAGCTCGGGTCGCTGAGGTAGCTGTGCTCGCGGTCTTCGGTGAAGGTCTGCACGAAGGCGTCGCTGCGCCCGGCGGCGGCCACGATGGCTGCGTAGCGGTTCTCCAGCTCGACGAAGGCGGTCGGGTCGTGGATGGCGTGAACGTCGAGCACGGGCACGGGGATGCGGCCGGTCAGCGCGGCGTCGGCGTTGAAGCGGGCGAAGGCCTGCGGGTCGGCCTTGTAGCGCGGCACGCGGGCGTTCAGCGCCTTGTCTTCCGGAGAGCCGGCGTAGGTCACGCCGTCGTTGCCGAAGGGGCTGGCGCCGCCGGTGCGCTGGGTCACGACGTCCTGGAAGTGCCAGGTGGCCCAGCTCAGGTGCGAGACGATGCTGCGCTCCGGGATGCGCACGGCAGCCAGCAGCGTCTGCAGCTTGGCGGCCTGCTCGGCACTGCGCTCGGCGGCCGGCTTGTTCAGCCCCAGGCAGCCATCCACGCGCTGGCGCAATTCGGCCTCGGTGAGCTTGGCGCCGGCGGGCAGGCCGATGTTGAGCGGGTACTGCGGCTCGTCGGGCAACGGGTGGTTGTGGCAGAGGTCCTGGTAGATCACGCGCAGGTCGAGCCGGAAGTCGTAGCTCGGTGTGCCGGCGCCCAGCACGCCGCTGCTGAGCAGCACGGCGTCGAAAGGCGGCTTCTTGTCGGCGCTGGTGGTGAAGGTCTCGGCGGTCTTGGCGGCCACGCCGCCGCCCCAGGACTGGCCATGCAGGATCACGTGCCTGGGCCGGCCGTACTGCGCGATGAACAACTGGCGCAGGCGCTCCATGTCCTGCGTGGCAGCGGTCAGCGCCACGCCGCCCTGCGCGTAGCTCGTCGCGGCCCAGGCGTAGCCCAGGCGCGGCATGATCGACCAGCGGTCCAGGTCTTCGCGCACGCGCTTGGCCGTGGGCGCACCGAGGAACGGGCCGCCGTGGGCATGCAGCACCACGGTGCCCGTCTTCGCGTCCCAGCCCTTGGGCAGGGCGATCAGGATGAAGGCGCCGTTGTCGTCGCGGCCTTCGAGGCAGCGCGTGCCTTCGCCGGTGTTGGCGGGGCAGGGCGTTTCGGTCGGAGCGGCGGTGGCGGCTTGAGCGTTCGCGCCGACCAGCAGCGAGATCAGCAGAGGCAGGAACGAATGCAGAGCGGGCTGCAAGAGGCGGTTCATCACGTCATCCTTGGCGAGTTGCGCGGGGCGACGATAGCCAGCCCAACGACCGTGCGCCATCCGCCCGAATGCGTATGTGCGGACGCGGCGCGTTGCGCCGAAGCCTCAGGCGGGGCGGGTCAGGTCGTCAGCGACTGGAGATCGCGCTGCAGCAGCATCGGGTCGCCGGTGTTCATCACGATCAGGCGGCGCAGGTGGGTGATGCTTTCCAGATCGATGGAGCGGCAGAGCATGCCCACGCGCGAGCCTTCCACATGGGCGATCTCGCCGGCCATCGCGATCTGCGGGCCTGCCTCGCCGAGTTTGAGCTTGAGCAGGCAGGGCGCGCCGCTCTGCACGTTGCTGCCGGCAGGCAGCTCAAGCAGGGCGCCCTTGAGCGAGAGGTCGAGCACCTGCGTTTCGAGATGCGCGTCCACGCAGATCAGTTCGCCTGCGGTGACGAAGCTGACCCGTGTGAAGTGGCGGCGTTCGGTGCTGATGATGGGTCTCGCGTGATCAGTAGGTGCTGATCGTGCTCTCGTCGACCGCGCGCTGCAAGCGCGAGGGGATCAGCGCTTCAAGGCCGATCGATTCCAGCTGATACCAGCAGGAGCGCAGCAGCGCCGCCGTGGCGTGGCGCACCTCGCTCTCGGAGAAGCCGGCCATCTGGCTGGCGCGCTCCAGCGCGTCGTTCTCGCGGCGGGCCAGGTCGTGGCCGCGCGGGATGCGGTGCGGGGATTCGTACTCGAGCGCCACGCGCGTGACCAGCGCCTGCACTTCGTCGTCTTCCTCGATGTGAGGCGAGAGCATGCGGGCCAGGTCGCCGAGCAGCGCTTCGGCGCCGGCGGCGAGCAGGCGGGCAGCGTGGTCGCTGCCGCCGGCCAGATAGTGGGCGGCAGCAATGTCGGCGTATTCGATCGCCATGACCAGCTTGGGGAGGTCAGCGGTGAGACTCATCGGTGCAGGGCTCGCGTAGGACGCCAGGAGGTTGTGCATGCAACGTGGACGTTAGTGTAGGCAGATGTGCCAAGCTTTGGGCCTGGATTGTGTCCAGTTGTTCCTTCTCAGGATGGACGCATTGGCCCTTCAACTAAGCTGGGAAATACCCTAGCAGTCAAGGAGAACGAGATGATGAACAAGACATTGCAACGCCGTGAAATCCTGTTGGGCGTCGGCGCCGGCCTGCTGACCCCCGTGGTGCCCAGCTGGGCCGCGCCGGCCAAGGACGACGACAGCACCTACGACCAGGATTCGGTGCTGCATGCGGCCACCGAGTTCTTCGGCAACACCACCGAGGGCCTGGCCAAGGTCATCGAGAAGGCATTCAAGGAGCAGGGCCGTCCTAACGCCTATATCAAGGGCCAGGAAGCGGCGGGCGCACTGACCGTGGGCCTGCGTTACGGCGAAGGCGAGCTGGTGCAGAAGAAGGGCGCCGGTCGTCAGGTCTACTGGGCGGGGCCGTCGATCGGCTTCGACGCTGGCGGCAACGCCTCCAAGGTCTTCACGCTGATCTACCACCTGCCGCGCGTGGACGACCTGTTCCAGCGCTTCCCCGGCGTGGACGGCAGCCTGTACTACATCGGCGGCGCCGGCATCAACTATCAGCGTCGCGACGGCATCACGCTCGCCCCGATCCGCCTCGGCGTGGGGCTGCGTGCCGGTGCCAGCGTGGGTTACGTGCACTACCGCCGCGAGAAGTCCGTGAACCCCTTCTGACGCCAGGCCGATGCAGTGAAAAGTCACCCATAACCCCACGGAAGCAGGGTCGAAATGAGAAGGCAACAATAGCTGTCAAGAATCTTGCAGAAGCTGGAATTTGAGGAGGAAGCCGCCATGAACTTGCTCTCGAGAATCAACCGCTCCGCCCATCATCTGCGCGAAGGCATTCATTTGCCGTGGGCGGACGACGGACCCTTCACGCCGTCGGGCCAGCTCGTCATGTTCGTGACGCTCGTCAGTGTGGCTGCTGCAGCTGTATTGGTAACTGCCTGACCTTGTAGCGCTGCCCGATTGCGGGCAGCATCCGTGGGGCACCCGAGGCCCCACGCATGACTTCCAAAATCATCCCCAGCACCGGCGAACTCTTCGCCCAAGCCACTCCGGACAGCCTGCCCGCGCAGGAAATCAGCACCGAGGTGCTGCTCGAGAAATACGCCAAAGGCGACGAGTCCACGCTCGACGAATTGCGCGAGCGCGTGGCGCGTGCATTGGCTCAGGCCGAGAAGCCCGCGGAGCGCGAAGCCTGGGCCGCCAAATTCCTCGATGCCCAGAAGCGCGGCTTCATCCCCGCTGGTCGCATCCTTTCCGCCGCCGGCACCGATCTGGCCGCCACGCTGATCAACTGCTTTGTGCAGCCTGTGGGCGACTCCATCGCCACGCCCGAGGAAGGGCATCCCGGCATCTATACCGCACTCACTGAAGCGGCCGAGACCATGCGCCGCGGCGGTGGCGTGGGCTACGACTTCTCGCGCATCCGTCCGAAGGGCGCCTGGGTCGGTTCCACGCAGAGCCACGCGTCCGGCCCGGTCAGCTACATGCGTGTGTTCGATCGATCGTGCGAAACGGTCGAAAGCGCCGGCAGCCGCCGCGGTGCGCAGATGGGCGTGCTGCGCTGCGACCACCCGGACATCGAGGAATTCATCCACGCCAAGGACCAGGGCGACCTGTCCAACTTCAATATCTCGGTCGGCGTGACGGATGCGTTCATGCAGGCCGTGATCTCCGATGGCAGCGTGGAGCTGGCGCACCGCGCGCAGCCCGGTCAGCAGCAGCGCGAGGGCGGGGCGTATCAGCGCGGGGACGGGCAATGGATCTATCGCAAGGTGCGGGCGCGCGACCTCTGGGACCAGATCATGCGGTCGACCTACGACCACGCGGAACCGGGCGTGCTGTTCCTCGATCGGATCAATGAGGACAACAACCTGCATTACTGCGAGGCGATTGCGGCGACCAATCCCTGTGCAGAGCAACCCCTGCCTCCCTACGGCTGCTGCTGCCTGGGCTCCGTCAACCTGACGAACTTTGTGCGCGACCCGTTCGGCCCGAAGGCGAGCTTCGACGAAGCCGGCTTCGCCGAGGTCTGCGCCGTCGCCACCCGCATGCTCGACAACGTGCTCGACACCACGCCGTGGCCGTTGCCGGCGCAGGCGCAAGAAGCATCGAACAAGCGCCGCGTCGGCCTGGGCTTCACCGGCCTGGGTGACGCGCTCGTCATGCTCAACCTGCGTTACGACAGCGAAGAAGCGCGCACGATGGCCGCGCGCATCAGCGAGGTCATGCGCGATGCCGCCTACGCCGCCTCCAGCGACATCGCCGCCGAGAAGGGCGCGTTCCCGCTGTTCAACGCCGAGCTGTACTTGAGCGGCGGCAGCTTCGCCTCGCGCCTGCCAAAGGCGCTGAAGGACAAGATCCGCACGCAGGGCCTGCGCAACTCGCACCTGCTCTCGATCGCACCGACCGGCACGATCAGCCTCGCCTTCGCCGACAACGCCAGCAACGGCATCGAACCGCCGTTCAGCTGGAGCTATACGCGCAAGAAGCGCCTCGGCCAGCTCGAAGGCGGCGGCTTCAAGGAGTACGCCGTCGAGGATCACGCGTGGCGCCTCTACCGCCATCTGTTCGGCAAGGACACGCCGCTGTCCGAGGCCTTCGTCACCGCACTCGAACTCGAAGCGGCCGATCACGCCTCGATGGTCTCGGCAGTGGCGCCGTACATCGACACGTCCATCTCCAAGACCGTCAACGTCCCGGTCGACTACCCGTACGAGGACTTCCAGGACCTCTACATCCAGGCCTGGCAGGGCAAGCTCAAGGGCCTGGCGACTTACCGTCCGAACTCGGTGTTAGGCAGCGTGCTCAGCGTGGACGCCGGCACGGTCAAGAAGCCCGAGCCTTTGGCCGTCGACGCCACCAACCAGCGCCTGCTGCTGGACCGCCTGCCCAAGGCCGTGCTCGATTCGCTGCGCTGGCCGAGCCGCCCCGAGATGCCCGGCGGCAATCCGGCGTGGAGTTACATGATCCGCCACCCGCACGGCGACTTCGCGCTGTTCGTCGGCGAGATGCCGGCCGAGGGCCTGGACGCCGGGCTGTTCGGCCGCAACCTGCCGTTCGAGGTCTGGGTCAACGGCGCCGAGCAGCCCCGTGGACTTTCGGCATTAGCCAAGACGCTCTCGATGGACCTGCGAACCAACGACTCGGCCTGGCTGCGCCTGAAGCTCGAAGCGCTGGCGACGGTTGCGGAAGAACGCGCCTTCGCCATGGCCATGCCGCCGAGCGGCGAGCAGCGCCTGTTTCCCGGGGTCGTCGCGGCCACCGCGGCCGTGATCCGCTGGCGCTGCGAACAGCTCGGCGCCTTGCAGGACGGCGGCCCCACGCCGGTGATCGACGCGATGTTCAGCCGCGAGGAGCCGCGCACCAGCGTCAGCGGCACGCTGGCCTGGGCGGTGGACGTGGAGAACCCGGCGACTAACGAGCAATTCACGCTGACTCTGAAGGAAGTGAGTCTGCCCACACCCGAAGGCGGTCGCGTCACGCGCCCCTGCGCGATGGGCTTCTCCGGCAACTACCCGCGCGCCTTCGACGGTCTCGCCCGTCTGCTCTCGCTGGACATGCGCGTGATGGATCCCGGCTGGATCGGCATGAAGCTGCGCAAGCTGCTCAACGTCGGCGAGCCGCTCGGGCACTTCATGGCGCCGGTGCCGAGCCTGTCGGGCGAACGCCGCCAGCAGATCTGGCCTTCGACGGTCGCTTACGTGGCGCGGCTCATCATCCACCGCTACGCCATGCTCGGCGTGCTCGACGAAGCCGGCATGCCGCTGGTGGACATGGGCCTGCTGCAATCGCCGACGACCAAGCCCGCGCAGGCTGGCTTGCAGATCGAGGCGATGGCCGGCCGTGCCTGCCCCGAGTGCGGCAACCACACGATGATCCACAAGGACGGCTGCGACTTCTGCACCGCCTGCGGCTACGTCGGTCAGTGCGGTTGAGCGGCCGACGGGTCTGACAGCAGCCGCTGCAAGACCTGGAAGTCCACCGGCTTGAGCAGGTGCGCCGCGAAGCCGGCCTTGCGCGAGGGCTCGCGGTCGGCGTCCTGCGCGTAGCCGGAGATGGCGATCAGTTGCAGCGCGTCGGCCTTGCGCTCGGCGCGCATGCGCCGCGCCAGCTCGTAGCCGTCGATCTCGGGCAGGCCGATGTCGAGCAGCGCGATCTCTGGTTGAAAGCGCCGTTGCAGCTCCAGGGCGTCAAGGCTCGTGTACGCCGTGACGACCTCATGGCCCGACTCCTGAAGCAGCTGCGCGAGCAGATCCGCACCGTCCCGGTTGTCGTCGACCACGAGGATGCGACGCCTGTCCGTCGCAACGACCGGTGAAGCCTCGGAGCTGGCGCCGGCCTCGCTGACGATCCGGTTCAGCCGGAGCTCGAAACTCGCGCCGCGGCCGACGCCTTCGCTGCTCACCCGCACCGTGCCGCCGTGCATCTCCATGAGGCGCTTCACCACGGCCAGGCCGATGCCGAGGCCGCCTTGCGAGCGGTCGAGCGTGCGCTCGCTCTGCGCGAACAGGTCGAACACGCGCGGCAGCACTTCGGCCGCGATGCCTTCGCCGTTGTCGCTGATCGTGATCACCGCCTGCTCGCCCTCGGCGCGTGTGCGCACCTGGATCTCGCCGCCCGGCGGCGTGTACTTGGCTGCGTTGACGAGCACGTTGCCCAGGCACTGGATCAAGCGCTCGGGGTCGCCGAGCACGGTCAGCGGCTCGGCGCTCAGCTGCAACACGAGCGAGTGGCCCTTCTCGCGCACCAGCGGCGCCACGCCTTCGAGCGCGTGGTTGATGAGCCCGTCCAGCGGTTGCGGCGACAGGCGCAGCTGGATGCGGCCCTGCGTCACGCGCGAGATGTCGAGCAGGTCGTCCACCAGACGCGTCAGGTGCGTGACCTGGCGCGCGATGATGCCCACGGCCCAGCTGGCGCGCGAGGGGTCGAGCTTGGGGTGCAGCAGCAGGTCGGTGGCGCTGCGGATCGGTGCGAGCGGGTTGCGCAGTTCGTGCGCCAGCATGGCGAGGAACTCGTCCTTCTGCCGGTCGGCTGCTTCCAGCGCCGTGCCGCGCCGGCGCAGTTCGTCCTGCGCGAGCCGGCGCTCGGTGATGTCGGATGCGGCGCCGAACCACTCGACGATCTCCCCGCGCTCGTCGTGCAGCGGGATCGCGCGTGAGAGCGTCCAGCCGCGCGATCCGTCCACGCGGATGACCTGGTGCTCGAGCTCGAAGGGGCGGTTCGACGACACCGCGAGGTCGATGGCCTCTTGCACCAGCAGCTGGTCTTCGGGGTGGATGTACTTCTGCATCCATCCCTGGTTCGGCCCGGTCTCGTCGGCGATGAAATCCCGGCCTTGCAGCTGACGCATCTCGCGCCAGTCGGCGCTCATGCGGTAGACCACGTCGTGCGTGGCCTGCATGTAGGCGCGGAAGCGCGCCTCGCCTTCGCGGCGCTGCCGCGCCAGCTCCAGCAGCGAGCCGATGCGCGCCAGCAGTTCGCGGGCGTGGAAGGGCTTGTAGACGTAGTCGTCGGCGCCGGCCGAGAGGCCTTCGATGCGCGATTCCGCGCCGGCGCGGGCTGAGAGCAGCATCACCGGCACCTCGTGAAGCGCAGGGTCGGCGCGCAGCTGGGAGATCAGGCCCAAGCCGTCGAGGCGCGGCATCATCACGTCGGCGAGGATCAGGTCGGGCCGATCTTCGCGTGCGGCGGCCAGTGCCGCTTCACCGTCGGCGACGCTGCGCACCTCGTAGCGCGCAGCCAGCAGGTCGCGCAGGTAGGCGCGCATGTCGGCGTTGTCGTCGGCGAGCAGGATGCGGGCGCCGTAGGTTGCGTGGAAGCGCGCGTCTGCGTCGCCGTTCAGGGCCGGGCCGAGCGAGCCGGGCGCCGAGCGTTCTTCTTCGCCCGGCAGCCAGCGCAGCACTTCGCCGATGTAGGCCTGCGTGGTCAGCGAAGCGGTCGCAGGCGCGGCGACCGGCTGGCCATGCAGTTGCGCCGAAGCGATGTGCGCGGTGCCTAACGCCACGCTCACGCGGAAGGTGCTGCCCTGGCCCGGCGCGCTCTCGACCTCGATCGAACCGCCATGCAGCCGCACCAGTTCCTGCACCAGCGCCAGGCCGATGCCCGAACCCTCGTGCGTGCGCGAAGGCGTGCCTTCGATGCGGTGGAAGCGCTCGAACAGCCGCGGCAGCTCCTGCGCCGCGATGCCCACGCCGGTATCGCTGACCTCCAGCATGGCCTGCCTGTCGTCCCGCCGCAGCCGCACGCGGATGCCGCCCTCGAAGGTGAACTTGAAGGCATTGGAGAGCAGGTTCAGGACGATCTGCTCCCACATGCCGCGGTCCACGTAGACGGGCTCTTCGAGCTTGTCCACGGCCACTTCAAAGTCCAGTCCGGCGCGCTCCATTGCCGAGCGGAAGGAACTGGCCACATCGCGGGTCAGGCTCGCTAGATCGACCGGCGCGAACGAAGCCTGCGTGCGGCCGGCCTCGATGCGCGCGAAGTTCAGCAGCGTGTTCACCAGCTTGAGCAGCCGTTGCGAGTTGCGGTGCACGAGGTCGAGCTGCGCATGCACGCGCTCGGGCAACGTTTCGTCCGCCAGCGCATCGGCCAGCGGGCCGAGCATCAGCGTCAGCGGCGTGCGGAACTCGTGGCTGACGTTGGAGAAGAAGGCGGTCTTGGCGCGGTCGATCTGCTCCAGCGCCTCGGCGCGGCGACGTTCCTCCGCGTAGGCGCGCGCGTCGGCCACGGAAGAGGCGATCTTGCCGGCCAGCAGGTCGAGGAAGCGGGTGTACTGGGCGTCCGGCCGGATGCAGGCGCTGATGCCGGCCACGAGCACGCCTGAAGGCCGGTTGGCCACATGCGAGCGAAGCGGCACCAGCGCGACCTGGTGCGGCGCCTCCGGCCACGGGCCGGCCGGCAGCGTGGGCAGCACGGCGTCCTGCAAGGCGGGCAGCGCGTGGATCTCCAGCGCGCCGGTGCGGGCGAACTCGGCGATGCGTGCGGCGAGCACGCCGCGTGGCGAGGCCAGCTCGATGGCGTTGAGTGCCGACATGTCGGTGTCCGACGGCAGGCCCGAGGCCGCGGCCAGGCGCAGCGTCTGCCCCGGCTCGTCGAACAGATAGATCAGCGCGAACGGGATGTCCTTCGGATGGTCGGCCAGCACCGACATGGCCTGCCGGCAGGTGCTTTCCGCATCCTTGGAGGCCACCACGTGCGTGCCCAGTTCGCTGAGGATCTGCAGGCGCCGCTCGCCGATCACCTTCTGCGTGATCTCCATCACCGTGCCGAGCACGCCGCCGATGCCCGTCGGCGCCTCGTCGTCCGGCACCGAGCTGTACGCGATCATGAAGTGGCTTTCCTCGGCGAAGCCGTGGCGGCGCACGATCAGCTCGATGTCATCCATGAACGTGGCCGGGCCGCCGTGGTAGGGCACATCCACCAGCGGGCCGAGCACGTCGAACACCTCGTGCCAGCATTCACGGAATGGCCGGCCGAGCGCCTGCACCGGGTGCTTGGTGCCGAGGATGGGCGCGTAGGCGTCGTTGTAGATCTGGATGTAGTTCGGCCCCCACCAGAGCAGCATCGGGAAGCGGTTGGCCAGCACCACGCGCACGATCATGCGCAGGCTGGTGGACCAGCTCGACGGCGGGCCGAGGTCGGTCGAGGCCCAGTCGAAATCGCGCACCAGCGCCTCGAGGTTTCCGCTGGCCGGGGCGGCGGGTGGCGGAATCTCTGCGGCGCTGTCTTGTGGGTCCATGGGCGTGCGTCGTCGGCGGAAGCGCGAAAAGTCATCCATGCTGAAACCTGCGCGCCGGGTGTTTTGTAGGACGACATGCCATCGCGTTGTAGGTGGCTGCTGACGCGAAAGTGCACCTACGGGCAGCGGGGCCAAACGAGGCTGGCTACAGTGGCAGGCATGAAGATCGATTTCGTCTCCGACGTCTCCTGCCCCTGGTGCGCCATCGGCCTCAAGTCCCTGGAGCAGGCCATCGCCCGCCTGCCGGACGTGCCGGTCGAGCTGCACTTCCAGCCCTTCGAACTCAACCCCGGCATGGCGCCCGAGGGCGAGGACATCAACGAGCACCTCGGCCGCAAGTACGGCATGCCGCTGGCGCAGCTCGAAGCCAACCGCGAGCGCATCCGTGAACGCGGTGCGGCCGTGGGCTTCGACTTCGCGCAGGGCGCGCGCAGCCGCATCTACAACACCTTCGACGCGCACCGACTGCTGCACTGGGCCGGCACGCTGGATGACAAGGACGCGCAACATCGCCTGAAGCTCGCACTGCTGGGCGCCTACTTCAGCGAAGGCCGCGACCCGAGCGACCACGAAGTGCTGGTGGACAAGGCCGTCAGCGCGGGCCTGGACGCCGCCGCCGCCCGCGAAGTGCTGGCCAGCGGCCGCTTCACGCAGGAAGTGCGCGACGCGGAAGAGTTCTACCGCGCCAACGGCATCAACTCGGTGCCGGCTATCATCATCAACGAGCGCCACCTGATCTCGGGCGGACAGCCGCCGGAAGTCTTCGAGCAGGCGCTGCGACAGCTGGCCGCCGAAGGCGCATAAGCGCGCTCGGAGCAACTGCTAACTTCACCTCTGGACGGAGCCCGACGCCGCTGATACAAGGCGTTACTGCGGTGCGGCGTCATGCCCGCGCCGGTCCAGAGGAGGCGTATTCAAGATGTCCGACATGCCCGCGTTCGTCGACGTGGAGGCTTCCGGTTTCGGCCGGGGCAGCTATCCGATCGAGGTCGGCTTCGTGGACTCCGAAGGTCAGGCCTTCTGCTGCCTCATCCACCCGGTGGAGGACTGGCACCACTGGGACGCCGAGGCCGAGGCGCTGCACGGCATCAGCCGCGAACTGCTGATGCGCCACGGCCGCCCGCCGGCCTGGGTGGCGGCGGAGCTGAACAACCGGCTGCGCGGCCAGATCGTCTACTGCGACGGCTGGGCGCACGACTACCCCTGGCTGGCGCGGCTGTATGACAGCGCCGATCTGGTGCCCAGTTTCCAGCTCCGCGACCTGCGCCAGCTGCTCAGTGACGAGGAGGCGGCGCGCTGGCACGAGGTCTGCGACCAGGTCCGCAGCGAACAGCTGACGGGCCGACATCGGGCCAGCAATGACGCAAAGGTGCTTCAACTCACCCTGAGCCGCCTCCGTGACCGTGGTTAGACTGTCGGAATGCCCCTCGAAGCCTCCACAACTGCTCCCAACTTGCCCGATCTCCAACGCAAGCGCGCGCCGCTGCAACCTCGGGCGGTGGAAACCTTCGAGCGCATCCTGTCTGCCTGCGCCGAATTGCTGGCCGAAGTCGGCATCGAGCGGCTGTCCACCAACCTGGTCTGCCAGCGCGCCGGCATCTCGCCGCCGGCGCTCTACCAGTACTTCCCGAACAAGTACGCGATCCTGCACGAGCTGAGCCTGCGGCTGATGTCGCAGCAGAACCACCTGCTGCGCCCCTGGGCCGTGCCGGAAACCTTCAAGCTGCCCGAGGCCGAATTCGCGGCGGGCGTGGCCAACCTGCTCATGCAGATGCACGAGCTGACCGAGCACGCCTCCGCCGGCATGTGGGTGACCCGCGCGCTGCGCGCCGTGCCGGCCTTGCAGCCCGTGCGCCTGCAATCGAACGAGGCGGTGACGGACCTGATGCTCGAGCCGCTGATGCAGGCGTACCCGAACATCGACCGCGCTCGAGCGCGCCTGACCGTTCGCCTGGTCTTCGATTCCCTGTACACGGCGCACGAGGTGCTGTTCGACGATCCGAAGCTTGAAGTCGCCGCCGTCGCTGCAACGATGGGCGAGATGGCGGCGGGGCAGATCCGCCGTTTGATCGAATCGGCGCCCCGCTGACCGGCGGCGTCAGCAGCCGGTCGTGCAGACGCCGGCCGCGTTGAACTCGTAGACGTGCCCGGACAGCGGCACGACCACGGGCATCTTCGAGGCCTTCACGAAAGCCTCCGTCTTGCTGCCCGGCCGCACCTTGCCGCCGACCGTGCCGACTTCATTCGCGTGCGAGGCGATCACCGTCGCCGGCTTGACCAGCTCGTTGATCACGTAAGCCGCCTCGGCCGGTCCGGTCGAGAAGCCGTCGCCCATGTTCATCACGGCGAGCTTGGCGTGGTAGTAGTTGCGCACGACCAGTTCCTGATCCGCGAGGATGCCCGTGTCGCCTGACAGGTAGGCCACCAGCCCGTTGCTGAAGCGCAGCACATAGCCGGTCGCCAGGCCCACGTCGCCCGCGATGCCGGCTTCCTTCATCGAGCGACCCAGGTCGCCGCCGATGTAGTCGGGATCGACGCCGTTGCTATGCAGCGCGGTGACCGTGGCGATGCGAACGCCACCGACCGTCACGCTGCCGCCGAAGCGCGCCAGGATCGCGTCGGCCGGGTTGCCGCCGCCGGCCTTGAGCTTGGCGGCGAAGAAGGGCGGCATCTCGCTGCCGGTCACGATCTTGGATTTCTTCGCCAGCGCGATCTCGACGGCGTTCGACATCGGGATGGAGGAGACCGACACGTCCGGGTTCTCGCAGTTGCCCGAGTCGGGCGCCTTGTTGTGCGCGTTGCCGAGGTGGTCGCCGTGCATGTGGCTGACCAGCAGGATGTCGATGCGGCCCAGCCGCGGATCGGTGGCGCCGGCCACGGTGCGGCCCGGGTCGTAGAGCACGCGCGTGCCGTTCGGGTCCTCGAAGATCAGCGCGCGGTCCTGCGGGCAGAACTCGCCGGTGATGCCGCCGAGCGGGGTGACCTTGACGGTCGGCTCTGCGGCGAGGGCGGGGAGGACGAGGAGCGCGAGCAGGCCGAGGGCGGCGGTGCGTTGAGCCAACTTCATTCTCATGCGAAGTCTCCGTGCTTTACGAGCGGCGGATGTTGACATCGCGGGCGGCAAAAGCCAACACTGCATCCCCGTTCAAGGAGCCCTTCCAATGATGAGAAACGCACCAGCAATGCAGGCCGCACGGCGACAGCTCTTGATGGGCGCGATGGCGGCGTTGCTGCTGCCCTCGGCGGGCGCCGCCGAGGCAGCGGCCGCAGAACTCGGCAGGAACGGCAAGCTGCGCGCAGCCATCAACCTCGGTAATCCGATCCTCGCGCGGCGCGGCGAGCGGCCGGGCGAGCCGCTCGGCGTGTCGGTGGATCTGGCTCGCGAGGCGGCGAAGCGTTTGGGATTGGCCATCGAGCTGGTCGAGTTCGAGGCCGCCGGCAAAGTGGTGGAAGCCGCGACGGCCGCGCAGGTCGATCTCGCCTTCGTTGCCATCGACCCCGTGCGCGGCGCGGGCCTGGATTACACGGCGCCGTACGTGATCATCGAAGGCGCCTACCTCGTGCGCGCTGACTCTCAGCTTCAGCGCAATGAAGACGTCGACCGCGCCGGCACGCGCGTGGTCGTCGGCAAGGGCAGCGCCTACGACCTCTACTTGACCCGTGAGCTGAAGCAGGCCACGCTGGTGCGCGCGCCGACTTCGCCGCTGGTGACCGATACCTTCCTGGCCGAGCGCCTGGACGTCGCCGCCGGCGTCCGCCAGCAGCTCGAAGCCGATGTGCGCCGCCTGAGCGGCACCGCGACGCCGCCGCTGCGCCTGCTGCCGGGCCGCTTCATGGTGATCGAGCAGGCGATGGCCGTGCCCAAGGGCCGCAGCGCTGGGCAGGCGTGGCTGGCGGCTTTCGTGGAGGAGATGAAGGCCAGTGGCTTCGTCGCCGAGAGCCTGAAGCGTCACCACATCGAAGGCGCCGCGGTGGCGCCGGCCGCCGCGCGCTGAGCGTTCAGCCGGCGCTTGCCGCTTCGGCCTGCAACTCGCGCAGGCACCGCACGCACAAGCAATCGCTGAACTCGCGCGCCACGCGTTCGCGCAGCTCGGGCGTGAGCTTCACGTCGAAGCAGTCGCAATGCCCGTCCTGCGCGCCGCAGTGAAAACTGCCGCCGCAGCGCGGGCAGGTGTCGTTGAGCACGAGCTTCTCGGTGTTCACTTGAACAACGCCGCGTGTTCGTCGCGCAGCAGCTTCTTCTGCACCTTGCCCATCGTGTTGCGCGGCAGCTCGGCCACGAGGAACAGCTTCTTGGGCACCTTGAAATTGGCGATCGAGCGCTTGAGGGTGTTGACGATGGCGTCCGCGTCCAGCGCCGCGCCGGCCTTGGCCACGACCACGGCCACCACCGCCTCGCCGAAGTCCGCATGCGGCACGCCGATCACCGCCGACTCCGCCACGCCTTCCATGTCGTTGATGTAGCCCTCGACCTCAGCGGGGTAGACGTTGTAGCCACCGCTGATGATCAGGTCCTTGCTGCGGCCGACGATGGTCACGTACTGGTCCGCATCGCGGCGGCCGACGTCGCCGGTCTTGAACCAGCCGTCGTCCGTGAACTCCTCGGCCGTCTTCTCCGGCATGCGCCAGTAGCCGCCGAACACGTTCGGACCGCGCACCTGGATGTTGCCGATCTCTTCCACGGCGCAGTCGCGGCCTTCGTCGTTCACGATGCGCAGGCCCACGCCCGGCAGCGCGGGGCCCACCGTGCCGCCCTTGCGGCCGCTCTCGGGCTGGTAGGGGTTGGAGGTCAGCATCACCGTCTCGCTCATGCCGTAGCGCTCGAGGATCGTGTGGCCGGTGCGCTCCTGCCATTCGCGGAAGGTTTCCATCAGCAGCGGCGCCGAGCCGCTGATGAACAGGCGCATGTTGCGGCAGGCCTGCCGCATCAGCGCGCTCTCGGCCAGCATGCGCACGTAGAGCGTGGGCACGCCCATGAAGACGGTGGCCTCGGCCAGCCGCTCGATCACGGCGCGCGGCTCGAACTTGGCGAACCAGATCATCTTGGCGCCGGCCAGCAGCGCGCCGTGCGAGGCGACGAACAGGCCGTGCACGTGGAAGATCGGCAGCGCGTGGACCAGCACGTCACCGCTGTTCCAGCCCCAGTGCTCGTGCAGGACACGGGCATTGGAGAGCAGGTTGCCGTGGCTGAGCATGGCGCCCTTGCTGCGGCCGGTGGTGCCGCTGGTGTAGAGGATCGCGGCCAGATCGTCGGCGTTCTTCTGGGCGGTTTCGTGTTCGTCGCTGCAATGCGCGGCGCGTTCCAGCAGGCTCCCGGTGCGGTCCTCGTTCAACGTGAACACATGCCGCGTGCCGGCGTTGAAGGCGAGCTTGCTGATCCAGCCGAAATGCCGCCCGGCGCACACGAACACCGCCGGCTCGGCGTTCTCGATGAAGTACGCCAGCTCCGAGGCCTGGTACGCCGTGTTCAACGGCAGGTAGACATAACCGGCTCGCAGGACGGCAAGGTAGAGCATCAGCGCTTCCACGCTCTTTTCCGTCTGCACGGCGATGCGGCTGCCCTCGGGCAACTCCAGCGAGACCAGCAGGTTGGCCAGCATGGCCGTGCCGCGTTCCAGGTCGCGCCAGCTGTAGGCGCCGCCGCCGGCGTCTGCGCATTCGATGGCGATCTGGTCGATCCGGCTGGGGAAGCTGGACCGCAGGGCGGCGAACAGGTTGGCGTTGCTCATGGCGAGGCGTGCGGGGACGACGAACGGAAGAGGGAAGGCGCATTGTGGGCCAGCGCTGCCAGCCTGCGGATCGGGTTTCTGCCTGACAACAGGCTGGCTTGGGATTTCAGCCGATCGGATCAAGAATCGCGGCAAGAAATTGAAACGAAGAGGGCCGAGCCCCAGGAGGAGCGAGATGAACAGGACCTGGACCCTGGCCGCAAGGCTGCGCATCGCCGTCGCGGCGATCCTGCTGGGCTTCGTGCTGCTGATCGCGCTGCTCAGCTCGCGATCCTCCACCAGCCTGATGGCGGTGAAGATGCTCAACACCGTCGACCAGGTGAAGGCGGCCGAAGGCATCGCCAAGAGCTACTACGACAAGTCGCGCGGCGGCATGCCCGAGGCCGAAGCGAAGGCCGCTGCGGCGGCCGAGATCGGCAAGATCCGCTACTCCGGCGGCGAGTACTTGTGGATCAACGACATGGGCCCGCGCATGGTCATGCACCCGATCAAGCCGGACCTCAACGGCAAGGACCTCAGCGGCAACAAGGACCCGACCGGCAAGGCGCTGTTCATGGAGATGGTGCAGACCGTCAAGGCCAGCCACGCCGGCTATGTGGACTACCTCTGGCCCAAGCCCGGCGCCACCGACCCCGTGCCCAAGCGCTCTTACGTGCAGGGCTTCGAGCCCTGGGGCTGGGTGATCGGCTCGGGCGTGTACGTGGACGACGTGGCCGCCGTGGTGCGCAAGGATGCGACGGTGACGCTGGTGCTGGTCGTCGTCGTCGGCATCCTCGTGGTGCTCGCGGTTGAAATCTTCGTGCGCCGGCTGCGCTCGCGCCTGGGTGTCGTGCGCGAGGTGATGCACGCGGTGGCCGATGGCGATCTGCGCAGCCAGGTGGACGCCGGCCCGCGCGACGAGATCGGCGAGGTGATGAGCGAAGTCGCGGCGATGCAGCAGCGGCTGATGGAACTGGTCAAGGGCATCCGCGACGCGACCGAGTCGATCGGCGTGGCGTCTTCCGAAGTGGCGACGGGCAGCCAGGACCTGTCGGCCCGCACCGAGCAGACCGCAGCGAACTTGCAGCAAACCGCTGCCTCCATGCAGGCGCTGACCGAGCGTGTGCAGCATTCCGCTCAAGCCGCGCGTCAGACTCACGAACTGGCCGACACCGCCGCCGGCCAGGCGCGCCAGGGCGCCGGTGTGATGGAGCAGGTGATCACGACGATGGACGGGATCTCCGCCTCCAGCCGCAAGATCGCCGACATCATCGCGGTGATCGACGGTGTGGCGTTCCAGACCAACATCCTCGCGTTGAACGCTGCCGTGGAAGCGGCGAGAGCGGGCGAGCAAGGTCGCGGCTTCGCCGTCGTGGCCGGTGAGGTGCGCACGCTGGCGCAACGCTCCGCCGATGCGGCGCGCGAGATCAAGGCGCTGATCATGGATTCCGTCGAACGCGTCGGCGAAGGCACGGCCCAGGTCGGCCGCGGCGGGCAGTCGATGAGCGACATCCTCGCGGCGGTGCAGCGCGTCTCCACCACGGTCGGCGAGATCAGCGCCGCCAGCGTGGCGCAGTCCGACGGCATCGGCCAGGTCAACCAGGCCGTGACTCAACTGGACAGCATGACGCAGCAGAACGCGGCGCTGGTGGAGCAGACGGCGGCCGCTGCGGCTTCACTGCGTGAGCAGGCGGCGACTCTGAATCAGATGGTGGCGGTGTTCAAGACCTGAGCGCCAGGCGGCGCGGGCCGGATCAGTTCTGGCCCGGCAGCTTCAGCCAGCGCCCGAGGTGCCGCCGCAGCGACGCGAAGTCCAGCGGCTTCGTCAAGTGTTCATCCATGCCCGCTGCGATGCTGGCGCTAACGTCGCTTTCCAGCGCATGCGCGGTCAGCGCCAGGATCGGGAAGCGCGGCAGCTCGCCGGCCGCCTGCATCGCGCGCAGCCGGCGGGAGCATTCGAGCCCGTCCATGCCGGGCATCTGGATGTCCATCAGCACGAGGTCGGGCGATTCTTGCGTGCAAGCCTGGAGCGCCTCCAGGCCGTCCGCAGCCAGGCGGGCGCGCACGCCCATCAGCGCCAGGAATTCCATGGCGACGACCTGGTTGATGTGGTTGTCCTCGACGAGCAGGACGACGGGCTGGCCTTCGCGACGCTGGGGCTGGAGGCCGAAGGTGGAGTGCTGCTCGTCCTCGTCGACCGGGCTGGCGCTGGCCAGGAAGGGCCGTACGGGCTCCCAGTCGATCCGAAAAGGCTTGGTTCCCATGCTCTCTCCCGGGGCGTTCGCGCGCTGCGCTGAACGGCCCGCCCTCCCTGTTGGTATTGCCCCGTCTCGGGGTTGGGTCTGATCGTAACCTACTGCCATGTCCTGGCAGCGGGCTCCCTAGAATCGTCGATCCCCTGTCTCAAAAGAGCACCATGTCAGACGAAGGCCAGATCCGCATCCGCGGCGCCCGCCAGCACAACCTCAAGAACCTCGACCTGGACATCCGCACCGGTGAGCTGACGGTCGTGACCGGCCCCAGCGGCTCGGGCAAGTCGAGCCTGGTGTTCGACACGCTGTACGCCGAGGGGCAACGCCGTTATGTCGAGACCTTCTCGGCCTACGCCCGGCAGTTCCTGGACCGCATGGACCGTCCGGCCGTGGACCGCGTGGACGGCGTGCCGCCGGCGATCGCCATCGACCAGACCAACCCCGTGCGCACCAGCCGCTCGACGGTCGGCACCATGACGGAGCTGAACGATCACCTGAAGCTCCTGTACGCACGCGCGGCGCGGCTGTTCGACAAGCAGACGGCGCTCGAAGTGCGGCACGACACGCCGCAGACGATCTTCGACGACCTGCTGGAGCGCACGAAGGCTGCCGACCCGCGCCTCGTGCTGACCTTCCCCGTCACGCTGCCCGCCAACACCACATCGGAGCAGGTCGAGCAATGGCTCGCCGCCAGCGGCTTCACGCGCGTGCAGGCAGAGCGCGAGGCGGACGGCGTGAAGATCCTCGACGTCGTCGCCGACCGCTTCCGCATGCAGGGCGTGGAGAAGCAGCGCGCGATGGAAGCGATCGAGCTGGCGCTCAAGCGCGGCGGAGGCCGGCTCAAGGCCTATGCCGTCAACGGCGAGGCTGACGCTGAAATCTGGAGTTACTCCACCGGCCTGCACTGCCCGGAAAGCGATCTGCGCTACCCCGATCCGCAGCCGGCGCTGTTCAGCTTCAACTCGGCCTTCGGCGCCTGCGAGAACTGCCGCGGCTTCGGCCGCGTGATCGGCGTGGACCTCGGCCTCGTGATCCCCGATGCGCGCAAGACGCTGCGCGGCGGCGCCATCAAGCCGATGCAGACGCCCGCCTGGGAATCCTGCCAGGCCGACCTGATGAAGTACGCCGGCGAGGCCGGCATCCCGCGCGACACCGCGTGGAGCCAGCTGACCGACGCGCAGAAGGAATGGGTCGTCGACGGCTCGCCGAACTGGAACGGCAACTGGAACCGCCAGTGGTACGGCGTCAAGCGCTTCTTCGAGTACCTGGAGAGCAAGGCCTACAAGATGCACATCCGCGTGCTCTTGTCCAAGTACCGCTCGTACACGACCTGCCCGGTCTGCCAGGGCGCGCGGCTGAAGACCGAGGCGCTGCTCTGGCGCGTCGGCTCCAAGGCGCTGGCCGATGCGGCGCTGCCGCCGGCCGAGCGCATCATGCCCGCCGGCGTGGCCTGGAGCCGCGCCCAGCTCGAAGCGCTGCCGGGCCTCTCGCTGCACGACATGATGCAGCTGCCGATCACGCGGCTCGCGCAATTCATGCAGGACCTGGAGCTGCCGAGCAGCATGCTCGACGAAGCGCTGAAGCTCTTGATGGAAGAGACCACGCAGCGGCTCAAGTACCTCGCGGACGTGGGCATCGGCTACCTGACGCTCGACCGCCAGAGCCGCACGCTCTCCGGCGGCGAGGTGCAGCGCATCAACCTCACCACGGCGCTCGGCACTTCGCTGGTCAACACGCTGTTCGTGCTGGACGAGCCGTCCATCGGCCTGCACCCGCGCGACATGAACCGCATCAACGAGGCGATGCTGCGCCTGCGCGACGCGGGCAACACGCTGGTCGTCGTCGAGCACGACCCGGCCGTGATGCTGGCGGCCGACCGCATCATCGACATGGGCCCCGGCCCGGGCGAGAAGGGCGGCGAGATCGTCTTCGACGGCACGCCGGAAGAGATCCGCTCGGCCGACACGCTGACCGGCGCCTACCTCGGCGCGCGCAAGAGCGTCGGCATGGGCCTCAAGCGGCTGGTGGAGGCGAACACGCCGAAGCTGATCGTGCAGGGCGCGCGCGAGCACAACCTGCAAAACATCGATGTCGAGTTCCCGCTGCAACGGATGGTCGTCGTCACCGGCGTGTCGGGCTCGGGCAAGAGCACGCTGATCCAGGACGTGCTGGTGCCGGCGCTGAACCGCAACTTCGGCCGCGCCAGCGAAACGCCCGGCGCGCACGAGGCGGTGCTGGGCATGGACTTCCTGGCCGATGCCGTGTTCGTCGACCAATCGCCGATCGGCAAGACGGCGCGCTCCAATCCGGCCAGCTATGTGGGCGCGTTCGACGAACTGCGCAAGCTCTTCGCCGATGCGCCGCTGGCGCGCGAGCGTTCCTACGGCCCCGGCCATTTCTCCTTCAACGCCGGCGACGGCCGCTGCCCGACCTGCGGCGGCTCGGGCTTCGAGCACGTGGAGATGCAGTTCCTCTCCGACGTCTACCTGCGCTGCCCCGATTGCGACGGCAAGCGCTTCCGCGCCGAGATCCTCGAAGTGAAGCTGCTGCGCAAGGATCGCGAGCTGTCGGTTTCGGATGCGCTGGAACTGACCGTTAGCGAGGCGGTGCAGCTGTTCTCCGAAGACCGCGAGGTCGGCGCGCGCCTGCAACCGCTGATCGACGTGGGCCTGGAATACCTGCGCCTGGGCCAGCCGGTGCCGACCCTGTCCGGCGGCGAGGCGCAGCGCCTGAAGCTGGCCGGCTTTCTCGCTGAAGCGGCCACGCGTCCGCGCCAGGCGGTGGCGAAGAAGGGCACGCTGTTCCTGTTCGACGAACCGACCACCGGCCTGCACTTCGACGACATCGCCAAGCTGATGCGCGCGATGCGCAAGCTGATGTCGGCTGGGCATTCGCTGATCCTCATCGAGCACAACCTCGACGTGATCCGCGCGGCGGACTGGCTGATCGATCTCGGGCCGGAAGGCGGCGAGGGCGGTGGTGCGCTCGTTGCGGTCGGTACGCCGGAGGAGGTGAAGGACCATCCGACGTCGCACACGGGGCAGGCCCTGCGTGAGTACGCCGAGACGATGGACCGTCCGGCCTATGCGGTGGCCGAAGGCCGCCCGTTGCAGACCATCGTGCGCCAACGCCGCAAGGCCGAGGAAGCGATCCGCATCGTCAACGCGCGCGAGCACAACCTGAAGTCGCTTGACGTCTCGATCCCGCGCGGCAAGTTCAACGTGATCACCGGCGTGTCGGGCTCGGGCAAGAGCACGCTCGCCTTCGACATCCTCTTCAACGAAGGCCAGCGCCGCTACCTCGAATCGCTGAACGCCTACGCGCGCTCCATCGTGCAGCCCGCGGGCCGGCCCGAGGTGGACGCGGTGTGGGGCATCCCGCCGACGGTGGCCATCGAGCAGCGCCTCTCGCGCGGCGGCCGCAAGAGCACGGTGGCGACGACGACGGAGGTCTGGCACTTCCTGCGCCTACTCTACGTGAAGCTCGGCGTGCAGCACTGCTCCAAGGACGGCTCGCCGGTGAAGCCGCAGAGTGTGGAGTCGATCGCCGCGCAGCTGATGCGCGACCACAAGGGCGAACACGTCGGCCTGCTGGCGCCGCTGGTGATCAACCGTAAGGGCCTGTACACCGACCTCGCGAAATGGGCCAAGGCACGCGGCCACACGCACATCCGCGTGGACGGTGAATTCCTGCCGACGGACAAGTGGCCGCGCCTGGACCGCTTCAAGGAACACACGCTGGAGCTGCCGGTCGGCGATCTGGTGATCGCGCCGGAACGCGAGGCGGAACTGCGCGAGATGCTGGCGAAGACGCTGGACCTCGGCAAGGGCGTGCTGCACCTGCTCTCGCCGCTGGACGGTCTGGCGGACACGATGGCCGACGGCCAGTCGACCGTGGGACTTGGCGCCGTGAAGGTGTTCTCCACCAAGCGCGCCTGCCCGACCTGCGGCACGAGCTACGGTGAACTCGACCCGCGCATGTTCTCGTACAACAGCAAGCACGGCTGGTGCACGGGCTGCGTGGGCACGGGCCTGGCGCTGACGCGCGAGCAGCGCAAGGAGCTGGACGACTCGCAGATGGGCCGCGACGACAAGGGCCGCGAGCACAGCTTCCCCGCGGAGGAAGCCGAAGTCGAAGGGCTGACGGATGCCGTCTGCCCGGAGTGCGACGGCACGCGATTGAACGCGGCGGCGCGGGCGGTGAGCTTTGAAGGCGAAGCCATCAGCGCGGTGGCGAGCTGGAGTGTGTCGGAAGCTCGGATGTGGATCGACAGCCTGCAATTGATCGGGCGTGATGCCGATATCGCACGCGATGTGATCTCGGAAATCCGCGGCCGCCTCGAATTCCTCGAAGAGGTCGGCCTCGGCTACCTGACGCTCGACCGCGCCGCGCCCACGCTCTCGGGCGGCGAGGCGCAGCGCATCCGTCTGGCGGCGCAGCTGGGCAGCAATCTGCAAGGCGTCTGCTACGTTCTGGATGAGCCGACCATCGGCCTGCATCCGCGCGACAACCAGATTCTGCTGGGTGCGCTCGCGCGCCTCGGTGACAAGGGCAACACGCTGGTGGTGGTGGAGCACGACGAGGACACGATCCGCCGCGCCGAGCACATCATCGACATCGGCCCGGGCGCCGGCAAGCGCGGCGGCACGGTGGTGGCCGAAGGCACGGCGGCGGATCTGGCGGCCAAGCCCGATTCGCTGACGGGCCGCTTCCTCGCGCATCCGATGGTGCACCCGGTGCAACCGCGGCGCGACGTCAATCTCACGGGCAAGGATGCGCCGAAGTTGCGCGTTATTTCAGCGGTACTGCACAACCTCCAGCAGGTGACGGTCGACGTGCCGCTCAAGCGCCTGGTGGCGGTGACGGGCGTTTCCGGCTCCGGCAAGAGCACGCTCGCCCGCGACGTCCTGCTCGCCAACATGGCCGTGGCCGTGCCGCTGCGCAAGGCGCCCACTCGCTGGATCGGCTGCAAGGGCGTGGAGGGCCATGAGCAGGTGGACCGCGTGCTCGAAGTCGACCAGACGCCGATCGGCAAGACGCCGCGCTCCTGCCCCGCCACGTACATCGGCTTCTGGGACGCGATCCGCAAGCTCTTCGCCGAGACGCTCGAAGCCAAGGCGCGCGGCTACGCGCCCAACCGCTTCAGCTTCAACACCGGCGAGGGCCGCTGCCCCGGCTGCGAAGGCCAGGGCATGAAGACCATCGAGATGAGCTTCCTGCCGGACGTGAAGATCCCCTGCGATCAGTGCCACGGCGCGCGCTTCAACCCCGAGACGCTGGGCGTGACCTGGCGCGGCAAGAGCATTGGCGACGTGCTGCGGATGGAGGTGGACGAGGCGGTGGACTTCTTCGCCGCGATGCCGAACATCGCGCACCCGCTGCAACTGCTGAAGGACGTGGGCCTGGGCTACCTCACGCTCGGCCAGCCGAGCCCGACGCTCTCGGGCGGCGAGGCGCAGCGGATCAAGCTGGTGAGCGAACTCGTGAAGGTGCGCGACGACGTGACGCGCCGCGGCCAGAAGAGCCCGCACACGCTGTACGTGCTGGACGAGCCGACCGTGGGCCTGCACATGGCCGACGTCGAGCGCCTCACGCGCGTGCTGCACCGCCTGGTGGCGGGCGGGCATTCGGTGGTGGTGATCGAGCACGACCTCGACGTGATCGCCGAAGCGGACTGGATCATTGACCTCGGCCCCGAAGGCGGCACGGGCGGTGGCCGCGTGGTGGTGGCGGGCACGCCGGAGCAGGTGGTGGCGTCGAACACGCACACGGGCGTTGCGCTGAGGCCGGTGCTGGCGCGCGTGCGCGGTGAGGAAGCGGAACCGGCTGAGGAAGAGGTCAGCCCGGCTTGAGCGGCCCGGCCTGCGTGGTGCTGCCTTGCGGCACCAGCAGGTCGACCGCTTCGTCATCCGGCGCGGTCAGCAGCACGGCGCCTGCCAGCAGGGCGAGCAGGAAGACCAGGGCGACGAAGGCGACGGCTTTGTTCAAGGTGCACGTTAGGCGTTGAGCCGCGGGCATCATCACACCCGCTTGCCCCATCCCCAATGGGCATATTCACCGTCGCTGGTAACAGTTTCAAACAGTGCGCGGCGCGTGGATCACGCCTTAGCGCACTTGGCCACCGTGTCCAGCGTGCGCGTGGTCACGTCCTTGCCGAAGGCTTTTTCGATCAGGCGCATGAAGACGGGATCGTTGTCGCGCGGCACATAAGCCGTGAAGGCCTCGCGGCCGCGCACGAGGAAGACGGAAGCGAAGTTCTCGGCCAGCGGCAACTCGACGCGCGGCGTGGGGGCCGAGCGGAAGAAGCTGACCATGCGCTTGGCCTCGGCCGGGATGCCGTGTTCGCCGTGGGCGTCGGCGGCGAGCAGTTGTTCCAGCTCTTCGCGGCTGCGGATGATCGTGTAGAAGCTGCGGCCGAGTTCCCGTTGCATGGCGGCTTCGGCCTTCGCTTCGAGCGTTGCGTCGTCGGTCTTGTCGGCATCGAAGACCACGTTACCGCTGCCCAGCACGGTCTTCACGTGGGTGAAACCGGCGGACTCGAAAGCGGCCTTGAGCTCGGGCATCTTGGCGTTCATGGCGCTGACGCCGCGCAGGAGGGCGATGTATCGGGGCATGGTTACCGCTGCTCCTTCGATGCGTTGAAGACGGCTTCGGCAGCGCGCACGGAACGCGCCCGCACGCCGAAGCTTTCGATATTGCAGAGCGTGACCTGGTGGTGCGCAATGATCTGCGCCGCCTCGAGCACGCCGTTGCCCACGGTCGAGTGGGCGTCTGCCAGCAGCTGGAGGGGGTAGCCGAGCGCAAGCGCGCGGCGCGTGGTCGTGTCCACGCAGAAGTCGCTCTGCAGCCCGCAGATGACGAGATCCGCCACACCCAGCGCTTGCAGGCGCTCGTGGAGGTCGGTCTTGTGGAAGGAGTCGGTGGCGGTCTTGCGCAGACGGATGTCGCTGGCCGCGACATCCACGCGCTCGTCGATCTGCCAGGCCGGTGAGCCCTGGCGGAGCAGCTCGTCGTCCTCATGCTGGATCAGCAGGACAGGGGCGCCAGCGGCGCGGGCCTTGGACGCAGCGAGGTTGATGCGTTCGATGACGGCATCGATCTCATGCGCTGCCCAGCGGCCGGTGCACAGCGCGGTTTGGACGTCGATGACGAGGACGGCGGTTTTCTGCATGTTCGGCGAGCGGCTGAAGGTGCCGCCGCCGATGCTAACCGCCCGGCTTTACAGGCCCTGGGCGATCCGGTTGATCAGCACGACGCTGAGTCCCACCACCATGCCGAGCGCGGCGCCTTGCAGGCAGAAGCGCAACAGATCGTGTTGAAGCGTCTGCAGCGTGCTGCGCGGACTCAGGGCGGGTTCGGTGATGCCGTCGCGCACCGCGTGCAGCGTCCGGCCGACGATGCGGCCGGCGACGGAAGAAGCGTTGATCTGAGCTGCGGTTTTAGGTGTGTGCAGGGTGTTCATAGGTCGGTACTCCAATGACCGTGAATGCGTTGTACGCAGCTTAAACAGGGGACACAACCCAGGTGTAAGCAAAGGACCGTATCCCGGGGGGCTCGACCGCGGGGGAGTTTGAGTGAGGTCATGAAATGGGTCACGGGCTGAGGTCCACCGGCCACAGGGGGGCGTCGCGGCGATGATGCAAGCCTTGCCATTTCGTCCTACGACCATGCTGCTTCGCCTCCTTCCACTGACCTGCCTGCTGCTCGTTCACCAAATGTCACAAGCTGACGGGCTCTCCGACCTCAAGGTGGTGCTACCCAAGCTCATCTCCAGCCAGCCGATCAAGGCGCGCGTCAGCGTGCAGATGCAGTCGCACGAGGGCGAAGGCAAGGACGCCACCTCGGAGCAAGGCGGCGCGAGCCTTGCGGTGGAAGATGATGCGCAGGGCCTGCGTCTGGCCTACGGGCCCGATCTGCTCGACAAGCTGCGCGCGGAGGATCGCGCCCGCGAGCGCGACGCCAAGGCACCCGCGCCGACCGCCAGCGTGCTGCGCTTGCTGGGCTTGCGTGAAGTGCGGGCGATGACGTCGGCCGCCGATGCGCTGCAGAGCAAGCTCGCCAACGCCACCTTCAAGCAGGAGAGCACCACCACCTGGCACGGCCAGCCCGCACGGCTGCTTGCCTTCGACATGGTGGCGCCGCCGGATCCGAAGGGCTATGTCAAGGAATCCAGCGGCAATCTGCAGGTCTGGATCGCCGCCGACGGCACGCCGCTGGAAGCGCAATCGACGCTCAAGCTCAAGGGCCGCGCGATGGTCGTCTTCAGCTTCGAGATGCAGAACAGCAGCAAGATCGTCTACGCGCGCTGGGGTGACAAGGGCGAGCGCCTGGTGGCCACGTCGCTCGAATTGCAGCAGAGCGGCTCAGGTGGCGGACAGAAGGGCGCCTCCACGACGACCTATACCTTGCAGCGCTGACTTCACGAACCCTGATCTGCCGCAAACAGCGGCTTACATGCTGTTGCACGAGCGTCGCCTTGCGCCTTCAAACTGCTTCCAGTGATTTTGAGGAGTGGTGCGATGAGCGAAGTACAGCGGTTCGAGGGTCAATTGGTCATGTGGAACGGGGAGCGGGGCTTCGGCGCCATCGTGCCGCGTCAGGGTGGCCAGGAGGTTTTCGTCCACATCTCCGCCTTTCCGCGCGACGGCGCCCCACCGGCCGTGAACGAGCTGGTGAGCTTTGAAATTGTTTCGGATGGTGAGGGCCGCAAGCGCGCCGCCCGCGTCTCCCGGATGGAGAAGAAGCGCGACGGCCGCAACGACGACGTGATGCGCGTGCTGGCCCCGAGCGGCGGTGCCGCCGCCCTGCGCCGCCGCCGCGAGGAACGCCGCCGCCGCATCGCCATCGCCGCCGTCGGGCTGGCCGTGGTCGTCGCCGCGCTCGGCTGGATGCAGTTCGCCACGCCCAGCCACGCCGACTCCGGCAAGCAGCGCTTCGCGGGCACGGCCACGGCCACCACGTCGCGCACCGCACGCTGACCGCTTTTATAGATCCTTCCCTTGGCGGCCCTGCGTGGGCTGCCTTTTTCTTGTCCGGGCTTACCCTGGGCTTCCACTGACGAAAGTCACTTGGACGACGGTCGCCGCGGATGGCAGGATGCGGGCTCCCCGATTTCCGTCAGGAAGCCCAACATGCGTTTTGCCAAGTTCAGCGTCGCGGCCGCGGCCCTGTCCCTGTCGGCCGCGGCCTTTGCCGCCAGCCCGGACCAGTGGACCGTCCCCGTCGCCACCAAGAAGCTCTCCAACGGCCTCACGGTCGTGGTGTCCGAGGACCACAGCGCGCCGATCGTCGGCGTCTCGGTGGTCTATCACGTGGGCATGCGGCTGGAGCCGAAGAACCGCACGGGCTTCGCCCACCTGTTCGAGCACCTGATGTTCCAGGGCACGCCGGTGGCGCCCAAGGGCGTGTTCGACAAGGTCATCACCAGCGGCGGCGGCCGCAACAACGGCTCGACCCGCGCCGACTTCACCAACTACATCGAGACGGCGCCGGTGTCCTCGCTCGAGTCCATCCTCTGGCTCGAAGCCGACCGCATGAAGACGCTCGACTTCAACCCTGAGACCCTGAAGAACCAGCAGGACGTGGTCAAGGAAGAGATCCGCGTCAACGTCAAGAACAGCCCCTACGGCGGCTTCATGTGGATCGACATCGGCCAGAAGGCCTTCGACAAGTGGGAGAACAACCACGACGGCTACGGCAGCTTCCAGGACCTGGAGAACGCCAGCCTCGACGACGTGCGCGCCTTCCACCGCGACTACTACGGGCCCAACAACGCCGTGCTGTCCATCACCGGCGATCTGACGCCCGCGCAGGGCTTCGCGCTGGCCGAGAAGTACTTCGGCAAGATCCCCGCCCGCGCCGTGCCCAAGCCCTCGGACTACACCGAAGGCCTGAACACCGCCGAGCGCCGCTTCGAGCAGCAGGACCAGCTGGCGCAAGTGCCCGCCGCCGCGATCGCCTGGAAGATGCCCGCCCGCGGCAGCAAGGACCAGGCGGCCATGGCCGTGCTGGGCAACCTGCTGGCTGGCGGTGACGCCTCGGCGCTGTACCAGGGCCTGGTCAAGGGCCGCGAGATCGCCATCAGCGTGGACGAGCTCTACGGCCTCACCGACCCCTGGACCTTCGACGGCCCGACGCTCTATGTCGTCTACGCGCTCTACAAGCCGAACCACAATGTCGACACGGTGCTGACCGCCGTGGACGAGGTCGTCGGCAACATCGCCAAGAACGGCGTGGACGCCGCCACGCTCAAGCGCGTCAAGACCTCGCTGATCGCCGGCTACTACAACGACATGGAGATGTTCCTCAGCCGCGCCGACCGCCTGGCCAAGTTCCAGACGCTCTGGGGTGACGCCCACGTGGTCAACAAGATCCCCGGCTGGATCGAGGCCGTGACCTCGGCCGACGTGCAGCGCGTGGCGCAGACGTACCTGACCCACGAGAACCGCACGACGATCGACCGCAAGCCGGCCCCGAAGCCTGCGCCTGCTGCGCCCGCAGCCCCTGCCGCCTCCGGCACCAGCAAGTGAGGAGAACACCGACCATGAAGAAGAACTTCCAACTGAGCCTCCTCGCCGCTGCCGTGCTCGTCAGTGGTTCCGCCTTCGCCGCCGCCAGCGCCAAGCTGCCGGCCGAGCTGCCGCCGTTCGCCAAGGACAAGGCGCTGCCCGTGCCGCAGATCACCAAGAAGACGCTGTCCAACGGCCTGGAGATCTGGGTCGTGCCGCGCCAGGGCATGCCGCGTGTGGACTATGTGCTGGCGGTGCGCGGCGCCGGCTTCACGGCGGACGGTCCGGAGCAGCCGGGCTTTGCCAGCCTGCTGGCCGGCCTGCTGAACGAGGGCACGGCCAAGCGCGGCTCGCGCGAGATCGCCGAGGCGGCTCAAGGCATGGGCGGCGCGGTGTCGGCTTCGGCCGGCAATGATGGCATCACCGTCGTTGCCAACGCGCTGACCTCGAACGCCGCGCCGATGATGAAGCTGATGGCCGAGATCACCCGCGCGCCGGCGTTCGCCGACCGCGAAGTGGCGCTGACCAAGGCCAACGCGCTGCAAAGCCTGAAGGCCAGCGAAGCGCGTCCGGCCTTCCGCGCCACGCGCGCGCTGAGCGCCGCCGTCTACGGCGACCATCCGTACGGCCGCACGCAGCCGACGGCCGAGGCGATCAGCGCCGTCACGCCCGAGGCCCTGCGCCAGGCGCATGCCGCGCGCTTCCGCCCCGAGCGCAGCCTGCTCGTCATCTCCGGCCGCATCTCACCGGCCGAGGCCATCAAGCTGGCCGAAGCGGCGTTCGGCGACTGGAAGGGCACGGGCACGGCACCCGCCGAAGTGCCGGCCGCGCGCAGCACCGCGCCGGTCGTTCACGTGCTGCTGGAACGGCCGAACAGCGTGCAGTCCACCGTGCGTCTGGGGCGCCCCGGCGAAGCCGCCTCGGCCGCCGACCAGGTGCCGCTGCGCCTGGCCAGCACGATCATCGGTGGCGGCTTCTCCAGCCGCGTGAACATCAACTTGCGCGAAGAGAAGGGCTACACCTACGGCGCTTCGGCCGGCGCTTCGTCTCTGCGGGCCGGCGGCGCGATCACCGGCGGCGCCGATGTGCGCAACGACGTGACCGGCGCCTCGCTGAAGGAGTTCTTCAGCGAGTACAAGCGCCTGGGCGAGGAGCTGGTCGGCGAGGAAGAGCTGGCGATGAACAAGCGCTATGTGGCAGGCGGCTACCTGATCAGCAACCAGCTGCAGGGCGCTGTGGCGCGCACGCTGGCCAGCAACTGGCTCACGGGACTGCCCAGCGAGTTCCTCGGCAACTACGTGCCGATGATCCAGCAGGTCACGCCCGAGCAGGTGCGCGAGGCGGGGAAGAAGTTCTTCTCGCCGGAAACCCAGTCGATCGTGGTGGTGGGCGACCGCAAGGTGCTCGATCAGCTCAAGGATTACGGCGAATTCACCGTGAAGTGATCCGGCCCGCGAGGGCATGAAAAAAGCGGGCCCTCGGGCCCGCTTTGCTTTGTCTGAACGCTTGAGGGTCAGTCTTCGTTCTTGAACACCAGCTTCACTTCGGCCGTGTCCTTCTGGCCGCTGGCTTCGTACTTCCAGTCCATCAGCGCGTCCGTCACGGCGCGGTCGAACACGCGCTTCGGGTTGGCTTCGACGATTTCCACATGGCTGACCTTGCCGTCGGCTTCGATCGTCACCTTGGCCGTCACCGTGCCGCTGTTGATCGCCTTGCGGGTGGCCTCGGCCGGGAAGTCCGGCGGCACCTTCTTGACGAGCTTGGGCGTGGCAGCGGCGAGGGCGCTGAAGGAGATGGCGGCGGCGGCGACGAGGAGGGCGAATTTCTTCATGATGGGCAGTTCCGGATAAAGCTGGGAAAAGGGGTTGGGTGTGAGTGGGTTCGATCAGGCGGCGCGGAAGAAGCCGACGGCGTCGAGGAGTCGCGAGGAGCTGGTCTTCAGGGCGTCGGTCGAGCGGCCGAGTTCGTCCACCAGCGTGGTGTTCTGTTGGGTCGTGCGGTCGAGTTCGGTCATGGCGCTGTTGACCACGCCCACGCCTTCGGCCTGTTCGTGGGCCGAGTTCGAGATCTCCTCGATCAGCTTGCCCATGTTGTTCACTTCGTCCACCACCGAGCGGATCGTGATGCCGGCGTTGTTGACCAGGTTCGTGCCGTTCTCGACCTTCTCGGCCGATGCGGCGATCAGCTGCTTGATTTCCTTGGCGGCCGAAGCGGAACGCTGAGCCAGCGCGCGCACTTCGGAAGCCACCACCGCGAAGCCGCGGCCATGCTCACCGGCGCGGGCGGCTTCAACCGCCGCGTTCAGGGCCAGGATGTTGGTCTGGAAGGCGATGCCGTCGATCACGCCGATGATGTCGCCGATCTTCTTGGAGCTGGCGCTGATCTCCTGCATGGTGTCGACCACGCGCGAGACCACGTCACCGCCGGCCGAGGCCGACTGGCGTGCCTTGGTGGCGATGGAAGCGGCCTTCTTGGTCAGCTCGCTGGCGTCCGTCAGGTTGGTGGCGATCTGCTCGACCGAGGCGGCCGTGTTCTGCAGCGAGGCGGCGGAACGGGCGGTGCGGTCGGACAGGTTCAGGTTGCTCTGGGCGATTTCGTTGGAGTTCTGGGCGACTTCGCCGGCGGCCGTGCTCACGCTGACCACCACGCTGGAGAGCGCCTTCTGCATCTCCTGCATGGCTTGCAGCATGTGCGAGAGCTCGTCGTTGCCTTGCACGTTCAGGTCCACGGTCAGGTCGCCGGAGCTGATGGCTTCGGCAGCAGCCTGCGCCTTGCGGGCCGGCAGCACGATGGAGCGGGCGATCACGATGCCGCCGCTGATGCCGATGGCGGCAGCCACGGCCACGAGGATGAAGGTCAGCATCACGGCATTGCGGGCGGCCGAACCGCCGGCGGCGGCGCCTTCCTTGGCGGTGGCGAACTGCAGGTCGACCAGATCCTTCAGCGACTGCTGGTAGGAGTTCTGCGCCGGGCGCAGCACGGTGATCAGGCTTTCACGGGCTTCGTCCGGGCTGCCGTCCTTCTGCACCTGCTGGAACTTGGCCAGCGCGGCGACGAAGGCTTCGGAATGCTCGGTCACCTGCTTGACCAGGGCCTTTTCCTTGTCGTTCTCGATGGCGCCGTTCAGCGAGGCCAGCTGCTTCTCGTTGTCGCTCAGCGCGGTCTCGATGGCGGCCTTCTGCTTCTTGATGGCACCGGCGGTGTCCAGCAGCAGCAGGTCGCGCACGGCGCGGGAGATGACGGCGACGTTGTCGTCCAGCGCGTTGGCGGTGGCGATCTTGTTCAGGCTCGTGTTGGCCGTGTGATCCAGGTCGCCGGCCAGGCGGTTGGACACCACGGCGTTGTAGCCGCCGATGCAGATCAGCAGCAGGATGATGAGGCCGTAGCTGACGGCCAGACGGTGGCTGATGCGCAGCCGGGTCAGAAAATTCATGGCTTGTTTTGCCTTTCGGGGAATCAGGGTGAAGTGCCCGACATGACGAGTCGTCGCGGGCGCTTTGTCCAACGGGCTGAAGTTTTGTTCAAACCACGACAGTCGCCGCCTATTTCCCTCGCCAACCGCGTGAACAACTGCGCGCCGAAGTTCGGCTCGTGTTGCATCCCGTTGCGATTGCGCAGAACATGCGCATTAGGGTTTTTCTTGAGGTCGTGACGGACTTTGCAGCGGCAGTCCTGCCTGACGCCGAAATAGCCGGTTATGTCGGCTGACACCCAGCCAAGAAACGCGGAATCGTTCGATCAGCGCCGGCCGAAGATCGCCGTGCCCACGCGCACCATCGTGGCGCCTTCAGCGATGGCGGCTTCCAGGTCGGCGCTCATGCCCATGGAGAGCGTGTCCAGCGCCAGCCCTTCGGCCTTCAGCCGCTCGTAGAGCTGCGCCAGCGCGCGATGCGGCATCCGTTGCGCCTCGAAGTCGGCAGCCGGCTCCGGCACCGCCATCAGGCCGCGCAGCGTCAAACGTGGCAGAGCCGCCACGGCGCGCGCCAGCGCGGGCACGTCGGCCGGCGCACAGCCGCTCTTGCTGGCCTCGCCGCTGATGTTCACCTGGAGGCAGACCTGCAGCGGCGTCAGCCCCGCCGGGCGCTGCTCCGAGAGCCGCTCGGCGATCTTGAGCCGGTCCACGCTGTGCACCCAGTCGAAGGCCTCGGCCACCGGGCGGGTCTTGTTGCTCTGCAGGGGGCCGATCAGGTGCCACTCCAGCCCGGCGCGAAGGTCGGCCAGCTCTTCGATCTTGGCCAAGCCTTCCTGCACGTAGTTTTCGCCGAAACGGCGCGCGCCGGCGGCTTGCGCCTCTCTGACCGCTGTTGCGGAAAAGGTCTTGGACACGGCGAGCAGCGTGACGCTATGCACGGGCCTGCCGGCCGCGGCACAAGCGCTTTCAATGCGCGAAGTGGTTTCTTGTAGTTTGTCTTTGATCGTCGCCATAATGGCCCGCGACTCCTGCCATCCACCGCACAAAACAACAGTTCAGATGGACATCACCCAGCTGCTCGCATTCTCGGTCAAGAACAAGGCTTCTGACCTTCACCTCTCGGCTGGGCTGCCGCCCATGATCCGTGTGCACGGCGACGTGCGCCGCATCAACGTGGAGGCGCTGGACCACCGCGCCGTCCACGACATGGTGTACGACATCATGAACGACAGCCAGCGCAAGGTCTACGAAGAGACGCTGGAAGTCGACTTCTCGTTCGAGATCCAGGGCCTGGCGCGCTTCCGCGTCAACGCCTTCAACCAGAACCGCGGCGCCGGCGCCGTGTTCCGGACGATTCCGAGCAAGATCCTCTCGCTCGAGCAGTTGAACGCGCCGAAGGTCTTCGCCGAGCTGGCGCTGCGCCCGCGCGGTCTGGTGCTGGTGACGGGCCCGACCGGCTCGGGCAAGTCGACCACGCTGGCCGGCATGGTCAACCACCTGAACGAAAACGAATACGGTCACATCCTCACCATCGAGGACCCGATCGAGTTCGTGCACGAATCCAAGAAGAGCCTGATCAACCAGCGCGAGGTCGGCCCGCACACGCTGTCGTTCTCCAACGCGCTGCGTTCCGCACTGCGCGAGGACCCGGACGCGGTGCTCGTCGGCGAAATGCGCGACCTGGAAACCATCCGCCTCGCACTGACCGCGGCTGAAACGGGCCACCTGGTTTTCGGCACGCTGCACACATCGTCCGCGGCCAAGACCGTCGACCGGATCGTGGACGTGTTCCCCGCCGCTGAAAAGGAAATGGTCCGCGCGATGGTGTCCGAATCGCTCGTGGCCATCATTTCGCAGACGCTGTGCAAGCTCAAGGACGGCTCGGGCCGCGTGGCGGCGCACGAGATCATGCTGGGCACCGCGGCCATCCGGAACCTGATCCGCGAGAACAAGGTGGCGCAGATGTACTCCGCCATCCAGACCGGCAACCAGCTGGGCATGCAGACGCTCGACCAGAACCTCACCGACCTGGTCCGGCGCAACGTGATTTCACCGGCAGAGGCACGCGCCAAGGCCAAGTTCCCGGAAAACTTCCCGGGTTAAGGGCTCAGGGCCAAGGCGATACAGGGAGCGCGATAAAAAATCATGGAACGCGATCAGGCCTCGAAATTCATCAATGACTTGCTGCGCCTGATGGTGTCGCGCAAGGGCTCGGACCTTTTCCTTACGGCCGACTTCCCGCCCGCCGTCAAGGTCGATGGCAAGGTCACCAAGGTGTCGCCTCAGCCGCTGACCGGCCAGCACACCATGCAGCTGGCCCGCGCGATCATGAACGACAAGCAGGCCGCGGAGTTCGAGCGCACCAAGGAGTGCAACTTCGCCATCTCGCCGCAGGGCATCGGCCGGTTCCGCGTCAATGCGCTGGTGCAGCAGGGCGCCGTCGGACTGGTGCTGCGGACGATCCCGAACACGCTGCCCACGCTGGCCGCGATGGAACTGCCGCCGGTGCTCAGCGAGATCGTGCTGGCCAAACGCGGCCTCGTGATCGTGGTGGGCGCCACCGGCTCCGGCAAGAGCACCACGCTCGCCGCGATGATCGACGAGCGCAACGAGAAGACCTTCGGTCACATCATCACGATCGAGGACCCGATCGAGTTCGTGCACCCGCACAAGAACTGCATCGTCACGCAGCGTGAAGTGGGCCTGGACACCGACAGCTGGGAAGCCGCGCTGAAGAACACGCTGCGCCAGGCGCCGGACGTGATCCTGATGGGCGAAATCCGCGACCGCGAGACGATGGAACACGCCGTCGCCTTCGCCGAGACGGGCCACCTCTGCATGGCCACGCTGCACGCCAACAGCGCCAACCAGGCGCTGGACCGCATCATCAACTTCTTCCCCGAAGAGCGTCGCGCCCAGCTGCTGATGGACCTGTCGCTGAACCTGCGCTCGCTGGTCAGCCAGCGCCTGCTGCCGCGCCGCGAGGGCAAGGGCCGCGTGGCGGCCGTCGAAATCCTCTTGAACTCGCCGCTGATCTCCGACCTGATCTTCAAGGGCGAAGTCAGCGAGATCAAGGAGCTGATGAAGCGCTCGCGCGAGATGGGCATGCAGACCTTCGACCAGGCGCTGTTCGACCTCTACGAGGTGGGCAAGGTCACGTACGAAGACGCGCTGCGCAACGCCGACTCGATGAACGACCTGCGCCTGCAGATCAAGCTCAACAGCGAGCGCGCGCGCTCCGGCGACATCAGTAGCGGTACGGAGCACCTGACCATCGTCTAGTCGTACAGTCGAGCGCATGAACGCTCCGACTCGCACCTACGACCCCGTCCCCTCCCAAAACGTGGCCTTCCTGGGCCTCGGCGTCATGGGCCACCCCATGGCCGGGCACCTGGCGCGCGCCGGGCATGCCGTGACGGTCTACAACCGAACGGCAGCCAAGGCTGCGGCCTGGGCGGCTGAATATGGCGGCAAGTCCGCGGCGACGCCGGCTGAAGCCGTTGTGGGCGCCGACATCGTTTTCGCCTGCGTCGGCAACGACGACGATCTGCGCTCCGTCGTGCTCGGCCCTAACGGCGCGTTCGAGCGCATGAAGCCCGGCGCGATCTTCGTGGATCACACGACCGCCTCCGCCGCCATTGCACGCGAACTGCACGCTGCGGCCAAGGAACGCGGCCTGCATTTCATCGACGCGCCGGTTTCGGGCGGCCAAGCGGGCGCCGTGAACGGTGCGCTGACCGTGATGTGCGGCGGCGATGCCGCGCCCTTCGAGTCGATCCGCCCTGTCGCGCTCGCCTTCTCCAAGGCCGTGACGCTGGTCGGCGAGGCCGGCGCCGGACAGCTGGCGAAGATGGTCAACCAGATCTGCATCGCCGGCATCGTGCAGGGCCTGTCGGAAGCCGTGGCCTTCGGCCTGAAAGCCGACCTCGACATGAAGCTCGTGCTCGACGTGATCGGCAAGGGTGCCGCGCAGAGCTGGCAGATGGACAACCGCGGCAAGACCATGGTCGACGACAAGTTCGACTTCGGTTTCGCGGTGGACTGGATGCGCAAGGACCTGGGCCTCGTGCTCGACGAAGCCCGCCGCAACGGCGCGCGCGTGCCGGTGACGGCGCTGGTCGATCAGTTCTATGCGGATGTGCAGGAGCTGGGCGGCAATCGCTGGGACACGTCCAGTCTCATCAAGCGCCTGCGCTGAACGGCAGGCGCGGCCCACGCCTCCCGGCGTGGGCTGATGAATCGACTTACTTCTTCTTCGGTTGCAGCTGGTCCAGCTGGTCTTCAGTGATGATCTCGAAGCACTGCACGACCTTCTTCACGCCCTCGATCGTGCGGATCAGGTTGCTGGCACGCTCGGCCTCGTGCGCCGTCACGCGGCCCATCAGGTAGACGTTGCCGCGTTGCACGACGATGTCGAAGGCGCCGGAGACCAGATCCTTGGCGTCCACCAGCGTGGCCTTGACCTTGGTGTTGATCAGCGTGTCGTTGGCGCGGGTGGACAGGCTGCTGGCCGGGCCGATGGCCAGCTCGTTGATCACGTCGGTGACGTTGTCCACGCCCTTGGCGATGGCCGTGGCCTGGTCGCGAGCGGCTTCCGTCGTCGCTTCGCCCGACAGCAGCACGATGCGGTTGTAGCTGTTCACGTCGATGTGGACCTTGTCGCCGAGCTCGTTCTTGATGCGCAGCGCGGCCTTGACCTGGATGGACTGGTCGTCCACCTGCGCGCCCGAGCTGCGGCGGTCCACGGCGACCATGGCGCCACCGACCATGGCGCCCCCGATGATGATCGGCGCGCAAGCCGTGGAGGCCAGTGCGGTGGCGAGAACGAGGGCGAGGGTGCGGTATTTCATCGAGTGGGTTCCTTGTTCGTTCATTCGTCTGAGCCGAGCAGGTGGTGGTCCACCGCATCGCAGAGGCAGTGGATCATCAGCCGCTGCGCTTCGGCAACGCGCGCGGCGCGGGTTGCGCTGACACGCAGCAGCACATCGGTGTCGAGCAGCAGGCCGCGCAGCTCCTCGTCGGTGGCGCTGGCGCCCACGACGACGACGGCGCTCATGTCCTGCGCCTGCGCGGCTTCGAGCAGCGGTTTCAGTGCCGCGCCGCCGGTGCCGTGGGCATCGAACAGCAGCAGCAGGTCGCCGGGATGGCCGAGCGTCTGGATCTGGCGTGCCGGGTCGGGCGCTCCCGCACCTGCAGCCAGCGCGAGCGCGGCCAGGCCCGGGCGGTCCTGCTCGAAGCGGCCGAGCAGCAGCGCGGCCATGTAGTCGGCGTCCAGGCGCGAAAGGCCGAGACCGCAGCAGAGCAGCCGGTTGCCGCCCGTGATGGCGTCGACCAGCATCTGCGCCGCGTCGTTGAGCGGGCGGGAGAGCACTTCAGCCGTCTGGTAGAGGAGGTCGGCGCTCTCGAAGAATTGCTGTTGGATGCGGGGTTCTTGCATGAACTCGCATCATAAAGGTGCGTTAAGACATCAGGACTTCTCGGCCAGGGTCTTAAGGCCCGCCAAACCTGCTTCAAAGTCCGGGCCCACGAGTTTGTCCATGAACAGGCCCATCCAGCGGTTGATCGGGTTCTTGCCCACGTCGCCGTGCAGCGTCCAGGTCACGAAGGTGCCGCCATCCTTGGCTTCGAGGATGAACTCGCCGCTGTAGGCTGCGCCGTAGTCGGGGAAGGCGATGTCGTAGCCGATCCTGCCCGGAGGCGCAGCGTCCTTGAACGCCATATGGCCGTTGCCCTGGCTTTTGCTCTTCCAGTCCCAGGTGGCGCCGTTGCCGGATTCCGGGCCGCTGTAGGCGATCTCCATGACGGGATCGCGCTTGTTCCAGGCGCTCCAGTCCTTCCACGCCTTGGGCGCGGCGATCAGCGGGTAGACCTTGTCGGGCGTGGCATTGATCTGCGCGCTGCGTTGCAGGGCGATCTGCGAGGGCAGGAACAGGCCGCCCACGCCGATGATCAGCACCAGCGCGACGACGATGTAGAGCAGGACTTTGAGGATCTTCATGGGCCTCTCCGTTTTGGCAAGGCCCTCAGCTTGGCCGCGCGCGGCGGCCTGATCAATGCGCGCTGACCCTAGTGGACCAGGTTGGACGGCGCCGTCTCGTAGCGGCTGTGGGCTGCCATGGCGCGCTGCCGGGCCAGTTCGTGGCACACGAGCGAGAGCGTGTTCGCGTTGAACGCGCCCCAGCCTTCCAGCGGCTTGACGTGGCGCGCGGCCAGCGCGGCGTTCAGCTCGCGCAGCAGCACCGGGCCGGCGTTCGGCGGCAGGTCCTTCGCGACGCCGAGGCTGCGCGCAAGATACCAGCAGGCCGTCTGCGCATCGCCCCAGGCCAGGGACGCCATTGCGCTGTGCTGCAGGGTCTCGGCGCGCGCGATCTGCTCGGCGCGGCCGGCGGCGTCGGCCATGTGCTGGAGCAGACCCCAGCCGCTGTCCTGGGTGTGAACGAAATCCTGCGAGGTGGTGGCGAATTCGGTGTTCATGGGCGTCATCTTCGCGAGCGCCCCGCGCCCTGCCTACCCCCGGCCGGGGGAGATCAGGCGGTGCGGCGTGGTGCAGTTCACGCCGCCGGACCTGAACGTTAGGCCGCTCAAGCCTTCTTCAGCTCGAAGCGCTTGATCTCGCCCACCACCAGCAGGTAGCAGATCACCGTCACCACCGCGTTCGCCGCCACGAACACCAGCGCCGCGTTGAACGAGCCCGTGCCCTTCACCAGATAGCCGATCACGATCGGCGTCGTGATCGCCGCCGTGTTGCCGAAGGTGTTGAACAGTGCGCCCGATAGGCCCGAAATCTCCTTCGGCGAGGTGTCCGAAACCACCGCCCAGCCCAGCGCGCCCAGGCCCTTGCCGAAGAACGCCAGCGCCATGATGGCGACGACCACGGCCGAGCTGTCCACGTAGTTGCAGGCGATCATGGCCGTGGACATCAGCATGCCGATCACGATGGGGACCTTGCGCGCGATGGTCAGGCTGTTGCCGCGACGAAGCAGCCAGTCCGAGATCAGGCCGCCGAGCACGCCGCCCGCGAAGCCGCAGATCGCCGGAAGCGCCGCCACCATGCCGGCGTTCAGGATCGACATGCCGCGCTCCTTCACCAGGTACACGGGGAACCAGGTCAGGAAGAAGTAGGTCAGCGTGTTGATGCAGTACTGGCCGATGTACACGCCCATCATCATGCGGTTGGAGAGCAGCTGGCGGATGTAGTCCCAGCGCGGGCCCTCGTGGGCCTTGCTGGCCAGACGTGCCGCGGGCTGATCCATGTTCACCAGCGCGCCGCCGGCCGAGATGTAGTCCAGCTCGGCGCGGTTGATGCCGGGGAACTCCTTCGGTCCGTGGATCACGCGACCCCAGAACAGGCACACGACGATGCCGATGGCGCCCATCACGTAGAACACCGCTTCCCAGCCCAGGCGATGCGTCACCCAACCCATCAGCGGCGCGAACAGCACGGTGGCGAAGTACTGCGCCGAGTTGAAGATGGCCGAGGCCGTGCCGCGCTCGTTCGCCGGGAACCAGGCCGCGACGATGCGGCCGTTGGCCGGGAACGAAGGCGCTTCCGCCGCGCCCACGAGCAGCCGCATGGTGAACAGCGCCACCACCGCGCTCGCCGCCGTGCTGGCGAGGAAACCGATCGCGCCTTGCATCATCGTGAACAGCGACCAGAGCAGGATGCTGAAGAAGTAGACGCGCTTCGAGCCGAAGCGGTCCAGCAGCCAGCCGCCGGGCAACTGCGCCAGCACGTACGACCAGCCGAAGGCCGAGAACACGAAGCCCATGGTCACCGTGTCGATGCCCAGCTCCTTGGACAGCGCCGGCCCGGCGATCGAGAGCGTGGCCCGGTCGGCGTAGTTGATGGTCGTGACCAGGAAGATCATCGCCAGCACGAGGTAGCGCTTGCGGGTCTGGGTCGCGGTGTTCGCTGCGGCTGCGGAGCCGGCGACGGATGTGGAACTCATGGATCTGGTCTCCTGCGGGAAAGGAACTCCCTGCACCGGCCGTCTTCCGCGGCCTTGGTGCATCGTGTGGGCTGTCAGCTTGAAATGAGCGTCAGGCCTGGATGTACGCCGTCTTCACGGTCGTGAAGAACTCGGCCGCATAACGGCCTTGTTCCCTGGGGCCGTAGCTCGAACCCTTGCGGCCGCCGAACGGGACGTGATAGTCCACGCCGGCCGTCGGCAGGTTCACCATCACCATGCCGGCCTGGGCGTGGCGCTTGAAATGCGTGGCGTGCTTGAGGCTCGTGGTGGCGATGCCGGAGGCGAGGCCGAACGGTGTGTCGTTGGCGAGGTGCAGCGCTTCTTCGTAGTTCTTGGCGCGCATCACGCTCACCACGGGGCCGAAGACTTCTTCGCGGTTGATGCGCATGTTGGCCGCGGTCTCGGTAATCAGTGCGGGCTGCATATAGAAGCCCGGCTGGCCGTCGCTGCCGGTGCTTTGCGCTGCGCCGCCATGGGCGAGCTTCGCGCCTTCGGCTTGCGCGATGGCGACGTATTCCAGGTCCTGGCCGAGCTGGCTCTGGTCGACAACGGGGCCGATGTCGGTGCCCGCCTTGCGCGCGTCGTCGATCTTGAGCGTCTTCATGCGCTCGACCATCGCGGCGACGAAGCGGTCGTGGATGCCTTCGGTGACGATCAGGCGGCTCGATGCCGTGCAGCGCTGGCCGGTGGAGAAGTAGCCGCTCTGGATCGCGCAGTTCACGGCCACGTTCAGGTCCGCATCGTCCAGCACGATCATCGGGTTCTTGCCGCCCATCTCGAGTTGGAACTTCGCCATGCGCGAGATGCAGGCCTCGGCCACCTTGCGGCCGGTCGGTACGGAGCCGGTGAAGCTGATGCCGGCCACGCGTTCATCGGCCAGCAGCGTGGCGCCGACTTCCGAGCCGCGGCCCATCACCAAGTTGAAGACGCCGCCGGGCAGGCCGGAGCGCGAGAGGATTTCGGCCAACGCCCAGGCGGAACCGGGCACCAGCTCGGCCGGCTTGAAGACGACGCAGCAGCCGTGGGCCAGGGCCGGCGCGATCTTCCAGGCGGGAATGGCGATCGGGAAGTTCCACGGCGTGATCAGACCAATCACGCCCAGAGGTTCGCGCGTGATCTCGACGCCAACGCCCGGACGAACCGAGGGCATCACCTCGCCGCCAGGACGCAGCGCCTCGCCAGCGAAGAACTTGAAGATGTTCCCAGCGCGGGTGACTTCACCAATCGCCTCGGGCAGCGTCTTGCCTTCTTCGCGGGCCAGCAGCTCACCCAGCTCGGCCTTGCGCGCCAGGATCTCCGAACCTGCCGCATCGAGGATGTCGAACCGTTGCTGCGGCGTCGTCAAACTCCACGCCGGAAACGCCGCATACGCCGCCTCGATCGCCTGCTTCGTCTGCGCCGCATCGGCTTGCGCGTACTCGCCGATCACATCGCGCGTGTCCGACGGGTTGATGTTGCGGCTGACCCTCGGGCCTTCGACCCACTCGCCGCCAATCAGGTTCTTGAACATGCTTGAACTGCCTTCGTCTTCTGTCGATCAACGATCCAGCGCCGGCTTCTTCGGATTGAATTGCCAGCCTGGGATCAGGTATTGCATGGCCATGGCGTCGTCGCGCGCGCCCAGGCCATGCTGCTTGTAGAGTTCGTGCGCCTTCTCGACCGCGGCCATGTCCAGCTCCACACCCAGGCCCGGCTTCTTCGGCACCTGCACGAGGCCGCCGCGGATCTCCAGCGGTTCCTTCGTCAGATGCTGGCCGTCCTGCCAGATCCAGTGCGTGTCGATGGCCGTGACCTTGCCGAGCGCGGCGGCGGCCACATGCGTGAACATGGCCAGCGAGACGTCGAAATGGTTGTTGGAGTGCGAGCCCCAGGTCAGGCCCCAGTCGCGGCAGGTCTGGGCCACGCGGACCGAGCCGGCCATGGTCCAGAAATGCGGGTCCGCGAGCGGGATGTCCACGCTTTGCAGCGAGAGCGCGTGCGTGAGCTGGCGCCAGTCGGTGGCGACCATGTTGGTGGCCGTGGGCAGGCCGGTGGCGCGGCGGAACTCTGCCATCACCTCGCGGCCGGAGAAGCCGTCCTCGGCGCCGCAGGGGTCCTCGGCATAGGCGAGCACGCCGTGCATATCGCGCATCAGGCGGACGGCGTCCTTCAGCAGCCAGCCGCCATTCGGATCGAGTGTCACGCGCGCCTCGGGGAAGCGCTCGTGCAGCGCGCGGATCGCCACGACTTCCTTCTCGCCGCGCAGCACGCCGCCCTTGAGCTTGAAGTCCTTGAAGCCGTAGCGCACGTAGGCGGCTTCGGCCAGGCGCACGACGGACTCGGGCGTCATGGCCGCTTCGCGGCGCAGGCGGAACCAGTCGTTGTCGGCATCCGGCTCGCGCAGGTAGGGCAGGTCGGTCTTGCCGGGATCGGCGACGAAGAACAGATAACCGAGCATCTCGACGGCATCACGCTGCTGGCCTTCGCCGAGCAGCGCAGCCACCGGCACGCCCAGGTGCTGGCCGAGCAGGTCCAGCAGCGCCGACTCCACGGCCGTGACGGCGTGGATGGTCGTGCGCAGGTCGAAGGTCTGCAAGCCGCGGCCGCCGACATCGCGGTCGGCGAACTGCTGCTGCATCGCGCGCAGCACGCTGGCGTGCGAGCCGAGCGGCTGGCCGACGACCAGCGCGCGAGCATCCTCCAGCGTCTGGCGGATCTTCTCGCCGCCGGGGACCTCCCCGACGCCCGTGTGGCCGCTGCTGTCGGTGAGGATCAGCAGATTGCGCGTGAAGAAGGGGCCGTGCGCGCCGCTGAGATTCAGCAGCATGCTGTCGTGCCCCGCGACCGGGATCACGCGCAGATCGGTGATGACGGGCGTGCTGGGGGTGCTCATGCTCGGCGTCTTTCTGGATCGATCAGTCGGCGGTGATGTGGCGGGTCTCGATCACCTGCTTCCAGCGCGCGTATTCCGCGGCCTGGTAGGCGGTGAATTGAGCGGGCGTGTTCGCCACCACCTCGAAGCCTTGCTCCAGCAGCTTGGGCTTCACGTCCGGTGCATTCAGCGCCTTGACGATGGCCGCATGCAGCTTGGTCTTGACATCAGCCGGCAGACCCTTGGGCGCGGCCACGGCCTGCCAGGAGTAGACGACCAGGCCCTTCACGCCGGCTTCGTCCATCGTCGGCACATCGGCCAGCACGGGCGAGCGCTGCGTGGCGGTGACGGCCAGCGCGCGCAGCTTGCCGGCCTTGATCTGCGGCAGCGCGGTGTTGATGTTGATGAAGCTCGCATCGACCTGACCGGCGATCAGATCGCTCATCGCCGGGGCACCGCCCTTGTAGGGGATGTGCAGGCCTTCGGTGCCGGTCTGCTGCCAGAACAGCTCGGCCGTGATGTGGTCGCTCGAGCCGTTGCCCGACGACGCGAAGCTCAGGCGGCCGGGGTTGGCCTTGAGCTTGGCGATGATGTCGGCCAGCGTCTTGTACGGCGATGCGGCGGGCACGGCCAGCACGTTGGGCGCCTGCACGGCGACGCTGATGTAGTCGAGGTCCTTGGTCGCGTCGTAGCCGACATTCTTCATCAGGTGCGGGCCGATCACCAAGGGGCCGAGCGAGGTGACTTCGAGGGTGTAGCCGTCCGGCGCGGCGCGCTTGACCATCGCCGTGCCGATCGTGCCGCCGGCGCCGCCGCGGTTGTCCACGACGAAGTTGCTGCCGGGGAAGGCTTCGGTGAGCTTCACGCCCAGCACGCGCGCGATGGCGTCGCTGGAGCCGCCGGGCGGGAAGGGCACGAGCATCGTGACCGGCTTGGAGGGCCAGGTGTCGGCCAGCGCAGCGTGGGCCAGCGTGACGCTGGCCACGACGCCGAGCGCCAGGGTTGCAAGAGTTCGCTTCATCGTTTTGTCTCCTTGTCCTTGAGGACTGTTTTTCGGGAACGGAAAGCTGGGAAAAGTGTGTGAGGCTTACTGCGCGCCGAGCTTCTGGATCAACGCATGCAGCTGCTCGAATTCCTCCGGCAGCAGCTCCGACAGCGGCGGGCGCACGGGGCCGGCGCCGTGGCCGATGATGGTGGCACCGGCCTTCACGATCGAGACCGCATAGCCCTCGCCCTTGTTGCGCAGCGCGATCAGCGGCAGGAAGAAGTCGCGGATCAGGCGATCACACGTGGCGGTGTCGTTCTTCTCATGGGCGCGGTAGAACTCCATCGCCGTGCGCGGCACGAAGTTGAAGACGGCCGACGAATACACGGGGCAGCCCATCGCCTTGTACGCACCGGCGAAGACCTCCGCCGTGGGCAGGCCGCCGAGGTACGCGAAGCGCTCGCCCAGCGTCTGGCGGATGGAGACGAACTTCTCGATGTCGCCCAGGCCGTCCTTGAAGCCGATCAGGTTCGGGCAACGCTCGGCCAGCACGATCAGGCTTTGCGGCGTGAGCTTGCAGTTGGCGCGGTTGTAGACGATCACGCCGCACTTCACGCTCTTGCAGACGGCTTCCACATGCGCGATCAGGCCGGCCTGGCTGGCTTCGGTCAGATACGGCGGCAGCAGCAGGATGCCTTGGGCACCGAGACGCTCGGCCTCTTGCGCGTACTGGATCGCGAGGCGCGTACCGCCACCGGCGCCGGCAATGATCGGCGTGCGGCCGCGGCAGGTGTCGAGTGCGACCTTGATCACTTCGCTGAACTCAGCCGGGTCCAGCGAGAAGAACTCGCCCGTGCCGCCGGCCGCGAACAGCGCGGAGGCGCCGTAGGGTTGCAGCCACTCGAGGCGTTCGGCGTAGGGCTTGGGGGCGAAGCGCTGCTCGGCATCGAAGTCGGTCAGCGGGAAGGACAGCAGGCCGGCTTGCAGGACTTGCTTGAGCTCTTGGGGTGACATGGCGCGTCTCCGGTGTGGGTGGGATTGTTGATGTTGTATGTCATCGTACAACTGGTTTTGAAAGCCCGCAATACGCAGTTCACCCGATCCCGCGACTCTTGGAATACCCGACGGAGATCAAGGGGCAAACAGGCCCGTCATCGCCGCTCAGCAGGTTTTAAGTTGCACTGCACAAACTGGCCCGCAGCCCGTGAGATCCGTCGAAAACAAGGAGCGCTCGATGAAGTTGGACGAAGTTCGCAACGCCTTCGCCATGCCGGCCACCAGCCCGGCGTTTCCTCCGGGGCCTTACCGCTTCGTCAATCGCGAGTTCCTCATCATCACGTACCGGACCGACCTGGACGCCCTGCGCGCCGTGGTGCCCGAGCCGCTGGAGATCACCGATCCGCTCGTGAAGTACGAGTTCATCCGCATGCCCGATTCCACCGGCTTCGGCGACTACACCGAGTCGGGGCAGGTGATCCCCGTCCAGCTGCGCAACGCTTCGGGCGCCGTCGAACACGGCAGTTATGTCCACGCGATGTACCTGAACGACCATCCGCCGATCGCCGGTGGCCGCGAGCTCTGGGGCTTCCCGAAGAAGCTGGCCTCGCCGACGCTCGACTACGAGATCGACACCGTCGTCGGCACGCTCGACTACGGCAAGGTCCGCGTGGCCACGGCGACGATGGGCTTCAAGCACCGCACGCTCGATCCCGCGCCGGTGCTGGCGAGCCTCGCGCAGCCGAACTTCCTCTTGAAGATCATTCCGCACGTGGACGGCACGCCGCGCATCTGCGAGCTGGTGCGCTATCACATGGTCGACATCGTCATGAAGGGCGCGTGGAGCGGCCCGGCGGCGCTGGAGCTGCATCAGCACGCACTCGCGCCGGTGGCCGATCTGCCGGTGCTCAAGATCGAATCGGCGATTCACTACATTGCCGATATGACGCTGGCGCTCGGCACGGTCGAGCACGACTACCTCGCGCGCTGAACGCGCACGGATTCCCTTTCATTCATCCATCCATTCATCGCTTTCAAACCGAAGGAGCAGATCGCATGCAACTCAAGGACAAAGTCGCGTACATCACCGGCGCCGCCAGCGGCATCGGCAAGGAAATCGCCACGCTCTTCGCGCAAGAAGGCGCCAAGATCGCCATCGCCGACCTGAACAAGGACGCAGCCGCTGCCACCGCCGCGGAACTGAGCAAGGCCTACGGCATCGCCGCCATCGGCGTGGCCGTGGACGTGACCAACGAGGAGCAGGTCAACGCCTCCGTCGAAGAGACCGCCAGCCAGCTCGGCGGCATCGACATCCTGATCAGCAACGCCGGCATCCAGATCGTCCACCCGGTCGAGGAGTTCGAGTTCGCGGACTGGAAGAAGCTGCTCGCCATCCACCTCGACGGCGCCTTCCTCACCACCAAGGCCTGCCTCAAGCACATGTACGCGCAGGGCCGCGGCGGCTCGATCATCTACATGGGCTCGGTCCACTCGAAGGAAGCCTCGGTGCTGAAGGCGCCTTACGTGACGGCCAAGCACGGCCTGATCGGCCTTGCCAAGACGGTGGCGAAGGAAGGCGGCAAGAAGGGCATCCGCGCCAACGTGATCTGCCCGGGCTTCGTGCGCACGCCGCTGGTGGAGAAGCAGATCCCCGAGCAGGCCAAGACGCTGGGCATCACCGAAGAGGAAGTGATCAAGAACGTGATGCTCAAGGAAACGGTCGACGGCGAGTTCACCACCACCGACGACGTCGCCCGCGTGGCCCTGCTGTTCGCGGCCTTCCCGACGAACGCGCTGACCGGCCAGTCGCTGATCGTCAGCCACGGCTGGAACATGCAGTGATGGCGGCGCGGCGACCCGCAGTCCAAGCACCGGCCAAGACGCCGACGAAGATCCCCAACACGGCGATCAGCAAGACGGCGAAAGCCGTTGCCAAGGTCGCGCCATCGCCGCGCCCCTGCGTGGACATGCAGGCAGCACGCAAGGCGCTGGTCTTGCAGGGCGGCGGCGCGCTCGGCTCCTACCAGGCCGGCGTGTACGAGGCGCTGAGCCGGCGTGGCATCCATCCGGAGTGGGTTGCCGGAGTTTCGATCGGCGCCATCAACGCGGCGCTGATCGCCGGCAATGCGCCTAACCGTCGAGTCGAGCGGCTTCGTGAGTTCTGGAGCCTGGTCTCCAGCGCGCCGGCGCAGCGGATCCCGCTGGCCTTCGGCGACCGTTCGACGCAGAACCAGTGGAGCGCCAACGCCGCCGTGATGTTCGGCATCCCGGGCTTCTTCCGCCCGAGCGGCTCGCCGCTGCTGCTGATGGGCAATGCCTCGCCCGAACTGAGCTACTACGACACCACGCCGCTGCGCCAGACGCTCGAACGCCTGGTCGACTTCGACCGCATCAATGCCGGCGAGATGCGCTTCTCGGTCGGCGCGGCCAATGTCGTCAGCGGCGATTCCAAGTACTTCGACAACACGGATCCCGACACCAAGATCGGCCCCGAGCACGTGATGGCCAGCGGCGCGTTGCCGCCGGGTTTCCCGCCAGTGCAGGTGGACAAGCAGTTCTACTGGGACGGCGGCATCGTCTCCAACACGCCCTTGCAGTACGTGCTCGATGCGCAGTCGCACAAGGAGGCGCTGGTCGTCTGGCAGGTCGATCTGTTCAGCGCGCGCGGCGCGATGCCGACGACGATGTCCGAGGTGATGGAACGGCAGAAGGACATTACGTATTCGAGCCGCACGCGCCGTAACACGGACGCGCTGGCCTCGAATCTCAACCTCCAGCAAGCCATCGCCGACCTGATCGGCAAGCTGCCGCCCGCGTTGCGCAACGACCCGAGCGTGGCCGCCGTGCAGGCGCAGCTGACGCACCAGCCGATCGACATCTTCCACCTGATCTACCGCGACAAGCCGTACGAGACGGAGTCGAAGGACTACGAGTTCTCACGCGCCACGGTCGAAGATCACTGGGCCGCCGGCCTGCGCGACATGGAGCAGACGCTGGCGCATCCGGAGTCGCTGCGCAGCGAGGCGCAGACGAATGGCGTGACGACGTTCGACCTGACGGAGCCGGGGAACGAGCGCGTGGAGCGGCCGATCTAGGCGGCTGGGCTAACGCCCGATCCGAGCCCCCTCAGTTCGCCATCTGCGCCTGCGCACGCCGCCGCCTCTCGCGGCTGTTGCTCAGGTGCGTGCGCATCGCGGCGCGTGCGGCTTCGGAGTCCTGCGCCACGATGGCGTCGAGGATGCTCTCGTGCTCGCCGTTCACGCGGCGCAGGTAGGCCAGGCGTTCGGCATCGGGCGGCGTGGTCGTCGATTCCAGCCGCGCGCGCGGAATGATCTGCGCGCCCAGCGTCGCCATCAGCTCGGCGTAGTGGCTGTTCTGCGTGGCGCGGGCGATTTCCTGGTGGAACTGGAAGTCGGCCGGGATGGCGTCCTCGCCCGTCTCCACCGCCTGCGCGAAGGCAGCGAGCGCCGCACGCATCACGGCCAGATTCGCCTCGGTGCGGCGTTGCGCGGCCATCGCTGCGGCTTCCGTCTCCAGGCCGATGCGCAGCTCCAGCACGGCGATCACGTCCTGCAAGGTGCTGAACTGCTCGGGCGTGATCTTGAACGAAGGCCCGTCGCCGGCGCCGAGCACGAAGGTGCCGATGCCGTGGCGGGTCTCCACCAGGCCTGCGGCCTGCAGCTTGGAGATGGCCTCGCGCACGACGGTGCGGCTGACCTGGAACTCCGCCATGATCGCCGCCTCGGTGGGCAGCTTGTCGCCGGTGCGCAGCTGGCCGACGCGGATGCGGTCGCCCAAGCCTTCGACCAGTTCGAGGGCCAGGGTTCGTGGTTTGCGGCGGGCAGTGGCTTGCATCGGCGGGGCGGGGCGATTAAAGTCAAGTTGTACGACAACATGACAACCTACGTCGGTCGCACTTTACCAAGAAGCAGCAGGTCCGTGATGAATCAGCCCCCCTCGCGTCCCCCTTTGACGATCCGCATGCAGGCGGGAGACAACGTCGCCATCGTCGCCAATGACGGTGGCTTGCCGGAGGGCACGCTGTTGCCCCAAGGCGTTCCGGGCGCCGGTCTGACCCTGCGCGAGAAGGTGCCGCAGGGCCACAAGGTGGCGTTGTCAGACATCCCCGAGGGCGCCGCCGTGCTGCGCTACAACGTGCCGATCGGCTATGCGCTTAAGGACATCCCGGCCGGCAGCTGGGTCCACGAGCGCCTCTTGCAGATGCCCTCGGCCCGCGCGCTCGAAGGCCTGCCGATGGCGACCGTGAAGCCGCCGGTGCAGGAGCCCCTGAGCGGCTTCACCTTCGAGGGCTACCGCAACGCCGACGGCTCGGTCGGCACGCGCAACATCCTCGCGATCACGACGACCGTGCAATGCGTGGCCGGCGTGGTGGCGCAGGCCGTGGCGCGCATCAAGGCCGAGCTGCTGCCGCGCTACCCCAACGTGGACGATGTGATCGGCCTGGAGCATTCCTACGGCTGCGGCGTGGCCATCGACGCGCCGGACGCGATCATCCCGATCCGCACGCTGCGCAACATCTCACTCAATCCGAACTTCGGCGGCGAGGTGATGGTGGTGAGCCTGGGCTGCGAGAAGCTGCAACCGAACCGGCTGCTGCCGCCGGGCTCGTTCCCGATCGTGGATGAGCGCGGCGCCGATGCCGGGCCCGAGACGGTCTGCCTGCAGGACGACGCGCACGTGGGCTTCATGTCCATGCTCGACGACATCCTGCAAAGCGCGCAGCCGCATCTGGAACGCTTGAACGCCCGCAAGCGCGAGACGGTGCCGGCGAGCGAACTGGTCGTCGGCGTTCAATGCGGCGGCAGTGATGCGTTCTCCGGCGTCACGGCCAACCCGGCCGTGGGCTTCTGCGCCGACCTGCTCGTGCGCGCCGGCGCCACCATCATGTTCAGCGAGAACACCGAAGTGCGCGACGCCGTCGAGCAGCTCACCAGCCGCGCCGCCAGCGCGGAAGTGGCCGACGCCATCGTGCGCGAACTCGGCTGGTACGACCGCTACCTCGACCGCGGCCGCGTGGACCGCGCCGCCAACACCACGCCGGGCAACAAGGCCGGCGGCCTCTCCAACATCGCGGAGAAGGCGATGGGCTCGATCATCAAGAGCGGCAGCGCGCCGATCTCGCACGTGATCGCGCCGGGCGAGAAGTTGAAGCCCGAGCAGCGCGGCCTGGTCTACGCCGCCACGCCGGCGAGCGACTTCATCTGCGGCACGCTGCAACTCGCCGCGGGCATGAACCTGCACATCTTCACCACCGGCCGCGGCACGCCCTACGGCCTCGCGGAATGCCCGGTCGTGAAGGTCGCCACGCGCAGCGATCTGGCGCGCCGCTGGCACGACCTGATGGACGTGAACGCCGGCCGCATCGCCGACGGCGAGGCCACCATCGAGGAGACCGGCTGGGAGCTGTTCCGCCTGCTGCTCGATGTAGCCAGCGGCAAGAAGAAGACCTGGGCCGAGCACTGGAAGCTGCACAACGCGCTGGTGCTGTTCAACCCGGCGCCGGTGACCTGATCGGTCCTCGGCGGATCAGCTCGCCTTGCGCAGCGGCTCCGCCTGCGGGGCCAGCACGCGGTCGAGGATGCGCGCCTCGATCTCGCTGACACGCGGATCGCCCTTGCGGCGCGGGTGGGGCAGCTTCACTTGCAGGTCGAGCGCGATGCGCCCTTCCTCGATCAGCAGCACGCGGTCAGCCAGCGCCACCGCTTCGCTGACGTCGTGCGTGACCAGCAAGGCGGTGAAGCCCTGGCGGCGCCAGAGCGATTCGATCAGCGCGTGCATCTCCAGCCGCGTCAATGCGTCGAGGGCGCCGAGCGGTTCGTCGAGCAGCAGCAGGCGCGGCGTGTGCACGAGCGCGCGGGCGAGCGCGACGCGCTGGCGCTGGCCGCCGGAAAGAACCGCCGGCCATTCGTCGGCGCGGTCCGCGAGCCCGACCTGATTCAAGGCCGCGCGCGCACGTTCGCGCACATCGCCGCCCGTCAGGCCCAGCGCCACGTTGTCGATCACGCGCTTCCAGGGCAACAAGCGCGCGTCCTGGAACATGATGCGCACGGCCTCGCGCTGTTCATCGAGTGCCTGACCTTCCGAGCGCAGCGCGCCTTGGCTCGGCGCCTCCAGCCCGGCCAGCAGACGCAGCAACGTGCTCTTGCCGCAGCCGCTGCGGCCGACGACGGCGACGAACTCGCCGGGCCGGATATCGAGGTTCACATCGCGGAGCACTTCGCGCGCGCCGAAGTTCTTGCTCAGGCCTTCGACGGAGACGGGCAGGCCCGCAGGCGCCGCCGCCGTCCGCAGCCGCGTGGGCACCGGCTTCGGCCCCTCGTCCACGCGCGTCGGTTCGCGCAGCCAGTCTTGGGAGAGGGCATCGATCTGGGTGAACATCAACATGGTTGCTAACTCCTGATTCAAGCGGTTGCGGCGCGGTAGCCGGGGTGCCATTGCAGCCACCAGTGCTCCAGCCCCCGTGCCAGCACGTCGGCCAGCTTGCCGAGCAGCGCGTACAGCAGGATGCCGACCAGCACCACATCGGTCTGCAAGAACTCGCGGGCGTTCATCGTCAGATAGCCGATGCCCGATTGCGCGGAGATCGTCTCCGCCACGATCAGCAGCACCCACATCAGGCCCAGCGCAAACCGCAGGCCGACGAGGATCGACGGCAGCGCGCCGGGCAGGATCACCTGGCGGTACAGCTGCCAGCCCGACAGGCCGTAGCTGCGCGCCATCTCGATCAGCCCCGCATCCACCGAGCGGATGCCATGGAAGGTGTTCAGGTAGACCGGAAAGAACACGCCTACGGCCACCAGGAAGAGCTTGGCGCTCTCATCGATGCCGAACCAGAGGATCACCAGCGGGATCAGCGCCAGCGCGGGGATGTTGCGCAGCATTTGCAGGCTGGTGTCGAGCAGCGTTTCCGCCGTGCGTACGCTGCCGGTCAGCAGGCCCAGCAGCAGGCCGAGGCCGCCGCCGACCGCAAGACCTGCCAGCGCGCGACCGGTGCTCACCAGCACGTGCTGCGTCAGCTCGCCCGAGCGCAGCAGCCGCTCGAAGGCCTGCAACACGGCCAGCGGCTCCGGCAACACGCGGCTGGACAGCCAGCCCTGGATCGACGCCAGCTCCCAGGCGGCCAGCACGGCCACCGGCAGCAGCCAGCCTAACCACGCATCTCGGCGGATCTTCATGTGCGGCTCCTGTTCAGCTCGCCGCGGCGCGCGGGATGTAGGTGTTGGCCACGACCTCGCCGAACGGGCCGCTCAGTTGCCGGCCGGGCAGCTTCTCCTGCACGTCCAGCGGCAGCAGCGGGAAGACGAGTTCGGCGAAGCGGTGTGCTTCTTCGAGATGCGGGTAGCCGGAGAGCACGAAGTAATCGAGGCCGAGGTCCGAATATTCCTTGATGCGGTCCGCCACCTGCTGCGCGCTGCCGACCAGCGCCGTGCCCGCACCGCCACGCACCAGGCCCACGCCGGCCCAGAGGTTGGGCGCGATCTCGAGCCCCTCGCGCACGTTGGCGCGGTTGAAGGTGCCGCGGTGCAGCTCGGCCATGCGGCGCTGGCCGACGGAATCCATCTTCGAGAACTTGGCCTGCGCGGCGGCGACGGTCGCTTCGTCGAGCTCCGACACCAGCTCGGCCGCGGCGCGCCAGGCTTCGTCTTCGGTCTCGCGCACGATCACGTGCAGGCGGATGCCGAAGGAGAGCTTGCGGCCATGGCGCGCGGCGCGCTCGCGGATGTCGGCGACCTTGGCGGCCACGGACTCGGGCGGCTCGCCCCAGGTCAGGTAGGTGTCCACCTGCTCGGCGGCCAGGTCGTGCGCGGCGTCGGAAGAACCGCCGAAGAAGACTTGCGGATACGGCCTGCTGACCGGCGGGTAGAGCAGCTTGGCGCCCTTGACTTGCAGGTGGTCACCGTCGAAATCGAAGCCCTCGTTCTCATGCGAACGCGCGATCACCTCGCGCCAGATGCGGATGAACTCGGCGCTCTGTTCGTAGCGCTCGGCGTGCGGCAGAAACTGTCCGTCGCCGGCCAGCTCATCCGCGTCGCCGCCGGTCACGAGGTTCACCAGCAGCCGACCGCCCGAGAGGCGGTCCAGCGTGGCCGCCATGCGCGCCGATTGCGAAGGCTGCACAAGGCCCGGCCGCAGCGCCACGAGGAAGCGCAGCTGGCGCGTGGCGTCGATCAGGCTCGCGGCCACGATCCAGCTGTCTTCGCAGGAGCGGCCCGTGGGGAGCAGCACGCCGTGGTAGCCGAGGCTGTCGGCGGCAATGGCGATCTGCTTGAAGTAGTCGAAGCTGGCGGTGCGCGCGCCCTTGGTCGTGCCGAGGTAGCGCGAGTCGCCGTGGGTGGGGATGAACCAGAGGATCTTCATGGCGGTGTTGTTTCGATGAACTAACTGTTGAATTCAGCGCAGTGCGGTGACGGGCTGGCCAGGACGCCAGACGATGTCGGCCACGCGCAGCGGGCGCGGGATCAGGCCCAGCTGAGCGAAGGCGTCGGCGACCTGCTGTTGGTCGTTGATGAGGGCTTGCGTGATGGGGCCGACGGGCGCAGCAGGGCGGCGATCGATCACGCGCAGCACGGTGGCCAGGCCCAGGCCCGTCGCCTGCGCGAAATGCTCGGCCGACTCGCGGCGGCGCGAGCGCACATAGGCATCAGAGTCGGTCAGCGCGCTGAAGATCGCGCGCAGCGCCGGTTCGTTGCGGGCCAGCGCGCGGGAGGCCAGGTAGAAGCTGTTGTTGCCGGTCAGCCCCTGGCTGGTGGTCAGCACGCGCACGCCGCTGTCGACTTCGGCCGCGGCGTAGTACGGGTCCCAGATTGCCCAGGCATCGACGGCGCCGCGCTCGAAGGCGGCACGCGCATCGGCGGGTGCGAGGTAGACGGGCTGGATGTCGCTCCATTGCAGCCCGCCCTTCTTCACGGCCTGCACGGTCAGGAAGTGCGCGCTCGATCCCTTTTGCAGCGCGATGCGCTTGCCCTTCAGGTCGGCGAGCGTGCGGATTGGCGCGTCGTGCCGCACGAGGATCGCCGAGCTGGTCGGCTTCGGCGGCTCGGCACCGACGTAGAGCAGGTCCTTGCCGGCGGCCTGCGCGAAGACCGGCGGCGAATCGCCGGTGGAGCCGATGTCCACGCTGCCCACGGCCAGCGCTTCGAGCAGTTGCGGGCCGGCCGGGAACTCGACCCAGCTCACGGCGGTGCCGGGCAACTGCTTCTCGACGAGGCCGAGGCCGCGGGCGAGGACCAGGGTGAAAGATCCCTTCTGGTAGCCGATGCGCAGCTGCGGCAACGTGACCGGTTGCACTTGAGCGGCGGCGCGGGCGCTGCCGCTGATACCGAACCAGCTGGCCGCGGTGATGGCGAGCAGGCGCAGGGCGGCGCGGCGTTCGGCTGCGTGCGGCAGCGGCGTGGATCGAGTCGATTTCTTCGTGCTCATGCGGGCCTCCTTGCGTGCACGTCACTCGTTACTGACCCGGCAGCGCGTCGGCGATGCGCAGCGGCTTCGGGATCAGACCGAGGCCCTGAAAGGCGTCGGCGATCTTTTGCTGTTCGCCGGCGACCGCCGGGCTCAGCGGCTTCACGCCGAACTGGTAGCGCTGCAAGGCGCGCTCCACCACTTCGGGCTCCAGGCCTTGCAGCGGAGCGATCACGGCGGCAGCCTGGCTGACGTTGCTCTTCAGCCATTTCGCTTGAACGGCGGTATCCTCGAACAGCGCCTGGATCACTTGCGGATTGCGTGCCGCGAAGCCGCGTTCGGCGAGGTAGTAGGAGTAGTTGTTGACCAGCTCGCGGCTGTCGGCGAGCTGGCGCGCGTGGCTCTGCTTCTCGACGGCTGCGAGGAACGGGTCCCAGATCGCCCAGGCGTCCACCGCGCCGCGCTCGAAGGCGGCGCGCGCATCGGCCGGCGGCAGAAAGACAGGCTGGATGTCGCTGTACTTCAAGCCGTTCTTCTCCAGCGCGCGCAGCAGCAGGTAGTGCACGTTGCTGCCCTTGTTGAGCGCCACCTTCTTGCCCTTGAGCTCGGCGATGCTCTTGATCGGCGAGTCCTTCGGCACCACGATGGCTTCGGCCTCCGGCGCGGCAGGATCGTTGCCGATGTAGACGAAGCGCGCGCCAGCGGCCTGCGCAAAGATCGGCGGCGCTTCGCCGACGTAGCCCACGTCGACGGCGCCGATGTTCAGGCCTTCGAGCAGCTGCGGTCCGGCGGGGAACTCGACCCACTTCACGGAGACGCCGAGCGGCGCCAGGCGCTTCTCCAGTGAGCCTTGCGACTTCTGGAGCGTGAGCAGGCTGGCCGATTTCTGGAAGCCGATGCGGAGCTGCTTGTCGTCGGCGAGGGCCGGCAGCGAGAAAGCGAGGAGGGCGGTGGCGAGCCAGTGACTCAGGGTGCGGCGGGTCAGAACGGGCATCGTGATCTTTCGGAATTCGGCGAACAAAAAGCGTCCCCGGCAACTCCATCGCAGGAGTTGCAGCGCAGTTGCCGGGGACCAATCACCCCGACTAAGGGGCGAGGAGACAAACGGGAATTCGGTGAGGTCAGCGCGCCAGGCTGGCGGCGCGCACTGGCCGACATCGCGGCGCGTCTTCGGCCAGGCCTTGCAGCGCGCGGTCGAGGCGTTCGAGCAGCGCCGGGTCGGGCACATAGCCCGTCTCGTGGGCCTGGAGTTGCGCATCGGTGGCGAACACGCCGTCGAGCACGTGGCGGGCGCCTAAAGCGGCGAGCACGGGCTTGAGCGTGTAGTCGAGCGCGAGCAGGTGTGCAGCGCTGCCGCCGGTGGCCAGCGGCAGCACGGTCTTGCCGCGCAGCGCGTCCTGCGGCAGCAGGTCGAGGAAGGTCTTGAGCAGGCCGCTGTACGCCGCCTTGTAGATCGGCGTGGCGACGATCACGAGGTCGGCGCGCGCGATGGCATCGGCGGCTGCGCGAATCTCAGGTTCTTGAACGTCGGCGGAGACCAGCGCCACGGCCGGCAGTTCGCGCACGGCGATCAGATGCTGAGACGCTGCCTCGGACTCCAGGCTCATCAGCGCGAGTTGCAGTAGCGCGGTCGAGCGCGAGCGTGCGGACGGGCTGCCGGAGAGGGCGGCGATGTGCAGCGGTGTGGAGGTGGTGCGTGGCGTCGGCATGGGATGCACGATAGCCAGCGAGTGGGCCGATCCCAAGCGACAAATCCGAGGATGGATATGCAGCCGCACCGCAGATCGATATGCGGTATTTGACCTCTGCCCAAACAACAAGCGGGTGCAGCAGCGTCTGGCCTGCCCGCCCTGCCGGCCCAATCAGGCGCGCAACCGAGAGCGCAGCAACCGGCCAGCGCGCGCTTTGGCGCGCATCAACTTCTGACTCGGACCGCCTGTTTGAGTCCGGCGTAGCGGGACGAGTTCGGTCCGCGCTGGCCGGTTGCGAGCATCGAGGGCAGTTAAACATCGCGTTAGCGATGTTTAACTTGCGCGCCGGGCCGGCAGGGCGGGCAGGCCAGACGCTGCGTTCGCCACCGCCCCTTGTAGTCCAGTCGTGCGCGCGTGAAGCCGACGCTGCGCTACCGACCGGCGAGTGCGGCCGCATAGGCCGGATGGCCGCCGATCGTGTTGTGCCCGGTGCCGGATAAGACCTTGAACTGCGCGACGCCTGCCGGGAAGCGCGCGAGCAGGGCTTCGGTGTTGGTGCGCGGAATCAGTTCGTCTTGATCGGCGGCGAGGATCAGCGTGGGCGCGTGGATGCTCGGCGCGTAGCTCGCCGAATCGAAGCGGTCACGCAGCAGCAGCGAGACGGGCACGTAGGGGAAGCGTTGCGCGGCGAGCTTGGAGATGCTGTCGTACGGCGTGACCAGCACGAGGCGTTGGACGGGCCGCTGACTGGCGAGCCAGGAGGCTACGCCGCTGCCGAGGCTGCGGCCGATCACGACGACGTTCGCGTGCTGCTGGTGGATGTGGTCGAAGAGCGCGATCGCATCGGCAAACAGCGCGGCCTCGGAAGGCTCGCCGCTGCTGCCGCCGTAGCCGCGGTAGTTCATCAGGTAGAGCGCGCTGTTCGGGAACGCCGCCTGCATCGTCGGCAGGCTCCAATCCACGCTTTCCGCGTTGCCACCGAAATAGATCACCGCGTCGGCGCCCGCGAGTTCTCGCGCCGTGATGCGCAGCCGCGCATCGTCGGATTGCAGCTCGAATGACGGCGCGCCGGCACCGGGCTGCGGCATGTAGATCAACGAGCGCTGGAAGACGAACAGCAGTGCGCAAAAGGCCAAGTACAGGCCCAAGGCGACGACGGCGATCCAGGTCAGCACACGTCGCATGCCTTGCCGCTTACTTCTTGGCCTTCACCGGCCGCGTCCATCCATTGATCGCGACCTGCTTGCCGCGCGCAACAGCGAGTTGACCGGGCTCGACCGTCTTGGTGATCGTCGAGCCGCCGCCGATGGTGGCGCCCGCGCCGATCTCGACAGGCGCGACCAGCACGCAGTTGGAACCCACGTGCACGTCGGCGCCGATCACGGTGCGGTGCTTGTTGGCGCCGTCGTAGTTGGCGGTGATGGAGCCGGCGCCGTAGTTGACGCGCTCGCCCACCGTGGCGTCGCCGAGGTAGGCCAGGTGGTTGGCCTTGGCGCCCGCGGCGAGCGTGGAGTTCTTGACCTCGACGAAGTTGCCGATGTGGACTTCGGCGCCGAGCTGCGCGCCAGGACGCAGGCGGGCGAAGGGGCCGATCAGCGCGCCGGCGCCGACACTGGCGCCCTGCTTTTCGCCGTCGATGTGAGTGAATTCGTGGATGCGCGCGCCGGCCGCGATGTCGACGTTGCGGATCACGCAGTTGGCGCCGATGCGAACGCCGTCGCCGAGCTTGACGGTGCCCTCAAACACGCAGTTGACGTCGATCTCCACGTCAGCGCCGCATTCGAGCTTGCCGCGCAGATCGAAGCGCGCTGGGTCCATCATCCGGACGCCGGCTTCCATCAGCGCGTTGGCTTGCTGGCGCTGATAGCGGCGCTCCAGATCGGCCAGTTGCGCAGGACTGTTCACGCCCAGCACTTCCGTCTCGCTCGTGGTCTTCACGCCGACGACGGGCACGCCATCTCGCACGGCCATGGCGACGATATCGGTCAGGTAGTACTCGCCTTGCGCGTTGTTGTTCGAGAGGCTTTGCACCCAGCGCTTCAGGTGCTGCGTGGGCGCAGCCATGATGCCGGTGTAGCACTCGCGGATCTGGCGCTGCTCGGGCGTAGCGTCCTTGTGCTCGACGATGGCCTTGACCGCATCGCCTTCGCGCACGACGCGGCCATAGCCGGTCGGGTCGCTGTATTCGATGGTCAGCAGCACGAGCTTCTCGCCGTTCGACGCATCGACCAAGGCACGCGTGGTGGCCTCGGTGATCAGCGGCGTATCGCCCGAGAGGATCAGCGTGGCGCCGGCTTCATCGCCAAGCAGCGGCACGGTCTGCTGGATCGCGTGGCCGGTGCCGAGCTGCGGCATCTGGCGCGCGAATTGCGCTTGTCCGTCCAGCGCCGCCTCGACCGCTTCCGCACCGTGGCCCGTGATCACGATCCGGCGGGCGGCGTGCAGCTCCGCCGTGTTGTCCAGCACATGCTGCACCATTGCGCGGCCCGCGATCTTGTGCAGCACCTTGGGCGTGGCGGACTTCATGCGGGTGCCCTTGCCCGCGGCCATGATGACGATGTTCAGTGCCATGAAAAAACACCCGCTGTTTCGAGCGGGTGTCCTTGGGAATCTCGATGCGCGAGATTATGGCTTGGGCGGGGCGCCCGGCATCGTCACGGTGACGCGGTGCGGCTGGCCTTCGGCCTTGGGGAATTCGGCCATGGCGGCGAGGAAGAGCGCGGTGCGCAGTTCGTCGTCGCCGAGCGAGAGGCCGTCGTTGCTGGCGTGGGTTTCATACAGCGGCTGGCCGGTCTTGCCGTCGCGCAGCAGCACGGCGGCCTCGCGGAAGTAGCGCACGTCGCGGTAGCCCCAGGGATACGGGCCCGGGCCGCCCCACCACATGCCGCCGCGGCGCCAGCGGCCGAAGCCGGCGTTCCAGCGCCACCAGAGCGGGTCATCCCAGATGGCCGGTTCGGCCAGGCCGTAGCGCATGCCGACGGACACCTTGATGTCGGCTTCCGCGCCTTCAGCCGCAGGCTTGAGGCCGGCGCGTTCCAGCGCCTCGCGGGCGGAGGCTTCCAGCGCGTCCTGGCCCTTGGAGGCCTTTTGCGAAGGCAGCCGCTCGAAGGCGTACGTGCCGCCCACGCGGTCGGCCGGCCATTCGCCGAAGCTCGAGACTTCGGCGCCCACGTTGTAAGGGCCCGTGCAGGCCACCAGACTGGCCAGCGGAATTGCTCCGAGGCCCAAGAGAAGTTGACGACGTTCCACAGCAGTCTCCTGAAGTCGTGATGACCTCATTGTGGCCCGAGTCTGTTGCGCTCGTGCAAAGCGCGGCTTGCGCTCAGTCGTCGTCGCGTTGCAGTCGGATCACCGAGGACGCGGGAGGCGTGGAGCAAGTCTCGTCGTCGTCGAACGCGATGTCGCCGCCCTCGACCGGCGAACCCGTCGCCTTGATCGTCGTGAACGGGAACAGCTCGCGGTCCATCATGTGGCTGGTGACGATGTTGCCCATGGCGGTGAACATGTTCTCGATGCGACCGGGGAAGCGCTTGTCCCAGTCGTTGAGCATGGCCTTGACCTGCACGCGCTGGAGGTTCTCCTGGCTGCCGCAGAGGTTGCACGGGATGATCGGGAACTCGCGGTGCTCGGACCAGCGCACGAGATCGGGCTCGCGCACGTAGGCCAGCGGCCGGATGATCACGTTCTTGCCGTCGTCGCTCACCAGCTTGGGCGGCATGCCCTTCATGCGGCTGCCGAAGAACATGTTGAGCATCAGCGTGGTGACGATGTCGTCGCGGTGATGGCCCAGCGCGATCTTGGTGGCGCCGAGCTCGCCGGCCACGCGGTACAGGATGCCGCGGCGCAGGCGCGAGCACAGGCTGCACGTGGTCTTGCCCTCGGGCACGAGGCGCTTGACGATGCTGTAGGTGTCCTGGTTCTCGATGTGGAAGTCCACGCCGCGGCTCTTCAGGTACGCGGGCAGCACTTCCTCGGGGAAGCCGGGCTGCTTCTGGTCGAGGTTGACCGCCACGATGCTGAACTTGATCGGCGCGCGCTGTTGCAGGTTGATCAGGATGTCCAGCATCGAGTAGCTGTCCTTGCCGCCGGACAGGCACACCATGACCTTGTCGCCGTCTTCGATCATGTTGAAGTCGGTGATGGCCTGGCCGACCTGGCGGTGCAGGCGCTTGGACAGCTTGTTGATCTCGTGCTCGTGCTTCTTTTGCGCGGCCTTGGCTGCGGCTTGCGCGTCGAGTTCAGGGGTGAGGAGGGTTTCGATCGTCATGGTGTTCACCACACGCCGGTTTCGGCGCTGATTGCGACTTGGCAGTCGGGGAAGATTTCGAGCTTGTTGACCTTGGCGCGCACGCCGACCACGCCCGGCAGCTTCATCAGCCGCGTGCAGAGCTTGGCGACCAGCGCTTCGAGGATGTCGGTGTGCTCGGCCGTGCATTCGTCGATGATGATCTGGCGGATGCGGCGGTAGTCCAGCACATGGCCGATGTCGGCATCGCTGGACACGAGCGCCTGCGGGCCGAGGTTGATCTCGGCGTCGACCTGGATCGGCTGCGGGTCCTCGCGCTCGAAGTCGAGGATGCCGAGGTTGGCGTCGAAGCGCAGGCCGGCGATGTGGATCACCTGCTGGCGGTGGTGCTGCTGGAGCGCCGCGGCGGTCGGGCGGTCGGCCAGGTGCGCTTCGATGCGCTTGGCGGCCACCACGCCGTCGGCCAGTGCCGTTTGCACGCACGGGTGCATGCGCTGGCTGGCGTCACCGGCCACGAACAGCGCGTGGCGCGGCTCATCGCCAAAGGCTTGCAGCGGCGGCAGGCTGGCGGTGGCCAACGCCCAGGCTTCCGGGTTGGGTTCGTAGCCGAGCAGCACGGCGACGAAGTCGAAGGCCTCGCTGCCGTGGGCCTGCGAATGCACGGTGGCGTCGGCATCGACGCGGCTCGGCATGGTGTGGGCGGCGCGCTGCACGATGCGCGCGTCGGCTTCCATCTGCTGGACGAACTGCGCCTGCGCGCGCCAGCGGGAACGTGACCAGATCGTGACCTTGTGGCCGCGTTCGGCCAGGAAGAGGGCGTTCTCCACCGCGTTGTCGCCGCCGCCGAGCAGCAGCACGCGGCTGCCGGCCGGCAGCTGCTCGCGGCGCTGGGTCAGCGTCAGCGCGTCCAGCACGCGGTCGGAGGCGGGGAAGAGCTGCGCCGGCTGGCGCGGGCGCAGGCCGCTGGCGATCAGCAGCGTCCGGGCGGTGATGTCTTCGTCGATGCGCCAGAGCTGGTCCTGCCGGCCGATGTGGCGCGGCTCGCGGCGGGTGAAGATCCGCACGCCGGGCATCGCTTCGACCTGCGCCGCATAACGCGATCCTTGAGCGGCGAGCGTTTCATCCGGCGCACCGAGCACCCACGACTGCGCGAACTCGAAGCCTTGCAGGCTCTGGCAGGTCCGCGGCCCGCGCTCGATCAGCGCCACCGTGTGCCCAAGCTGCGCCAGCCAGCTCGCGGCCGAGCAGCCGGCAGGGCCGGCGCCGATGATGGCGCAGTCGAAGGGCGGGGTGGGCGAGGCCATGGGGTGGGCGGCGAGTTCGGTGGAAACCCGCAATTATCTCTTGATGCGGTTTTAGGGGGTGACGCGACCGCTTGGATCGAGCGGGTTGACCGCGCACAACGGCATCGTGTTCCGAGGATCCGAGACGTTGCCATGCCCCCTGAAAGACAAGGCAGGTGACATTTCGATTTCGAGGGTGCGCTCTTAGATTCGGGGCTGTCATCGCACCACTCCCCGAGAGGAAATCATGAAGTACCTGGCCTCCAGCATCCTCGCGCTCGGCGTCGCACTGCCTGCCTTCGCCGGCACGGACGGCACCATCACCAACGGCAATATGGAGAGCCAGCGTGTCGTGGACAACCCGACCTGGGCGACAGGCCCCAACATCTTCAACGTCACGCCCTACGTCAACGACTGGAACACGCTGAACCCCGCCGGCGAGGCCTTCCAGAGCTACGGCAACACGCCCAGCCCGGACGGCGGCAAGTACTGGGGCGTGCAGTACGACGACGGTTGGTACAACCCCAACAGCCCTTCAGTGGAACGCCAGAACGCGGTCGGCATCTCGCAGGGGATCAGCGGTCTGACCGTTGGGCAGACCTACGAGATCAGCTTCTGGTCCATGGCCAACCACACCCAGTCGAGCACCTCCACGGCGTACTGGTCTGTCGGCTTCGAGGGCGCGACGCAGAAGAGCACCGCGCTGAAGTCCGACGGCACGAACACCTGGGTCCAGGACACGCTGACCTTCGTCGCCACCTCGGCCACCAGCACCTTGAGCTTCACGGCCATGTTCGCCAATGCCACGCCGGGCGTGACGCCGACGATCCTGAACCTGGACGGCGTCTCCATCGCCGCGGTGCCCGAGCCGGCCGAGGCCGCCTTGTGGATGGCCGGCCTGCTGGCGCTCGGCGCCGTCACGGCCCGCCGCCGCGCTCAGCGCTGAATGTTTCCATTTCTTCCACCCCCCTAGAGAGCAGTACCTATGAATACCTCCCTCCCCACGAAGACGCTGATACGCGCAACCCTCCTGGCCAGCGCGCTGTCGGTATCCGCCATCGCCGGCGCCCAAACCTCCACGCCGGTGCCGCTGAACAACGCCAGCCTTGAGCAGCAGACGCTCAAATACCTCAACTCCTACGATCCCTTCGGCAACCAGCGGGGCACCTACACGCCCAACAGCTGGACTGGCCTCAACCCGGACGGCGAAGCGCTCCAGGACCTCTACGGCACACCGAGCCCGGACGGCGGCCACTACTGGGGCCTGCAGTACCTCAGCGGATCGCGCAGCAACATGGGCGGCATCTACCAGGACGTCGGCGGCCTGACCATCGGCCACACCTACGAGATCAGCTTCTGGTCATTGGCCAATCACACCAATGATCCGAATACCACCGAACAGTGGCAGGTGAGCTTCGGCGACAGCAGCCAGACCAGCACGATGCTGGACGGCAGCAAGTCGACCACCTGGACCAAGGACACGCTGAGTTTCGTGGCCACCTCGACCACACAGCGGCTGACCTTTGCTGCACTCTTCTTCGGCGCAACACCGGGTGTCACGCCTGAAGTGCTGAACCTCGACGGTATTCGCATCGCGGACGTCACACCGGTGCCGGAACCCACCTCGCTGGCCTTGCTGCTGGCAGGTGGCCTGGTGGTGGGTACGCTGGCCCAACGTCGCCGTCCAAATTGACTTAAGTCACGAAACCACGACTGACGTGAGGCGCAAGGGCCTCGCCGCCCCTGGAGATGCAGGGGGCGGCGGGTCCCTGAATTGAGCAACTCTGGATAGATTCCTGTCTGACTGCCGCAGGCCTCGATGGCTGCGGATCGGAAACACCAGGAGCCTGTTCATGAAGTACGCCGCCACACCCGCTATTGCTGCTCTCGTCGCCCTCTCGCTGGGCTGCGCCTCGCCCGCGTTTGCCGGTAGCAACGGCACCATCGCCAATGGCGACATGGAAGACATCTCGCGCTCGAACGTGAACAAGTGGATGCCCGATTCGTGGACACCGCTGGTCAAGGGCGGTGAGGGGCTCAACACCTTCGGTAGCCAACCGAGCCCGGACGGTGGCAACTACTTCGGCATCCAGTACGTGACGGGCTGGAACGATCTTGGGGACGGGCACGCCCGCTTCAACGTCGGCGGTATTTCGCAGGACATCTCGGGCCTGACCATCGGCGACACCTACACGATCAGTTTCTGGTCGATGGCCAATCACACCGACGACCCGAAGGCCTCTGAGTACTGGGCAGTGAGCTTCGGCGGCACGACCTTGAACGCCACGACCGTCGACGCCAAAAATTCCGGCAAGTGGGTGCAAGACACGTTGAGCTTCGTCGCCACGGCAACAACCCAGACGCTGACCTTCGCGGCCAAGTTCCTCAATGCCACGCCGGGCGCAACGCCTGAGGTCCTGAACCTGGATGGCATCACGATCTCGCACGTCAGTGCGGTACCGGAGCCGGCGCAGGCCGCGCTTTGGACGGGCGGCTTGCTGGCGCTGGGGTGTGTGGTGGCTCGCCGCCGCAAATCGCAACGCTGAACCTTCCGCTGCATTTCCTGGAGCCTCTATAGTCGGCACGCCGATAGAGCAGACTGGGAGAACAAGAGGTCCGGTTTGCCGTGGACGCGGTCACGCGGCAGCCGTTGCCCGCGGTGACCTTCAGCGATCTCCGCTGTGACGGCGCATCGTTGGATTTGGCGGCCCGCCCAGGCGTCGGGCTATCAGGCACGCCAAGTGACGATCGACGTCAGCTTTGCTAAACACGTGCTGGATTGCGGCACGAACTACGGCGGCGGTATGCGCCTGGACCTGAGTCTCACACCGGCTTGAAGCGCCGCCACACCCGCCAGCCCAGCAGCACCGCGATGATCGCGCCGTAAACCGCCGGCTCCGCGAAGTTGTGCTTGCCCGCCCGCAGCCAGATGAAGTGCAGCAGGCCGACCACGATCACGACATAGACCAGCTTGTGCAGCGTCTGCCAGCGCTTCGCTCCTAGCGCCTTGATCGCACGGTTGAAGCTCGTGGCCGCCAGCGGTGCCATCAGCAGCCAGGCGGCGAAGCCCATCAGGATGAACGGGCGCTTGGCGATGTCACGCAGCACTTCGTTCAGGTCCAGGCTCTTGTCCAGCCACGTGTAGGCCAGCAGGTGCAGCGTGCCGTAGACGAAGGTCCACACGCCGAGCATGCGGCGAAAGCGCGCCAGCGCCGGCTGCTTCAGGATCGTGCGCACTGGCGTGACGGCGAGGGTGATGCACAAGCCGCGCAACGTCCAGTCGCCGAGACCGCGGATCAGGTATTCGGCCGGGTTGGTGACCGGCTGCGTGGCGAGCCGGAAGATGATCCACGCCAGCGGCAGGCAGCAGGCGATGAACAGGAGCACCTTCGCGCTCCAGTGCAACAGGGGCGAGCGCTGCATCGGGATCAGTAGTTCTTCTTCAGGTCCATGCCGGCGTAGAGCTGGCCGACCTGGGGCTCGTAGCCGTTGAACATCAGCGTGGCGCGGCGCTTGGCGAACAGCGCCGAGAGACCGCCGCCGCCTTCGCCGATGCGGCGCTCGGTGGCCTGGCTCCAGCGCGGGTGATCCACGTTCGGGTTGACGTTGGAGAAGAAGCCGTACTCCTGCTGCGCCGCCTTGGTCCAGCTGCTCATCGGCTGCTTCTCGACGAAGCGGATCTTGACGATGGACTTGGCCGACTTGAAGCCGTACTTCCAGGGCACGGTCAGCCGGACCGGCGCGCCGTTCTGGTTGGGCAGCACTTCGCCGTACAGGCCGAAGGTCAGCAGCGTCAGCGGGTGCATGGCTTCGTCCATGCGCAGGCCTTCGATGTAGGGCCAGTCGAGCACGTTGGCGCGCACGCCGGGCATCTGCGACTTGTCGGCCAGGCTCGTGAACTCGACGTATTTGGCGCGCGAGTTGAGCTCCGCGCGCTTGATCAGCTCGGCGAGCGAGTAGCCCTCCCACGGGATCACCATCGACCAGCCCTCGACGCAGCGCAGGCGGTAGATACGCTCTTCCATTGGCGCCAGTTTCAGCAGCGCGTCGATGTCGTACTTGCCGGGCTTGGCGCATTCGCCTTCGACGGAGACGGTCCACGGCCGGGTGCGCAGCGTGTGCGCGTTCTCGGCGGGGTCGGCCTTGTCGGTACCGAACTCGTAGAAGTTGTTGTAGCTGGTGACGTCGGAATAGCTGGTGGGCTTTTCCATCGTCTGCGCGCCCGGCACGGCGCTCTTGACGGCGGGGAGTTTGGGCAGCTTGCCACTCTGCGCAAAGGCCTGCGGCATCAGCGCGAGAGCCGCTGCGCCGGTCAGCAGGCGGCGGCGAGATTCATAGACCTCGCGCGGCGTGATTTCGCTGGCGGGTTCGTCGGGGCGTTGGATCAGATGCATGTGAATGGCTCCGGTAATGAGCAGCAGTCGGTCCGGGGCCTCTTCACCTTACAGCTTTCCGTACGAATGCAAGCCGGACAGGAACATGTTTACACCGAGAAACGCGAAGGTCGTGACCAGCAGGCCGCCCAGCGCCCACCAGGCCGCCGCGGCGCCGCGCAGCCCCTTCATCAGGCGCATGTGCAGCCAGGCGGCGTAGTTCAGCCAGACGATCAGCGCCCAGGTTTCCTTCGGGTCCCAGCTCCAGTAGCCACCCCACGCTTCGGCGGCCCAGAAGGCGCCGAGGATGGTGGCGATGGTGAAGAAGGCGAAGCCCATCGCGATGGACTTGTACATGAGGTCGTCGACGCTCGCGAGGTCGGGCAGGCGCGCCGTCAGCGGCTTGCGGCCGACGATGCAAAGGCCGAAGAACACGGGCAGGGCGGCTAGGCGAGAGGCCCAGGCGTCGAGACCCTTCACCGACTCGGCATCCAGTCCGGCGAAGGCGCGGACCAGGAGGATCAGCACCACAATGCCCACGGGCACACCAACAAGGCCGATCCAGAGCGAGCGGGTCGTGGCTGTCTTGAGCAGGTAGGCCAGCGCCACCATCGCTGCCAGCGAGAAGCTGCCGTAGCCGATGAAGTTGGCGGGCACATGGATCTTCATCCACCAGCTTTGCAGGGCCGGCACCAGCGGCTGGATCTCCTGGGCTTCGCGAACGAACCAATACCAGAGCATGAAGCTGACGGCGCTGCACACGACCAGCATCACGTAGGCGCCGAGCGCACGGGTCTTGAAGCGCTGCTCGTAGTAGAGGTAGAGCAGGGTGGTCAGCCATGCGAAGAGGACGAACACCTCGTAGAGGTTGCTGACCGGAATGTGGCCGATGTCGGCGCCGATCTGGTGGCTCTCGAACCAGCGCACCATCGTGCCCGTCAGCGCCATGAAGACGGCACCCCAGGCGAGCTTGGAGCCGATGATCTCGGCCGTGCTGCTCTTGCCTTGGCCGGTGAAGAAGCCGCCCCAGTAGAAGCCCAGGCTCATGTACATGAGCACGGCCATCCACATGATGGCGCTCTGGCTGGAGAGCATGTACTTGAGCCAGAAGACCTTGTCCGCCGCGCCGAGATCTGCGCCGTAATTGCCGGGGTGGGCGTTGTAGAGCGAGATCGCAAGCAGACTCGCCGCGGCCACGCAGGCGGTGAGCAGGCGCAGCGGGCGCCAGATCCAGCCGAGCGCGATCAGCGCGAGCGAGGCGCCGACCAGGATCAGCTTCTCGTAGTAGTCCATGTGCGCCGCGTACTGCGAGAACGCGAAACCCGCGCCGGCGAGCACGGCGACGGCGAACAGCCAGTCGGTCAGGCTGCGGCCCTGCCAGGGTTGGCGACGGCCGATCGTGAGGGTGGCGGTATTCATGGTGCTGGGGTTTCCTTCAGCAGCGCGGCGCGCAGCTGTTCAAACTCGGCCACGGTATCGGGCGATTCTCGCGTGCTGGACAAGGCCATGCGGACACGGGTGGATTCCTGCTGGCCCGGCGCGGGTTCAAGCCAGATCCAGAGGCGGCGTTCCTTCACGTACAGCATGGAGAACACGCCGATGATCAGCAGGATGGCGCCGAGGTAGACGACCTTCTGGCCCGGCGCGCGCGCCACCTGGAACACGCTGGCCTGCACCTGGTGGAAGTCCTCCAGGCGCAGCAGCACGGGCGCGGGGTAGTACATGCTGTCCGACAGCGAGAGCACCGCCTGCACCATGAACTTCTGGGCGTCGGCATCGGGCGCGCGGTCGGGCTGCTCGGCCAGCTCGCGGCTGATCTGGTAGAGCTCGAACAGCGAGCCGTTCAGGATGCGCAGCAGCACTTCGGAGACGCGCTGGCGCTCGCGCTCGGGCACCTTCTGCTCGATGAATTGCGAGAGCGCTGGCAGGCCGCCGCGCATCGGCGTGTTGGCGCCGCGTTCTTCGAGCTTGCCGTCGGCGCCGACTGCTCCGGCGAACAGCGTCAGGGTCTGGCGTGCCGTGGCTTCGATCTCGCCCTGCATCTGCGGCTTGTCGGACGGCGCGGCGTTCTTGGCGTAGCGGCGCGCGGCGCGGTCGCGCAGCATCGGGTCGAGCAGGGCGTCGCGCAGGTGCAGCCAGCCGGTCATGGAGGCGCGTTCGTCCGCGGGGATGCGCAGGTAGCGGAACTCCTCGGCCGGGGTGTCGCGCACGCCGGCCAGGAACACGAGCTGGCCGTCCAGCTCCACCGGCGCCACGTAGTTGTGGAACTCGCGCGCCTGGCCCGAGGCGTCGCGCAGCTTGTAGTTGAACGAGGGGCCGATGTTGCGCAGCGTCTTGCTGTCGCGTTTCTTGGCGCCGCTGCCCAGGTGTTGGGAGAGCGAGTCGACCAGGTCGACCTTGCGTACATCCGTGCCGTTAGCACCGCCACCGTTGCCCGGTGTGCCGCCGAGGTTCTCGACGTTCATCACGCGCAGGTCGGTGAACTCCACGCCGAGCTTGGCGGCGCCATCGTCCGAGCCGATCTCGGTGGAGCCGCCGACCTTGCTGTCGATCGTGAACGGGCGGCCTTGCGTCGTCATGGGCTCGGCGGCGAGCTTGAGCGAGGAGCCGCCGTCGGAGAAGCTGCTCTGGTAGATCGCGATGCCTTGTTCGATCACGGGCTCGTTCACCTTGACCTGCGCCGTGCGCGTGGCGCCGGTGGCGCGGTCGTGCAGCACGACTTCGCTGGCGAAGAGCTTGGGCTGACCGGTCGGGTAGAAGTCGACGGTGAACTTCTTCAGCTCGATGTCGAAGGGCAGCTGTTGCAGCACCACGCCATCGGGCAGGGCCAGCTGCGCGGTGCCGGCGCGCGCGCCTTCGGTCACTTCGATCGTGCCGCGGAAGCCCGGATTGCCCGCCGGCAGCACATTGCTGTCCAGCACGGGGCCGGAGCCGGCGTAGACCGTCTTGCCCTGCACGAGCATCAGGCCCTTGAGCAGCAGATCGCCGTCCAGCAGCCCGCCGATGCAGATCAGCACGATGGCGCTGTGCGCCGCCAGATAGCCGATCTTGTTGGCCGCGCCGCGCCGACCGGCGACCATGATGCCGTTGTCGCGCACCTGCACCTTGGCGCGCCAGCTGAAGCGTTCCAGCACGCCGGCCACCTGCGCCAACGCGGCCTGCGGCACGGCCGGGATGCTGCCCAGCGCCTTGTGCTGATGCGATGCCAGCGATTGCTCGCGCACCGACTCCTTGAAGCTCTTCAGGTCACGGACGATCTTCGGCGCATTGCGGATGATGCAAAGGCTGGTGGAGGTGACCAGCACGGCCAGCATCAGCACGTACCACCAGGTGCCGTACACCGAATACAGGCCGACCTTGCCGAACAGCTCGGCCCAGAACGGCCCGAACTGGTTGACGTAGTTGCCGTAAGGCTGGGCCTGCTCCACGACGGTGCCGATCACCGCACCGATGGCCAGGACGACGAGCAGCGTGATGGCAAAGCGCATCGACGCCAGCAGCTCGTGGAAATTCTTGAACGCGCGGGACGACAACATCTGGGCAGTCAATATGTGAAAAGGCCGGTGGGAGCACCGGCCTAGTCATTGTGTCAGCTGCGAAGGGTCAGCGCAGGCCGGCAATGTAATCGGAGACCGCAGCGATCTCCTTGTCGTTCATCTTCGCCGTGACGGCGGTCATGACCGGGTTGTTGGCGCGTTCGCCCGAGCGGAAGGCCTTGAGCTGGGCCACGATGTAGTCGCCCTGCTGGCTGCCGATGCGCGGGTACTGGGCGGGCATGCCGGCGCCCGAGGGGCTGTGGCAGCCGGCGCAGGCGGCGATGGCGCGGTCGGGGATGCCGCCGCGGTAGATCTTCTCGCCCAGCGCCGTCAGCTCCTTGTTCTTGCCGTTGCCCGGCTTGGCCGGCGGCTTGGCCGCGTAGAAGGCGGCGACGTTCTTGATGTCTTCCGGCGAGAGCGGTGCGGCCATGCCTTGCATGATCGGGTTCTTGCGCTTGCCGTCCTTGAAGTCCTGCAGCTGCTTGGCCAGGTACTCGGCGTGCTGGCCCTGGAGGATGGGGTTGGTGGCGGCGCCGCGCGAACCATCGGCCGTGTGGCAGGCGCCGCAGGTCTGGGCGGAGATCGCACCGCCCTTGGTCAGGTCCGGCTTGGCAGCGGCGGCGGGCGCTTCGGCCGCGAAGGCGGCGGAGGCGAAAAGAAAACCCGACAACAGAAAAACGGCAGTCTTCATGGAACGCTGGTCCTGTCTCTTATGTGAGTTCTTTGAGCTTGGGAGGCTCTTGGCGCGCGATCTTACAATGCCCAATTCGGCTCAAAGCGGCTTCAAGCCCAGGTCTATGCCCCACGATTCCCCTGATATGGCGCGCTCCGACAAGGAGTTATTGGCCTGGACCCACACCGCCCGGTTCTTCACCACGGCGGCCCAGCTCAATCAGCTGCCCGCCAACGAGCTGCCGGAGATCGCCTTCGTCGGCCGCTCGAACGCCGGCAAGTCCACGGCCATCAACACGCTGGCCCAGCAGAAACGCCTGGCGTTCGCGTCCAAGACGCCCGGCCGCACCCAGCACATCAACCTGTTCCACCTCGGCCCCAAGGACGCGCCCGACGCGCTCTTCGCCGACCTGCCCGGCTACGGCTACGCAGCGGTGAACAAGAGCGCCAAGCAGCGCTGGCAGAAGGTGATGGCCGACTACCTGGAGGTGCGACGCTCGCTCTCCGGCGTGGTGCTGATGGTCGATTCGCGCCTGGGGCTGACCGATCTGGACCAGCAGCTGCTGGAGTTCGTCACCCCGCGCGTGCGTTCCGGCGAGATGAAGCTGCTGGTGGTGCTGACCAAGTCGGACAAGCTCAACCGCAAGGAGTCGCAGGAATCGCTGGCGGCTTGCCAGGAGTTCCTCGGCACGATCGCTACCGACGAATCCGACATCTCTGTGACGCTGTTCTCCGCCTTGAAGAAGCAGGGTGTGGCGGATGTGGCCGGGATTCTGCGCGAGTGGGTGGAGACGGCGCCGAAGGTGGAGCAGGTGGTGATCACGACCGAGCCGCCGCCCTTGCACGACGACACGGCTGAGGCCTAAGCGCACCCCGCCGATTACGGCCGGCCGATGAACAGGTAGATCGCGCTGCCGCCTTTCGGGGCGCGGCCGACGGCGAGGTACAGCGGGCCGAGGCCCGTGTCCGTCCCGACGAACAGGCTGCCCGCATACCGCATGTCGCGCAGGTTCACATCGCTGCGCGCGTTCCAAGCATTGCCCGCTTCGAGCGATCCCCCGACCCAGTAGCCGCGGCTCAGCACCGGCGCGTCGCCCAGGCGCAGGTAATACGTGGCGCGGCCGAAGAGCAGCGTGTTGCCCGTCAACTGGCCCGGCTGGTAGCCGGACAGCTGCTGGAAGCCGCCCAGGCTGTAGGGCCCCTGCGTCGAATCTTCCGGCTGACGCGCCACGAGGCCGCGCGCATTCAGATTCAGTGTGTGCGGCCCCCAGCTGTGCACCAGCGTGGCCTGCAGCTCGGTCCGATTGAAGCTGGCGCGGTGCACGTTCTCGCCTCCCGAGACGCGGCCGCCCGTGTACTCGGCCACCACGCGGTAGCCGTGCTGGGGGAAGTTCGTGTAATCGAGCTGGTCGACCACCGCGCGCAGGCGCACGCCGGTCTCGTTCCAGATCTGGCCGAGTTGCGGCGCCACGGCGGCCAGGTCGGAGCTCAGCACGATCGGGTTGATGCGCCAGCTCTCGTGCACCACGCCCAGCCGCAACTCGCCGATGCGGCCCCAGGGCTGGCCGACGTCGAAACCGATCTTGCCGGACTTGCGGCTCAGCTCGGCGATCTCATCGCCGCTGTCGGCGTTGAAGAGCTTGATGTTGCGCCGCTCGATCTGGCCCCAGCCGGAGACGAACCAGTCGCTCGATCCCAGCGCCTCGATCGTGAGGGGCTGATAGAGCTCGGAATAGATGCGCGGCTGCTGGCCGATCGAGGCCTGGTTGCGCCATTCGAGGCCCGAGTCCGTCAGCCAGTGCCGGTTGTGGCTCACACGCAGGTTGAAGGTGCTGTTGCCCGAGAGGTCGGTGGACAGATCGATGCCGACGCGGAAGTAGTTCGGCCCCCAGGGCTTGTCTTCGAGCTCGAAGGTCAGCCCGTCGCCGGTGACCATGCCCGTGGCATCGGTGCGCGGCTCGACGTGATAGTCCACGCGCTCGTAGTCGCCCGACGAGGTCAGCAGCCGCGCGTCGCGCTCGGCGCGCGTCGAATCGAAGGGCTGGCCCGGCTGCGATTCGAGCTGTCGCTTGAGCAGCTCCGGGTGCGTCTGGTGGCTGCCCGTGAATTGCACTTCGGCGACCACGCCCGGCGACTGCGCCGGCTGGATGCGCGCCAGCCGCCAGGCGGCATAACTCTCCGGCGAGACGGCATAGCGGCGCAGCTGCGGCAGCAGCTTCTCGGCCGCGGCCTCGCCGGCGGCGATCAGATCCTTCACCTGCGCGAAGGCCGTGGAGTCGAGCTTGGCCAGGTCCGGCGTGATCAGCAGGTCGCCCTCGCCGAGCGAGGCGATCGAGCGCTGCACGTTCTGCTCGGTCAGGATCGTGATCATCTGCGCCGTCACGCCGACGAGCGAGTTCAGTGAATCGCGGCCCGCCAGCGGCGTGCCGACGTTGACGGCGATGAGGCGCGTCGCCCCCATCTGCCGCGCCACGTCCACCGGCAGGTTGTTCACCAGGCCGCCGTCGCCGAGCACGTGGTCCTCGACCTCGGTCGGCGTGAACACGCCGGGCACGCTCATCGAGGAGCGCATCGCCAGCGACAGGCTGCCGTCGCCGAGCACGCGCTGGCCGCCGGTTTCCATGTCGGTGGCCACGGCGCGGAAGGGCGTGGGCAGGCGGTCGAAATCGTTGATCGCGCGCACCGGCAAGGTCAGGCGGCGCAGCAGGATCTCCAGGCCCCGGGAAGACAGCGTGCCCTGCGGCGCGCGGAACTCGCCGTCGCGCAGGCCGAACTCGATGGCGGCGGAGAAGTCGAAATCTTCTTCCTTGCGCCGCTGCGAGAGCTGCTGCCGCTCCACGCGGCTGACGAACATGCGGCCCCAGTCGATGCGCAGGAGTTCGCGCTCCAGCTCCTCGGCCGAAAGGCCGCTCGCATAGAGGCCGCCGATGATGGCGCCCATCGAGGTGCCGGCGATCATGTCCACGGGGATGTGTTCGCGCTCCAGCACCTTGAGCACGCCGACGTGGGCGATCCCGCGCGCGCCGCCGCCGGAGAGCACCAAGCCGAGCTTCTCCGGTGCAGGCGCAGGCGTGGCCGCGCCTGCAGCCGCCTGCGCCTGCGCGGCAGGCTCGGCATGCGCAAAGGGCGTGAGGCAGACGGTGAGAAGGAGGGAGGCGAGGAGGGTTCGGCTAGCCCGGTGCATCGCCGAGATTCTGCATCAGCGAATCGACGGCCCGGTCGACGATGCCGTCTGCGCCCAACACCGCGATCAGGCCGGCCGGCAGCAGCCGCTCCAGCGCACCGCGCGTGAGCGAGTGCCGCGCTTCGGCGTTCTGGCCGACGAAGTGGAAGTAGTGCCGGTTCTCGCTGATCCAGCTGAGTTGTGCGGTCAGCCAGTCGCCCTGCACGAAGAGGTGGTACCAGAGCCCGACGCGTTGCGCCTCGATCCAGCGGTGCACGGCGGCGCGGGCGGCGGGCGAATCGAGCGTGCAGTAGAGGGTGACGGGCACGGTGGGCAGCGCGGCGCGGTCGACGTGGGCTTCGGCCCAGCGCGAGGGCATCTGCGACGGCGTCTCGTCGAGCAGCTTGCGCAGGTGCATGCCGGGCTCGGTGTCGACCATCTGCGGGTGCGTCTCAGCCTCGCGCAGCGCGGCGAGCGGGCTTTGCGCTTGTGGCAGCGGCGTTTCCAGCAGGGCAGGGCGGCCGCGCAGCACGCGGCCATGTTGCTCCATCAGCTGCTGCAGCACCGGTTCGAGCCGCTCGGCCGGCATTGCGATGCTGGCGGCGCCGCGGCGCAGGTCTTCGATCAGGCGCGGCAGCTTCTCGCGCAGGCGCAGGCGTTCGGGTTCGGTCTGCAGCGGGCGCAGGCTGTCGAGCAAGGCGTCGACGAGTTCGACGCTCGCCTGCGCCTCGCGCGACTCCTGCCCGTGCAGCACCATCGCCTGCACGATCACCTCGGCCCATTGCCGGTGCAGGAAGGCGCGCACCCTGCCACCGAGCGGCGCCGTGCCGATCTGCTCGACGAGCTGCTCGCGCACGATGGTCATCCAGGCTTCGCGCTGCTCTTCGCGCTCCAGGGCGGCGAGCGCCGCGGTGCTGCGCTGATCGCGTTGGCGGGCGGCGTGGTCGACCTGCTGTTCGAGCTGGTGCAGCGCGTGCGCGAACTGGCTGCGGCGCGGCACCGGCGTGTCGATCAGCGGCTCCAGCTCGCGGCGCATGTGGTCGACGAAAGCCTCCAGCCGTGGGTCGTTCGGCTGGTCGAAGGCCATGCCGTTGGCGGCCAGGCGGTTGAGCAGTTGCCAGGCCGGGTGCAGCCGGTCGCCGAGCAGCGTGGGCTCGTGCGTGGCCAGGCGCGCCATCGTCGGTTCGAGCCTTGCCACCAGCGCCTTGATGGAGGGCTGGAGACGCGCATCGCTGAGGATCTGGCGGTAGAGCTGGCTGAGCAGGTCGGGCTGTTCGCCGGACTGCAGGCGGGCCTGCTCCTGCAACAGGCCCATCTGCGAGGTGCGGCGTTCCTCGATGCGGGCTTCGAACAGGCGCTGATGCTCGATGTCCGGCCGCGTGCGGCCCGTGCCGTGCTGGACCAGCAGGTGCGAGAGGCCGGCGTCGAGCAGTTGCTGGCACAAGCGGGCGTAGAGCCGCGCCAAGCCTTCGGCCATCGGCTTGGCGGCCTCGTGCAGCAGGTGCTGGCGCACCTCGTCCGGCAGTTGCGCCTCGGCCAGTTGGTTGAGCAGCGCCTGCGCGAAGACGGCGGGGCGCAGCGGGTTGTCGACGCTGCGAGCGCGGGCGGTGCCGCGCAGGGCGGCGAAGCAGTTGTTCAGCTGGAGGATCTCGCTGCCGGCCGCGGTCTCGGCGGCGTGAACGACGCGGGCCAGGGCGACGTCGAGCAGGGCCTGCTGCTCGTCGACGAGGCGCAGCGGCTCGTTCGCGGCGGGCGCGGGGCGGGCGACGGTCTGCATCGGATCGCGGCCTTCGCGGGCCACCCGCAGCAGCGGCTGGGCTGCGGCCTCGAAGTCGTGCACGAAGCTGCCGCGCAGGCGGCGCCAGGTCGATTGAAGCGCGAGGAACTGGGGGCTGGTGCGAAGCTCGTCATGCAGCGCTTCGGCGACGTAGCGCGCCAGGAAAGGGACCTGGCCGGCGGCGTCGTCCACCAGGGAGCGCAAGCTGGGCGCCTCGACGCGGAGGCTGGAGGGCGGGGCCATGGGTACTGCTTTGTCGGGTACTGCTGCGACAGCGCGGAGCGTAGCGCCGATCTCCCCGATTGGCCCAAAGAAAAAGGGGCCGCGATCGCGGCCCCTTGATTTGTGAGCAAAGTTGCTCGTTTTGGCTTACATGCCCATGCCCATGTCGCCCATGCCGCCCATGCCGCCAGGCATGCCGGCCGGTGCGTCGTCCTTCGGGGCTTCGGCAACCATGCACTCGGTCGTCAGCATCAGCGAAGCCACCGATGCTGCGTTCTGCAGCGCCGTGCGCGTGACCTTCGTCGGGTCCAGGATGCCCATCTCGATCATGTCGCCGTACGTGTCGTTGGCGGCATTGAAACCGTAGTTGCCCTTGCCGGCCAGCACCGAGTTCACGACGACGGAGGCTTCGCCACCGGCGTTGTAGACGATCTCGCGCAGCGGGGCTTCGATGGCCTTCAGGACCAGCTTGATGCCGGCGTCCTGGTCGGCGTTGTCGCCCTTGATCTCGCCAGCCGATTGCTTGGCACGCAGCAGAGCCACGCCGCCACCGGCGACGATGCCTTCTTCAACGGCGGCACGGGTGGCGTGCAGCGCGTCTTCCACGCGGGCCTTCTTTTCCTTCATCTCGACTTCGGTGGCAGCGCCGACCTTGATCACGGCAACACCGCCGGCCAGCTTGGCCACGCGCTCTTGCAGCTTTTCACGGTCGTAGTCGCTCGTGGCTTCCTCGATCTGGATGCGCACTTGCTTGACGCGGGCTTCGATGTCGCCTGCAGCGCCGGCGCCGTCGATGATGGTGGTGTTTTCCTTGCCCACTTCGACGCGCTTGGCTTGGCCCAGATCGGCCAGCGTGACCTTCTCGAGCGTCAGGCCGATTTCCTCGGCGATGACCTTGCCGCCGGTCAGGATGGCGATGTCTTCCAGCATGGCCTTGCGACGGTCGCCGAAGCCCGGAGCCTTGACGGCCACGACCTTCAGGATGCCGCGGATCGTGTTCACCACCAGGGTGGCCAGCGCTTCGCCGTCCACGTCTTCAGCAATGATCAGCAGCGGACGGCCGGCCTTGGCCACGGCTTCCAGCGTGGGCAGCAGGTCGCGGATGTTGGACACCTTCTTGTCGTACAGCAGCACGAACGGGTTGTCCAGGATCGCCGATTGCTTTTCCGGGTTGTTGATGAAGTAGGGCGACAGGTAGCCGCGGTCGAACTGCATGCCTTCGACGACGTCCAGCTCGTTGTTCAGGCTCTTGCCGTCTTCAACGGTGATCACGCCTTCCTTGCCGACCTTGTCCATCGCGTTGGCGATGATCTGGCCGACGTCGGCATCGCTGTTGGCCGAGATCGTGCCGACTTGAGCGATTTCCTTGGAGGTCGTGGTGGCCTTCGAGGCGGCCTTCAGCTGGGCGACCAGGGCGGTGACCGCCTTGTCGATGCCGCGCTTCAGGTCCATCGGGTTCATGCCGGCGGCCACGTACTTCATGCCTTCGCGGACGATGGCTTGGGCCAGGACCGTGGCGGTCGTAGTGCCGTCACCGGCGTTGTCCGAGGTCTTGGAAGCGACTTCCTTGACCATCTGGGCGCCCATGTTCTGGAGCTTGTCCTTGAGCTCGATTTCCTTGGCCACGGACACACCGTCCTTGGTCACGGTGGGGGCGCCGAAGGAGCGCTCGAGCACCACGTTGCGGCCCTTCGGGCCCAGGGTCACCTTGACGGCGTTGGCGAGGATGTTCACGCCTTCGACCATGCGGGCACGGGCTTCGCCGCCGAAGATCACGTCTTTTGCTGCCATGTCTTGTTTCTCCGAAATTCTTTAAATGAGGGCTGGATGGCGCTGATTACTTGGCGACCACGGCGAAGAGGTCTTCCTCGCGCATCACCAGCAGCTCTTCGCCGTCGACCTTGACGGCCTGGCCGCTGTACTTGCCGAACAGCACGCGATCGCCCACGGCCACGTTCAGGGCCACGAACTCGCCCTTGTCGTTGCGCTTGCCCGGGCCGACGGCCAGGACTTCGCCCTGGTCCGGCTTCTCGGCGGCGGCGTCGGGGATGACGATGCCGGAGGCGGTCTTGGTTTCTTGTTCCAGGCGCTTAACGATCACGCGATCGTGCAGGGGACGCAGCTTCATCACTTCTCCTTGGGAGTTCTCGGTATGAACCGAAGGGCCAGCAAAAGCCGGCCCTTCATGGGGATCTGAGGGTGTTAGCACTCAAAGGGTGAGAGTGCTAGCAGAAGGATTATAGGGGTCGGAGAAGACGTTTCAAGGGCAGGGCTTTGGGATGGCGAGTCGTTCGCCTTCCGGCACGCGGCCGGACAGGGCTCGGCGGATGCAGAGGTTCAACGGCTCTTCAAACCAGGCAAACAGCAGCAACGACAGCAGCCAGGTGAGGCCGAAGGTGAACAGCACCGAGAGCGTACGGTGGGTATCCACGGGCAGGAACGCGAGGCTCAGGTGGTCAATGACGAGGCCGTGCATCAGGTAGAAGCTGTACGACGCACGGCCGAGCAGGCCAATGAACCGGGCAGACAGGGTGCGGGCGAGCCGGGTGTCTTCGGTCATCAGACCCTCGTAGAGCACGGCGGTGGGAATCGGGATCAGGAAGTTGTTGATGGCGATGATGGCCGCGACATCCAGCCGCGGCTGTCGGTAGACCAGCATCATGGCGCCGATCAGGATGCCCACGCCGACCAGACCGACAGCCGTGCGCTTGCCTCCGGGGACTTGGATCGCCCCGCGCTGTTCGAGCTTGATGATGCGCAGCGCGAGCCAGAAGCCGGCGAAAAACTCCGCGAAGTGGCCGAAGAAGGTCGTGTTCATCACGAACTCGCTGCCGCCCAGGAACGCGAAGCCAAGCCGCGACACGGCGAGCGCCCCGGCCAGGAGCAGGCAGGCCACCGAGAACGGAGCGAGAAAGCTGTATCGGCGCGCCAGGAGCATGAAGCCCGGTGCCATGAAGTAGAAGCACTCCTCGACCGTCAGCGACCAACTGGGCTGGATGAGCCGCGGCGTTCCGTGGAACAAGGCATGCGTGAGCGTGTAGTTGCTGAACAGCGTCCATGGGCGGAGGTCGTGGCCCAGCAGCACTGCCACTGAGAGCAGCAGGAAGTAGACCGGATAGATCCGCGCAAACCGGTTGACGATGTACCCGCGCAACCACGCCGGCGACAGCCGGACCTGCGCGTAGTAGATGCGTGCGATCAGGAAGCCGCTGAGCAGAAAGAAGAAGGCCATCACATTGATGACCACGTGCTCCCCGGGCCACAGCGTGAAGTGGTCGAAGAAGACGGCGCTCGCCCCGACCGCCCGGACCCCCGTCAGCGCCGGGTAGCGTTCCCTGGCGCCCCCGAGCGCGACCCCCTTCAGCAAATTTGGCATAGAACGCGATGGATGCGGCAACGGCGTGGATTCCCCGGCGAAGCGGCTGGGTTCAAACGATGTCGCGGCCGTGCAGAAGGCGCAATCGCCGGCGTCTGACGCTCAGGGCGCGCCGCTCGATTCGCCAGTCGCGTTCGCGCGTGCCACCTGCCCCTTGCCCGCCCGCTTGGCCCGCAGCATCGCCTGATCGGCCAGCGCCAGCAGCGCGGTCGTGTCGGTGCCGTCACGCGGCGCCAGGGCCACGCCGATGCTGGTGCCCACGCGCACCTGCGTGCCGCCGTCCAGGATGATCGGCGCCTGGATCGCGACGATCAGCCGCTCCAGGATGGGCCGCCAGATGGCTTCGTCGTCCTGCACGTGCAGCAGCACCACGAATTCGTCGCCGCCCACGCGGGCCGCCGTGTCCGCGCCGCGCAGCACCTGGCGCAGGCGGTGGCCGACTTCCACCAGCACGGTGTCGCCGGCGTCGTGACCGTGGCGGTCGTTGATGGGCTTGAAACCGTCGAGGTCCAGATAGCAGACGGCGACGCATTCCTTCGTGCGCGCGGCTGCGACCACCGCCTGCTGCATGCGATCGGCCAGCAGCAGCCGGTTCGGCAGGCCCGTGAGACCGTCGTGGAAGGCGACGTACTCCGCCTGCGCCTGCGCCTGCTTGAGCAGGGTGATGTCGGCCAGCGTCCAGAGCGTGATCTCGGGCGAGATCTGCACGCCGCTCAGGTCGATCCAGAGCAGGTGGCCCTGCTTGTGGCGCATCTGCGCCTGCGTGCGGTAGGTGCGGCCCACGCTGATCTGCGCATAGCCCTCGGCGCCGACGCGGGCGTAGGTGGCGTCGTCGGCGTAGAGCTTGCGCACCGGCTGGTGGTCCAGCTCGCCGGGCGCGTAGCCGAAGATGCGGTCCACCGCGCGGTTGCGCCAGATGACCTCGCGCTCGCGCAGCTTGGCCATGCCCAGGATGTCGTTGTCCAGCATGGTGGCCTGCTCGCGCAGCAGGCGCGTGACCTGCAACTGCGCCTCGTGCTCGATCGTCACGTCCTGCACGGCGCAGCGGCAGCTGGAGAATGTGCCGTCCTCGCCCCAGACGGTGGTCATGTCAGCGCGCAGCAGACGCGCATAGCCCGCCGGCGGGCGCAACTGCAGCTCCAGCCCGTCGATGCGACCGTCGGTCTTCAAGCGCTGGAACTCGGTCTTGAGCTTGTCGGCGCTGGCTTCGTCGAGGAATTCGGTGAATCGCTCCAGGCCGATCACCTCCTCCGCGGCGCAGCCGATCCAGTCGAGCAGCGTCACGTTGGCGTGGACGATCAGCCCGTCGCCGTCCATCGAGAAGTAGCCGCACGGCGCCTGGTCGTAGAGGTCGCGGATCTGCGCCGATTGCGCCTCGATGGACGCCAGCAGCCGCTTGCGCTCGGTGATGTCGCGCGCCGAGCCGTAGACGAACTTGTGCCCGTCGATCTCGGCCACGCCGATCTGGAGCTCGACATCCAGCACGCCGCCGTCGTCACGCCGGTGCTTGACCTCGGCGCGCTGGCGGTCGCCGTCCTTCACCTTCGCCAGCCAAGCAGTGATGCGCTCGTGGCTCTGGTTCACATCCCAGCTGCTGACGTGGCGGCCGAGCATCTGGGCGCGGGTGGAGCCCAGCATCTGCGCAAAGGAATCGCTGAGGTCGATCAGCAGACCGCCTTCGTCGACGATGTGCATGCCGTCGCCGGCCACGCGCAGCAGCGTCTGCGTGCGGCGGGTCTGCGCGAACAGGTCGCGCATGCTGCGCGAGGCGCGCCGGGTGGAGCGGTAGATGGCGATGCTGGCGCCGGCGAACAGCAGCCAGGCCAGCAGTGCGATCAGCCCGAAGTGCAGCATCTGCTGGCGCCAGGCCGCGAAGAAGTTGTCGTAGCCCACGCCGGCCAGCACGTAGAACGGCCACTCCTGCACCTGGCGGTAGGCAATCACGCGCTTGATGCCGTCCGGCGGGCCGTCGGTGATGAAGCTGCCCTGCACGGGTGAGCGCGCCGTGCTCCGCTCCATCTGCGGCGAGGTCATGCGGTCGCCGATGTTCAGCTGCACCTTGCTGCCGGGCGCCTGGCGCGCCACCAGTTGCAGGCCGAGCGTGCGCATGCTGACCGAATCGCCGTCGTCGATGTCGTAGCTCGCGAACAGCTTCTTGAAGTGGTCGACGGCCACGGTGGCGTAGAGCACGCCGTCGAAGCGGCCCTTCGTGTGCGTGGCGCGCGCCAGCACGATCACCCAGTCGCCGGTCACGCGGGATTGCACCGGCAGGGAGACCGTGACCTGGCCGTCCTTGCGGTCGCGGGCGGCGCTGAAGTAGGGGCGGTCGAACAGGTTGATCGCGGGGTTCGGCAGGTTGTTGCCCCAGCGCACCTGGCCCGCTGGGTCAGTCAAGCGCAGACCCTGCACGCCGCGCAGGGGCAGGCGGTGGGCGTCCAGCAGGCGGTTGATCTCGGCGTCGTCCGCATGGCCGTGCTCGCGCAGGTGGTCGATCTCGTTGACCGTGGCGCTCATCAGCGCGTCCACCCGGGAGAGGTCGGAGGCGATGTTGGCCTGCACGACGTTGGCGGTGCTGCTGGCCGAATCCACGGCCTGGCGTTCGTACGACTCGTGGCTGGTGTCCGCCACCATGGACACGAGCACCAGCAGCAGCACGGCCACGCTCAGGTTGACGAGCGTCAGCGTGGCCAGCACGCGCCGGCGGCTCTTCTGCTCCTGCTCGATGAGCTTCTTCTGGTCTTCGAGCGGCATGGTCTTCTGGGGTGCGTTCGCCGGCGGTCTCTGTGGGCTCTGAGCATAGCCTCAAACGCGCCGGCAAAGCGCTATCCTGCTCAGCCTCGCGGAGGCCCATCCCCATAGAGGAAACACCGATGAAATCCCTGTGCCTGCTGCTGTTACTGACTGTGAGCTTCGGCGCTGCCGTTCACGCGCAAACCGTGGCGCGGGTCGCCTCGCCGGACGGCCGCATCGAAGTGCGTGTCGAGCTCGACAAGGACGGCCGCGCGGCCTGGGCGGTCGACCGTGACGGCAGGCCCGTGATCGCCGCCTCGCGGCTGGGTTTCCTGTTGTCGGACGCTCGCAAGCTCGAACGAAACTTTGCATTCGAGACCAGCAGCACCCGCAACTTTGATGAGACCTGGGAACAGCCCTGGGGCGAACAGCGCTTCATCCGCAACCACTACAGCGAGCTCAGCGTCGTGCTGCGCGAACGCGACGCGACGCAGCGCCGCATGGAATTGCGCCTGCGCGCCTACGACGACGGCGTCGGCCTGCGCTATGTGCTGCCCGAACAGCCCAACCTCAAGGATGTGCGCATTGCCGACGAGCTGACCGAGTTCAACATCGCTCGCCCCGGTACCGCCTGGTGGAACACTGCGCGCGAATGGAACCGCGAGGAATATCTGTACCAGCGCACGCCGATCGAGCAGGTCGGTCTGGCGCAGACGCCGATGACGCTGCGCCTCGATCACGGCCTGCACCTGGCGGTCCACGAGGCGGCGCTGGTCGACTATTCCGGCATGGATCTGGCTCGGGTGGAAGGCCGCCGCTTCAAGGCGATGCTGATGCCCGGCAGCGACGGCCAGCCCGCGGTCGTGCGCCGCACGCCTTTCGCCACGCCGTGGCGCATGGTGCAGATCGCCGACAGCGCGGCGCAACTGGCCGAGTCGCGGTTGATGCTCAACCTCAACGAGCCGAACGCGCTCGGCGATGTGTCGTGGGTGAAGCCGATGAAGTACATCGGCATCTGGTGGGGCATGCACCTGGGCCAGTGGACCTGGGGCGGCGGCCCGAAGCACGGTGCGACAACGGCCAACACGCTGGCCTACATCGACTTCGCGGCGAAGAACGGCATCGGTGGCGTGCTGGTCGAGGGCTGGAACAAGGGCTGGGATGGCAACTGGTGGAGCGATGGCGGGGCGGACTTCAGCTTCACCGAGCCCTACCCGGACTTCGACCTGCCGCGCATCGCCGCCTACGCCAAGGACAAGGGCGTGGCCCTGATCGGCCACCACGAGACCGCCGCCAACGCCGCCAACTACGAACGCCAGCTCGGGCCCGCGCTGGACCTCTACGCCAAGCTCGGCGTGCCCGCCGTGAAGACGGGTTATGTCAGCGACGCCCAGCAAGCCCAGGTCTACGGCCCGGACGGCAAGGAGCGCCGCGGCTGGCACCAGGGCCAGGACATGGTGCGCCACCACCAGAAGGTCGTGCTCGAAGCGGCGAAGCGCCACATCGCGATCGATGCGCACGAGCCCGTCAAGGACACCGGCCTGCGTCGCACCTGGCCGAACTGGGTGTCGCGCGAGGGCGCCCGGGGTCAGGAGTACAACGCCTGGGGCGAGCCCGGCAATCCGCCCGAGCACGAGGCCACACTCGCCTTCACGCGGCTGCTCTCGGCGCCGATGGATTTCACGCCGGGCATCCTGTCGATGAAGACGCAGATCCCGGCCGGCGTGCCGACGACCTGGGCCAAGCAGCTCGCGCTGTACGTCGTGATCTACAGCCCCGTGCAAATGGCGGCCGATCTGCCCGAGGTGTATGAGAAATATCCGCAGCCGTTCGAGTTCATCCGCCGCGTGCCGGTGGACTGGTCGGAGACCCAGGTCCTGAACGGCGAGGTCGGCGAGTTCGTGACCATCGCGCGCAAGGACCGCAAGGGCGAGGACTGGTGGCTCGGCGCGATCGGCGACGGCAAGGCTCACCGCTTGAACATCAAGTTAGGCTTCCTGACTGCCGGCCAGCGCTACAGGGCCCACATCTACAAGGACGGCCCCGGCGCGGATTACACCCAGCACCGCGAGTCGATGCAGGTCGAGGTTCGCGAAGTGCGCGCCGGCCAATCGATGGAGTTGAAGCTCGCACCGGGCGGTGGGCAGGCGATCTGGTTCGAGAAAGTCGGCTGATCGACTCTCGATCAGCGCAACTGGAGGCTGTGCAAGACGGCAAGCGCCGCAGCCGGATCGGGCGGGGTGCTGCCGACCCGGGAGATGTGGACGTCGACCCAATAGCCGTTCACATAAGTGGAGGCCAGCAGATGGAATTGCGCGATCGGCAGTTTCTCCGTTGCGGCCAGGTAGAAGCTCGTGGCCTTGAAGCCGGCGTCCTCGAAGAACTTCTGCTCCGTCCGGCCCTGGTAGGCCGGGTTCTTGAGGGCGGCGGCCAGGCAGCTCGCGCCGTCCGAACAGGACTTGCTGCTTTCGATCCACGTTGAGAAGTTGACCGCCAGGGCGCTGCTGTGGAGAAGGAAGTAGGCGCTTGTGCCATCACCGCGCTGCTTCTGCTGCGTCACCTGCCAGTCGCCGCGGGGCAGGACCAGCGTATGGCTGCCGTTCTTCGGAGCCAGCATCAACTCGGCGGGTGTGCGCGACAGCTGGGCCCCCGCCATCATCGTGAGCAGCGCGGACTTGTAGTGCTCCGGCTCCTCGTTGGACATGCCGGTGAACATCACAAACGTCCTGCCCATGCTGAGGCTGCCCTGCAGCATGAACTTGTATTCACCCGCCTTCGGGGCCCGATCCGTGGCCGAAAAGTAGTAGCCGGTCCCGCCCGCCGCCCGCAACGGCAGCAGATCCAGCGCCGGCTCGACGGACTGGCTCGAAGCCTCCTTTGCCGATTCCTCAACAAGGCTTCGCACCTTGGCGTCGTCGACCGCCGGCCTCTCGGGCGGCCCCTGCATGACGGTGACGAGGCCGAGGAAGGCTTGTGGGTCCTTGCCCTGGAAACGCAGCAGCTGGATGCGCGGGTCCTTCGATTCCACCTGGCCTTGCCAATCTGCAGGCACGTTCAGCACGAGGTCGTCCTGCGCGTCGATCCGCAGACGGATTTCGCCGGCCGAGGCCGACACGCAGGAGGCCAGGCCGATTGCGGCCATCAGCAACTTGAATCGAATCATGGGGCGGATTCTTGCCTCGGCCCCGCAGGGCGCCCGCCCGGGTCTTCCCGGGGCGCCGCGCCCGCGGCTGCCGCGCAACGGTACGATGCGCCCCACCATGTACGCCCACTATTTCGGCCTGGCGCGCGAGCCCTTCTCCATCGCGCCCGATCCGCACTACCTCTTCATGAGCGAACGCCACCGCGAGGCGCTCGCCCACCTGCTCTACGGCGTGCGCGGCGGCGGCGGCTTCGTGCTGCTGACCGGCGAGATCGGCGCGGGCAAGACGACCGTCTGCCGCTGCTTCCTCGAGCAGATCCCGGAAGGCTGCAACGTCGCCTACATCTTCAATCCCAAGCTCAGCGTGACCGAGCTCCTGCAGACGGTCTGCCAGGAGTTCCACATCGAGGCGGCGGCCGACCTGTCGGTCAAGCAGTACGTCGATCTGATCAACGCGCACCTGCTCAAGAGCCACGCGGCCAAGCAGAGCAATGTGCTGATCATCGACGAGGCGCAGAACCTGGCGCCCGAGGTGCTGGAGCAGCTGCGCCTGCTGACCAACCTGGAGACGCACGAACGCAAGCTCCTGCAGATCGTGCTGATCGGCCAGCCGGAGCTGCGCCAGATGCTGGCGCGGCCGGAGCTGGAACAGCTGGCGCAACGCGTGATCGCGCGCTTCCATCTGGAGGCGCTGTCTGCCGCTGAGACGGTCAGTTATGTGCAGCACCGCCTGAACGTCGCCGGCCTGACCGGGCCGATGCCGTTCACGCCGGCCGTGCTCAAGGACATCCACCGTCGCACGCGCGGTGTGCCGCGCCGCATCAACCTGCTCTGCGATCGCGCGCTGCTCGGCGCTTATGCGGAAGGGCGCAAGGAAGTGGCGCTGTCGACCGTGGCCAAGGCGGCGGCGGAAGTCTTCGCGGACGGCCCGAGCACGGCCAAGCGCTGGGTGATGTTCAGCGCGATGGCGGCCGTGGCCCTGGCGGTGATCGGCGGCGTGTCGATCGCGGCGATGGGGTTCAAGCCGAAGGCGGCGGTGGCGGCGGCGCCGGCTGCTTCAGCGGCTTCGGCGGCTGCCTCGGCCTCTGCGGTCTCGGCCGTTGCAGCCGCCGCGACGGTCGTCGCGGAGAACGACGACGGCAAGCCGCGGCTGATCGACGAAGGCGAGGCGATGTCCGAACTGGCCGCGCTCTGGAAAGTCCAGGGCCGCGACTGCAACACGCTGGCGGACGCCGGCCTGCAATGCCTGCGCAGCGAGGCCGGCCTTGCAAGCCTGCGTTTCCTGGACCGGCCCGCCGCGTTGAAGCTGGCCCAAGGCTGGGTCCTGCTCGAAGGCATCTCCGGCCAGACCGCACAACTGCGCGCTGGTCAACATACCCGCAGCGTCAGCCTGACCCAGCTCGCGCAAGGCTGGCAAGGTGTCTTCGTGACGCTCTGGCGCGCGCCGCCTGGCTACCAAGGCAAGCTGCAATCCGGCCCGACGCTCGACTGGCTGGCCGAGCGTCTCGCCAAGGTCGACGGCATCGCGCCGCCGGCCAACGCGGCCTCGGCCACTGCTGCTGATTTCAAGCCCCGCGTCGCCGCCTTCCAGCGCAGCCAGGGCCTGCCCGCCGACGGCATCGCCGGCCCCGTCACCCTGATGCAGCTCGCGCGCGCCACCGGCGCCGCGGATGAGCCGCGCCTGCTGAAGTAATCGATCCATGTCCTACATCCTCGAAGCCCTCAAGCGCGCGGAGGCCGAGCGCGGGCGCGGCGCGGTGCCGACGCTGCAAAGCCAGGCCGCCGCCGTGCCGACCGAGGTGGCGCAGAAGCCGCCGGTCGTTCGCTATGTGCTGATCGGCGTCGGTGCGCTGGTCTTGCTGATCGTCGGTGCGCTGGTGGCGCGCTGGATGCAGCAGCCGGCGGCGCCGGTCACGCCCGCATCGCCGGCGGTGCAGCCGCAGCTCGCAGAAAGATCTGTAGAGAAGTCCGCGCCGCCGCAGTTCCTGCCCGCTCCTCCGCCGCCGCGAATCGAGCAGCGCGTGGAACCTCGCAGCGAGCCTCGCGTCGAGCAACGTCCGCCAGTCGTCGCCGCTGCGCCGGCTCCGGCGCCCCAGCCTGCTCCGGTGAAGGCCGCTCCTGCGCCGACGCCCGTCGCTGCAACGGCAGCCCCCGCGCCAACGTTGGCCGAACTCCCCGACGCCACCCGCCGCGAACTGCCGCCGCTGAAAGTCGGCGGCTCGATGTACTCCGACACGCCTTCCGCCCGCATGCTGATCCTGAACGGCATCGTCTATCACGAGGGCGATGCGCTCTCGCCGGGCTTGCAGCTCGAAGCCATCGGCACCCGCCGCGCCACCCTGTCGTACAAAGGCCAGCGCTTCACCCTCGACTACTGATCACCGCCAAAAACAAGAGAGCCCGCCATGAGCCAAGCCCCTCGCAGCTACCGCTACTACGACCTGATCATGGCCGCCTTCGTGTGCGTACTGCTCTGCTCCAACCTGATCGGCGCGGCCAAGGCGGCGCAGGTCACGCTGCCGGTGCTGGGCACGGTCACCTTCGGCGCGGACCTGCTGTTCTTCCCGCTCTCTTACATCTTCGGAGACATCCTGACCGAGGTCTACGGCTACGGCCGCGACCGCCGCGTGGTCTGGGCCGGCTTCGCCGCGCTCGCGTTCTCGGCCTTCATGGCTTTTGTCGTCGTGCACCTGCCGCCGGCGAAGAACGAGTTCATGGACGCGTATCAGGGCCACCTCGAAGCCGTGTTCGGCAACACCTGGCGCATCGTCGCCGGCTCGATGATCGCGTTCTGCTGCGGCAGCTTCGCCAACAGCTTCGTGATGGCCAAGCTCAAGGTCCGCATGGAAGGCCGCCACCTCTGGGTGCGCTTCATCGGGTCGACCGTGATCGGCCAGTTCGTCGACACAAGCCTGTTTTTCATCATCGCGTTCTGGGGCATCTGGCCGCACGACCAGCTGATCGCCGTGACGATCACGCAGTACCTGTTCAAGACTTGTTGGGAAGCCGCGATGACGCCCGTCACGTACAAGGTCTGCGCCTTCCTGAAGAAGGCCGAGGGCGAGGACTACTACGACCGCCACACCAACTTCAACCCGTTCAAGCTGAAGGTCTGATCGCCGCGGCTTCCGATCTTTCGTCGTGTTCGACGGTATATTGCGCAATCCCTCCCTCTAGAAACCTTCGCGGAGAAGAAGCGCATGAAGAAGATCGCCCTTGCCTTGATGCTGGCCGCCGCCGGCCTGGCTGCCCACGCTGCTGAAGTCACCGTCTCGGCCGCCGCCAGCCTCACGAACGCGTTCAAGGAAATCGCCGTGGGCTTCGAGGCCCAGAACCCGGGCGTGAAGGTGCTGACCAACTTCGCTGCCTCGGACGCGCTGCTCGCGCAGATTTCCAAGGGCGCACCGGTCGATGTGTTCGCCTCGGCCGACCAGGAGACGATGGACAAGGCGCAGGCGCAGAACCTGCTGGTCACCGGCACGCGCCGCAATTTCGTCAACAACTCGCTCGTGCTGATCACGCCGGTGGACGGCGCGGCGCACCCGACGACGCTGGCCGACCTGGCCAAGCCCGACGTCAAGCGCATCGCGCTTGGCAAGCCCGAAGGCGTGCCCGCCGGCCGCTATGCCAAGGGCGCGCTCGAAGCGGCCAAGCTCTGGCCCGCCGTCGAAGCCAAGGCCGTTTACGCCACCAACGTGCGTCAGGCGCTCGACTACGTGGCGCGCGGCGAGGTCGAAGCCGGCTTCGTCTATGCCACCGACGCGGCGGTGCAGAAGGACAAGGTCAAGGTCGCGCTCACGGTGCCGACCGAGACGCCGATCAGCTATCCGATCGCTGTCGTGAACGGCGGCCCTAACGCCGACGCTGCGCGCAAGTTCATCGACTACCTCGCCACGCCCGCCGGCCAGGCCGTGCTGGCGAAGTACGGCTTCGGCAAGCCGTGATCGCGAACTGAAGCACTGAATGGACTCCTCGGCCTGGGTCGCCCTCGCGCTGTCACTGAAGGTGGCCGGCTGGGCCACGCTGATCGACCTCGTGCTCGGCGTGGCTTGCGGCTGGCTGCTGGCGCGCAAGCGCTTCCCCGGCCGTGACCTGCTCGACGCCGTGCTCACGCTGCCGATGGTGCTGCCGCCCACCGTGCTCGGCTACTACCTGCTCGTGCTGATCGGCCGGCGCGGCTGGTTCGGCGGCTGGTTGAACGAGACCTTCGGCATCCAGCTGATCTTCACCTGGCAGGGCGCGGTGATCGCCGCGGCGATCGTGGCGTTCCCGCTCGTGCTCAAGGCGGCGCGCGCGGCGTTTGAAGGCGTGGATCCGCAGCTCGAACGCGCAGCGCGCGTGCTGGGCTTGAGCGAATGGGCCGTGTTCCTGCGCGTGACGCTGCCGATGGCCTGGCACGGCATCCTGGCCGGCGTGCTGCTCGCCTTCGCCCGCGCGCTTGGGGAATTCGGCGCCACGCTGATGGTGGCGGGCAGCATTCCGGGCAAGACGCAGACGCTGTCCATCGCTGTGTACGAGGCGGTGCAGGCGGGGCAGGATTCGGTGGCGGACACGCTGGTGGGGCTCACGTCGATCACGTGCATCGCGGTGCTGCTGGCTGCGGGCCGGCTGTCTCAAGCGCGGACGGCGGCGACATGAGCTTCGACGTCCAGATCCGCAAGCGCGTGAACAGCGCGAACCGCAGCTTCGAGCTCGACGTGCGCTTCCGCACCGAGGCCCGCTGCACGGTGATCTACGGCCCCTCGGGCGCCGGCAAGAGCCTGACGCTACAAGCCATCGCGGGATTGCTCAAGCCCGACAGCGGCCGCATCGCCTGCGACGACGAACCGCTGTTCGACAGCGGCGCCGGCGTCGACCTGCCGGCCCGCGCCCGCCGCTTCGGCTTTCTGTTCCAGGACTACGCCCTGTTCCCGCGCCTGAATGTGCGACAGAACATCGCTTTCGGCCTCAAGCGCGGCTGGTTCAATCCTTCGCGCAATGCGGCGGACGCAGCGGTGGACCGCTGGTTGCGCGCTTTCGAGCTGACCGAGGTGGCAGGGCAGAAGCCGCACGAACTCTCCGGCGGCCAGCGCCAACGCACGGCCCTGGCCCGCGCGCTCGTAGCCGAGCCGCGCGCCTTGCTGCTGGACGAACCGTTTGCCGCGCTCGACCCCGAGCTGCGCGAACGCATGCGCGATGAGCTGCAAGCGCTGCTCGCGCGTATCGACATCCCGATGCTGATGATCACGCACGACCCGGAAGACCTCGCGCGCTTCGGCGAATCGCGGCTGCTGCTGCGCGGTGGTTCGATCGTCAGTGCGGGGGAGGCGTTGCAGAACGCCAAACCCGCCGGACAACACAACCTCAAGCTGGTGTGAGATGAAGCTGATCGTTAGCCTCTTGCTGGCCTGCTGCGTCTTTGTCGCGCAGGCAGCGAGCCCGGCGTCTGAACACGTCGTCGTGGCCGGCGAGGTCAAGACCGGCCTGACGCTCACGGTCGAAGACCTTCGCGCCTTCCCGGCCGACCAGATCGGCACCGTCACGCTCACCCGCAAAGTCGACGGCAAGGAGCAGAGCTCCACCGTCCGCGGCGTGAAGCTCTCGGCGCTGCTCGAACGCGCCGGCCTCAAGGACGGCGACCACAACACCTGGAAGCGCATGGTCGTGCTCGCCAGCGCCACCGACGGCTACCGTGTCGCCTTCTCCTGGCCCGAGCTGACCAATACCGAAGTCGGCGCCGGCGTGCTGGTGATCTTCGAGCGCGACGGCCACGCGCTGGACGACGGGGAAGGGCGCATCGCCCTGATCTCGGCGCGCGACCTGCGCGCCGGGCCGCGGCACGTCAAATGGCTGGACCGGATCGAGCTGCGGCTGCTGCCGTAGCCGGCGAGCCACATTTCGGGTGGCGTCACTGAAAATCTGTACAGCTGTATATGAATACAGTACATTGTGGCTTCAACGGCTCGGCAAGAGCCATCGGAGTGCCACCATGTTCCAAGCCAGCAAGGTCAAGACCGCTTCCCGTTCCACCCTTCAAGCCCGTCAGGCTGTGGGTCTGCTCTCGCGCCTGAAGGACCCGCAGGTGTGGGTTTGCGCCATCGCCGCGTTCACGCTCGTGGGCCTGTCGTCGGGGCTGCTGGGCGCCAATGATCAGCAATCGCCGCAGGCTGCCTCGCAACTGATGGCTTCCGCCAAATAAGCCGCCCGCCGCAATGCGGCGAGCGCAGCGGGGCGATCAGGGCTTCAAGCCCAGCGCCTTCCAGCCTTCCACGCCCAGCTTCTCCAGCGTGGCAAGGTTGGTCTCGAAGATCGAGTCCGTGTCCGGCATCGTCTCCACCGCCCGTTCAACGCTGCTTTCGCGCAGCAGGTGCAGGGTCGGGTAGGGCGAGCGGTTGCTGTAGTTGGTGATGTCGTCGGCGTCGGTGCCGTCGAACTGGTACTGCGGGTGAAAGCTCGCGATCTGGAATTCGCCGTCCAGCTCCAGGTCTTCCACCAGCGCATCGGCCGCGCCCAGAAAATCGTTGAAGTCCAGGAAGTCCTGCAGCACCTGCGGATGGACGATCAACGTCGTCTCGACCTCCTCCGGGTCGGCGCGCTTGAGGAACAGCAGTTCCTTGGCCAGCACGCGCAGGAGCGCCTCCGGCGTCTCGGACTCCGTCACCACATAACGCACACGTCGGTTGACATGCACGCTCTTGGCGAACGGGCAGAGGTTCAGGCCGATCACGGCTTTGGTCAGCCAGTGTTCGGTGTCCTGGCGGATGGTTTCGATCTCTTGTTCAGTCATTCGGAAAAAAGTCAGCGTGGCGTGTTCAGCCACTTTTCGGCCAGGCGCACCCACATGGAGCCGCCCAGCGGGATCAGGTCGTCGTTGAAGTCGTAGCTCGGGTTGTGCAGCATGCAGGGGCCGAGGCCGTGGCCGCCTTCGCGGTGCGTGCCGTCGCCGTTGCCGATCAGGAAGTAGCAGCCGGGCTTTTCGAGCAGGTAGTAGCTGAAGTCCTCGGCGCCCATGGTCGGCTCGAAGTGGAGCACGTTCTCGGGGCCGACCACTTCTTCGAGCAGCCCGCGGGCGAAGGCGGTCTCGGCCACGTGGTTGATCGTCGGCGGATAGTTGCGGCGGAATGCGAATTCCACCGTCATGCCGAAGGTGGCGGCGATGCCTTCGGCCACTTCCTTCATGCGCTTCTCGATCAGGTCCAGCACGTCGAGCGTGAAGGTGCGGACGGTGCCTTGCATCTCCACCGAATCCGGCACCACGTTGGTCGCCTCGCCAGCATGGATCATCGTCACCGAGATCACGCCCGCGTCGATCGGCCGCTTGTTGCGCGTGATGATGGTCTGGAAGGCCTGCACCATCTGGCAGGCCGCGGGAACGGGGTCGAGGCCGAGGTGCGGCATCGCGCCATGTGAACCCTTGCCCTTGAGCACGATCTTGAACTCGTTGCTCGACGCGAACACCGGCCCGGGCGCCAGCGCGAACTGGCCGGCGGTCATGCCGGGCCAGTTGTGGGCGCCGAACATGGCCTCCATCGGGAACTTCTCGAACAGGCCGTCCTTGATCATCTCGCGCGCGCCGCCGCCGCCTTCTTCGGCCGGCTGGAACACGAGGTAGACCGTGCCGTCGAAGTTGCGGTGCTTGGCCAGGTGCTTGGCCGCAGCCAGCAGCATCGCCGTGTGGCCGTCGTGGCCGCAGGCGTGCATCTTGCCGGTGTGGCGGCTGGCGTGATCGAAGGTGTTGTGCTCGGTCATCGGCAGCGCGTCGATGTCGGCGCGCAGGCCCACGGCGCGGTCCGAAGTGCCGTTCTTGACGATGCCGACCACGCCCGTCTTGCCCAGGCCGCGGTGCACCGGGATGCCCCAGTCGGTCAGCGCCTGCGCGACCAGGTCCGAGGTGCGCTGCTCCTCGAAGCAGAGCTCGGGATGGGCGTGGATGTCACGGCGCAGCGCGCGGATGGCCGGGGCGTCGGCCAGGATGGAATCGATGAGCTTCATGGCGGGGTTCTCCAACCCCGCCAAGTCTAGCGCTCTAGCGTCGCACGCGTCCGTCGCCGGTCAGCATGGTCAGCTCGACGAAGTTCGAGCCCACGTGCTTGGCCGGCGTGAAGTGCAGCGGGAAGCCGCCCGGGTTGAAGTTCTGCAAGCCTTCCAGCGCCGCCACCAGGCCCTCGCGGCTGGGGCGGCCCATGCGGCGCAGGCCTTCGGTGAAGACCTTGGCGGTCAGGAATCCTTCCATGCCGTTGTAGTCGAGCTTGAGGTTCGCGCCCGCCGCATTGGCCTTGGCCAGCGCGGCCTGGTACTCGGCGGCCACGCCGCTGACGGTGCCGAACGGATAGGGCATGACCTGGCTGACAACCACGCCCAGCGCGTCCTTGCCGAGTTCATCGCTGAGCGCCTGCGTGCCGACGAAGGACACGTTGTAGAACACGCCGCCGTAGCCGGCCTTGCGGGCGGCGCGGATGAAGGCGGCGCAGCTCTTGTAGGCGCTGATCATCACGATGGCTTCGGGCAGGCTGGGCACGAGGTCCTTGACGGCCTTGGCCACGTCCACCGAGTTGCGTTCCACCGTCGAGGTGCCCATCGGCTCGAGGCCCATCGGGCGCAGCGCGCGCTGCACGCCTTCGAGGCCGGCCTTGCCGTAGCTGTCGTTCTGGTGGAAGACGGAGATCTTCTTCAGGCCGAGCTGCGTCAGCTGGCGCACGATCAGCGCCGTCTCTTCGTAGTACGAGGCGCGGACGTGGAAGACCCAGTGGCTCATCGGGTCGCGCAGCGCCTCAGCGCCGGTCAGCGGGGCGAACAGCGGGATCTTGGCCTGATTGACCAGGGGCAGCGCGGCCAGCGTGGTCGGCGTGCCGACGTAGCCGAACAGCGCGAACACGTCTTCATCGATCAGCGCCTGGGTGTTGGCCTTGCAGCGGTCAGGCTCGTAGCCGTCGTCCAGCGTCTTCAGTTCGATCTGCAAGCCGTTCACGCCGCCGGCCGCGTTGACCGCATCGAAGCAGAGCTTGGCGCCGGTGCGCATCTGCGTGCCGAGCTGGGCGGCGGGGCCGGTCAGAGCGCAGGACTGGCCGAGCACGAGGCGGCGGCGTTCCTGGGCCTGGACGGTCTGGGCGGGGAGGGCGGCGCTGGCGACGGCAGCCAGCGAGGCGTTGATGATTTGGCGGCGGCGCAAAGTGGCTCCAGAAGACACCGCGTGCTGAACAGCAAGCTAACGCGGTGTTTAAGCGAACAAGGACGCGGATAAACACGCGAACAAGGACAATTGGGGCTGCATTGTGCTGGTCCTGCAGCCGGCTGCAAGTCCATCGTAATGTGCTGTGTGGCGGAGATGCCCGCAGCCTTATGGAATAGTTCACACATGAATCCTGCTGTTACCCCCGCCGTTGCATCGACGCGCATCGTCCACGGCGCCTGCCCTCACGATTGCCCGGATACGTGCGCACTGAAGATCACCGTCGAGAACGAGCGGGTCGTCAAGGTTCAGGGCCGTGCCGAGCACCCGAGCACTCATGGCGCCTTGTGCACCAAGGTGTCGCGTTATGCCGAGCGCACCTACCACCCGGAGCGCGTGCTCCAGCCGATGAAGCGCGTCAGCGCCAAGACCGAGCCGCCCCGCTTCGAGCCGGTGAGCTGGGAGGCCGCTCTGACAGAGATCGCCGTGAGGCTCAAGGCCGTGGCCGACCCGCAGGCCATCCTGCCGTATTCCTACGCGGGCACCATGGGTCAGCTGCAGGGCGAAGCGATGGCCGGCCGCTTCTTCAACCGCCTGGGCGCCTCGCAGCTGGACCGCACCATCTGCGCCAGCGCCGGTGGCGCTGCGCTGACGGCCACCTACGGCCACAAGCTCGGCATGCACCTGCGCTTCTACGCCGAGAGCAAGCTCATCCTCATCTGGGGCAGCAACTCGATCGCCTCGAACCTGCACTTCTGGACCTACGCCAACCAGGCCAAGCGCGACGGCGCCAAGCTGATCTGCATCGATCCGCGCAAGACCGAGACGGCCGACAAGTGCCATCAGCACATCGCGCTGCTGCCGGGTACGGACGGCGCGCTGGCGCTGGGGCTGATGCACGAGCTGATCGTCAACGACTGGCTCGATGAAGATTACGTCACGCGTTATGTCGACGGCTTCGAGGAGCTGCGCGAGAAGGCGATGCAATGGCCGCCCGAGCGCGTGGCCGAGACGTGCGGCATCACCGCCGATGAAGTGCGTGAACTGGCGCGCGACTACGCCACGACGGCTCCCGCGGCCATCCGCCTGAACTACGGCATGCAGCGCGTGCGCGGCGGCGGCAACGCCGTGCGGCTGATCGCGCTGCTGCCTTGCCTCACGGGAGCGTGGCGGCATCGGGCCGGCGGCTTGCTGCTGTCCTCTTCCGGCTGGTTCGCGCCGTTCAAGAACCCGCAGCTGGAGCGGCCCGAGCTGCGGGGCGGCAAGCCCTCGCGCGTGATCAACATGAGCACGATCGGCGACGACCTGCTGCGCGACAGCAGCGCCGAGTTCGGCCCGAAGATCGAGGCGCTGATCGTCTACAACAGCAACCCCGTGGCGGTGGCGCCCGAGTCGCCGAAGGTCGTGCGCGGCTTCCAGCGCGCGGACCTGTTCACGGTGGTGCTGGAGCACTTCATGACGGACACGGCCGATCTGGCCGACTACGTGCTGCCGGCCACGACGCAGCTCGAACACCTGGACGTGCACACGGCCTACGGCCACACGGACGTGCTGATCAACCACCCGTCCATCGCGCCGGTGGGCGAGGCGCGGCCGAACACGCAGATCTTCCGCGAGCTGGCGGCGGCGATGGGCTTCGCCGACGCCGCGTTTGCCGACACCGACGAGCAACTGGCCCGCCAGGCCTTCTCGAAGGACATCGACTTCGACGCGCTGTCCGAGCAGGGCTGGCAATCGCTGCCGGTCAAGGAAGCGCCGTTCGCCGAAGGCGGCTTCCCCACGCCGAGCGGCCGTGCCGACGCGCGCGGGGCCGACTACCTGGCGAACTACGAAAGTCGCGCCAGCACGCCCGAGCTGGCGGTGCGCTTCCCGCTGGCGATGATCTCGCCGCCGGCGCGCAACTTCCTCAATTCGAGCTTCGTCAACGTCAAGAGCCTGCGCGACATCGAGGCCGAGCCGATCGTCGAAATTCACGCCGACGATGCCGCCTCGCGCGGCCTGACGGACGGCGCCGTTGTGCGCGTGTTCAACGACCGCGGCAGCTACCTCTGCAAGGCGCGCATCAGCCCGCGCGCCCGGCCCGGTGTGGTCAACGGCCTCGGCGTGTGGTGGCGCAAGCTCGGCATGGCGGGCAGCAACGTCAACGAGGTCACGCACCAGCGGCTGACGGACCTGGGCAAGGCGCCGACGTTCTACGACTGCCTGGTGGAAGTCGCCGCGGCCTGACGCCGGGCACAACGCCGCGCGCAAAGAAAAGGGGCGTGCATCGCTGCACGCCCCAGGTCCGAAGACCGCTTGTTATCTCTTCAGATCGCTGCTTCAGACGCGCGCACGCTTGGCACGGCGGGCTGCGCCCATGCCCAGCAGGCTGATGCCGACCAGGGCCAGCGAGGCGGGTTCCGGCACGTTGTTGACCTGGGTGTCGTAGCTGATGCCCAGCGAGTCGAGCGTCATGTCCCAGCCGTCGGAGCCGTTCAGCGTCATGGTCAGGGTGCCGCCGCTGCTGAGATCGAAGCCGCCGAGGTCGAAGCTGTAGATCTGATTGTTCACATTGCCCGGCAAGCTGTAGTCGCCAATGATCTTGCCGTCGAGGGCGAAGACCATGCTCGTCGGGTTGGCGTCGGATTGCACGACCATCATCGAAAACATCGTGTCCATGGCCGACGTCGGCAGCAGGTTGGCGCTCAGATCCCAACTCACGACGACGTTGGTGTTCTCGCCGCTGCCGTTGGTGATGTCCAGCACGCCGGAATTGACTTGCGCCAGCGCTTGCACGGGCGGAGAGCTGGTCAGCAGCGTGCTGGTCAGGGTGCGGATCGAGTTGGTGTCGCTGTTTTTCGTACCGATGGCGCTGCCGGCGCCATAGCTGATGGACTGATCGCCCGTGTTGAAGTTGTCGACGACGACGGTGTGGCTGGTGGTGGTGGTCGTGCCTGCGTTCGCGGCGAACGCGGTCGCTGCAAGCATGGCGGCCAGAAGGGTTTGCTTGGTCATGATTTACTGCCTTTACTCGTTACTGCTTGAAAAGTAGTTCGCCTTGGACGGCATTGAGCTTTAGCAGCGATCGTGCCAAGCGTATAAACGCAGGAAAATCAAAGGCTTGCGCGGCAAGGGACACGTGTCCCCTGTCAGAAAAACCGACTTGATCGGGCGCAATTGCGGGACCCCGACCAAGGGGAAAAGCCGCGGTCTTGTCACTGGAGGAAAAGCGATTGAAATGGCGTTCGAAGGCCATGTGGGCCTGGCTTGCAACCGGTGCCGGCACGCTGGCGATTTCGCTGCTGGCGGGGTGCGCGGACGTGGCCTATCTGGGTCAGTCGGTGAGCGGGCATCTGCGGCTGATCTCCGCCGCACGACCGGTGGATGAATGGCTGGCGGAGCCGGATCTCAAGGCTGGCCTGCGCGACCGCCTGCAGCTCTCGCAGCGGATGCGTGACTTCGCGGTGAGTGAGCTTCACCTGCCGGACAACGGCAGCTACCGCGCGTACGCAGACCTGCATCGCGAGGCCGCCGTGTGGAACGTGGTGGCCGCGCCTGAGCTGAGCCTCGCGCCGCGCACTTGGTGCTACCCAGTGATGGGCTGCGTGGCGTATCGCGGCTATTTCAACGAAGCAACGGCGCAGGACTTCGGCCGCCAGCTCGGGGCGCAGGGCAACGAGGTGCTGGTCTACCCGGTGCCGGCCTATTCGAGCCTCGGCTGGACCCGCGACCCGCTGCTCAACACCTTCATCACCTACCCCGACGGCGCGCTGGCCGAGATGATGTTCCACGAGCTGGCGCACCAGCGGATGTACATCGGCGGCGATACGGGCTTCGACGAATCCTTCGCCACGGCGGTGGGCGAGATCGGCGCGCGGCTCTGGCTGGATCGGTTCGGCGATGAGAAGGCGAGGGCGCAGTACGAGAAATCGCGCGAACGCAGCCGCGACTTCCGTGCGCTGACGGACGGCTATCGCCACCGCCTGCTCGACCTCTACGCAAGCAAGGACGACGACGAACACAAGCGCCGCGCCAAGGCTGAATTGATGGCAGCACTGCGCAGCGACTACGCCCGGATGAAGGTCGAGAAATGGGCCGGCTACAACGGCTTCGACCGCTGGTTCGAGGAGGCCAACAACGCGAGCTTCGCGCTGCTGGCGACCTACACGTCGCGCGTGCCCGCGTTCAAGTCGATCTATGAACGCGAAGGCCGCGACTGGGAGCGCTTCTACGCCGAAGCCAAGCGCATCGGCGCGCTCCCACCGGCCGAGCGCCAGGCGGCGCTCGATGCCGAAGCGATCAGTCCTTCAGCGACTCGATGAGGTCGATGTAGAGCTGCTGCGCCTCTTCCTGCGAGGTGCCCTTGAGCATGTTCCACGCATCCCACTTGGCGCGAGCCACGAAGTCCGTCATGCCGGGGCGGTCGCCTTCGGCATCGCCGACCGAGCCCTGCTTGTACAGCGCGTAGATGCGCAGCAGAGTCATGTTGTCCGGCTTCTCCGGCAGTTGCTTGGATTCGGCAACGGCGGTGTCGAAGTTTTCCTTGAGGCTCATGCTGTCTCCCGTGGTTCGATGAGTCGATATAGCGATCGCTAACGATCATACTGGGCGGACAGCGAGCAACAGGCGAAAAGACTAGCAGTTCCGCGCCCACCGCGCTCCCGTGGGGCCATTGCTCACACCTTCCTACAATCGCGCGCCATGCAAATTCCAGCCATCTCATTCCAGAACGTCTCCAAGACCTATCGCGGCGGCGCGGTGAGGGCTTTGGACGGCGTCTCCTTCGACATCCAGCCGGGCGAGTTCTTCGGCCTGCTCGGCCCCAACGGCGCGGGCAAGACCACGCTGATCAGCATCCTCGCCGGCCTGGCCAAGGCCAGCGGCGGCCGCGTGCTGGTGCAGAGCCACGATGTGGTGGAGGACTACGCCGCCGCGCGCAAGGCGCTGGGCATCGTGCCGCAGGAGCTGGTGTTCGACCCGTTCTTCACCGTGCGCGAGGCGCTCAAGATCCAGAGCGGCTACTTCGGCGTGCGCAACAACGACGCGTGGATCGACGAACTGCTGTCGAGCCTCGGCCTGGCCGACAAGGCCAACGCCAACATGCGCCAGCTCTCCGGCGGCATGAAGCGCCGCGTGCTGGTGGCGCAGGCGCTGGTGCACCGCCCGCCGGTGATCGTGCTGGACGAACCGACGGCCGGCGTGGACGTGGAACTGCGCCAGACGCTCTGGCAGTTCGTCGCGCGCCTGAACCGCGAAGGCCATGCCGTGTTGCTGACCACGCACTATCTCGAAGAAGCCGAAGCCTTGTGCTCGCGCATCGCCATGCTCAAGCTCGGCAAGATCGTGGCGTTGGACCGCACCTCGCAGCTGCTGGCCGGCAAGGCGTCCACGATGCTGCGCTTCAAGACCGATTCGGCGCTGCCGCTGTCGCTTGCCGCGCAGTCGCGCGTGACCGGCCGCATCGCGCAGATCACGGCGCATGACGCAGCAGAAGTGGAGACGATCCTCGCCACGCTGCGCGCCGCCGCCGTGCCCATTGAAGACCTCGAGATCGGCCGTGCCGACCTGGAGGATGTGTTCCTCGAAATCATGAACGGAGCCGCCTGATGAATGGCATTTCGCTTCAAGGCGCCCGCACGCTGTTCTACAAGGAAGTGCTGCGCTTCTGGAAGGTCAGCTTCCAGACCGTCGGCGCGCCGGTGCTCACCGCCGTGCTCTATCTGCTGGTCTTCGGCCACACGCTGGAGAACCACGTCAAGGTCTACGGCTCGGTTGGCTACACGGCCTTCCTGATCCCCGGCTTGGTGATGATGAGCGTGTTGCAGAACGCGTTCGCCAATGCGTCGTCGAGCCTCATCCAGAGCAAGATCACGGGCAACCTCGTGTTCCTGCTGGTGGCGCCGCTGTCGCACTGGGCGTGGTTCGTCGCTTATGTCGGCGCGGCCATCGTGCGCGGCCTGGCCGTGGGCCTCGGCGTTGCGGTGGTGACGATGTGGTTCGCGCCGCCCGGCATGGACAACCTCGTGTGGGTGCTCGTGTTCGCGGTGCTGGGTTCGGGCCTGATGGGCGCGCTCGGTCTGATCGCCGGTCTGTGGGCCGAGAAGTTCGACCAGATGGCCGCGTTCCAGAACTTCATCATCATGCCGATGACGTTCCTCTCGGGCGTGTTCTATTCGGTCGGCTCGCTCCCGCCGCTCTGGCTGGCCGTCAGCCACGCGAACCCGTTCTTCTACATGATCGACGGCTTCCGCCACGGCTTCTTCGGCGTGAGCGACGTGTCGCCGTGGATCAGTCTGGGCGTTGTCGGCGCGGCCTTTATTGCGGTTTCAGCAATCGCTCTTGAGCTGCTTCGACGTGGCTACAAGATCCGCCATTGAAGTTTTGTAAAGGCGCAAGCCTTTGGCATTCGTCCCGCCCTAGAGTGGGCCCGTCGCGCGACATCCTGTCCCGCGCGGCCCCCAAAAAGGAGAAGGACGAATGAACGAGAAAAACTCCGAAACGCCTGACGCGCCCGACGCGCGCCGAGGCTTCCTCAAGCAGGTGATCGGCGGCGCGAGCGCGCTGCCTTTCGCGGTCGTCGGCGGCACTGCCGTCGCGGCGCCTGCACCCGCGCCGGCTGCTGCCGGTCCCGTCGTCAATCAAGTCTTCGGCTACACCAGCTTCAGCCCCGCCGAAGCGGCCTTCGTCGAGACGATGGTCAACATCATGTGCCCGGCCGATGAGTTCTCGCCGAACGGCGTGGACGCGGGCCTCGCGATCTACATCGACCGCCAGCTCGCCGGCGAATACGGCAAGGGCGTGAAGCGCTACATGCGCGGCCCGTGGATGGAAGGCAAGCCGCAGCACGGGCCGCAACTACCGCTCACGCCCGAGCAGCACTTCAAGGCCGGCATCGAAGCCGCCAACGCGGCTTGCGTGCATCAGCACGGCAAGGGCTTCGACCAGCTGAGCCCCGTTGACGGCAACGCGTTCCTGAACGATCTCGCCAACGGCAAGGTCAAGAACGACAGTCTCTCGCTCGGCACCTGGTTCAACGAACTCGTGTACCCGCTGTTCCAGCAAGCCTGCTTCGCCGACCCGATCTACGGCGGCAATGTCGGCAAGGTGTTCTGGAAGATGATCGGCTACCCCGGCCTTCCCGCCACCAACACCATCAACATGGTGCAGTACCGCGGCAAGCAGGTGCCCGGCTCCCTCGACCCCAAGTCCATCTCGGACTTCAGCTGAAGGAGCGCGACATGACAGCAACCACGCTGAACAAGCGCACCGTCGTGATCGTCGGCGGCGGCCTGACCGCGGGCCTCGCGGCACGACAGCTCACGGCCAAGGGCATCGACGTCCTCGTGCTGGAACGCGGCGGCGACCACACCGACGGCGCCGAAGCCCACCTCCCCAACCAGCGCGACGAACTGCGCTGGGACACGCGCCAGGGCCTCGTGCAGGACTGGTCCGTGCAGACCTACACGCTGCGCCACAAGACCAGCGAAACCGCGCTGCCCGTGCGCTGGATGGAAGCGTTCCTGCCCGGCGAGGGCATGGGCGGCGCCGCCAACCACTGGAACGGCCACACCTGGCGCTGGGCCGAGTACGACATGCAGCTCCGCACGCGGCATGAGGAGCGCTACGGCAAGAAGGGCATCCCAGCCGACATGCCCTTGCAGGACTGGGGCGTCACGTACAAGGAGATGGAGCCGTACCACCACCTGTTCGAGAAGCTCTTCGGCCTCTCCGGCAAGGCCGGCAACATCAACGGTCAGTTGCAGCTGGGCGGCAATCCGTTCGAGGCACCGCGCCGCGATGAGTACCCGCAAAAGCCTTTGGAGATGACCGAAGCCGGCATCATCTTCAAGGGCGCTGCCGAGAAGCTCGGCTACAAGCCGTTCCCGACGCCGGCCGCGAATTCTTCGGGCCCGTACACCAATCCGGACGGCCAGCAGCTCGGCAAGTGCCAATACTGCGGCCATTGCGAGCGCTTCATCTGCGAGGCCAAGGCCAAGGCATCGCCCGAGGTGCTGCTCTATCCGATGCTGAAGGCACGCAAGGGCTTCGAGATCCGCCTGCGCGCGCACGTGCTGGGCCTGGAGTACGACGCCAAGGGCAAGCGCGTCACCGGCGTTCGCTTCGTCGATCTGCTCACCGGCCGCGAGTACCTGCAACCGGCCGACGTCGTGATGCTCGGCGCCTTCACCATGAGCAACACCAAGCTCCTGCTGATGGCCAAGATCGGCAAGCCCTACGACCCGAAGACGGGCCACGGCGTGGTCGGCAAGAACTTCTGCTATCAGGTCAACAGCGGCATCAACCTGTTCTTCAAGAACCGCTGGCTCAACCCGTTCATGGCCACGGGCAGCACGCAGATGTACCTGGACGAGTTCAACAACGACAACTTCGACCACAACGGCGTGGGCTTCCTCGGCGGCGCGGGCATCAACGCCAGCATGTTCCACGGCCGTCCGATCGGCGGGCGCCGCCTGCCGCCGGGCACGCCGCGCTGGGGCACGGAATGGAAGCGCGCCAACGCGCAGTGGTACGCGCACTCGATGTCCATGGGCATGCAGGGCAGCTGCTACCCGCACCGCGAGAACTACATCGACCTCGACCCGACCTACACCGACAACTACGGCCAGCCGCTGGTGCGCATGAACTTCGACTGGCGCGACAACGAGGTCAACATGTCGCGCTTCGTCGCCAACAAGATCGCAGAGATCGGCAAGGTCTCGGGCGCAGACATCGTCTCGCCCGCCGGCCCGCGCACGGCGCCGTTCGATACGCGCCAGTACCAGAGCACGCACATCACCGGCGGCACCATCATGGGCAAGGACCCGGCCACGAGCGTCGTCTCTCCGCACCTGCAGCACTGGGACGCGCAGAACCTCTTCATCGTCGGCGCCTCGGTCTTCGCCCACAACAGCGGCTACAACCCGACCGGCCCGCTGGCGGCGCTGGCCTTGCGCGTGGGGGACGACATTGCTTCGTATGTCGAACGCCCGCGGATGCTTTGAATAATCGAAAGGAATCACGCACATGAAACTCCTCGCCACCTCTTTGCTGGCTCTCGGGCTGGTCGCTTCGGCCGCGCAGGCGCAAGACGTCACCGCCGGCAAGGCTGTCTACGCGCAGTGCAGCGCCTGCCACACCGTGGACGGCGCCAACGGCGTCGGCCCGACGCTGCAAGGCATCGTCGGCCGCAAGGCCGGCACCTTCGCCGGTTTCCGTTTCAGCCGCGCGATGAAGGGCTCCGGCCTGACCTGGGATGAGAAGACGCTGTCGGCCTATCTGGCCGAGCCGCAGAAGGTCGTGCCGGGCAACGTGATGCCGTTCTCCGGCATCGCCGACGAGAAGCAGCGCGCGGACCTGATCGCCTATCTGGCGACGCTGAAGTAACGCGTTAGCAGGTCGCTCGAAAAGCCCCCGCGGGGGTGGGGCGCCGTGGGGCCGGTAGAATTCCGCCCACCATGGCCGATCCCACCCCCGCCCTCGTTCAGCAGTACATCGCCGCCGGCCTCGCCTGCGAGCAGCTCCAGGTCGAGGGCGACGGTCGCCACTTCTTCGCCACCATCGTGTCCAAGGAGTTCGAGGGCCTCACGCGCATTCGCCGCCACCAGCGCGTCTACGCAGCCCTGGGCGAACGCATGCGCGAAGAGATCCACGCGCTGTCGATGAAAACGCTGACCCCCGCCGAGGCTGACGCCAGCGCCGCCCACCACCCCTGATCACCACCCGCACGCTGCGGGTGGCCGTGCTGGCACCGCGACCGTGCCGCCCGTCCGCCGCAGCTCACGAAGAATCAAAAGCTGCATGGACACGACCCTCACCCTCGCCCTCTCCAAGGGCCGCATCTTCGAAGAGACGCTGCCCCTGCTGGCCGCGGCCGGCATCACCGTGCTCGAAGATCCGGAGACCTCGCGCAAGCTGATCCTCGCCACCAACAAGCCCGAGGTGCGGGTGGTGCTCGTGCGTGCCAGCGACGTGCCGACCTATGTGCAATACGGCGGCGCCGACATCGGCGTGGCCGGCCGCGACGTGCTGATCGAGAACGGCACCGACGGCCTCTATCTTCCGCTGGACCTCAACATCGCTCGCTGCCGCATGAGCGTGGCCGTGCGCCAGGACTTCGACTACGCCACCGCCGTGCGCCAGGGCGCGCGCCTGCGCGTGGCGACCAAGTACACGCAGATCGCCCGCCAGCATTTCGCCGACAAGGGCGTGCATGTGGACCTGATCAAGCTGTACGGCTCGATGGAGCTGGCGCCGTTGACCGGTTTGGCCGATGCCATCGTCGACCTCGTGTCCACCGGCGGCACGCTGCGGGCCAACAAGCTCGTGGAAGTGGAGCGCATCATGGACATCTCTTCGCGTCTGGTCGTCAACCAGGCGGCGCTCAAGCTCAAGCGCGAGCCGCTGCGGGCGTTGATCGATGCGTTCGCGGGAGCGGTGAAGCCATGAGCATCGCGCTGCGCCAACTGAATACATCGTCGGCCGACTTCGAGGCTGAATTCCAGCGCGTGCTGCACTGGAGTGCGGAGCAGGACGCAGCGATCGAAGACCGCGTGGCCGAGATCCTCGCCGCCGTGCGCGAGCGTGGTGATGCCGCCGTTCTGGAATTCACGCAACGCTTCGACCATCTCGAAGCCGCCGACATGAATGCGCTGGAGCTGACGCGCGAAGAACTCAAGGCCGCTTTCGACTCGATCACGCCCGCCCAGCGCAGCGCGCTCGAAGCCGCGGCCAGCAGGGTTCGCAGTTATCACGAGCGCCAGAAGGAAGCCTGCGGCCTCAGCTGGAGTTACCGCGACGAAGACGGCACGCTGCTTGGCCAGAAGGTCACGCCGCTCGACCGCGTCGGCATCTACGTGCCCGGCGGCAAGGCCGCCTACCCCAGCAGCGTGCTGATGAACGCCATCCCCGCCCACGTGGCCGGCGTTCCTGAGATCATCATGGTCGTGCCCACGCCGCGCGGCGAGAAGAACCCGCTCGTGCTGGCCGCCGCGTATGTGGCCGGCGTCACGCGCGCCTTCACGATCGGGGGCGCGCAGGCTGTTGCGGCGCTCGCGTACGGCACGCAAACCGTGCCCCGCGTCGACAAGATCACCGGCCCCGGCAACGCCTACGTCGCCAGCGCCAAGAAGCACGTCTTCGGCCAGGTCGGCATCGACATGATCGCCGGCCCGAGCGAGATCCTCGTGCTCGCCGACGGCACCACGCCGCCGGACTGGGTGGCGATGGACCTGTTCTCACAAGCCGAGCACGACGAACTTGCGCAGAGCATCCTGCTCTGCCCTGATGCCGCGTACATCGAGCAAGTCCGCCAGAGCATCGAGCGCCTGCTGCCCGAGATGCCGCGCAAGGACGTGATCCGCGCCTCGCTCGAAGGCCGCGGCGCGCTGATCCTGACGCGTTCGATGGAGGAGGCTTGCGTGATTTCCAACCGTATCGCGCCGGAACATCTGGAAGTGAGCAGCGCCGACCCGCACAAGTGGGAACCGCTGCTGCGCCACGCCGGCGCGATCTTCCTTGGCGCTTATACGAGCGAGTCGCTGGGCGACTACTGCGCCGGCCCGAACCACGTGCTGCCCACCTCGGGCACGGCGCGGTTCTCCTCACCGCTCGGCGTTTACGACTTCCAGAAGCGCTCCAGCCTGATCGAAGTGAGCGAATCCGGCGCCCAGAAGCTCGGCCCGATCGCTGCGGAGTTGGCCTACGGTGAAGGACTGCAGGGCCACGCGCGGGCGGCGGAGATGCGGCTCAAGCGCTGAGCTGCCGCGAGGTCTTCCGGGCCTCAAATCGCCCTGGCGATCACGCGGACGACGACTTCCCGGTATTCGGCGAAGCCCATCCGCGCGTACATCCCGCGCGCCGCCGCATTGCCGCTCATCACGTGGAGGAATGGCGTTTCGCCGCGCAGCAACTGGCGGCGCACAAGCTTCTGCATCAGCCGGCGCGCCAGCCCTCGGCCCTGCGCGTGCGGCTCGGTGCACACGCCGCTGATCTCGCGCCAGGTGCCGGCGTACATGCGTTCGCCGGCCATGGCGAGGAGCTTCTCACCTTCGAAGACGCCGAAGTAATCGCCCAGCTCGATCGTGCGTGGGCCGAATGGGCCGGGGCGGGTGCGCAGGGCCAGATCCATCGCTTGCGGCACGTGGCGCGGCTCTAACGGCAGGGCGTCCAGCGCGGCGTCTTCGGCCGGCGTCTCGCCGCGCCAGACCATCTTGACCATGTGCCCCTCCAGCTCGACCCGCCAGCCGCTCGGCGGTTCGCCAGCCCAGCGTTCGCAATAGAAGGATTCTCCCGGTTCGCAATATCTCGTGAGTGCGGCGAAATCGGGCCGATCGGGATCCTCGAACCCGACGATCGGCGAGAAGCCCGGGGCGAAGCGCCGCACAGCGCCATCGCCCACGGCAAAGCGCGCATGCGGGCCGGTGAGGGCGTTCCACATGATGTTGTCGAGCAGACTCAGCGGCGGTGACTCATTCATCGCCGCGACCCAGGTAGGCGCGGATGGCGCAGATCTGTCCGTCGGCGTCGAAGTCGAGTACATCGACGACGAACAGCTCGGTCTGGCCGTCGACGAGGATGCGCAGCTCGCCAGCCACGCGGCTGGCCGACTCGGTGATGGACAGCACCTCGATCGAGAGACGCTGCGCCGCCGCGAAGTTGGCCGCCGTCTCGGCGAGGGCGGCAGCCTTGCCGGTGACGCGGATCTTCCAATCGCGCAGCACGACGTTGTCGGCGAGCTGGGCGGCGATGGCTGGCAGGTCCTTCGCCTCGTAATGGCGCAGATAGGCGAGAAAGCTTTCGCGGTGAGGGCTCATGTCGCCACTTTAAGCGGTGTGGGCGCCGCCGTTTCGGCTTGACACGAACTTCGTGCGCCACGAGAATCGTGCTTCACGAAGTTCGTGTCGAGGCTGCCGCCAATGAAAAACGTCACCGTCACCATGGAAGATGCCGTCGCCGACTGGGCGCGGATGGAGGCTGCGCGCCGGAACACCAGCGTTTCGCGGCTGGTGGGCGAAGTGCTGGCCGAGAAGATGCGGCACGACGACGCCTATGAACGCGCGATGCGCGAGGCGCTGGAGTTCAAGAGCTGGGGCGCTTCGACCAGTCCTTACATGACCCGCGACGAGATCTACACGCGAGGCCAGCGGTGAGCGCACTCGCGTTCCTGGACACCAACGTCCTGCTGTATTGCTTCGACGACCGCGACCCGGTCAAGCGCGAGCGCGCCCAGGCCTGGGTGCGCGCTTGCTGGCAACGGTATTGCGGGCGCACGAGCATCCAGGTCCTCAACGAGTTCTACGCCAACGCGCGCAAGAAGTTCCCCACGGCGCTCTCGGCCGGCGACGCGCGCTCCGAGATCCGCCGCTACCAGCACTGGAAGCCCTGGGCCATCGACCACGCGACGATGGAAACCGCCTGGGCGATCGAGAGCCGCCAGGGCTTCAGCTACTGGGACGCGCTGATCCTCGCCGCCGCGCAGCAGCAGGGCTGCAACTACCTCATCAGCGAGGACATGCAGCACGGCCAGCAGGTCGACTCGGTGCGCATCCTCAACCCGTTCATGGTCGGTCCCGAGGTGCTCGATGAACCCCAAGCCTGATCTGCTCAGCCGCATGCAACGCTTCCTGCGCGCCGACGTGCAGGGCATGCACGCCTATGCCGTGCAGGACAGCCGCGGCCTCGTGAAGCTCGACGCGATGGAGAACCCGTTCTCCTTGCCGCCCACGCTCAAGGAAGAACTCGGTGCGCGACTGGCCGAAGCGGCCATCAACCGTTATCCGGCCCAGCGCGCCGAAGACCTGCGCCAGGCGCTCGCCAGGCACGTGAACCTGCCGCAGGGCTGCGAGCTGATGCTCGGCAACGGCTCCGACGAACTGATCAGTCTGCTCACGCTCGCCGCCGATCTGCCTGGCAACTGCGTGCTCGCGCCGGTGCCCGGCTTCGTCATGTACGAGATGAGCGCCAAGCTGCAAGGCCTGAAGTTCGTCGGTGTACCGCTGACGGCCGACTTCGAGCTGAACCGCGACGCCATGCTGGCCGCCATCGAAGTCCACCGCCCGGCGCTGATCTGGCTCGCCTACCCGAACAACCCGACGGCGAACCTCTGGAACGAGGAAGATATCGCCGCCATCGTCGCCGCGGCGCCCGGCCTCGTGGTGATGGACGAGGCGTACCAGCCCTTCGCCTCGCGCGACTCGATGGCGATGCTGACCCAGCACGAGCACGTGCTGGTCATGCGCACGCTCTCCAAGTTCGGCCTCGCCGGCGTTCGCATCGGCTACCTGATGGGCCGCGCCGGCCTGATCGCCGAGATCGACAAGCTGCGCCCGCCGTACAACATCAGCGTGCTGAACGCCGAGGCGGGGCTCTTCGCGCTCGAACACGCCGATGAATATGCGCGTCAAGCCGAAGCCATCCGCGCCGAGCGCGAGAAGGTCTTCGCTGAACTCGCACAAACACCCGGCGTGCAGCCTTACGCGAGCCAGGCCAACATGATCCTCGTGCGCGTGCCCGACGCTGCGGCCTGCTTCGCCGGCATGAAGTCGCGCGGCGTGCTGATCAAGAACGTCTCCGGCCTGCACCCCTTGCTCGCCAACTGCCTGCGCCTCACCATCGGCACAACGGAAGAAAATCAGGCCATGATGAAGGCCTTCAAGGAATCGCTATGACGGACCGGATTGCTGAAGTCACTCGGAACACCAAGGAAACCCAGATCACCGTGCGCGTCAACCTCGACGGCACCGGCGAGGCCAAGCTCGACACCGGCATCGGTTTCTTCGACCACATGCTCGACCAGATCGCCCGCCACGGCCTGATCGATCTGGACATCACTGCCAAGGGCGACCTGCACATCGACGGCCACCACACGGTGGAAGACGTCGGCATTACGCTGGGTCTGGCCGTCGCCAAGGCCATCGGCGACAAGAAGGGCCTGACACGCTACGGCCACGCCTACGTGCCGCTGGACGAAGCGCTCTCGCGCGTGGTGGTCGACTTCTCGGGGCGGCCGGGCCTGGAGATGGACTGCAAGTTCACCTCCGGCGCCGTCGGCGCCTTCGACACGCAGCTGACCTACGAGTTCTTCCAGGGCTTCGTCAATCACGCGCTCGTGACGCTGCACGTGGACAACCTCAAGGGCCACAACGCGCACCACCAGGCCGAGACGATGTTCAAGGCGTTTGGTCGCGCATTGCGGATGGCAATGACGCTTGATCCGCGCAGCGCCGGCGTGATTCCCTCGACGAAAGGCAGCTTGTGACCCGCACCGTTGCCGTCGTCGACTACGGCATGGGCAATCTGCGCTCCGTGTCGCAGGCGGTGATGGCCGTGGCCGCCGATTCGCCGCTGAAGGTGGTCGTTACGTCGCGCCCCGAAGAGGTGCGCGCCGCCGAACGTGTCGTGCTGCCGGGCCAAGGCGCCATGCGCGACTGCATGCGCGAACTCTGCGACTCCGGCCTGAAGGAAGCCGTGCTCGAAGCCGCCGCCGCCAAGCCGCTGATGGGCGTGTGCGTCGGCATGCAGATGCTGCTCGACCACAGCGAGGAGCAGGACACACCGGGCCTCGGGCTGATCCCCGGCGTCGTGAAGCGCTTCCAGCTTGAAGGCCGGCTGCAAGACGACGGCAGCCGCTTCAAGGTGCCGCAGATGGGCTGGAACCGCGTCAAGCAGATGCAGGCTCACCCGATCTGGGCCGGCGTGCCGGACGATAGCTGGTACTACTTCGTGCACAGCTACTACACCACGCCGTCGGACCCGCGCCACAACGCGGGCGAGAGTGACTACGGTGGCCGCTTTACCTGCGCCGTGGCGCGGGATAACATTTTTGCCACGCAATTCCATCCTGAGAAAAGTGCCGCGCTGGGTCTCGCCCTCTACCGCAATTTCCTGTCCTGGAAACCCTGAAGCTCTTTCTGCCGCACTTCCTTCCGTTGCGCTTCACACCGCACTTTTCTCCACCGCTTCCCCACTGATGTCTCGGCCATGCTGCTGATCCCCGCCATTGACCTGAAAGACGGTCACTGCGTTCGCCTCAAACAAGGCGAGATGAACGACTCCACCGTCTTCGGCGAAGACCCCGCCGCCATGGCGCGGCGCTGGCTCGATGCCGGTGCGCGGCGCTTGCATCTGGTCGACCTCAACGGCGCCTTCGCGGGCAAGCCGGTCAACGAGGCCGCCATCCGCGCCATCATCCGCGAGGTCGGCGATGAAATCCCCGTGCAACTCGGCGGCGGCATCCGCGATCTCGACACCATCGAGCGCTACCTCGACGACGGCCTCAGCTACATCATCATCGGCACCGCCGCGGTGAAGAACCCGGGCTTCCTGAAGGACGCGTGCAGCGCCTTCGGCGGCCACATCATCGTGGGCCTGGATGCCAAGGACGGCAAGGTCGCCACCGATGGCTGGAGCAAGCTCACCGGCCATGAGGTGATCGACCTCGCCAAGAAGTTCGAGGACTATGGCATCGAGGGCGTGATCTACACCGACATCGGCCGCGACGGCATGCTCTCGGGCATCAACATCGAGGCGACGGTGAAGCTGGCGCAGGCGTTGACGATCCCCGTGATCGCGTCCGGCGGCCTGTCCAACATCGCCGACATCGAAGCGCTCTGCGCCGTCGAACGCGAAGGCGTGGAAGGCGTGATCTGCGGCCGTGCGATCTACACGGGCGATCTCGATTTCACCGCGGCTCAAACACGCGCGGACGACCTCGGCGAAGAACTCGGTACCTGATCCGCATGCTCGCCAAACGCATCATCCCCTGCCTGGACGTCACGGCAGGCCGCGTCGTCAAGGGCGTGAACTTCCTCGGCCTGCGCGACGCGGGCGACCCGGTGGACATCGCCGCCCGCTACAACGAGCAGGGCGCCGATGAGCTCACCTTCCTCGACATCACTGCCACCAGCGACGGCCGCGACCTGATCCTGCCGATCATCGAAGCCGTGGCCGCGCAGGTCTTCATCCCGTTGACCGTCGGTGGCGGCGTGCGCGAAGTGGCCGATGTGCGCCGGCTGCTCAACGCGGGCGCCGACAAGGTCAGCTTCAACTCCGCAGCGGTCGCCAACCCGGAAGTGATCCGCGCATCGAGCGACAAGTACGGCGCCCAGTGCATCGTCGTCGCCATCGACGCCAAGCGCCGCCCGGCCGACGATCCGCGCGGCGCCGGTTGGGATGTCTACACGCACGGCGGCCGCAAGAACGTGGGCCTGGACGCCGTGCGCTGGGCCGAACAGATGGCCGCCTTCGGCGCCGGCGAGATCCTGCTGACCAGCATGGACCGTGACGGCACCAAGAGCGGCTTCGACCTGGAACTCACGCGCGCCGTCAGCGATGCGGTGAGCGTGCCGGTGATCGCCTCCGGCGGCGTCGGCTCGCTCGATGATCTGGCGGACGGCGTGCAGATCGGCGGCGCCGATGCGGTGTTGGCCGCCAGCATCTTCCACTTCGGCGAATACACGGTGGCCCAGGCGAAAGCGGTGATGGCCGCGCGCGGCATCCCGATGCGCCAATGATGATCGGCGCGAGATGTATTCGGGCCGAGCGCTGGGCCGCTCCCGAGCCGGCCCGTCGGGCGATGTGCTTGCCGGTCAATCCGGCAAGCATCGCCGTCCCCTCGGGGGACCGACCAGCGTACTCGCTGGGCGAGGGGCTTCAATGACTGCAGAAGTACGCATCATCGGCGGGCAGTGGAAGCGCTCGAAGCTGCCCGTGGCCGACAAGCCGGGCCTGCGCCCCACGCCTGATCGGGTGCGCGAAACGCTCTTCAACTGGCTCGGGCAGGATCTGGACGGTTGGCGCGTGCTCGACGCGTTTGCGGGCAGCGGCGCGCTCGGGTTCGAGGCCGGTTCGCGCGGCGCGGCCGAAGTGCAGATGCTGGAGCGCGACCCGCAACTCGCCAAGAGTCTTCAACAAAGCAAGCTGCGCCTGAAGGCCGACAACCTGCGCATCGATTGCACCGACGCGCTCGGCTGGATGTCCCGTTGCGCGCCTGCGCGATTCGAGCTCGTGCTGCTCGACCCGCCGTTCGGCGCCGACCTGTTCGATCCCGCGCTGCAAGCCGCGGCACGCGTCGTCGTCCCCGACGGCCTGATCTACCTCGAAGCCGACCGCGAGATCACACCGCCCGAAGGCCTCGAAGCCTGGCGCTCCGCCAAGGCTGGCACCGTTCACTACGGGCTTTTTCGCCGGCTGGGATAATCCCGCCCATGCACACCGCCATCTATCCCGGCACTTTCGACCCGATCACCCTGGGCCACGAGGATCTCGTGCGCCGCGCGGCCGGCCTGTTCGGCCGCCTAGTGCTGGCCGTGGCCGCCGGGCACCACAAGAAGACCATGTTCACGCTCGACGAGCGCCTGGGCATGGCGCGCGAACTCACGGCCGGCTACGGCAACGTGGAAGTCGTGGCGTTTGAAGGCCTGCTGCGCGATTTCGTGATCGACAAGGGCGGCAAGGTCGTCGTGCGCGGACTGCGCGCGGTCAGCGACTTCGAGTACGAATTCCAGATGGCCGGCATGAACCGCAAGCTGATGCCCGAAGTGGAAACCGTGTTCCTCACGCCCTCCGACCAGTACCAGTTCATCTCCAGCACCTTCGTGCGCGAGATCGCCACGCTGGGCGGTGATGTGTCGCAGTTCGTCTCGCCGCTGGTGCTCGAGCGCCTGCGGGTCAAGCTGGGCAAGGAGTGATCGCGCCATGGCTTTGATGATCACCGACGAATGCATCAACTGCGATGTCTGCGAGCCCGAGTGCCCGAACGAGGCGATCTCGATGGGGCCGGAGTACTACCAGATCGCGCCGGACAAGTGCACAGAGTGCGTCGGCCACTTCGAGGAACCGCAGTGCGTGATGCTCTGCCCCGTGGCCTGCATCCCGGTCAACCCGGAGCATGTGGAGAGCCGCGACACGCTGATGGGCAAGTACCTGCGGCTCACCTCCGCCGCCTGAATCCGGCGTTAGTTCCGCAGCGGCAGTTCGAGCAGGAAGCTCAAGCCTTCGCCGTCCCTCTGAGGCTCCAGCACGATGTGTCCGCCGAGCTTGCGGCTCAGTGAATCGGCGATGTGCAGACCGAGCCCCGAGCCGCCGCTGCCGCGCCGCGTGGTGAACAGCGGCTCGAACAAGCGCTCGCGCACTTCGGCAGTGGCTCCGCGCCCGCTGTCCGCGTGGCGCAGCAGGATGCGCTGGCCTTCGGTCCAAAGCCGAATGTCGATGAAGCGCTCGTTCACGTCCTCGAATGCATGCACCACGGCGTTCATCAGCAGGTTGGAGACGATCTGCGAGAACAACCCGCCGGCGATCAACGTGTCCAGCCGCGGCGGCGTGTCCAAGCGCACTTCCACGCGCGCACTGCGCAATGCCGGTTGGTGCACACGCACGACGCGGCGCAGGTAGTCGGCCAGATCGAGCGAGGACTCCAGCTCGCTCGCCTGATCCACCGCCAGGATCTTGAAGCTGGCGATCAGCTCGGCCGCGCGCTGGAGGTTGTCGTTGACGAGGGTGCAGGCCGTCGTCATCTGCGCAGCCAGCGCCAGCAGCTCCGTACGGCTGACCTTCTCGCCGCTGAGCTTTTTCGTCAGCAGCGCGGCGTTCTCGGAGGCGCCTGAAGCCGCGGTAACGGCAATGCCGATCGGCGTACTGATGTCGTGCGAGAGGCCCGGCACCAGCGTGCCCAGGGCCACGAGCTTCTCCTGCTCGACCAGGCGCTGCTTCGCGTGCGTGAGCGCCTCGCGGCAATCGGTCAGCTCGCGCTCCAGGTCGGCCCCGCCTTCAGGCATCGGGATGACGCTCATAGATCGCCTTCACGGCATCCAGGTGTTCAAGCAGCAGCTGCACGAGGGCCGGGTCGAACTGCTGCCCCGACTTCTCGCGCACATAGTCCAGCGCCGAGTCGAAGTTCCACGGCTCCTTGTAGCAGCGGTGGCTGACCAGCGCGTCCAGCACGTCAGCCAGCGCGACGATGCGTCCGGCAATATGGATCTGTTCGCCCGCCAGCCCGCGCGGATAACCTTGCCCGTCCCAACGCTCGTGGTGCTCGTGCGCAATGATGGCGCCGAGCTTCAAGATGCGCTTCTCGCTCTTGTTCAGCAGCTCGAAGCCCATGCGCGCGTGCGTCTGCATGATTGACCACTCTTCGGCATCGAGCTTGCCCGGCTTGTTCAGAACGCGGTCGGGGATGCCGATCTTGCCCACGTCGTGCAGCGGCGCGGCCTGGCGCATGAACTCCACCTCGCCCGGCGAAAGGCCGCTCTTCTCGGCCAGCAGCGCGGAGATCTCGCCCACGCGCCGCACGTGCGCGCCGGTCTCCTTCGAGCGGCGCTCCACCGCCTCGCCGATGATGTAGACGGTCGAGCGTTGCGTCTCCTGGATCTCCTCGCGCAGCAGCAGGCTCTCGTAGGTGATCGCCACGTTGGCGCAGAAGATCTCGAGCAGCTCGCGCGCGCCGGCGTCGACCGGCTCGGAGAAGGTCATGTAGAGCAGGCTCTCATTGCCCGTACTCGAACGGTAATAGCCGACAAAGCGATGCTCGTCGAAGATGTTGGCCTGCGCTTCGAGCGCGTGGTCCAGCGCTTCGCGCACCTCGGCGGGCAGCTCGTCGAGCTTGTCCTCGCTGAGCAGGGCCGAATAATCGCTCGTCGCAGCCAGCACCTTCAATCGACCTTCGACATGCGAGGCCGCATACGCGGCGATGCGGCTTGCGCACAGGCCTTGCGCATCGATGTCCAGCAGCATCGCCACCTGCTCCAGCACGGTGGAGGCGAAGCGGCGCAGGTTCTGCGAGTCGTACACGCGCGTGATCGCGTCGATCGAGCGGCGCAGCGCCTGGCGCGACTGCTCGATGATGGTGATGTCCCGGTAGGATCGCAGCGCCGAGTAGAAGACCGTGATCAGCTTGCGCTTCGTGAGCTCGGTCTTTTCCTTGTAGTCGTTGATGTCGTAGGTCTTGATCACGTCCTCTTCGGGAGCCTGGCCCGGCTGGCCCGTGCGCAGGACGATGCGCGAATGCGTGTTGCCGAGCTCCTCGCGGATGTACTTGGCCAGCTCCAGGCCGGCGTGCTCGTGTTCCATCACCACGTCGAGCAGGATCAGCGCGATGTCGCTGCGCGACTTGAGCATCTCGCGCGCTTCCGCCGCGCTGTACGCATCGAGGAACAGCAGCCGCCGCCCCGCGAACTCGAAGCCCGACATCACCAGCTGTGTCACCTGGTGCACGGCCACGTCGTCGTCGACGATCATCACCACCCAGGGATCCAGCGTGCGCAGCGACTCTGGGGCGGGACCCGTCGTGACGGGCAGGTCGTCCTCGAACAGCAGATCGGTCATCGTGAGGCTCGCAATTGCTCCGGCTCCGGAAAGGAGCCCGATGGTTCACCGAAGCCTAACGCCGAATTCAGGCGGTAATCAAGGCCCGCAAGTGAGCGTGGTCGGCGAGCCGCACAAAGGGGCGGCTGTCAACGGCTTTTCATCGTCAGGCAATCCGCGATCAGCTGCGCGGCCTCGGCCATGCGCGGACCCGGGCGCCCGAGCACGTCGGCCTGGGCGGCCGTGAACTGGCAAACGTTGCCGCGTTCGATGGCGGTGATCTTGTTCCAGCCCGGCCGCTGGGCCAGGCCTTCGGCCTCGCGTGCGCCGATGAGAATGATTTGCGGGTTCGCGCGCACGACGAATTCCGGGCTGATCTTCGGGAAAGGCCCGAGCTTGACCGGGATGATGTTGCGCGCGCCGAGGCGGTCGAGCAGCTCGCCCATGTACGACTCGGGGCCGGCCGCGTAAGGTCCGCTGGCCACCTCGTAATAGACGCTGACTCCGGTGGCGCGCGCGGGCATGCTCTGCGCTGCGGCGGCCACCTTCTTCTCCAGCTCGTCCCAAGTCTTCTTGGCCTGCGGCAGGTCCAGCAGTTCGCCGAGCTTGAGGAAGACGCGGCGCACGTCGGCGTAGCTCTTGGCGTCGAGCGTGAAGACGGGGATGCCCAGGCTCGCCAGGCGCTCGGCGATGCGCGAGGACGGCGCCGCCAGCACCACATCGGGTTTGAGCGCGACGATGGCTTCCACGTTCACGTCGTCGAGCCCGCCGAGTTGGGGCAGAGCCTTCACGTTCGCCGGGTAGTTGGAATAGCGGTCCACGCCGACGAGGCGCTTGCAGGCACCGAGAGCGCAGACCGATTCGGTCAGCGAGGGGAGCAGGCTCACGACCCGCTGGGGCACGCGGCCGTCGTACTTGTGGCCGGCGTCGTCGGTCACGCTGACGGCGTGCGCCGGGAGCGTGGTCCAGGTGAGCAGGGCGGCGAGCAGCAGGGGCAGGATCTTGTTTGTCATCACGCCGCAGCGTACCGCACCCCGCTCAGCTGACGACGCCGAGCACCGCGCGCAGGTCGGTGCCCATGTGTCGCGGCGGCGGGCCGAGCGTCTCGGGCGGCAGGCCCTTGCGGTCGATCCAGAGCGTGTCGAAACCGAACCAGGTGGCGCCCAAGGCGTCCCAGGCATTGCTGGAGACGAACAGCACGTCGCGTGCCTGCCATTGCGGGAAGCGCTGCAGGGCCAGCGCATAGACAGCGGGGCGGATCTTGTACTGGCGCAGCGTGTCGGCGGAGAGTACGGCGTCGATCAGCGGCGTGAAGCCGGCGTTGGCCAGGCCGGCGCAAAGCATCTCGGCGTTGCCGTTGGAAAGCACCGCCGTTGCAACGCCACGCTGTTTGAGCTCCTGCAGCACTTCCAGATTCTCCGGGTGCGGCTGCAGCTTGGCGTACTGGTTCATCAGTGCTTCCTCGTGCACGACCGATTCCGGCAGCTCGTAGCGGCGCAGCGTGTAGCGCAGGGCCAGGCGCGTGAGCTCCCAGAAGTCGCGGTAGTAGCGACTGCCATCGGGCGTGGTGTCGGCGAGCGTGACGAGGCGGGTGTACTCGACCTGCTTTTCCCGCCAGAGGGCCGCGATCTGCGCGCCGTGGCCGGGGTAGAGCTGTTCGGCCAGCACGCGGATGCTGTAGACGTCCAGCAGCGTGCCGTAGGCGTCGAAAACGACGAGAGGGTAGGGCATGGGGTGCTCCTCGGGCATTGCAGGCTTCAGGGCGGCGCTGAAGCGGCCTTGGGTGCGCGAGGCTTGCGGGCCTTGGGCGCCTTCGGCATCTTGTTGGGCTTGGGCTCCGCCGCAGGTTTGCGGTGGGCGGGCACGGTCGCCGGCGGCGCGCTCAGGCTGCCGGCATTCGGAGCTTCGCGCCGGGCGCGCGCCTCATCGGTCAGACGCTGCCGCTGCAGCTTGTCGGCCTCGCGCGCATCGCTGCGGGCGCGTTCGCGTGCGGCCTTGACGTCGGCCGCATCGGGCTCGTCGTAGCGGACGCTGGAGGCCGGCTTGCCCGGGTTTTCGGGGCAGGGCGAGTCGCGCAGGTCGCGGCCGTCCTTGCCGCAACGGTAGACCTGCGCCTCGCGGGGTTCCGCGGTCATGGCGATCGCAGGGCTCGTGCCACCGCTGAAATTGAGAGTTAGCAAAATCAGCGGCAGCGGGTACTTCATGGCAGTGTGGTCTCGGTCGGAGAAGCCGGCTTGCCGGGTTCCTCCGGCTTGGGCGGCTTGGGTGGCTTGGGCCGTGGCGGCTTGGCGTGGATCTTGGCCAGCGCCTTGTCCAGCTGCCCTGTGAGCATCTGCGGCACGGCGTCCATCGACTTCTGGATGCAGTCCTCGACGAGCTGGCGTTCCGCGATCGGCGGGCGGCGCAGCACATAGCCGGAGACCTCGTTGCGGTCGCCCGGATGGCCGATGCCCAGACGCAGGCGCCAGAAGTTCGGGCTGCCGAGCTGGGCCTGCATGTCCTTCAGACCGTTGTGACCGCCGTTGCCGCCGCCTTGCTTGAACTTCATCTCCCCGGGGGCGATGTCGAGTTCGTCGTGCGCGACCATGATTTCCTCGGGCGCGATCTTGAAGAAGCGCGCCAGCGCGCCGACCGACTTGCCGCTGAGGTTCATGAAGGTCATGGGCTGGAGCAGCCAGATCGGGCCCGCCGCGCCCGGCGCGTTGTTCACGCGGGCGACCAGGCCGAAGTAGCTGCTTTCCGCGCGCAGATTGGCATTCAGGCCGCGGGCCAGCGCGTCCACCCACCAGAAGCCGGCGTTGTGGCGCGTCTGCTCATATTCAGGGCCTGGGTTGCCGAGGCCGACGAAGAGACGAATCATGATGGTCGAGATTATCGGTGTGCCAAACAACGAAAAAAGGCCTCGCAGTGCGAGGCCTTTGCTCTGGGTGAGGAAAGAAGGATTACTTCTTGCCCTTGCCCTTCTTCTTGTCATCGGCGGCCGGAGCGGCAGCGGCGACGACGATTTCTTCAGCCACCGGCGGCACGGCCGTGGCGACTGCGGGGTTCGGCTTGCCGTGCACGATGGCCTTGACGCCAGCGGGCAGCTTGATGTCGTTGATGTGCAGCGAGTGACCCAGGGTCAGGCCCGACAGGTCGACTTCGATGAACTCCGGCAGTTCCTTGGCCAGGCAGGTGATCAGCAGCTCGGTGATCACGTGGTTCACGGTGCACTTGTCGGTCTTGACGGCCGGCGATTCGGCTTCGCCGATGAAGTGCAGCGGGATCTTCTTGGTGATCTTCGTGGTGTTGTCCACGCGCTGGAAGTCGATGTGCAGCACTTGCTGCTTGTACGGGTGCATCTGGAAGTCACGCAGCAGCACTTGCGACTTGGTGCCGCCGAGTTCCATCTCGAGGATGGTGCTGTGGAAGGCTTCCTTCTTCAGGGCGTGGAACAGCGCGTTGTGATCGAGCTCGATCATCGTGGGTTCGCCGGCGCCGAAAACGATGCCCGGAACCTTGCCAGCGATACGCAGGCGGCGGCTCGCTCCGGTCCCCTGCAGCTTGCGCTCAAAAGCGGTGAAATTCATAGTTGACTCCAAAGTTTCCGGCGCACCCCCATGGTGTGCCGGTTTGCAAGGCCCGCGACCAGGCTCTTGCGATTGCCCCGATCAGAAGTTGTTGTTCTGCTCGGAGAAAAGGGACGTCACCGACTCGCCGTCCGAGATGCGACGGATCGTCTCGGCGAACAGGAAGGCGGCGGACAGCTGACGGATCTTGCCGCAGGTCTTGGCGGCATCCGACAGTGGAATGGTGTTGGTGATCACGACTTCGTCGAGCGCCGAATTGGCGATGCGCTCGATGGCCGGGCCCGACAGGATCGGGTGCGTGCAATACGCGAACACGCTCTTGGCGCCGCGGCTCTTGAGCACTTCGGCGGCCTTCACCAGCGTGCCGGCGGTGTCGATCATGTCGTCCATGATCACGCAGTTGCGGCCTTCGATGTCGCCGATCACGTGCATGACTTCGGAGACGTTGGCGGCCGGACGGCGCTTGTCGATGATGGCCAGGTCGCAGCCGAGCTGCTTGGCCAGCGCGCGGGCGCGCACCACGCCGCCGACGTCCGGGCTCACAACCGTCAGCTCGGGATAGTTGCGGCTCTTCAGGTCCGACAGCAGGACCGGCGAGGCGTAGATGTTGTCGACCGGGATGTCGAAGAAGCCCTGGATCTGGTCGGCGTGCAGGTCCATGGTGAGCACGCGCTCGACGCCCACGGTTTCCAGCAGGTTGGCGACCACCTTGGCCGAGATCGGCACGCGCGTCGAGCGCGGGCGGCGGTCCTGGCGGGCATAACCGAAGTAGGGGATCACGGCGGTGATGCGGCGAGCGCTGGCGCGCTTCATGGCATCGACCATGATCAGCAGTTCCATCAGGTTCTCGTTCGTCGGCGCGCAGGTGGGCTGGACGATGAAGACGTCGCGGGCGCGCACGTTCTGCTGGATCTCGACCGTCACCTCGCCATCGGAGAAGCGCCCGACCACGGCCTTGCCGAGTTCGAGGCCCAGATGGGTGGCGATTTCCTGCGAGAGCACCGGGTTCGCGTTACCGGTGAAGAGGACGGTATTGAGAAGCACGGCGGCCATCCTTGTAGAACAAAGACCCGCTAGAGCTGCGCTCCGCGGGTCTCGTGGTGTATTTGGCAGGGGAGGAAGGACTCGAACCCTCGCATGTCGGAATCAAAATCCGATGCCTTAACCAACTTGGCGACTCCCCTACACAGGACACTGCTCTTGCGATCAGTACCCCAAAACTTTATCAGTCAGCGGCCCAGTCCTTGAGAGGATGCTGGTCCAGACTGCGGCAAATTTCTCCAAGCCATCCTGCGGGTGCGTCCCGCAGCATTGTCGCCATGGCCTGGCTCAATATGCCTTTCTCCCCGTTGACTCTTGCAAACACCGCGCTGCCCGAACCGGTCATCCGGCTGTTGCCGAACATTTTGTCCAGCATCTGAAGTGCGAGTTGCACTTCTGGGCTTGCGGCTTCTGCGGCTCTTTGCAGGTCGTTGCGGCCGAACTCTTTCGAGAACATTTGCCCCAACTTCTTGCTCGGATCTGTCGAAGCAGGAAAGCCCGCTACTATAGCCATACTTTCGCTGCGTTGCAACAGATCGCTCGAAAATATTTGCTGGGTGCCGAGGTGTGCGGTGGGTTTGAGGACCGCAAATTGCTGCGACGGCAATTCGATCGGCATGAGCTCTTCGCCGATGCCTTGAACGAAAGCGTTATGGCCACCGATGAAGAACGGTACGTCGGCGCCTAGCTTCAGGCCGATTTCAAGCAGCGTCTTGCGCGGCAGGTTCAGCTGCCAGAGCTGGTTGAGCGCGAGCAGCACGCTCGCTGCATCGGACGATCCGCCGCCCATGCCTGCTCCCGACGGAATGCGCTTCTCGATCGTGATGTCCACGCCGAGCTGGCAGCCCGTGTGCTGCTGCAAGGCGCGTGCGGCGCGCAGGCACAAGTCATCGGGCGGCAGTTCGGCGCCGCGGTCTTGTCGAGCCAGCTGACCATCGCTGCGCAGTTCGAAATGCAGCGTGTCCATCCAGTCGATCAGCACGAAGGCCGATTGCAGCAGGTGATAGCCATCCGGCCGCTTGCCGACCACATGCAGGAAGAGGTTGAGCTTGGCCGGCGCCGGAACGTCGTAGAGAGCTTTCATCGGTCGTGTGAGTACTTATTTTTCGATGCGTGCGCGCAGGGTCACGATGGGTGCGTAGCTGCGCGTGGCGCTGATGATGCCGTCGCTGAAGCGCGAGAGCTCGATGCGCCAGCCGAGCTGCTCGAAGCCGTCGGTCAGGGGCTTGCTCGGCGCGCCGCTCCAGGGGCGCCCCTGCATCCAGTCGAACAACGCGGCCACGGGGATCGCCTCGCCGAGCATCTCGCGCGAGAGCGAATCGAGGTCCGCGAAATTGCGCGTGCCCTGCGGCGTGGTGAGCTGCACCTCGCGGACGGTCCAGCTGGCGCGCGCGATCAGGCCGCCGAGCGGCGTGGAGAGCTCGAACTGCCCCGCAGCGGGCCCGCCCAGCAACTCGAAGCTGCCGTTGCCACCCTTGTGCTGTTCGGGGTCGCGCTCGTCCTGCACCTGCACGCTGATCTTGCCGATGATGCGCTGCTCAGCCTGCGCACCGGAGGCGGCAGGGCGCGTCGAAGGCTCGAGGCTCGCGCAGCCGGCCAGCAGCAGCGCGGCGCAAAAGAGGGCCGCCTTCACAGCTTGGCCCGCAGGCGCGCCAGCGTCTCCTGCAGCACTTCGTTCTTCGGATCGCGCTCCTGCGCCTCGCGCCACACGCGCAGCGCCTCCTGCTGCTCGCCGCGGGTCCAGAGCACTTCGCCGAGGTGCGTCGCCACTTCCGGATCGGGGAAGGCTGCATAGGCCTTGCGCAGCAGCGTCAGCGCTTCCTCGTGCTTGCCTTCGCGGTAGGCGAGCCAGCCCAGGCTGTCGATCAGCGCAGGCTCGTTCGGCGCATACGACAGCGCCTTGGTGATCAGCTCGCGTGCCTCGGGCAGGCGCTCGTTGCGATCGGCCAGCGAATAGCCGAGCGCGTTGTAGGCGCTGTAGTAGTCGGGCTTGAGCGTCATCACCTGGCGCAGCCCGGCTTCCATCTGGTCCAGATGGCCGAGCTTCTCGGCCAGCATGGCGCGCTCGTAGAGCAGGTCGGTGTCGTTCGGGCGCAAGGCCAGCGCCTTGACCAGGGCCGCATCGGCGCCGGCCCAGTCGCGTTGCGCACGCAGGAACTGTGCCTGCGCCACGAGCTTGCCGCGCTGTTCTTCGTCGGTCTTTTCGGGCAGCGCCTCGATCAGCTTGCGGCCCTCGCTGACCTTGCCCATGCGGGCGAGCAGGTCGGCGCGACGCGCGGCCATCGCGGCCGGGTCCTTGGGCGAGTCGATCTTGCCGAGCCAGTCCGATGCCGCGCGCAGATTGCCCTGGCGTTCGGCCGCCAGCGAGAGCATCAGGTAGGCCTGCTGGCGCGCGTCGCGCGACGTGGCGGAGAAGGTGTTGGCGTCTTCTGTCGTGACGGGTGGATCGGTGGCCGGCAGCAGGCTCAGGTACTTGCGCAGAGCGGTCTCGGCTTCAGCGGAGTGCGCCAGTTCAAGTTCGACGGTGCCGAGCGCGAACCACGCTGTGGCGTTGTCGGGCTGCGCGCCCGTCACGCCCCGGAATTGGGCAGCCGCCTCTTGCGCGCGCTGGGCGCGCAGCAGCGAGCGCCCATAGGCCATGTGCAGCAGGTGGTTGTCGGGCTGGGCCACAAGTCGTGCCGTGATGATGCCCTCGGCCGCAGGGCGCGTGGGCATCAGATCCAGCGCGAGCTGGATCGGCTCGTCGGCCGTCGGGCGGGCCAGGGCCAGCGTCTGGGTGAGGGTCAGCGCGTCGTCGTACTGCCCGGCGGCAATGGCCAGGCGCGCCTGCACGAGGCGCGAGGTGTCGCGCAGGTCCGGCTGCTTGTTGCCCTGCTCGCGCAGCAGCGGGGCGAATTCGGTGTAGACGGCCTTCGGGTCTGCAGCGCGCTGGAACAGAACGGGCAGCGAGGCGATGATGCCGGCGCGCTCGTCGGCACTGCTGAGCTCCAGCAGGTCGCGCAGCGCCGCCGCCGTGCCCGTGGGACGGCCCAGGGCCGCCTGCAACTGCAACGTGGTCAGCTGCGCTTCGCGCGAGCCGGGCTTGCTCTCGCGCCAGGCTTTGGCGGCCTGCAAGGCTTCTTCGCCGGCGCGCGCCTGCAGCGCGATGCCGAGCACCTGCTTGAACAGGCCTTCGTCGTGGCTGCGGCGGGCGGCGTCCAGTAGCACCTGGTAGGCCGAGCCCTGATCGCCCTTGGCGAGCTGCATCTCGCCGACCAGCAGCTGGAAGAACATCGGGCCGTCCATCGTCGAGTTGACGATAGGGCCGCTGGGGGCGCTGGGGGCATCGTCCGGCGCCTCGGCCGCTGCGGGCGTGGAGGGCGCGGCAGGCGCCGCGTCCTGCGCCACGGCGGGCAGCGCAGCCATCAGCGCGAGAGCGAGTGCGCTGCGGCGAAAGAACTCGGGAATGAGCTCGGGCATGGGGACTCCAGATCGGAAAGCGTGTCTTGGGGCGATTCTGCCGCTTATCGCTGGATATGATTTCCGTCATGCCCGAGTTACCCGAAGTCGAAGTCACCCGCTTAAGTTTTGCCGAAGCCATCGCGGGTGCCACCGTGGACGCCGTGCGCCTGGGCAAGCCCTTGCGCTGGCCTCTTGGCGTGGCGCCTGAACGCCTCGTCACGTCCCGTGTCGGAGAAGTGTCGCGGCGCGGTAAATATTTGTGGGTGCCGCTGCAGGGCGGCGATGCGCCGGGCGGCTTGCTGATGCACCTGGGCATGTCGGGATCGCTGAATTTCTCGGGCCGTGCGCCGCAACCGGGGCCGCACGATCATTTCGATCTGCAGACCGATCGCGGCCTGTTGCGTCTGACGGATCCGCGCCGCTTTGGTGCGGTGGTCTGGTCCCCGGGGCTCGATGCGCTGCCAGCATCCACCTTGCTCGCGGGCCTGGGCCTGGAACCCTTCGATCCGCGCTTCGACGGTGAGCATCTGCATGTCGGCCTCTCCGGCCGTCGCGTGGCGATCAAGCAGGCGCTGCTGGCAGGCGACATCGTCGTCGGTGCCGGCAACATCTATGCGTGCGAGGCGCTGTTTCGCGCCGGCATCGATCCGCGGCTGCCCGCCGGCAAGCTGAGTCGGCCGCGCGCGGAGAAGCTGGCGAACGCGGTGCGCGAAGTGCTCGCGCAAGCGCTGCGCGCCGGCGGCACGACGCTGCGCGACTTCAAGGATGCGCATGGCGTGGCCGGCAGTTTTCAGATGCAGGCCGACGTGTATGGCCGCGAGGGCGAGCCCTGCCGCGTCTGCGGCACCAAGATCAAGCGCATCGTCCAGGGCCAACGCTCGACCTTCTTTTGCCCGACATGCCAGAAGCGCTGATCGAAGACTTCGCCCCGCGCCTGATCGCCTGGCAGCGCCAGCACGGCCGCAGCAGCCTGCCGTGGCAGAACACGCGCGATCCGTACCGCGTGTGGCTGTCGGAAATCATGCTGCAGCAGACGCAGGTCAGCACGGTGCTCGGCTATTACGCGCGCTTTCTGGAACGCTTCCCGAGCGTTGTCGATCTGGCGAATGCGCACCTCGATGAAGTGCTCGCGATGTGGCAGGGCCTGGGTTACTACAGCCGCGCCCGCAATTTGCACCGCTGCGCCGAAGCCGTGCGCGATCTGCATGGCGGCGAGTTCCCGAAAACCGCGGCCGGATTGCAAGAGCTGCCCGGCATCGGCCGCTCGACCGCGGCGGCAATCGCCGCGTTCTGCTTCGGGCAGCGGGTGGCGATCCTGGACGGCAACGTCAAGCGCGTGCTCGGCCGCGTGCTGGCCTTCGAGGGCGACCTCTCCAGCAGCGCGCAGGAGAAAAAACTCTGGGTCCTCGCCGAAGAGTTGGTGCCCGCCAAGGGTGTCGAAAGTTACACCCAAGGCCTGATGGACCTCGGCGCCACCGTCTGCACGCCCAAGAACCCGGCTTGCGTGATCTGCCCGATGAACGACCTCTGCCGCGGGCGCGCTGAACCTTTGCGTTATCCCGTCAAGACGAAGAAGCTCAAGCGCGGCCACCGCGAGAACTGGTGGCTCTGGCTGGAGAAGGATGGCCGTGTGCTGCTGCAACAGCGCCCCGACAAGGGCGTGTGGGCTGGCTTGTGGAGCCTGCCGATGTTCGACGATGAGGCGAGCCTGCGCGCCGCCTGCGCCGACAGCAGCGGTGCGACTGGCGCCCCGATGGAAGCGATGCCGCGCATCGAACATGCGCTGACTCACTTCGATTGGGTACTTCACACCCGCCGTGTGCAGAATCCCGTTGCGGATGCGGGCCTGCCCGCAGGACAATGGGTGGCGCGCGAGGAGTTGGCGCGTTACGCACTGCCCGCCCCCCTCAAGAAGCTCATCGACCCATGAAGCCTGCCGTCAAGAACGCCGTCGAATCTGCCCTGGTTGCCGTTGTCGCAGCTGCTACCTTCCTGTGGTTCCTGATCGGCGCCACGAATGCGGAAGGCGATGATTCGCCCAAGGTCGTGCTGCTCGCCCTGGGCATGGCCGCATCCATCATCGCCCACGTGGTCTTCATGGTGCAGGCTGCACACCTCGACGGCCGCTCGCGCTGGCTGTGGGGCGTGCTGATGACGGTGACCTTTCCGATCGCCTCGACCTTCCTGATCGTGCAGCTCTACACGCGCGCTAATGGCCAGGAGCAGCAGGCTGCAAACTGAGTTCGCGGTGCCGCTTGAGCACCTGACCCTGCTGCGCGAACTGCTTCGATAGCGTCTCCACCATGTACACCGAGCGGTGCTGGCCGCCGGTGCAGCCGATGGCCACTGTGAGGTAGCTGCGCTGGTCGGCCGCAAAGCTCGGCACCCAGCGTTCGAGGAAGCCGGCGATCTGCTTCCGCATCTCGTCCACCTCGGGCTGCGCTTCGAGGAACTTCGCCACCGGGGCGTCGCGGCCGGTCAGCGGGCGCAGTTCGCGGTCGTAATACGGGTTGGGCAGCACGCGCACGTCGAAGACGAAGTCCGCATCGCTCGGCACGCCGTGCTTGAAGGCAAAGGACTCGAAGACCAGCGTCAGCTGGTTCGGCGCCACCATCACCAGCTCGCGCACCCAGGCGCGCAGCTGCGCGGGGCGCAGCAGGCTCGTGTCCAGCACCGTGCTCTGCTCGCGCAACTCGGCCAGCAGAGCGCGCTCGATGGCGATGGCGTCCAGCAGCGCGCGGTGCTTCTCGGCGTCGCTGGAGATCACGTCGGCGTCCTGGCGCAGCGGGTGAGGGCGGCGGGTTTCGGAGAAGCGGCGCATCAGCGCTTCGTCGTTGGCGTCGAGGAAGACCGAACGCACCGAAACGCCTTCGCCGCGCAGTTGCGTGAGCAGCGGCAGCAAGAGGGGCAGCGAGCCGGCGGAGCGCACGTCCACGGCCACGGCCAAGCGGCGGCGCACCTGGCGCTGGCGCTCCAGCCGCAGCAGATCGAGCAGCAGCTCGGACGGCAGGTTGTCCACGCAGGCAAAGCCCGCGTCTTCAAGGGCGTGCATGGCCACGGACTTGCCGGCGCCGGACATGCCGGTGACGAGGACGACGTCGCTTCGGTTCATTTGCTCTTGCTCACTCGGCTCAATTCCAGCATCTCCTGTGCGTGTGCGAGGCTGGTGGAAGACAGCCGCTCTCCACCCAGCATGCGCGCGATTTCGGCCACGCGCTGTTCGCCCGAAATCGGGCTCACGGTTGAAATGGTCACGCCGGCCACGGCCTCCTTCGCCACCAGCAGATGCTGGTCGGCGCAGGCGGCGACTTGGGGCAGGTGGGTGACGGCCAGCACCTGGCGTTCGCGGCCCAGCTGTTTCATCAGGCGGCCGACGGTCTCGGCCACCGCGCCGCCGACGCCCGCGTCGATCTCATCGAAGATCAGCGTGGCCACGCCCGAGGCGTCCTGCTGGCAGGTTGTCACCGCGATAGCCAGCGCGATACGCGAGAGTTCACCGCCCGAGGCGACCTTGGCCAGTAGCCGCGGCGTGCTGCCTGCGTGGCCGGCCACGAGGAATTCGGCGGACTCCAGGCCGAAACTCTGCGGCTCGGCTTGCGCGCTCAGTGCGACTTCAAAGACACCGCCAGCCATGCCGAGCTGCTGCATCGCCTGCGTGACTGCTGTGGCGAGCTTCGGCGCGCCGGTCTTGCGCAGTTTGCTGATCTTGGCGGCTTCCTGCGTGTACGCTTTGTGCGCAGCGGCGGTGGCGGCCTCGAGCGCGGCCAGATCGCTGGACGCATCGAGCGCCTTCAGTTCGTCCTGCCATTGCTTGAGCAGCGCCGGCAGCTCCGCCGGCTGGCGGCGGTAGCGGCGCGCCAGCGACAGCCACGCCGAGACGCGCTCATCCAGCTCCTGCATCCGGTCCGGGTCCAGCTCCGTGCCGTTCAAGTAACGGGTTAGCTCATGTGCAGCATCTTGAATCTGCGCCTGCGCGGCTCGCAGGGTCTCGACGGGCGATTGCAGCTCGGTGTCGAAATCGAGCACCTGCTCCAACTGATCGATCGCGCTGGCGAGCTGCGAGTCGCTGCTCTCCTCGGCTTCGGTCAGCACGGTGAGCGCGTTGCGCACGCCGTCGAGCAGCGCTTGCCCGTGCGAGAGGCGCTGGTGCTCGGCATTCAGCTCTTCCCATTCATCCGCAGCCGGCGCGAGCTTGGCCACTTCTGCGATCTGCCAGGCCAGGCGCTCGCGCTCGGTCTGGATCTGGTCGGCGTGGCTGCGGGCTTTCTCGAGCGCGTCCTGCGCGGCGCGCCAGTTCGCATAAGCCGCGGCGATGGGTTTTCCATCCACGCCGGCATAAGCGTCGAGCAGCGCGCGCACCGAGGCCGGCCGCGTCAGGCCTTGCCAGGCGTGCTGGCCGTGGATGTCGAGCAGATGATCGGCCGCCTCACGCAGTTGCGTGATCGTGGCGGCGCTGCCGTTGATCCAGGCGCGGCTCTTGCCCTGCGCGTCGATCACGCGGCGCATCAGCAGCGTTTCGCCGGGTTCGAAGCCCGCTTCGTCGAGCCATTGCGTCAGCGCGGGCGGCGTGTCGAACTCGGCCGTCACGTCAGCGCGACTCGCGCCTTCGCGCACCACGCCGGCATCGCCGCGGCTGCCCAGCGCCAGTTGCAGCGCGTCGATCAGGATGGACTTGCCGGCGCCGGTCTCGCCCGTGAGCGCGGCAAAGCCGGCGGCGAAATCGAGCTCCAGCTCGGGGACGATCACGAAGTCCCGAAGATTCAAACGGCGCAACATCAGGCTTCTTCCCCGCCGTACCAATGGAGTTTGCGGCGCAGCGTGGCGTAGTAGCTCCAGCCGCGCGGGTGCAGGAAACGCACGCTGTGGGCCGAGCGGCGCACGGTGATGCGGTCGCCGTGCAGGAGGCTGGCGAGGCTTTGCATGTCGAAATTCACGCTGGCGTCGCGGCCGGCGACGATCTCCAGGCTCACTTCCACATCCGGCAGCACGATGGGCCGGTTCGAGAGCGCGTGCGAGGCGATCGGCACCAGCAGCCAGCCGGCGATCGAAGGATGAAGAATCGGGCCGCCGGCGGACAGCGCATACGCCGTGGAGCCGGTCGGCGAGGAGACGATCACGCCGTCCGCCCGCATATTGGCCACGAACTCGTGGCCGGCCGACACGCGCAGCTCGACCATGCCCGAGGTGGCGCCGCGGCTCACGACCACGTCGTTCAGCGCGACGCCGTTGAAGATGCTTTCGCCGTCGCGCCAGACCGAGCCTTCGAGCATGGCGCGCGAATCGCTCTCGAAGTCGCCGGCCAGGATCGGCGCCAGCGCTTCGCGGAACTGCTCGATGGAAATGTCGGTGATGAATCCGAGCCGGCCCTTGTTGATGCCGACGACCGGCATGCCGAAGCGCGCGATCTCGCGTGCAAAGCCCAGCATCGTGCCGTCCCCGCCGACCACCACGGCCAGGTCGCAGCGCGCGCCCAGCTCTTCGATGTCGAAGGCGTCGAAGCGCGTGATGCCGGTGTTCAACGCCGTTTCGCGCTCCAGCGAAACGTCCAATCCCTGGTCGAGGATGAAGTCGGCAATGTCTTCGAGGATGGCGCGAATGCCCTGGGCCTGATGCTTGCCCACAATCGCAACGTGCCGGAAGGGTTTTTGCATGAAAGAATTACACCACAGCGCCCCTGGTGTTCCTCTGTAGTTCCGCTGGGGCGAGCGCTCCGTAAAATGGCCCCATCCATGCTCGACGAGCGATCCAAATCCCTGCTGAAAACCCTGGTCGAACGCTACATCGCGGACGGGCAGCCTGTCGGCTCGCGCACGTTGTCCAAGGCGTCGGGCCTGGAGCTGTCGCCGGCCACCATCCGCAACGTGATGGCGGATCTGGAGGAACTGGGCCTGATCGTCAGCCCGCACACCAGCGCCGGGCGCATCCCGACGGCGCGCGGCTACCGGCTCTTCGTCGACACGATGCTCACGGCCCAGCCGCACATCCTCTCGGCCGAAACGCGCCCGATCGAGCTGCAACCCGACCAGCCGCAGCGCGTGATCGCCAGCGCGGCGCAACTGCTGTCGAGCCTGTCCAACTTCGTCGGTGTGGTCACCGCGCCGCAAAAGCCCAGCGTGTTCCACCACATCGAGTTCATGCGGCTCGGCGAGCGGCGCGTGCTGGTGATCATGGTCTCGCCCGGCGGCGATGTGCAGAACCGCGTGATCTTCACCGCGCAGGACATGGGCCAGGCCGAACTTGCCGAGGCCGCCAACCGTCTGAACGCGCATTACGCCGGCATGTCGCTGGAGAACGTGCGCGAACGGCTCAAGACCGAAGTCGACCAGCTGCGCTCCGAAATCGCGGTGCTGATGAGCGCCGCCGTGCAGGTCGGCACCGAAGCGATGGTTGACGAACACGAGCGCGTGATCGTCTCTGGCGAACGCAACCTGCTGACTGTCCAGGACTTCAGCCACGACATGGGCAGCCTGCGCCGGCTGTTCGATCTGTTCGAGCAGAAGACGCAGCTCATGCGCCTGCTCGATGTGTCCAGCCGCGCCGAGGGCGTGCGCATCTTCATCGGCGGCGAGAGCCAGATCGTGCCTTACGAGGAACTCTCGGTCGTCAGCGCGCCCTACGAGGTCGACGGCCAGATCGTCGGCACGCTCGGCGTGATCGGGCCGACGCGGATGGCCTACGACCGGATGATCCAGATCGTGGACATCACGTCCCGGATGGTGAGTCAGGCGCTGTCACAAAAGTAGGGCAGAAGTAAGCGCTGGGCGCTAGAAACGCCCGCCTACAATCGCCGCCTTCCCTCGGGGGCCGTTAGCTCAGTTGGTTAGAGCAGAGGACTCATAATCCTTTGGTCGCTGGTTCAAGTCCAGCACGGCCTACCAATATTTTTCGTAGGCAACCGTCGAGGCCTGCATCGCCTCCAGCGATGACGCATGGCGCCTGAGCAATCTGCGCGGCGCGCTCCTACAAGAAATCACGCGCGAGAGCTCTTCAATGGATGCTTGGCTCTTCAAGGTGGCTTCCATGCAGATTCCGCGCAATGTTGTTGAAGAGGATGATCTCGGCTCGATCACCTGGGACGGATTCAACGAAGTCCGTCTGGTCAGCCGCAGCAATCTGGAGGGGCCCACGATTTACGCGGAGCCGAGCAGTCCTTCTGCTTCCAAAGCGAACGCTGTGGCCACCGAAAAGTCGCCCGAGAAATTGCTGCTGGTGATCGTCGAAGACCCGTACGACCCTGCCACGCAAGCGCGCGTCTCGAGCCTCCTCAGCCAGCACGGAACGAGCGATGGCTGGATTTAGCGTCGCGGCGACGCGTCAGGCAAAGCCAGAGGGATGGGAACGGACGAGCTCCATCCAGTTCCGCCCCTTGCGCTTGGAGGCGTAGAGCGCGTTGTCGGCCTGCTTGAGCCAGTGTGAGAGTTCCAGGTCCGGCCGATCGAAGAGGGTTGCGCCGATGCTCAAGGACACCGGCTCCGGCGTCGCGAACATCCCGCGCGCTTGCTCCGCGAACGCCTCGCGCAAGCCTTGACCCAGCGCCTGCACGGCGTCGCCGGCCCCAAGCAGAAGGATCACGAACTCGTCTCCACCGAGCCGCGCAGCAAGCGCACCGTGAGGCAGCGCGTTGCGGATCAGCTGGCTCAGGGTCATCAGCAGGCGGTCGCCCGCGTCGTGGCCGTGCAGGTCGTTGACCTGCTTGAAATGGTCGATGTCGATCAGCAGCAGCGCGCCGGGAGTGGCCGGCGAGGCGCGCTCCAACAGCGCCGGTGCGCGCAGATAGAGTGCGCGTCGATTGTCCAGGTCGGTGAGCGGATCTCGAGCGGCGATCTGGGCGATACGCTCCTCGCGGCGATGGCGCTCGGTGCCCGTCATGGACATCGCGAGCAGCATGATCGCCATGGCGCCTTCGACCAATGAGACCAGGATCACCGCGCCGCTGAAACTGGGCAGGTCAATCCAGGCATCCAGCGCCACGGTCGAAGCGGCCTTGGCCAGGTAGAACAGGCCGTGTGCCAACAGGACGACGCGCAGTTGTGCCGCACCCAGATTCAGGACGCCGCCGTGCGGACGCAGCAGCAGTGCTGCGCGCAGGGTGATCAAAGCGATCAGCAGGGATTGAATGCCCAACATGGCCTTGGACCACCACGGGCCGTCGGGCAGCAACAGCAAGGCCAGCCAGCCGACGACCAGCAGCCACCAGATGCCCGACAACCGGAACCGCGTGAAGCGGGCAACGCCAGCAAGGAACAGCCAGTGAGCGGCGATCAGCGTGCCGTTGGGGAACCAGATCCCGATCAGCACATGGCCGCTGGAGCGCAGCAGCGCGAGCACGCTGCCCGCCGCAATGATGGCGAAGCCCGCGCTCCACAGCAGCAGCGAGCGTTCGCGCACGCTGCTCCATTCAGTGGCCAGGTACAGAGCCGAAGCAGCGGCCATGGCCGTGGTGAGGACGAGCAGGGTGAATGGGTCGAGAAGCATGGGGATCGAAATACAGGCTGCGCACGGCTTCGCGGCCGGCCCGAATTATCTCGGCACGCGACAGTGCTGGAGTTCTGCTCAAAAAATGATCAACTGTTATTCGATATCGAGTTATTCACTCGAAAAATGGTTAGCAAGATGATTCATTCCCTGCAGCGCAGCCGAATCGGTCAGGTGGACACCCAAGGCCTTGAACGGAGACGGTGAGCGATGCATCCCTCGTTTGAATCATTCAACTCAAGTCGTGTGAGATCACTGATATGAAACTCAAGAACAAGGTCGCATTCATCACCGGAGGTACTTCCGGCATCGGGCTCGAGACCGCGAAGCTCTTTCAGGCCGAAGGGGCCCATGTGGTGCTGGTCGGCTCCAATGCGGAGCGGCTGGCTGCTGCCGGACGTGAACTCGGAGGAGAGGGGCTGCTGATTCGCGCGGACCTCCGCAAGGTCGCCGACATCGAGCGCGCCGTGCAGGAGGTGAAGGCGACCTTCGGTCGCATCGATGTGCTCTTCGCCAACGCCGGCGCAACGACGGTTGCCCCGCTGGAGGCGGTGACGGAAGCCTATGTCGCCGACAACCTCGCGCTGAACTTCACCGGCACCTTCTTCACGATCCAGAAGGTCGCGCCCGTGATGTCACAAGGCGGCAGCATCATCGTGACGACGTCGTTCCTCAATACGATCGGCTATGCCGGCCTGTCGATCCTGGCAGCGACCAAGGCCGCTGCGCGCTCCCTCGTCCGGACCCTGGGTGCGGAGCTGGCTCCGCGCGGCATCCGCGTGAACGCCGTCAGCCCTGGGGCGATCGCGACGCCCTTCTATAGCAAGATCGGCCTGCCGGATGACGTGCTGTCAGAGATTGCGGCCGGCATCACCCAGAAGGTTGGGCTGAAGCGTTTCGGCGAGGCGGCGGAGCTTGCAAAGACCGCGCTGTTCCTCGCCAGTGACGATTCTTCTTACACGACCGGCGCGGAACTGGTGGTCGACGGCGGTCTGACCCAGTTCTGAGGGCTGCGCTGAGATACTGAAAACCGAGGCCTTCCCCGGGTGCCGACCCGGAGGAGGCCAGATCCGATTGAAGGCATGAACAAGGAGAACCCAATGGGAACGACGATCCAATTCAAGCGCCCGGACGGCCAGAGCCTGCAAGGCTACCTCGCGGAGCCGGTGCAGCCGCAAGGCGCCCCAGCGGTGGTGGTGATTCAGGAATGGTGGGGCTTGAATGGGCAGATCCGCGGAGTGGCCGACCGCCTCGCCCAAGCTGGATTCATCGCGCTGGTGCCGGACCTCTACCGCGGCAAGAGCACCGTGGAAAAGGAAGAAGCGCACCACCTGATGGACGCACTGGACTTTGGTGCTGCTGCCGGCCAGGATGTGCGCGGCGCCGTTCAGTTCCTGAAGACGCGGAGCTCGAAGGTCGGCTGCGTGGGCTTCTGCATGGGCGGTGCACTCACGCTGCTGGCTTCCGCCAACGTGCCCGAACTGGACGCCGCCGTCACCTGGTACGGCTGCCCGCCCCTGGAGTACATCGACGCCGGCAAGATCAAGATCCCGCTTCAGGGCCATTGGGCCGACCAGGACCAGTTCTTCCCGCCGTCGCTGGTCGCCGGCCTGACCGAAAAGCTCAAGGGCGCGGGCGTGACGCACGACTTCCACCATTACCTCGCACACCATGCCTTCGGCAACGAGCAGGCGGTGGGCGAAGGGCGGATCGCAGAGACGCACTATGACCCCGTGTGGGCTCAACGGGCCTGGGACCGCACGCTGGCCTTCTTCGCCAAGCAGCTGGCCTGAGGGTTAGGCGTCCGTTCGAGGCGGCGAACTGCGTCCAAAGTCCGCCAAGGCCTCGCGCAGCTTCGGCGCGGCGAAGTCGATGAAGCGACGCAGCTTCATCGGCATCAAGTCTCGCGACAAGTGGATCAGGTGGACGGGCAACGGGTCGACCTCGAACTCCTGAAGGATCAGCTCGAGCTTGCCGGCGCGGACCGCATCGGCCACGTCATGCTCAAGCAGCATCGTCGCGCCCAAGCCGTCGATGGCGGCATCGGCCGCGGCGTCAGGCGACGTGACGAGCAGGCGAGGTGTGCCGGCAATCTTGAGCACCTCGTTCCCGGCCGGATGTCGAAAACGCCACTCCGACAGGAAGGGGCTGTTGAAGACGATGCGCGGGAATCCATCCAGATCCCAAGGGCTGCGCGGCGTTCCTCGCCTGCTCAGCAGTTCCGGGCTGGCTGCAACGACGACCCTGAGCATGCCCACCCGAGTCGCCACCAGGCTGCTGTCTTCCAGGCGCCCGATCCGGATCGCCACGTCCGCATGTGAATCGATGAGGTCGATGTTGCGATCGGATTGCAGGAGCTGGATGCGAATCTCCGGGAACAGCGTGAGGAATTGGTTGATCACCGGCAGCACGCGCAGCCGCGCGACCTGCACGGGCGTGGTCACGACCAGCTCACCGCGCGGATTCTGGAACTCACCCGCGGCGCGGCGCTGCTGCTCGTCGACCTGCTCGAGTATTCGCCTGGCCGAGTCGACGTAGTCGGTTCCCGCATCCGTCAGGGAGAGCTTGCGAGTCGTGCGAACGAGCAGCTTGGTGCCGACAAAGGCCTCAAGATCATTGACGTTGCGTGTGAGGGTGGCGACGGGGATTCGCAGCTTCCTGGCGGCAGCCGAAAGGCTTCCTTCTTCCACGGAAGCGACCAGCATCGCCATCGCATCCAGTCGATCCAATTGAGTCTTCCCCCTGCGCCACAACACGGACCCGCCGTGCTGCGCGCACGGGCCAAGCGCACAACGTTACCCCACATTCCGGCAGGTGCGTTGCCCATGACTTCCACTTGCGAGTTCATGGCCGCGGTCTTGCCGGATTTACAGTCATGAGGCGTGACTCATAATCCTTGACCGCTGGCTCATTGCCGGCACGACCCACTCCTCCATCGTCCGAAGCGCGAGCCTTTGAACGTCGTGGCGCACATTCCAAGAACAATCAGCTGCTGCGTTGCCTTGCTGTTGGCGATGGCAGCGGGTCAAGCCGCGCCCAACGCGCAGGCCTCTGCACCGAAGATGACGGTGGAGGCCGGCTTCGTCACCTTCCCCTCCTCGGGCGTGGCCGATGACCGGCGCAGCCAGTACTACATCAGTCTTTTGCAGCTGGCGCTGGACAAGGCCGACACCGGCCTGCTCACGAAAGAGTCGAACACGCCGAGCGTGAACCTGCGAACCTTCGAGCGAATGGCCACGGGCAACGGCATCGACGTGGTGTGGGCGCCGACGACGAACCAGCTCGAGCGCGACTACCTGCCGGTCCGCGTGCCGCTGGACAAGGGCGTGCTCGGCTGGCGGATCTTCCTGGTCAACAAGGCAGACCGCGACAAGTTCGCCGCCGTGAAGACGCTGGACGACCTGCGCAAGCTCTCGGCGGGCCAGGCCGGCGAGTGGGTGGACACGCAGATCCTGCGTTTCAACGGCCTGAAGGTGGTGGAGTCGACGCTCTACGAGAACCTCTTCCGCATGCTGGCGGGCAAGCGCTTCGACTACTTCCCGCGCGGCATCGCCGAGATCGCAGGGGAGGCGGCGAACTACGAGAACCTGGGGCTGGTGGTCGAGCCGCATCTGGCGCTGCACTACCCGTTCTGCACCTACTTCTTCGTGTCGCGCAGCAACCCGGCGCTGGCCACGCAGATCGAGACAGGGCTGCGTCGCGCGCAGAAAGACGGTTCGATGGAGGCGCTCTTTCAGCAATACAACGGCATCACGATCGCCGCGGCGAAGCTGAACGAGCGGCGGGTGTTCGAGCTGGAGAACCCGACGGTGCCGCCGCATGACACGCCGGCGCAGATGGAGTGCCGGGCGGCGTCACTCGCCATCCGATCGCACTAGGCGATCTGCGCAGTTCAGGCCTCGGTGGTGCCGCTGCGGGGTTGACCGCAGCGAACGAGCGCCTCGAAATCCACGACCTCGATGCGGCCGTACAGCAGCTTGATCGCGCCTTCGTCCACGAGCGCGTTCAGTTCCTTGTTGAGCGTGGGCCGGCTCACGCCGAGCAGCATCGCCAGCACCTCTTGCGAGGTGCGCAGGCTGCGGTGGCCGTCCTGGGTCTGGCTCAGGTCGCCGCGCGAGAGCATCACGAGCCGGCGCGCGAGACGTTCGCGCACCGGGTACAGCGCCCAATCGCTCATCAGCTCATACAGCAGCCGCTGGCGCATCGACAACTGCCGGGCCACGGCGCCGGCGAAGCTGGCGCGTTGCATCAGCGTGTGGAAATGGTGCTGGCTCACGGCCAGCATCTCGGTGTCCTGCACGGCGATCACGGAGTGGAAACGCGGGCTCGGGTCGAGCAGCGCCACCTCGCCGAACCAGTTGCCGGGTTCGATGATGGAGAGGATGGTCTCCTTGCCGCTCGGGTCCAGCACGGAGGCCTTGAGCATGCCGCTGACCACGCCGAAGAAGGCGTGCTGCGGGCGGGAGTCGACGGCCTCGCCTTGCTCGAAGGCCATGTCGCCAGGGGAGAGGCGCAGCAGCGTGCCCTCGGAGAGCAGGGAGCCGGCGTCAGCGGCGGGCAGGCTGGAGAACCAGGGGTTGGATTCGAAGATCTTCATGTTGTCGTGTCCGGCCTTGTTGTTGGCAACGGCCGCCCCTATTGTCTCGTGTCGCCTCGGTCCTGCTGGAACTCATGGGGCTGAAGCACAATCGCCGCCATGGAACTTGGACCCCAGATCCCCTTCGCAACCGGTTCGCGCTCGCCCGATCCGGCCTTCCAGATTCTCGATCCGCGCGGCGCGGAGCTGCGGCTTTATTCCGCCAAGATCGAGCAGTTGTTCACCGGCTGCCAGTGGGCGGAAGGCCCGGTCTGGTTCGCGGACCAGCGCAGCTTGATCTGGTCGGACATCCCGATGAACCGCATGCTGCGCTGGGATGAGACGACCGGCCGCGTCGGCGTGTTCCGTTCACCGTCCAATCACAGCAACGGCCTGGCGCGCGATGCGCAAGGGCGTCTGCTGAGCTGCGAACACCTGACCCGCCGCGTGACGCGCACCGAGTACGACGGCCGCATCACCGTCCTTGCCGACGGCTTCGATGGCAAGCGGCTCAACTCACCGAACGACATCACGACCGACCGCGCCGGCAACGTCTGGTTCAGCGATCCGGCCTTCGGCATCGGCGGCTGGTGGGAAGGTGAGCCGGCGCAGGCCGAGCTGCCGCATGGCGTCTATCGCGTGGATGCGGCGAGCGGCAAGCTGGAGATGATGATCGAGGACCTGCAAGGCTCGAACGGTCTGGCGTTCAGCCCGGACGGCAAGGTGCTCTATGTGATCGAGAGCCGCGCTAAGCCGCATCGGCTGATCTGGGCGTGGGATTACGACGGCGGCCAGTTGTCGAACCGTCGCCTGGTCGTCGATGCCCAGGGCGCAGGTGCGCTCGACGGCATGGCCATGGACGAACACGGCAACCTCTGGTGTGGTTTCGGCTCCGGCAGCCCCGAGTGGATCGAAGGCCTGGACGGCGTCCGCGTGTTCGCGCCCGACGGCACGCCGCTGGCGCACATCCATCTGCCCGAGCGCTGCGCCAACCTCTGCTTCGGCGGCGCGCGCAACAACCGGCTGTTCATGGCCAGCACGCATTCGCTGTATGCGCTGTACGTGAACGTCAGGGGCGACCGATGAGCGGCGCGCCTCAAGTGAGCCGGCGAGAGTTCGGCCGGCTGGCGGATGGCCGCGTCGTGCATGAATATCTGCTAGACAACGGCAACGGTTTGCGCCTCGCCGCGTTGGACTACGGCGGCATCGTCACCAGCATCTGGGCCCCCGATCGTGACGGCCAAAGCGCCAACATCGCGCTCGGCTTCGACAACCTGACCGACTACCTGCACCGCAACCAGAGCTTCGGCGTGATCGCTGGCCGCTATGCGAATCGCATCGCCGGCGCGCGTTTCAAGATCGACGGCGAGGAATTCCGCGTCGATCCCAACGAGACCAGCGGCAACTGCCTGCACGGCGGGAGCGCGGGCTTCGGCGCGCAGATGTGGGAAGGCGTGATGCACGAGGCCGATGCGCAAGGCAACGTCAGCCTGGAACTGCACCGTAAGAGTCCCGATGGCGAGATGGGCTTCCCTGGCGAGCTGGACGTGACCGTGCGCTACACGCTGACGCCCGATCAGAGCTGGCGCGTCGAGTACGAAGCGCGCACGACCAAGCCCACGCTCTGCAACCTCACCTCACACGCCTACTTCAACCTCGCCGGCCACGGCAGCGCGCTCGACCACGAGCTGACACTGCCCGCCAGCCGCTACACCGAGGTGGACGACACCGGCATCCCGATTGAGAACCGCAACGTGGCCGGCACGCGTCACGACTTCCGCACGCCTCAGCGCGTGCGCGACGCGACGCTCGATCACAACTGGCTGCTGGACAAGGGCGATGCGAACAGCGAAGGCCTGCACTTCGCCGCGCGCCTGGCAGACGCCGGCAGCGGCCGCATGATGGAGATGTTCACCACCGAGCCCTGCATCCAGTTCTACGCCGGCAAATGGCTGAACGGCTCGCTGCGCGGCCACGGCGGGGAGTTCTACGCCCAAGGCGGCGGCCTCTGCCTGGAAACCCAGCACGCGCCCGATTCACCGAACCGCGAAGGCGCGGACTGGCCGTCAACGGTGCTGCGCCCGGGCGAGATCTATCGCTCGACGACCGTGCATGTGTTCAGCGTCAAGCGCTGATCAAAGGGGCTAAAGCAGCGTGCCACCCACCGCCTGCCGTCCGGCGGCGGCGATCGCGTAGCGCACGTGCACGTGGTGCTCGGGCTTGCCCGTCATGGCCGCCACGAGGGCAGTGAGGGCGCGCACCTCGGATTCGAGGGCGACGCCTTGCGGCGGTTCACGGTGCAGGATGCTCACGAAGACCGGCAGTTGGTCGGCCGGCGGGCCGTTCACGGCGTAGTGCTGCGGGTCCTGAGGGTGCAATCGCACCAGGGTCTTGCCCGGCGGAGACGCCAGAGCCTGACCGACGGCGTCGGCCAGGCGTTGCGCCAGCCCCGGCGCCGGGGCTTCGTAGAGCTCGACGTCGAGGAGGGGCATGATCAGCCGCGGCGGTCGTCGCGCGGGGGCGGCGGCGCCGAAGGCGCGTGGCGCACGACGGTGCGGCCGGCCGAAGTCACCAGGATCACCGGGTCGCCGACGTTGAGCGGCGGCTCGGAGCCGATGCCCTGGACGATCTGGCGGCGTTCGCCGTTGCGCAGCTGGACGATCACTTCGACGCCGTTTTCCTTCGTGGCGTTGCGCTCGACCGCGTTGCCGATCACCGCGCCGGCCACGGCACCGATCACGCTGGCCACGGCACCGTCGCGGTAGCCACCGACATTGCTGCCGGCCACAGCGCCGAGCACGCCGCCGGCCATCGCGCCGCCGCCGCTTTGCGAGCCGTCGATCTGGACGGGGCGCACGGACAGCACGGTCGCGTCCAGCACCGTGGACATGCGCTGGGCCTGGTAGGGATGGACGACGTCCGGGTTGGCGGTCACGCAGCCGGAAAGGCCGGCGACCAGGGCCGTCGTCAACAGAGCGAGGGCAGAAAGCTTCTTCATGTGAGTTCCTCGTGCAAGGAGATTGGGCAGACCGCTGCCCAACGCTTCCCATATTGCCAGGGTTTACCCCGGCAACAGGACTTTACCGCCCGGATCGGGGGCAGGGCTTTGTTACCGCTTAAAGACGGAGGCGTCAGCCGTGCAGTCTGCTCGATCGGGGGACGCTGGCGAGCAGGAACTCCATCTGGTCGGCCAGGATGCGGCGGCCGCGCAGGATCATGTCCTCATGCAGGCTGGGGACGTAGGGCAGGTAGAGCAGCGTCATGTTCGCCTCTTCGGGCAGGCGGTTGCCCTTGCGGCCGTTGCAGCCGCGGCAGGCGGTGATGCAGTTCATCCAGCTGTCGTAGCCGCCGCGGGACGTCGGGATGATGTGTTCTCGCGTCAGATCGTCGCCGTCGGTCTTGTGGCCGCAATACGCGCAGACATGCCGGTCGCGGACGAAAAGCTTGGGGTTCGAGAGAGCCGGCGCCTGGCGCCACGCACGTGTGGGCACGGCGCCACGCACGGCAATGATGGGATGCACCTCGATGCGCGATTGCAGCCCGGAGACGCGCTGCAGCCCGCCGCGCATCACGTGGCAGGGATCGCCCAGGGTCCAGGCGACGCCGTCGCTGGCGTAGATCACGGCGGCTTCCTTGGTCGTGATCCAGGCTTGCGGCCGGCCGGAGACATCAAGTTGAAGCACGTCCACAGCACAAACCTCCAAGGCTGAGACTACCCCAATAGTGCGCACTGACTCAAGCGGGGCGCGGTGGTTGACGGCCCAGACGGCCTATTGACCGACGTCATCAAGACGTCACGCGCCAGCCTTGTCGGCGGGCTACAACGGTGGCGCCGTCCCCAGGGCGACGCAGGCGCGCCGAGGAGAGGAGACGGAAACAGGGCTTGGCATCCGCAAAAAAAATTGCAAAATAGCACGATCGTTCGTTTTATGATGCTAGTCATCGCTAGGGCGACCGGTTCACCGCCGCCCTGGCATGTCTCGACTCCGAGGTCCTCTTTGTCCACCTTGTCCCGCACCCCTGTTGCAGCCAAGCCCCGCGCCAAGTCGGCGCGCAGCGTGCGCTCGTTGCAAAAGGGCCAGCAGACGCGCGCCGTGATCCTCGATGCGGCGTTGGGCCTGGCCTCGCACATGGGGCTGGAAGGCCTGTCCATCGGCGCGCTGGCCGACGTCACGCAGATGAGCAAGTCCGGGGTGTTCGCCCACTTCGGCTCGCGTGAGGAACTCCAGATCGCCGTGGTGACCGAATACCACGCCAAGTTCGAGGAAGAAGTCTTCTTCACCGCCATCCGCGAGGAACGCGGCCTGCCGCGCCTGAAGGCGCTGTTCGCCAACTGGGTGCGCCGCGTCTCGGTGGAAGTGGATTCGGGCTGCATCTACATCAGCGGCGCCGTCGAGTTCGACGACCGCCCGGGCCCCGTGCGAGACGCGCTGGTCGGCATGGTCCATGCCTGGCACGCGGCGCTGACGCGCGCGATCCAGCTGGCCCAGGAGGTCGGTCATCTGCGCGCCGATGCCGACGCGGAGCAGATCCTGTTCGAGATGCACGGCCTCATCCTCTCGCTCCATCACGATGCGCGCTTCATGCGCCGCCCCGGCGCCGTCGAGCGCGCCGGCGTGGGCTTCCAGCGCATCATCCGTTTCTATGCCACCGAGACCGGGCTGAAGGTCCTCGGGCGTTCGTAATTTCTCAGCCACAAAAATCATCTACACCAGGAGTCCATCCATGCCGCAATACAACCCGCCCCTGCGCGACATGCAATTCGTGATGCACGAGGTGCTGAACGTCACCGATGAACTCAAGATGCTGCCGGCCCACGCCGACGTGGACGCCGACACGATCAACGCCGTGATCGAAGAAGCCGGCAAGTTCTGCGCCGAAGTGATCTTCCCGCTGAACCTCTCGGGCGACGCCGAAGGCTGCAAGCTGGACAAGACCACGCACGAAGTGACGCCGCCGAAGGGCTTCAAGGAAGCCTACGCGCAGTTCGTCGAAGGCGGCTGGCCCGCACTCGGCTGCGATCCTGAATACGGCGGCCAGGGCCTGCCGGTCGTGATCAACCAGGCCGTCTACGAGATGATGAACTCGGCCAACCAGGCCTGGACGATGTACCCGGGCCTGTCGCACGGCGCGTACGAAGCCCTGCACGCCCACGGCACGGACGAGCAGAAGAAGACCTACCTGCCCAAGCTGACCAGCGGCGAGTGGACCGGCACCATGTGCCTGACCGAACCGCACTGCGGCACCGACCTGGGCCTGCTGCGCTCCAAGGCCGAGCCCCAGGCCGATGGCACCTACAAGATCACCGGCCAGAAGATCTTCATCTCGGCCGGCGAGCACGACCTGGTCGAGAACATCCTGCACCTGGTGCTGGCCCGTCTGCCGGGCGCGCCCGAAGGTTCCAAGGGCATCTCGCTGTTCCTGGTGCCGAAGTTCCACGTCAACGCCGACGGCTCGCTGGGCGAGCGCAACCCGGTGTTCTGCACGGGCCTGGAACACAAGATGGGCATCCACGGCAATTCCACCTGCCAGATGAACCTGGACGGCGCCGTGGGCACGCTCGTGGGCCAGCCGAACAAGGGTCTGGCCGCGATGTTCGTGATGATGAACGCCGCCCGTCTGGGCGTCGGCAACCAGGGCCTTGGCCTGACCGAAGTGGCGTACCAGAACGCCGTGGCCTACGCCAAGGACCGCATCCAGATGCGCGCGCTCTCCGGCCCGAAGGCGCTGGACAAGCCGGCCGACCCGATCATCGTGCACCCCGACGTGCGCAAGATGCTGCTGACCGCACGTGCCTACGCCGAAGGTGGCCGTGCACTGACGACCTACGTCTCGCTGCAGCTCGACAAGGCGCTGTCGTCGGACGATGAAGACGAAAAGAAGGCTGCTGATGCCGAAGTCGCACTGCTGACGCCGATCATCAAGGCCTTCATCACGGACAACGCCTGGATCGCCACCTCGCACTGCATGCAGGTCTTCGGCGGCCACGGCTACATCCACGAGCACGGCATGGAGCAGTACGTGCGCGACGCCCGCATCAACATGATCTACGAAGGCACGAACACCGTGCAGTCGCTGGACCTGCTGGGCCGCAAGATCCTCTCCAACAACGGCGCCACGCTCAAGGCCTTCGGCAAGAAGATCGCGGCCTTCGTCGAGGAAGAGGGCACGAACGAAGCCATGCAGGAGTTCATCAACCCGCTGGCCGACATCGGCGACAAGGTCACCAAGCTGACGACCGAGATCGGCATGAAGGCCTTCCAGAACCCTGATGAAGTCGGTGCCGCCGCCGTGGACTATCTGCGCGTCGCCGGCCACATGATCTACGCTTACTTCTTCGCTCGCATGGCCAAGGTCGCGCTGGAGAAGAAGGACTCGGGCGACACGTTCTACACCGCCAAGCTGTCCACCGCGCGCTTCTACTTCGCCAAGCTGCTGCCGGAAACCGCCTCGCTGATCCGCACCGCGCGCGCCGGTCTGCCTTCGCTGATGGAAATGGACGAAGCGCTGTTCTGATTCTTCCCTCTCTTCCCGCTCTGAGCAGTACAAACAGGAGACAAAGCATGCAGAAGAAGACGTGGATCGCGCTGGCCCTCTTGGCGGCCAGCGCCTTCGCCCAGGCGCAGACCTCGCCGGTGGGCCTGTGGAAGACCATCGACGACGATGGCAAGACCGAGAAGTCGCTGGTGCGCATCTCCGAAAGCAACGGCGTGTTCACCGGCTCGATCGAGAAGGTGTTCGACGCGTCCAAGCAGACGGCCGTCTGCGACAAGTGCGAAGACGACCGCAAGAACAAGCCCCTGGTCGGCCTGCAGATCATCCGAGGCGTCAAGCAGGACGCCGACGACAAGACCCTGTGGACCGGCGGCCAGGTGCTGGACCCCGAGAACGGCAAGACCTACAAGACGCGCCTCAAGCCCATCGAAGGCGGCAAGAAGCTGGAGATGCGCGGCTACATCGGTTTCTTCTACCGGACCCAGGTGTGGGTCCGGGCCGAGTGAATTGCACCGAATAACGAGTTATTCAAAGGACTACTGAAATGAGTCGATTCCAAGTTCGCAAAGTCGCCGTCCTCGGCGCCGGCGTGATGGGCGCGCAGATCGCTGCCCACCTCGTCAACGTCAAGGTTCCGGTCGTGCTGTTCGACCTTCCCGCCAAGGAAGGCCCGAAGAACGGCATCGTGACCAAGGCCGTCGAAGGCCTGAAGAAGTTGAAGCCCGCGCCGCTGGGCGTGGCCGAGAACGCGGGTCTGATCCAGCAGGCCAACTACGAAGAGCACCTCGAGCTGCTCAAGGACTGCGACCTCATCATCGAGGCCATCGCCGAGCGCATGGACTGGAAGCTGGATCTGTACACCAAGATCGCTCCGTTCGTGGCGCCGCACGCCATCGTGGCGTCCAACACCTCGGGCCTGTCGATCACGAAGCTGTCGGAAGTTCTCCCCGAGAACATCAAGCCGCGCTTCTGCGGCATTCACTTCTTCAACCCGCCGCGCTACATGTACCTGGTGGAGTTGATCAACACGCCGACCACGCAGCCGGAAGTGCTGGACCAGCTGGAAGGCTTCGTCACCAGCGCCGTCGGCAAGGGCGTCGTTCGCGCGCACGACACGCCCAACTTCGTCGCCAACCGCGTCGGCATCGCCGGCATGATGGCCACGATGATCGAAGCCGAGAAGTTCGGCCTGTCTGTTGACGTCGTCGACGACCTGACCGGCAAGAAGCTCGGCCGCGCATCGAGCGGCACCTTCCGCACCGCAGACGTCGTCGGCCTTGACACCATGGCCCACGTCGTCAAGACGATGCAGGACAACCTCAAGGACGACCCTTTCTACTCGACCTACGCCACGCCCAAGGTGCTGGCCGGCCTGATCGAGAAGGGCGCGCTGGGCCAGAAGACCGGCGCCGGCTTCTACAAGAAGAACGGCAAGGAAATCCAGCGTCTGGACTTCTCCACCGGTGAGTACGTGGCCAGCGGCGGCAAGGCCGATGAGATCGTCGGCCGCATGCTGAAGAAGGCCCCGGCCGACCGCATCAAGCTGCTGCGCGAATCGAGCAACCCGCAGGCCCAGTTCCTGTGGTCCATCCTGCGTGACAGCTTCCACTACGTGGCTGTGCATCTCGACACCGTGGCCGACACCGCCCGCGAGATCGACTTCGCCATGCGCTGGGGCTTCGGTTCGCAGCAGGGGCCGTTCGAGCTGTGGCAAGCGGCCGGGTGGAAGCAGGTCGCCGAGTGGATCTCGGCCGACATCGCAGAAGGCAAGACGCTCTCCAGCGCCCCGCTGCCCAAGTGGGTCACGGAAGGCCCGGTCGCCGAAGCCGGTGGCGTGCACACGCCGCAAGGCTCGTGGAGCGCTGCGGAAGGCAAGTTCAAGCCGCGCCACAAGCTGCCGGTGTACGAGCGCCAGCCGTTCGGCGAATCGCTGTTCGGCGAAGGCGCTGCCGAGCCGCTGAAGTCCGGCACGGAAGAGTTCAAGAACGAAGAGATCCGCGTCTGGAGCCTGGACGGCGAAGTGCTGATCGCCTCGATCACCGCCAAGCTGCATCTGATCAGCCCCGCCGTGACCGAAGGTCTGAACAAGGCCATCGACATCGCCGAGGCGAAGTACAAGGGTCTCGTGCTCTGGTCGCCGGACGACGTGTTCTCGGCCGGCGCCAACCTCGAAGCGCTGATGCCCGTCTTCATGAAGTCGGGCTCCAAGGGCATCGCCCCTGAAGTGCTGAAGCTGCAGACGCTGATGCTGCGCCTGCGTTACTCCAACGTGCCCGTCGTCGCCGCGATGCGCGGCCTGGCGCTGGGCGGTGGCTGCGAGCTGTCGGTCTACTGCGACCGCCGCGTCTCGCACATGGAGTGCTACACCGGTCTCGTGGAAGTCGGCGTGGGGCTGCTGCCCGCGGGTGGCGGCCTGACCTACATCGCCCGCCGCGCTTCGGAAATGGCGGCCGCCGGCAACGCCAACGCCGACGTGTTCGCCTTCCTGAAGGATGGCTTCACCTCGGCCGCCACGGCCAAGGTCGGCACCTCGGCGCTGGAGAACCGCAAGAACGGCTTCCTGCTCGACAGCGACATCGTCGTGGCGAACAAGGACGAGCTGCTCTTCGTCGCCTCGGCGCAAGCCAAGGCCATGGCCGACTCCGGCTACCGTCCGCCGCACCGCGCGCAGATCAGCGTGGCCGGCCGTTCGGGCATCGCCACCGTCAAGAACCAGCTGGTCAACATGCGTGACGGCGGCTTCATCAGCGCCTACGACTTCCACATCGCCGCTCTGATCGCCGACGTGGTCTGCGGCAGCGAAGTCGAAGCCGGCTCGGTCGTGAACGAGGAATACCTGATGTCGCTGGAGCGCAAGCACTTCTGCAACCTGCTCGACCAGCCGAAGACGCAAGAGCGAATCATGGGCATGCTGCAGACCGGCAAGCCGGTGCGCAACTGATCAAGCGGCGAAGCCAAGGAACCAACATGAGCAAGCAAGTTCAAGAAGCCTACATCTGCGCCGCCACCCGCCTGCCCATCGGCAAGTCGGGCCGCGGTTACTACAAGAACACGCGTCCTGAAGAGATGCTGATGCGCGCCATCCAGGCCGCCATGGCCCAGGTGCCTGGCCTGGACCCGAAGGCCATCGAAGACGCCATCGTCGGCTGCTCCTTCCCCGAAGGCGAGCAGGGCATGAACATCGCCCGCGTGGCGGCGGTGCTCTCGGGCCTGCCGAACACGGTCGGCGGCGTGACGATCAACCGCTACTGCGCGTCGGGCATCACCGCCCTGGCCATGGCGGCCGACCGCATCCGCGTGGGCGAAGCCGACGTGATGCTGGCCGGTGGCGTCGAATCGATGAGCATGGTGCCGATGGGTGGCAACAAGCCGTCGATGCCGCCCGCTATCTTCGAGCGCGACGAAAACGTGGGCCTGGCCTACGGCATGGGCCTGACGGCCGAGAAGGTTGCCGACCAGTGGAAGGTCTCGCGTGAAGCGCAGGACGCGTTCGCCTACGAGTCGCACCAGCGTGCGCTCAAGGCCATCGCGGCCGGCCACTTCAAGGACGAGATCACGCCCTTCGAAGTGATCACGCGTTCGCCGAATCTGGTGGACGGCTCGATCATCACGAAGAAGCGCATCGTCGACATCGACGAAGGCCCGCGCGCCGATACCTCGATCGAAGGCCTGGCCAAGCTGCGCCCCGTGTTCGCCGCCAAGGGCAGCGTGACGGCCGGCAACAGTTCGCAGACGTCTGACGGCGCCGGCGCCCTGATCGTGGCTTCGGAAGCCGCCGTCAAGCGCTTCGGCCTGACGCCGCTGGCCCGCTTCGTCTCCTTCGCCGTGCGCGGCGTGCCGCCCGAGATCATGGGCATCGGCCCGATCGAGGCGATCCCCGTGGCCCTCAAGGCCGCTGGCATCAGCGCGCAGGACCTGGACTGGGTCGAGCTGAACGAAGCCTTCGCCGCCCAATCGCTGGCCGTGCTGAACGACCTCGACAGCAAGGGCATCGTGCTCGACCGCTCCAAGGTCAACCCGAACGGCGGCGCGATTGCTCTCGGCCACCCGCTGGGCGCCACGGGCGCGATCCGTGCGGCCTCGGTCATCCACGGCCTGCGCCGCACCGGCGGCAAGTACGGCATGGTGACGATGTGCGTCGGCGCCGGCCAAGGCGCCGCCGGTATCATCGAACGCCTGTAAGCCAGGACAAACGACGCGGCCTGATCTCTTGTTCAGGCCGCGTTTTTCATTGGAGCCTTCCATGAGCATCAAGACCCACACGCTGAACGGCGTTGCGACGATCGAAATCGCCCGCCCCGAGAAAAAGAACGCCATCACCGCGGACATGTACACGGCCATGGCCGACGCGCTGCACGCCGCGAATGAAGACGACTCCGTGCGCTCCGTGCTGATCCATGGCCAGCCCGGCATGTTCACCTCGGGCAACGATCTCGAAGACTTCATGGCCCGCCCGCCGCGCGGCGATGACGCGCCGGTGTTCCAGTTCATGCGCGCGCTGCTCGCCTGCGAAAAGCCCGTGGTCGCCGCCGTTACCGGTCCCGCCATCGGCATCGGCACCACGATGCTGCTGCACTGCGACCTGGTCTACGTGGCCGACGACGCGCGCCTGGCCATGCCTTTCGTGAGCCTGGGCCTGGTGCCCGAGTTCGGTTCGAGCCTCGCCGTGCCGCGCCTGATCGGCCAGCGCAAGGCCGCCGAGCTGCTGATGCTGGGCCAGCCCTTCACGGGTGAGCAGGCTGTGGAATTCGGCATCGCCAACTCGGTGCTGCCGTCGGGCGAAGTGGTGAACCACGCGCGCCGCTTGGCCGAGCGCTTCAACGGCCTGGCGCCGAGCGCCGTGCGCGAGACCAAGCGCCTGATGCGCACGCCGGATGCCGCGCAGATGCTCGAAGTGATCAAGACCGAAGCCGAGATCTTCGGCAACAAGTTGCGCTCGCCCGAAGCGCAGGAGGCCTTCCAGGCCTTCTTCCAGAAGCGTCAGCCGGACTTCTCGAAGTTCAGCTGATCAACAAGCAAACAGGGGCCGCGAGGCCCCTGTTGCTTCCTGCCGTCGCTGTTCCTCAGGCCTTCGGAATCTCTCTCGGCTTGCCTTGGTCGTCGATGGCGACGAACGTGAGGTTCGCTTCCGTCACCTTGACGTGCTGCGGATTCGCCGGATTGCGCTCGGCCTCCACGTCCACATGCACGGTCACCGAGGTGCGGCCGATGCGCACGACCGTGGCGTAGAAGCTCAGCAGGTCGCCGACCGACACCGGCTGCTTGAAGACGAATTCGTTGACCGCCACGGTGGTCACGCGGCCGCGGGAGATGCGGATCGGCAGCACGGAGGCGGCCAGGTCGACCTGGGCCATGATCCAGCCGCCGAAGATGTCGCCGTTGGCGTTGGCGTCGGAGGGCATGGGGATGACTCGCATCACCAATTGGCGCTCGGCCGCGTCGAGAGGGGTCTTGTCGGTCATGATGTGGGGCTGGCGATTTCTGATTTTTCGGAGATTGCCCCGATTGTCTAACGCCCTGTTCACATGCGCTCGCGTTCCGCTGCAATTCCTCAAACTCCGCAAGCCCCCAATGCGCCTGCAGGTCCTCGCAAGGACTGGCCGACGATCCGTCGCCTGCTCGGCTACCTCTGGGACTACCGCTGGCGCGTCGGCTTGGCGCTCAGCTTCATGCTCGGCGCGCGGCTCGCCAACGTGGGCGTGCCGGTGCTGCTGAAGCACCTGATCGATTCGCTCGACATCAAGTCCGGCTCGGCGCAAAGCATCCTCGTGGTGCCGGTCGGGCTGCTGGTCGCCTACGGCTTGCTGCGCCTATCGACCTCGCTATTCTCTGAAGCGCGCGAGCTGATCTTCGCGAAGGCGACCGAAGGCACGGCGCGCGCGATCTCGTTGCAAGTGTTCCGCCACCTGCACGATCTCTCGCTGCGCTTCCACCTGGAGCGCCAGACCGGCGGCATGACGCGCGACATCGAGCGCGGCACACGCGCCGTCAATTCGCTGATCAGCTACTCGCTCTACAACATCATCCCGACGCTGATCGAGGTGGCGCTGGTGCTGGGCCTGCTGGCGTGGAAGTTCGACGCCATGTTCGCGCTGATCACGGGCGGCGCGCTGATTGTGTACATCGCGTTCACCGTCACGGTGACCGAATGGCGCACGCAGTACCGGCGCAAGCTCAACGAGCTGGATTCGGTGGCGCACAGCAAGGCGATCGATTCGCTCCTGAACTACGAGACGGTCAAGTACTTCAACAACGAGGACTTCGAGGCGCGCCGCTATGACGAAAGCCTGGAGAAGCTGCGCCGCGCGCAGGTCAAGTCGCAGCAGACGCTCTCCATGCTCAACAGCGGGCAGCAGCTGATCATCGCGGCGGCGCTGGTGGCGATGCTCTGGCGCGCCACGCAGGGCGTGGTCGAAGGTCACATCAGCCTGGGCGACCTGGTGATGATCAACGCCTTCATGATCCAGCTGTACATCCCGCTGAACTTCCTCGGCGTGATCTACCGCGAGATCAAGCAGGGCCTGACCGACCTGGACAAGATGTTCGTGCTGCTGGAGCGCGAGCGGGAAGTGGCCGATGTGCCGGGCGCGCGCGATCTGGTGGTGGCCGGCGCGGCGGTGCGCTTCGAGGATGTGCGCTTTGCCTATGACCCGGAGCGGCCGATCCTGCATGGCGTGAGCTTCGAGATTCCGGCGGGCAAGAAGGTCGCCGTGGTCGGCCCGAGCGGTTCGGGCAAGAGCACGCTGGCGCGACTGCTCTACCGCTTCTATGACGTGGACAGCGGCACGATCCGGATCGACGGGCAGGACACGCGCTACGTCACGCAGGCCAGTCTGCGCCGTGCGATCGGCATCGTGCCGCAGGACACGGTGCTGTTCAACGACACGGTGGCCTACAACATCGCCTATGGCCGGCCGGGCGCCACGCAGGCCGAGGTGGAAGCGGCGGCGCAGGCAGCGCACATCCATTCGTTCATCGCCGGCACGCCGAAGGGCTACGAGACGATGGTCGGCGAGCGCGGGCTCAAGCTCTCCGGCGGCGAGAAGCAGCGCGTGGCGATTGCGCGCACGCTGCTGAAGAATCCGCCGCTGCTGATCTTCGATGAGGCGACTTCGGCGCTCGATTCACGCAACGAGCGCGCGATCCAGGCCGAGCTGGACAGCGCGGGGCAGGGCAAGACGGTGCTGGTGATCGCGCACCGGCTCTCGACGGTGGTGGATGCGCACGAGATCCTGGTGCTCGAAGCCGGCCGAATCGTCGAGCGCGGCCATCACGACGATCTGATGGCGCTGGACGGCGTCTATGCGCGGATGTGGCGGCTGCAACAGAGCGGCGGCGATCGGACGGTCAACTCGGCTGCGCCACCTGCCGCCGCCTGAGCGACAAGGCACCGAGCCCGGCAAGGCCCAAGAGCGCTGAGCTGGGTTCAGGCACGACCGAGGCGGCCCCGAACGTCAGATCGTCCATCCAGCCCGCGCCGCTGGGCGCGAACAGCTCCAGCCGGTAGGCGAGACCATTCGCCGGCAAATCCAGCCGCACCGTCGTCCACTTGCAAACGTAGCCCGGCGGCGTGCAGCCGCTGCTGGCGTTGAAGTTGCTGGCCGACGTGCTCGCGAGCAGTTCGTTGTTGGCGCCAAAGGCCTGCAAGCTCAGCGTCGTGCCGGGCAGGAAGGCGACGCTCAGCGAGAAGAAGCCGGCGAAGCCGTCGGCGACGTCCACGCGCAGGTGCTGTTGCCTCTCGGCCCCGTCGGTGGTGCCGTCCAGGATCAAGGCATTGGTGGCGCTGTCTGGCGCACCACCGTAGAAAGAGCCCGAGCCGCCCAGCAGCTTGCTGGTGAAAGCGTAGGCGCCTTGCGTGAAGTGGAAGCCGGCGTAGCTGTCGAGCACCTCGGTGAAGTTGGACAGCGTCTCGAAATCGAGCTCGATGTCCTGAGCTTGTGAGACGGGAGAGACCAGCGCGATCAAGCCGCTGATCACGGCCGAAGAAACGTACTTCATGGGGATTGCTCCTGGCGGCGGATGTGCCGTTTGGAAAATGGTTCCACGGCGCATCCAGCGAGCGCAGCCTCGGTTGACGTCAACTTAGGGATGCCTCCCAGAATTCAGTGATGTACGAACTGACAGGGTGCCGAAGACCGCCGCGGCTAAACTGCCCGCGTGGAAACCAAGTGGCTAGAAGATTTCGTCAGCCTCGCCGAGACGCGCAGCTTCTCGCGTTCGGCCAAGGCGCGTCATGTGACCCAACCGGCGTTCTCGCGCCGCATCCAGGCGCTGGAAGCCTGGGCGGGCGTCGATCTGGTCGATCGATCCTCGTATCCCACGCGCCTGACTGGCGCCGGAGAGACGCTGCTGGCGCAAGCCGTCGACATCCTGGGCGACCTGCAAGCCACGCGCAACATGCTGCGCAGCCACCAGTCGGCCAGCGACGACATGATCGAGTTCGCCGTGCCGCACTCGCTCGCCTTCAGCTTCTTCCCGCACTGGCTGATGGAGCTGCGCCAGCGTTTCGGCGGGCTCAAGAGCCGGCTGATCGCGTCCAACGTGCACGACGCGATGCTCCAGCTCAGCGAAGGCAACTGCGACCTGCTCGTGGTCTACCACCACGCCAGCCAGCCCTTGCAACTCGATCCCGAGCGCTACGAGATGGCATCGCTCGGCAGCGAGCTGCTCTCGGCCTACGCCAAGGCGGATGCCAAGGGCCGGCCGATGTTCCGGCTGCCGGGCCACCCCGGCCAGAAGATTCCCTTCCTCGCGTACGCCTCGGGCGCTTACCTCGGCCAGATGGTCGAGCTGATCGTCAAGCAGGCCGATGTGGCGCTGAACCTCGACGCGATCTACCAGACCGACATGGCCGAGAGCCTGAAGGCGATGGCGATCGAAGGCCACGGCCTGGCCTTCCTGCCGGCCAGCTCCGTCGCCAAGGAACTGCGCGCCGGCAGCCTGGCGCCGGCGGCCGCGTCCGGCGAGTTCGAACTGCCCATGGAGCTGCGCATCTACCGCGAGAAACCGGCACTGTCGCGCCGCAACAAAGCCGCGGCGCTTGCACTGTGGGATTCGCTGGTGGGCTGACCTCGTTCATGGAATCATGCAGGCCTTGCATGATCCGTGCAAACCCGGATCGGCACTGTAGGAACCGTGTGGTCCGATAGCTGCTGATTCTCCCGTCCCATTTTTCTGTCTCTCTCAGGAGCCCACATGAAGAAAACCCTGCTCGCTCTTGCCCTCACGGCCATGACTATGGGCGCGGCCCACGCCGAAGACACCCTGGCCAAGATCAAGGCCAGCGGCTCGATCAGCCTTGGCGTGCGCGACTCCTCCGCGCTCTCTTACACGCTGGGCAATGACAAGTACGTCGGCTTCCATACCGAGATGGCTGAACGCATCATTGGCGACCTCAGCAAGGCTGCCGGCAAGAAGCTGGACATCAAGTACACGCTGGTGACCTCGCAGAACCGCATCCCGCTGGTGCAGAACGGCACCGTGGACCTGGAGTGCGGCTCCACCACCAACAACGCGGCCCGCCAAAAGGATGTGGATTTCGCGTACACGACGTACGTGGAAGTCGTCCGCATCGCCGTGCGTGCCAACTCCGGCATCAAGAGCATCAAGGACCTGGCCGGCCGCTCGGTCGCCACCACCACCGGCACGACCTCGGTGCAGACGCTGCGCAAGAACGAACGCGCCAGCGGCATCGACTTCAAGGAGGTCTACGGCAAGGACCACGCCGACAGCTTCCTGCTGCTGGAATCGGGACGTGCTGACGCCTTCGTGATGGACGGCTCGATCCTGGCCAAGAACATCGCCAGCTCGAAGAACCCGGCCGACTTCAAGATCGTCGGCGAAGAGCTGTCGGTCGAGCCGATCGCCTGCATGGTGCGCAAGGACGACCCGGCCTTCCTGAAGGCCGTGAACGACTCCATCCTCCACCAGATCAAGGACGGCTCGCTGGCCAAGCTGTACGACAAGTGGTTCATGCAGCCGATCCCCCCGACGAACCGCTCGCTGAACCTGCCGATGAGCGACGCCACCAAGGCCGCGTGGGCGAACCCCAACAACAAGCCGATGGAAGATTACGCGAAGAAGTGATCTCGCCGTCTGTTTGCTGACGGACAGTAGTCATCGGCGCCCGCCAGTGTGGTGGGCGCCGTCTTTTTAATCGAGGCTGATCGATGTCGAATTGGGACTGGCAGGTCTTCTGCCGCGACACGGTGACCGGGGACCAGGTGGCGGGTTGTTTCGCTACCGGCCGGGACCAAACCTATCTTCAATGGATGTTGCAGGCCTGGGGCATGACGGTGACCGTCTCGCTCTCGGCGCTGCTGGTGGCGCTGATCGTGGGCTCCATCATCGGTGTGCTGCGCACGCTGCCGGACAGTCCCAAGCTCGTCGCCTTCGGCAATGCGTGGGTGGAGTTCTTCCGCAACATCCCGCTGCTCGTGCAGATCTTCATCTGGAACTACGTCGTGCCCGACGTGATCCCGATGACGGCCAACCTGCCGCCGATGGTGCTGATCATCCTCGGACTGGGCTTCTTCACCTCGGCGCGTGTGGCCGAGCAGCTGCGCTCGGGCATCCAGGCGCTGCCGCGCGGTCAACGCTACGCCGGCATGGCGCTGGGCCTGACCACGCCGCAGTACTACCGCTTCGTGCTGCTGCCGATGGCCTATCGGATCATCATGCCGCCGCTGACCAGCGAATCGATGAACATCTTCAAGAACTCGGCCGTGGCCTTTGCCGTCTCGATCCCCGAGCTGACCCAGTTCTACCTGCAGGCCGGTGAAGAAACCGGCAAGCAGATCGAGATCTACCTCGGCGTGCTCGCCGCCTATGTGCTGACGGCCATGATCGTCAACCGCGTGATGGTCTTCATCGAAGGCCGCCTGCGCGTGCCCGGCATGGTCGCCGCCGGCGGGATGGGAGGCCACTGATGGAACCGGTGCAACTCTCCGTCTTCAGCTGGGAAGTCTTCTCCGCCTTCGCGCTCAAGGGCCTGTACTACAGCCTGTTCCTCACGCTGATCGCCACGCTCGGCGGCGTCTTCTTCGGCACGCTGCTGGCGATGATGCGGCTCTCGGGCCTGAAGTGGCTGGACATGCCCGCCGCCATCTACGTCAACGGCATGCGCTCCATGCCGCTGGTGATGGTGATCCTGGGCTTCTTCCTGATGGTGCCCTACCTGATCGGTCGCCCGATCGGCGCGGAGTTCTCGGCCATCATCACCTTCATCGCCTTCGAGGCGGCCTACTTCAGCGAGATCATGCGCGCGGGCATCCAGTCCATCTCGCGCGGTCAGATGTTCGCCGGTCAGGCACTGGGCATGACCTATGCGCAGAACATGAAGCTGGTGGTGCTGCCGCAGGCCTTCCGCAACATGCTGCCGGTGCTGCTGACGCAGACCATCATCCTGTTCCAGGACACCTCGCTGGTCTACGCGATCGGCGCCTACGACCTGCTCAAGGGCCTGGAGACGGCGGGCAAGAACCTGGGCCAGGTCAAGTCGGCCTACCTGCTCGCCGCCGTCATCTATTTCATCATCTGCTCGCTGCTGTCGTTCCTCGTGAAACGCCTGCACAAGAAGATCGCCATCATTCGCTAAGAGAGTCGCGCCATGATCGACATCCAGAACATCTCCAAGTGGTACGGCAGCTTCCAGGTGCTGACCGATTGCACGACCAAGATCGCCAAGGGCGACGTGGTCGTGGTCTGCGGCCCCTCGGGCTCCGGCAAGTCCACGCTGATCAAGACCGTCAACGCGCTCGAACCCTTCCAGAAGGGCGACGTGATCGTCGACGGCATCTCGCTCTCCGACCCCAAGACCAACCTGCCCAAGCTGCGCTCGCGCGTGGGCATGGTGTTCCAGCATTTCGAGCTGTTCCCGCATCTGTCGGTGACGGAGAACCTGACGATCGCGCAGATCAAGGTGCTGGGCCGCTCGATGTCGGACGCCAAGGAACGTGGGCTGAAGATGCTCGACCGCGTGGGCCTGTCGGCGCACAAGGACAAGTTCCCGGGCCAGCTGTCCGGCGGTCAGCAGCAGCGTGTGGCGATTGCCCGCGCGTTGTCGATGGACCCGATCGTCATGCTGTTCGACGAACCGACATCGGCGCTGGACCCCGAGATGGTCGGCGAAGTGCTCGACGTGATGGTCAAGCTCGCGCACGAAGGCATGACGATGATGTGCGTGACCCATGAGATGGGCTTTGCGCGCAAGGTCTCGAATCGGGTGATCTTCATGGATGCCGGCAAGATCATCGAGGATTGCACGAGTACCGATTTCTTCGGCAAGCCGGAAGAGCGGTCGCCGCGTGCCAAGGACTTCCTGGCGAAGATCTTGCAGCACTGAAGTTGGTTGGTACTGCGGACTGCGGTGGCTTGCGCCGCCGCGTCCCTGCCCCCGTCCACCTCCGAACCCGCTTATGTCGGTGGCCGGGGGCAGGAACACGGCGGCTGTTCACACACTTGCGCGGCGCTCAAATAATTCTTGAACTGCCTCGGTGGTGCCGAGGCCAGCATGCTCCGGCCCGCGGCCACCGACATAAGCGGGTTCGGAGGTGGACGCGGGCCGGAGCGTGCTGGCCTGACGCTCAACCCGCCGCAGTGATTTCGCCGCCCAACCGAGGCCTGCGAAAATGCTGCAAATGAACACCCTGACCCTCACCCGCCCCGACGACTGGCACCTGCACGTCCGCGACGAAGCGGCCATGCAAAGCGTCGTGCCCTACACGGCGCGCCAGTTTGCCCGCGCCATCATCATGCCCAACCTGCGCCCGCCCGTGACCACGGCGGCGCAGGCCGTGGCCTATCGCGAGCGCATCGAGAAAGCCGTCCCCGCGGGCGTCGACTTCACGGCGCTCATGACGATGTACCTGACCGACAACACCCCGGTTGAGGAAATCGCTCGCGCGAAAGACGCCGGCGTCGTTGCACTCAAGCTCTACCCCGCCGGCGCCACCACGAACAGCGATGCCGGCGTCACCGACATCCGCAAGACGTACAAGACGCTCGAAGCGATGCAGAAGGCCGGCCTGCTGCTGCTCGTGCATGGCGAAGTCACGGATGCCGACATCGACATCTTCGACCGCGAAGCCGTCTTCATCGACCGCGTGATGCGCCCGCTGCGCGCCGACATGCCCGAGCTGAAGGTCGTGTTCGAGCACATCACCACGAAGGAAGCCGCCGAGTACGTGACCGGCGCCGACGCCTTCACCGCCGCCACGCTCACCCCGCAGCACCTGCTCTACAACCGCAACGCCATCTTCATGGGCGGCCTGCGCCCGCACTACTACTGCCTGCCGGTGCTCAAGAGCGAAGAACACCGCCGCGCGCTGCTCAAGGCCGCGACCTCGGGCTCGCCGAAGTTCTTCCTCGGTACCGACAGCGCCCCGCACGCCGGTCAGATGAAGGAGAACTCGGTCTGCGCCGCCGGCTGCTTCACCGCGCTCTCGGCGCTGGAGCTCTACGCCGAGGCCTTCGAGTCCGTCAACGCGCTCGACAAGCTCGAAGCCTTCGCCAGCTTCCATGGCCCGGACTTCTACAGCCTGCCGCGCAACACCGGTACCGTCGCGCTGGAGAAGCAGGTCTGGAACGTGCCCGAGCGCCTGCCCTTCGGTGCCACGGAGATCAAGCCGCTGCGTGGTGGCGAGGAACTGGCCTGGCGTCTGGTCTGATCGCGCTTGTTCGAGATCGACTGGTCCGCGCCCTGGCTCGCGCCGTATCGCGAGCAGGGCAGGGCGCTGCACCAGCGCATCCTCGCCGGTGAGCGCGTTCACGCGGCCTTCGGCGAACGCTTCGTGCCCGCCGAGGCGCTGCCGCCCGGCGAGGCTTATGAAGCCTTCGTCGCCCGCACCGGGCAGATCCCGACGCGCGACAACGCGCACGACTTCTTCAACGGCCTGGTCTGGCTGCACCACCCCGAGCTGAAGGCGCGCCTGAACCGCTGGCACGCGCTAACGCTCGAATCAAGCGGCGTCCAATCCCGCCGCGGCACGCTGCGCGACGCAGCGACCGTCTTCGACGAAAACGGCGCCATCCTCACCGCCCCGCCCGAGCTGCAACAAGCGCTGCGCGACCGCGACTGGCAACGCCTGTTCATCGACCTCCGCCCGCTCTGGCGCGACGCGCAGCTCACGCTTGTAGGACACGCCCTGCTTGAAAAGCTCTGCCAGCCCCGCAAGCCGATCTGCGCGCATGTGGTCTTCTCTGAACCAGAGGGGCCAGACGAACTGGCTGCCAAGCCCTTCCACCCGCTGCCCGTGCTGGGCGTGCCGGGGTGGTGGTCGGCCAACGAGGCGGTGGATTTTTACGCCGACGCCTCGGTGTTTCGGCCCGGGAGGCGCACGCAAACCGGCTAGCATGGCTCCCTGTGATGAACTCCGGTTCCCGAGGAGAAGGTTCTTGCGCCTGCTGTCCCTACCGATCCTTGTCCTGGCCGCGCTGCTGGCCGGCAGCCTGCCGAGCCGGGCCGCGCCGCCGCCGGTCAAGCAGGCCGTCCCTGCTGCGCCGCCCACTGCAGCGGTTGCCCCAGGCGAAGCCGCTTCAGCGCCGCAGCCCGTCTCCGCCAGCGCCCGTCGCATCTACGACAAGAGCCGCAACGAGCTGCTCCAGATCCGCACCCTGCTGAAGCAGGCGGACAGCCAGGCCTCCGTCGGTTCAGGCTTCGTCGTCAGCGACGACGGCCGCATCATCACCAACTACCACGTCGTCAGCCAGTTCGCGCTGGAGCCCGAGCGCTACCGCCTGCGCTTCTCCACGACCGACGGCCAGGAAGGCGCGCTCGAACTGCTGGACATCGACGCCCGCCACGACCTCGCCATCCTGCGCCCCGTCGCGGCCGACGCCAAGCTGATCGCCGGCCGCGGCGCGCTGCAGTTCCGCCCGCGCACCGAGCCGCTCTCCAAGGGCGACCGCATCTATTCGATGGGCAAGCCGCTCGATGTGGCCTTCTCCATCGTCGAGGGCAACTACAACGGCCTGGTCGAACGCAGCTTCGACCCGCTGATCTACTACGCCGGCTCCATCAACGCCGGCATGAGCGGCGGCCCGGTGGTGGACGAAGACGGCAAGGTCGTCGGCATCAACGTCTCGGCCATGATCCTGGCCCAGCAGATGAGCTTCCTGGTGCCCGGCCCCTTCGCCGAAGACCTCTACAAGAAGAGCCGCGACGCCAAGCCGATCACCACCGCCGTGTGGTCGCGGCTGCGCGATCAGGTGATGGCTTACCAAGAAGAACTGACGCAGGCCTTCATCAAGCAGCCGTGGCGCTCCGCCGGACCTGGGCGTTATCGCCTGCCGGTGCCGCAGGAAGATTTCATGCGCTGCTGGGGTGGCGGTTCCGCAGCCGACAGCAAGGGCCTGGAGTACCAGCGCACGCAATGCCGCATGGAGCACGCGCTCTACATCAACGGCAGTCTGCAAACGGGCTACCTCGACGTCCAGCACGAGAACTACGACGGCAGCAAGCTCGGCGCGCTGCGCTTCGCCAAGATCTACTCGGCCAGCTTCCGCAACGAGCGCATGGGCTTCTCCAACAAGGTCAGCACCGCGCCGTTCTGCCGCGAGGAATTCGTCGACCGTGACGGTCTGCCGCTGCGCGCGGTGGTCTGCCTCTCGGCCTATCGCAAGCTCGAAGGGCTGTACAGCCTCTCGGTGCTCGTGACGACGGTCGATGCCTCCACCGAAGGCGCGCTCGGCCGCTTCAACGCGCCCGGCGTGTCCTTCGACAACGCCCTCAAGCTCACCGCCCACTACCTGGACGGCTTCTCGCGGGCGGTGAAGCCATGAGCAGCAACCACAAGGGTGTGATTGAAATCCTCGGCCGCGACGGCCAGGTGCGCGCCGTCTTCAAGCCGGAGCTGCTGCAAGGCCAGCCGGTGCGCATCGGCCGTTCGCCGGCCTGCGACATCGTGCTCGACGACACGCATCTGGCGGGCGAGCACGCGGAGCTCCGCGCCACCGAGACCGGCGTTGAAATCGCGCTGCTGCCGAGCCTGAACGGCGGCTGGCTCGGCGACCATCGCCTGAAGGTCGGTGAATCCGCGCCGCTCGGCCCCGAGGCCAACTTCCAGCTCGGCGCCGTCCACATGCGCTGGCGCTCGGCCGCAGCGCCGCTCTCGCCCGAAGTGCCGCTGGCCCAGCATCTGCACCGCAGCGTGCCGCGCAGCCTCTGGTGGGGGCCGCTGCTGATCCTGCTCTGGGTCGCGTTGATGACGCTGGACCGCTGGCTGGCCAGCGACCCCGGCAGCAAGCCGATCGACTACGCCTGGCCGCTGCTCAAGCCCGTCATGCTGGCCCTGACCTGGGCTGCCGTCTGGGCGCTGATCACGCAGTTGTTCCAGCATCGCTTCCCGTTCGGCAAGCACCTGCGCCGCGTGCTGATCTGGCTCTGCGTGATGGAAGGGCTCGAGTACCTGCTGCCCGGTCTGGCCTACGCCTTCTCGCTGCCGCGCCTGGGTGCGCTGACCGAGCTGATCAGCCCGGCCGCGGCCACCTTCCTCGTGTGGTGGCATGCCTCGCTCGTGTGGCCGCGTGCGCGCCGCAGCATGGGCATCGCGATGGGCGTGCTGCTGATCGGCGGGCTCGGCCTGTCGATGGCGCAGCGCACCGATGAACAGTACCTGTACGGCCCGCGCTACCTCAGCGCGCTGCCGCCGCCCGTGCTGCGCATGGCCAAGCCCGTGCCGCCCACCAAGCTGCTCGACGAGGTGCGCGACATGCGCGGCGAACTCGACCAGATGGCCAAGAAGGACAACGACACGCCGACGGGCTCCGAGGACGACGACTGATGAGCGGCTTGGCAGACAGCGCCGATCACTTGCTGATCTGCGGCTTTGTGCTGCGGGCGGGGCAGGCTGGGCGGCCGGTGGATCTTCCCGGCGCCGAAGCCTGGATCGCCGGCGGCTGCGCACCCGGTGAATTCCTCTGGTTGCACATCAACCTCAGCGATGCGAAGGCGCAGCGCTGGTTGCAGGATCACCAGCAGGGCCTGGAGCTCGCGCCGGAATTCTTCGACGCGCTGCAGCAGGGCTCGCGGTCCACGCGCATCGAGGACGCGGCTGACAAGCTGATCGCCGTCGTCAACGACGTGGCCTACGAGTTCAGCTTCGACCCGTCGGACATCGCCACGCTTTGGATGAACGTCAGCGCCCGCGTGGTCGTCAGCGCGCGGCTGCATCCGCTGCGCTCGATCGACCGCCTGCGCAGCAACGTGCGCGAGGGCCAGCCGATGGCCACCACGGCCGAACTGCTCACCCGCTTGCTGCAAGACCAGGCCGACGTGCTCGCACGCATCGTGCGCGAAGCCACGCTGCCGATCGACAGCGTCGAAGACCGCCTGCTCGGCGGCCAGCTGCAACAGAAACGCGCAGAGCTGGCGCGCATGCGCCGTGTGCTCGTGCGCTTGCAACGCCTGCTGGCGCCGGAGCCGGGCTCGCTGTTCCGCCTGCTGCGCCAGCCGCCGCCTTGGATGACGGCGCTCGACCGCGACGAACTGCGCCAGTCCAGCGAGGAGTTCTCGCTCGTGCTGCGCGACATGGCCTCGCTCGAAGAGCGCATCAAGCTCTTGCAGGAAGAGGTCGCCGCGCAGGTCAGCGAGCAGACCAACCGCAGCCTCTTCACCTTGACGGTCGTCACCGTGCTCGCGTTGCCGATCAATATCGTTGCCGGCCTGCTCGGCATGAACGTCGGCGGCATTCCGCTGGCGCAGGAGCCGCACGGCTTCGCGGTGATCGTCGGCTTGGTGATCGCCTTCACCGCGCTGGCGGCGTGGTGGGCGTTCCGCAAGCGCGACTGAGCCTCACCCCCTCATTCGCGGTCCTCGCTTCCCGCGACCGCGAATGAATGCACGCTTCATGCGGCGCATGACGCTTAATCCGAGCCTGACCCTCCCGAACACGAGCCAGATCAAGAAAAGCGCACGCCTCCTCTTCCTACGATGCCGCTGCGATGGCTGGGCAAGGTGCCCGGTCGCCAGTGATCTCCATCGAAAAGGTGTACGCGATGAGTCTGTTCGGTTCCATCCTCGAGAAGCTCGGCTTCGGCCACAAGGACGCGGCCCCCGCCGTTGCAGCCGCTGCACCTGATGCAGCAACGACTGCGCCTGCTGCGGCCGCACCTGCAGCGATCTCGCCCGTCGACGTCGTGGCCAAGCTCACCACGCTCGCCGCATCCGCGGGCCAGCCATTGAACTGGAAGACTTCCATCGTCGACCTGCTCAAGCTGCTGAACCTCGACAGCAGCCTCGATGCGCGCAAGGGCCTCGCCACCGAACTCGGCTGCCCCGCCGACAAGATGGGCGACTCAGCGCAGATGAACGTCTGGCTGCACAAGACCGTGTTGCAAAAGCTTGCAGAAAACGGCGGAAACATCCCTAAAGAGCTGTTGGCCTAAGTCCAAGTAGGCCCCTTCCTACCTGAAATCGTGTCAACCGTGACCATCATGACCAGCGGCGTAACGCTTCGTCAAAACGCTGGACAGCCCTGGGGGTCGACGAACTATCGTGCCCCCGCCCTACACAAGGAGAACTCCATGAAAAAAATCTTCTCGATGCAAACATTGCCGGCCGCTCTGGCGGTGGCTTTGTGCGCGCAATTCGGCCTGGCGCATGCGCAGTCGGACACCACGGGCGGCATGTACGCGGTGATCCCGTCGATCAGCCTGATGAAGCCGAGCAGCAACTGGCCCACCAGCGGCACGGGCTACGGCGGCGGCCTCAAGCTCGGCATGCCCGTCTCGCCGGACTGGGATCTGCAATTCGGCGCCAACTACGCCCGCAAGCGCAGCGACAACGCCGCCTATCACCAGTGGCTGCTCGGCGTGGACGGCCTGTACTTCTTTGACCGCGGCACCACGCGGCCGTTCGTGCTGGTCGGTGCGGGCGCCGAGCGTGACCGCGCATCGAGCGTGGCGCTGGGCGGCACTCACCAGCGCACCTCGCCGTTCGTCAACGTCGGCGCCGGCTTGCAATACCGCTTCACGGACAACTTCGGCATGCAGGCCGACGTGCGCTACGTCGCTGGCTTCCTGGGCAACTCGTCCAACCTGGGCGTGCGGCGCAGCGGCAACACCTACTTCAACATCGGTCTGACCTGGTTCTTCGACGCACCGCCGGTGGTCAAGCACACGTCCGTTGCACCGCCCCCGCCGATGCCCGCTCCGGCCCCGGTGATGGCGCCCCCGCCGCCGCCCCCGCCCGCTCCGATGCCGCCGGTGGCCCCGCCGCCCCCGCGCAAGTTCACGCTGCAGGCCAGCGAGCTGTTCGCCTTCGACAAGGCCACGCTCAAGAGCGCGGACCAGCCGAAGCTGGACGAGATCGCCGGCGTGCTGACTTCGCACCCCGAAGTCGACCACGTCCAGATCACCGGCTACACCGATCGTCTGGGCAGCAAGGCCTACAACATGAAGCTCTCGCAGCAACGCGCAGAGACGGTCAAGCGCTACCTGGTGGACAAGGGTGTTTCGTCCGGCCGCCTGGAAACGCGAGGCATGGGCGAGAGCAACCCGGTGTCGAGCTGCGAGGCCAAGATGAAGCGTGCCGACCTGATCAAGTGCCTGGAACCGGATCGCCGCGTGGAAGTCGAGCCCATCACGGTGATGGTGCCGGCCAAGCGCTGAACAACTTCAGCGCGCAAAAAAGGAAAGAGGCCCTCGGGCCTCTTTTTTTGTGTCTGCCGCGGTGGGGACTAGCGCTTGGCAGCCAGGCCCTTCAGCAGCTTCTCGTGAATGCTGCCGAAGCCGCCGTTGCTCATGCAGAGCAGATGGTCGCCGGGGCGCGCCACCTTCAGCACGGCTTCCACCAGCGCATCCACATCCTTCGCCACCACGGCCTGATCGCCCATCGGCGCCAGCGCCTCGGCCGCATCCCAGGTCAGACCGGCCTGGTTGCAGAACGCCAGATCGGCCTCTTCCAGCGCCCACGGCAGCTGCGCCTTCATCGTCCCGAGCTTCATGGTGTTCGAGCGCGGCTCGAAGATCGCGAGGATGCGTTCCGGCGGCTGCACGCGGCGGCGCAAGCCGTCGACCGTCGTGCGGATGGCGGTCGGGTGGTGGGCAAAGTCGTCGTAGACCTTGATGCCGTTCACCTCGCCGCGCAGCTCCATGCGGCGGCGGACGTTCTGGAACTCGGCCAGCGCGGCGGCGGATTGCTCCGGCGTCACGCCGAGCGATTCAGCTGCGGCGATCGCGGCCAGCGCGTTGAGCTGGTTGTGCTCGCCGATCAGCGACCACTCCAGGCGCGCCACCTTCAGGCTGCCGCGCAGCACATCGAAGGCCTGCGGCTCGCCGCGCGCGCGCAGGGCGCCCGGCTCTTCCTTGCGCGAACCGAAGCGCTGCGTCTCGCTCCAGCAGCCGCGCGCCAGCACGCGGCCCAGCGCTTCGTCGCGCGAGTTCACGACGATCCGGCCGCTCGCCGGCACCGTCCGCACCAGATGGTGGAACTGCGTCTCGATGGCGGCAAGATCGGCAAAGATGTCGGCGTGGTCGAACTCGAGGTTGTTCAGGATGGCGGTGCGCGGGCGGTAGTGGACGAACTTGCTGCGCTTGTCGAAGAAGGCGGTGTCGTACTCATCCGCTTCAATGACGAACGCCTTGCCCTTGCCCAATCGAGCGCTAACGCCGAAGTTCATCGGCACGCCGCCGACCAGGAAGCCGGGCTCCTGACCTGCGTGCTCCAGGATCCACGCCAGCATCGACGTCGTCGTCGTCTTGCCGTGCGTGCCGGCCACGGCCAGCACATGGCGGCCTTGCAGCACGTGTTCAGCGAGCCACTGCGGGCCGCTCGTGTACGGCGCGCCGGCGTTGAGGATCGCTTCCATCAGCGGGAAGCGCTCACCGCGCGTGACGACGTTGCCGACGACGAACATGTCGGGCTTGAATTCCATCTGCTCGGCGCCGAAACCCTGAACCAGTTCGATGCCCAGCGCCTGGAGCTGGTCGCTCATCGGCGGGTAGACGTTGGCGTCGCAGCCCGTGACCTTGTGGCCGGCTTCGCGCGCCAGGGCGGCCAGGCCGCCCATGAAGGTGCCGCAGATGCCGAGGATGTGGATGTGCATGGCGGGTGAGGCCTTTTCAGCGCAGCGCCTTGCGGGCGGCTGCCAGGGTCAGTTCGATGTCGGCGTCGGTGTGCGCGGCGCTGACGAAGCCGGCTTCGTAGAGCGCCGGCGCCAGGTAGACGCCGTGGTCCAGCATGGCGTGGAAGAAGCGGTTGAAGCGCTCCTTGTCGGTCGTCATGACGGTGGTGTAGTTCTGCGGCAGCTCGGGCAGCAGGAAGAAGCCGAACATGCCGCCTTCGCAGTCGGCGCTGAACGGCACGCCGTTTTCCTCGGCGACGGCCTTGAGGCCGCTGACCAGCTTCGTCGTCTGCGCGGAGAGCGATTCAAAGAAGCCGGGCTTCTGGATCTCGCGCAGCGTCGCCAGACCACAAGCCGTCGCCACCGGATTGCCCGACAGCGTGCCCGCTTGATAGACACCGCCCAGCGGCGCCAGGTGCGTCATGATGTCGCGGCTCGCGCCGAAGGCCGCCAGCGGCATGCCGCCGCCGATCACCTTGCCGAAGACCGAGATGTCCGGCTTGAAGCCCGGGATCAGCTGGGCGTAGTGACCCTGCGCCGACGCGAGGCCGACGCGGAAGCCGGTCATGACCTCATCGAACACCAGCAGCGAGCCGTGCTGCGTGCACAACTCGCGCAGCCGCTTCATGAAGGGCAGGGCGGCGCGCACGAAGTTCATGTTGCCGGCGATCGGCTCGATGATCACGCAGGCCAGCTCGTGACCGTGCAGCACGAAGGCTTCTTCGAGCTGCGAGAGGTTGTTGTATTCGAGGACGATGGTGTCCGCCGCCGCGCCGGGCGTGACGCCCGCGCTGGTCGGGTGGCCGAAAGTGGCCAGGCCCGAGCCGGCCTTGACCAGCAGCGCGTCCGTGTGGCCGTGATAGCAGCCCTCGAACTTGATGAACTTGGCGCGGCCGGTGGCGCCACGCGCCAGGCGGATGGCGCTCATCGTGGCCTCGGTGCCCGAAGACACGAGCCGCACCTGCTCCATGTGCGGCACGAGCTTGAGGATTTCCTCGGCCAGCTCGATCTCGCGTTCGGTCGGCGCGCCGAAGGAGAAACCTTCGTGCGCGGCCGAGACGACAGCCTCCATCACCGCCGGGTGACCGTGGCCGAGGATCATCGGGCCCCAGGAGCCGATGTAGTCCACATAACGCTTGTTTTCAGCGTCAAAGATGTAGGCGCCTTCGCCCTTGGTGATGAAGCGCGGCGTGCCGCCGACGGCGCGGAAGGCGCGCACGGGCGAGTTCACGCCGCCAGGGATCACGCGCTGGGCGCGCTCGAACAGCTCTTGATTGCTAGACATCTTCAGGAAACAGGAGAAACGTTCAGTGAATGCGTCAGTGGATCCGACGGGAGGGCGCCTTCGGCGCAGCCGCGGCGGCTTCTTCCTCGCCTTCCAGCAGTTCGCCGATCTCGCCTTCGCCTTCCTCGCCGTCTTCAGGCGGCAGCGCCCAGAAGAAGCGGTCCGGAATGACGTTGCCCATGCCCGGGCGGAAGCCGGCGTCCAGCGACTGGTCGAGGAAGGCCAGCGCCTCACCGACGGCGTCGTGCAGTTCGGCCTGGACCGACAGCAGCGAAGCCACGGCGGCGGCCAGCGTGTCGCCGGCGCCGACGAAGCTGGTCTCGAAGCGCTCGAACTTCTCGCCCGTGATCGGGCCCTGGGCGTTGGCCAGCACGTTGTCCACGAACTGGTTGGGCAGGCTGATGCCGGTCACCAGCACGTGGCCGGCGCCGCTCTGCGCGGCGGCCACGGCCAGCTCGCGCGGAGATGCCGGGCGCTCGTTGTCCCAGTCGGGCAGCAGGAAGTCGGTCAGGGTCTTGTGGTTGCCGACCAGCACGTGCGTCAGCGGCAGCACCAGCTCGCGCAGGGCGTCGTGATAGCTGGTGTGTTCTTCGTCGTCGAGCCAGCTGATGGACGAGAGATATGTCACCAGCGGCACGTCCGGGTAGTCGGACAGCACTTCGGCCACGGCGGCCACGCCTTCGGGCGTGCCCAGGTAGCCGACCTTCCAGGCGCCGATCGGCGTGTCTTCGAGGATGTGGCGGGCCTGATCGGCGATCAGCTCGCCGTCCAGCGCCTGGGCGTCGAAGATCTCGGCCGTGTCGCGCAGCATCACGGCGGTGACCACGGGCAGGCAATGCGCGCCCATGGCGGCCACGGTGGCCATGTCGCCGGCCACGCCGCCGGCGCCGCTGGCATCGTTGGCGTTGAAGCACATCACGCAGGCGGGCGGCTGGGGCTCCTGGCCCGCTTCGTTTTCAACGAGCGGGGCGGCGGTGGTGGCTTTGGAATTCATGGTGTCCGGCAGGAAGGGGAGCGCGGTGCGCAAGAGGTCTGGGAGGGCCCGAAGTTCAAGCCGATCATCGGGCAAATCGTGAACTAAGGCCGAAACCCCTCGTTCAGAGGCTTGCGCCGTTACCGGCTGTTGTGTTCTTGCTTACGCTCTGCCGCTTTCCGCCCAGGTGGCGTGGCTACAATCTTGCGCATTGTAGATAGCAGAAGACCTTGCCCATCGTGACTGATTCGAGTACCTGGATGTGCCTCATTTGTGGCTGGATTTACGACGAAGCCACCGGCGATCCGGAGCATGGCATTGCGCCGGGCACGGCCTGGGCCGACGTTGACATGAACTGGGTGTGCCCGGAATGCGGAGCCCGCAAGGAAGACTTCGAGATGGTCCGCATCTGAGCGGCCTCTCACTTTCTTAACAACAACACATCGCGCTCGCCGGCAGTTCGTAGCGAGGCATCCGCCCCTCGGGTCGAGGAGAACTGGCTTGGATCAGCAAGTAGCGAACGGCAGCGCGTCGGCCACCAAGGTCTTGGTGATCGACGACTCCAACACCATCCGACGCAGCGCGGAGATCTTCCTCAAGCAGGCCGGCCATGAAGTCGTGCTCGCCGAGGACGGCTTCGACGCGCTTGCGAAACTTTCCGACTATCAACCCGACCTGGTGTTCTGCGACATCCTGATGCCGCGCCTGGACGGCTACCAGACCTGCGCCATCATCAAGCGCAACCCGCAATTCGCCGGCGTGCCCGTGATCATGCTGTCCAGCAAGGACGGCCTGTTCGACAAGGCCCGCGGACGCATGGTCGGCTCCCAAGACTACCTGACCAAGCCTTTCACCAAGGACCAGCTGCTCCAGGCCGTGCAACAGCACGCCCGGGTGAGCTGAGGACATTGCCATGACCATTCAAAAGATCCTCCTGGTCGACGACTCCAAGACCGAGCTCCACCACCTCAGCGAAATCCTGCTCAAGCGCGGCTACGTCGTGCGCACCGCCGAGAACGGCGAGGAAGCCTTGCAGCGCCTGGCCGAGGAGAAGCCCGACCTGATCCTGATGGACGTTGTCATGCCCGGCCAGAACGGCTTCCAGCTGACCCGCGCCATCACCCGCGACCCGCGCTTCGCCGACGTGCCCGTGATCATGTGCACGAGCAAGAACCAGGAGACCGACAAGGTCTGGGGCCTGCGCCAGGGCGCCAAGGACTACGTCGTGAAGCCGGTGAAGGCTGAAGAGCTGATCGCCAAGATCAAGGCTCTCGAATAAAGCGGCCCGAGGCATGAGCAACAAAGAGGCCCTGCGAGAGCTACAGACCCGTCTGGCCGAGCGCATGCAGGCGGCGCGCGAACAAACGCGCTTGGCCAATTGGCTGGCTGTCGAGTGCGCGGGCCTGGGCCTGCTGTTCTCGCTGAAGCAGGCGGCTGAAATCTTCGCGCTCGTGCCGGTCAAGCCCGTGCCGTATTCGCAGCCCTGGCTGATGGGCGTGGCCAATCTGCGGGGCGGCCTGGTCACCGTGGTGGACCTGCCGGTCTTCCTGGGTCTGCGCGAACCGGGCGCTCAGCGCACGGATGCGGCACAGGCGCGGCTGGTTTCGCTGAACGCCGACATGAACATCAACTGCGCGCTGCTGGTCGACCGGCTGGCCGGCCTGCGCGGTGACGACCAACTGGAGCTGGAACCGGTCGATCCGCACGAGGGGCCCCGTCCGCGTTTTGCCGGCGTGCGCATGCGCGACGAGCAGGGCCGGGTGTGGCAGCAGATCGACCTGGAGGCGCTGGCTCGACACGAGCAGTTCCTGAAGGTGGTGGTTTGACAAGGAAGGCTCGGCTGCGCTGAATTGTTGCGTTAGCCGGCCGATTCAATGAGCTCAATGAGCAAGAGGGTGAGATGAGCTTTCTGGACAAGATCAAGAACCTGGGCAAGGCAGAAGGCGCCGACCACACGGAACACGAGGCCACCACGCTGGCAGCCTCGCCGACCGATGGCGACGGCGGGCTCGGCCGTTCGAGCCAGGGCACATCCATCATCTCCGAGGCCACGCCCACGGAAATGGCCCCGCCGAGCAGCTTCAACGAGACCCGCACCGACGGCAGCACCTTCAGCAGCACGGTCATGCCCGAGGGCGGCCGCACCGGCCAGCGCACCGACCGCAGCGGTCGTCAGCGCCTGCTGTCCATCATGGTCGGCATCGGCATCCTGGGCACCGTCGCCACCGTGGCGCTGACCATCGTCAACAGCGCCACCAGCGCCGCCCAGGTGCGCGCCACCGGTCAGGCCCTGATGCAGTCGCAGCGCATGGCCAAGTCCGTGTCCGCCGCGCTGACCGGCAATGCGCCGGCCTTCGTCGAACTGAAGGAATCGGTGGACACGATGTCCAGCGTGGTCGAGAGCCTCTCCACCGGCGAAGGCTCGCCCGGCAAGGCCCCGATCGGCGCGAAGAGCAGCGTCGAGGCCGTGCTGCCGCTGGTCGAGAAAGCCAAGAAGAACGGCCAGCTGATCGGCAACCAGGAGAAGGTGCTGATCGAGGTCGGCAAGGCGCTGCGCGAGATCAACAAGCAGTCGGCCGACCTGCTCGAATCGGCCGACGCCGTCTCGGCCCAGGCCTTGCAGATGAACGCCCCGGCCGCCGAAGTGGCCGCCGCCGGCCAGCTCGTGATGCTGACCCAGCGCATCGGCAAGAGCGCCAACGAATTTCTGACCGCCGAAGGCGTGAGCCCCGAGGCGGTGTTCCTGCTCGGCAAGGACATCAACCAGTTCAAGGCGGTGGCCGAATCGCTGTTGACCGGCAACCCCGAACTGCGGCTGGCCGGCGTCAAGGACGCGCAGCTGAAAGAACGCTTGCAAGCCCTGCTCAAGCAGTACAGCGTCACACTCAAGCTCGCGCCCACCGTGCTGTCCAATCTGCAAGGCCTGGTCAGCGCCCGCGACGCTCAAGTGGCGATCCTGGCCGACTCCGAAGGCCTGCGCAAAGGCCTGGAACAGGTCGGTGCCGACCTGGAAAGCGGCGGCGGCGTTGGCCTGCTGATGATCGCGCTGATGGTCGGCTCGGTGATCCTGCTGGCCGTCGGCGGCCTGGGCCTGCTGCGCCTGTACGTGGCCGACCAGGGCGAACGCGCCCAGATGGCCGAGGAACAGAAGCGCGAAGCCGAGGCGCAGGAAGGCGAAGCCAAGCGCGTCAACGACGCCAACCAGGCCGCCATTCTTCGCCTGATGAACGAGCTGCAATCGGTGGCCGAAGGTGACCTGACGCAGCAGGCGACGGTGACGGAAGACATCACCGGTGCCATCGCCGACTCGGTGAACTACACCGTGGAAGAGCTGCGCAACCTCGTGGGCCAGGTGCAGACCACGGCAGCCCGCGTGACGAACACGACGGAGCAGGTCGACCAGACCTCCACCGACCTGCTGGCCGCCTCGAAAGAGCAGCTGCACGAGATCCGCGCCACCGGCGAGGCCGTGCTCCAGATGGCCGGTCGAATCAACGAGGTGTCCGGCGCCGCGCAGAGCACGGCCGACGTGGCCCGCCAGTCGCGTGAAGCTGCTGAATCCGGCCTGCAAGCGATGCAGAACAACATCGCCGGCATGAACGCCATCCGCGAGCACATCCAGGAAACCTCCAAGCGCATCAAGCGCCTGGGCGAGTCCTCGCAGGAAATCGGCGAGATCACCGAGCTGATCTCCGACATTACCGAGCAGACCAACGTGCTGGCCCTGAACGCCGCCATCCAGGCCGCCAGCGCCGGTGAAGCCGGCCGCGGCTTCTCGGTGGTGGCCGAAGAAGTGCAGCGACTGGCGGAACGCTCCGGCGACGCCACGCGCCGAATCGCCGCGCTCGTGAAGACCATTCAGACCGACACGCACGACGCCGTCGCCGCCATGGAGCGCTCGACCGTCGGGGTGGTGGAAGGTACGCGTCTGTCCGACGCCGCCGGTCGCGCCCTGGAAGAGATCGACAGCGTGTCGCGCAAGCTGGACGAACTGATCGCCGACATTTCCAAGCAGGCGCTCAGCGAAGCCGCTTCGGCCAACAATGTGGCCGCCAACATCCAGCACATCTTCGCCGTGACCGAGCAGACCTCGGACGGTACGCGCTCCACCGCGGCGATGGTGCATGAACTTTCACGATCCGCAGAAGCCCTGCGAGCCTCCGTCGCTCGCTTCAAGGTGAACTGACATATGGACAACCAGGACCTGCCGCGCGAATCTGAATTCCCCGCGGACCTGAGTCCGCTGGCCTGGGTTCAGGAGGAAGTGCGCCGCTCGATCGAGACGGTGCACAAGACGCTGCGCCGCCACCTGCGCGACAGCGACAGCCGGGTTTCCGGCCTGACCACCGACCTGACCGCCGGCAACCCGCTGCAAGCCGCCGCGGGCCAGCTGCACCAGGTCTCCGGCGTGCTCGCTCTCGTGGGCCTGCCTGCGGGCACGACGGTGCTGCGCGCGGCCGAAGTCACCGTCGCCGAACTCGCCGCGCACCCGATGAGCGTGGACCCGCAAGCGGTCGAGCTCGTGGAGCGCGCCGACTTCGCGCTGCTCTCCTACATCACCCGCCTGCTGGCCGGCAACCAGAGCTCGCCGCTGGCGCTGTTCAACGCCTACCGCGAGCTGCAAACCTTCAACGGCGCCGAGCGCGTGCACCCGGCCGATCTCTGGCACCGTCCGTGGCAATGGCTGACACTGCCGGCCGACGCGAGCGCTCAGGCGCAGGACGCCGCCACGCTGCGCCCCGTCTTCGAGGCCACGCTGCTCAAGCACATGCGCGCCGGCACGAGCGAGCACGCGCAGGAGCTGTCCAACCTCTGCGCCGGCCTCGCTGCCGGCCTGCACGGCCAGCCGCAATCGCGCACGCTCTGGCAGCTCGCTGCCGCCGTGTTCGAGGCGGAAGCGAACAACCTGCTCAGCGCCGACGCCTACGTGAAGCGCCTCGGCTCGCGCCTGCTCTCCGCCCTGCGCGGCATCGCCAAGGGCGACGACGGCCTCGGCCTCGCCGGCCAACGTCTAGCCCAAGACCTGCTGTTCTTCTGCGCCCAAGCCCAGCTCGGCCACGCACCGCGCCTCGCGGCTGTCCGTGCGGTTTACGCGTTAGGCGAAGAAGACCGCGGCGACTACGAAGACCGCACGCTCGGCAGCATCGACCCCAACTGGGTGGCGCAGGCGCGCCGCCGCGTCGGCATCGTCAAGGACAGCTGGTCCAGCGTCGCCGAGGGCGATCAACACCGCCTCGCGGGCCTGGACGAACAGTTCGCCGGCCTGGCCGAATCGCTCGCCCGCCTGTTCCCCAGCGGCGAAGTGCTCGGCGAGACGCTGCAACGCGCCATCGTCGCCACGCTGCGCTCGGCCAAGCCGCCGCAGGCGCCGCTGGCCATGGAAGTGGCGACCAGCATCTTGTACGTGGAAGCGGCGCTCGACGACGCCGCCTTCGACCAGCCCGAGCAGGCCGAGCGCGTCAAGCGCCTGGCCGCCCGCGTGGACGCCGTCTCGCACGGCGAGCCGCCCGAGCCGCTCGAGACCTGGATGGAGGACCTCTACCGCCGCGTCTCCGACCGCCAGACCCTGGGCAGCGTCGTGCACGAGCTGCGCGTGAGCCTCTCGGAAGTCGAGAAGCAGGCCGATGCCTACTTCCGCGACACCACGCAGCGCGAGCTGCTGATCCCGGTGCCCAACCTGCTCAAGGACATGCGCGGCGTGCTGTCCGTGCTCGGCCTGACCCACGCCGCGCAGGCCTGTCTGCGCATGCGCGACGAATTCGACGACCTCGCCAACACCGAGGTCGACCCGACCCTGGCCGGCCCGCGCGAGATCTTCGACCGCCTGGCCAACAACCTCGGCGCGCTCGGCTTCATGATCAACATGCTGAGCGTGCAACCGGCCCTGGCCAAGCGCATGTTCGCGTTCGACGACGCCACCGGCCGACTGGAGCCGGTGATGGGCCGCCACGCCGATGTGGAGCCGGTGCTGACGTTGCCGAGCATCGAGCCGCTGCCGGAAGTGGCGAGTGATGAGGCTGCCGAGCCCGTGATCACCGTGCCGAGCGGTGGCTTCGAGCCGCTGTCGCTGGACTTGCCCGAGCTGCCGGACCTGGGCCTCGCGCCCGCCCCCGCACCGGCCCCCGCGCCTGTTGCGGCCGCGCCTGCTCCCGCACCCGTTTCCAGCGCCGCGCACGACCCCGAGATGCTCGAGATCTTCCTCGAGGAAGCCGGCGAAGTCGTCGAGACCGCACGTGGCGCCATCGCCGCGCTGCACACCACGCCTAACGACCACGAACAGCTGACCACGCTGCGCCGCGCGTTCCACACACTCAAGGGCAGTTCGCGCATGGTGGGCCTCGACGCCTACGGTGAAGGCGCCTGGGCCTGCGAACAGTTGATGAACGCCCGCGTGGCCGTGGCCGATGCGTCGGCCGACCCGTCGCTGCTCGCCTTCAGCAGCGAAGCGATCGACTACCTCGCCGCCTGGGCCGACCAGATCGCCGGCCGTGGCGAGGGCACCTTCGGCCCCGAGCCACTGCGCGAAGCCGCCGATTCGCTGCGCCTGCATGGCGTGTTGAAGTCGGTGCAGCCGCAGGCCGCGCCCGAAGTCATCGAAGCGCCGGAAGTGGTCGAAATCGTCGAGATGCCCGCCGTGGCGGAGTTCATCGACGAGCCCACGCTCATCGAGATGCCGCCCGAAGTGGCGCCCGAACCCGACCCGTACCACGAGCCCACGCTGGTGCTCGAAGTGCCCGAAGCGCAGCCGACGAGCTTCGCCGCCACCGAGATGGCGAACGAGTTCGCGCCCACGCTGATGGAGCCGGCGCTCGACGCCAAGCCGATCGAGCCGGTGGCCGAGGTGCCCGAGTTCCGCCTGAATCTCGACCTCGGCGAAGAGCCCGCGCACGTGGCCGAGCCGGAAGCCGAAGCGCCTTCGGTGCACGAGCAGCCGACCGAGGCCGCCGAACTGCCGACGATGGACGAGTTCAACGGCCTGCGCTTGGTGGTCAGCAAGTCCGAGCCGGTCGATTCGCGCGTTGCAGAGGATGCTGCGCAAGCGCCCGCCGCAGACGAGCCGGCCGAAGCTGCCGAAGACGAAGTCAAGGTCATCGGCGACCTGCGCATCGGCATCCAGCTCTTCAACATCTTCCTCAACGAGGCCGACGAGCTGTCGCGCCGCCTGTCCACCAGCCTCGCCGAATGGGCGCTGCTGCCGGGCGACCCGCTGCCGCCGACGACCGAGAGCCAGGCCCACGCGCTGGCCGGCAATGCGGCCACGGTCGGCTATGAAGACCTGTCCACGCTGGCCCGCGCGCTGGAGCATGCCCTCGCGCGTGCCGGCCGCGCCACGCGCATCGAGCGCAACCACGTCGAGGATTTCCTGCAGGCCGGCGAAGGCATCCGCCAGCTGCTGCATCAGTTCGCCGCCGGCTTCCTCAAGCCTGCCGACCCCGAGCTGATCGAACGCCTGAACGCCTACGAGCCCATCATCGAGGAGCCGCCTTCGGAGTCGGCCGAGCTCGACGAACCGGTGGCTGCCGAAGCCGTGCCGAGCGCCGACGCCGACGAACCCGAGCCCGGCCTGCCCGACCAGATCGAGCCCGAGCTGTTCGGCTTCTTCGAGGAAGAGGCGCACGACCTGCTCGACGATCTGCACGGCAGCCTGCGCGAGTGGCTGGCCCGCCCGGCCGGCGACGGTGGCGCGGGTTGCATGCGCGTGCTGCACACCTTCAAGGGCGGCGCCCGCCTGGCCGGCGCGATGCGCCTGGGCGAGCAGGCGCACGACATGGAGACCGACGTCGAGCACCTGCTGCGCGGCGACACGCCGCCGCACCAGGTCCAGCTCATGCATCTGCAGGATCTGGCCGACGGTTTGCAAGCGAGCTTCGAGGCGCTGGTGCAGCGGGTGCATGCGCCGGTGGCCCCGGTCGCTCCCGCTGCTCAGCCCACGCCGGTCGCGCCTGTTGCGCCGGTGGCCGAACCCGTGGTCGAAGTCGCCGACGAGCTGGTCATCGAGCCCGCTGCGGAGCTGACGCCCGAGCCGCTGCCCGAAGCCGTCGAACCGCTCCTGGAACCGCTGCCCGAGGCCGATCTCGAAGCGCTCCCCGCGCCCGAAGTGGTGGAGGCGCTGGCCGCACCCGAGCACGTCGAAGAAGTCGCCGCCGCTGCCGAGCCGGAGGCCGTGGCAGAACCTGAACCCGTCGCCGCAGCGCCGGCCCAACCCGCCGCCAAGATCGACTGGCCCCGCTTCCTCGAAACCGGCCCGGACGAAGCCCGCGGGGACAGCGCCGCCGTCGGCCTGCAAGCGCTGCTGCGGGTGCGCGCCAGCCTGCTCGAACGCATGGCCGCGCAGGCCGGCGAAGTGGCGATCCGCCGCTCGCGCATGGAGTCCGAGCTGGCGCAGATGAAGTCGTCGCTGCACGACCTTGAAGACAACCTGGACCGCATCCGCGGCCAGCTGCGCGAACTCGAGCTGCAAGCCGAAGCGCAGATGGGCAAGCAGCAGGAAGCCGTGGCCCACGCGCAAGAGTTCGACCCGCTCGAGTTCGACCGCTACACCCGCTTCACCGAACTGACGCGCATGCTGGCCGAATCGGTCGGCGACGTGGCCACCGTCCAGCGCAGCCTGCAACGCAATGTGCAGCTCGGCGAAGACGAGCTGGCCGCCCAGTCGCGACTGACCCGCGAGTTGCAGGACGACCTGCTGCGCACACGGATGGTGGAGTTCGATTCACTGTCCGAACGGATGCACCGCGTCGTGCGCCAGGCCGCCCGCGAGGCCGGCCGCCAGGCCAAGCTGGAGATCGTCGGCGCCAATACCGAGCTGGACCGCTCCGTGCTGGAGCGCATGGCCGGCGCCTTCGAGCATTTGCTGCGCAACAGCGTCAGCCACGGCATCGAGCCGGCCGACATCCGCGAGAAGGCCGGCAAGGATCCGGTCGGCACGCTGAAACTCACGGTCAGCCAGTCGGGCAACGAAATCCTGCTGGACTTCGCTGACGACGGCGCCGGCCTGAACCTCGACCGCATCCGCGCCCGCGGCAAGGAAAAGGGCCTGATCAAGGACGGCGAATCGCCGGACGCGCAGGCGCTGATGAACCTCATCTTCGCCTCGGGCTTCTCGACGGCGGCGCAGGTCACGGAGCTGTCGGGCCGTGGCGTCGGCATGGACGTCGTCCGCGCCGAAGTGAACACGCTCGGCGGCTCGATCGAGACCCGTTCGACGATGGGCAAGGGCGCCAGCTTCCTGCTGCGCCTGCCGCTGACCACCGCGCTGACGCGCATCGTGCTGCTGCGCGTGGGCGAGCAGGTGGTGGCGGTGCCGGCGTCGCTGATGGACTCCGTGCTGCGCCTGCCGATCGACAAGTACGAGGAAGCGCGCACGGCCGGCCAGATCGAGCTCGGCGGCCACAAGCAGCCGCTGTACAGCCTGGCGCACCTCCTAGGCCAGCATGAACACGTGCACGCCCACCACGCCAAGACCCAGCCGCTGGTGCTGGTGCGCAGCGCCCAGCATCGCCTGGCGCTGGTGGTGGACGAAGTGATCGGCAACCAGGAAGTCGTGGTCAAGAACCTTGGCCCGCAGCTGAACAAGGTGCCGGGTCTGGCGGGCATCAGCCTGCTGGCTTCGGGCGACGTGGCGCTGATCTACAACCCGGTGGCGCTGGCCGACTGGTACGGCGTGGCCGCGCTGGCTCGTGCGCAAGGCGAAGTGCCGGATGAAGCGGCGCCGGAGATCGTCGAGCCGCCGGAAGCGCCGCTGGTGCTTGTGGTGGACGACTCGCTGACCGTGCGCCGTGCCACCCAGCGCCTGCTGGAGCGCGAAGGCTATCGCGTGCAGCTCGCCAAGGACGGCCTGGACGCGATGGAAAAGCTCGCTGCCGACGAACTGCCGGCCCTGGTGCTGTCCGACATCGAGATGCCGCGCATGGACGGTTTCGACCTCGTGCGCAACATGCGGGCCGACAAGCGCCTGGCACCGCTGCCGGTGATCATGATCACCTCGCGGATCGCCCAGAAGCACCGTGACTACGCCGGCCAGCTCGGCGTGGATCACTACCTCGGCAAGCCCTACGACGAAGAGCAGCTCCTGGGTCTGGTCCAGCGTTACACGAGCGACCACCAGACGGCCTGATTCCCCCTGGCGGCCGGGGTTGGCAGAAACGCCGCCCCCGGCCCGCCGGCTAGAATGAGGGCCATGTCAGCAGCAGAGCGAATCGACCTCACCAACCAGTTCCTGATCGCCATGCCGGGCATGACGGACGATGCCTTCGCCGGCTCGGTGGTCTACCTCTGCGAGCACAACGAAAACGGCGCCCTGGGCCTGGTGATCAACAAGCCGATTTCGCTGACGCTTGGCAACCTGTTCGAGAAGGTCGAGCTGACGCTCCCTCAGGACGAACTCGCCGCTACCCCGGTCTTTTACGGCGGCCCGGTGCAGACCGAGCGCGGCTTCGTGCTGCACGAGCCGCTCGACCCCGAAGGCGGCCACTACAACGCCACGCTGGCCGTGCCCGGCGGGCTGGAAATGACGACCAGCCGCGATGTGCTGGAAGCGCTGTCGAATGGCGCCGGCCCGCGCAAGCTGCTGGTGACGCTCGGCTACAGCGGCTGGGCCGCCGGCCAGCTGGAAGAAGAGATCGGCCGCAACGGTTGGCTCAATGTCGATGCGGCGCCGGAGATCATCTTCGACACGCCGATTGAACTGCGCTACGAGAAGGCGTTAGGGCTCCTGGGCATCGACCTTCGGATGCTCTCGATGGACGCCGGGCACGCATGACATTCCTGGCTTTCGACTACGGAGCCAAACGTGTCGGCATTGCCACTGGAAACCGCATCACCGGCACCGCGCAACCGCTCAAGAGCGTGCCGCCGGATTTCGCGGTCATCGGCAAGATCGTCCAGGAGTGGCAGCCCGAGGCGCTGGTCATCGGCGTGCCGTTTCACCCTGACGGTGCGGCACACCAGATCACCGAACGCGCTCGCAAGTTCGGCCGGCAACTGTCGGGCCGTTTCCATCTGCCGGTCCACGAAGTCGATGAACGCTACACCAGCGTCGAGGCCGAGAGCTACGGCGTGGACGACGTCGACTCGACCGCGGCCGCATTGATCCTCGAACAATTCTTCAGAGAACACCCATGAGCACATTGCATCTCGACGCCGAGGCGCTCTACAAGGACCTGCAACGCGGCGTGGCCGCGATGGTGGAAGCCAACACGGTGCTGGTCGGCATCTGGTCCGGCGGCGCGTGGCTGGCCGAGCGTCTTCAGCGCGACTTGAAGCGCGAAGGCGACTGCGGCGTCATCTCCAGCAGCCTGCATCGCGACGACTTCGGCTCCAAGGGCATGAGCGCCAGCGCCGACCACACGCGGCTGCCGTTCTCCGTCGATGGCGCCGACATCCTGCTCATCGACGACGTGTTTTTCACCGGCCGCACCACGCGCGCCGTCATCAACGAGCTGTTCGACTTCGGCCGCCCGGCGCGCGTGCGCCTGGCCGTGCTGGTGGACCGCGGCGGCCGCGAGCTGCCGATGGAGCCCGGCTTCTCGGCCGCGCGCGTGCTGCTTTCGCCCGAGCAGTCGCTGCACCTCGCGGTCGACACCGACGGCCGTTTCAACTTCGACGTCCAGCGGAGGGACTGACGTGCTATCCAAACGCAATCCGCAACTGAACAAGAACGGCGAGCTGGTCCACCTGCTCTCCGTCGAAGGCCTGCCGCGGCCGGTGATCCACCAGATCCTCGACACGGCCGGCACCTTCCTCTCGGTCAACGACCGCGATGTGAAGAAGGTCCCGCTGCTGCGGGGCAAGAGCGTGTTCAACCTGTTCTTCGAGAACAGCACCCGCACCCGCACCACCTTCGAGATCGCCGCCAAGCGCCTGTCGGCCGACGTGATCAACCTCGACATCGCGCGCAGCTCCACCGCCAAGGGCGAGACGCTGCTCGACACGGTGGCCAACCTCTCCGCCATGCACGCCGACATGTTCGTCGTGCGCCACAGCGAGAGCGGCGCGCCCTACCTGATCGCCCAGCATTGCGCACCGCATGTGCACGTCGTCAACGCCGGCGACGGTCGCCACGCGCACCCGACGCAGGGCCTGCTCGACATGTACACGATCAGGCACTACAAGAAGGACTTCACCCAGCTGACCGTGGCCATCGTCGGCGACATCGTGCACTCGCGCGTGGCCCGCAGCGACATCCACGCGCTGAACATCCTCGGCGTGCCCGAGATCCGCGCCGTCGGCCCGAAGACCCTGGTCCCGGGCGACCTGCGCGACATGGGCGTGCGCGTCTGCCACAGCCTGGAAGAAGGCATCAAGGGCGCGGACGTGATCATCATGCTGCGCTTGCAGAACGAACGCATGAGCGGCGCGATGCTGCCCTCGGCCGGCGAGTACTTCAAGCACTTCGGCCTGACGCCCGAGAAGCTGCAACTCGCCAAGCCCGACGCCATCGTGATGCACCCGGGCCCGATCAACCGCGGCGTGGAGATCGCCTCCGAAGTGGTGGACGGCAAGCAGAGCGTGATCCTGCCGCAGGTGACGTTCGGCATCGCCGTGCGCATGGCCGTCATGTCGATTCTTGCGGGTAACGAAGCATGAAGATCCTCATCAAGAACGGTCGCATCATCGACCCCGCGTCGCAGCTCGATCGCGTCGGCGATCTGGCGATCAGCAACGGCCGCATCACGGCCATCGGCGAGGCGCCGGGCTTCGAGGCGGATCGCGTGATCGACGCCACCGGCCTCGTGGTCGCTCCAGGCCTCGTGGACCTCGCTGCGCGTCTGCGCGAACCGGGCCATGAGCACGAAGGCATGCTGGAAAGCGAGCTCGCCGCCGCCGCTGCCGGCGGCGTGACGGGCCTCGTCTGCCCGCCCGATACGGACCCGACGCTCGACGAACCGGGCCTCGTGGAAATGCTCAAGTTCCGCGCCCGCAAGCTCTCGCGCTGCCGCCTCTACCCGCTCGGCGCGCTGACCAAATCGCTGGCCGGCGCAGAGCTGACCGAGATGGCCGAGCTGACCGAGGCCGGCTGCGTCGGCTTCTCGCAGGCCGAGGAACCGATCCGCGACACGCAGGTGCTCGCCCGCGCGCTGCAATACGCGGCGACGTACGACTACGCCGTCTGGCTGCGCCCGCAGGATGCGTGGCTCGGCAAGGGCGTGGCCGCCAGCGGCGCCGTCGCCACGCGCCTGGGCCTCTCCGGCGTGCCGGTGATGGCCGAGACCGTTGCGCTGCACACCATCTTCGAGCTGATGCGTTCGACCGGCGCCCGCGTGCACCTCTGCCGCCTCAGCAGCGCCGCCGGCGTGGAGCTGGTGCGTGCGGCCAAGAAGGAAGGCCTGCGCGTGACGGCGGACGTGTCCATCAACTCGCTGCACCTGTCCGACGTGGACATCGGCTACTTCAACTCGGCGATGCGCCTGACGCCGCCGCTGCGCCAGCAACGCGACCGCGATGCGCTGCGCGCCGGCCTCGCCGACGGCACGATCGATGCGCTCGTGAGCGACCACATGCCCGTGGCGCCCGATGAGAAGAATGTGCCCTTCGCCGAAGCCACGCCCGGCGCCACCGGCCTCGAGCTGCTGCTGTCGCTGGCGATGCGCTGGGCGCAGGACGAAGGCCTGCCGCTGTCGCGCGCGCTGGCCGTCGTCAGCAGCGAGCCCGTGCGCGTGCTCGGCTCGGCGCTCGGTTCGCTGTCCGCGAGCGCAGGTCGCCTGGTCGAAGGCGGCGTGGCCGACATCTGCGTGTTCGACGCCAATGCCAGCTGGGCCGTCACGCCCGACAAGCTCGCCAGCCAGGGCAAGCACACGCCGTTCGCCTTCGACGTGACCGGCTTCGAGCTGCCGGCGCGCGTGCGCCACACGGTGGTGGCGGGCACGGTGGCTTACTCGGTCTGAGTCGGTCGATGAGGTCTCTGGTCGGCGCGCTGCGCATCCTGCATCTGGTGGTGCATGTGGTGCGCGGCCTGTTCATCGTTCGCGGCTTCGATCGGCTCGACACCAAGGGCCGCGAGGCGGGTGTGCAGGCGTGGTCCGCGCAGCTCCTGAAGGTGCTGGGCATTGAGCTGCAAGTGCTCGGCGCGCCGGGCCCCGGCCCGCGCTTGCTGGCCGCGAATCACGTCTCATGGCTCGACATCGCCGCCGTGCACGCCGTGATGCCGGAGGCGCGCTTCGTCTCCAAGGCCGACGTGCAGCACTGGCCGCTGGTCGGCAAGCTCGTGGACGGCGCACGAACGCTGTACATCGAGCGCGCGAGCAAGCGCGATGCGTTGCGCGTCGTTCATCAAACCGCTGATGCACTGAAGGCCGGCGACACGGTGGCCTTCTTCCCTGAGGGCACGACCGGCCCCGGGCCCGAACTGCTGCCTTTCCACGGCAATCTGCTGCAAGCGGCGATCGCCACCGGTGTGTCCGTTCAGCCGCTCGTGCTGCGTTGGCACGAGCCGGACCTGCGCTTCGCCAAATCCGCTCAATTCATCGGTCAGATGACGCTCGTGCAAAGCCTCTGGTCGGTCGCATGTGCTCAGGGCCTCGCGATCCGGCTGCAATGGTTGCCGCAAGTGTCGGTGCGGCGCGAAGACCAACGCCGCGAACTGGCCGAGCGGCTGCGCGAACAGATCAAGACGGAGCTGGCCCGATCATGAACACGCTGCCACTGCGCCTCGTTCCCGGCGACGACCTGCGCGCCGCCATCGAAGCTGCGGTGCGCAATGAGTTCCCGAACGGCGCTTTCGTCGTCTGCGGCATCGGCAGCTTGTCGAAGGTGCAGCTTCGCCTTGCAGGCGCTTCGACCAACGCGGCGCTTGAAGGCCTCTACGAGATCATCAGCCTCGCCGGCAGCGTCAGCCCCGACGGCGCGCACCTGCACGTGAGCATCGCCGACGAACGCGGCCAGGTGCTTGGCGGGCACGTGAGTGCGGGCTGCATCGTGCGCACGACGGCCGAGCTGCTGCTGGCGCCCGTCGAAGGCGCGCATCTGAACCGTTCCTTTGATCCAGCCACCGGCTACCCGGAGCTCGTCGTCGAGCGCGGCCCGCGCGGGCCGAGCCTGGACTGACACAATCACACGGCCCCGGCCTTGGACCTGCTGCGATGAACCTGAGCGACTGCCACAACTTCCACGATTTCCGCGACCTCGCGCGCCGCCGCCTGCCGGGGCCGATCTTCAACTACATCGACGGCGCCGCCGACGATGAGACGACGCATCGCCAGAACTCCGCGTCCTTCGATCGCTGCGACCTCGTGCCCAACGTGCTGCGCGGCGTGGCCGACGTGGACCTCTCCGTCACCGTGATGGGCCAGAAGCTCGCGCTGCCGTTCTACTGCTCGCCTACGGCGTTGCAGCGCCTGTTCCACCACGAGGGCGAGCGCGCCGTCGCCGCGGCTGCGGCGGCCGAAGGCACGATTTTCGGCGTCTCCTCGCTCGGCACCGTGAGCCTGGAAGAACTGCGCAAGACCTACAGCAATCCGCAGGTCTACCAGTTCTACTTCCACAAGGACCGCGGCCTGAACCGCGCCATGATGGAGCGTGCCAAGACCTCGGGCGTGAACGTGATGATGCTGACGGTGGACAGCATCACCGGCGGCAACCGCGAGCGCGACCTGCGCACCGGCTTCTCGATCCCGTTCCGCCTCAACCTCGCCGGCATCACCCAGTTCGCCATCAAGCCGAAGTGGGCGATCAACTACCTGCTGCACGAGCGCTTCCGCCTGCCGCAGCTCGAAGAGCACGTGGACATGAGCGGCGGCGCCATGTCCATCGGCCGCTACTTCACCGAGATGCTCGACCCGTCCATGACCTGGGACGACGTAGCGCAGATGGTGAAGCTCTGGGACGGCCAGTTCTGTCTGAAGGGCATCATGTCCGTGGAAGACGCCAGGCGCGCCGTGGACATCGGCTGCACCGGCATCATCCTGTCCAACCACGGCGGCCGCCAGCTCGATGGCTCCCGCAGCGCCTTCGACCAGCTCGCGGAAATCGTCGACGCCGTCGGCGACCGCATCGACGTGATGATGGACGGCGGCATCCAGCGCGGCACGCACGTGCTCAAGGCGCTGTCGCTCGGCGCCAAGGCCGTGGGGTTGGGGCGTTACTACCTCTACCCGCTGGCCGCAGCCGGTCGACCCGGTGTGGAGCGCGCGCTCAAGCAGCTCAAGACCGAAGTCGTGCGCGACATGAAGCTGATGGGCGCGAAGAACGTCGCCCAGCTCTCGCGGCAGAACCTGCGCTTCCGGTAGCCGAGGAGGGCACCCGGACATTCCCCGATTCCCGGTCGCCTCCAACCTCATCCAGCCCTTCAACACCCTTTTGCAAGTCGTTCATTTTGAACGACTTTTTTTCGCAATTTTGTCTCCGGAATCGACTGTAAGTGCTTGATTCCATTGAGAAATTTCACGAATTTCCTTGACCCCCGCAAATTCGCCAATTAAAGTGGTGAAAAGTGCAATTTAGTGGGTCAACGTGGCGGAAATCGTGTTTCAGGGGGCGTCGGCCTTGGCAATGGATGCCAAGGGTCGTTTCGCCATGCCCACACGGCACCGCGAGGCCCTGGGTGCACTGTGCGCTGGACAGCTCACGCTGACCAAGAATCCCTCCGGTTGCCTGATGGTCTTTCCCCGTCCGACCTGGGAAGAGTTCCGCGCCAAGGTCATGACGCTGCCGATGTCGGCCGCCGGCTGGCGCCGCATCTTCCTGGGCAATGCAATGGACGTGGAGATCGACGCCGCGGGCCGCGTGCTGGTCTCTCCCGAGCTGCGCGAGGCCGCCGGCATCGCCAAGGATGTGATGTTGCTCGGCCTGGGCAACCACTTCGAGCTCTGGGACCGTGCCGCCCACAAGGCCCATGAAGATGAAGTCATGGCTTCCGAAATGCCTGCCGCACTCCAGGACTTCTCCTTCTGATGAACGCTCCTGTCTACACCCACACCACCGTGCTCCTGAACGAGACGGTGGACGCGGTCCTCACCGAGCCGAACGGCCTCTACGTGGATGGCACCTTCGGCCGCGGCGGGCACTCGCGGCTGCTGCTCTCCAAGCTGGGGCCACAAGGACGGCTCGTGGCCATCGACCGCGATCCAGAAGCGATCGCGGCGGCCACGGAGGGCGATACGCGGGTTTCGGACCCGCGTTTTTTCATTCGCCATTCCGCCTTTGCCGACATGCACGCGCAGCTCGCTGCGATGGGCGTGGACCAGGTGCAGGGCGTGCTGCTGGACCTCGGCATTTCCAGCCCCCAGATCGACAAGCCCGAGCGCGGCTTCAGCTTCCGTTTCGACGGCCCGCTGGACATGCGCATGGACACCACCAGCGGCGAGAGCGCTGCGGAATTTCTCGCCCGCGCGGATGAGCGCCACATCACGGAGGTGATCAGGAATTATGGGGAAGAACGGTTTGCTTCACAGATTGCAAAGGCGCTTGTTGCTCGCCGGGAAAGCGGGAGTCCTGTTCGAAGCACAGGCGAGCTTTCCGAAGTCGTGGCTGGTGCAGTCAAAACCCGCGAGCCGGGCCAGGACCCTGCAACGCGCACATTTCAAGCGCTACGGATTCATGTCAACGGCGAGCTTGAGGAGCTGCAACAAGGCCTGAACGCCGCGCTGGCGCTGCTGGCGCCCGGCGGCCGCATGGCCGTGATCAGCTTCCATTCACTCGAAGACCGCATCGTCAAGACCTTCATCGCCGAGCACAGCAAGGAGGTGTTCGACCGCCGCGCGCCGTTCGCCGAGCCGAAGCCGATGGCGCTGCTGAACATCGCCCGCATCAAGCCCTCGGCGGCCGAGATCTCCGCCAACCCGCGCTCGCGTTCGGCCGTGCTGCGTGTGGCAGAGCGCACCGACGCCCCGCTGCCGCCCGTGCATCAGAAGCGCCGGAGGGGTGAGTGATCGGGCGGTTGAATTTCGTGCTGATGCTTGCTGTCTTGGCGAGCGGGCTCTGGCTCGTGCATAGCGCCTATGACGTCCGCCGCTTGTTTACGGCTGTCGACGAAGCCGCCGCAGAAGGCCGCCGTCTCGAATCCGACCGTCAGCGCCTGGAAGCCGAGCGCCACGCGCAAGCCACGAACCTGCGCGTGGACAAGGTCGCGCGCGAACGCCTGCTGATGACGACGATCACGCCGGCCGTGACGAAGACGATCGGCATCGGCCCCGCGGCCGTGACCGCTGCTGCGCCTGCCGTCGCCGCCTCTGGAGCTTCGCAATGAGCAAGCGCCAGAACTCCTCCCGCAGCGTCAACTACGCCACCAGCCCGCTGCTCGCGTCCAAGACGCCGCCGTGGCGCTCGCGCTTCCTCGTGGCGCTGGTCGGCCTCTCGTTCGCCGGGCTGCTCGGCCGCGCGCTCTACATCCAGGTGATCGGCACCGACTTCTATCAAAAGAAGGGCGAGGAGCGCTACCTGCACAAGCAGCAGCTGCCGGCCAGCCGCGGCCAGATCCTCGACCGCGCGGGCCAGGTGCTGGCGGCGAGCGTGGCCGTGCCTTCGTTCTGGGCGATCCCGAAAGAGGTGGACGCCGACGCCGACAAGCGCGCCCAGCTCGCCAAGATCCTCGGCATGTCGCAAGCCGAGCTGGCGAAGAAGCTCGACCCCGACACCAACTTCGTCTGGCTCGCCCGCCTGGCCGATGAAGACACGGCCAACAAGCTCAAGGACCTGAAGCTCAAGGGCGTGTTCATGGACCGCGAGTACCGCCGCAAGTACCCCGAGGGTGAAGCCGCGGCGCACGTGGTGGGCTTCACCAACATCGAAGACCGCGGCCAGGAAGGCACGGAGCTCGCGTTCCAGGACCAGTTGCTCGGCCGCCCGGGCTCGCGCATGGTGCTGCGCGACCGCCTCGGCCGCGTGGTCGACGATGCCGGCGAAGCGGAGCAGCCCGTCAACGGCCAGCAGGTCCAGCTCTCGATCGACTCGAAGATCCAGTTCTTCGCCTACCAGCGCGTGCGCGAGGCGGTGATCGAGAACAAGGCCAAGGCCGGCTCGGTCGTGGTGGTGGACGGCCAGACCGGCGAAGTGCTCGCCCTCGCCAACTACCCGAGCTACGACCCGGCGCACCGTCAGAACCTCTCCGGCGAACAGCTGCGCAACCGCGCCGTGACCGACACCTTCGAGCCCGGCTCCACGATGAAGCCGCTCGTGGTGGCCGAGTCTTTGCAGCAGGGCCGCGTCACACCGGACACCGTGATCAACACCGCACCGCGCTCGGTCACGATCGCCGGCTGGTCGCCGAGCGACACGCACCCGCACGAAGGCCTGGCGATCTGGCAGGTGATCCAGAAGTCCAGCAACATTGGCGCCGCGCGCCTCGGGCTGATGATGCAGCCGCGCGAGATGTATGACATGTACACCTCGGTGGGCCTGGGCCAACGCCCGCAGATCAAGTTCCCCGGCGCCGTCTCCGGCCGGCTGCGCCCGTACAAGAACTGGCGCCCGATCGAGCAGGCGACGATGAGCTTCGGCTACGGCCTCTCCGCTTCACTGCTGCAACTGGCGCGCGCCTACACCGTGTTCACGCACGACGGCGAAGTGCTGCCGCTGACGATGTCCAAGCTTGGCGCCGGCGAAGTGCCGCAGGGCCAGCGCGTGTTCTCCGCCAAGGTCGTGGGCCAGGTGCGCGAGATGCTGCAGACGGTGGTCACCAAGGAAGGCACCGCGCCCGAAGCGCAGACGCCCGGCTACAGCGTGGGCGGCAAGTCCGGCACGGCCTACAAGCAGGAAGGCCGCGGCTACGCCACCAACAAGTACCGCTCGTGGTTCGTCGGCATCGCGCCGATCAACCACCCGCGCCTCGTGGTCGCCGTGATGATCGATGAGCCCTCGGCCGGTAATCACTACGGCGGCGCGGTGTCTGGTCCCGTGTTCAGCCAGGTCGTGGCGCAGAGCCTGCGATTGATGGGCGTGGCGCCGGATCTGGAAGTGAAGTCGCAGATCGTGGCCGGTTCGGATCGTCGTTCGACCGGCGGCGGTGGTGGCGCTGTTGCCACCGTTGGCGTTTCTGCGAAGGAGGGCACCTGATGCTCACGCAGCTCAAGTCTCCCGAAGCCGCGGCCCGTTGGCTGCTGGAGTGGACGCGCGGCACGTTGTGTAGCGACAGTCGGCAGGTGCGCGCCGGCGATGCGTTCATCGCGTGGCCGGGGCATGCGCGTGATGGGCGTGAGTTCGTGACTGGCGCTTTGGCTGCGGGTGCGAGCACCTGCCTGGTCGAGCGTGAAGGCGTGGAGGCCTATGGCTTCGCTGATGCGCGCGTGGCCGCGCTCCCGGGCCTGAAGGCTGCGACCGGCCGCATCGCTTCCGCCTACTACGGCGAGCCGACGAAGCAGCTCGCCGTGCTGGCCGTCACCGGCACGAACGGCAAGACGTCGACCGCGTGGTGGATCGCCCAGGCGTCGAGCCTGCTCGGCGAACGCTGCGGCGTGGTCGGCACGCTCGGCGTCGGCGAACCTGGTGCGCTGGATTACACCGGCCTCACCACGCCCGATCCCGTCCGGCTCCAGCAAGCGTTTGCGGGCATGCTCAAGGACGGCTTCGCCGCCTGCGCCATCGAGGCGTCGAGCATCGGCCTGAAGGAACACCGCCTCGCCGGCACTGAAGTGCGCGTCGCCCTGTTCACCAACTTCACGCAAGACCATCTGGACTACCACGGTGGCATGGACGCCTACTGGGCGGCCAAGCGCGAGCTGTTCGATTTCCCGGGGCTGAAGGCCGCGGTGATCAACATCGACGACGCCAAGGGTGCCGCGCTGGCTGCGGAGCTGACGGGCAAGCTCGACGTGTGGAGTTACGCCGTCAACGGTGAGGCGCGACTGTCGGCGCACGAACTGCACTATCTCGCGGGCGGCCTCGCGTTCACGCTGGTTGAAGGTGCCACGCGCATCGTCGTGGAGACCGGCCTGATCGGCGAATACAACATCGCCAACCTGCTCGGCGTGATCGGCGCGCTGCGTGCGCAAGGCCACACGCTGGAAGCAATCGCCGCCGTCATCGGCCGCGTCACGCCCGTGCCAGGTCGTATGCAGCGCGTGGGCCACGGCCGCGAACTGCCGCAGCTGGTCGTCGATTACGCGCATACGCCCGACGCGCTGGAGAAGGCGCTCGCCGCGCTGCGCCCGCTGGCAGCGGCGCGCGGCGGCCAGCTCGTGGCGCTGTTCGGCTGCGGCGGCAACCGCGACAAGACCAAGCGCCCGCAGATGGGCGCGATCGCCGCGGCGCGAGCCGATGCGGTGGTGATCACCAGCGACAACCCGCGCCACGAAGAGCCGGCCAGCATCCTGGCCGACATCGCGGCAGGCATCGCTGCTGACGCCAAGGTTCAGCGCATCGTCGATCGCCGCAAAGCGATCCGTGCGGCGGTGGCTGGCCTTGATGCCCGCGACGTCCTGCTCCTCGCCGGCAAGGGCCACGAGGACTACCAGGAAGTGGCCGGTGAACGCCACCACTTCGACGATGTGGAAGAAGCGCGCGCCGCGCTGATCGAAAGGGCCGGCTTGTGATCACACTTGCCCAAGCCCTGCACCTGCTGCAAGCGCGCGTGCCCGAGGCCCGCATCCACGGCGACGCGGCCACGGTCTTCACGCGTGTGCATAGCGACACGCGCACGCTCAAGTCCGGCGACCTGTTCGTCGCCCTGCGTGGCGAGCGCTTCGACGCCAACGACTTCCTGCCGCAGGCTCAAGCCGCCGGCGCCGTCGCCGCCTTGTGCGAGCGCGAATGCGAAGGCCTGCCTTCGATCATCGTGCCCGACGCCAAGGCCGCGCTCGGCCATCTCGCCGCCGCCTGGCGCGCGCATTGCCACCTGCCGCTGATCGCTGTCACCGGCTCGAACGGCAAGACCACGGTCACGCAGATGATCGCGAGCATCCTGCGCGCGTGGGTGGCGGAACACGCACTGGCGACCGAGGGCAACTACAACAACGACATCGGCGTGCCGCTCACGCTCTTGCGCCTGCGCCAGGACGACGGCTTGTGGCACCGCGCCGCCGTCGTCGAACTCGGCATGAACCACCCGGGCGAGATCGCGCCGCTGGCCGCGATGGCCCAGCCCTGCGTCGCCCTGGTCAACAACGCGCAGCGCGAGCACCAGGAGTTCATGCAGACCGTGGAAGCTGCGGCGCGCGAGAACGGCGCCGTGATCGAGGCGCTCGCACCTTCCGGCACGGCGGTGTTCCCGGCCGACGACGACTGCGCGCCGATCTGGCACGAACTCGCCGGTTCGCGGCCCGTGCTCTCGTTCGCGCTGCAAGGCGAGGCCGATGTGACGGCCGATGCGCAGTGGATGGGCACGCACTGGGCGCTGGCCATCCACACGCCATCGGCCGAGATCCCCGTCGCGCTGCGCATGCCGGGTCAGCACAACATCAAGAACGCTCTGGCCGCCGCCGCTTGCGCGCTCGCCGCCGGCGCGCCGCTCGCCGCCATCCGCCAGGGCCTGGACAGGTTCGAGCCCGTCAAGGGCCGCTCGCAGCTCAAGAGCTTCACGCGCAACGGCCAGGCCATCACGCTGATCGACGACAGCTACAACGCCAACCCCGACAGCGTGCGCGCCGCCATCGACGTGCTCGCGGGTCTGCCCGGCGCCTCGTGGCTCGTGCTCGGCGACATGGGCGAGGTCGGCGATCAAGGCCCGGCCTTCCACGCCGAGGTCGGCGCCTACGCCGCCGAACGCGGCATCGAACATTTCTGGAGCGCAGGCGCCGCCTGCGCCGACGCCGCCCGCGCCTACGGCCCGGCTGCGCGTCACTTCCCAACCGTCGCCGAGCTGCTCACCGCTTTAACGCAGCAGCCCGACGCACAAAACATCCTGGTCAAAGGATCGCGATTCATGAAGATGGAACAGGTGGTGAGCGCTCTCACCACACAAGGAGGCGCTCATGCTGCTTAGCCTCGCCCAGTGGCTGCAAGGCCTGGATCCCTCGCTGGGTTTTCTGCGCGTCTTCAACTACATCACCTTCCGCGCCGTGATGGCCGCGCTGACGGCGCTGCTGATCGGCCTGGCCTTCGGCCCCTGGGTGATCCGCCGCCTGACCGAGATGAAGATCGGCCAGCCGATCCGCGAGTACGGCGTGCAGCAGCACTTGGCCAAGAGCGGCACGCCGACGATGGGCGGCGTGCTGATCCTGATCGGCATCGGCGTGGCCACGCTGCTCTGGTTCGACTGGAGCAACCGCTTCGTCTGGATCGTGATGCTCGTGACGATGGGCTTCGGCGCCATCGGCTGGGTGGACGACTGGCGCAAGGTCGTGGACAAGAACCCCGAAGGCATGCGCAGCCGCGAGAAGTTCTTCTGGCAGACGCTGATCGGCCTGTTCGCCGCGCTCTACCTCGCGTTCTCGGTTTCCGAAACAAGCTTCCTCGGCGTCGTGCAGCTGTTCTACCGCTGGGTCGCCAGCGGCTTCTCCAACGGCCTGCCGCCGCGTGCCGACCTGATCGTGCCGTTCTTCAAGACGGTGGCCTATCCGCTCGGCGTGTTCGGCTTCATCGGCCTCTCGTACTTCGTGATCGTGGGCACCAGCAACGCGGTGAACTTCACCGACGGGCTGGACGGCCTGGCGATCATGCCGGTGGTGATGGTGGCCGGCGCTCTGGGCATCTTTGCGTATGCGACGGGCTCCGCTGTGTTCTCGCGTTATCTGCTGCTGCCCTACATCCCGGGCGCCGGCGAGCTGCTGATCTTCTGCGCCGCCATGGGCGGCGCGGGGCTGGCCTTCCTGTGGTTCAACGCGCACCCGGCGCAGGTGTTCATGGGCGACGTCGGCGCGCTGTCGCTCGGCGGCGGTCTGGGTACCATCGCCGTGATCACGCGCCAGGAAATCCTGCTGGGCATCATGGGCGGCGTGTTCGTCGCGGAAGTGCTGTCCGTGATGATCCAGGTGAGCTGGTTCAAGTTCACCAAGAAGCGCTTCGGCGAAGGCCGCCGCATCTTCAAGATGGCGCCGTTGCACCACCACTTCGAGAAGTCGGGCTGGAAGGAGACGCAGGTTGTCGTCCGCTTCTGGATCATCACCATGCTGCTGTGCCTGGTCGGCTTGGCATCGCTGAAGCTGCGCTGATCGAGAAGACGATGAACAGCCTGCGCGACCAATCCCTCCTCGTGCTCGGCCTGGGCGATTCCGGCCTGGCCATGTGCGCTTGGGCGCTGCGCAATGGCGCGGCGCAGGTCAAGGTGTGGGATTCGCGCGAGAACCCGCCGCAGCTGGCGACATTGCGTGAGCAGCATCCGGAGGTGGCGTTCTTCAGCGGTGAGCTGATGGCCGCGCATCTGCTCGGCGTGGATCGCGTGCTGAAGAGTCCGGGCCTGTCGCCGCGTGATGCGCGTCTGTCTGCCGCGTATGCGGTCGGCGTGCCGGTGCAGGGCGAGCTCGATCTGTTCGCGCAGGCGCTGGCCGATCTGAAGACCGAGCGCCGCTACAACCCCTTCGTGCTCGCGATCACCGGCACGAACGGCAAGACGACGACGACCTCCATGACGGCCCAGCTTTGCGAGGCCTCGGGCCTGCGCGTGGGCCTGGCCGGCAATATCGGGCCGAGCATGCTGACGACGCTGGCCGATGCGCTGGACCTGGAGCCGCAGGACCCGCAATTGCCGCTGACCAGCGATTCCGGGGCGATGCCGCTGGAAGTCTTGCCGGGCGAAGTCGAGACGGTTGCGGAAGCCGACGTCGACGCCGACGCGGAAGCCGCCGAGCCTGAAGACGCTGCCGAGACCGCCGGAGAAGCTGCCGCAGAACCCGCCACCGAAGCTCCGCCTGAATCAGCCGTTAGCTCGATCGACGAAGACCGCCCGCTGCCGATCAAGCCGCCGCCCCCGAAGGGCCCGGTCTTCGAGCACCTGCCCGAAGTCTGGGTGCTCGAACTCTCCAGCTTCCAGCTCGACGACGTGCACGGCTTCGAGCCGACGGCCGGCGCGGTGCTCAACATCACGCAGGACCACCTCGATTGGCACGGCGACATGGCCTCGTACGCCGCAGCCAAGGCGCGCATCTTCGGCACGCACGCATTGATGGTTGTGAATCGCGACGATCCGGCGGTCGAGGCGCTCGTGCCCGCGCCGGTCATGGTCAAGCAGGGCCGCGGCAAGGCTTCCAAGCTGCAAGGCCGCCGCGTGGCGCGCTTCGGCTTGAACGCGCCGCGCCATCCGGGCGACTTCGGTTTGCTGGAAGAGGGCGGCATCGCCTGGCTCGTGCGCGCTCGCGAAGCCGACGAAACCTTCAAGCGCAAGCCCGGCGAGGAAGAGGAAATCCTCATCCAGCGCCTGATGCCTGCCGACGCCCTGCGCGTGCGCGGCCGTCACAACGCGGCGAATGCGCTCGCCGCGCTGGCGCTGGCCACCGCCGCCGGCGCCCCGCTCGCGCCGATGCTACACGCGCTGCGCGAGTACCGCGGCGAGCCGCACCGCGTCGAGCATGTGCAGACGATCGACGGCATCGATTTCTACGACGATTCCAAGGGCACGAACGTGGGCGCCACCGTGGCGGCCATTCTCGGCCTGGGCGCCGACCGCGCGCCGGCCAAGCTGGTGATGATCCTCGGCGGCGACGGCAAGGGTCAGGATTTCTCTCCGCTGAGAGAGCCCGTCATGCGCTTCGTGCGCGCCGTCGCCCTGATCGGCCGCGACGGTCCCGCCATCGCCTCCGTGATCGAAGGCTCCGGCGTGCCGATGCAAAGCTTCGACACGCTGCAAGCTGCCACCCGCTGGGCTTACGAGCAGGCCGAGGGCACCGACAGCGTGCTGCTCTCGCCGGCCTGCGCCAGCCTCGACATGTTCCGCAACTACGGCCACCGGGCCGAAGTGTTCGTCGCCGAAGTGCAGGCCATCGCCAATGACGGAGGCCACGCATGAACGCGGTTCTGCAACGCATCAGCGCCTTCTGGAACCGCGAGGAATCGACCAGTGCGGACGTGCCCGTGCGCGACTGGATCTCCTCCTCCGCCGGCCAGCCGACGCGCATCCAGGGTTTCGATGCCACGTTCGTGTGGGTCGTGATCGCGCTGCTCGCCTTCGGCCTGCTGATGGTCTATTCGGCCTCGATCGCGCTGACCGACAGCCCGCGCTATGCGCGCTACTCGGCCGACTATTTCCTGACGCGCCACCTGATCGGCATCGGCGTGGGCCTGGTCGCCGCCATCGTGGCCGTGCAGATCCCGCTCGCCTTCTGGGAACGCTGGGCGCCGTGGGCCTTCGTCGTCACGCTGCTGCTGCTGGTGATCGTGCTCGTGCCGCACGTGGGAAAAGTCGTGCTCGGCGCGCGGCGCTGGATCCCGCTCGGCGTCATGAACTTCCAGCCGAGCGAGTTGGCCAAGATGACGATCGCCATGTACGCGGGCAGCTACATGATGCGCAAGATGGAAGTGAAGGAGAACTTCTTCCAGGCCGTGTGGCCGATGGCGGTGGCCGTCGGCGTGGTCGGCGTGCTGCTGCTGGCCGAGCCCGACATGGGCGCCTTCATGGTGATCGCGGCGGTGGCCGTGGGCATCCTGTTCCTGGGCGGCGTGAACGGCCGCATGTTCTTCCTGATCATCGCGGTGCTGCTGGGCGCCTTCACGCTGATGATCGCGTTCAGCGAGTTCCGCCGCGAGCGGATCTTTGCCTACCTGAATCCGTGGGACGACAAGTACGCGCAGGGCAAGGCGTACCAGCTGACGCACTCGCTGATCGCCTTCGGCCGTGGCGAATGGTTCGGCCAGGGATTGGGGTCTTCCGTGGAAAAGCTGCATTACCTCCCTGAAGCCCACACCGACTTCCTGCTCGCCGTGATCGGCGAGGAACTCGGCTTCGCCGGCGTCGCCGTGGTGATCTTCGCGTTCTTCTGGCTGACCCGCCGCTGCTTCCACATCGGTCGTCAGGCGATCGCGCTCGACCGCGTGTTCGCGGGCCTGTACGCGCAAGGCGTCGGCATCTGGATGGGCGGTCAGGCCTTCATCAACATGGGCGTGAATCTCGGCGCATTGCCGACCAAGGGCCTGACGCTGCCGCTGATGAGCTTCGGCGGTTCGGCGATCTTGATGAATTGCATCGCGCTGGCCGTCGTGCTGCGCGTGGACATCGAGAACCGGCAGTTGATGCGAGGCGGGCGGGCATGAGCAAGCACCTCGTGATCATGGCGGCGGGCACGGGCGGGCATGTGTTCCCAGGGCTGGCCGTGGCCGAAGAGATGAAGCGCCGCGGCTGGAGCGTGTCGTGGATCGGCACCGAGACCGGCATGGAGAACAAGCTCGTGCCGCCGAGCGGGATTCCGATGGATCGGCTCGCGTTCGGCGGCCTGCGCGGCAAGGGCTTCGCGAAGGCGCTCACGGGTCTGGTAGGCTTCGTCAAGGCCTTCGTGCAATCGCGCCAGGTCTTCGTCACGCGCAGCACCGATGCCGTGCTCGGCATGGGCGGCTACGTCTGCGCGCCCGGCGGCCTGATGGCGTGGCTGAGCGGCAAGCCGCTGGTGCTGGTGAACGCCGATGCGAGCTGGCTGCTGTCGAACAAGAGCCTCGCGCCGTTCGCGAAGCGCATCGCGTTCGGCTTCGATGGCGCGGTGGCGGCCAGTTCGCGCAAGGCCGTGGTGACCGGCAACCCGGTGCGCGGCGAGATCGAAGATATCGTGGCGCCCGCTGAACGTTTCGCCGGCCGCACCGGCCCGCTGCGCCTGCTTGTGGTCGGCGGCTCGCTCGGCGCGCGTGCGCTCAATGAGCTGGTGCCGAAGGCGCTGGCCTTGCTGCCAGAAGGCGAGCGGCCCATCGTCACGCACCAGTGCGGACAAGCCAGCCTGCCGATGGCGCAGCAAGCGTATGCGGATGCCGGTGTGATCGCCGAGGTGCTGCCCTTCATCGACGACATGGCCGCGCGCCTCGCCTCGACGGACCTGATCATCTGCCGCGCCGGCGCAATCACCGTGTCCGAACTCTGCGCGGCCGGCGTGCCGGCGCTGCTCGTGCCGTTGGTCGTCTCGACGACCTCGCACCAGCGCGACAACGCCATCTTCATGGCCCAGCACGGCGCCGCGGTGCACCTGCCGCAGAGCGAGCTGACGGCCGAAGCGCTGGCCGAACAACTGAAGACGCTGACGCGCGAACAGCTGTTGCCGATGGCCGAGAAGGCCCGCGCACTGGCGCGTCCGCGTGCCGCCGCTCGCGTGGCGGATGAAATCGAAAGGCTCGCGGCATGAAGCACGCCGTCAAGCACATCCACTTCGTCGGCATCGGCGGCGCAGGCATGAGTGCCATCGCCGAGGTGCTGCATGGTCAGGGCTTCGTCGTCTCGGGCTCGGACCAGAACGCCAGCCCGGTGACCGAACGTCTTGCCTCGCTCGGCATCCGCGTGTTCATCGGCCATGCGGCCGAGCACGTGGCGGGTGCGCAGGCCGTCGTCACCTCGACCGCGGTGAAGGCCGACAACCCCGAGGTGATCGCCGCACGTGCTGCCGGTGTGGCCGTGGTCGCCCGCGCCGTGATGCTGGCCGAACTGATGCGCCTGAAGAAGGGCATCGCCATCGCCGGCACGCACGGCAAGACGACGACCACTTCGCTCGTGGCCTCCGTGCTGATGGAAGCCGGCGCCGACCCGAGCTTCGTGATCGGCGGCAAGCTGATGAGCGCCGGCGCGAACTCGCGCGTGGGGCAGGGCGAGTGCATCGTGGTGGAGGCGGACGAGAGCGACGCCTCCTTCCTGCACCTCTCGCCGATGCTGGCCGTCGTCACGAACATCGACGCCGACCACATGGACACCTACGGCCATTCGCTGGACCGTCTGCACCAGGCCTTCGTCGACTTCCTTGATCGCATGCCGTTCTACGGCGCTGCGATCTTGTGCGGTGACGATGCGGGTGTGCAGGCGATCATCCCGAAGGTTACGCGGCCTGTCGTCACGTACGGCTTCGGCGAAGGCAACATGATCCGCGCCGTCGATGTCGAAGCATTGGCCGGCGGCAAGATGAGCTTCAAGGCGCGCCGTCAGGGCCAGCCCGATCTGCCGGTGACGCTGAACCTGGCGGGCAGGCATAACGTCCTGAATGCACTGGCTGCGATTGCTGTCGCGGCTGAGCTCGAATTGCCGGATGCGCCCATCGCCGCGGCGCTCGCCTGCTTCGACGGCGTCGGCCGCCGCTTCCAGCGTTACGGCGAATTGAAGAGCAGCGACGGCGGCCAGTTCACGCTGATCGACGACTACGGCCATCACCCGGTCGAGATGGCCGCCGTGCTGTCCGCCGCGCGAGGCGCTTACGTCGGCCGCCGCATCGTGCTGGCTTTTCAGCCGCACCGCTACACCCGCACGCGTGATTGCTTCGACGACTTCGTGCGCGTGATCGGCGAAACAGACGCAGCGTTGCTCAGCGAGGTCTATTCCGCCGGCGAAGCGCCCATCGAAGGCGCAACGGGTCAGTCCCTCGCTCGCGCTTGCGGCGCTCGCTTCGTCCCCGCCATCGGCGAGATGCCGCAGGCGATCGCCGAAGAGGCGCGCGCCGGCGATGTGGTGATCGTGATGGGCGCCGGTTCGATCGCGGCGGTGCCGGCCCAAACCGTGGAGTTGTTGAAATGAATTGGGATCTGAACGTCGACATCCAGGCGCTCGGAAAGGTGGCCGTGCTGATGGGCGGCACCTCGGCCGAGCGCGAGGTCTCGCTGACCATGTCCGGCCCCGGCGTGCTGAAGGCGCTGCAGGGTCAGGGCGTGGATGCGATCGCCTTCGATCCGGCCGAACGCGGCCTGCACGAGCTGAAGGACCTCGGCGTCTCGCGCTGCTTCATCGCGCTGCACGGCCGCGGCGGCGAAGACGGCACGGTGCAGGGTGCGTTGGAGCTGATGGGCATTCCGTACACCGGTTCGGGCGTGATGGCCTCCGCCATCGCGATGGACAAGATCATGACCAAGCGCGTGTGGGTGGCCGAGGGCCTGGCCACGCCGCGCTGGGTGTCGCTGCGCTCGAACGCGCTGGACCGCGAGCGCGTACGCACGGTGCCCGACGAACTCGGCTTGCCGCTGTTCGTGAAGCCGCCGCACGAAGGTTCGAGCCATGGCGCGAGCAAGGTCGAGGGCTACTCGCAGATGCAGGAAGCGGTGGAACTCGCCGCGCGCTACGACAGCGAAGTGCTCTGCGAGGAATTCATCGAAGGCCTGGAACTGACCTGCCCGATCCTCGGCGATGGCGACGACGCTCAGGCGCTGCCGGTGATCCGCATCGAAGCCGTGGCCGGCAAGTACGACTACCAGAACAAGTACTTCACCGACACGACGGTCTATCACGTCGGCAAACTGCCCGAAGCGCAGGAGACGGCGGTGCGCGCGCTGGCGCTCGCTGCGTACAAGGCGCTAGGTTGCCGGGGCTGGGGCCGCGCGGACCTGATGCTGCGCAAGAGCGACGGCAAGGTCTTCCTGCTGGAGATGAACACCTCTCCGGGCATGACCTCGCATTCACTGGTGCCGATGTCGGCTGCCGCAGCGGGCCTGAACTACGAGCAGCTGTGCCTCTGGCTGATCGCCCGGGCGCGCCTGGATTCGCAGGGCTGAAGAGAAGCACCATGCCGCGCCAAGCCGAGCCCACCCCCGTCGACGTCCGCATCATGCATGCGGCGACGGGCTTGCTCGTGCTCGCGATGGTCGGGCTCGTGTTGGTGGCCGGTGCGCGCTGGCTGGCGGCGAAGTCCTTCTTCGAGCTGCGCGCGATCCGCGTGGCCGGTGACGTGTCGCGCAACAACGCCGCCACGCTGCGCGCCAACGCCGTGCCGCGGCTGGCCGGCAACTTCCTGACGATGGACCTGCAACGCGCACGCTCCGCGTTCGAGGCCGTGCCGTGGGTGCGCCATGCGAGCGTGCGCCGCGTCTGGCCGATGCGCGTCGAAGTCACGCTCGAAGAACACAAGCCCGCCGCCTATTGGGAAACGAAGGCCGACGGCGCCGACAGCAACAGCGACGCCAGCGTCGATCGCCAGCTGGTGAACAGCTTCGGCGAAGTCTTCCAGGCCAACCTCGGCGACGTCGAGGACGAAGACCTGCCGACGCTGGCCGGCCCCGAAGGCAGCGCCCAGCAGATGCTGCGCATGTACCAACTGCTCGAAGAGGCCGTGCGGCCGCTGGACGAAACGGTCGACCGGCTCGACCTCTCCGGCCGCGGCTCCTGGCGCGCGACGTTGGACAAAGGCGAAGTGATCGAGATCGGGCGCGGCGACGAAGCCGAAGTGCTGGCGCGCGTGCGCCGCTTCGTGTCTTCGATCAGCCAGGTGGTGTCGACCAGCGGCGGTGCACCGCTGGTGTCGGCCGACCTGCGCCATGCGGACGGATATGCAGTGCGGTTGCAGGGCGTGAAAACCCAGCCCGTCGCCGGGAAAACCCGGAAATAAGAACTGAGGAACGAAATATGGCCAAGGAATACAAGGATCTGGTCGTCGGGCTGGATATCGGCACCGCCAAGATCATGGCGGTGGTGGCCGAGGTGCAGGGCAATGGCGAATTGCGGATTGCCGGCATGGGCGTGGCGCCGACCCAAGGCCTGAAACGCGGCGTGGTGGTGAATATCGACGCCACGGTCCAGTCCATCCAGCAGGCCCTGAAAGAGGCCGAAATGATGGCCGATTGCAAGATATCCCGGGTTTATACGGGGATCACGGGCAGCCATATTCGCGGCCAAAACTCCACCGGCATGGTGATCGTGCGCGACAAGGAAGTCACGCCGATCGATGTCGCCCGGGTCGTGGAAACCGCCAAGGCCATCAATATCCCGAACGATCAACGCCTGCTTTTGGTCGAGCCGCAGGAATTCGTGATCGACGGCCAGGAGGTGAAAGAACCGATCGGCATGTCGGGCGGCCGGCTGGAGGTGAAGGTCCATATCGTGACCGGCGCCCAAAGTGCCGCGGAAAACATCGTCAAATGCGTGCGCCGCTGCGGGCTGGAAGTCGATCAGCTGGTTTTGAATCCCAGCGCCTCAAGTTTGGCAGCGCTCACTTCCGATGAGCGGGATCTGGGTGTCGCCCTGGTCGACATCGGCGCCGGCACGACCGATGTGGCGATCTTCACCGGCGGTTCCATCCGCCATACCGCCGTCATTCCGGTGGCAGGTGACCTCATCACCAGCGATATCGCGATGGCGCTGCGCACGCCGACCAAGGATGCCGAGGAAATCAAGGTCGAGCACGGCGTGGCGAAACAGCTGCTGGCGGACCCGGCCGATCAGGTCGAAGTCCCGGGTTTAGGCGACCGCGCTCCCCGTTTGCTGTCCAAACAAGCGCTGGCCGGCGTGATCGAACCGCGGGTCGAGGAGATATTCAGCCTCGTCCATCAGGTCATTCGCGAGAGCGGGTATGAGGAACTGCTGTCGTCGGGAATCGTCCTGGCCGGCGGCTCGGCGCTCATGCCCGGTATGGTTGAACTGGCCGAAGACATATTCCTCAAGCCCGTCCGACGCGGCATTCCTACGTATTCCGGCGCCTTGTCCGACATGGTGGCCAATCCCCGCTCGGCGACCGTGATGGGGCTTTTGGAAGAAGCTCGGCTGTCGCGCAGCCGGGGTTTGAAGGCGGCCCAGCAGGCCGGTTCGATGAAGACGGCCTTCGGGCGCGCCAAGGATTGGTTCCTCGGTAACTTTTGAACTCAGATAAATCGTTGTGAGTGGGTCGAAAACGCAGAAAAAAGCGGTTTCACCGGTAGTTTTTCATAGTCAGCATCAGCATAATTCGGAGCAGGAGGTTTGATATGCCTATCGAGATGATCGAACAGTTTGACCAAGGCACCCAGATCAAGGTGATCGGCGTGGGTGGCGGCGGCGGCAATGCCGTCGAACACATGATTGCCCAGGGCGTTCAAGGCGTCGAATTCATCGTGGCCAATACCGACGCGCAAGCGCTCAACCGCTCCAAGGCGGACCAGCTGCTGCAACTCGGTCATTCGGGCCTGGGCGCCGGCGCCAAGCCGGAAGTGGGCAAGGCCTCCGCGGAAGAAGCTGAAGCGAACATCCGCAACGCCATCGAAGGCGCGCACATGCTCTTCATCACCGCCGGCATGGGCGGCGGCACCGGCACGGGCGCCGCGCCCGTGATCGCCAAGGTGGCCAAGGAGATGGGCATCCTGACGGTCGGCGTGGTCACCAAGCCGTTCGAGTTTGAAGGCACCCGCCGCTCGAAGGCCGCAGACGCGGGCCTGGCCGAACTCGAAGCCAATGTCGACTCGCTGATCGTCGTGCTGAACGACAAGCTGCTCGACGTGCTCGGCGACGACATCACGCAGGACCAGGCCTTCGCGCACGCCAACGACGTGCTGAAGAACGCCGTCGGCGGCATCTCCGACATCATCCACATCCCGGGCCTCGTGAACGTCGACTTTGAAGACGTGAAGACCGTGATGAGCGAGCCCGGCAAAGCCATGATGGGCACGGCGCAAGCCGGCGGCCCGGACCGCGCGTCGAAGGCGGCCGAGCTGGCCGTCGCCTGCCCGCTGCTCGAAGGCATCGACCTTTCCGGCGCGCGCGGCGTGCTGGTGCTGATCGCCGCCTCGAAGGCCACCTTCAAGCTGGCCGAGTCGCGCAACGCGATGAACGCCATCAAGAAGTACGCCTCGGAAGACGCCCACATCATCTACGGCACGGCCTACGACGAATCGCTGGGCGACCAGCTGCGCGTCACCGTGATCGCCACCGGCCTGAACTCGCAACGCGGCCGCGCGCAGGCGCCGCTGTCGGTGGTGCAGCAGCCTGCGCTGCGTACCGGTACGGACAACATGCCGGTGCTGACGCAATCGCTGAACATCCCGGGCCAGATGGCTGCGGGTGCCGCGACCACGGGCGCAACCGGCGCTGCCGCCGGCATGACCGCTGGCTTCGCGACCGAAGCGAACCGCGTGCCGAGCGTCTGGCGTCATGGCCGTACGGCCGCCGCCAAGGTGGAAGCCCTGTCGTCGAACGGCATGGACGAAATCGAGATTCCGGCGTTCCTGCGCCGTCAAGCTGACTGATTTCGTTTCCGTTCCGATGCTGATTTGAGGCCGGCCTTTGTGCCGGCCTTTTTTCATGCTCGTTACGGCTGCTTACGCCGACGTTGGGGACACGCGGCACCAGAGGTGAATGCGGCACAAGGTTTGTTCTTGTGTGCATGGCATGCTGGCCGGGCATTTGCAGTAACCCCTGATGGCCGCAGCAGTATCCGTCCCATCCCCGCCCTGGCGCGTCGCCGCCACCGCCGCAATCATCTTCGCGCATCCGTCGGCCCGATCGGTCGGGCACGGCGCCACCGCGGAGGCGCCCTCCGGCGTGTGGTTCTCGCTGATCCTCCTGGTGCTGACGCTCGTCGCGCTGATCTTGTGGATGCATCGCCGTCAGCAACTGCTGACCGTCGCCGCCGAGCAGGACCGCCGCGTGCTGGTCGAGCGCATGAAGGCGCAGGAGGCCGATCGCCTGCGCCAACGCGAGGAAGCGGCCGTGGCCGAGCGACAGCAGGCGCTGCTGTCCGAGCGTCAACGGCTCATGCAGGACATGCACGATGGCCTGGGCTCGGCGCTGCTCTCGGCCATGGTGGCGGTGGAGCACGGCAGCATGGAACGGGCCGACATTGTCGATGTGCTGCGCGAATGCGTGGACGATCTGCGGCTGGTGATCGATTCGCTCGAGCCCGTGGGCCACGACCTCATGGCCTTGCTCGCGACCATGCGCTACCGCCTGGGCAAGCGCCTGATGGCCAGCGGTCTCACGCTCGATTGGGACGTGCACGACCTCCCCGTGCTGGAATGGCTGGAACCACCCGATGCCCTGCACGTGCTGCGCATGATGCAGGAGGCGCTGAACAACGTGCTCAAGCATGCACGCGCCAGCCGGGTGCGCATCGTCACGCGGCACCTGGGCCGCCATGTCGAGATCCGCGTCGAGGACGACGGTCAAGGCTTCGACCCCGAGACGATCCAGCGCGGCCGCGGGCTCAAGAGCCAGCAGCGCCGCGCCGAAATTCTCGGGGGCGTCGTGACCGTGGAGACCACGCCGGGCGAGGGCACGCGGTTGAGCTTGAGGCTGCCGGTGGTGCGCCGGCCTCGCAATGCCAAAGCAGACACATCCTGAGCCGCTCGTGTAAAGGCTTCGACAAGCAAGGGAAGCCCTCTTCGGGGACAATTGCCCCATGGTGAAGCAACGCACTCTCAAATCCCTCACGCGCGCTGTCGGCGTGGGCATCCATAGCGGACAGAAGGTCGAGCTGACCCTGCGCCCCGCGGCGCCGGATACCGGCATCGTCTTCCGCCGCGTGGACCTGCCCCAGCCCGTGGACATTCCCGTGCGCGCCGAGACCGTCTGCGACACGCGCATGGCCACCACCATCAGTCCCGGTGGCGACCCCGGCGGCCCCAAGGTGCAGACGATCGAGCATTTGCTTTCGGCCTGCGCGGGCCTCGGCCTGGACAACCTCTACATCGACATCAACGCCGATGAAGTGCCGATCCTGGACGGCTCGGCCGCCAGCTTCGTCTACCTGCTGCAAAGCGCCGGCATCGAGCTGCAGAACGCGCCGAAGAAATTCCTGCGCGTGAAGAAGACCGTGGAAGTGCGCCAGGGCGAAGGCAAGCGCCTGATGTGGGCCAAGCTGGAACCGCACCACGGCTACACGCTGGCCTTCCAGATCGAGTTCGACAACCCGGCGGTGGCCGCCACCGGCCAGCAGTACGTGTTCGACATGGGCACCGGCCAGTACAAGAAGGAAATCGCCCGCGCGCGCACCTTCGGCATGACGGCCGACATCGAGCTGATGCGCTCGCGCGGCCTGACGCTCGGCGGCTCGATGGACAACGCCATCGTGGTGGACGACTACCGCGTGCTGAACGCCGACGGCCTCCGCTATGACGACGAGTTCGTCAAGCACAAGATCCTCGACGCCATCGGCGACATGCAGGTCGCCGGCCATCCGCTGCTGGCCGCCTACACCAGCTTCAAGGGCGGCCACGCGCTGAACAACAAGCTGCTGCGCGCGCTGCTGGCGGATGAGACGGCGTATGAGATCGTGACGTTCGAGGACGAGAAGCAGGCGCCGACCGGGTTCGCGCAGCTTGCGCCGGCCTGGTGAGAGGCGCGAGGCGCGCATGCTGATCCTCCGCCTGGTCGTCGGTCTGCTGCTCGTCGGCGGATTGTTCTGTTTCGCGCTCTACATCGCCACCCGCCAGCCCGTCTGGCGCCAGCGCGGTGTCATCGTGCTGAAGTGGACCTTGATCGCGGTGCTGGGCTTCTTCGGCGTGCTGATCCTCGAACGTATCCCGATGTTGCTCTGAGTTCGTATCGGGCTGCTCCGCTTGCGGCTGGCCTAACGCTTGTGATGTACTGACTCACACCGGCTCGCGACGCTTCGCCGCGAGCGACGGACTTCGTGAGGGAGCGAGGATGGAGCTGGACGCGGCACAAGCGCAGTTGCAGGAGGCCTTGCGGCGCAGCCAGCGCAGCGAGCAGACGCTGCAAGGCATCTTCGGCGCTTCGCCAGTGGCGCTGGCGGTGTTCGTCGTCGAATCGGGCGGTGATCTTGGCGACAACGGCCGGCCGCGCGGCGAGCTGGTCTTCGTGGACGTCAACGAGGCCTGGGGCCGCACGACCGGTCACCGCCGCGAAGACACCATCGGCCGACCCGGTGCGGCCTTGAATCTCTGGATGGACCCCGAAGTGCGACGCGGCTTCATCACCCAGATGCGCGAGCACGGCCGGGTGCAAAGGCTCGAAGCGCACATGCGCCGCGCCGACGGCACCGAGTACTTCGCGCTCGTCTCCGGCCAGGACGTGCTCGTCAACGACGAGCGCTTCCACATCGTCGCCATCGACGACATCAGCGCGCAGAAGGCCGTGCAGGCCGAGATGGCCGAACTCAACGCCAGCCTCGATCGGCGCGTGCGCGAACGCACGCAGGAGCTGGAGCGGGCGCTTGAGCACCTCAAGCAGATGCAGCACAAGCTCGTGCAGTCCGAGAAGCTCGCCAGCCTGGGCAGCCTCGTCACTGCGGTTGCGCACGAGCTGAACACGCCGATCGGCAACGGCCTGACGGTGGCCGGCACGCTGCGCGACAGCACCGTCAAGCTCAGCCGCGAGATGGGCGACGGGCAGTTGCGCAAGCAGGCGCTGCTGGACTACCTGAACGAGATGCAGGCGGGCACGAGCCTGCTGGAGCGCGCGATGCTGGCGGCGGCCGATCTGGTCAGCGACTTCAAGCGCGTGTCCGTGGACCAGGGCAGCGAGGCCCGCAGCGTGTTCGACCTGCGCGGCGCCTTGCAGGACGCGCTCACCATCCTCAAGCCGATGCTGAGCCCGATGCCCTACGAGGTGGTGGTGGACCTGCCCGAAGGCGTCCGCCTGAACAGCTTCCCCGGCGCGCTGGAGCAGGTGGTCGGCAACCTCGTTCACAACGCGGTGCAGCACGGCTTCGCGGGCCGCGACCACGGGCAGATGCAGCTGACCGCGGGCATGCATGGTGACCAGCTGCGCATCGAGTTCAGCGACGACGGCGTCGGCATGAGCGCCGACACGCTCGCGCGCATCTACGACCCGTTCTTCACCACCGCGCTGGGGCAGGGCGGCAGCGGCCTGGGCATGCACATCACCTACAACCTCGTGACCGGGCCACTGGGCGGCGAGATCGAGGTGCAGAGCCGGCCCGGCGAGGGCTGCCGCGTGGTGATCTCGCTGCCGCTGGTGGCGCCCGGCCAACGCACGGGCAGCGCACTCAACGGCTGATCGATCAGGCCTCTTCCAGTGCCTGCAACTGCACGAGGCGCTGGTACAGACCGCCCTCGATGTCCATCAGCTGTTCGTGCGTGCCGCGCTCGGCCAGATGGCCGTGGTTCAGCACGACGATCTGGTCCGCCGCGCGGATGGTCGAGAGCCGGTGCGCGATGGCGACGACCGTCACCTGCCCGCGTAGCGCTTCGAGCGCCTCGCTGATCGTGCGCTCGGTGGCGCTGTCGATGTTGCTGGTGGCTTCATCGAGGAACAGGATGCGCGGCTGGCCGGCCAGCGCGCGGGCCATCGCGATCAGCTGCTTCTGGCCGGTGGACAGGCGCGCACCGCCTTCGCCGAGCAGCGTGTCATAACCCTGCGGTAACGCTGACAGGAACTCATGGACGCGCGCGGCCTTGGCGGCGGCCATCAGCGTGGCTTCGTCGATGTTGCGGCCCATGGCGATGTTCTCCCGCGCGGTCGCGGCCATCAGCCACGGCTCCTGCGGCACAAGGCCGACGGCGGTGCGGAACGCGACATCGGGCAGGCGTGCCAGCGGCTGGTCGTCCACGCGGATCGTGCCGCTCTGCGCCGCGTAGAAGCGCAGCAGCAGCGACAGCAGCGTGCTCTTGCCGCTGCCCGTGTGGCCGACGATGCCGGTGAAGCTGCCGGCGGGGATCGTCAGGCTCAGGTCGTGCAGCACGGGTCGCTCGGGGTCGTAGCCGAAGCTGATCGAGTCGATCTCGATCTGGCCGCGATGCACGCCGCGGCTGTCGGCCTCCTGGTGCACCGGCGCCGTCTCCTGCAGGAGCGAGCGCACGCGCGAGGCGGCCACCATCGACTGCTGCAACTGACCGAACTGCAGCGTGATCTGGATGAGCGGTTCCACCACGCGCGAGATGTAGGCGAGGAAGGCGTAGAGCAGGCCGACTTGAATGGCCGACATCTCGCGGGCGCCGAAGGCCCAGATCACCGTCGAGATCAGGAAGACGTTGAGCAGGTCGAGCGCCGGACGCAGCAGCCACGCGTTGGCCGACAGCTCGGCCTTGCGCGACTGCAGGTGCCGCGCGTTCGTGTCCTCGAACCTCGCCAGGAAGCGCGGCGCCGCACCCGCGCCTTGCAGCACGGCCATGCCGGCGATGCTCTCGGCCATCTGCGCGTTGATGTCGCTGCGCAACTGGCGCTGGCGCTGCACGGCGCCGCTGGAGAAGCGCTGGTAGAGCAGGATGATCACGACCATCGCCGGCACGAGCAGCGCCACGATCAGCATCAGCCGCAGGTCCAGCCAGGCCATCGCGCACATCGAGCCGATCACGACGATGGTGGAGTCCAGCATCACGTACAGGACCTGGCGGTACAGCGTGTTCACGGCCTCGGTGTCGTTGGTGACGCGGCTCACCAGCTGGCCGGTGATGGCCTTGTCGAAGAAGGCCATCGGCAGCGCCAGCACGTGCGAGTAGACGCGGCTGCGCAGCCGCATCACCGAGCGCCGCGCGATGCCGGCCATGCGTGCCAGCTGCGCGTAGCGGATCCAGCAGGAGGCCCAGGTGGCGAACAGGCCCAGCGCCACCAGGCCGGCCATCGCCGTGACGTCGAAATTGCGCGGCAGCAGGTAGGCGTCGATGTAGCGCTTGCCAGCCAGCGGCACCATCGCTTCGAGCACGACGGCGACGATCAGCCAGGCGAGGCCGCGCCAGAGCTGGCGGCGTTCATCGGCGGCGGCTTCGAGCAGCAGACCGACGGAGGCCCACGGGCGTTCCTGCTTCTCTTGTTGGGGCTTCACTTCAGGCGGCGTCAAGGCTGGCCTCGATTTGTTGATAACGCCATTGCTGCGCGTACCAGTGGCCGGCTTCCACCAGCTCGGCATGGTGGCCGCGCTCGACGATACGCCCGGCCTTGAGCACGGCGATCTGGTCGGCCTCCATCACGGCAGAGAGACGGTGGCTGACGATGATGCAGCTGCGCCACGGTTGCGCCGCGCGCAACTCGCGCAGGTGGGCGAGGATCTGCGTCTCGGTGCCGGTGTCGACGGCCGAGAGCGCGTCGTCCAGCAGCAGGATCGGCGCCTCCGACAGCAGCGCTCGGGCAATTGCCACGCGCTGGCGCTGGCCACCCGAGAGCGTGATGCCGCGTTCGCCGACTTCGGTGTCGAAGCCTTGCGGCAGGCGGCGGATGTCGGTGTCCACGGCGGCGAGGCGCGCCGCTTCCTCGACCTGCTCGCGCGTGGCGCCGGGGCGGGCCAGGGCGATGTTCTCGGCGATCGAGGCGGAGAACAGGAAGGGCTCCTGCGGCACCCAGGCGATGGCATGGCGCAGGGCGGCGAGGCGGATGTGAGGCAACTGCACGTCGCCGACGCGGATGCCGCCGCTGGCGGGCTCGAACTGGCGGAGCAGCAGGCGCAGGACTGTGGACTTGCCGGCGCCGGTTGGGCCGACCAGGCCCAGCACCTGGCCCGGTTGGAGCGTGAGGTCCACGCCGTCGAGCGCCGGGTTGGTCGTGCCGGGGTAGGTGAACGCCAGTTGCTCGAAGTGCAGCGTCGCTTGCGCGGGCATGTCGCTAACGCCGTCGTCGTGCAGACAGAGCGGTTCGTCGAGCGCCGGGCCGAGGCGGCCCCACGCCGCGCGGCCGCGCTCGATCAGCGAGAGCACCCAGCCGGCGGCGAACATCGGCCAGATCAGCTGGCCGAGGTACATCGTGAAGCTGGTGAGCTGGCCGATGGTCAGTTCATCCTTGGCGACCAGATAGCCGCCGAGCGCCAAAGCGATCGCCGAGGCCGCGCCGAGCGTCATGCCGACGGCCGGCTCGTACGCCGCCTCCCAGCGCTGCGCCGCATAGCTCGCATCGGCAGCGCTGCTGGCCAGCTCGTTGAACTGATGCGTGTTTCGATCGATCTGACCTAACGCGCGAAGCGTGCGGACACCGGCGAGACCTTCCTGCACATGCTGATTCAGTCCGGAGAAGCGGTTCAGCGAGCTCTGCCACGCCTCATGCACATGGTTGGAAATCCACCAGAAGGACAGCCCCATCAGCGGAAACGGAATCAGCGCGGCCAGCCCCAGGCGCCAGTCGACGCCAAGCGTCATCATCGTCAGGACGAGGATCAGCGTGAGCGAGCCGTCGAAGCCGGCCAGCAGTGCATCGCCGGCAGCCATCTCGATCGCATCGGTGTCGTTCGTGGCCAGCGCCATCAGATCACCGGTGCGCTTGCTCTGGAAGAAGGCCGGGCCTTGCAGCGTCAACCGTGCGTACAGCCGCGTGCGCAACTGCTGACCCAGCTGGTAGCTGGCGCCGAACAGGCGCAGCCGCCACGTCACGCGCAGCAGGTAGACCGCGGCGCCGGCGGCGAGCAGGAGGCCGAGCTGCGCGAGCAGGCCGCCGTCCTTGAATTTCGCGCTGACCAGGCCGTCGACCACGTGGCCGACCTGGCGCGGGATCCACACGAGGAGCACCGCGATGCCCGCGAGCATGAAGGCGGACGACACATACGCGGGCCAATGCTGGCGCACGAAGCCCGCGATCATGCGGCTGAGGGATTGGGGGGAGGCTTGCATGGGAGGGGCGAATTCTAGGAGGCCGCTTCGGGCGGGTTCGTGTCATCGCGAGAACAGCCCTGAAAACCCAGCCATTTAGTTGCGGGCTTGCGGCCGCCTTCTTCGGGCAATCGAGCTCGCGCATTGACGCGAAGATGCGATCCGCGCTCACGAAGTTCCACATCGCAGCCCCACATCCGCAGCCGGCGCGGTTGTCCGTAAGGTGATGTCCCGCGCATTGCAAGCCCAAGGTCCGGCGGATCTTGGGCTTGCCCCTTTGCGTTCGCGTCCTCTGCTAAAAAGCGGCGATGGAAACCTACCTCCTCGACTGGGCCAACCTGCTGCTGCGCTGGCTGCACGTGATCGTGGCCATTGCCTGGATCGGCGCCTCGTTCTATTTCGTCTGGCTCGACAACCACCTGCTCAAGCCCACGGCGCCCGACCTCAAGGGCAAGGGCGTGGACGGGGAGCTCTGGGCCGTCCACGGCGGCGGTTTCTACAACCCGCAGAAGTACATGGTGGCGCCGGCCAACCTGCCGCAGCACCTGCACTGGTTCTACTGGGAAAGCTACTGGACGTGGATGAGCGGCTTCGCGCTGTTCACCTTGCTGTACCTGTTCAACGCGGACACCTTCCTGATCGACCGGCATGTGCACGACTGGGGCACGGGCGCGGCGATCGCGACTGCGCTCGGGTTCCTGGTTAGCGGCTGGGTCGTCTACGACCTGATCTGCCGCCTCTTCGGCCACAACAAGGACGGCTCGATCGGCAACGACGGCACGGTGCTCGGCCTGATCGCCGCCTTCATCGTCATCGCCGCGTGGGCCGCGGCGCAGCTCTTCGCGGGCCGCGCGGCCTTCCTGATCACCGGCGCCATGATCGCCACGATGATGAGCGCCAACGTGTTCTTCTGGATCATCCCGGGCCAGAAGCGCGTGATCGCCGACATGCGCGCCGGCAAGCCGGTCGACCCGATCTACGGCCAGCGTGGCAAGCAGCGCAGCGTCCACAACACCTACTTCACGCTGCCGGTGCTGATCGCGATGCTCAGCAACCACTACGGCATGCTCTACAGCCACGCGCTGAACTGGGCAGTGCTCTGCCTGCTGATGCTGGCCGGCGCGCTGGTGCGCACCTGGTTCGTCAAGCGGCACAAGGGCGTGAATGCGTGGGGCTTGATCGTGATGGTGCTGGCGCTGCTGACCGGCTTGATCGTCTGGCTCGCGCCCAAGCCCGCGCCGAAGGTGGCGGCGCCGACGCTGCAGCAGGTGCAGGCCATCGTCGAGCAGCGCTGCCAGATGTGCCACAACGCCGTGCTGGGGCAGAAGGACGTGCACTTGCAGACGCCCGCGCTGATCGAAGCCAATGCGGCGCGCATCTACCAGCAGGTGGTCGTGCAGAAGACGATGCCGCTGAACAACGCCACCCAGATCACCGAGGAGGAGCGCGCGGCGATCGGGGCCTGGTTCCTGGCGCGGCAAGAGGCCGGCGGCAAATAAACGCAAAGCGAAGCGCCGGTCGGCATCTGAAATATTAGAATCCGAAACAGCGTTTCAACAACTTGCCGCCGTTCGCGCTCTCCCCATGACCCGTCCCGTCCAAGTCGCCCTGCTCGGCGAATGCATGATCGAACTCCAGGGCCCGGCCTTCGGCACCCTCACGCAGGGCTTCGGCGGCGACACGCTGAACACGGCGGTCTATCTGGCCCGCAGCGGCGGTGCGGCCTTTGAAGTCCACTATGCCACGGCGCTCGGCGATGACGGCCTGAGTCAGGGCATGCTGGACCGCTGGGAAGCGGAAGACATCCGGACCGATCTCGTGCAGCGCTTGCCGGGTCGCGTGCCGGGCCTGTACATGATCGAGCTGGACGACAGCGGCGAGCGCCGCTTCGTCTACTGGCGGGATTCGGCGGCCGCTCGCGCCTACTTCGACGCCGCCACCACGCCGCTCGAAGACCAGGCCGCGAACTGGGACGCCTTCTACCTCAGCGGCATCAGCCTCGCCATCCTCCCGCCGGCCGCGCGCGAGCGCGTCTTTGCATTGATGCAGCAACTACGAGCGCGCGGCGCTGCCGTCATCTTCGACAACAACTATCGCCCGCGCCTCTGGCCCGACGTGGCCGTCGCGCGCGACGTGTTCGCGCGTGCTTTCGAGCTGGCGACTTGTGCGCTGATCACGGCCGACGACCATCAACTGCTGATGGGCCTGCCGACGCTCGAAGCCGCCGTGGCCGCCGCGCAGGCGCTGCCTTGCCCCGAGCTTGTGATCAAGCGCGGCGCGTCGCCGACGCTCGTTCGCGCAGCCGGCAGCACGCAATGGCTTGAGGCAGCGACCGAAGCCGTGCTGCGCGTGGTCGACACCACCGCCGCCGGCGATTCGTTCGCGGCCGGCTATCTCTCGCGCCGCCTTGCGCGCGCCGATGCCGTCGAAGCCGCGCGCTTTGGCAACCGCCTCGCGGGCCGCGTGATCCAGCATCGCGGCGCATTGATCCCTCGCGAAGTGATGCAGGACCTGATGGCCTGAGGCCGCCGAACGCCCCGTGTTCATCGGGGTTCGGCGGTGTCGACGCTGTCTCGCACGCGCGTCATCTGTGCGCTGTGCATTGTGAAATAGTCACCAAACAGCCCTTACGGCCCCGATTCGTGCGGGATGCGCCCAGGACTACAGCGCGCATCAACACATCTGATGAAAGCGCCCGCAAACTGAGTGATTAGATTGACTCAGAGCAGTTGCGAGCTGCAGTCATGGGAGCCGAGATTCCGCACGCCTCGTCCGTCCGAGCGCTGGGGGCTGTTGCCGCCCTGATGGGCATGCTCGTGCTTGCAGGTTGGATCTGGGACCTGCCGATGCTGCGCAGCGGCCTGCCCGGCGCGGTGGAAATGAAGGCCAACACGGCGCTTTGCCTGCTGCTCTGCGGCGGCTCGCTGATGCTGCTGAGCGTCGCCGCGGTCGAGCGCGTGCGCCTGCCTGTCTACCTCATGGCGGCGGTCACCGTGGCCGTCGGCGCGGTCACGCTGCTCGAGTACACGATCAACTGGAACGCGGGCATCGACGAGCTGCTGTTCCTCGATCGGTCCAAGGCCTACAACATCAACCCGGGGCGCATGTCGCCGTACAGCGCGATTGCCTTCACGGCGCTCGGCTTCGGTCTCGCGGCGACGGCGCGCAAGCGCCTGCGCCTGCTGGTGGCGGCGCTCGCGCTCGTGGTGCTCTGCATCGGCGTGGCCAGCGTGCTGGGCTATGCGTGGAACGCAGCCGAGCTGGTGACCGATGTCTTCCTGCCGCCCGTGGCGATCAACACGTCGCTGGCCTTCATCGCACTGGCCGTCGGCCTGCTGCTGTCCAGCCGGCGCCGAGCCGACGCGGAGAAGGGGCTGTTGACCCGGGTGTCCATCGAGTCGCGCGTGGCCACGGCGCTGGCCGGCGCGCTGGCGCTCTTGATCGTCGGCGGCGGTGTGACCTACCGGGCCGGCGCCGACATGGCGAACTCCACGGAATGGGTGGCGCACACGCAAGAGGTGCGCGCGCTGCTGAGCCGGCTCTACGGCACGGTGGCGGATGCCGTGCTGGCCAACCAGAGCCTGGCCAGCAGCGGTGCCGACGAGGACGCCGACCGCCTGCAGCTCGCCACCACTGAAGCGCGCGCGCAGGTCCGGCAACTGCAAAAGCTCCTGAACGACAACCCCGAGCAGGCGCAGCGCGCCGAGGCGCTCGGCCGCAGCATCGAGGAGCGTCTGCGCCGGCTCGGCGGCGGGAACCGCGGCAAGGAGCTGATGCCCGAGATCCGCGCCATGACCCGTGAGATCGACGTCGCCGAACAGCGCCTGCTCGCCTCGCGCACCGGCCGCGCCGAGTCCGCGCGCCGCAATTCGCTGGTGTTCCTGATCCTCACGCTGTTCGGTGCCAGCGCCGTCTTCATCTATCTGCTGCGCAACATCCGCAGCGAGATGCTGGCGCGCGCGCAGTCCGACGAGAAGCTGCGCCGCCTGAACGCGGGCCTGGAGCAGCGCGTGCACGAGCGCACCGCGGCGTTGAGCCATAGCGAAGCGCTGTACCGCCACACGCTGGACAGCATGCTCGAAGGTTGCCAGGTGCTCGGCCCGGACTGGCGCTATCTGTACGTCAACGCATCCGCTGCCAAGCAAGGCCGCAAGCTCGCTTCGCAGCTGCTGGGCCGCAAGATCACCGAGATCTATCCGGGCATCGAAGAGAGCGAGCTGTTCAAGTGCATGCGCCTCTGCATGGACCACCGCCAGCCGCAGAACGTCGAGAACCAGTTCTTCTTCCCCGACGGCTCGAGCGGCTGGTTCCAGCTGAGCCTGCTGCCTGCTCCCGAAGGGATCTCCATCTTCAGCGTGGACATCACCGAGCGCCGCCAGGCCGAGGAGGAAGTGCGCGCCGCCAATGCGGCGCTCGAGCAGCGCGTGGCCGAGCGCACGGCCGAGCTGCGGGCCGCCACGCAGGCGGCCGATTCGGCCAACCGCGCCAAGAGTGTGTTCCTGGCCACCATGAGCCACGAAATCCGCACGCCGATGAACGGCGTGCTCGGCATGCTGGAGCTGATGGCGCTGACCCGCCTGGACGGCGAGCAGCGCAGCGCGCTCGGCGTGGTGCGCGAGTCGGGCCGCTCGCTCCTGCGCATCATTGACGACATCCTCGACCTCTCGAAGATCGAAGCCGGGCGACTGGAGCTGCGGCCCGAACCCTCGTCGGTCGCGCGCGTGGTCGAGCGGGCGCGCCAGATCTACATGGGCATCGCGAGCAGCAAGGGCCTGAGCCTGGACATGTCCGTCGACCCGCGCATCAGCCCCGCGCTGCTGTTCGACCCGGGTCGGCTCACGCAGGTGATCAACAACCTGCTGTCCAACGCGCTCAAGTTCACGCAGATCGGCGGCGTGACGGTAACGGCTCGGATGCTGGAGCGCTCCGGTGAATTCGAGACCGTGCGCCTGGTCGTCTCCGACACCGGCGTGGGCATCTCGGCCGAAGACCGCGCGCGGCTGTTCCAGCCCTTCACGCAGGTCGGCACGGACATCGCGCAGCGCGGCGGCACGGGCCTGGGCCTCACCATCTGCCGTCGTCTGGCCGAGATGATGGGCGGCACCATCGTGATGGACAGCACCGTCGGCCGCGGCACGCGCATGACGCTGACGCTGACGTTGCCGATCTCCGATGAGACCGAGCTGCGCGCACCGGACCTGGTGGAGTCGAGCGAGACGCTTGCCAACACGCTGGCCGAACGGCGCATCGCGCCAGGCATCGAAGAGGCCGAGCGCGACGGCACGCTCGTGCTCGTCGTCGACGACCACCCGACCAACCGCGCCGTGCTGCTGCATCAGGTGCGCGCGCTCGGCTATGCGGCCGAAGCGGCGGTGGACGGCGAAGCGGCGCTGGAGATGTGGCGCGAGCGCCGCTTCGGCCTGATCATCACCGACAGCCACATGCCGCGCATGGGCGGGCAGGAGCTGGCGCGCGCCGTGCGCGGCGAAGAACCCAAGCGCGGGCGTCGCCGCATCCCGATCCTGGCCTGTTCGGCCAACGCGCTCGACGGCGAGGCCGAGGCCTGTTTTGCCGCCGGGATGGACGGTTATCTGACCAAGCCGGTCGAGGTGATGGAGCTGATGGCCGCGCTCGATCGCTGGCTGCCCTTGCCCGGCACGCAACCGGGCACGGGTCCGGGCAGCGCGCGCGGGAGCGCCAGCGGCCACGGCGGCCTGCACAGCACCATCGCCGCCGAAGACTGGGTCGAACCGCAGATCTTCAACCCGACCGTGCTCGCACCGCTCGGCGAAGGGTCGCCGCTCGTCGAAAAGCTGCTGCGCGAGTACCGCGAGTCCACGGCGCGCGATGCCGAGGAACTGCGCCAGCTCGTGGAAGCCGGCGACAGCGCCGCCATCGCCGAGATGGCGCACAAGCTGCGCGGCGCGGCGCAGGCGGTGGGCGCCGAGAGCCTCGCGCTCGTGTGCGACCGCATCGAGCGTGCCAGCCACGCCTTCAACTGGAAGTCGGTCGAATCCCAGATGGGCCGCTTCGAATCCGAGCTGCAACGGCTCAACGAGTATCTGGACAGCATCTGGAACGCTGTGCCGTGATCGGCGCTGCATAGGAGTACGCCATGCCCTTGAACAAAATGCACTTCATGGTCGTCGAGGACCATGCCTTCCAGCGCAAGGTGCTGACGCAGCTGCTGGAGATGATGGGTGCCGGCCAGGTGTTCTCCGCGCCGGACGGGCAGGCTGCGCTGGACCTGCTGGCCAAGCCTGAAGTGCATGTGGACGTGGTGATCTGCGACCTGCACATGCCCGGCATGGACGGCATGGAATTCATCCGCCATCTGGCGCTCGACGAGCGCTTGCAGATCTCGCTGATCCTGCTGAGCGCGCTCGACAAGAAGCTGCTCGCGTCGATCGCCACGATGGCGCGCGCCTACGGCGTGCGCCTGCTCGGCTGTGCCACCAAACCGCTCACGGCGGCCAAGCTGCTGGAGCTGCTCGAGCGGCATGAGCCCGGCGGCGCGCAGGCGCAGCTGCAGCAGCAGGCCGGCGCGCAGTTCACGCTCGACGAAATGAGCCGCGGGCTGGAGCGCGAGGAGTTCGAGGCCTTCGTGCAGCCCAAGGTCGAGATCAGCAGCGCGCGGGTCTGGGGCGTCGAGGTGCTGGCGCGGTGGCGTCATCCATGGGCCGGGCTCGTCGGGCCGAGCGACTTCGTGCCGCAGATGGAGGAGGGCGGGCTGATCGACGCCCTGACCTGGACCATGCTCGAACAATCGAGCCGCTGGCTGCAGCGCTGGCAGCGCGGCGGGCTGGACTTCTGCGTCTCTGTCAATCTCTCTCTGCGTTCGCTCGCCGAGGAGCGCGTGGCCGAGCGCATCCACGATATCGTGCGCAGCCGCGGTGTCGACCCGTCCTGCGTGGTGCTGGAGATCACCGAATCCGCCGCCGCCACCGACACGGCGCGCGCACTGGAAAACCTCGCACGGCTGCGCATGCTCGGCTTCGGCTTGTCGATCGACGACTACGGCACCGGCTACTCGTCCATGCAGCAGCTCTCGCGCATCGCGTTCACCGAGCTGAAGATCGATCGCGCCTTCGTCACCGACTCGCGCGCCGACGAGGCCACGCGGGTGATCCTGTCCTCCAGCGTGGACATGGCGCGCCGCCTGGGCATCCATGCGGTGGCCGAAGGCGTGGAGTCCAAGGCCGACTGGGCGCTGCTGCAGCAGCTCGGCTGCGACCTGGCTCAAGGGTGGCTGATCGGCCGGCCGATGGAAGCCGGCCAGCTGGAGACCTGGGTGCGAGAGTGGCGCAACGAGCACGGGCACCTGGTGCCCGATCTGCCGGTGCCCGTCAGCGTCTGGCAGGCGCGCCGGCATTGAGCTGCGGCGCGATCCGCAGCAGCTCCCGGTCCACCATCGCCGCGAAATAGGCGGCGCCTTTCGTGCCGAGGTGGGTGCGGTCGAACACCGGGTTGGCGGCGCCCGCGCGCTCGGATTTGGTCGCGTCGGAGACGGGCTCGCCGGGCTTGGGCTTCGGGGCCATCGCCAGCGTGTCGGCTTCGACTTCGCCCATCGCCTGCACGGCGGCCGAACTCAGCGCGTGCAGGTCGAGCAACGGCGTCTTCGTCCGCTTGGCGACGGCGCGCATCGAGGCGGCCCAAGGCGCCAGATCGTCGTGCAGCCAGGGGCCTCGAAACGAGCGGCGCGTCAGCGGCGTGATGAGGATCGGGTGTGCGCCGGCGGCGCGCGTCTCGGCCACATAACGTGCGAGATTGACGGGGTAGTCTTTCACCAGATCGGTGGAACGGCCTGGCTTGCCGGGCTGGTCGTTGTGGCCGAACTGGATCAGCACCCAGGTTTCCCTGGCGGCGCCGTCGCGACCGTCCTTCAGCGTGGCCAGCATCTGGTCCCAGAGCCCTTCGGCGCGGAAGCTCAAGGTCGAGCGGCCGCCGCGCGCGAGGTTCACGCACTCGACGCCGGGGCCGAGCTCGGCGCAGAGCGCGTCGCCGTAGCCGCTCTTCGTGGCCATCGTGGAGTCGCCCACCAGAATGACGCGCGGGGGCGCTGCTTGCGCGGCGCCCCCGACGAACATCATTGCGGCGAGCCCGGACAGCAGGCTCGTTTTCATCGCAGACCTCAGAACTTGTAGCGTGCGCCGATCAGGTACTCGCGGCCCGTCACCGTGTACACCACCGGGCTGTTGCGCTGGCGGCTGATGAACTGGTCCTGCGCCTGGTTGGTCAGGTTCACGCCTTCGAGCGAGATGTCGAGCTTGTTGTTGACCTTGTAGGTGATGCTCGCGTCCACGTTCTTGGTCGGGTTCTTGCCTTCCACGTCGTTGTTGTTCTGGCCCGGCACGCGGGTCAGGAACGAGCCGCGCTTGGACAGGCTGACACGGGCGCTGAGGGTGCCGTCGTCGTAGTACAGCGTGGCGTTCGAGCTCGTGGGCGAGAGGTTCAGCAGGTCGTCCGTGATCGTGGCGGCGCCGGTCGGTGAGACCTGGTACTTGATCTTGGATTGCACCTTCGTGTAGTTCAGCAGCATGCCGAAGTTCTTGCCCCAGCCCGGCAGGAAGTTGAACGGCTGCTGCCAGTTCAGCTCGAAGCCGGTCAGGTTGCCGCCCTCGGTGTTGACGGCGGTCTGCACCTGGAAGACTTCGGTGCCGGTGAAGTTGCTCGGCAGCAGCGACATCGGGAAGCCCGTCGTGTTGTACGGGACGTTCACGCGCAGCGTCTGGATGTAGCTGTCGATCTTCTTCTGGAACAGGCCGATGCCGACGAAGGTGTCCTTGTCGACGTACCACTCCAGGCTTTCGTCGAAGGTCTTGGCGCGGTAGGGCTTGAGCAGCGGGTTGCCGCTGGTGATGGACAGCGTGCCCGTCGTCGCGATGGAGCCGCCCGGGTTCAGGTTGGCCAGCATCGGGCGCGACATCACCTTGGCCGCTGCGAAGCGCAGGATCAGGTCGTTGCGCAGGTTCATCGCCAGGTTCAGCGAGGGCAGCCAGTCCTTGTAGGTGTTGCCCACGTTGACCTGCGTGCCGCCGCCGGTGGCGAGGTAGCCGGTCGTCTCTTCCTTCGTCGTCACGTAGCGCACGCCGAAGTTGCCGCGCACCTTCATGCCGGCCACGCGGCCGTTGAAGTCGGTCATGGCGAACCAGCCGGTGTCGGTCTCGGTCACGGCGGAGTTGTTGCCGCGCGCGTTGCCGTTGGTGGTGCTGGTCAGCGTGAAGTCGCCAGGGCCGCCGGACGGACCGCTCTTGATGCAGTTGCAGTAGATGTCGTAGGCCTTGGCGATGGCATCGAAGTCGGGGATGACCCACGAGGTCGGCGTGCCGCCTGAGAGGCCGAGCTGGCTGCCGAAGCCGGTCAGAACCTTCGTCAGGCCGGCCATGCCGCCGGCCGGCGCGAAGATGGTGTCGTTCTGGTTGACGCGGCGGAACTCGTAGGTGTCGAACTTGTACTTCTTGTAGTCCACGCCGCCACGCAGCGTGACGTTGTCGTTGACCTCCCAGGCCAGGTCCAGGTCGGCGATGGAGTTCTGGTTGGTCGTGCCTTGCGGGCGGATGCGGATTTCGCTGGTCGTCGTGTTGGTGACGGTGGCGGCTTGCGTGCCGCTGGTGGCCACGGGCACGCCTTGCAGGGCCAGCGTGCCGCCGGTCGTGTCGAACGGGTAGGTGATGACCGGCAGCTTGCGATTGCCGCTGAAGTCGATCGAGTAACCGTTGACGTTGAGCGCGTCCAGCGTCGTCGTCGTCTGCATCGGGTTGCGGAAGCCCGAGGTGGCGCGGCCCATCAGCAGGTTGGCGCTGAGGCGGTCGGTGATCTCGCGGCTGATCTTGAGCGTCGGCTGCACGAAGGTGGTCGAGAGCTTGTCGAAGCGCGACTCGGCGCGGATGTCCACGCCGTTGTAGGTGCCGCTGATCAGGCTGCCGTTGGCGTCGTAGCTGGCGCTGACCACGCTGGTCTGCGGCTTGCCGCCCTGCGCTGCGGTGCGGCTGAAGGAGATGGCTTCCAGCCAGTCTTCCTCGCGCGTGGCCTTGAGCTTGGCGTACAGCACGTCCAGCGTGATGAGGGTCTTGTCGTCCGGCTTGAGCTGGATGGAGCCGGTCAGGCCGATGCGGTCCTGGTCGTGCGTCAGGCGGCCGTAGCGCGGCAGGCGCGGGTGGAAGTTGTTGACGTCGTTGGCGGCGTTGTAGGCCGCGGTGTTGGCGGCGTTCACGGGCAGCTTGGACGGCGGCAGCGAGCCGGGCACCAGGGCCGAGCCGCCGGTGCCGCAAAGGCCCGTGCCGGGCGCGCACCAGCCGCCGGAGGAGGGGCCGTTGTCGAAGCGCACGCTGCCGAAGCCTTCTTCATACAGGCGGCGCTTGGTGTATGCGCCCGAGAGCAGCACGCCGACGCGGTTGTTGAAGAAGGTGTTGGAGACCAGGAAGGCAGCGCGCGGGTCCGTCTTCTTGCTCAGGTCGTTGTAGCGCTCCTTGACCGAGACCGTGGTCACCAGGCCCTTGAAGTCGAAGGGGTGCGAGGTGGACAGGTCCACCGTGGCGCCCAGCGAGCCTTCGTCCACGTCGGCCGAGGAGCTCTTGCGCACCGTGATCTGGTTGAAAAGCTCGGAGGCGAAGACGTTGAAGTCGAAGCCGCGGCCGCGGTTGTTGGCGCCCGAGGAGTCGGTGGCGCCAGTGGTGGCCAGGGCCTCGATGCCGTTGATGCGCACGCGGGTGAAGTCCGAGCCCAGACCGCGCACGGTGATGTTCTTGCCTTCACCGGCGTCGCGGTCGATCACCACGCCGGGCACGCGCTGCATGGACTCGGCCAGGTTGGTGTCCGGGAACTTGGCGATGTCCTCGGCCTTGATCACGTCGACGATGCCGTTGTCGTCGCGCTTCTTGATCAGCGCGCTTTCCAGCGCGGCGCGGAAGCCCGTGACGGTCACGGTGTCGAGTTGCTGACTGGCCTTTTCGGCGTCGAGCGACTGGGTCTGGGCGTGGGCACTGCCCATCGGGACCAGGACGGCCAAGGCGGCCAGGGCGATGAGCGTGGGGCGGGGCGCCGGCGCGGGCGCGAGCTTTCGGGCGTGAGCGGTCACGGTTGTTGTCTCCTGAGTTTTGTCCGATCAGCGCTCGAAGGGCGCCTTTGATTTATCGGTGCCGGCCGCGGCAGTGCGGAACGGCACGAGCTTTCTTCTGGACTTCTTTTTCTTCTTCAGCGTCAGACCGCGAGGTAGTCGTCGCGTCTGGGTGAGAACTGGTCGAGCAGCGTGCTGTCCTGCTCCAGGGCCTTGACGCCGTGCATCGTGAGGCGGGGGGCGACGAAGGCTTCGCCGGCCCGGATCACCTGTTTCACGCCGCCGACCTCGCACTCGAACGAGCCCGAAAGGCAGAACGCGATCTGGTCGTGGGCGTCGTGCGCGTGGGGCGTGCCGATGGCGCCGGCATCGAACTGCACCAGCACGGACATCAGCTCCGGCGTGTGGCCCACGATCTTGCGGCGGATGCCATCGCCGAGGTCTTCCCAGGGCGTGGCGGGGTCGAAATACGTGTTCATCTTCGGCTCCGGAAGGATCGACAGCAGGTCTTCTGTGTCCGAACTATAACGATCCAAATGAAAAATGAAACATTGGTTCACTAATTGAAAACCATGATTCCGATGTTCCGTTTGCAGCCGTTATGCTCGCAACCTGCGCAAATTGAAATGCCGTTCCATATTTGATGAACGGCCAGTGACCTGGAGCAAGCAATGGTTCTCGAAGACTTCCGACTGGGTGGCAAGGTCGCCATCGTCACGGGCTGCAACACCGGCCTGGGGCAGGGCATGGCGCGCGCGCTGGCGCAGGCCGGGGCGGACATCGTCGGCGTCAACATGACCGAGCCGACGGAGACGAAGACCGAGGTGGAGGCCGCCGGCCGCCGCTTCCTGGATCTGCGCGCGAACCTCGGCGAGATCGCCTGCATCGAAGGGCTGATCGAGCAGGCCCGGGCGCTGACCGGCCGTGTGGACATCCTCGTGAACAACGCCGGCATCATCCGCCGCGAGGACGCGATCAAGTTCAGCGAGAAGGACTGGGACGATGTCATGGACATCAACCTGAAGACGGTGTTCTTCTTCTCTCAGGGCGTGGCGCGCTGTTTTCTCTCGCAGGGCGGCGGCGGCAAGATCATCAACGTGGCGTCGATGCTGTCCTTCCAGGGAGGCGTGCGCGTGCCCTCGTACACGGCGAGCAAGAGCGGCGTGATGGGCATCACCCGGCTGATGGCCAACGAGTGGGCGCAGCACGGGATCAACGTGAACGCGATTGCGCCGGGCTATATGGCGACGAACAACACCGCGGCGCTGCGGGCCGACGAGGGCCGCAACAGCGCGATCCTCGACCGCATCCCCGCGGGCCGCTGGGGCACGCCGGACGACCTGGCCGGGCCGGTGGTGTTCCTGGCCTCCAAGGCGTCCGACTACGTCAACGGCTACACCATCGCCGTCGACGGCGGCTGGCTCGCGCGCTGACGTCGAAGCTGTACCCTCCGAGCTGGTCCCGCTAGAAGACCGGCCGCCGCCGATGGAGACACGGTGAGATGTACGAGAACAAAAAACTAGGCTTCCTTTTCGTCCTGCCGTTCGTGCTGGGCGTGCTGCTGTTCAAGGCGTTCCCCTTCGTGATGAGCTTCGCCCTGAGCTTCACGCAGTACGACCTGATCGACCCGCCGCAGTTCGTGGGCCTGCAGAACTACCAGGAGCTGGCGACGGACGATCCGCTGTTCGTGAAGTCGCTCGGCGTGACGCTGCTGTTCGCGGCGCTGGCGGTGCCGATGCGGGTGGGCTTTGCGCTGTTCGTGGCGCATGTGCTGAACCACAAGATGCGGGGCATCAACTTTTTCCGCGCGGCGTTCTACATCCCGTCGATTCTGGGTGGCTCGGTGGCGACGGCCGTGCTGTGGCGCTTCATCTTTGCGCGCGATGGCCTCGTGAACCTCATGCTGATGAAGGTGGGCCTCTCGCCGATCGCCTGGCTGGCGGATGAGCGCTTTTCGATCTGGACGGTGGTGCTGCTGTTCATGTGGCAGTTCGGTTCGGCGATGGTGATCTTCCTGGCGGCGTTGCAGAACGTGCCAGTGTCGCTCTACGAAGCCGCGGAATGCGATGGCGCCTCGCGCCGCCAGCAGTTCTGGAAGATCACGGTCCCGCTGATCACGCCGGTGATCTTCTTCAACATGATCATGCAGATGGTGCAGGCGTTCCAGGAGTTCAACGGCCCGTACATGATCACCGAGGGCGGGCCGCTGAACAGCACGTACGTGCTCTCGCTCTACATCTACGACCAATCCTTCCGCTACTTCAACCTGGGCTACGGCGCAGCGTTGAGCTGGGTTCTGTTCGCCCTGGTCGGCGGCCTCGCCCTGATCTCCTTCTGGAGCTCCCGCTACTGGGTCTTCTACTCCGGCGAAAAGGAAGCCCGCAAATGAGCACGCCAAGCATTTCGTCAAACTGCTCGGTGGTGCCGGCCAGCATGTTCCGGCCCGCGGCCACCGACATAAGCGGGTTCGGAGGTGGACGCGGGCCGGAACGTGCTGGCCTTTTGCTGCAATCGCTGCCTGCCGTGTTTCTTCGCACTGCCAAGTCCGTGGCTAGCGGCCGACGCGTCCCTGCCCCCGTCCACCTCCGAACCCGCTTATGTCGGCGGCCGGGGGCAGGAACACATCGGCCTGTTCCGGCGGTTTTTGTTGGGGGCGATGAATGAGTACGGGCGCGATTGATTCGCTGGGGCCGCAGAAGACGCCCTGGGTGCGCTACGTGATGCTCGTGCTCGTGGCGCTGGTAATGCTGTATCCGCTGTTGTGGCTGGTCGGCGCATCGTTCAAGAGCAACCGCGAGATCTACACCGAGGTCGGGTTCTGGCCCAGCTCCTTCGACTTGAAGGCCTTCGTGCGCGGCTGGAAGACCAGCACCGAATACACCTTCGCCACCTACTTCCTCAACAGCTTCCTGATCTGCATCCCGCGCATCATCGTCACGGTGATCTCCTGCGTGCTGGTGGGTTATGCCTTCGCCCGCTTCGAGTTCTGGGGCAAGAAGCTGATGTTCTCCATCATGATCGGCACCATGATGCTGCCGCTCGTGGTGCTGCGCCTGCCGCAGTTCCTCATGTTCCGCGAGCTGCACTGGCTCGACAGCTACCTGCCGCTGATCGTGCCCTCGGCCTTCGCCACCGACACCTTCTTCGTCTTCATGATCGTGCAGTTCCTGCGCGGCATTCCAAGAGACATGGAAGAGGCCGCGCAGATCGACGGCTGCAACGCGATGCAGGTGCTGATCCACGTGCTCGTGCCCCTGCTCAAGCCCGCCATCATCTCGGTCGTCGTCTTCCAGTTCATCTGGACCATGAACGACTTCATGGGCCCGCTCATCTATCTCGCCTCCGTCGAGAAATACCCCGTCTCGCTGGCCTTGAAGATGAGCCTCTCGGCCACCGAGAACGTCGAATGGGCCAATGTGATCGCCATCTCCGTCGTGGCGCTCATCCCCTCCGTGCTGGTGTTCTTCGCCGCACAAAAACACTTCGTTGAAGGCGCGGCCTCCAGCGGCATCAAGGGCTAATCAAGGTGGCACGAGTCAGTCTGAACAAGATCGAGAAGGTCTACCCCAACGGCTTCAAGGCCGTGCACGGCGTGGATCTGGACATCCGCGACGGCGAGTTCATGGTCTTCGTCGGCCCCTCGGGCTGCGCCAAGTCCACGCTGCTGCGCATGATCGCCGGCCTGGAATCCATCAGCGGCGGCGAGCTGCGCATCGGCGAGAAGCTGGTGAACGCGCTGGCGCCGAAGCAGCGCGGCATCGCCATGGTGTTCCAGAATTACGCGCTCTACCCGCACATGAAGGTCTACGACAACCTCGCCTTCGGCTTGAAGCTGGCCAAGGCGAGCAAGGCCGAAGTCGACCGTCGCGTGCGCGAAGCCGCCGCGCTGCTGGAGATGGAGCACCTGCTCGACCGCTACCCCAAGCAGCTCTCCGGCGGCCAGGCGCAGCGCGTGGCCGTGGGCCGGGCCATCGTCAAGAAGCCCGAGGTGTTCCTGTTCGACGAGCCGCTCTCCAACCTCGACGCCAAGCTGCGCGCCAACATGCGTGTGCGCCTGACCGAGCTGCACCGCACGCTGCGCGAATCCGGCCAGCCGGCGACGACGATCTACGTCACCCACGACCAGGTCGAAGCCATGACCATGGGCGAGCGCATCTGCGTGCTCAAGGAAGGCCGCATCCAGCAGGTCGACACGCCGACCAACCTGTACGACCACCCGGCGAATGCCTTCGTCGCGAGCTTCATCGGCTCGCCGGAGATGAACATCAAGAAGGCGGCGGTGGAGACCGGCGGTGTGCGTCTTGGATCGGCGTTATTGCCACTGGACACGGCGAAGCTCGCCGGCCGCAGCGAAGTGCAGTTCGGCCTGCGCCCCGAGCACATCGGCACCGTGCAGCGCCCGGACGCCACGCTCGTCAACGCCCGCCTGCGCTTTTGCGAGCACATGGGCTCCGAGGTCTACGTCCACTTCGACCTCGGCAACGAAGCGATGAGCGCGCGCGTCCCGGCCGACCAGATCGGCACCATCGCCACGGCCGAACGCGGCTCCGCCATCGCGCTGCAATTCCAGCTCGGCAAGGCGCATTTCTTCGACGCCGAAACCGGCCTGGCGATCCGCTGAAGATGGACCGCCGCCACGCCCTCCTGAGCCTCGCCGCGCTGCCGCTGGCGCCGACCATCGCCCGCGCCGACGACCGCGAAACCCTCCGCTTCGCCTGGTGGGGCGGCGCCGGGCGGCACCAGGCCACGCTCAAGGCGCTGCAGCTGTTCGAGCAGCTGAACCCCGGCGTGCGCGTCAAGGCCGAGTACATGGGGTTCAACGGTTATCTCGAGCGCCTCACCACCCAGATTGCCGGCGATTCCGAAGCCGATCTCATGCAGATCAACTGGGCCTGGCTCGCCATGTTCAGCAAGCGCGGCAACGGCTTCGCTGACTTGAACCGTTATGCCGACACGCTGCGGCTGAACCAGTTCGAGCCGGCCGACATCGCCACCGGCATGGTCGCGGGCAAGCTCAACGCGCTGTCGGTCTCCTTCAGCGCCCGCGTCTTCCTTTGGAACGAGGCGGCCTTCCAACGCCGCGGCGTGCCGATCCCGAAGACCTGGGAAGAGCTCTTCGCCGCCGGCCCGAAGTTCAAGCGCCAGGGCGAGCAGTTCTACCCGCTCGACGGCGAGCTCTACGACATGCTGCTGCTCGCGCAGAGCTACATCCAGCAGGCCTACGGCACGCCCTTCGTCGATCCGCACGAAGCGCGCGTGGCGATGAGCCCCAAGGTGCTGGTCGAGTGGGTGCGCACCTACCGTCGGCTCGTGGACGAACACGTCTGCACGCCGCTGCCGCTGCGCGCCTCGCTCGGCGGCGCGGAGAAACCGACCGAGCAGCAGCAGGACTGGGTCGTCGGCAACTGGGCCGGCAACTACACGTGGGACTCCGTGATCGGCCTGCGCGCCTCGACGATGGATCCGCAGCAGAAGATCGCGCTCGGCGACTGGCTGGAGCTGCCCGGCGCGAAGGAGAGCGGCATGTTCGGCCGGCCGACGCTGATGTTCTGCATCGGCCGCAATGCGCAGGCCAGCGGCAAGGCCGAACTCGCCGCGAAGCTGATGGCCTTCCTCACCACCGATCCGCGCGCCGTGCCCATCCTCGGCCGTTCGCGCGGGCTGCCTGCGGCGCGCGGCCAGATCGAGCAGCTGCAAAAGCTCGGCCAGGTGCCGCCCATCGAACTCGCCGCGCGCGAGCAGATCGCGCAAGCGCGCCGCGCGGGCCGCGTGATCACCCCTTCACCCCTGTTCGAGCATGCGCGCCTGGCCCGTTTCATGCGCGAAGTGTTCGAGACCGTCGCCTACGGCAAGGCCACGCCCGAAGAAGCGGCGCAGCGCCTGTTCAAAGAGGGCAACGGCCTGCTTCGGAGAATCAAATGAGCAAATCGACCCAACGCCAACTGCAGTTCGTCACCACGACCGATCCGGACACCGGCGCCCGCGTCACGCGCCTCACGCCGCTGGACGTGACCTGCCACCGCAACTACTTCTATCAGAAGTGCTTCACCAACGACGGCTCGAAGCTGCTCTTCGCGGGCGAGTTCGGCCCGGAGAAGCACTGGAACTACCACCTGCTCGATCTGAAGACCCAGGTCGCCACGCAGCTGACCGACCAGGCCGGCGAGAACACGTTTGGCGGATTCCTCTCGCCCGACGACCAGTTCCTCTACTTCGTGCGCGCCGAGCGCCAGCTGATCCGCCTTTCGCTCGCGGACCTGAGCGAAGCCGTCGTCTACACCGTGCCGCAAGGCTGGGTCGGCTACGGCACCTGGGTGTCCAACAGCGCCTGCACGAAGATCGTCGGCATCGAGATCCACGCCGACGACTGGTTCCCGCTGAACACCTGGCAGAAGTTCAACGAGATGTTCCACAAGAAGCCACGCTGCCGCCTGTTCAGCGTGGACCTCGCCACTGGCGAACGCACGGTGATCCTGGAGCAGCAAGGCTGGCTCGGCCACCCGCAGTACCGGCCGTTCGACGACAACACCGTCGCCTACTGCCACGAAGGCCCGCACGACCTGATCGATGCGCGCATGTGGTTCATCAACGAAGACGGCACGAACCGCCGCTGCGGCAAGGCCCACGCCGAGGGCGAGAGCTGCACGCACGAGTTCTGGGTGCCGGACGGCAGCGCCATGATCTACGTGAGCTACAACCACAGCTCGCCCGAGCGCTGGATCTGCAGCCTCGACCCCGTCACGCTCGAGAACCGCGTGCTCACCACCATGCCGCCGTGCTCGCACCTGATGAGCAACCATGACGGCACGCTGATCGTCGGCGACGGCTGCGGCAAGGCCAGCGGCGATTCGTCCGCCAGCAATGAGATGCTGACCGGCGACCCGTACCTCCACCTCTTCGACCTCAAGGCCGGCACGACGCGCCCCATCGCGCGTCACGACAGCAGCTGGGGTGTCTACAAGGACAGCCGCCAGGTCACGCACCCGCATCCCTCCTTCACGCCGGACGGCAGGCAGGTGCTGTTCAGCTGCGACAAGGAAGGCGAGCCGGGTGTCTATCTGGTGGACCTGGAATGCAGATGATGTCCGTTGACTGCGAAGACGCGGGGGAGCGGGCGCGTCTCCCACTCCATGTCCTCCGGCCGCTTCGCGACCTCCTCCTTTACTTCCGTGGGAGACGCGCCCGCTCCCCCGCTAGCTCGCGGTATCCGAGGTTCGGCGGCGCGCAGTCGGTGAACCAAGCGGTGAGGCGGGCCAGCGGCTTTACGCAAGTCAAGGAGGAGGGCCGCTTGCGGCCCGGAGGACATGGAGTAAAGACGCTGGCCCGCATCGCCGCTTGCGCCGCACTCGGCGCAAGTGCCAGCCTCACCCACGCCCAACGCCCCCAGCTCGACGACGCCGAAGCGAAGCGTTATGCCATCGCCGACTGCCTCGGCGACTGGCAGCCTCAGCCCATTGCACTGGACGACAAGCCCGACTTCATCGTCGGTCCCGGCGGCACGCATCGCACGGTGCAGGCGGCGCTCGACGCGCTGCCCGCCAAGAGCGATCGACGCCTGCGCATCCTCATCAAGTCGGGCACCTACCGCGAGACCGTTTGCGTCAAGGATCGCGCGCCGTTCCTGCTCTACGGCGAAGGCGATGCGGCGAAGACCGTGATCGTCGATGGCCACTACAACGCCGAGCCCAAGGCCGCAGATGCACCAGCCAATCCCTGCGAGCCGCTGAAGAACGCAACGACCTGGGGCACCTACGGCAGCGCCAGCGTCGCCGTGTTCTCCAGCGACGCGCAGTTCGCCAACCTCACCCTCGCCAACGACGCGATGGACAAGGTGCGCGACGGCCAGGGCTATCCGGCCGGAGTCAGCGAAGCCGGCGGCGCGCAGGCCGTGGCCTTCATGACGAAGGGCGACAAGATCCAGCTGCAGAACGTGCGTCTCATCGGCCACCAGGACACCTTCTTCGTCCGCGGCCCCGGCCGCGTGTTCGTCGACCGCAGCTTCATCAGCGGCGACGTCGACTTCATCTTCGGCAGCGCCACGCTCGTGATCGACCGCAGCACGATCCTGAGCCGCTACGGCCGCCGCGCCCCGGGCTCGGGCGGCTACCTGCTGGCGCCGAGCACACCGGCCGCCGTCGAGCGCGGCTTCCTCGTGACCCGCAGCCAGCTGATCGGCGAACCCGGCCTCGAGCCCGGTTCCATCCGTCTCGGCCGCGCCTGGGATGAAGGCGTGCCCAAGGGCGAATGGAAGCCCGGCTCGCCCAACGGCCAGGCGCTGGTGCACGAAAGCGAACTCGGGCCGCATCTGGCCGGCTGGGGCAACTCGACCTCGCGCCGGCCTTACGCAGCGAGCGGGCCGCAAGCCAACCGATTCAGCGAATACCGCAACGTCGAGAACATTGACCGCGAAACCATCGGCCCGAAGAACGGCTGGGCCGCAGCCGAAGGCGGCACGCGCGGCGGCGCCGACGCCAAGCCCGAGCACGTGTTCGACGTCCACACACGCGCCGAACTCGTGACCGCATTCGCACTCGGCAGCACGCCCAAGATCATCCGCATCCACGGCCTGATCGACTTCAACCGCGACGAACAAGGCCGCCGCGTGGTGCCGGCGAGCTTTGCCGACCGCGAGTACGACTTCGCCGAATTCCTCAAGGCCTACGACCCCGAGATCTGGGGTCGCAAGGACCCCATCGGTCCGCTCGAAGCGGCGCGCAAGCGCTCGGCCAAGCGCCAGGCCGAATGGATGCAGCTGCGCGTGCCGTCCAACACCACGCTGATCGGCGTGGGCGATGGGGCAGGGCTGAACGCCGGTTCGCTGTTCCTGGACAACGTCGACAACATCATCATCCGGCGCCTGCGCATCACCGACGCCTACGACTTCTTCCCCGAATGGCAGCCGCGCGACAACGGCCACGGCGAATGGAACTCGGAGTACGACGCCATCACGCTGCGCGGCGCCACGCACGTGTGGATCGACCACTGCACCTTCAACGACGGCGCCCGCCCCGACCAGGCCGAGCCGCTCGCCTTCGGCCAGCGCATCCAGCACCACGACGGGCTGGTGGACATCACCAAGGCGAGCGACTTCGTCACCGTGTCGTGGAACGTCTTCAGCCAGCACGACAAGACCATGCTGATCGGCGGCGGCGACGGCCACACCGGCGACGCGGGCCACCTGCGCGTGACGTTGCACCACAACCTCTGGGAGCAGCTGATGGAGCGCACGCCGCGTGTCCGCTTCGGGCAGGTCCACGTCTACAACAACCTCTTCGTGGCACGCGCCGATGTGGCTTACGGTTATCACTACTCGCTGGGCCTCGGCATCGAGTCGCGCCTATTCAGTGAGGCGAACGTGTGGGAGGCGTCGAACGGCGTCGGCCCGGAGAAGCTCACCCGCGCCCTGAAAGGCACGCGCCTGTTCGATCGCGGCAGCCTGCTCAACGGCCAGCCCGTCGATCTGCTCGCGGGCCTGCGCTCCGCGAACCCGGGGCAGGACTTCTCGGCCGACGTCGGCTGGGAACCGAAACTTTACGAGCCCATGGATTCCCCTGAAACGCTGGCGGCACGCATCCGAGCGGGCGCCGGCGCCGCTGGAATCCGTGGACAATGAGGCAAACACCACCATGACCATGGACGACGACTCACTCGACGCCAAGCAACCCGAATCGGTTGCAGCCGTACTCAAGGTCTTTGCCATCCTGCAGGCCCTGTCCGAACAGCGCGATACCGGCATCTCCGAGCTCTCGGTGCGCCTGGCCATGCCCAAGGCCACGGTCTACCGCTTCCTGCAGACGATGAAGACGCTGGGCTTCGTGCGCCAGGAGGCCGACAGCGAGCGCTACGGCCTCGCGATGAAGGTGTTCGAGCTCGGCAGCCGCGCGCTGCAGTACCCGGAGCTCGTAGATCTGTCCAAGCACCACATGCAGCTCGTGGCCGACGCCACCGGCGAAACGGTGCACCTGGGCACGCTGATCGACAGCGAGATCATCTACGTCCACAAGGTCGATTCGCGCCACATGCTCGGCATGTACTCGCGCGTTGGCCGCCGCGCGCCGCTGCACTGCACGGCGATCGGCAAGGTGTTGATGGCCTGGGAGTTCCCCGAGCGCCGTGACCGCATCCTGGCCGGCGCCAGCTTCGAGCGCTTCCGCGAGAAGACGATCACCGAACGTGGCGCCTTCCTGGCCGAGCTGGACCGCGTGCGCGCCCAAGGTTTCGGCGAAGACCGCGAGGAATTCGACGATCACATCCGCTGCCTCGGCGTGCCGATCTTCGACCGCCTCGCGATGCCGATCGCCGGCTTGAGCGTGTCCTTCCCGACCTTCCGCTACGACGCCGCCAAGGCGCCGGAAGTGGTGGCGATGCTGAAGGACGCGAGCCGCGACATCTCTGCGCGGCTCGGCTGCCAGAAGTTCCCGCTCGACAACTGAGCATCGACCGAATGGAGCCGCGCGAACTGCTGCGTCATCTGTACGACGTGGCCGTGGCGCGCGCGCTGCCGGGCCGCGTGCTGCGCGACCATCTGCCGCCGCCGCCCGACCCCGCGAAAGGCCGCACGCTCGTGCTCGGTGCGGGCAAGGCCGGCGGCTCGATGGCGGAAGCGCTGGAGGCCGCCTGGCCTGAAGACGCGCCGCTTTCTGGCCTCGTCATCACCCGCTACGACCACAAGCCGCCGAGCTACACGCCGCGGCGCATCGAGCTCGTGGAAGCTGCGCATCCGGTGCCCGATGCCGCGGGCGAAGCCGCTGCTGCCCGCCTGCTTGCACTGACACAAGGCCTGACCGCGGACGATCTCGTGATCTGCCTGATCTCGGGCGGCGGCTCCGCGCTGATGGCTTTGCCCGCCGTTGGCCTCACGCTGGCCGACAAGCAGGCCGCCAACAAGGCGCTGCTGCGCTCGGGCGCCAACATCGCCGAGATGAACTGCGTGCGCAAGCACCTCTCGCGGATCAAGGGCGGGCGGCTCGGCGCGGCCTGCGCGCCGGCGCGCGTGCTGACGCTGACGATCAGCGATGTGCCGGGTGACGACGCCGCGGTGATCGCTTCCGGCCCGACGGTCGCCGACCTGACGACCTGCGCCGACGCACTCGCGATCTGCAAGCGCTACGGCATAGAGCTGCCGCCGGCCGCGCTTGCGGGCCTCGAATCCGGCGCGTTTGAAACGCCCAAGCAAGTGGACGGCGAGCTGCGCATGATCGCCACGCCGCAGCAGAGCCTCGATGCCGCCGCCGAGGCCGCACGCGCCCTCGGCCTCGAAGCGCACGTGCTCTCCGACGAGATCGAAGGCGAGTCGCGCGACATCGGCGCGATGCACGCCGCGATGGCCCGCGCCGTCGCCCGCCGCGGCGAGCCCTTCAAGAAGCCCTGCGTGATCCTGTCCGGCGGCGAGACGACGGTGACGGTGAAGCACAAGGGTGGCCGCGGCGGCCGGGCCACCGAGTTCCTGATGGGCTGCGCGCTCGCGTTGCAAGGCGAGCCCGGCGTCTTCGTGCTGGCCGCCGATACCGACGGCATCGACGGCGTGGAAGACAACGCCGGCGCCCTCGTCACGCCCGACACGCTCGCGCGCGCCGCAGCCACGGGCCTCTCGGCCCGCGAGCTGCTCGACGCCAACAATGCCTACGGTTTCTTCGCACCGCTCGGTGATCTCGTGATGACGGGACCGAGTTTCACGAACGTCAACGATTTCCGCGCCTTGCTGATTGTTTGAGGCGGTTTGATCTGGCCGCTCGCAGCGGCCGGGCTCGGTTGACGTGCCGCAACGGCGCGGCGCAGGTGGCTCGCCACATTAGCCGCATGATGCAACGCCCGCGCCTCGCCACCGGCCGCATCGTCGCGCGTTCGACGACGCCGCCCGTCCCGCAGATTCCTTCGCCCGAGCAATGGTCCGTGCTGTTCGGTCCGGCGCTGGGCAGCGCCGCATGCGAGCAGCTGCAGGCCGCGCAGCAGCTGCGCACGCACGGCGCTGGCCAACTCGTCTTCGCCCGTGATCAGCGCGCCCGCGATCTGGTCGCCGTGCTCGAAGGTTCGGTCGGCCTGGGCCAGCGCCGCGAGGACGGCAGCTTCGATCTGCAGCGCAGCGTCACCGGCCCGCAGTGGCTCGATCTCTCCAGCGCCTGGCTGGGCGGCGGCCACGGGCAGGATGCCATGGCGTTGAGCCGTGCGCGCATCGTGGAGCTGCCCGTGCATTGCGTGCGTGAGCTGCTGATCGAACAACCCGAGCTCGGCGAGATGCTGCTCGCCGGCCTGGCGCGCACGGTGCGCAGCCTCGCGCGCATGAGCTACGACCTCGTGCACAAGGATGCCGGACATCGCTTGGCCGAATGGCTGCTGCGCCGCTGCCCGGCGCAGAGCGCGTCCGAATCGGCGAGCGACGAACTGATCGTCCCGCTGGCCGAGCGCAAGCGCGACGTGGCGGCGCAGCTCGGCATCACGCCCGAGACCTTCTCGCGCAACCTGCGCGCGCTGTCCACGCGCAAGCTGATCGAGGTCAGCGGCTACAGCATCAAGGTGCTGAACCTGCCGGCGCTGCGCGCGCTGGCTCAGGGCGCGGACTGAACCTTCGCGGCGACGTTCATGCGCCGCGTGACTTCGCCCTTCAACCAGCCGTTCTGCAGGTAGCGGTAGAGGTTCTTGCCGGGGCAGACCGTCTGCGCGCTCCAGTCCTTGTGCGAGGCGATGGCGCCGGCGTCCAGGCCGTATTGCTTCGCCTTGAACGCCAGCAGCTCGGCCAGCGAATCGAGCGCTTCTTTCGTCGGCTCGACCTCTTCGAAATTGCCCAGCAGCATCACCAGCAGGTGGCCGCGCGGGTCGTACTCGGTGTTCGTGTCGCCGGCCTGCGTTTCGGGCCGCGCGGCGTAGACCGTGCCGTCCGGCGCGATCACGTAGTGGTACGGGATGTCGGCCCAATGCTTGGTCTCGCGCGACCATTTCTGCAGGTTGCGCAGATAGGTCGGCACGTCCTTGCCCGGCGTCCAGGCTTCACCCTGGTGGTGGACGGTCAGGTGCGTGATCTTCTGCGACTCGGCCGCGCTCATCGGCTGGCCGCCCCAGGCGCTGACGGGCGTGATGTCGAGCGCGCGGGCGGGCAGGGCGGCAAGAAGGCTAACGAGCAGAGTGAGCGGCAGGAACGAGCGCATCGAGAACAGCTTCGGCAGTGGCAGGAGCGCGCAATTGTGGATCAGCGCCCGGGCCCAGCGCGGCCGCCACCGCATCCTTGATCGCCAGCAGCGCCGAGAACGGCAGCAGCAGCGGCGGCTCGCCCACGGCCTTGCTGCGGTGGATGCTGTCCGCGCGGTTGGGCTGGTCGAACGGCGCCACGTTCAGCACCGGCGGGCAGTCGTTGGCGCAGGGGATCTTGTAGGTGCTCGGTGCGTGCGTGGTCAGCAGGCCGGTCTTCGGGTGCCAGACGAGTTCTTCCATCGTCAGCCAGCCCATGCCCTGGATGTAGGCGCCTTCGACCTGGCCGATGTCCAGCGCCGGGTTCAGCGAAGCACCGACGTCGTGCAGGATGTCGGCGCGCAGGATGCGGCTCTCGCCGGTCAGCGTGTCGACGATGGCCTCGCTCACGGCGCCGCCGTAGGCGAAGTAGAAGAAGGGCTTGCCTTGCAGCGTGTTGCGGTCCCAGTGCAGGCCGGGCGTGGCGTAGAAGCCGTCGCTCCAGAGCTGGATGCGCTCGGTGTAGGCCTTGGCGACCAGTTCTTTGAAGGCCAGCGCTTGCGTGCCGCAGCGCACCTCGTCGCCTGCGAACACCGGCTCGCCGCCGAGCAGCCGGCGCGCCAGTGGCACGAGCCGGTCCTTGATCTTGCGCGCCGCGTCCTGCGCGGCCTTGCCGTTCAGGTCGCTGCCGGTGGAGGCCGCCGTGGCCGAGGTGTTGGCCACGCGGTGCGTGTCCGTCGCGCTCACGCGCACCTGCGCCTGGCTAATGCCCAATTCATGCGCCACCACCTGCGCCACCTTGGTGTTCAGGCCCTGGCCCATCTCCGTGCCGCCGTGGTTCACCAGCACCGAGCCGTCGGTGTAGACGTGCACCAGCGCGCCGGCCTGGTTCAGGTGCGCGAGGTTGAAGGAGATGCCGAACTTCACCGGCGTGAAGGCGAGGCCCTTCTTGAGTACCGGGCTCGTGGCATTGAACGCGTCGATTTCGGCACGGCGTTCGGTGTAGCGGCTGCTGTCGAGCAACTGCGTGGTCAGCGGCTCCAGCACGTTGTCCTCGATCTGCTGGCCGTAGGGCGTCGTCTCCTGGCCCGGTGCGTAGAAGTTGCGCTGGCGGACGACGATCGGATCGAGCCCGAGCTTGCGCGCCACCGAGTCGAGGATCACCTCGATCGCCAGCGCGCCTTGCGGCCCGCCGAAGCCGCGGAACGCCGTGTTGCTCTGCGTGTTGGTCTTCGCGCAGTAGCCGTGCAGCGAGACGTGCGGCAGCCAGTAGGCGTTGTCGAAATGGCAGAGTGCGCGCGTCATCACCGGCGGCGAGAGGTCGGCCGAATGCCCGCAGTTGGCGATCAGGTCGGCCTCCACGCCGAGGATGCGGCCCTCGTCGTCATGGCCGACTTCCCAGCGGTAGTCGAAGCCGTGGCGGCGGCCGGTGACAAGGAAGTCGTCGTCGCGGTCCACGCGCAGCTTCACCGGCTTGCCGAGCTTGCTCGCGGCCAGCGCGGCCACGCAGGCGAACACGGCCGACTGCGACTCCTTGCCACCGAAGCCGCCACCCATGCGCCGGCACAGCACCTGCACCTGGTGCGCCTGCCAGTGCAGCATGTGGGCGACCATGGCCTGCATCTCGCTCGGGTGCTGCGTCGAGCAATGCACCACCATCGCCTGCTGCTCCTGCGGCAGGGCGTAGGAGATCTGGCCCTCGAGATAGAACTGCTCCTGCCCGCCGACGCTCCATGTGCCGACGAGCTTGTGCGGCGCCTTGTCCAACGCCGCGCGCGCATTGCCGCGGTTCAGGTGCATCGGCGGCACGACGTACTGGCCCTTGGCATGGCCTTCGAGCGCCGTCAGCACCGGCGGCAGTTCCTCGCAGCGGATCGCCTTCTTGGCGAGGTTGGCTGCGCGCCGCGCCAGCTCGCGGTCGGTGGCGATGATGGCGAACACCGGCTGGCCGAGATAACGCAGTTCCTCGACGGCAAAGATCGGGTCGTCGTGCAGCAGCGGGCCGCAATTGTTCTCGCCGGGAATGTCGGCGGCGGTGAGCACTGCGACGACGCCGGGCTGGGCGCGCAGCAGGTCGAGGTCGATGTTCAGCAGCTTGCCGTGCGCGATGGGCGAGAGGCCCAGCGCCGCATGCAGCGTGCCTTGGGCTTCGGCGATGTCGTCGACGTAAGTGGCTTCGCCCGTGACGTGCAGCGCCGCCGATTCGTGCTTGAAGGATTGGCCGACGCTCATGCTTGCCACACGCTCACTTGGGTTGCAGACAGCGGCGCATCAGCCCGCGTTTCCAGCCAGAGTCGTTTCAACAGGCTGCCGGCCACGCGGGCGCGGTAGCCGCTGCTGGCGCGCATGTCGCTCAGCGGGGTGAAGTCCTGCGCCAGCGCGGCCACTGCAGCAGCCATCGTCGCCTCGGTCCACGCCTGACCGACGACGGCGGCTTCGGTCTTCGCCGCGCGCTTCACGGTCGCCGCCATGCCGCCGAATGCGAAGCGCGCGGCCTGCACCTTCGTGCCGTCGAAATCCAGCGTCAGCACGGCGCAGACGGCCGAGATGTCGCTGTCGTAGCGCTTGGCGATCTTGTAGGCACGGGTCTGGCGGTTGGCGGGCTTCGCGGGCACGACCAGGGCCTCCACGAACTCGTCCGGCGCCATCGCGTTCTCCATGTAGTCCAGATAGAAGTCTTCCAGCCCCATGCGCCGCTGACCGCGCACGCTGCGCAGCACGATCTCGGCGCCCAGCGCGATCAACGCCGGCGGGCCGTCCCCGATTGGCGAGCCGTTGGCGACGTTGCCGCCTAACGTTCCGGCATGACGGACCGGCGGCGAGGCGAAGCGCAGCCAGAGCTCGCGCAGGTGCGGCTCGATGTTGCAGAGTGCGGCCCAGGCGTCTTCAAGCGTGACGGCCGCGCCGATCCAGAGGCCGTCGGCTCCCTCGCGGATCTCCCGCAGCTCGGCCACGCGGCCGGTGTAGATCAGGTCGCCGAGGTCACGGAACTGCTTGTTCACCCAGAGACCGATGTCGGTCGACCCAGCGAGAAGCCGGGCTTTCGGATAGGCCGAACGCAGCTCCGCGAGTCGCGCAACCGTTTGCGGGGCCATAAATTGATCAATTCTGTCGTTAAAAGCCGGGTTCACCGCTGCGTAGTGCAGCGGTTCCTGGAGGCCGCGCAGGGCCTCGGCGATCGGCGCGCGGTCAATCCGCTGCACCGGCAGCTCGAACATGCGCTGGCCGGCATCGAGGATCGGGCGGTAGCCCGTGCAGCGGCAGAGGTTGCCGGACAGCGCGTCGGCCAGTTCCTGGCGGCTCGGGGCCTTGTCGCAGCTCTCGTAGCAAGCCTGCAGGCTCATCACGAAGCCCGGCGTACAGAAGCCGCACTGCGAGCCGTGGCACTCGACCATCGCCTGCTGGGCGGGGTTCATCGCCGAGCTGCTGCCCAAATCTTCAACGGTCAGCAGCGCGCGGCCATCGAGCGTCGGCAGGAACTGCGTGCAGCTGTTGACGTTGGAAAGTTGCAACTCTCCGGCGGCGTCGAGCTCGCCCACCAGCACGGTGCAGGCGCCGCAGTCGCCTTCGGCGCAGCCTTCCTTCGTGCCCGTGCAATGGGCGTGTTCTCGCAGGTACTGCAGCACCGTGGTCGTGGTCGGCAGCGCCTCGACGGTGCGGATCTGGCCGCGGTGGTGGAAGCGGATCGGACGCGTTTCTTTCATATGCCAAAGGTATAGCACGGCCGCAGGCAGAATTCATGCCATGACTGTTTCCCGAATCGCCCTGCGTGGCGACCTGCTCGATTTCACCGGCGCTCCCGCCTGGGGCGCTATCGAAGACGCCGCCGTGCGCTTCCGGCCCAACCACTGGTTGCTTGTCGAGGCCGGCCGGATCGTCGGTGCCCAGCCCGAGGCGCCGGACGCCTCCTGGGAGCGCCACGACTACAGCGGCCAACTGATCCTGCCCGGCTTCATCGACACCCACGTGCACTGCCCGCAGCTGGAGGTGATCGCCTCCTACGGCACCGAGCTGCTCGATTGGCTGAAAACGTACACGTTCCCGGCGGAATCGCGCTGGTTCGACCCCGAAGTGGCCCGTTTGGGTGCAGAACGCTTCCTGGATGCCTTGATTGCGCACGGCACGACTTCGGCCGTCGTCTTCGCCACGGTCCACAAGACCAGCGCCGAGGCGCTGTTCGAGGCCGGCCGCGCCCGCGGCATGCGCTTGATCACCGGCAAAGTGCTGATGGACCGCAATGCGCCGGACGCCCTGCGCGATGACGTCGTGCAGGCCCGCGCCGACTCCGAGGACCTGATCCAGCGCTTCCACGGCGTCGATCGGCTCGGGTATGCCGTGACCGTGCGCTTCGCCCCCACCAGCACGCGCGAGCAGCTCGCCATGGCGGGTGAGCTCTGCCGCGCCGACGCCTCGCTCTACATGCAGACCCACGTGGCCGAGAACCGCGACGAGGTGAAGTGGGTGGCCGAGCTGTTCCCGGACGCGCGCAGCTACCTGGACGTCTACGCCCGCGTCGGCCTGCTGCACGAACGCGCCGTGCTGGCCCATGGCATCTGGCTCGACGACACCGACCGCGCCGTCCTCGTCGACACCGGCGCCCAGATCGCCCACTGCCCGTCCAGCAACCTGTTCCTCGGCAGCGGCCTGTTCGACTGGCGCGGCGCCCGCGAGGCCGGCGTCAAGCTCTCTCTGGCCAGCGATGTGGGCGGCGGCACCAGTCTCTCGCTCCAGCACAACCTGCTGGACGCCTACAAGATCCAGGCCTTGCGTGGCGAACGGCTGACCGCCTGGGTCGGCCTGCACGCGGCAACCCGCGGCGCGGCGGAATCGCTGGGATTGGCCGACGAGATCGGCAGCCTCGACGCCGGCTGCATGGCCGATGTGTGCGTCTGGGACTGGACTGCCTGCGGCGTCTCTCGCGCCCGCCATGCGGTCGTGCGCGGGGTGCATGAGCAGGTGTTTGCGTGGATGTGCCTGTCCGGTGCGGGGAACCTGCATGCGGCCTATGTCGCCGGTCAGCGCAGGGTTCTTCATCCCGTCTGACCGGGGTGAATCTTCACGATTGAGCCAAGCGGGCGCGGTGTGCGCCGGCTTCGGGTAAGGTGCGCGCCTGCTGACGGGGAGCCGTCGGACGTGTTTCGGGCGCATCAATCGACAAGGGATGGAAATGAGAGCTTGGATGCAGGCCCTGGCGGCGGGCTGCATTGCTGTCGGCGTGACGGCATGTGGTGGTTCCGGTAGCGGCGACGGCGCGGGCGGGCAACTGGAGATTCAGGCCGCCGACGCCGGTGACTCTTCGATCGGCAGCGGCAGCCTGCAAACGCGCCAGGTCGTGTTGCACAACGGCTCGTCGCGCGTTGCCAAGGCTCTGCGTGTCCAGGTCGCGCTCGATGCGCAGGTGATTCAACTGCCGCTCGCCTGCGAGGCTGGAACTACAGCGGTATGTCAGGTCAGCGCGGATGGCGCGCTGACGATCGATCAACTGGCCGCGGGCGCCAGCATCACCTTGCAGCAGCAACTGCGGGTCAAGGCAGGCTATCGGGGCGCGGTCAGCAATGCATGGACAGTGAGCAGTGTGGATGCTGGGTTGTCGGCGCAATGGCGACAGGCGCTGACTGCTCGTGTTGCGGACGTTGGCCTGACGATGCAGTCAGTTACGGTATCGGGTGCAGATGCGGATCGGAAGCTGACTTACGTGCTGACGATCAGCAATACGGGGCCGGATGAAGCGCGCGGTGTGGTTTGGAACCAGACCGCCGGGATCGACATGCCCTACCAAAGCGCGAAGTGCACGGCAGCCGGTGGCGCGGTGTGTCCGGCCAGTTTGGGCGAGTCGATCCAGGTTGCGCAACTGCCTAAAGGTGGGAGCCTGAGCTTGGAGCTGAGCTACGGCGGACGTTCAGGCGCCGCCTGGGCGGAAACGGAGTTGCTCTTCAGTGAAGTTCGTGCCGCTGGAGATTCGGCGCCCGGCAATGACCGGCTGCTCGTGCGCTTGGCCGACGCTAATCCACGATTCGGTAGCGACGGTGTGTACGACCTGATCGACTACGAAGGCCACGTCGGCCGCCTCACGTTGAATGAACAACCTGGGAGCAATCGAGAACTGAGAATGGAGTCGAGTGGTTCCGAGTTTGTCGCAGGCCTGTTGCTTGACGTGACAGGGTTCGGCGTCATCGTCCGCAGTCCCGCGGACCCGCTGCACTTGATCACCGACGGAACCTTTCAATTCGCCAGCGCCTCGAATCCCATCGTTGGCAGCTTCAATTTCGGCCAAGGACTCAAGCCCTTTCTGGCCGGGCGCGACTGGATCACGGATCTCTCCGAGCTTGAGGGACTTCCCTTCACGATCCTGGGCTCGCAAGTGGATGCGGCCGGACGGTCCCTGGATGCATTTGCAAGACCCGCGCGTTTCGCAAGCGGCACCTTGTCCATCTGCGAGGCTGCGACTCCCACGGCCGTGGAGGTCTGCCCATCGTCGCAACTTCGCCAATATGCTGCCGCACTTGTGGGTCGGGAACTGGAGCTGATGTCGAGCACCCAGGTCATGCGCCTGCGGGCGCTGAGGACTGCGTCCGGCCCGGTTCTTGTTCGCTCTGAACGTACGGCGAATGACGACGGCGCCATGTTCTGGCTGGGTGTTCCGTGGCCGAAGCAGACCCGTGACATTTCATCCCCTCTTCAGGTCCAGCTCTCCCCTGCGACGTTCGCCAGCGAGACTGGTCTTGCATGGCCCACGGCGTTTCGCTTCTCAGCCGATGCGCAGGATCAGATGCAGTTTTCGAGTGGAGGCCTGCCGAACAGCTATCTCCTCTTCTTGCAGGCACATCCGGAGCAACAAAATACGTTCTGCGCGATCCATGGAAGCGCGCAGCCCACGGCCTTCGCTGGGCTTTACGAGGGCAACATTGACGCCAGCTCCGCCTTTGGCGCATCCCCGCCGCCTTGCTATCAAGGGCCGGTCTATTTCGCAGGCAATGGTGCGATGGGCGTCCTGTTGGGGAAGAAGGGCGGCGCGCTCGGCGGCCGGTGGCTGATCACGACTAACTGAGTCGCCCGCCGAAGGCGTTTGCATTCCATCGGCCCGATCCGCAGCCTGTCGCAGATCGCGTGCCGGCGAGGGCACTAACTCGCAAAATCCACGCATCGAAACCGAACGAGGTCCTCCACCATGTTCACCTTCATGCTCTGGCTCCTGCTGCTGGTCTTCTGCTGGCCCCTGGCCCTGCTGGCCCTGGTGCTCTATCCCGTCGTCTGGCTGCTGACGCTGCCGTTCCGCCTGATCGGCATCAGCGTGGCGGCGGTGTTTGCGCTGCTGACGGCGATGCTGTTCCTGCCGGCGCGGATGCTGGGCGGAGGCCGCTGAAGCCTTGGCGGCTGGAACGTCAGATCTTCATCTCCAGCCGCATCGCCCAGACCGTGAAGCTCCGGCCACCACCCCGAGACGTCACCACCGCATCGTTCGTCGTGATCACGCTCCCGGTGAAGTAGTTCAGCGGCGCGAAGTTGCTCGCCGACACCCGCAGCGCCACGTCCGGCGTGAAGTTCCACAGGCCGAACGCGTCGAACACGCGCTTCTTGTCCAGGCTGCTCAGTTGCAGCTCGGTCTGCTGGATCAGGTAGGCCGGTGTGTAGTTCATGTTGGCGCCGACCGTCAGCGGCAGGCTGCGCAGGCGGTAGTCGGCGCCGAGGTTCATCGTGCCCTTGGGCTGCTGATCGAGCGTGTTGTGCGGGCCGGGGATCTGGTCGACGCGCGAATGGAACAGGCTCAGGTTGGAGCGGATGTTGACGGGCCACGCATCCTCGAAGAACTGGTCGAGCCGGAACTTGGCTTCCAGCTCGACGCCATAGGTCGTCGCGTCGCCGATGTTGCGCGGGCGCGAGACCCAGCGCTGCACGCTCGCCCACTGCACGGTCTCCAGCATCGTCTCGTTGCGGATCAGATCCTGGATGCGGCGATAGAAGAAGTTGGCGCTGATCAGGCCGCCCTTGCTCAGGTAGTTCTCGTAGGCCACTTCCAGGCCGCGCGCCACCTCGGGCTTGAGCTGCGGGTTGCCCAGGCGGTCCGGGTAGTTGACGACATTGGCGCCGCAGAGGCCGCCGTTGCTGCCGTCGGTCGGGCAGGGGTACTGCGAGTTGATGTTCGGCCGCGCAATCATGTCGTTCAGATTGGGGCTGCGGTAGCTGCGGGTGAGGCTCGCGCGGATCTGGTCGCGGCTGTTCTCGCCGAACTTCCAGACCGCATGCAGCAGGGGCGTCCAGACCGAGGAGCGGTTGTCGACCGGCGCGCCGGCCACGCTGCTTTCGGTCTCGATGGTCTCGCCGCGCAGGCCGGCGTAGAAGCCCCACTGCTTGCCGACGTTCCACTCGTCCTGCGCGTAGTAGGCATAACGCCGCGTCGAGGCTGACAGGTTGTCGCCGAAGTCCTGCAGCGCGGGCAGCGGCAGGCCGTTCTGCAAGGTGACGCGGGTCTGGATCAGATCTTGCCCTTCGGCTTCAAGCCCCGCGACCAGGCTGTGCTCGCTCACCATCTGGTGCGAGAGCTTGCCGGAGAAGCTCCATGAGCGGTGCGAGCTGTCCGTGGTGTCGTCCTGGGTGCGGTAGGTGCTGTCGTGGATCGTCTCAACGCGGTCCGAATGGCCGCTCGAGCTCATGTGACCAACCGCGCCGCGCACCTCGAGCTTCGTGGTGTCGTCGATCTTGTGCTGCCACTGCGCGTGCAGCCGGCCCATGCTGGAGCGGCTCGTGCTCTCGGTGTGCGCGTGGTCGAAGTTCAGGCAGCGCAGCTGGCTGAATTGATTCGGATCGCAGGCGTCCTGCGTCTGCGAGAAATCGTTGTCGCTGCTGCCGCGCGTGACCACGAGGAAGGGCTGCAGCGCGAAGCTGTCACCGCCCGGCAGCTTCCATTGCACGCGACCGTTCATGTTGAGCGACTCGTTCGCGCCCGTGTTCACGCCGTGGTTGGTGATCGTGCTCTCGCGGCCGCTGCCGTCGGTCAACTGCGTCTTGGCCGTGCTGTTGACGTCGTCGAAGCGCTCGTTGCGCATCGCGTTGAAGGTGATGTTGTAGGCACCGGTATCGCCGAATTTGTCGTTGCGCGTCCAGCCGATGTTGGGGCGCATCTTGCCGCGCTCCTCGGAGACGGCCAGGCGCAGGTCGTTGGACTTCTTCTGCAGCGCCTCGCGCAGCACGATGTTGATGGTGCCGGCGATGGCGCGGGCGCCGTATTCGGCGGTCGGGGCGCGCAGCACCTCGATGCGTTCGATCTGGTCTGGCGGCAGCTGGTCCAGCGAGAAGCCCGGCGGCATGCGCTCGCCGTTCACCAGGATCTGCGTGTAGCCGTTGCCCATCCCGCGCATGCGAATCTCGCCGCCGCGGCCCGGGCGGCCGCCGGTGGTCACGCCGGGCAGGCGCTTGAGCACCTCGCCGATCGTGGTGTCGCCATAGCGTTCGATCTCTTCGCGGCCGATGATGATCTTGGAGGCCGTGGCGGCGCGGCGCTGTGCGTCATCGCTGGCACGGCCGTCGACCTCCACGCGTTCGAGCTTCTGCTTGTCGTTGGCGGCCTGCTGCTTGTCCTTCTGCTGCTGTTGCTGCTGCGGACGTTGACGGACCGGGCGGTCTTGCTGGCTCGGCTTCGGCGCGCTGTCCTTGTCGTCCGTCTGCGTCTGCGAATGAGCGGGCAGGGCGAGCAGCGGTGCGAGCAGCAGGGAGAGAAGCAGGACGGGGGCGGGCGGGCGGGGCGACGTCATGATCGGCAGAAGTTTCAATGGCCCGCGAGGATGGCACAGGGCTGTGAAGGCCCTGTTGAGGACACCCGCGGTTCAAGAAACTTTACTGCCTGGCGGTCGTCTGGGCAGCCTGGCCACGACGCACCGCAAATGCCATCAGCGCCGCCAGCAGGCAGGCCGCACCGGCCGTGTACAGCGCCGGCGAATACGACAGCAGCAGCGAACGCGAGAGCCCGGCGCCCGAGGCCGCCACCGCCGCGCCGAGCTGATGCGCCGCGAAGATCCATCCGAACACGAGCCCGACCTTCTCGCGCCCGAACACGTCGGCCGAGAGCTTGACCGTGGGCGGCACGGTGGCGATCCAGTCCAGGCCGTAGAACATCGCGAAGACCGACAGGCCCGTGAGCGTGTAGTCCGCGCTGGGCAGCCACAGCAGCGACAGACCCCGCAGGCCGTAGTACCAGAACAGCAGCTTGCGCGGGTCGATGCGGTCCGAGAGCCAGCCCGAGGCGATCGTGCCGACGAAGTCGAAGGCGCCCATCATCGCCAGCACCGAGGCCGCCGGCACCGGGCCGAGGCCGCGGTCGCCGCAGAGCGAGATGAAGTGCGTCTGCACCAGGCCGTTGGTGGACAGGCCGCAGATGAAGAAAGTGCCCGCCAGCAGCCAGAAGGCCGGCACGCGCGAGCTCTCGGCCAGCACGCGGAAAGGGGTGAGGGCGCTCATGCGCGGTGCAGCGGGTGCGGGCGGTGCGTCGGGCGCCTCGCCATAGGCCTTGAGGCCGAGGTCGGACGGCTTGTCGCGCATGAACAGCCACACGAGCACCATGATGCTCAGGCAGATCAGGCCGAGCGGCAGCAGCGGCGCGCGCCAGCCCCAGCGCTCGATCATCCAGGCCGCGACGGGCAGGCAGGCGAGCTGACCCGTTGCAGCGCTGGCCGTGAGGATGCCCATCACCAGGCCGCGCCGGGTGGCGAACCAGCGGCTGGAAACGACCGCGCCCAGCACCAGGGCCGTCATGCCACTGCCCACGCCCAGCATCAGGCCCCAGAACAGCACCAGCTGCCAGAGCTGCGTCATCGTGCCGGCCAGCAGCATGCCGCCGCCCACCAGCGCCATCGCGGTACACATCACTGCACGCATGCCGAAGCGTTCCATCAGCACCGCCGCGAACGGGCCCATCAATCCGAACAGCACCAGGCGCATCGCCAGCGCCGAGGAGATCTGCCCCACGCCCCAGTGGAATTCGCTCGCCAGCGGCTGCAGCACCGCGCCGGGCAGCCCGAGTGCGGCCGACATGAACAGCATGGTCAGGAAGGTGACGCCGGCCACGACCCAGGCGTAATGCCGGCCGCCGCTTTCGAGTCGGCGGGCCAGCGGAGCGGAAAGCGACAAGGTGCTCATGGCGATCCTTTATTGATGATTGACGTCATCATAAACAGTTTGATGATTGTCGTCATCAAAACTACAATGACCCCATGAAAGTCTCCAAGCAGCAGTCGGCGGAAAACCGCGAAGCCATTCTGGACGCAGCGGCCAAGCTCTTCCGCGAGCGCGGCATCCAGGGCGTGGGTGTGGCCGAGATCATGGCTGCGGCGGGCTTCACGCACGGCGGCTTCTACGGCCACTTCGCGTCCAAGGAAGCGCTGGCGGCCGAGGTGATCGAGCGCGTGTATCAGCACTCGGTCGAGAAGCTCGCCGGGCGGCTGGAGGCAGCGAACGGCGACGCCGCCGATCACTTCCGCCAGTACTTCAACCCGCGCCACCGCGACCGCGCCGGGGACGGCTGCCCCATGCCCGCGCTGGCCGCCGATGCCGGCCGCGAGACCGGCCCGGTGCCCGAGGCATCGGCACGCGGCATCGCCGCCTACCTGCGCGAGCTGGCCTGCCGCCGGCCGGACGGCACGGTGGTCGAAGAGCCGAGCGAGGAAGACAAGTCGCGCGCCATCCTCTGCCTCTCGGCCCTGGTCGGCGGCATGGTGCTGGCGCGCGCCACGCATGAATCGGCGCCGGCGCTGTCGGACGAGATCCTGGCGCGGCTGCCGGTGGAGCTGGAAGAGCGCTGGAAGCGTTGAGGGCGGCCAGCGCGCAGCGCTGCGCCCCTCTGGCGCTCAGCTCTTCTCGTAGTCTTTCAACAAGCTCATCACCTTGGTGGTGATGATGTCCACCGCCGGGCCGTTGGCGCCGTGCGGGAGGATCACGTCGGCGTTGCGCTTGGTCGGCTCGATGAACTGCTTGTGCATGGGGCGCACGGTTTCCAGGTACTGGTTCATCACGGACTCGGCACTGCGGCCACGCTCCGACATGTCGCGCTGCAGCCGACGGATGAACCGCACGTCCGAGGCCGTGTCCACATAGATCTTCAGCGACATCATGTTGCGCAGCTTGGTGTCGTACAGGGCGAACAGGCCCTCGACCACGATCACCGGCGCGGGCTTCACGGTGATGGTTTCGCTGGAGCGGTTGTCGGCAGCGAAGCTGTACACCGGCATCTCGATCGCCTCGCCCTTGCGCAGCGCGGCCAGGTGCTGCGCCATCAGCGGCCAGTCGAAGGCATCCGGATGGTCGTAGTTCTGCTTGCGCCGCTCTTCCGGCGGCATGTGGGATTGGTCCCGGTAGTAGTCGTCCTGCATCACCACGGCGACGTTCTCGGCGCCGATGGCGGCCAGGACCTGCCGCGTCACCGTCGATTTGCCGCTGCCGCTGCCGCCTGCGACACCGATGACGAAAGGTTTGTGAGAGTTTTTGGGCATGAAATGGGACTGCGGGATTGGGACGAGGCCGGCGAATTTGCTGGCTGGCAGGTGAATTATCGGCGGGCCAGCTTCGTATCAGGCCGGAAGCGGTCGGCCATGACTGGTTCGAGTCAATGGCTACTGCTGAAGGAGGCGTGCTTCACGCTGACCTCACAAGCTCACAGAACAATGGCCGGCCTAGCCGGAAAAACGAGGGCGCGATGCTTAGCCGACTTGCCACTGCCGCGCCTGTCCTGTTGGCTTCTCTTGGTGGCATCTACTTCGGGCTGTTCTCATGTGGTGGCTACGCTTGGCACCAAGCGGTGTTCGTGTGCGTGCTTTTCGCAGCCACGGTCGCGTGGCTCTTGTCGCCGCGAACAAGACAGCAACCCGGAGCGTTTCGGATTCTCGTTGAGGTGTTGGTACCAATTGCGTTCGTGATCGCGGAAGCGGCGTCTGCACCGTTCTATCCTGCCAGTCCGGATTCTGTCGGGCCATTCGTTCGGTCCTTTCTTCGGGCTCTTGAGTACGGCCCTTGCTGAGTTGCGACGGTCTCCTCTGGCAGCTGGTTGTGGTCGGCCGTTGAAACGGGTATAGCCAGCCGGGAGAATTCACCAGTCCGACCAAACGAAACGCGGCAAGAATCCGGTCATGTCAGACGTCATCAGGCCTCGTTTACAACTTACCACCTCACGCAGGGTGCCGCACGCACCAGCAAATGACCCGCACCATGTTGAGCGTCCTTGAGCGTCCGTTCTTCAGTCTCGCAGTCATTCGAGCGGCGCTTCCCGACTTGCTGGCGGCGTTTGCCGAGGTGCCGTCTCTATCCGTAGTAGCCAGGGACACGGAACTCGCGTTTCCTGAGCAACCCTATCGCGCCGAGCCACATCACCGACCGATGATTCTGTGGACACCTGAGTGTTCACCGGAACTCACGGCCTTCATGCCCCAGATCGGCTCTGGCGATTATTTTGTTCTTTCACATGCGGCGACAAAGTTCGGCTTTTCAGCAGCTTCGGCAAGAAGCACGCTCCAAGCGGACGAGTGGCCTATCAATGAATTCATCACATACAGCGGTGGCAAAAGGCAACGAATCGTCCGAGCAATGAGAGATTCGCCCCGCTGGGACTTCTATGCTGACGGCGACCCTCTAGCGTTCGAAGACATGGACCAATACATGTCGAGGAAGGTACGGGATCGCTTCCAAAGGGAGTCCCTCGTGACGTACATGGAAAGATGGGGGGCGCCCGTTGGTCAACCGGGGTTCTGGAAGAGTCAGCAACCGGCGTCGACATTCGTGCGCCGAGACACGAAGGGAGCCTGAGCGTCAGACCGTCTCCTCGCCTAGCCCAGAACAGCCGGCGCGAAAGGCTGCTTGCACCGCACAGCGTCCACTCGACGTGGACGAGCTGCGATCCAGAACCTCAAGCCAGCTTGAACACCGCCACCGACTTCGCCAGATCATCCGCCTGCTGCTGCAGGCTCTGCGCCGCCGCGGCCGACTGCTCCACCAGCGCCGCGTTGCTCTGCGTCATCTGATCGAGGTTCGCGATCGCCTGCCCGATCTGCCCGATGCCGGTGCTCTGCTCGCGGCTGGCGTTGGAGATCTCGCCGACGATGCCTGACACGCGCTCGATCGAGTTGACGATCTCCTGCATCGTGTGGCCCGCGCGCTCCACCAGTTGCGCACCGGTGGCCACGTTCTCGCCGCTGGCGTTGATCAGGTCCTTGATCTCCTTGGCGGCCGCAGCCGAGCGTTGCGCGAGCACGCGCACTTCGCCGGCCACCACCGCGAAGCCGCGGCCCTGTTCGCCGGCGCGCGCAGCCTCGACCGCTGCGTTCAGCGCAAGGATGTTGGTCTGGAACGCGATGCCGTCGATCGTGCCGATGATGTCGGAGATCTTGCTCGACGAAGCGCTGATGCGGCCCATCGTCACCACCACTTCGCCCACCACGGCGCCGCCGCGTTGCGCCACTTCGGCCGCCGTGCGCGCCAGCTCATCGGCCTGACGGGCGGAGTCGGCGTTGTGCGAGACGCTGGCGGTCAGCTGGTCCATCGCCGAGGCCGTCTCCTGCAGATTGGACGCCGCCTGCTCAGTGCGTTGCGACAGATCGTGGCTGCCCAGCGCCACCTCGGCTGAGGCCGTGGCAATGCTGTCCGTAGCGCTGCGCACGCCGCCCACCACCTGGGCGAGCGACTGCTGCATCGCCTGCACGCCGCGCATCATGGCGGCGGTCTCGTCGATGCCGTGGGCTTCGATCGGCTCGCTCAGGTCGTGCTCGGCCATGCGCTCGGTGCTGGCCACGGCGCGGTCCAGCGGCGTGAGGATGGAGCGGATGTTGAAGAAGGTGAAGGCGCTGACAGAGACCACGCCGCACGCCAGGATGGCGATGAGCGCGGTGCGGATGGTGCTCTGGTCTTCGGCCAGGCGCTGGACCTGCGCGGCGGAGTGCTTGTCGATCTGGTCGGTCAGCTCGGCCAGCTGCTTGTCGATGGCGCGGATCGGCGCCTTGAGCGGCTCCATCGCCTTGTTGGCGGCGGCGGTGTCGGCGAACTCGCCGCGGGTGGCGCGCTCGGCCACGGAGTTCAGGCCTTGCCGGTATTCCTGCAGCAGCGGCGCGAGCTGCTCGGCGTTCTTGCGAATGTCGGCCGGGATGTCCAGCGCGTTGATGTTGGCGAGGCCCTTGGAGACCTTCTCGTAGGTCTCGAGCCAGTCGTTGTGGTATTTATCGACCGTCTTCGGGTCGGCCATGTTGATGAGCTGGTCCTTCTCGAAGCGGCGCAGGTTGCCCACGCCGGCGCGCACACCGGCCAGCTGGGTCAGTGCATCGACGTCGTTGTCGACGAAGTGCGAGAAGGTGGACCGGGCCCGCATCAGGCTCCAGAGTCCGTCGCCCCCGATGACCAGCATGGTCAGCACGGCGACCACGGCCAGGGCGAAGAGGCGGGTCTTGATCGTGAAATTGCGCAGCGACAACATGAACGGGCTCCCCAAAAGCGGCGAATGGCGACGCTCCTCCCAACTCGATGCGTCCACCTAACCCGTTAGTCGAGCGGCAGTGGCTCGAGCCCATGGTAGGCGATATGCGCACAAATTGGATGACGTTGTGGGCCGGGCGCATCGCCCGCTCGCGGGGTGGGAGGCGCCGCAGCGTCAGGGCGTCTGGTACGGGATGTCGCCGGCATGGCGCTTCCAGAGCTGCGCGGCCTGGCCCGAGCGCACCAGCTCCAGCAGCGCCACGTTGAGCTGCGGCATCAGCGCGGAGGCGTGCGTGTTCAGCCCGGCGATCAGGTGCGCCGCGGGCGCGGTCACGCCCGGCACCGGCGCGTGGTCGAGCTCGGGGTCGGCCAGGTAGTCGTTCCCGATGTGCTTGTAGCCGGCGATCACTTCGAGCTCCTCGACGAAGTAGTCGCAGCGGCCGGCCTTGAGCTTCTTCACGAGTCGCTCGTAGGTGTTGACGCCCAGGTCCAGGTCCTTGGCGCTCAGGCCGTAGTGCCCGTAGCTGCCCGCGGCCAGGCCGCAGCCATGCAGCTCGCGCAGGTCTTCCTTGCGGTTGATGCGCAGCGCGCGCTTGCGCAGGAAGAAGACCTGCGGCGTGCCGCGGCTGTAGGGCACGCTGTAGCTGAAGCGGCGGGCGCGGTCGTCGCTGTAGTAGGCGCCGAGCGCGTAGTCGACGTGGCCGGATTCCACTTCCTGCATGCAGCGCGCCCAGGGCAGGGCGACGAAGCGGACCGTGCGACCCATGCTTTGCAGGGCGGCGGAGAGCATGTCGAAGGAGAAGCTGGCTCCGGTCGAGGTGACGGCGCCGGAGGCGTCGCGCGTGGTCAGCGTCCAGGCCGGTGGATCGGCGCAGGCCACGAGGGGCGCGTCGCTTGCGGATGCGACTTCGGCCGCGCGGGCGGGCACGACGAAAGCTGCAGCGAGGCCCCAGGCGAGGGTAAAGATGAGAAGGCGGCTCGGGCGCCGCGCGTCAATGGGCCTCATGCGACCCATTGTTGCGCAGGATTTCGGCGTCGGGCCTCGTGATTAGCCCGAGCGCGCCGTGCCGGGATCAGCGTCCCGGTGTGTCCGAGACCGCCTTGCGCTCGCGAGCGCGGGTGCGCTTGTCGGCGTTGGCTTTCTCGATCTTCTGTTCCTCGGCGCTCAGCTCGGCGGGCATGGGCTTGCGCGGCATGCGGGCGTCGGCCTGGGCGGCCTGGTAGACGATGGTGGCCAGCACCACGGCGGCCTGCTTCAGGTCCTCGGGGACGGCGTGCTCGAGCGTGTCGGCGTTGGTGTGGTGCACGCGGCTGAAGTAGTCCAGCGGGTCCTGGATGAACTGGAAGCCGGGCAGGCCGACGTGGTCGAAGGACTCGTGGTCCGTCGAGCCGAGCGGGTTGGTGGAGATGGTGCTGTCGCTCAGGTCGGAAAGCGGGCCGAACCATTCGCTGAACACGGCGCGCGCGCCGGCGTTGCCCTGCGTGGAGATGCCGCGCAGCTTGCCGCCGCCGTAGTCGATGTTGAAGTAGGCCGAGAGCTGCTCGTACTCGGCGCCCTTGGTGATGGGCCAGCCCGGGCTGCTCCACATCCAGGAGCTCATCTCGCGCTCCTTCGGGTCGGTCGGCTTCGGGCGGCTGGCGAAGTGCTGCTCGACGTAGGCGGCCGAGCCGATCAGGCCTTCTTCTTCACCGCCCCAGAGGCCGATGCGGATGGTGCGCTTGGGCGTGAAGCCGACGGCCTTGAGGATGCGGATCGCCTCCATCGTGACGGCCACGCCGGCGCCGTTGTCCAGCGCGCCGGTGGCGGCGTGCCAGGAGTCGAGGTGGCCGCCGAGCATGACGATCTCGGGCTTGTCACCGCTGCCCGGGATTTCAGCGATGGTGTTCTGGCCCTGCGTGTCTTCGTCATGGAAGCGCGCTTCCACGTTCATGCTGATCTTGGGCGTGCGACCGTCTTCGAGCATGCGCGCGACGAGGTTGTAGTGCTCGGCCGAGAGCGTCACTTCGGGGATCGGGAAAGACTTGCCCACGCGGTAGCTCTCGCCGGTGGCCGTGAGCAGGGCGCCGTCGATGTAGCTGCGCACCAGTGCGGCCCTGGCGCCTTCGGCCTTCAGGAAGGCGGCGCGCGCTTCGCGGAAGGCGACGCCCTTGCGGCGCAGGGCCACGCCGTCGGCCTGCGAGGGCGCATTGCTGTCGCGGCCCTTGAGATTGAAGCTGCGCATCTCGGCGAGCTCGGCGGACGAGTAGCGCTTGGAGATCTCGCCCTTGCCTTCCGCAGGTTCACCCGGCTCGGACAGCATCACGATCTTGCCCTTGAGCTTGCCCTTGTACTTGTCGAGCTCGGCGATGTTCACGGCGTCGAGGTAGATCACCTCGCCTTCGATCGTCCCGTTGGTGCCGGGCGTCCACGCGACGGGCAGCGCGTTGAGCGTGACCTTGCGCGGCGCGACGAGGTCCACGCTCACGCGGTCGTAAGACCAGCCGCGGCCGAAGTCGAAGTTCTCGAGGTGCGCGTTCGCGAGGCCCCAGGCCTGCAGCTGCTCGCGCGTCCAGCGGCTGGCCTCGCGCATGTTGGGCGAGTTGGTCAGGCGCGGGCCGATCTGGTCGGTCAGATGCTGCAGCGTGCGCATCACTTGCGAATGGTTGAAGCCCTGGTCGCGGATGGCGTTGAGGACTTCAGGATCGGGGCGGGCCGCATGCACGGCGGCCGGAGCTGCGAGGGCGACGAGGCCACCGAGGGTGAGGGCGCGAGCCAGCTTGTTGATCTTCATGTCGGGCAGTGGATGCGGGTTGCGGAAGCGGCGCAGTCTAGGCGCGCAGCACGGGGCTTGCGGCTCGGGATTTGCGAGAGGGAAGCAGCAAAGAATCGTTGCCCGGAGCCGCTGCGCGCACGAGAGGGATGCCATTCGTCATGGCACTCCCGCCGCCCGTCAATTCGGCGGCACAATGCACTCGCGCCGGCATTGAATTGCCCGCTTGGCCAGGTGGAATTTCCGACCACGCTGTCTGTGCCCGCTCCACGGGCTTGCACCTGCCACGAAGACCCGCGCTGCGGCCCTTAGGCCCGGCTGTCATGGTCTCGCATGCAAGCCCTCATCCGCACAGAACCCGGAAAGACATTCCCATCATGAAGATCGCCCTCATCATCGAAAACAGCCAGGCCGCCAAGAGCGAGATCGTCCACAACGCGCTCAAGACCGTGGCCGAGCCGCTGGGCCATGTCGTGCATCACTACGGCATGTACACGCCCGAGGACAAGGCCTCGCTCACCTACGTCATGAACGGCCTGCTGGCCGGCATCCTGCTCAACTCGAAGGCGGCGGATTTCGTCGTCACCGGCTGCGGCACGGGCATGGGTTCCATGCTCGCCTGCAACTCGATGCCCGGCGTCTTCTGCGGCCTCGTGATCGACCCGACGGACGCCTTCCTGTTCGGCCAGATCAACGACGGCAACTGCCTGTCCATGCCCTACGCCAAGGGCTTCGGCTGGGCCGCGGAACTCAACCTGCAGGACTGCTACCGCAAGCTCTTCGAGCACGAGCGCGGCGCTGGTTACCCGAAGGAGCGCGCCGCCATCATGGCGAAGAACCGCGGCCTCCTGAAGGACCTGAAGGCGGCGTCCTGCAAGGACATGCTGACGACGCTGAAGGCGGTCGATCAGGACCTGCTCAAGGCCGCCGTTTCGGGCGAGAAGTTCCAGGAGCTGTTCTTCACGAACTGCCAGGACGATGCGATCGCCGGCCACATCAAGGCCGTGCTGGCGTCCTGATCGCGGGAGCGATCCGGCAGCAGCTCAGCGCGAGCGTCGACGGCTCGCCGAAGCCAGGCCCAGCAGGGCCAGGCTGACCAAGGCCAGCGAGCCCGGCTCCGGCACGTCGTTGTTGACCGGCGTGCCGGTCACCTGCGTGTAGAAGCCCACCGTGTGGTTGTCGGACTCGTAGCCGCCGATGGTCGGGTCTTCCGAGAACACCACCCGATCGAAGCCCAGCCCGGTCTGGTCGTAGAAGTTCAGGAACACATAGGCCTGGTTGCCGTTCTCGCGGGTGGTCGGGTTGCCGCAGTACAGGCCGCCGGGGCAGCTCGTGCCGAGCAGGGCCACGACGGCGTTCGGGTCGAAGCTGAACACCAGCGTGTCGCCGCGGTAGAACTGCACCTGGTTGCCGTTGTCCAACGCCGAGAGCCAGTAGCCGAAGTAGTTGATCTGCCGGGCGCTGGCGTCGCTCTCCTGCACGGCCGAGAGCGACAGCGAGTAGCCGCCGCTGGAGAAGGTCGTGGCGTAGTTGCCGGCCCCGCTCGCACCGCCGTACTGGTCATGCGACGCGACGTCCACGCCGCTGTACTGGCCCGTGATCACCACGGGCATGGCGCTCGTGCCGAAGGTGCTGGTGAAGCTCTGTCCGGCGCCGGTGGCCAGCGCATCGAAGCTCTCCACGCCCTTGTAGTTGAAGGCGGCCGTCGTGTTGAAGGCGCCCGGCGCCTCGTAGGTGACGAGGAAATTGTCGGCCCAGACAGCGCTCGCGGGCAGCGACAGCAGCAGGGTGGACAGGCAGAGGCGGCGCAGTGAAATCATCGAATCCCTCCGGAACCCGGCGTGCGGAAGCGGGTTGCGGCGAAGGATAGGAGCGCGCGCAGGCCAGGGGCGAATAGGCCCACGAGCCGCTGTCCCTAACTCTCACGATGAGCGGAGGCGAGTCTGCCTGTTGCTGGCATCAATCCGGGCGCTGCGGCGCGCCCGAGAAATACGGGAGTCAGCTGGACCAGATAGTTAGCTCCCGTCCGTATGTTTCAAATGTCTGAAATGTTTCAGTTCATTGCCGTTCCCGTGGCTTGGGGGGGGGAAGGGGATTCCCCGCAGAGGTATTTGCCAACAACTAGACAAATATCAACCACCATCTTTTTGGAGGTTCTCGTGAAATTTTCGATGAATTCCCTCGCTTTGGCTTCGGCGCTGGCCCTTTTGGCCGGTGGCGCGCAAGCCGCCAATCTGGCCAAGGCTGTCGCCCCCCAAGCGCTTGCTGTTGACAACGGTGTGGCCGCGGACAGCGACGTCGTGGACGTGGCGGTCTCCCTGAAGCTCAACAACCTGGACGACCTGAAGGCCTTCGTCGCGTCGACCGTCGATCCGAGCAGCCCGAACTACCACCAGTTCATGACGCCGGCCCAGTTCACGGCCCGCTACGGCCAGAGCTATGGCAACGTGCTGGCCGTCAAGGCCTACCTGCAATCCCAAGGTCTGACCGTGACGCAGGTGATGCCCAACAACCTGATGGTGATGGTCCGCGGCACGAACGCGCAGCTCAGCGCCGTGTTCGGCACCGTGCAGCACAGCTTCACCTCGGTGTCCGGCGGCACGTTTCAGCGCGTCATGAACAAGCCGACGATTCCCGCCTTCCTGAGCGGCGTGGTCGCCAGCGTGAGCGGCCTGTCCACCGAGCCGCGCTTCCGCGCCCACAACCGCCAGCTGACCGCCGATCAGGCCGCCCTGAACACGCCGGTGGCAGCCCCGACGGCGAGCCGTACGACGCTCTCCCGTGGCGCCCTGGCTGCTGCCGTCTCGCCCGAAGCGACGACGCCGACCTTCGCCAACCCGCAAAGCTACGGCGTGAAGCAGGTCGCCACCCGCTACAACCTCGATCCGGTCTACGCGGCTGGCTACGACGGCACGGGCAAGACCATCGGCATCATGACCTTCGCCAGTTTCAACGCCACGTGGCCCACGACCTACTGGGCCGCTGTCGGCGTGACCCGCAAGGGCACCGTGACCGTGCTCAAGGCCTGCCCGGACGGCACCCAGAACTGCACCATCGGCACCGGCGGCTCGGGTGAAACCGCGCTGGACGTCGAGCAATCCGGCGGCCTGGCTCCCGGCTCCAACGTGATCGTCTATGAAGCCCCGAACACGGACGCCGGCTCGCTGGCCCTGTACTCGACGGCGATCAACGCCAACGTGGCCGACACGCTGTCCATCAGCTGGGGCCTGACCGAACTGGCGTACGGCCCGGATGATCTGGCTCCCTACGACGCGCTGTTCCTGCAGGCTGCCGCCCAAGGCGTGCCCGTCTTCGCGGCCTCGGCCGACGGCGGGGCCTACGACGTGGCGGGCGCGGGCTACCCGTACCCCAACTACTCGAACGTCCTGGCCGTGGACTTCCCCGCCAGCCACCCGTACGTGATCGGCGCCGGCGGCACCACGCTGCCGCTGTCGCTGGCCAGCGGCGCGATCACCGTGACGCAGGAACGGCCCTGGGGCTGGGACTACCTGCAGAGCTATGTGGGCGCCGCCACGTACTACTCGACCTACTTCCCCGTGGGTGCCGGCGGTGGTGTGAGCGTGCAGTACGCGCTGCCTGACTACCAGCAAGGCCTCACCGGCGTGCGCAACAGCATCGCCGGCCAGGCGATGTACTGCATGGTGAAGACGACCACCAACACCAGCACCGGCGTGCAGGGCTGCAATGTGGGTGACGTCGTGATCTCGCCGCTGCCCGCCAACTACGCCGGCCGCAACGTGCCCGACATCTCCATGAACGCGGACCCCGAGAGCGGCTATGCGTCGTTCTCCACCAGCAACGGCAACGGTGTCGGCACCGGTGTGTGGACCACCGGGAACGGCGGTACGAGCTTCGTCGCGCCGCAGCTCAACGGCATCTTCTCCGTGCTGGCGCAAAAGGCCGGCCACCGCCTGGGTTGGCTGCACCCGCAGCTGTACAGCGCGTTCAAGTCCTACGGCTACGGCAGCGGCTCGCCGTTCCGTGCGGTGACGTCGGGGACCAACCTGTACTGGCCCGCCACCAACAGCTACAACCCGGCCACCGGCATCGGCACGATCGACGCCAACAACATGTCGGCCATCTTCAACTGATCGCCTGAAGCCGCCGGACCCCGCGTCCGGCGGCGCTTCACGCCCTCTACAACTCGTCTTACGCAGGAACCCAAACCATGAAGTTCTCTCCGTCCCGTCTGGCCGTTCAACTGGCCGCCTCGCTCGCCTTGAGCGTCGGCTTCGCCGCCGCCGCTCACGCCGATGACTACACCATCTTCCAGCCGGTCACGGCCACGACAGGCACCCAGCTCTCCGGCAGCTTCTCGCAGGCCATCGCGGCCGGCGACTTCACCATCACCCTCTGGGCCGAAGGCGCCACCGAGTACGACCAGTTCCTGACGGCTGCCGCCGGCTCCGGCGTCAGCTTCAGCGGTGTGTCGGCCTACATCATGTCCTCCGACGACCTGGGCAACCCCGTGAACGCCCCCGTTTCGTTCTTCAGCAACTCGGTGACCGCGTCCGCGCTCAGTACCGCGGTGCACGACCAGTCGGCCAGCTTCATCATCTACACGATCACCGGCACCGCCACCGCCGCCGGCACGATCACCGGCACCGTGCTGGACAACACCGCCTACACGCCCGCTGCGGCCGTGCCGGAACCCACCACCTGGGCGCTGATGCTCGGCGGCCTGGGTCTGGTGGCCACGCGCCTGAACAAGCGTCGCCGCGCCTGATCGCCTGAGTCGGTAGGAAACAGAAAGCCCCGGCATCGCGAGATGCCGGGGCTTTTGCTTTGGAGCGCGGAAGCTGAACGGCGTGCTCAGCGGGCCTTGCGGCGGCGTGCCGCGGCGCCCAGGCCCGCCAACGCCACGCCGACCAGCGCCAGCGAGGCCGGCTCGGGCACATTGTTGGCCGCGGCGCCGAAGTCGTACGCGTAGGCATAGCCGTTGCCGAACTTGTCGCTGATCGTCACGTTGTCGAAGTAGCCCGTCACGCCCGGGTTGTAGCTGCCCAGGCCCATCGTGACGTTGACCAGCTGCGCGTCGCCGAAGCCCGAGTCGAAGGCCGACATCCAGCCCGAGAGCGTGTTCAGCGGCGGGCCGCCGGCGCTGTTCGTCTGACCGAAGCCGCCGTTCTGCCAGAACTGGCCATTGGTGAAGTCGATGTTCACGTGCGTCCAGGCGTCGGACGCCGGGTTGCCGCCGCCTTGCCAGTAGGCCTCGTAGATCAGCGTGACATAGCCGTCGCCCGGATAGGCGGCGTTGTAGAACGTCAGCTTCAGCGACGGCGCAGCGGCCTCGTTCTGGCCTGCCGCGTTGGAGCGGTAGTAGTCGTAGCTCAGCGAGAGGCTGCTCAGGATGTCGCTGGCCTTGCCGTAGTTGTTGACGACCGAGACTTCCACCTTGGCGCCGTTGGTGTTGTCGGTCGTCAGCAGGGCGGCACTCTGGCCGGCCACGCTGCCGAAGGAGGCGGCACCGCCGGACGTGAGAGAGCTCACGTACCAGCTGCCGTTGCTGGTGTAGCTGGCGTCGAAGGAGGTCACGGACGTGTCGGCGCTGGCGGCACCGACGAGCCCGAAGGCCGCCACGGCGGAAAGGACGGCTTGCAGTTTGAAGGATCGAGCTCGCATGGATCTTCCTTGGTGTCTCGGTTTTGGATTTGTGCCGAGCCGACAGGTGAATCGGTGTTGGCTGAAACCGATATGCAAGCTTCGTTCCATCTTGGGGCGCACGCTATGGGCGTGACCGTCAAGCGCTTGTTCCGGCGACAGGCGTCGCTGCTTCTGGCAGGAAATCCGACACCGGGTTATCCCGCCGTACGTCGGCCCCACATGATGATCGCCATGCCGATGAAGCACATGGCCACGCCGATCCAGTCCGTCGGCGACGGCGTGATCTTGTCGACCACCCAAAGCCAGAGGATCGCCACGCCGATGTAGACGCCGCCGTATGCGGCATAGACCCGGCCCGACGCGGTGGGATGCAGCGTCAGCAGCCACGCGAACAAGGCCAGGCTGAGCGCCGCGGGCAGCAGCAGCCAGATGGACTTGCCTTGCTTGAGCCAGAGGTAGGGCAGGTAGCAGCCGACGATCTCGGCGAGGGCGGTGATGATGAAGAGGCTGAGGGTCTTGAGGAGGTCCATCGGGGAATTGTGACCAGCGCGCGGATCGCTGCGATCGCACGCAGGCAGCCAAAGAAAAAGCCCCGGCACCTTGCGATGACGGGGCTTCAGATTTGGCTCCTCGACCTGGGCTCGAACCAGGGACCTACGGATTAACAGTCCGGCGCTCTACCGACTGAGCTATCGAGGAATCGTTGTCTTCTATGTCGGCACGCCAAGCGGTTGCGGCGTGCGTCTTGATGTTTGCGCGCAATGCTGTATCTCGTACAGCTTGCGCACTTCTTGTTCTGGCTCCTCGACCTGGGCTCGAACCAGGGACCTACGGATTAACAGTCCGGCGCTCTACCGACTGAGCTATCGAGGAATTGAGCCCACGATTATAGACCAGAAATTTTCATGCTGGCAAATTCGCGCTCTCTCAAATCTGCACCTCCAGGCTCATGCGCCAGGTGCGCGGCTGCATCGGGTAGAGGTAGACGTGGTCGTACTGGTAGGGCGACTCGCGCCAGGCGCGGCGGTTGGTGAGGTTGTCCACGCCCAGGCGCCAGACGTAGAGCTGGCGGCTGGTGCCTTGCGTGTAGCGCAGGCCGGCGTCCAGGCGCGTCCAGCCCGGGATCTGCAGGCTGTTGTCGGGCAGCACCTCGCGTTGCGCTTCGTAGATCAGGCCGGCCTGGACTTGCAGGCCCGGCAGCACGTCCTGGCGCGCGTGCAGCTTGAGCGTGGTTTCCGGGACGTTGGTGGGCTTGAGGCCGTTGATCGCCGCATCGCTGCTGCCTTCGCGGCGCGCGCGCAGCTTCATCGCGGAGGCGAGCAGGCCGCCGCCGGTCCACTTCAGGTCGGCCTGCGCCTCGACGCCGCGATGGCGCTCGAAGCCGTCGGCGTCGACGCTGCTGCCGCTGTCCGTCCACACGGGCTGGCGGATGTCGAAGTAATTGATGGACCAATCGACGGTGTTCGAGCCCGCCTTCAGGCCCATCTCCCACTGGCGGCTGCGCAGCGCGGGCAGGGCCTGCCCGGGGTGCAGGTAGCCCGGGCGGTTGGGCACCACATCGCTCTCGATGCCCTGACCCCAGCTCGCGTAGAGCAGGTGCTGGTTGGAAAGCGCATACGAGACGCCAACCCACGGCGTGGTGAAACTCTGCGAGTAGCGCGTGGCTTCGCTGCCGTCGGTCTGCACGCTGGCGCGCGTCAGGCGCGTGTGGCGGGCGCCGAGCCAGGCGCGCCATTGCGCGTCGATGGCGATGGCGTCGCGCAGGTAGAGCTCGGTGCTGGTCTGGTCGAGGTCGGTGTTCGTGTACGGCGTGGACGGATCGGCCGGCACGAAGGCCGTGCCTTGCACATTGCCCACGCCCACCCAGTTGTAGGCCTCGCCGCCGAGTCGGCTCCAGAAGTGGCTGGTCTGCAGGCCGACGCTGACGTCATGCTTCAGCGCACCCGTCTGCACGCGGCCTTGCAGCGAGAAGTCGCTGGCCGCGGTAATGCGGTGTTCGCCGTCGCTGCGGAAATCGTAGACGTCGTAGGTGCCGTCGCTGCAGTAGCTCGAGTAGTTGTTCTCCGCGCTGCAGCCGAAGGCATAGGCCAGCCGGTCGTCGTTCTTGAGCTTCTGCAGACCGACGTGCGCCACGGCCGTCCAATCGGCGCCGAGCTTTTGCGTGACGAGCAGGCTGCCCGTCTGGCCCGTGAAGATGCTGGCCTGGCTCCACGGCTGGTTGTTCAGATTGATGCGCGGATCGAACTTGCGCGCATCGGGCAGCACCGTGCCGAGCAGGCTCATGCCGGGCTGGCTCGGCTGGGCCTGGCGGCTCCATTCGCCTTCGACCTGCACCAGCGTGTCAGGGCTGACGCGCCAGTCGAGCGCGGCGGCCAGCAGACGGCGGCTGCCCTGGTCGTCGCGCAGCTGCGGCGCCAGTTGCGCACCGGCGGCGTTCAGGCGCAGGCTGACATCGGCGCTCAGATGCTGGCTCGTGTCCACCGAAGCTTCCAGCGTGCCGCGTTCGCTGAGCCCCAAGCTCAGCGTCGTGAAGTCCTGCGCCGTCGGGCGCTTGACGACCAGATTCACCATGCCGCCCGGCGCGCTCGTGCCGGCCTGGATGCCGCTCGTGCCCTTGAGCACTTCGATCGAGCTCTTGTTGTCGAACAGCAGCGCGGTGTTCGCGTTGATCGGCAGTCCGTCGCGGCGGTAGTTGAACGTGTTGTCGATGTCGAAGCCCCGCACGTTCAGGTAGCTGATGTAGCCGCCGGCGTTGTAGGCGTCGTTCACGCTGGCATCCAGCGTGGTCAGGCCCGAGAGCTGCTTGAGGCCGAGATCGGTCAGCAGTTCGGCGTTGAACACATCGGCTTGCAGCGGCAGCTTGGCCACCGGCGTGTCGCCGAAGCCGCCGAGGCTCACGGGTTGCGCAGCCTGGCGGCCGGCGACCTGCACGAGCGGGAGCTCTTCAGCCCAGGCGTGGACGCACAGAACACTGGCAGCAGCGGCCAGCAGCGAGGTCTTGAAGGAGAACGGGGATGCCATCGTATGTCTCGAAGCGATGGCAGGTCGGCAAAAGGCCGGGCCCGGTGTCGAGAGGAGAGGACAGATGTTCGACGTGGGTCTCGGCTTGCTTCCCTGCGCGAGGATTACCTCAATCAGGTTCAAAGGGACTCTCTCAGTCGACTCTCGTGAAAGAGCCAACACCCCTAGCGAATGCACCGCCGACGGATCGGCGGTGCGAGACGGATTATGCCTACTCGTGAGCGAGGGCCGCTCAGTGGCCGCGGCTGGCGCTCACATTGCCGCTGCCGTTGACGCCGTCACGCGTGGCCGAGGCGTTGCCGCCGGCGTTGAGCGAGCCGCTGCGCGAGGGTTGCGCGGTGCTGGTGCTCGGCGTCGTCGTGCCTGACGTGGCCGGGGTCGTGGGCGTCGAGGGCGTGGTCGATGTGGCGGGCGTGGAAGGCGTCGTGCTGCTGCTGCCGCCGCCTTGCGTGGCATCGCCGATCTTGTCCTTCACCGCGCCGAGCTTGTCGCCGGCGCCGTCCTTGAGTGCGCCGACCTTGTCCGCGGCGCCGTCCTTCAGCATGCCGGCCTTGTCGGTCACGTTGTCCTTGGCCGTTCCTGCGGCACCGGCAACGCCGTCCTTCAGCGCACCGGTCTTGTCGGTCGCCTGGTCCTTCAGCGTGCCCGTCTTGTCCTTCGCCTGCTCCACGGCATTGCGCACGCGGCTGCCATCCGGGGCTTGCAGGTTCGGGCGGTTCAGCGTGCCGTTCAGCGAACCGTTCAAGGTGCCGTTGAGGCCGCCGCCGTTGCCGCCCATCAGGCCGCCGCCGAAGGCACCGCCGCCGCCGCCAAGGCCGCCGCCACCGCCCAGCAGGCCGCCGGCTTGCGCGGGCGAGGTGGATAGCATCAGCGCGCCGACGAGGGCAGCGATGACAGCGGTGGTGGCGGGGAGGGTGTGATTGCGCTTGCTCATGGTGATCTCCTGGTCAGTGGTGGCGTCGGCCTGTCCGGCGCCTGCACTCAGAAGAACGATGGCCGCGCGCAGATCCTTCCCGGTCAGTTGAAACAGACGGTAAGTTCGCGGCCGACCAGGCCGAAGCCGTAGACGTCGTCGCGGCCCGGATCGCCGAGGTCGATCGCATTCGCGCGCACGCGGTCGAGGCCATCGCGCGCGATCAGGTAGGCCACGAGCGGTGCGGCGAAGGAGGTGCCGCGCAGCTTGAGCATGCCGCCGTCTGCGCCGCGTGTGCAGATGCCGGCGCCCCGCGCGGCGAACATCACGTGCGGCCCGCGGCCGGCTTCGGCGAGCACGCGGTTGCGGGCATCCACACCGGTCACGGCCACCACGCCGGGCCACGCGGCGGGGTAGAGCGGCGGTGCGGCCGGGCCGTCATTGCCCACGGCAGCGACGATCAACAGGCCGTGCGCCTGGGCAGCCTCCACCGTGCGTTGGAGGAAGACGTTAGGCGGCCCGACCAGACTCACGTTCACGACGCGCGCCCCTTGGCGCGCGAGCCACGCGAGGCCTTGCGCCACGCGCTGCACGGAGCCGCCGTCCGGCGCGTCGCAATACGCGTCCGCCGCGAGCAGTTCGGCGCCCTGGTTGATCAGCAAGGAGGCGATGGCGGTGCCGTGGTCTGCGGCGTGCAGCTTGCCGTCGCAGCCGCCGCGCGTCACGGGCTTCAGATCGGCCGCCACGCCGCTGTCGAGCAAGCCGATGCGCAGCTTGTCCTTGGACGCAGCGGGCGCCGCCGCTCGATCGGCGCCTGAACCGCTGCCGAGGTAGATGTGCTGGTAGTCGTACTGCCCTTGCGGATCGAGCTCGCGCAGGCGTGGCAGCAGCGAAGCGTCGGCTCGCAGCAGCAGCCAATGCACGTCGAGTCCTTCGACCTCCGTCTCCTCGATCAACGCGACGCCCGGCGTGCCGAGCAGCCGCTCGCGCGCCGCGGCCGAAGAGGGCAACGCCAGCAACTCGGCACGCACCATCGGATGGCCGTCCGGGTCGCGCGTGAGCTCGCGCGGATAGCGTTGCAGCAGCGCGGTCGCCTGCTGCGGCAGCGTCAGCACCTGCTCCACGCGCTCACGCAGCGGCTGGATCAGCGGCTGCGTCACGGGCCGCACGATGTCCGGCAGGCGCGGAATACCGCCGCCGGGCAGCCGCAGCTGCGCGTGCACAGGCAGCGCGAGAACGGCGGCAAGGCCGAGAAAGAACAGTCGAAGCTTCGTCATGTGCTGAATAACGACGCAGGCATGGAAGAAAATCCACCGCGCCATCGTTATCGCCAATATGACATGAGTGTGGACGAGCTTCGACACCGCATCGCCGAGCTGTTGCCCCAGCTGCGCCGCTTCGCGCGCACGCTGGCGTGGCAGCGCGAGGACGCGGACGATCTCGTGCAGGTGGCGCTCGAGCGCGCGCTCAAGGCGGCCGACCAGTGGCAGCCCGGCACGCGGCTCGACGCCTGGCTCTACCGGATCATGAAGAACGCCTGGATCGACGAGCTGCGCTCGCGCGGGCGGCAAGGCGAGGTGATGGTGAACGTGGATGCAGAAGAAGTGATCGAGCGGGTCGGCACGAACGAAGAGGCGAACGCCGTCGTCACGCGCCTCTCCGTGCAGGCCGCGATGGAGCGCCTGCCCGAAGAGCAGCGCCTGGCGGTGAGCCTCGTGCTCGTGGAAGGCCTGTCTTACAAGGAAGCGGCGGACACGCTGGGTGTGCCGGTGGGCACGCTCACCAGCCGCCTGGCCCGAGGCCGTGAGGCCTTGCAAGCGATGTTGGTGCCGTGATGGAACGCGAACAGGATTCCGTGGACGTGATGCGTTATGTGGACGGCGAGATGGACGCTGCGGAGCGTGCTGCGTTCGAGGTGCGCATGACGCAGGACGAAGCGCTGGGCCGGCAGGTCGAGCGTGAGCGCGCCTTGCGCCAGCTCTTGCAGGGCACGTATGCGCCGGTGGTGGAAGAGCCGGTGCCGGCGCGGCTGCATGCGGCGCTCGCACCGAAGGTCATCTCGCTGAACGAGGCGCGTGCGCGTCGCCGCGGCTGGCCGACCTGGGCTGCGCTCGGCGGTGTGGCGGCCAGCGTTTTGCTGGTGCTCATCGGCGGCCGCCAGTGGCTCATGTCGACGCCGAACGTCGAAGCGGGCGCGATGGCGCAGGGCGAGCTGGCGCAATTGCTGGACGCCAAGCTCTCGGGTGACAAGGTCGGTCAGCTCACTGCGGGTCTGAGCTTTGTCGCCAAGGGCGGCGCTTATTGCCGCACGTTCGCGACGAACGATCTCGGTGGCGTTGCCTGTCATGAACAGGCCGGCTGGCGCGTGCGCGAACTTGCGCCCTTGGACGGCAAGCCGGGCGCGGCGCCGGAATACCGCACCGCCGCCACGGCGTTGCCGCCGGCGGTGCTGCGAGCCGTGGACGACTTGCGCGAAGGCGATGTGCTCGACGCTCGCCAGGAGGCCGAGGTCAAGGCCAAGGGCTGGCGCTGAACTCGGCGGTTAGCGTTTCGTCTCGTAAACCGGATCGGCCAGCCCGCGCATCTGCAGGCCGCCGGCCGGCGTTGCATCGCTGAGCACCAGCACCTCGTTCGCCCCGGCCTTCATCCACGAAGCCGGCACATAGAGCGTCTGCTGCGGGCCGATGGACCAGAAGCGGCCGAGCAGTTGGCCGTTCACCCACGCGAGGCCGCGGCCCCAGCCGCGGGTGTCGAGGAAGGTGTCGGCCGGTGTGGCTCGCTCGAATCGGCCGCGGTGAAAGACGGGACCGTCAGAGGCCGGTGAAGCGGCTTTCAACGAGCCGACCGAATCGAGCGGCAGCGGATAAACCTGCCAGTCGAGCAAGTCCTCGTCGCCGATCCGCACCGACCGGCTGATGCCTTTCACCTCGCCATCGAGCCTGGCGCCGAAGTTGATGCGGCCGAGGTTGTCGACCAGCAGGTCGAGCGTGCCGCCGGCCGGGATGTCGATCTGCAACTGCCGCTCGCCCAGGCGCCGCTCCAGCGTGCCGACCTTGCGGCCGTTGATGAGCACCGTCGCGTGGTCGCGCACGTCGTCGATCGTCAGCATCCCCTTGCGCGCCTGCTCGAAACGCTTGCGATACAGGATCTGGCCGTGGCTCTGGCCGAAGTGCTCCATCGGCCGGATCAGGTGCGAGGCGATCGGCGCGGGCAGCGTGTCGAGCAGCGCCGCCACGCGTTGCAGCGGGAACGGTGCGACGGCTTGTGGGCCGGCGCCTGCATCGACCAGCGGCGGCAACGGCTGCTCACCGCGCGCCGCCAGATGATGCGCAATGCGCTCGCGCACGAGCCGGTACTTGGGCGTGACGCGGCCGGCTTCGTCGAGCACGGCGTCGTAGTCGTAGCTCGTGGTGTCCGGCTGGAACGGCTCGCTGGCCGAGTAGTTGGCGCCGCTGAGCCAGCCGAAGCTGGTGCCGCCGTGGAACATGTAGAGGTTGAAGGAGTGGCCCTGGGCCATCATCCAGTCGACGGTGGCGGCGGCTTCTTCGGGCGCCTGGGTGTGGTGCTCCTCGCCCCAGTGGTCGAACCAGCCGGCCCAGTATTCACCGGCCATGCGCGGGCCCTTCGGCCGCCACGCGGCGAGGGCGTCGAACGACGCCTTGGCATCGTCCACACTGCCGCCGAAGTTCACGACGGCCGGCACATCGGGCAGCGTGCCGCCGTCGAACAAGCGGTCGAGACCGCCGTCCGAAGTGAACAGCGGCGCATCGAAGCCGGCCGCACGCAGCTGCTGCTGCATCGCGGCCATGTAGTCGTGGTCCTGGCCGTAGGAGCCGTATTCGTTCTCGACCTGCAACATCAGCAGCGGCCCGCCGCGGCTGCTTTGCAGATCGGCCACCTGCTCGGCGATGTGCCGCAGGTAGTTCTGGCAGGCGGCCATGTAGCGCGGGTCGAGGCTGCGCACGCGCAGGCCCGGTGTGCGCAGGAGCCATGCAGGGAAGCCGCCGAAGTCGACCTCCGCGCAGACATAGGGGCCTGGACGCAGGATCACGTGCAGGCCTTCTTCCGCGGCCATGCGGATGTAGGCGCGCAGGTCCTTGTTGCCGGTGAAGTCCCAGCGGCCCGGTTCAGGCTCGTGCTGCGACCAGAAGGCGTAGGTGGTGATCGTGTTCAGGCCGAGCGCACGCGCCTTGCGGAAGCGATCTCGCCACACCGCGCGCGGGACGCGCGGGTAGTGCATCTCGCCTGAGCGGATCTGGAAGGGCTGGCCGTCGAGCAGGAACCGCGAGTCCTGAACCGCGAAGCGTGGCGGTGTCTTGCCGAATGCGGAAACGGTGGGCAGTGCAGCCAGCACACTGCCCGACAACAGCAGCGTGCGTCGCGTGATCCGGGTCATCGGGTCTCTCTTCCAGAGGGTTTGGCAAAGTGCGCTTCGATCTCTTCGAGCGTCTTGCCGCGAGTCTCCGGCAGAAGGAAGGCCGCGGTCAGGAAGTAGATCAAACCGCAGCCGGACCAGAGGAAAAACATCGCCGAATAACCGTGCTGCCCGACCGTGGGCAGAAAGATCGCTGCGATCGACGTGGAGATGAACTGGTTGATCAGGAGCGCGATGCTCATGCCGTTGGAGCGGATGCGCGTCGGCATCAGCTCGGACAGCGCCAGCCATACGCACACGCCGGGGCCGACGGCGAAGAAGGCGACGAACGTGAAGATGCTGGCCGCGACCCACCAGCCGTGGCTCGAGGCGGGCACCGGGCCGACCAAGGCCTGCTCGATGCGCAGCGGCGCGGTGGCGCCCTCGGCCGGATCGGCGAAGGGGTTCAGGTGCAGGCGGCGGAAGAACGCGCCGATGACGCTGTCGGGCTGCACGGTATCGGCACGCGTGATGACGATGGGGGCGGCGCCCGGGTCGTCGCTGCGACGGCTCTGCACGTTGGTGAAGGGGCCGTAGGAATAGGAGAGCGTCAGCTGCTGCGGCGCGGTGTTCGCGGCATCGAGGCCGAGCGCTTGGAGATGGGCTGCGTCGAAGCTCAGCGTCAGCGCATCGGCCTGCACGTTGCTCTGCACCTTTGCGGCAACATCCGTGCGGTCACCTTCGGCGCTGCGGAACAGCAGCCCCGCGCAGAGCAGCGAGGCGACGATGCCGCCGCTGCCCAGCATCAGCAGGAACTTGCGGCCCTTGCGGTCTACCAGCATCACGGCCACGACGGTCATGACCGCGTTGAGCACCTTGATCGCCACGTCCGCCCGATTGGCCGTCGAGCCCGCGAGGCCCGCCTGATTCAGGATGTTGACGACGTAGGACAGGATCGAGTTGATGCCCGTGGCCTGCGTGCAGGCCAGCACCAGACAGGCGAGCAGGAAGGGCAGCACGTAGCGGCGCGAGAGCAGCGGATCGCGGGCGGCTTCATTCGCAGCCGGCGCGGCGGCCTGCATCTCTCGCATCTCGATCTCGACCTGCTCGGCCGGCCGCGTGCGCAGCAGCGCGGCGCGGGCTTGATCGACGCGCCCGCGCGCCATCAGCCAGCGCGGCGATTCACCGAGGAGCACGCTGCCGAGCGTGAACACGAGGCCCGGCGTCAGGCACATCCAGAAGATGCTGCGCCAGGCGTGGTCTTGCGCGGCGAACAGCGCGGCCTGCTTAGCGCCTGCATCGGCCCATTCCGCGACCGAATCGCGCACGGCCTCGACGCTCTGCGCCTGATACAGGCCGATCAGCGCAGCGACGACCAGGCCGACGGTCAACAGCAGCTGGAACATGCCCGTGCCGCGGCCGCGGTTGTCCGCGCCCAGCGATTCAGCCAGGTACAGCGGAATCACCACGCCGATCAGCCCGCCGCTGCATCCTTGCAGCAGGCGTCCGAGCAGCAGCGGCGTGTAGCCCTCGGCCAGCGCGATGACCGGAATGCTGGCCGTGAACATCAGGCCCGCCAGGAACATCGCCCACTTGCGGCCGATCAGGTCGGCGATGGCACCCGCGAACAGCGAAGACAGCACGCTGCCCAGCAGCACCGCCGCGACGATGAAGCTCAGCTGCTGCGCCGAGAGCTTCCAGGCGACCGAGGCCGTCGATTCCAGATAGGGCAGCGCGCCCGCGATGATGCCCACGTCGATGCCGTAGAGCAGCCCGCCGAGGCCGGCGATGAAGAGCAGGTAACGCATCGCCCAAGCTGACTTGGATTCGGACGCGGATCGGGCCTCGTGCGTGGCAACGGACATGGTGTTCAGGGCTCCAGTGAAATGGGTTCGCCTTCGACGTAGACCTCGCGGACCTGCATCGCTTCGTCGAGCACGACGACGTCGGCCCACGCGCCGGGGGCGAGCCGGCCGCGCGTGGTCTCGCCGAGGTAGTCGGCCGGGTTGCGGGAGAGGCGGTGCGAGGCGTCGGCCAGGTCGAGGCCGAGCGTCAGCAGGTTGCGCAGCGCCTGGTCCATCGTGAGCGCGCTGCCGGCCAGCGAGCCGGTCGCGAGGCGCACGCAGCCCAGGCACTTGAAGACGCGCTGCGTGCCGAGCGCGTACTCGCCGTCGGGCATGCCGGTGGCGGAGGTGGCGTCGCTCACGCAGTAGAGCTTGGGGATTGCGCGCAGCGCGGCCTTCATGGCGCCAGGGTGCACATGTTCCAGGTCGGGGATCAGCTCGGCGTACTCGGCATGCGCCAACGCCGCGCCGACGATGCCGGGTTCGCGGTGCTTCAAGCCCGTCATGCCGTTGAACAGGTGCGTGAAGCCGGCCGCGCCGGCGCGCAGTGCGGCCACGCCGTCTTCATAGCTGCCCGACGAATGGCCGAGCTGCACGCGGATGCCGAGCGCGTTCAGGTGCGGGATCAGCTCCAGGTGTCCGGTCAGCTCGGGCGCCAGCGTCAGCACCTTGATCGGCGCGATGGCGTGCAGGTGCTGCACCTTCTCCAACGTCGCCAGCATCACCTCGGGCGGCTGCGCACCGAGGCGCTGGGCGCTGATGAACGGGCCTTCCAGGTGCACGCCGAGCATGCGCGCGCCGCTGGCGGGCCGCTCGGCGATCACGCTGGCCAAGCCGGTCAAAGCGCGTTCGATGGAGGCGATGCGCGCCGTCATCGTCGTGCCGAGCATCGCCGTCGTGCCATGCCGCGCGTGAGTGCGCGCCACCGTGGCGCCGCTCGTGCCGCCTTCCATGATGTCGACGCCCGAGGCGCCGTGCACATGCAGGTCGATGAAGCCGGGCACGATGTGCCGGATCGGCCCGTCGACCGCCGCCGGCTCGATGTGAACGACGCGGTCGTCGAACGCGATGCGCCCTTCGACCCAGCCGCCCGGCGTGAGGATGCGACCGCTGAGCGCGCTCATGCCGCGATGATCAGCTCGATGCCCATGCGCGCCAGGCCTTCACGGTACTCGGCGCTGATGCCGTCGTCGGTGATCACGGTGTGCACGCGGTCCAGCATCACGATGCGGTGCAGGCTCACGCTGCCGAACTTGGAGGCGTCCGTCAGCACGATCACCTTCTTCGCCCGCGCCACCATGCGCGCGTTCAGACTCGCCTCGGCTTCGTGGTGGGTGGTGGCGCCGAATTGGAGGTCGAGGCCGTCCACGCCGAGAAAGAGCTTGTCGAAGCTGTACGCGTCGAGGCAGGCCTCGGCCTGCGCGCCCTGGATCGAGAGCGACTCCTTGCGCAGCAGGCCGCCGGTGAGCATCAGTGCCAGGCCCGGCACGTCGGCCAGCTCCCAGGCGATGTTCAGGCCGTTGGTCATGACGGTCACGCGGTCCAGGCCGCGCAGGTGGCGGGCCATGTGCAGCGTGGTCGTGCCGCTGTCGATGATGATGTTGTCGCCGTGTTCCACGAGCCGCGCCGCCGCCGTGCCGATGTTCTCCTTCAGCTCGGTGTTGATGCCGTCCTTCTGGTGGATGTTCTGCTCGGTGGGCGGCGTGCGCGTGAGGCGGGCGCCGCCGTAGGCGCGGGTCACGAGGCCCTGGCTTTCGAGCGCGCCCAGGTCACTGCGGATCGTGACGGCGGAAACGCCGAGCTGCGGCACCAGGTCGGAGACCTGAACCGCACCCTGCTTGACCAGGAGTTGAAGGATCTGCTCGCGGCGCTGGCTGGTGTTTCTCATGTCTTGTCGGGTCGTGCAACGAAAGGCGTGAGCTTACTGAATCGAAAGAGATTCGGTATCCGTACTTTCGATCCGGGGCTGCTCGCCTGCACAAGCGCGGCTGTAGGCAGCGACGACTTCGCCGATCTTGTGTTCCACCAAGGCCTGCGGCGTGGGCAGCAAGCGGCCTTCCATGACCGCCGCATGCTGCGTCGGCAGGAACTGGCTCAGCAGCGGCAGCGGGATGCCGGTGGAGGCGAGGTTGTCGAACAGCTGCGATTGCGCCGCGCGTACGCTCGGCTCGCCCCAGTAGTAGCGGCAGCGGTCGCTCAGCGCGAAGCGGCGCAGCAGGCGCTGCTCGGTCGGGCTGCCGCTGTAGTGCTTGCGCCAGTGCTTGGACTCTTCGAGCATCGCGTGGTCGAGTGCCTCGGGCAGCAGGGCGCGCGCCTCGATGGGCAGCAGCTCGGCCTCGATGAAGCTCAAGCCGAACAGCGCCTCGCGCAGCGCGAAGGTCAGGCCGGGGCCGACCTTGAGGATGGCGTAGTGGTCGCGCACCAGCGCCGTCAGCGATGCTTCCGTCTGGTAGTCGGTCGAGTGCGCCTCGAACACGAGGCCCGGTTGCCCGGCGACCCAGGCGGAAAGTTCGGCCGCTGCTTCCGGCACGTAGTGCTGCACGTGGCTGTGGTCGAAGTCCACGCCGGGCTGCACGACCATCGCGATCACGCGTTGCCAGGCGGGGCGCAGGTCCGCGGCCATGAAGGCCTGGCGGTGCACCTCCAGCGTCTGCGAAGCAGCGGCGGGCGTGGTCACGGCCAGCGCCTGTTCGAGCGAGGCTTCGCCGCCGGGCACGGGCACTTCGGTGCCGATCACGTAGACGGGCATGGGCAGGCCGGCAGCTTGCGCGGCGGCTTCGGCGACGGCGGCGAGTTCGGCCGAGCGCGCGGCGACCGTGGCATCGGGCAGCCGCGCCGGATCGTCGGCGCAGGACATGCTGCAATCGAGGTGGATCTTGTTGAAGCCTGCAGCGACATAGTCATGGATCAGCACGCGCGCCTTGGCCATCGCTTCGGCGGCCGGCAGGCTCTGCCAGGCGTTGGGGCCGAGGTGGTCGCCGCCGAGGATCAGGCGGTCGAGCGGGAAGCCGATCTCGCGGGCCAGGCCCTGCACGTAGTCGCGGAAACCGGCCGGCTTCATGCCGGTGTAGCCGCCGTACTGGTCGACCTGGTTCGAGGTCGATTCGATCAGCAGCGGCGTGCCTTCTGCCAGCGCGGTCTGCAAGGCGGCGCGCAGCACCAGCTCATGGCTGGAGCACACGCTGTAGATGCCGAGCATGCCGGACGATTCACCGCGGCGGTGGGCTTTGAGGATGGACAGCAGGTGGGACATTGCTAACTCAGGAACTCAGCTGACGGGCGAGGAGGGCCGCGCCGCGGGCGCCGCCGGCATCGCCGAACTTCGGGGGCAGCACGGGCGGCACGCGCACGCCGTGGAACAGATGGCGGCTCATCGCCGCGGGCAGTTGCTCGTACAGATGCGCGAGCTTGGAGAGGCCGCCGCCGAGCACGAGGGCGTGCGGGTCGTAGGCCAGCACGAGCATGGCGAGGCCTTGCGCGAGCAGGTCGAGGTGGACGTCGAGCGTGCGCTGCGCGGCAGCGTCGCCGGTGGCGGCGCGGGCCACGAGGGCAGCGGGCTCGGCCGCTTCGCCGCTCAGGCGCTGATGCAGGCCGCTCAGCCCGCTGCCGGACACATAGCGCTCCAGGCAGCCGCGCAAGCCGCAAGGGCAATCGAGAACGGGCAAGCCGTGCTTTTGCAGCAGCGTGGCCGGCAGGCTCCAGTGGCCCCATTCGCCGGCGATGCCGTTGTAGCCGGTCAGGAGCCGCCCGCCGACGCAGTAACCGCCGCCCGCGCCGGTGCCGAGGATGGCGCCGAACATGCTCGTTAGCCCGTCGGCCGCGCCGCCCTGCGCTTCAGACAGCGCGAAGCACTGGCAATCGTTGCCGATGAACACCGGCCGGCCCAGGCGATCGCGCAGGTTCTGCGCGACGGTGCGACCGTTCAGCGCCGGCACGTTGGAGCTGATCTGCCGACCGGTCTGTCCGTCGATGATTCCGGGCAGGCCGATGCCGACGATGCCTTGCGCGCCCAGCGCCGCATCCGCTTCGGCCACCAGATCGGCCACTGCCTGCTCGAAAGCGGCGTAGTCGTCACGCGGCGTGAGCGTGCGGCGGCGGTGCTGCTCGATCAGCTCGCCGTCATGCGCGACAAAGCCGACCAGCTCGATCTTGCTGCCGCCGATGTCGATGCCGTGGAAGGCGCGTGCATTCATGGCGATGGGCTTCAGTAGATCGTCACGCCCTGCACGACGCGGTTCACCGTGCCGTCGGGGAAGGGGTTGTCGGGCGTGAGGCCCAGCGCGGCGCTCTTGTTCAGCGAGAACAGCTGCGCGGCGATCAGCCAGAGCGGTGCGGCCCAGGCGTCGGTGAGGCCTTCGAGGGGCAGCGCCAGATCGGCCGTCGAGCTGACGGGGCCGATCGACAAGACGGCACCGGCCACGCCGTCGCGATTCAACTCGTTGATCAGATCCTGCTCATAGCGCTGCGCCAGAGGCTTCACGCTGCGCAGGCAGATCACCAGCGCGTTGCGCGCCAGCGCCGACTTCGGACCGTGGCGGAAGCCCAGCGGTGTTTCCGGCAGGGCGAGCGCGCGGCCGCTGGAGAGCTCCAGCACCTTGAGCGCGCCTTCGCGGGCCAGCGCTTCGAGCGGGCCGCTGCCGAGATAGATGATGCGATCGAAGGGCTCGGCGGCCAGCGCGGCGATCGGTGCGGCCCAGTCGCGCAGCGCCGCTTCGCCGCGGTCGGCCAGCTGGTTCAGGTGCGCAACCTTTGCCGCCACGCCGTCAGGCCCGAGCACGGCCAGCGCGGCCAGCAGCATGCAGGAGAAGCTGCTGGTCATCGCGAAGCCGCGGTCGCAGCTGCCGGCGGGCATCAGCAGGTTGAGGCTGTCGTCGTGCGCATCGGCGTCGACAGCCAGCGCGCCTTCGGCATTGCAGGTGATGTTCAGGAAGCGCGCGCCCGGCACCGTCTTGCGCACGAGGGCGACAGCGGCCGTGCTCTCAGGGCTGTTGCCGCTGCGCGCGAAGGACACGAGCAGCGTGGGGCGCTTGGCATCGAGATACAGCTCGGCATGGGTGAGCAGGCTCGTGGTGGACAGCGCGCGAATGTCGGCCGGCCACGCGGCGTTGAGCTCATCCGCCACGGCTTCGCCTGCGAAGGCGGAGCTGCCGGCACCGGTGAGGATCACGCGGTGGTCGGCGCGCTGGAGCCAGTCGCCGAGGAAGCTTTCGATCTGCGTCTGGTGTGTGGCCAGGTCCTGTGCGAGCTGGCGCCAGAGGCGCGGCTGCTGGGCGATTTCCTCAGCGGTGTGCAGGCCGCCAATGCGCTGCCAGGTGGGGGTGTCGTGTTGGAGGAGTGGGTTCATCTGCTTATCTCGTTCTGGCCTGAACCATAACTTTCAACTTTCGCAATGTCAACAAAAGAAAGATAACGAAAGAAAAGAGAATGAAAACGACGAGCACCACACGGCTTGACGGGCGTCAGTTTGCCGCGGCATGTGGCAATTCGGCCAATGAACAGAAAGTTTCGCGACCAAAATAGCCATGAATCGAAAGTTATCAAGCCATAAAAGCTAGTGGTTTTCACCTGATTTGTATTCAAAATCAGGTTTTTCACTTTCTTTTCATTGACTTCATCATGCTCAATTCTTAGAGTTTGCTTCGAAACGGAAGAAATCCGACACCGAGACCCCATGCACTCCAAGACCTCTTCTTCACTTCTGCCGACCTGCGTGGCCCTGGCCGCCGCACTGATCGGCGCGCAAGCTGCCTGCGCCGCGCCGGCCGAAAGCCTGCCCGAACCCTGGCTGCCGCTGGCTCCCGGTGCCGCGCAGTGTGCCCAGACCGATCAAGGCGCCACGCTGGCCAATGCCGCGCTGCGCTTCGTGCTGAGCAAGAAGGACGGCAGCCTGAAGCCCGAGCGCTTCGAGAACCGCTTCACCGGCCAGTCTCAGCCGCTGGACGCGCAACTGTTCACGCTGAGTCTTCGCGAGGCCAAGACCTCCGTCAACAGTTCGCAGTTCAAGCTCGAAGGCGCGATCGAGTGCGTGCCCGTCGCCGCCGTGCCTGGCGCCGCCCGCGCCGCCGAGCGCCGTGCCGGTACTGCACTGACGGCCAAGTTCGTGGACAGCACGCACGGCCTGCAAGTGCAATGGCGCGCCGTGCTGCGTGACGGCACCAACTACGTTCGCGAGGAGCTGAGCTTCGTCGCGGGCAAGGGCGGCCTGGACGTCACCTCCGTCAAGCTCGTGGACTTCAAGCTCGACAAGCCCTGGGTCGCCGGCGACACCGACGGCTCGCCGCTGATCTCGGGCGACAGCTTCTACGGCTTCGAGCACCCGATGGCGCAGACCCGTGCCTACGACGGCCGCGCCCAGGCCTGGCTCAAGCGCATCCTGCCGATGCGCGAAGGCGTGGCAGCGAACTACTCGGTGGTGCTCGGCGCCGCGCCGGCCGGCCAGCTGCGCCGCGGCTTCCAGGCCTATCTGGAGAACGAGCGCGCCGCGCCGTTCCGCACCTTCCTGCACTACAACTCCTGGTACGACATCGGCTACTTCACGCCGTACACCGAAGCTGAAGCGGTCGGCGTGATCAACACCTACGCCGAGCAGTTGGTGAAGAAGCGCGGCGTGAAGATGGACTCCTTCCTCTTCGACGACGGCTGGGACAACAAGCAGGACCTGTGGAAGTTCAGCAAGGATTTCCCGCAGGGCTTCACGCCCGTGCGTGCCGCGGCCGAGAAGGCCGGCGCCGAGCCCGGCATCTGGCTCTCGCCCTGGGGCGGCTACGGCGGCCCGCGCGAGGAGCGCCTGGCCACCGCCAAGGCAGGCGGTTATGAGGTGGACGACCAGGGCCTCGCGCTCTCGGGCAAGAAGTACTTCCCGCTGTTCCACGACACCACCGTCAACCTGCTCAAGCAGTACGGCATCAACCAGTTCAAGCTCGACGGCACGGGCAGCCCCGACAAGGTCACGAAGGGCAGCGATTTCGACAGCGACTTCGCGGCCGCCATCTCGCTGATCGACGACCTGCGCGCCATCAAGCCCGACCTGTTCATCAACCTCACCACCGGCACCTGGCCGTCGCCGTTCTGGCTGCGCACCGCAGACTCGATCTGGCGCGGCGGCGAGGACCACAAGTTCGCCGGCGTGGGCAGCAACCGCCAGCGCTGGATCACCTACCGCGACCGCGACACCTACGGCGGCGTGGTGCGCCAGGGCGATCTGTTCCCGCTGAACTCGCTGATGCTCCACGGCCTGATCTTCGCCCGCAAGGCCTACGGGCTGAACACCGATCCGGGCAACGATTTTCCCGATGAAGTGCACTCGTACTTCGCCTCGGGCACGGGGCTGCAGGAGATGTACATCTCGCCGGACCTGCTGACCGACAAGAACTGGGACATGCTGGCCGACGCCGCCAAGTGGGCGCGCACGAACGCGGTGACGCTGCGCGACAGCCACTGGATCGGCGGCGACCCGTCGCTGCTGCAGGTTTACGGCTGGGCTTCATGGAGCCCGGGTCACGCCATCGTCTCGCTGCGCAACCCGAGCGACAAGCCGCAGCGCTTCGTGCTGGACCTGCAGCGCGCACTCGAACTCCCCGGCTCCGAGGCCAGGCGCTGGACCGCCAGCCCGGCTTTCGGACCCGGCCCCAAGGTCTCGTTGCAAGCCGCCCAGCCGCATGTGCTGGTTCTCAAGCCCTTCGAGGTGCTGGTATGGAATCTCTTGCCCGTTTCCCCAGGCGCCGCAGGTCGCTGATCACGACCGGCTGAACGCCGCCTAACTCCAAGTCTGAGCGCAAGCGCACCCCGTCTTCGGACCGGGGTCGGGGCTGTGCGCACCCAAAAAACAAAGCGTTGAAAGGAAAGACACGATGACGAGCCGCAACTTCTCCCCCCGCCTGCAGACCCATCTGCGTGCCACGGCACGCGCTGCCTCCCTGGCACTGGGCGTGAGCCTGCTCTCGCTGGGCGCGATGCAAGCCGCACAGGCCCAGTCGAACGCCACGACGACGATCTACGGCGACGTGCCGGCCTCGGCCACGGGCGCCACCATCGTGCTGGAGAACATCGACACCGGCGTGCAGCGCAGCGTCACGCCCGACGCCAAGGGCCACTACCTCGCCAACTCCATGCCGCCGGGCCGCTACCGCGTGCGCCTGGTGCGCAACGGCGGCACCGAAGCGAGCCTGGACATCGAGGCCCGCATCGGCAGCGGCACCGAAGCCACCTTCGAGAACACCTCCGGCGGCCAGCTCGACAAGGTCACCATCGTCGGCTCCGCCAAGCGCATCGACGTCTCCAGCACCAACAACGGCACCACCTTCACAGCCTCCGAACTGAAGGCGCTGCCGGTGGCCAACGACGTGGCCTCGGTCGTGCAGCTCACGCCCGGCGTCACGCGCAACACCAACGGCCAGTACGGCAACGCGCCGCAGATCGGCGGCTCCGGCGCTTCCGAGAACGCGTTCTACGTGAACGGCTTCCCGGTCACGAACATCCTCACGCAGGTGGGCGCTTCCGAGCTGCCCTTCGGCGCCATCGGCAACATGCAGGTGCTGACCGGCGGCTACGGCGCCGAGTTCGGCCGCTCGACCGGCGGCGTGATCAACGTCACCACCCGCAGCGGCGGCAACAACTGGGAGCTGGGCGGCAAGGTCTCTTACTCGCCGGCCGTGCTGCGCGCCAAGCCCGCCAACAGCTACTACCCGAACACCGGCTCCAATCCGCTCACCGACGGCAAGCTCCAGTACTGGAACCAGGACAACACGAGCACCAGCAAGGTCTATGGCGCCTACGCCAGCGGCCCGATCATCAAGGACAAGCTGTTCGCCTTCGTGGCCCTGGAACAGACGCGCAGCAACTCCGAAGGCGTGGCCGTGTCGAGCGACCCGGGCAAGTCGGCCGTGGGCTGGAGCGAGTCCAACACCAAGGTCGAGCGCTACCTGCTCAAGCTCGACTACAACATCAACGCGGACCACCATCTCGAATACACGGGCATGTTCGACCGCACGACCGTGCACTCACAGGGCTTCGACTACGACTACGCCACGCTGCGCACGAACTACGTGCCGGGCAACAAGGGCGAGACCACGGTCAACTACTGTCCGAACAACGGCTTCTGCACGCCGGGCGACAAGCTCAACATCATCAAGTACACGGGCTACCTGACCGACAAGCTGACGCTGACGGCGCTGTACGGCGATTCGCGCACCACGCATTCGCGCACGCCTTACGGCTACGACTCGACGCTGGCGCAGACGAGCTCGTCGGTCACCACGCGCGTGCCCGGCCTCGTCTACAACAACCCGCAGACGGTGACGGGTCAACTGCCCGCTCCGGGTTCGGCCGACAGCCAGAAGGGCGGCCGCGTCGACCTCGAGTACCAGCTCGGCTCGCACGACATCCGCGGCGGTATCGACCTGATGCACGTGTCGTCCGTCGTCGGCACCGACCTCGCCGGCGGCTCCAGCTGGGTCTACGGCCACCTGGCCGACCCGACGCAGAAGCTCCCCGGCTTCGACCAGTCGCCGCTCGACGGCGGCGGCTACGGCACCCAGGGCTACTACGTGGCGCAGAACTTCAACCGCAAGCTCGCGCATCCGAAGAGCGTGCAGTCGGCCCAATACATCCAGGACCGCTGGCAGGTCACGCCGCGCCTGCTGCTCGACATCGGCCTGCGCCGCGAGCAGTTCACCAACCAGGACAGCTTCGGCCGCGACCTGATCTCCCAGCGCAACATGATCGCCCCGCGCATCGCCGCCAGCTGGGACCTGGACGGCCACAGCGGCACCAAGCTGTACGTCAACGCGGGCCGTTATCACCTGCCGGTGCCGTCGAGCCTGTCGAGCAACATCGCGACCGGTCTGCTGTCCACGAGCACGTACTACACGTACACCGGCGTGGACCCGACCACCGGCGCGCCGACCGGGCTGCACGCCATCAGCAAGCCGTTCTCGCAGAACAACTACTACGGCCAGACGCCCGACCCGCGCTCGCTCGTGGCCATCGACCTCAAGCCGTTCTCGCAGGATGAGCTGGCCCTCGGCGTGGAGCATGCGTACTCGAAGGACCTGAACGTCGGCGCCAGCGTGCAGTACCGCCGCCTGAACGACACGCTGGACGACACCTGCGACCAGCGTCCGATCGACGCCTGGGCCAAGCGCAACAACGTGGACGAGAGCAAGTACGCCGGCTTCAACTGCGCGATCATGAACCCGGGCCGTGCCAACAGCATGCTGGTCGACTTCGGCGACGGCGCGGGATTCCGTCGCGTGGACATCAGCGCCGAGGAATGGGGCACGCCGCGCCCGAATCGCACCTACAAGGCGCTCAACCTCTTCGCCGAGCACCCGTTCAGCCACGGTTGGTACGGCAAGCTGACCTACACGCTCTCGTACAGCAAGGGCAACCAGGAAGGCCAGACCGACTCGATCGGCGGCGGCGACGTGGGCCTGACGGTGAGCGACGACCACAAGGAGCTGATGTACAACTCCTACGGCTATCTCGCCAACGACCACCGCCACGCGTTCAAGGCCTACGGCTTCGCGCAGGTGCACCCGGACTTCTTCGTCGGCGCCAACCTGCAGGTGGTGTCGGGCGCTCCGCGCAACTGCATGGGCAACTATCCGGGCGTCGGCGCGGACCTGCCCACGGACATGAGCTACGGCGCCAACTACTTCTACTGCAACGGCGTGGTCGCGCCACGCGGCACCGGCGGCCGCCTGCCGTGGACCACGCAGCTGGACCTGAACGTCACCTTCAAGCCCACCTTCATCAAGGGCCTGAGCATCAAGGCGGACTGGTTCAACGCGTTCAACACGCAGACCACGACCCGCATGAACGACGTGCACGACACCGACGACGCCGGCGCCGTCAGCCCGACCTACGGCCAGATCACGGCCCGCCAGTCGCCGAGCTCGGTGCGCCTGACGGTCGAGTACACGCTGGGCCTCTGATGCCCGGCTGGGCCTGAGCACTCCCGCCCGGGCCCCGTTCTCTCTCTCCCGCTTTTCTTCCACGGGCGGCCCTCGCCGAGGGCCGTCGAGGGCGGAGCCTTGTCCGCCGCAGTTCAAAACCAGGAGTCTCCATGAAAGTCGTTCCCTTCACGTTCCGTGCTGGCGTACTCGGCGCTGCGATCCTCTCCCTGGCCGCATGCGGCGGCGGCGGTGGCTACGACGGCGCGACGCCGCCGAAGTTCCCGCAAGGCTCCACGGCGCCGAGCGACCCTTCGACACCGACGACGCCCACCACGCCGACCACACCGGCGGTCACGCCCGACCCGACCTGCCCGGCCGGCGTCGTGCTCACCGCGGTCACGCCCGACGCCGGTCAGGCGCGCATCGGCTCGGTGTTCTCCAGCACGCTCTATGACCCGACGATCGAATCGGGCAACACCACCCACAAGCCGCGCAAGCTGCAAGTGAAGGTCACCACCGCCGACGGCACGCCGGTCAAGGGCTGCAACGTGGCCTGGAAGACCGACGGCACGGCCAACGGCTGGGCCTTCGCCGATGCCACCAGCACCGACCCCAACGGCCTCTCCAGCGCCTGGTGGACGGCCGGCACGGCCAGCAGCCAGACGCTGACCGTGAGCCTGGTGCGCGCCGACGGCACCACCGCCAGCACGACGATCACCGGCGTCGCGCAAGGCCACTCCACGCGCGCCAACTCCATCCACATCGGCTGGGACACGCCGGCCTGGCAGGGCTTCTCGGTCGAGGTCACGCCGCACAGCTTCCCCGCCACCACGTATTACGAAGCCATCGGTTTCAACGGCGGCTACGGCGGCGTGCAGAGCAGCCAGTTCCTGTTCTCGCTCTGGGACGTGAACGGCGTCAGCCCCGAGGTGATCGACTCCGGCATCGCCAAGTGCACGAACTTCGACGGCGAAGGCACCGGCATCAAGTGCGAGGCCGCCTACACGCCCGAGGCCGAGAAGACCTACCGCTTCGACCTCGAAGTGGCGGCCGCGCCCGGCGGCAAGCAGGACTACACGATGTACGTGACCGACCCCAAGGACGGCCAGCGCAAGAAGATCGCCACGATGCGCATCCCGACGGTGATCGCGCAGTCGGGCGGTGACGGCTTCGTCGAGGACTGGGCCACCGAAGCCACCTCGTGCCTCGGCAACCCGGTGCGCTCCGCCACCTTCGGCCGCGTGCGCTATCAGGGCACGGACGGCACCTGGGTGGATGTCACCAAGGGCAAGGGCAGCGCCGTCTACACGCCCGATCACAACGAGGTCTGCGCCAACTACAACTTCACCTTCGTCGACGGCGGCAGCTTCCTGATCAGCACCGGCGGCACGGACGTGGGCAAGCCGCTGAACCTGCCCGGCGTGGGATCGAGCGTCGCGCTGCCGGCCGAACCGGTGAACACCACGCCGACCGTGCTCGCGGGCGTCAACGTGATCGGCAGCCTCGGTGCCGTGGGTTCTGCACTGGATGTGCCCGGCGGCTCCACCAAGGCCGGCACGCCGATGGAGATCTACCCGACGCACGGTGGCGCCTCGCAGCAGTGGAGCGTGACGGAGACGGCCACCGGCTCGGGCCTGTACACGCTGATCAACCCGCGCGGCACGCTCGCGCTGACGGCCGGCGCCAGCGCCACGGCTGGCACGATCGTGACGATCGAGACGCCGATCACCGGCAGCAACACGCAGCAGTGGCGGCTCGTGGCGGTGCGCGCGGGCGTGTACAACATCGTCCATGTCGCCACCGGCCTCGTGCTGGACACGCAGGGCGGCGCGATCAGCGCGCTCACGCCGGTCGTGCTGGCCGCACCGATCAGCAGCCCGACGCAGGAGTGGAACTTCACGCCTGCGGCCAACTGAATTTCTTGAGAACCATGCAACGTCGAGACTTCCTCCTCTCCTCCTTGGCCGCCGCAGGCGCGGCCTCTTTCTCCACGGCACGCGCCGCCGGCCGCGAGCGCGTGCGCCTCGCGATGATCGGCACCGGCATGCGCGGCCAGGTGCTGCTGACTGAGCTGCTGCGCCGCGACGATGTCGAGGTGGTGGCACTCTGCGACATCGAACCCGTCATGCTGAACCGCGCGCTCGCGCAGGTCGAGAAGGCCGGCAAGCCCAAGCCGCGCACTTTCGGCAGCGACGGCAAGACGGCCGGCGATCCGCAGGCCTTCCGCGCGCTGCTCGACGCTTCCAAGCTCGACGGCGTGATCATCGCCACGCCCTGGGAATGGCACGCGCCGATGGCCATCGCCGCGATGAAGGCCAAGGTGCCGGTCGGCTGCGAAGTGGTCGCCGGCATCACGCTGCAGGATCACTGGGACGTGCTCAACACGCAGCTCGCCACGGGCACGCCGTACATGCTGCTGGAGAACGTCTGCTTCCGCCGCGACGTGATGGCCGTGCTGCAGATGGTGCGCGCCGGCCTGTTCGGCGAGATCGAGCACCTGCAAGGCGGCTACCAGCACGACCTGCGCGCCGTGAAGTTCAACTCGGGCGACCCGGCCAAGCCTTATGGCGGCGGCGCGGAGTTCGGCGCCAAGGGTTGGAGCGAAGCGCACTGGCGCACGGCGCATTCGGTCTCGCGCAACGGCGAGCTCTACCCGAGTCACGGCATCGGCCCGTGCGCGATGTACGCCAACATCCACCGCGGCAATCGCTTCACGCACATCAACAGCTTCGCGACGAAGGCGCGCGGTCTGCACGAGTACATCGTCGAGCAGGGCGGCAAGGACCACCCGAACGCATCCGTGAAGTTCGCGCTCGGCGACGTCGTCACCACGCAGATCGCCTGCGCCAATGGCGAGACCATCCTGCTGCAGCACGACACCTCGCTGCCGCGCCCGTACTCGCTCGGTTTCCGTGTGCAGGGAACGAAGGGCTTGTGGATGGACGTCAACAACTCGGTCTACGTGGAAGGCATCAGCCCGCCGCACCAGTGGGAGCCGTTCAAGCCCTACCAGGACAAGTTCGAGCACCCCTTGTGGAAGAAGTTCGCCAAGACCGCCGAGGGCGCGGGCCATGGCGGCATGGACTTCTTCGTGATCAATGCCTTCGTCGAGGCAGTGAAGGCCTCGGCGCCGATGCCCATCGACATCTACGACGCCGTCGCGTGGAGCGCGATCACGCCTTTGTCAGAGGCTTCGATCGCCGCTGGATTCAAGACGCTGGAGTTCCCGGACTTCACGGCCGGTGCATGGAAGACGCGCAAGCCGATCTTCGCGTTTGATGATCGGTACTGAGTGATGGACTGAGCGGGGCCCTTCCGCTCAGTACAACCGGATCGCCACGTCGAAATACCAGGTCCGGCGGATCTCGATCACGTCGTACTCCACCGCCAGCGCCTGCGGGAATGGCGGGTAGCGTTCCTGGCTCTGGATCACGCGGCGCACCGCGTCGTCCAGCGCCTGCGAGCCGCTGGACTTCACGAAGTTGATCGATTCGATCGAACCGTCGCTGCGCACGGCCACGGTGACCACGGGGTTGGTGTAGGGCTGCTTGAGCGCGTCCCGCACCATCTCGAAGGTCATGTTCAGCTGGATCTTGCGGGCCCAGAGTTCGCCGTAGGCGACCAGCTCGGCGTTCAGGTCGGTGCGGCCGAACAGGCGGCCGCGGCGGTTGCTGGTGAGCGTGGCGGGCAGGCCGCCGGCTTGCTTGTTCGCTGCTGCTGCGGCGGCGTCGCGCTTGGCGGCTTCCTCGTTGAGTTGCTGGCCGATGGCGCGCAAGCGGGCTTCGCGTTGTTCTGCTTCTGCGGCCTTGGCTGCGGCAGCGGCGTTCGCCGCAGCCTGACGGTTGGCTTCGGCTTGCGCGGCGGCCTGGGCTGCGGCTTGTGCAGCCGCCTGGTTGGCGGCGGCTTGCGCAGCGGCCTGACGCGCGGCTTCCTGACGGGCAGCCGCCTGGCGAGCCGCCTCGGCCTGTCGCGCGGCTTCGGCTTGGCGCGCCGCCTCCTGGCGAGCGGCCTCCTGCCTTGCCGCCTCTTGCTTCGCGGCTTCTTGCTTGGCGGCTTCCACGCGGGCCGCCTCTTGACGTACCGCTTCCTGGCGAGCGGCCTCGGCGCGTGCAGCCGCCAGCTTGTCGGCCTCGATCCGCGCAGCCTCCGCCTTGGCGGCGGCTTGCTTCTCTGCCTCGACTCGTGCGGCCGCGGCCCGCGCGGCGTCCTGTTTCGCAGCTTCCTGCTTGAGGGCGCTCTGGCGGGCGGCCTCCTGCTTGGCTTCCTCCTGCTGCGCCGCTTCGCGCGCCATGGCTTCGAGCCGCGCCGCTTCCTTGCGGGCCGCCTCCACCTTGGCCGCCTCGAGCTGGACCGCCTCCTGCCGCGCGGCTTCCTGCTTCAGCGCTTCGCGCTTCAAGGCTTCCTGCTCGGCGGCCTTCTCGCGCTCGATGTCACCCGGATCCTTGGGCGGTGGCACCGAGGCGGCGGGCGAGGGCGCCGAAGCCGGCGGCGCCACGGCCACCGGCGGTGCCGAAGCGGGTGCAGTGACGGGCACGGCCCAGTTCGGCTGCGCCGTCGGCTTCAGTGCGATCAGCGAAGGCGAGGGCGGCGTCGGCGGCGCGAAGCTGGCGAGGTTCTCCTCGGGCCGGTGCGAAGGCGGTGCCGTGGCGGAGATGGTGGGTGCTGTCTCGGCGGGGGCCGGCGTTTGCTCTTCCACCGGCTGCGGCGCGGGCGGCGCCACGGGCTCGGGCGGCAGCACCACGCTGAGATCGGCCTCCTGCATCCGCCGCTCGGCCCAGGGCAGCCCCAGGCCGGGGAGCCCCGCGCCGGTGCCGCCGATGACGAGGCTCAGCAGCAGGACGTGAACCAGGACGGAGACGAGCAGCGAAAGCGAAGTTCGCCTGCGCTGCGCTGTTTCCAGCCGGTTCGTCAGCCCCTTTGAGGATCTCGTCATGGGTGGCGATGGTAGTCGCGCCGGGGCGTAAAAAAGCCGCTCGGGGGAGCGGCTTCCTGCATGCCGTGAAACCTTGTGGTTTCAGGCGAACATGTTTCCGATTTCAGTCGAAGACCGGGGAGTCCACGCCCAGGACCTTGTGCAGCTTCGGGCTGGTCGTCGTGTACTGCAAGTGGATGCGCTTTTCCGGGAAGATGTAGGGCGCGGCAGCGAAGGCGGCCAGCGCAGCTTCGTGGAAGCCGGAGAGGATCAGCTTCTTTTTGCCCGGGTAGGTGTTGACGTCGCCCACGGCGAAGATGCCGGGGGTGTTGGTCTCGAACTTCTCGGTGTCGACGACGATCTGCTTGCGCTCCAGGGCCAGGCCCCATTCGGCGATCGGGCCGAGCTTGGGCGACAGGCCGAAGAACACCAGCACTTCATCGCAGGGCACGACGCGCGTCACGCCATCGCCTCCGGTGACCTTCACGGCGGTCAGGCCGCCGTCACCCTCGACGATGTCGGTCACGGCGCCGACCAGGAACTGCATCTCGTGCTGTTCGCAGAGCTCGTGCATCTTGGCGACCGAAGCCGGCGCGGCGCGGAAGCCGTCGCGGCGGTGCAGCAGGATCACGCTCTCGGCCTTGTGCGGGTTGCCGTCGGCATTGCCGCCGCAGAAGTTCAGCGCCCAGTCCAGCGCCGAATCGCCGCCGCCGACGATCAGCAGGTTCTTGCCGGCGAACTGCGCCGGATTCTTGACGCGGTAGTGGACCTGCGCGCCTTCGTACTTGTCCACGCCCTCGACCTTCAGCGTGCGCGGCTGGAACGAGCCCACGCCGCCGGCGATGAAGATGGTCTTGGTCAGGAACGTCGTGCCCTTGCTGGTGGCGACGAAGAAGCGGCCGTCTTCCTGCTTCTCGACGGTGGTGACTTCCTGGCCCAGGTGGAAGGTCGCGCCGAACGGCTCGATCTGCTTGAGCAGGTTGTCCGTCAGCTCCTTGCCGGTGCACACGGGCACGGCCGGGATGTCGTAGATGGGCTTGTCCGGGTACAGCTCGATGCACTGGCCGCCGGGGTAGGCCAGCGAGTCGATGATGTGGGCCTTGATTTCCAGCAGGCCCAGCTCGAACACCTGGAACAGGCCGACCGGGCCCGCGCCGACGATGACGGCATCGGTTTCGATGGGGGCGTGTTCGGTGGCGGTCTTCACGATCTCGGCGTTCAATTGGGGTTCCATGATGTTCGGTCTAACGCTGCGCTCCGACGGAGCGGAGCTGACAGCCAAATTCAGCGGATGAGGTGTTCGAGCTTGACGCTTTTGTCGGCCCACTCGTCAGCGTCCGGCAGGGCCGGCTTGCGCTTTGTGATGCTGGGCCACTTCTTGGCGAGATCAGCGTTCAGCTTGATCATGTGCTGCATGTTCCCGGGCACGTCCTCTTCGGGCACGATGGCGTTCACCGGGCACTCGGGGATGCACACGGCGCAGTCGATGCATTCGTCCGGATCGATAGTCAGGAAGTTCTGGCCTTCGCGGAAGCAATCGACGGGGCAGACATCAACGCAATCGGTGTACTTGCAGCGGATGCAGTTCTCGAGGACGACGTGGGTCATGACTTTGAATTTGTTGTGGAGCCGGCGGCAAAGCCGCGCATTTTAGTCGCTCAGGGAATTCACGGATGCCCTGGAGGGCTGGAAATCCACGTTTCCAACGCTTTTCACTGGCGATTTCGCCAGTTTTCGGGCGCCGACACCCACCGTGACCACCGTCGGGCGGCCTTTGTGCAGCAGGCTGGCGGCGGCCAGGGTGCTCACGGCATGGTCACTGGCCAGGGCGTCAACGCAGCCGGCGCGGGAGGTCACGAGCACCGGAGTGTCGCCCGGCCAGCCGGCGTCCAGCAGTTTGCGGGAAAGCGTGCCGAGCTGCTGGCCGGCCATGTAGAAGACCTCGGTGTCCGCCGTGCGCGCGGCTTGAAGGTCGCCCTCGCGGGTCATGGCGGTCGTCAGGCTCACGCTGCGCCCGGCGCCGCGGCGGGTCAGCGGGCGCTGGCTGTGGGCGGCGGCGGCGATGGCTGAAGTCACGCCGGGCACGACTTCGCTCTCGATGCCGGCTTCGGCCAGGGCGAGCAGTTCTTCTTCGAGGCGGCCGAAGATGCTGGCGTCACCGCCCTTGAGGCGCACCACGACCGCGTGCTTTTGCGCCTGAGCCACGAGCAGCGCGTTGATCGCCTCCTGCTTGGCTGAGTCGCAGAAGCCGCGCTTGCCCACGTCGAGCCAGCGCGCGTTCGGCGCGAGGTCGCGCAGCGCCGGATCGGTGAGGGCGTCGAACAGCACGACATCGGCACGGCCGAGCGCACGGGCGCCGCGCAGGGTGATGAGGTCGGCGGCTCCAGGACCGGCGCTGACGAAGATCACTTGTCCCATAACGTTCAATCTCAGCGCACCAGCAACGCACCCGAGGTGCGGTTGCTGGTCGGATCGACGACGATCAGCGCGCCGCCGACGCGGTTGTCCACGTACGCCGTCAGCGGCAGCGGCTGTTGCAGCTCGACGCGCACATGGCCGATCTCGTTGACTTGCAGGGCCTCGGCCTCGCGCTCTTCGAGCGTGTGGATGTCGAGCTTGTGCTCGATGGCCGAGATGCGGGCCTGCACCCAGCGGTTGCCGTGGCGGACCCAGTACTTGCGGCCCGGTTGGGCGGCTTCGGTGTCGAGCCAGGCGAGCGTGGCGGCGAAGCTCTGCGTGGGTGCGGCGCTGCCGGGCGTCACGGCCCAGTCGCCGCGGCTCACGTCGAGCTGGCGGTCGAGCACGAGGCCGATGGATTGGCCGGCTTCGCCGTTGGTGACCGTCTCGCCGGCCTTGCGGAGTTCGGCCACGATGGCCTTCTCGCCGCTGGGCAGGATTTGCAGTTCGTCGCCGACGCGGACCGAACCTTGGGCGACGCGGCCCCAGAGCGTGCGCGGCTGATGGCCGGTGCCTTCGCCTTCCTTGGCGACGTACTGGATCGGTTGCAGGAATGCGCCTTCGTGTGCCTCTTCGGCGGCGGGCAGGCTCTCCAACACTTGCAGCAGGCTCGGGCCTTGATACCAATCGGCGGCGAGCGGGCTCGTGACGTTGTCTCCGCGCAGGGCGGAGACGGGGACGATGGCGTTCACTTCGATGCCGGCTTCGGCGGCGAACTTGTTCAGCGCCGCAGCGACCTTCGCGAAACCCGGTGCCGGATCGTCCAGCGCATCGATCTTGTTCACCGCGAACACGATGCCCGGCACGCGCAGCAGGTGCGCGAGCAGGCTGTGGCGGCGCGTCTGCGGCAGCAGTGTGATCTCGTCCTGCGTCAGGTCGAGCTTGGTGATGTCCACCAGCACCACGGCAGCATCCGATCCCGCAGCGGCTGTGACCATGTTGCGCGTGTACTGCTCGTGGCCCGGCGCGTCGGCAATGATGAACTTGCGCGACTTGGTGGCGAAGTAGCGATACGCCACGTCGATGGTGATGCCTTGCTCGCGCTCGGCTTCGAGGCCGTCGGTCAGCAGCGAGAGGTCGATCGGCGCACCGGCGGCACGGCGCTCCAGCGTGTCGAGCTGGTCGGCCAGGATGGCGCGGCTGTCGAACAGCAGCCGGCCGATCAGCGTGCTCTTGCCATCGTCCACGCTGCCGGCGGTGAGGAAGCGCAGCGCGCGGTGCTGGAGGTCGGCGTCAGCCGCAGCGGCGTTGTTCAGAACTGCACTCATCAGAAATAACCTTCCTTCTTGCGGCGCTCCATCGACGATTCCGAAGTCCGGTCGTCCATGCGCGTGGCGCCGCGTTCGCTCAACGTGACGGTCAGCGTTTCGGCGACGATCTCGCCGGCGTTCGCTGCATCGCTTTCTACCGGGCAGGTGCAGGTCATGTCGCCGACGGTGCGGAAGCGCACGGTGGCGGTTTCCACTTGATCGTCAGCAGCCGGCGGCGTCACTTCGGTCACCGGCACCAGCAGCCCCTTGCTGCGCACGACCTGGCGCTCATGCGCGTAGTACAGGCTCGGCAGCGGGATGTTCTCGCGGGCGATGTAGAGCCACACGTCCAGCTCGGTCCAGTTGCTGATCGGGAAGGCGCGGAAGTGCTCGCCCGGGCGGATGCGCGTGTTGAACAGGTTCCACAACTCGGGGCGCTGCTCCTTCGGCTGCCACTGGCCGAAGCTGTCGCGGTGGCTGAAGATGCGTTCCTTGGCACGCGCCTTCTCTTCGTCGCGGCGGGCGCCGCCGATCAGCACGTCGAAGCGGTTTTCTTCGATGGCTTCGAGCAGCGTCACGGTCTGGTGGCCGTTGCGCGATTCGAGCGGGTGCGCGAGACGCACGGTGCCGCGGGCGATGGAATCGTCCATGTGCGCGACGACCAGGCGCTCGTTCATCTCGGCCACGCGGCGGTCGCGGAATTCGATCACCTCGGGGAAGTTGTGGCCGGTGTCCACGTGCACGAGCGGGAAGGGCAGCTTGCCGGCGAATTCGTTGCCGGCGATGCGGCGCTTAAAAGCCTTCTCGGCCAGGCGCAGCACGACGCAGGAATCCTTCCCGCTGGAGAACAGCAGGCCGGGGCGCTCGAAGCTGGCGGCGACTTCACGCAGGATGAAGATCGCTTCTTCTTCGAGGTGGTCGAGATGGCGCTGGTCCACGGTGGGCAGCAGTTGTTCGATGTTCACGGGGGCATTCATGCCGCAACTCCATTCGTCTCGTGGACGTGCAGTCCACATTCCTTGCTCGTGTCTTCCCACCACCATCTGCCGGCGCGAAAGTCCTCGCCGACTGCGATGGCTCGCGTACACGGCGCGCAGCCGATGCTCGGCATGAACTCGTCGTGCAGCGGGTTGTAGGGCACGTTGAAAGCCTGGATGTAGTGCCAGACATCGGCCCAGGTCCAGGCGGCCAGCGGGTTGATCTTGGTGCGGCCTTCGGCGTCGAGCTCCTGCGCAGGAACGTCGGCACGGTTGCTCGACTGCTCGCGGCGCAGGCCGGTGATCCAGGCCGTGCGGCCGGCCAGCATGCGCGAGAGCGGTTCGAGCTTGCGCACGCCGCAGCAGGCCTTGCGCAGGTCCACGCTCTCGTACATGGCACGCTCGCCGTGGGTCTTGACGAAGTGGACGACAGCCTCGTTCTTCGGGCTGAACACTTCGACATCGAAGCCGTAGTGCTGGCGGATGCGCGGGATCAGCGCGAGCGTCTGCTCGTGCAGCGCGCCGGTGTCCAGCGTGGCGATGGCGATCGGCAGGTTCAGGCGCGAGATCAGGTCGGTGAGGACCATGTCTTCGGCGCCCAGGCTCGTGGATTGCAGCAGGCCGGCGCCATGTGCGTCCGACGCCGTGCGCAGCTGCGCTTGCGTCTCGAACAGACGCTGCTCGAAGCCCGCCGTCTTGCGTGCGTAGAGGTCGATCGCGGTCATCGTGCAAACACCGGTTGCGGTTGATTCACGTCGCCCTGGTAGTGGCCGATCGGGAAGAACTCCAGCGCGTGGCGTGCCGCCGCTTCGTCCTGGTCGGCGCGCAGCTGCACTTCGCTGAAGCCGGTGCGTTGCAGCAGCGGCAGCATGTCGACCAGCACTTCGCCGGTGGCTCGGATCTCGCCCTTGAAGCGGTAGCGCGTGCGCAGCAGGCGGGCCTGGCTGTAGGCGCGGCCGTCGACCCACTTCGGGAAGTTCAGCGCGATCACGGACAGGTTCGGCAGCTCGGCGGCGATGGTGTCGACTTCGACGTCGTTGGCCAGCGTGAAGACTTCAGCGGCGGTGTCTTTGACGAACTTCATGCGAGCTCCTTGGTGCCTGCGTCGGCGGCGGCGCCGGTCAGCGTGCGTTGCGCGTTAGCCGGACCCTTGAACGGGTCGAGGCCGATGCGGCGCACCGTGTCGGTGAAGCGCTCGCCGGCTTCGCGGCTGGCGCGGTAGGTCTGGATCAGCGACTCGATCACATCCGGCACTTCGTCGGCGGCGAACGAGGGGCCGATCACCTTGCCGGGCTGCGGTGCGCCCGAGAGATCGGAACCGTCCGAGCCGCCGAGCGTGATCTGGTACCACTCGCTGCCGTCCTTGTCGACGCCGAGGATGCCGATGTGGCCGCTGTGGTGGTGGCCGCAGGAGTTGATGCAGCCGCTGATGTGCAGGTCGATGTCGCCGATGTCGTAGAGCTCGTCGAGGTCGTCGAAGCGCTCGGTGATGGCGGCGGCGACGGGGATCGAACGGGCGTTGGCCAGCGCGCAGAAGTCGCCGCCGGGGCAGGCGATCATGTCGGTCAACAGGCCGATGTTGGGCGTGGCGAAGCTGGCTTCGCGGGCGGCGGCGAACAGCTCGGGCAGGTCGCTTTCGCGGACCCAGGGCAGCACGAGGTTCTGGTCGTGGCTGACGCGCAGCTCGCCGCTGCTGTAGCGGTCGGCGAGGTCGGCGGCGGCGTCCATCTGGGCGTCGGTGGCGTCGCCGGGCGCCTGGCCCGGGCGCTTGAGCGAGAGCGTCACGCCGCGGTAGCCGCTGATGCGGTGCGGGTGGACGTTGCGCTCCAGCCAGCGCTTGTAGGCGCCGCCGGCGTGGGCGTGGATGTCTTGCGCGGCCAACGGCTGCACGTTGGCCGGCACGGTGAAGCTCGCCGCCACGCGGTCGAGTTCGGCTTGCGTGATCAGCTGCTCGTGGCCGCCGGCGTCGTCGGCCAGGATGCGGGCGAACTCGGCGTTCACGTCGTCGAAGAAGCGCTGGCCTTCGGCCTTCACGAGGATCTTGATGCGGGCCTTGTAGAGGTTGTCGCGGCGGCCGTGCAGGTTGTAGACGCGCACGATCGCTTCCAGGTAGACCAGGATCTGCTGCCACGGCACGAAGGCGTTGATGCGCTGGGCGATCACGGGCGTGCGGCCCATGCCGCCGCCGACGAAGACCTCGAAGCCCACGAGGCCGTTGTCGTCCTTGCGCAGTTGCAGGCCGATGTCGTGCCAGGTGATGGCGGCGCGGTCTTCCTCGGCGCCGGAGATGGCGATCTTGAACTTGCGCGGCAGGAAGGCGAACTCGGGGTGCAGCGTGCTCCACTGGCGCAGGATCTCGGCGTAAGGGCGCGGATCGACGATCTCGTCCACGGCCACGCCGGCGAGCGCGTCGCTGGTGATGTTGCGGATGCAGTTGCCGCTGGTCTGGATGCCGTGCATGTCGACGTCGGCCAGCAGGTCCATCACGTCGGCCGACTTCACGAGCGGGATCCAGTTGTATTGCAGGTTCTGACGCGTGGTGAAGTGGCCGTAGCCGTGGTCGTACTCGCGGGCGATCTTGGCGAGCTGACGCATCTGCTTGGAAGAGAGCGCGCCATAGGGAACGGCCACGCGCAGCATCGGCGCATGACGCTGGACGTACCAGCCGTTCTGCAGGCGCAGCGGGCGGAATTCGTCGTCGGTCAGCGTGCCGGCGATGTTGCGTTCGAGCTGGCTGCGGAACTGCGCGGCGCGGGCGTGGACGAACTGGCGGTCGAAGTCGGTGTACGCGTACATATTCAGTTATTTCCTAGTACTTGGCGCTGAAGTGCGAGCAGGCCGGCGCAGTGAGCAGGTCCTGATCCAGCGGCCGCCGCGGAACCGGCTTTGCCGGGCCGCTGGGGGCGCCCCCTTGAGGGGGAGGCGCGAAGCGCTTCGGGGGTGGTTCATGATTCAGTGAATGACTTTCCAGCCGGCGAGCAGCAGCGAGCCGCAGAGCAGCGCGCGCACGGCGCCGTCGGGCAGGCGGCGGGTGAGCTGCGCGCCGAGCCAGATGCCGGGGATGGAGCCGATCAGCAGCGGCACGAGCAGCGCCCAGGCGACGTTGCCGAGCGTGGCGTGGCCGATGCCGGCAACGAGGGTCAGGGGCACGGCATGCGCGATGTCGGTGCCGACGATCTGGCGCGCTTCGAGGCGCGGGTAGATGAAGAGGATCAGCGTGGCGCCGATGGCACCCGCGCCGATCGAGGAGAGCGAGACCAGCACGCCGAGCAGGGCGCCGGAGGCGACGGTCAGCGCGGGCTTGCGGCTCTCGGGGATGAAGCGTTCGAGCTTGAGGGCCAGCGGCTGCCAGCTCTTCTTGAAGGCGACCGACACGGCGGTCAGCAGCAGCGCGATGCCCAGCGCCAGCGTCAGCAGGTTCATCGTCGACTTGGTGACGCCGACGGCGTGCATGACGGCCACGGTGGCGATCGACGCGGGGATCGAGCCGGCCAGCAGCAGGCCGGTGATGCGCCAGAGCACATGGCCGTGGCGGGCGTGGGCGACGGAGCCCGAGAACTTGGTGAGGGAGGCGAACCAGAGGTCGGTGCCGATGGCCAGCGCCGGGTTCAGGCGGAACACGGACAGCAGCAGCGGCGTCATGAGCGAGCCGCCGCCGACGCCGGTCACGCCGATGATGGCGCCGACGCCGAATCCGCTTGCAACTGCCGTGAAGTCCAACAACTCTGCCTCCGTAACGGCTCGGTTTTCGAGCCCAGGCGGCGGACTTTAGAAAATCTCCTTATATTTGAGAACGATTTTCTTCTATGTTGCTTATATTCAGATTGGCATATCGGCGAATGCGGGCTGCAGGAGCTGGCCGAAGAGGTTCTTCGGGTCGGCCATCTCGGGCATCAGCGGCAGCTGGCTGCCCAGGCGAAGTGAGCGGGCGCTCTCGTTCAAAACGGTGAGCGCGGAGAAGTCTTCGAGCGCGAAGCCGACGGAGTCGAAAACGGTAATTTCGTCCGCCGAGCGGCGACCGTGCGCCTGGCCGGCCAGCACCTGCCAGAGCTCGGTGACGGGGAAGTCGGCCGGCATCTGTTGCACATCGCCCTCGATGCGGCTCTGCGGCTCGAACTCCACGAACACGCGGCCCGCTTCGAGCACGCCGCGGTGCAGCTCGGTCTTGCCGGGGCAGTCGCCGCCCACGCCGTTGATGTGCATGCCGGGCGCGATCATTTCGGGCGTCAGGATGGTGGCGTTCTTCTTGTCGGCGGTGACGGTGGTGACGATGTCGCTGCCGCGGACCGCTTCGGCCGTGCTCGCGCAGCGCGTCACCTTCAGGCCGGGGGCGACCTCCTGAAGGTGACGGGCCAGGCGCTCAGTGGCGGCGGGGTCCACGTCGAACAGGCGCACTTCGCGGATGCCCATCAGGTGATGGAAGGCGAGGGCCTGGAACTCGCTCTGCGCGCCGTTGCCGATCAGGGCCATCACGCGGGCGTCAGGGCGGGCCAGATGGCGGGCGGCCATCACGGAAGTGGCGGCGGTGCGCAGGGCGGTGGTCAGCGTCAGCTCCGAGAGCAGCAGCGGCGCGCCGGTGGCCACATCGGCCAGCACACCGAAGGCCATCACCGTCGGTAGGCCGAAGCGGTGGTTCTTCGGGTGGCCGTTGACGTACTTGAAGCTGTAGCGGCTGGCGTCGGCGATGGGCATCAGCTCGATCACACCGTCCTTGGAGTGGGCGGCCGAGCGGGGGGATTTGTCGAACTCGCCCCAGCGCAGGTAGTCGGATTCGAGTTGGGCCACGAGGCGGCGCAGGAACTCGGGCAGGCTGAGGGTCTGGACGAGGCGGGCGACGTCGGGGGTGGACAGGAATCGGGTCATGGCAAAACTTCGGGTGATGCGGTCATGCCATTGTTCGAGGCCCTCGTGTCAATCAGAAGTGCAACTTCTGGCCTGAAAAGTCATTGCATTGCGCAAATCGGCAATATAAATTGGCGAAATGGATGCTTTGGACCAGCAATTGATCTCACTGCTTCGGCTGGATGCGCGGGCCAGTGTGGCCACCTTGGCCGCCCGGCTGAAGGTGTCTCGCGGCACGGTCGCCAACCGGATCGCCCGGCTTGAAGATCAGGGCGTGATCACTGGCTACACGGTCAAGCTGCGGCCCGACCACATGCCCGATGAGATCGTGGCCTGGATGAGCATCACGGTGGAAGGCAACCGCACGCGCGAGGTCGTCGCCATGCTGCTCGGCGAGCCTGGCGTCACGGGCTTGTTCGATACGAACGGCCGCTGGGATTTGCTGGCCGAGTTGCGGGCCGTGAGCCTGAACGAGCTGGCCGCGGTGCTGGAGCGGGTTCGCCTGATCAAAGGAATTGGGACAACCGAAACCAGCATCCACCTACAGACTTACAAGCTCGGCTGATCCATTGTTCCCCTACCTGAGGTCCCCACTAGATGTGGCGGGGAGTGTGCAAGGCTAGGGGCAATTGATCTGCGTCTCAGGACGCGGCGGCGTGGTTCCCTACCTTGTGAATCGGACATTGGCGTCCGGCAACAAGAGGTTGGGAGAGCACCATGACGAACAAGATCTTTGGGGCGGCGGCCGTGGCCGCCTGCGTGGCACTGATGGCCGGTTGCGGCGGTGGCGGCGGCGGTGGCGGAAGCAGCGGCGGCACCAGCATGACGAGCAGTGCCGGCGGCTCGACGGGCGGCACGGGCGGCTCCGGCGGATCGGGCGGCTCTGGTGGATCGTCTTCGCCTTCGGCCGACCCGATCACCAAGTTCATGGGCAGCTACGTCAACACCTGCTCCCTCGACACGGCCGCGGCCGATGCCACCACCGGCGCTTCGCTTTACTCGAAGTACGCCATCTCGATGCAGGTGCAGAAGTCCACCACCAAGGTGGGCATGCAGGTCATTGTCAAGTTCTACGACTCGGCGGATTGCAGCGGCACCGAGCGCCTGATGCTCTCCCGTCAGGGCGAGAACGACTACATGAACATCGACAACACCGCGACCATCGGCGGCCTGCAGGTGGCGCGCGCCACGTCGGGCTTCGGCGGCTATTTCGCGGATGCCGACGGCAAGCTGCGCACGGTCAGCGGCGTGGCGCTGGGCGGCACGTACGTGGTCGGCGTCTCGGCCGTGAAGAACCTGGCCTATGTGGATGCCGCCGGCAAGTTCTACAGCGGTGACATGAACCAGCCGCTGGACACCAACGGCTATCCGACCGTGCTCAAGGCGTCGCCCGACGCCACGAAGGTCAACTGAAGCGAGGCTTAGCGCGGCGTACCCTCCCAAGGTGCCCGTGCAGGCTTGCCCGACAATGCGGGCATGTCTTCCCTGTCCCGCCGCGCCCTGCTGGGCGCCACCTGCGGCGCGGCTCTCGCGCTCGCAGGCTGCTCCTCGGTTCCGCTTGCGCCGACGCCTGAACCCCCGGCGCCGGAGCCTGCTCCGCCCCCACGTGCTCCGATCCCGCCTCGCATCGGCCTGGCGCTGGGCGGCGGCGCGGCGCGCGGCTTCGCACACATCGGCGTGATCCAGGTGCTGGAGGAGAACGGCATCAAGGTCGATCTCGTCGCCGGCACGTCCGCTGGCAGTCTGGTCGCTGCGCTCTACGCCTCCGGCAAGGGCGGCAAGGAACTGGCCCAGCTCGCCGAGACCATGGACGAAGGCGCCATCACCGATTGGGCCTTCCCCACCCGCGGCCTGATCCGCGGCGAGGCGCTGGCGCGCTTCGTGCGCGAGAAGGTCGGCGGCAAGCTGATCGAGCAGATGCCGATCCCGCTCGGCATCGTGGCCACGGATCTCTCCAGCGGCGAGTCGGTGCTGTTCCGCCGTGGCGATACCGGCATTGCCGTGCGCGCCTCCAGCAGCGTGCCGACGGTCTTCCAGTCCGTCACGATCTCGGGCCGCGAGTATGTGGACGGCGGCCTGGTCGCGCCGGTGCCGGTGCGCTCGGCTCGCCAGATGGGCGCCGAGATGCTGATCGCCGTCGACATTTCCTCGCCACCCGCCGACAAGCCTGCCAGCGACGCGCTGCACATGCTCTTGCAGACGGTCGCCATCATGGGCCGCTCGATCAACAGCTACGAGCTGCGCGAAGCGGACGTCGTGATCCGCCCGAGCCTGGCCGGCATCGGCAGTGCGGACTTCGGCGCGCGGCTGCGTTCCATCGCCTCGGGCCGCGAAGCGGCGCTCGCGGCGCTGCCGCAGATCCGCAAGCAGATCGCTGCAAAAACGCGCTGAACGCGGCGAAAGCTTGCAGCAAGGCTGAAGCTTTCCAACCGCACCTTTCTGGTGAGTGGGCGCGCACAATCTCGGCATGCCGGATACCGTGCTCCCGCTCTTCCCGTTGCAGCAGGTGCTGTTCCCGGGCGGCGTGCTGCGGTTGCGCATCTTCGAGCCGCGCTATCTGGACCTGATCAAGCGCTGCGTCGAGCAGCAGGCGCCGTTCGGCGTCGTCGCGCTGATCGAGGGCAGCGAGGTGCGGCAGCGCGAAGAGGGCGGCGACGGTTTCAAGGCCGAACAGTTCGAGGATGTCGGCACGCTGGCTCATCTCATCAAGGCAGAAACGGTTCAGCCGGGGCTGATGCTGGTCGAAGCGCGCGGTGGCAAACGCTTCGCGCTGCAAGGCCGCGAATGCCTCGCGCATGGGCTCTGGACGGGGCCGGCGAACTGGATCGAAGACGACGCTTGCGTGCCTGTGCCGGAAGATCTCCAGCACCTCACCCAACTCCTGCAAGGCCTGATGCACACGCTGGAGCAGGGCGGTTCGGCGCAGCAGATGCCGATCCAGCCGCCATATCTCTGGGATGAATGCGGCTGGCTCGCCAACCGCTGGGCCGAGCTGTTGCCCTTGGGCGCCGCGGAGCGTCATCGGCTGATGGCGCTGGACAACCCGCTGCTGCGGCTCGAGCTGGTCGCCGACGAGCTTGAAGCGCTCGGCATCCGACCGGAAACCCCGGACGCTTAAAGACCGAGCTGCGACACGTCTCCGCCGCCCTGGCGCAAGACTTCGGGCTCATCGCCTGTCATGTCGATCACGGTCGTCGGCTCCATCGAGCACGCACCCGCTTCGACGATCACCTGCACGAGCTTGTCGTATCGAGCCTCGATCTCATCCGGGTCATTGAGTGACTCCGTCTCGCCCGGCGGAATCAGGGTCGTCGCCAACAGCGGCTGGCCGAGCAGCGCGAGCAGCTCCTGCGTGACCTTGTGCTCCGGCACGCGCAGGCCGATGGTGCGGCGCGCCGGATGCGAGACGCGGCGCGGCACTTCCTTGGTCGCTTCCAGGATGAAGGTGAAGCGCCCCGGCGTCGCGCTCTTGAGCAGCCGGTATTGCTTGTTGTCCACGCGCGCATAGCTGGCCAGCTCGGACAGATCGCGGCAGAGGAGCGTCAAGTGATGCTTGTCGTCCACACCGCGGATGCGCCGCAGGCTCTCGGCCGCGGCCTTGTCGTCGAGGTGGCAGACCAGCGCGTAGCTCGAATCCGTGGGGATCGCCGCGACGCCGCCCGCGTGCAGGATCTGCACCGCCTGCTTGAGGAAGCGGACCTGCGGGTTCTCGGGGTGGACGTGGAAGACTTGGGCCATGCCGCCGATTATGCGGAGGCCGGATGGTGGATGCGGTCGGACAAGGCCGTCCAAACCGGCTTCAGCTTGCCGGGCAGCAAGTCGAGCGTGCCCAGATCGGTGCGGCTTTCATCAGGCGAGTGGAAGTCGGAGCCGCGCGAGGCGAGCAGGTCGAACTCCAGCGCCGTGTCGGCATAACGCACGGCTTCAGCGGCAGTGTGGCTGCCCGTCACCACCTCGATGCCGCGGCCGCCGTGGGCCATGAACTCGGTGATCAGCGCGTATTCCTCGGTCGGTGTGAAGCCGTAGCGGGCCGGGTGGGCGATCACGGCCACGCCGCCCGCCTCGCGCAGCCAGCGCACGGCGTCGCCGAGGCTCGCCCACTTGTGTTCCACGTAGCCGGGCTTGCCTTCGGTGAGGAATCGGCGGAAGACTTCAGAGACATCGCTGCAATGGCCGGCGTCGACCAGATAGCGGGCGAAGTGCGTGCGCGAGATCAGTTCGGGATTGCCGACGTACTTCAGCGCACCTTCAAATGCGCCCTTGATGCCGACTTGCGCCAGGCCATCCGCCATCTCGTGCGCACGCTGCTCGCGGCCGCCGCGCGTCTTGCGCAGGCCGTTGCGCAGTTGTTCGTTCGCGTGATCGAAACCCAGGCCGACGATGTGCACGACCTTGTGCGCGAAGCTCACCGAGATCTCCGTGCCCGTGAGGTAGGCCATGCCGAGCTTCAGCGCCGCATCCATCGCTCGCTGCTGCCCGCCGATCTCGTCATGATCGGTCAGCGCCCAGAGTTCCACCCCGTTGGCGTGCGCCCGGGCGGCCAGCGCCTCGGGTTCCAGCGTGCCGTCGGAGACCTTGGAGTGGCAATGCAGATCGGCGTTCAGGATGTCTTTCACGCCTTGATTCTAGGAGCGCGGCCAAAGCCCCGGTTAAGGACGCGGAGAGATTCCCGCGGAACAATCGCGGCCTGTCGTAACCCCTCACCCAGAACACCATGCCGATCACCACCCTCGATCCGAACACCGCCCTTGTCGTCATCGACATGCAAAAGGGCATCGTCGCGCTGCCGACGGCCAACCCCGTGCAGCCGGTGATCGCGCAGGTTGCCGCGCTCAAGCGCGCGTTTCGTGCCGCGGGCAAGCCTGTCGTGCTCGTGAACGTGAACGGCCGCGCGCCGGGCCGCACGCAGGCCGCCAGCCACTTCACGCCGCCGGCCGACTGGGCCGAGCTGATCCCGGAGATGGACGTGCAGCCCGACGATCACCTCGTGACCAAGCTGCAACTGGGCGCCTTCGTCGGCACCTCGCTGGAGCAGTTCCTGCGCCGCAAGGGCATCACGCAGATCGTGCTGTGCGGCATCGCCACGAGCATCGGCGTGGAATCGACGGCGCGCCAGGCTTACGACCTGGGCTTCAACGTCGCCTTTGCCACCGATGCGATGACCGATCTGAACGCCGACGCCCAGATCAACAGCTTCGAGCGCACCTTCCCCCGTCTGGGCGAGCTGGGCACGGTTGCTGATCTTGAGAAGCTGCTGAAGGCTTGATGCCTTCAGCCGTCCTCAGCCCTGGGCGACGACGATCAGCTGCACGCTGGTCTGGCCGTTCCAGGTGTTGAGGTCGAGGCGGTAAGCCAGGCGCGCCTGCTCCGGCAGCGCCTCGGTGCGCTGGAACCAGATCGCGTCGCGCTGCTGCGAGCCTTGGCGCAGCCGCAGCTTCAGGTGCTTCTCGCCGACGATGCGCTGCGAGAGCACCTCGAAGGCATCGAAGAACACCGGCGCCTCGAAGGCCTGGCCCCAGACCTCGGCGTCGAGCAGCTGCACGGTGTTGACGTTGAATGCGTCGGCCGGCAGCGGGCCGTCGGTGCGCAGCGTCTGCGTCAGTTGCTCGGGTTCGAGCCATTCGCGGGCCACTTGCTGCAATGCCGCGTCGAAGGTGGCGAAGGCCGATTCGCCGGTCAGCGTGCAGCCCGCCGCCATCGCGTGGCCGCCGAACTTCTTCAGCACGTCGGGGTGGCGCTTGGCGACCAGATCGAGCGCGTCGCGCAAATGGAACCCGGCGATCGAACGACCCGAGCCCTTGAGCGAACCGTCCTGCCCGCGTGCGAACACGAAGCACGGGCGGTGCAGCCGATCCTTCAGGCGCGAGGCGACGATGCCGACCACGCCTTCGTGGAATTCCTCTTCATAGATCGACAACGCCGCGGGCACTTCGCCGCCGGGCATCAGCCGGTCGAGCTGGCCTTCCGCCTGCTCGCGCATGCCGGCTTCGATGTCGCGACGCTCGCGGTTGATTTCATCGAGCAGCTTGGCGAGTTCGGTGGCGCGGGCGAAGTCTTCGGTCATCAGGCATTCGATGCCGAGCGTCATGTCCGAGAGCCGGCCTGCCGCGTTGATGCGGGGCCCCAACGTGAAGCCGAGGTCCGTGGCCGAGACGACGGAAGGATCGCGGCCCGCCGCGGCGAACAGCGCCGTGAGCCCCGGTTGCATGCGGCCTGCGCGCATGCGCTTGAGGCCTTGTGCCACGAGGCGGCGGTTGTTGGCATCGAGCTTGACGACGTCGGCCACGGTGCCGAGCGCCACGAGGTCGAGCAGCACGTCGAGCCGCGGCTGGTTCTGCGCGTCGAAGGCCCCGCGCTTGCGAAGCTCGCTGCGCAGCGCCAGCAGCACGTAGAAGGCCACGCCGACACCGGCGAGGCTCTTGCTCTCGAAGGTGCAGGCGGGCTGGTTTGGGTTCACCAAGGCATCGGCCTCGGGCAGACCTTCGGCAGCGGCCAGGTGGTGATCGGTCACCAGCACTTTCAGGCCCATTGCCTTGGCGTGCGCCACGCCGGCGAGCGAGGCGATGCCGTTGTCCACGGTCATCAGCAAGTGCGGCTGCTGCGGCAACGCCAGATCGACGATGGCGGGTGTGAGGCCGTAGCCGTGGATGGCGCGGTCCGGCACGACGTAGCCGAGGTTCTCGGGCTGCGCGCCGAGCAAGGCCAGGCCGCGCAGCGAGACGGCGCAGGCGGTGGCGCCGTCGCAGTCGTAGTCGGCCACGATGCAGATGCGCTCGTTGCCTTGAATCGCGTCGGCCAGCAGGGTGGCGGCCTTGTCGATGTCGCGCAGGCCGTCGGGCGGGAGGAGCTTCCCGAGTCCTGGGTCGAGCTCATCCGCCTTCTCGATGCCGCGCGAAGCGAAGAGACGCGCCAGCAGCGGCTGCACGCCGGCCTGCTCAAGAGCCCAGGCGGCGCGGGGCGGGACGTCGCGGGTGATGATGTTCATAGGCTGCCCAGGATGGCGGCCACATCGGCGCGCGGCGGAGAGATGCTCTGCCAGAGCTTCTTGACGAAGCCGGCTTCGGCGGCGGGCACGTAGGTACGGGCGATGCGTTCGCCGCAAAGGGTGATGCGCTGAGGTGCGAGGTTAGGCAGTTCTGAATCCAGGGACTGAAAGGCCTCCATCCACGCCTGCCAGTCCTGCCAATCGCCGGCCAGGAGCGGAGTGCGCAGGCGTTCATCCAAGCGCACGTCCGCGGGCAGGGCGCGCGTGGACGAACCGCAGCCGCTGATCCACACCGAATTCACGGGCATCCGGCGGCTGTCGTTCAGCGCGTGGCTGTGCAACAGCATCTGCACTTCGTTCTGCAGCGTGCGCAGGCGGCGCGCCTGCGGCAGCCAAGGCTCGATGTTGCGCTGGACGACGCGGTCCAGGCTGGCGGCCGAGATGCCGGCCAGACTTTCGTGGCTGACCAACCATTCGGTCGGACCGGCCCAATGGGCGAGCCAGCCTTCGTTCGCCGGCCAGAGTTCGGCCAGGCTATCGAAGAGGGCGCGGGAATCGACCTCGCTGAGCCCCAATGTTTCTGGCGCGTGAGCCTTCACCTGGTCAACGCTAACGGCCAGATGCAGCGGCGTCAGCAGCGCCCAGGGGCGATCGCCAGGCAGGCCGAGCGAGGCGGCGCGCCAAGCGGCGGCGGCGGGCGCCTCGCCGCGCAGGGCGGCCAGCGCAAGCTCGTGCGGGGCGTCAGGACTGAATTCGTCGGTGCCGTAAGCGGCGTCCGGCTGCATCCGGCCCAGCAGGGCGGCCAGATTTGGCAGCTTCGGTGCCAGCTGCGCCAGCGCTTCAGCGGCTTCTTCGCCTTGCGCGCCGGCATGGGGAATCAAAAGGTGCATAGGCACCGATTATCGAGTCGCCGTTGTCATGGACTTTTCATCGAATCTTCATAAGATCATTCGAATGTCCGCCTTGCCGATCCCAAAAGAAGAACTCCAGCTGCTCAACCGCGAGCAGGCCATCCTCGAATTCAACCGCCGCGTGCTGGCCCAGGCGAGCCGCGTCGACGTGCCGCTGCTGGAGCGGCTGCGCTACATCTGCATCGTCTCCAGCAACCTCGATGAGTTCTTCGAGGTGCGCTTCGCCGACATGCTGGACGCCGCGCGCGACCCCGAAGGCGGCGTGAGCAACGCCGACGTCGCCCGCGTCGGCCGCGCTGCGCACGAGCTGATCGACGAACAGTACGCCGTGTTCAACGAACACGTGATGCCGCACCTGCTGGCCGAGAACATCTGCATCCTGACCCACTCGCAGCGCGACGAAATGCAGACCGCCTGGGTGCGGCGCTTCTTCGAGCGCGAGGTCAAGCCGCTGCTCGTGCCCGTGGGCCTGGACCCGGCGCACCCGTTCCCGCAGGTGGCGAACAAGAGCCTGCACTTCATTGCGCGGCTCTCGGGCAAGGACGCCTTCGGCCGCGACACGCGCATCGCCATCGTCAAGGTGCCGCGCGTGCTGCCGCGGGTGATCAAGCTGCCCGCGGAAATCAGCGGCGGGCAGCAGGCCTTCGTGCTGCTCACGAGCGTGATCCGCGCGCACCTTGAAGAATTGTTCCCGGGCCGCAAGGTCGAGGCCTTCTCGCAGTTCCGCGTCACGCGAGACTCCGACCTGGAAGTGGACGAAGAGGAAATCGCCAACCTGCGCCACGCGCTGCGCTCCGGTCTGACCACGCGCCACTTCGGCCGCGCCGTGCGCCTGGAAGTGGTGAACACCTGCCCGCAGGAACTCTCCGAATTCCTGCTCGAGCAGTTCGACCTGCCGCCGGCGGCGCTCTACCGCGTCAACGGCCCGGTCAACCTCGTGCGCCTGATCGAGCTGATCGACCAGACCGACGCCACCGAGCTGCGCTTCCCGCCCTTCGAGCCGGGCTGGCCGCGCGCGCTGCGCCGCGGCAAGAGCTTCTTCGAGCAGATCCGCAAGGGCGACATCCTGCTGCACCACCCGTTCGAGAGCTTCGAGCCGGTCGTCGAGTTCCTGCGTGAGGCGGTCGAGGACCCGGACGTGCTCTCGATCCGACAGACGATCTACCGCACGGGCAGCCAGTCGGTGCTGATGGATCTGCTGATCGAAGCTGCGCGCCGCGGCAAGGAAGTGCTGGCTGTGGTGGAACTCAAGGCCCGCTTCGACGAAGAGGCCAACATCAACTGGGCGGAGCGGCTCGAAGCCGTGGGCGCGCAGGTGGTGTACGGCATCGTCGGCTACAAGACGCACGCCAAGCTCTTGATGGTGACGCGCCGAGAACCGGGCGGTGGGGGCGGCAAGCTGCGCCGCTACGCGCACTTCTCCACCGGCAACTACAACCCGAAGACGGCGCGCTTCTACACCGACCTCGGCATGCTCACCGCCGACCGCGACCTGACGCACGACGTGGACCACGTGTTCCGCCAGCTCGCATCGCTCGGCAACGCCAAGCCGACGCGCAAGCTGCTGCTCGCCCCCTTCAACATGCACGAGCAGATGATGGTGATGGTCGGCCGCGTGGAGCAGGCGGCGCGCGAAGGCCGCACGGCGCGGCTGGTGCTGAAGGTGAACGCGTTGACCGATCACGAGCTGATCGGCGCGCTGCTGCGCGCGGGCCAGGCCGGCGCGCGCATCGACCTGATCGTGCGCGGCGCCTGCATGCTGCCGCCGGGCCTGCCGGGCGTGAGCGAGAACATCGTGGTGCGCTCGGTCGTCGGCCGCTTCCTCGAGCACTCGCGCATCTGCTATTTCCGCTGGGGCGACCGGCCAGAAGACGAAGCGCTCTACCTGTCGAGTGCCGACTGGATGAGCCGCAACATGTTCCGCCGCATCGAGGTGGCATGGCCCGTGAGCGATCCGAAGTTGCGCCAGCGCGTGATCGACGAAGGCTTGCAGCCGTATCTCTACGACACGCTGGACGCCTGGCAGCTCGGCCCCGATGGCCGCGCGCAACGTCTGGCCACGGAAGGTGGCGTGAGTGCGCAGAAGGCGCTCATGACGCGCTGCGGCTGGACCTGAAGCAAGGAAGAGGGCGATGGACCTGATCCTCTGGCGCCACGCCGAAGCCGAGCTGCTGCGCGAGGGCGCGCAGGACATCGACCGCGCCTTGACGGCCAAGGGCGAACGTCAGGCGCAGCGCATGGCGCAGTGGCTGAACCAGCGGCTGGCCGAGAGCACGCGCATCCTGGTGAGCCCGGCCGTGCGGACGCAATCGACGGCGAAGGCACTGGGGCGGGACTTCCGCACCGTTGCCGCCCTGGCCCCTGACGCAAGCGTGGAAGCGCTGCTGCAGGCGTCGCGCTGGCCGCGCTCGGCCGAGCCGGTGCTGATCGTGGGTCACCAACCTACGCTCGGCCTGCTCGCGGCCCGCCTGCTCTGCGGGCAGGATCAGCCGTGGGCGATCAAAAAGGGCGCGGTCTGGTGGCTGCGCTCGCGCGAGCGCGAAGGCGCATTCGAGGTGGTACTGCAAGCCGTCCAGGCCGTGGACCTGCTTTGAGCGGCCCTTGATTCAGCGCGCCTAATCCCTTCTTCCTACGGGTTTGCTGCGTTGATTACTTACGCAGATCACACATGATCCGGACGTCGGCGGCGGATCAGAATCCTCGCCTGCCCAAATCGGCCTCGCGCCACAAGAGGAGACGTCTCCCATGTCCACCCCCGTCCCGGCCACGCCGACCGCTCAGCAGCCCAAGCCGCCGCTCTACCGCTCCCTGTACTTCCAGGTCATCTGCGCGGTGCTGATCGGCATCCTGCTCGGCTGGCTTTATCCGCAGAGCGGCGCGGCGATGAAGCCGCTCGGCGACGGCTTCATCAAGCTGATCAAGATGATGATCGCGCCGATCATCTTCTGCACCGTCGTGCTGGGCATCGCGGGCATGGAGGACATGAAGAAGGTCGGCAAGACCGGCGGCCTGGCGCTGCTGTACTTCGAGGTGGTGAGCACCATCGCGCTGATCATCGGGCTGATCCTCGTGAACGTGCTGCAGCCGGGCACGGGCATGAACGTGGACCCGGCCACGATCGACACCAAGAGCGTCACGCAGTACACCGAAACCAAGCTCGAAGGCGTGGTGCCGTTCCTGCTGCACATCATCCCCAACACGCTGGTCGATCCGTTCGCCACCGGCGAGGTGCTGCAGGTGCTGGTGATCGCCGTGATCTTCGGCTTCGCGCTGCACCGCTTCGGTGGCAAGGGCACGATGGTGTTCGACCTGATCGAGAAGGTCTCGCACGTGCTGTTCGTGATGGTGGGCTTCATCATGAAGCTCGCGCCCATCGGCGCGTTCGGCGCGATGGCGTTCACGGTCGGCAAGTACGGCCTCGGCTCGCTCGTGTCGATGGGCAAGCTGATGGGCTCGTTCTACGCCACCTGCCTGGTGTTCATCTTCGTGGTGCTGGGCACGATCGCGCGGCTGCACGGCTTCTCGGTCTGGCGCTTCATCAAGTACATCCGCGAGGAGCTGCTGATCGTGCTGGGCACGTCTTCCTCCGAATCCGTGCTGCCGCGGATGATGGAGAAGATGGAGCGGCTGGGCGTGAAGAAGACGACCGTCGGCCTCGTGATCCCGACCGGCTATTCGTTCAACCTCGATGGCACGTCGATCTACCTGACGATGGCCGCCGTCTTCATCGCGCAGGCCACCAACACGCCGATGACGCTGATGCAGGAGCTGACGCTGATCGGCGTGGCCATCCTCACCTCCAAGGGTGCGGCGGGCGTGACGGGCAGCGGCTTCATCGTGCTGGCGGCCACGCTGGGCGCCGTGGGCCACGTGCCGGTGGCGGGCATTGCGCTGATCCTGGGCATCGACCGCTTCATGTCGGAGGCGCGCGCGCTGACGAACCTGATCGGCAACGGCGTGGCGACGATCGTCGTCGGCAAGTGGACCGGCGACCTGGACAGCCAGCGCATGCAGAGCGTGCTCGGCGGCGAGGGCGACTGGACCGACGCCGTCGAAGACGAGGCGATGAAGAAGACGGATTGAGCGGATCGCGGCGGGAGCCGCGATCGCACGATCAGCTCAGGCTCAGTTCCAGCACGCCGCTGCGTGTCCAGGCGTCGAGTTCCTCGCGCAGCAGGAACAGCGTGCGCGGATGGTCGTGCATCCAGGCGCGCGGCAGGCGCACGTCGACCTTGCGGCCGGTGTGCGTAAGCTGCAGGGCACGGGTGGAGACGGTGTCGCGGCCATGGTGGATCACCACGGCCAGGCGCAGCGCCAGCAGTTGCCAGAGGAAGGTCTCATCGCGCAGCTGCGCATCCATCTTGCGCAGGCCGCCGCGTTGGCCCAAAGCCAGCTCGCCGAGGCGGCGCAGCTGGTTCTGCGAGAAGCCCGGCGCGTCAACATGCGCGAGCAGGTAGGCCGTGTGGCGATGGTGATCGTGGTGCGAGACCATCATGCCCATCTCGTGCAGCGCCGCGGCCCAGCCGAGTTCGCGGCGCGCTTCGCGCGGCGCCTGCGGCTGGAGCTTGCGGTGCAGGCTCAGGGCCAGCGCCTGCACGCGGTCGGCCTGGGCGATGTCGACGCCGAAGCGCTGTTGCAGCGCCAGCACGGACGCTTCGCGCATGTCCAGGCGCGGCGCGGTGGCATCGCCCTCATCACCGAGCCGCTCGGCCAGATCGAAGATCACGCCCTGGCGCAGCGCGCCCTTGGCGGGCAGCAGCTCCTGGATGCCGAACTGCGTCAGCAGCGTGTAGAGGATGCACAAACCGCCGGCCACGACGGGGCGGCGGTCTTCCTTCAGGCCCGGCAACTTCAGCGCGTCCACATGGCCGGCTTCGAGCGCGCGGTCCATGCACCAGCGCAGCGCGTCGGGCGTGATGCGGCCGTCCGTGATGCCGGCCGCGGCCAGCACCTGCGAGACGGCGCCGACCGTGCCCGACGAACCCAGCGCCTGCTTCCAGCGCGAGGGCTTGTAGATGGAGAGCGCCTCCTCCAGCTCCGCGCCGGCGGCGATCTGAGCCTGGCGGAAGGCCTCGGCCGTCAACTGGCCGTCGGGGAAGAAGCGGATCGAGAGGCCGACGCTGCCGACCTGGAACGATTCCGCCTGCTCGGGTTGCAGGCCGCGGCCGAGGATCATCTCGGTGCTGCGGCCGCCGATGTCGATCACCAGGCGCGGCTGGCGCGAGACCTGCAAACGGGCCACGCCGGCGAAGATCAGGCGCGCTTCCTCGCGGCCGGAGATCACCTCGATCGGGAAACCTAACGCCGCTTCTGCACGGGCCAGGAATTCGTCGCGATTGCGCGCTTCGCGCAGCGTCTGCGTGGCGACGGCGCGCACGCGCTCGGGCGCGAAGCCGCGCAGCGCATCGGCGAACTTGTGCAGGCAGGCCAGGCCGCGCTGCATCGCTTCTTCGGTCAGGCGGCTGTCTTCGTCCAGGCCGGCGCCCAGGCGCACGGATTCCTTCAGGTAGAGCCGCCGGCGGTACTGCCCGCTGCTGAGCTGGGCCACTTCCAGGCGGAAGCTGTTCGAGCCCATGTCGATGGCGGCAAGCGCGGGCGCGGCGGGGGCAATCAAAGTCATGGCCGGCATTGTGCGGGCATTTCTGCAAGAATCTCGCGGCTCTCAACAACGTCAGCAAGAGTGAAGGACAACATGCTGAAACAAGACATGACAGACGTGGAGGGCCTCGTGCCGGGCAAGGATTTCAACCGCCGCGACTTCGTCAAGGGGGCCGTCGGCACGGGCTTCGCCGCTGCGGTGATGCCGGTGACGGCCGACACGATCAAGACGGACAGCGAAGGGCTCGAAGTCGGTGAGGTGTTCATCCCCGTCGGCGACTTCAAGATGCCCGCCTACCGCGCCGTACCGGCCGGCAAGAAGAACGCGCCCGTGGTGCTGGTGATCAGCGAGATCTTCGGCGTGCACGAGCACATCGCCGACGTGGCGCGCCGCTTCGCCAAGCTCGGCTATCTGGCCATCGCGCCGGAACTCTTCGTTCGGCAAGGCGACGCCGGCTCGTACGGCGAACTGGCCAAGCTGATGAGCGAGGTGATCGCCAAGGTGCCCGACGCGCAAGTGATGGGCGATCTGGACGCCACCGTCGCCTGGGCCAAGTCGCAGGGCGGCGATACCACCAAGCTCGCCATCACCGGCTTCTGCTGGGGCGGCCGCATCACCTGGCTGTATGCCGAGCACAACCCAGGCGTGAAGGCCGGTGTGGCCTGGTATGGCCGTCTGCTCGGCGAAACCGATCCGCTGCACCCGAGCCACCCGATCGACGGCGTCAAGCAGCTGCACGCGCCGGTGCTGGGCCTGTACGGCGGCGCCGACACGGGCATCCCTGTTGACACGGTTGATAAGATGAAATCCGCTCTGGCGCAAGGCTCTCCGGCCGCACGCAAGAGCGAGTTCGTGGTCTATCCCGACACGCCCCATGCCTTCAATGCCGACTACCGGCCGAGCTACCGCAAGGAAGCCGCCGAAGACGGCTGGAAACGCTGCCTGGCCTGGTTCAAGGCTAACGGCGTGGCTTGACAGACCCAGTACCCTGAAGAACCGCGCTGAACCCGGCGCGGTTTTCGTTTGCACACCATGACCCTCGTCTACATCCTCCTCGCCACGTTCATCGGCGGTCTGCTCTCCGTGGGCATCGCGGCGAGCCTGACCGTGGCGCTGCTCGGGCGCGTGGTCAAGCATCTCGTCAGCCTGTCCACCGGCGTGCTGCTCGGCACGGCGCTGATGAACATCCTGCCCGAGGCCTTCGAGAGCGGCGCCAAGCCGCAGGGCCTGTTCATGACGCTGCTGGGCGGGCTGATGTTCTTCTTCCTGCTGGAGAAGGCCGAGCTGTACCGCCACACGCACCACCACGAGGGCGACGGGCACCACCACCACCACCATTTCGACGAAGAGCAGGCCGGCCGCGGCGGCTTCTCGGTGCTGGTGGGCGACTCGATCCACAACTTCTGCGACGGCATCATCATCGCCGCCGCCTTCCTGGCCGATGTGCGCCTGGGCACGGTGACGGCGCTGGCCATCATTGCCCACGAGATCCCGCAGGAGGTGGGCGACTACATCGTGCTGCTCAACGCCGGCTTCTCGCGCACCAAGGCGCTGATGTTCAACGCGATCTCGGGCTTTGCGGCCTGCCTGGGCGGCCTGGTGGGTTATCTGGTCGTCGGCCCGTGGGAGAGCTTGTTCCCGTACCTGCTGGTGGCCGCTTCATCAAGCTTCATCTACGTCTCGGTGGCCGACCTGATCCCGCAGCTGCAGCGCCGCCTGCCATGGCGGGAGACGGGCTTGCAGCTGTTCTGGCTGGCCGCAGGCCTGTCCATCGCCACGGCGGTGGCGCAGTTCGCCGAGCACTAACTGAAAAAATCAGCGCACCACCAGCACCGGCACCTTGCAGTGGGTGAGCACCTTCTGCGTTTCGCTGCCCAGCAGCAACGCGGTCACGCCGCGCCGGCCGTGTGAGGACATGACGATCAGGTCGCACTGCATGTTGGCCGCGTGCTCGGTGATCGACTCCCACGGGTGCAGGCCTTCGGTGGTCACTGCCTCGCATTGAATGTCGGCGGTGCGCGCCGCTTCGAGCACGGCCTTCACGCGCTCTTGCGCAATGCGCTCCTGCGCGTCGAAGAACTCCTGCGGCGGGGTCGGCTGCATCTCCGAGACGGCGCTGTAGGGGAAGGGCTCCTTCACGCTGATGGTGAAGAGCTGCGCACCGTGGATGCGCGCCAGGCCGATGGCGGTGTTGACGGACTTGGCCGTGAGATCAGAGCCGTCGGTCGGAACGAGGATTCGCTTGAACATGATGGGTCTCCTTTCGAGAACCATCTTGGACCCTTGATCAGGCCTTGGCAACCGGACGGAGCGGATTGCTTGACCATTCGCTCCAGGAACCGGGGTAGAGCACGGAACCGTCGAGCCCGGCGTAGGACATCGCCAGCAGGTTATGACAGGCGGTGACGCCTGAGCCGCATTGGTGCACCGTTTGCGCCACGCCGTGGGGTGCGAGCATCGGCTCGAATTCCGCACGCAATTGCTCGGGATTCTTGAAGCGGCCGTCGGGCGCGAGGTTCTGCTTGAACAGGCGGTTAGCGGCGCCGGGGATGTGGCCGGCCTGCTTGTCGAGCGGCTCGACTTCGCCGCGGAAGCGTTCGGGGGCGCGGGCGTCGATCAGGCGGACGTTGCCGAGCCGGGATTGCAGTGTGTCGGCGTCGATCGAGGCGACCAGCGGCGCGCCGGCTTCGAAGTCGCCGGCTTGCGTGGGTGGCACATCGGTCGTCAGCGGCCCTTGCTTGCCGCCGTCGAGCACGGCCACGTTGGCATGACCGATCCAGCGCAGCATCCACCAGAGGCGCGCGGCGTACATGCCGCCTTGCGCGTCGTAGGCGACAACTTGCGTGTGCTTCGACAGGCCGAGTGCGCGCATGCGGGCGGCGAACGCTTCGCGATCGGGCAGCGGATGGCGGCCGTTGGTGCCGGTCTTCTCGCCGCTCAAGTCGCGGTCCAGGTGCAGGTAGTGCGCGCCGGGCATGTGGCCGGCCGCGTAGCCGCGCTCGCCGGCTTGCGTGTCGGCGAGGTCGAAGCTGGTCTCGATCAGCAGCATCTCGGGGCGCAGCTGGTCGAAGGGGATCAGGGTGGTGAAGTTCGTCGTCATGGCTCACTCACGGAATGTTGGCTGTCCGGCGGCGTCGAGCGTGCGCGCAGCAGCGTGGCGGCGAGGCCAGCGGCCAGGATCAGCACGATGCCGAGCCAGGCCGAGGGCGTGACCGGGTCTGCGAACAGCAGCAGGCCCCAGATGCAGGAGAAGACGATGCCGAGGTAGGCCAGGCAGGCGTTGACCAGCGGCTTGCCGACGGCATAGGCGCGGGTCAGGCAGAGTTGCGCGGCGGTAGCGGGCACGCCGACGCCGAGCAGCAGGGTGGCGCCCATCAGGCTGTGCGAGTGAAAGCCGCCTTCGGACACGAGCGCGGTCAGCGCTCCGGCCAGCGCGCCGCCGGCGGAGAAATAGAACACCGTCCGCGATTCGGGTTCGCCGACGCGGCCGAGCGAGGTGACCTGGAGATACGCCACGGCCGACAACATGCCCGACGCCAAACCGGCCAGACCGTAGATCGCCTGGCTCGAGTCGAAGGTCGGCCGCAGCACCAGCGCCACGCCGAGGAAGCCGACCAGGATCGCCGCCACCAGCCGGCCGTCGATCGTGCGCGCGCCCATCAGCACGGCGCCGCCGAGCAGGAACAGCGCCATCCAGATGCTGGACATGTAGTTCAGCGTCATGGCGGTGGCCAGCGGCAGGTAGCCGATGGCGTAGAACCAGAGCGAGAGGGCGATCACGCCGGAGAGGCTGCGCCAGAAGTGCATCGCGGGCACTTGCGTCTTGAGCGTGACGCCGGTCGTGCGGCTGATCACGCCGAGCGCGATCATGCCGACCAGGCCGCGGTACATCACGATCTCGCCGGGGCCGTAGTACGCCGAGGCGAGCTTCACGCACACGCCCATGATCGAGAACAGCAGCGTCGCTGCAACCATCAGCAACGCGGGTGGCACGTTCTCAGTCCTTCGGGGCAGTCTGCATTTCCTGGCGGTACCACTCGTGGAAGTGCTGCATGCCGTCTTCCATCGGGCTCTGGTACGGGCCGACTTCGTTGTCGCCGCGGTCCATCAGCGCCTTGCGGCCGGCGTCCATGCGCAGGGCGATCTCGTCGTCCTCCACGCAGGTTTCCATGTATGCGGCCTGATGCGCTTCGACGAAGTCGCGCTCGAAGGCGGCGATTTCCTCGGGGTAGTAGAACTCCACGAGGTTGACGGTCTTCTGCGGGCCCTTGGGGAACAGCGTGGAGACGACCAGCACGTGCGGGTACCACTCGACCATGATGTGCGGGTAGTACGTCAGCCAGACCGCACCCTTCTCGGGCGCCTGGCCGTCGCGGAAGCGCAGCAGCTGCTCGTGCCAGCGCTCGTACACCGGCGAGCCGGGCTTGGCCAACTCCTTGTTCACGCCGACGGTCTGCACCGAGTGGTGGCGGCCGAATTCCCAGCTCAGGTCTTCGCAGGTGACGAACTGGCCCAGGCCCGGGTGGAAGGGGCCGACGTGGTAGTCCTCGAGGTAGACCTCGATGAAGGTCTTCCAGTTGTAGTCGCACTCGTGGACGTGGACCTTGTCGAGCACGAAGCCGTCGAAGTTCAGCAGGCTGCGCGTATCGGGCGCCATGCCCGACAGGTGCGTGGCCACGTCATGCCCGTTGTCCTCGAACAGCAGCCCGTTCCATTCCCGCAACTTGTAGTTGTTCAGGTTCAGGCAGGGGTCGTTCTCGAAGTGCGGCGCGCCGATCAGTTCGCCCTTGAGGTCGTACGTCCAGCGGTGCAGCGGGCAGACGATGTTCGAGCGCGTGTTGCCGCGCCCGCGCAGCATCAGAGCCTGGCGGTGACGGCAGACGTTCGAGATCAGCTCCAACCCTTTAGGCGTGCGCACCAGGGTGCGACCTTCGCCCTCCTGAGGGAGCGCAAGATAGTCGCCCACCTCGGGCACGGCCAGGGCGTGGCCGATGTAGCGCGGGCCTTTGGCGAAGATGCTGGCCTGTTCGCGGCGGAACAGGGCTTCATCGAAATAGGCGGAAACCGGCAGCTGGGTGTTGCTGCGCTGGAACTGGGACGGCGTAAAGCTCAGGTCGGACATGATCCAAGAGGTTCTTTCCAGAAACCAATGTCAACCCCCCGGCAGTGCTGATGGGGCGTGGAGCCCTGTCGGACGACCGGGCTCCCTGCTGGGTTTGTGTGAGGCAAGAACAAGCCACGCGAACCACCATCGGGCGCGCGCGGCGAGGGCTTCGGCAGCGCGGGGCGGATAAAGGCTGGCGCGCCGGAGAGATGGGATTGTAGCCCGCTGAGGAAAGTCAAGTCTGACGTGCCGATTTCCATCTGTACCCCTTCTTCGCGTGGTCAAGTGGTCACAAGTTGAAGCGGGGGAGATGTTTCGGGGCCAATACAATCCCGGGCTTCCTATGACAGTCAACCGCAAGCCCAGTTCCGCCCCAGTCGCCCCCGCCAGCTACGAAGCTGCGCTGGAGGAGCTGGAGCGCCTGGTCGCCGCCATGGAGGGCCAACAGCTGCCGCTGGAGCAGCTGTTGGAGAGCTACAAGCGCGGCGCCGAACTGCTGGCGTTCTGTCGAGGCAAGCTGCAGGCCATCGAACAACAAGTCAAGGTCCTGGACAGCGAAAGCTTGAAAGCTGAAGAGGATTTCTGAGGGTGGAAGCAGGACATTTCGAGCAATGGGTGCGGCGCGCGCTGGACCAGGTGGAACAGGCGCTGGACGCCCATGTGCCCGCCGATTCGCCGGCCGGCCTCGGCGAGGCGATGCGGTATTCGGTGTTGGGCGGCGGCAAACGGTTGCGGGCGCTGCTGGTGCTGGCCGCTTGCGAGGCCGTTGAAGGCCAGACCGAGGCGGCGATGCGCGCTGCCTGCGCCGTGGAGCTGATCCACGCCTATTCCTTGGTGCACGACGACATGCCCTGCATGGACGACGACGTGATGCGCCGCGGCAAGCCCACGGCCCACATCCAGTTCGGCGAGGCGCAGGCGATGTTGGCCGGCGATGCCATGCAGGCGCTGGCCTTCGAGGTGCTCACGCCCTGCGAAGGCGTCGAGCCTGCCTTGCAAGCCAAGCTCTGCTCGCTGCTGGCCCGCTCGGCTGGTCACGCCGGCATGGCCGGTGGCCAGGCCATCGACCTGGCCAACGTCGGCAAGAGCATGGACGAAGCCACCCTGCGCGACATGCACCGCCGCAAAACGGGCCAGCTGCTGCAAGCCAGCGTGATGATGGGGGCCGCCTGCGGCACCATCAGCCCGGCCGCCTGGGACGCGCTGAACGAATACGGCGCCGCCATCGGCCTGGCCTTCCAGGTCGTGGACGACATCCTGGACGTGACGCAGGACTCCGCCGTGCTCGGCAAGACCGCCGGCAAGGACCTGGAGGCCAACAAGCCTACCTACGTCAGCATCATGGGCCTGGATTCGGCCCGCGTGCTGGCGCAACAATTGCGTGATGAAGCCCATCGCGCCCTGGCCGCCAGCGGCCTGACGCACACGGCAAGTCTGGCCCTGCTGGCCGACATGGTCGTGGAACGAGACAACTGAAGAAGGCGTTGCGAATGAATTTCCCGCTTCTACAGACGATCAACACGCCGGCCGACCTGCGTCGCCTGCCGCGTTGCGATCTGCCCAAGCTCGCCGATGAGCTGCGGGGTTATGTGCTGGAATCCGTCGCCCAGACCGGCGGCCACCTGGGCTCCAACCTCGGCACCATCGAGCTGACCGTCGCCCTGCACTACGTCTACAACACGCCCGAAGACCGCCTCGTGTGGGACGTGGGCCACCAGACCTACCCGCACAAGGTGCTGACCGGCCGCCGCGAGCGCATGGAGACCTTGCGCCAGCTCGGCGGCATCAGCGGCTTCCCGCTGCGCACCGAGAGCGAGTACGACACCTTCGGCACCGGCCACTCGAGCACCTCCATCTCGGCGGCGCACGGCATGGCCATGGCTATCAAGCAGAAGGGCGAGGACCGCAAGGTCGCCGCCATCATCGGCGACGGCGCCATGACGGCCGGCATGGCCTTCGAGGCGCTCAACAACGCCGGCGTGCCGCACGGCGGCGAGCTGGGCGACCTGCTGGTGATCCTGAACGACAACGACATGTCGATCAGCCCGCCGGTCGGCGCGCTGAACCGCTACCTCGCCCGCCTGATGAGCGGCAAGTTCTACGCCAAGGCCCGTGAAGGCGCGAAGAGCCTGCTGCGCGACACGCCGCTGTACGAGCTGGCCCGCCGCTTCGAGGAACACACCAAGGGCATGGTCGTGCCTTGCACGATCTTCGAGGAGTTCGGCTTCAACTACGTCGGCCCGATCGACGGCCACGACCTGGAATCGCTGATCCCCACGCTCGAGAACCTGCGCAGCAAGCCCGGCCCGCAGTTCCTGCACGTCGTCACCAAGAAGGGCGCCGGCTACAAGCTGGCCGAGGCGGACCCGGTCAAGTACCACGCGGCTTCGGGCAAGTTCGACCCGGCGGTGGGCTTCGTCAAGCCGGCCACGCCGCCCAAGACCACCTTCACGCAGGTGTTCGGCGAATGGCTCTGCGACATGGCCGAGCAGGACGACCGCCTGGTCGGCATCACGCCGGCCATGCGCGAAGGCTCGGGCATGGTCGAGTTCAACCAGCGCTTCCCCAAGCGCTACTACGACGTCGGCATCGCCGAGCAGCACTCGGTCACTTTCGCCGCCGGCCTGGCCTGCGAGGGCCTGAAGCCGGTCGTCGCGATCTACTCGACCTTCCTCCAGCGCGCCTACGACCAGCTCGTGCACGACGTTGCCTTGCAGAACCTGCCGGTCGTCTTCGCGCTGGACCGCGCCGGCCTCGTCGGTGCCGACGGCGCCACGCACGCCGGCAACTACGACATCGCCTTCACCCGCTGCATCCCGAACATGGCCGTGCTCACGCCGGCCGATGAGAACGAATGCCGCCAGGCGCTGTACACCGCCTTCCAGCACGACGGCCCGTCCACCGTGCGCTACCCGCGTGGTGCCGGTGCCGGCGTGACGCCGCAGAAGCAGATGGTGGCGCTGGCCTGGGGCAAGGGCGAAGTGCGCCGCAAGGGCTCGCGGATCGCGATCCTGGCCTTCGGCACGCTGCTGTATCCCTCGCTCAAGGCCGCCGACACGCTGGACGCCACCGTGGCAAACATGCGCTACGTGAAGCCGCTGGACGTGGATCTGGTGCTCGAACTGGCCCGCACGCACGAGGCGATCGTGACCGTGGAAGACAGCTGCATCATGGGCGGCGCCGGTTCGGCGGTGCTCGAAACGCTGCAAGCCGCGGGCATCACGATGCCGGTGCTGCAACTCGGCCTGCCGGACGACTTCATCGAGCACGGCGACCCGGCCAAGCTGATGAGCCGTTGCGGCCTGGATGCTGCGGGCATCGAGCAATCGATCCTCAAGCGCTTCGGCGCGCGGCCGCAGCTGGTCAAGCCGGCCGTGAATTTGTAAGACCTCGCGATCTAGGCGCGCATCGAGCGCGCCTGGGTTCGCAGGGCGGTGATCAGCGCTTCCGTCAAAGGTTGCGCCGGCCGATGCAGAGGCCGCAGCAGGCTGATCCGGTAGGGCATCGACACCGAGAACGGGCGCATCACCAGGCGTCCGTTGACGCTGGCTCTGGCCGTTAGCGGATTCACGAGCGCCAGCCCGAGGCCCGCTTCCACCATTGCGCAAACGGCGACCGCGCTATGCGTCTCCACCGCCATGCGCCGCTGCACGCCGGCCTCGGCGAAGACCGCGTCGATCTGCGCGCGGTAAGGGTCGTCAGGCGCCAGGCTCACGAACGCTTCTCCCTCGAAGTCGCGCGGCAAAAGCTTCTTCTTCGCCGCGAGCCGGTGCCCCGCCGGCAGCACGCAGACTTCATCCATCGACAGCAGCGGCTCGATCACCGTGCCCGGCGGCGCCTCCCGCGCTTCGGTCAGCCCGAGGTCGAAGCGTTGCGCGCTCATCCACTCTTCCAGCAGCGGCGATTCCTGCGGCGTGATCGTCAACCGCGCTGCCGGATGCTTCTCCAACAGCACGCGGCTCGCCCCTGGCAGCAGCGCATGGGCCAGCGCCGGCAGGCACAAGACCGACAGCTGCTCACCCTCCGCCCGGCCTAACTCCGCCGCCCGACTGACCACGCGCTCCAGCCCCTGGTAGCTGCGCTGCACTTCGTCGAACAGCGCGAGGGCCCGGGCCGTCGCCTTGAGCCGCCCCTTGTGACGCTCGAACAGCGCATAGCCGAGCAGCTGCTCCAGCCGCGCCAGCTCGCGGCTGACCGTGGGTTGCGACGTGTGGAGCAGGGCGGCGGCGCCGGTCACTCCGCCGGCCGTCATGACGGCGCGGAAGACCTCGACATGGCGGTGAGTCACTTGCATATCAGGATTGAATCACATCGACAAATCAAAGCAATTGATTGAATGATCGATCGCGGGCATGCTTCTGAGCAATTCCAAAGGACTTCAATACCATGGCCAACCCCTTCACCCCCGAACGCCTGCAAGCGCTGGCCGCCACTCACGGCACGCCGCTCTGGGTCTATGACGCCGCGACGATCAACGCGCGCATCACCGCGCTCGAGCGCTTCGACACGATCCGCTTCGCGCAGAAGGCCTGCTCGAACACGCACATCCTGAAGGTCATGCGCGACCGTGGCGTCAAGGTCGACTCGGTGTCGCGCGGGGAGATCCTGCGTGCGTTGAAGGCGGGCTTCTCGGTGGACGACATCGTCTTCACCGCCGACCTGATGGACCACGAGACGCTGGCAACCGTGGTCGACCTCGGCGTGACCGTCAACGCCGGCTCCATCGACATGCTCTGCCAGCTCGGCGAGCTCTCGAAGGGCCACAAGGTCTGGTTGCGCATCAACCCCGGCTTCGGCCACGGCCACAGCAACAAGACCAACACGGGCGGCGAGCACAGCAAGCACGGCATCTGGCACTCGGAGCTGCTCTCGGCGCTGGACGTGATCAAGGAGCAGGGCCTGCACCTCGAAGGCCTGCACATGCACATCGGCTCGGGCGTGGACTACAGCCACCTGGCGCAGGTCTGCGGCGCGATGATCGATCTGGTCCGCCAGGCCCATGAAGCCGGCCACGATCTGCACGCGATCTCGGCTGGCGGCGGCCTGTCGATTCCCTATCGTACCGGCGAGGCGCGCATCGACACGCAGCACTACTTCAGCCTCTGGGACACCGCCCGCAAGCAGGCCGAACAGATCGTCGGCCACCCGCTGAACCTGGAGATCGAACCGGGCCGCTACCTCGTGGCCGAAAGCGGCGTGCTGATCAGCGAGGTGCGCGCCACCAAGAGCGCCGGCCGCAACCGCTTCGTGCTGGTTGACGCCGGCTTCTCCGAGCTGATGCGCCCGGCCATGTACGGCAGCTATCACGACATGAGCGTGATCCCGCGCGACGGCGAGAAGCGCCCCGAGCGCCCGACCGTCGTGGCCGGCCCCTTGTGCGAGTCGGGCGACGTATTCACCCAGGAGGAGGGCGGCACGGTCGTGCCGCGCCTGCTGCCCGGCGCCGAGGTCGGCGACCTGCTGGTGATCCACGACACCGGCGCCTACGGCGCCTCCATGTCCAGCAACTACAACTCGCGCCCGCTGGCGGCCGAGGTGCTGGTGGCCGGCGCGCTGGACCGTGTCATCCGCCGCCGTCAGACGGTCGAGGAACTGCTGGCGCTGGAGGATTGATCTCCCTCCAATGACGGAGTCGTGACAGGGCCTGATAGGCCAAGCCAATCACGCCGATTGGGACATTCAACCCTGCTGGGTGGGAGGAGTCGATAAGATTCGTTCCATCATCAACCCACCCAGCCAACAAGGGAAACCGAATGTCGCTCATCAACACCCAAGTCCAACCGTTCAAGGCCCAGGCTTTCCACAACGGCAAGTTCGTCGAAATCACCGAAGCCAACCTCAAGGGCAAGTGGTCCGTGCTGATCTTCATGCCGGCCGCCTTCACCTTCAACTGCCCGACGGAAATCGAAGACGCCGCTGACAACTACGCCGAATTCCAGAAGCTCGGCGCCGAGGTCTACATCGTCACTACCGACACGCACTTCTCGCACAAGGTCTGGCACGAAACCTCGCCGGCCGTCGGCAAGGCCAAGTTCCCCCTGGTCGGCGACCCGACCCACGCCCTGACCAACGCCTTCGGCGTGCACATCCCCGAAGAAGGCCTGGCTCTGCGCGGCACGTTCGTGATCAACCCCGAAGGCGTGATCAAGACCGCTGAAATCCACGACAACGCCATCGCCCGCGACGTCAAGGAAACCGTCCGCAAGGTCCGCGCTGCCAAGTACGTGGCCGAGCACCCGGGTCAAGTCTGCCCCGCCAAGTGGAACGACGGCGCCAAGACGATCACCCCGTCGCTGGACCTGGTCGGCAAGATCTAACGATCCATTCCAGCTGATTTCGATCCGGTGATCGACATCAACTCCGCAGACCCTCCGGGGTTTGCGGACCTCAGCGAAGCGATCAAGCTACGCTGAGAACGTCAAGGAAGCATTGGCGTTCTCAGGGTGGCTGGAGCAGCCACATCTGAATAAGGAGAACGCCATGCTCGACGACAACCTCAAAGCCCAACTCGCCGCCTACCTCGAACGCGTCAAGCAACCGTTCGAGATCGTCGCCTCGCTCGACGACAGCGAATCGGCTCGCGACCTGAATACCCTACTGAGCACGATCTCCGGCCTGAGCCCGCTGATCACGCTGCGCACCGACGGCCAGGATGCCCGCCGCCCCTCTTTCAGCCTGCGCCGCGAAGGCACCGAGCAGAGCCTGCGCTTTGCCGCGATCCCGCTCGGTCATGAATTCACTTCGCTCGTGCTGGCCCTGCTCTGGACCGGCGGCCACCCGCCCAAGGTCGAGCAGGACACCATCGACCGCGTGACGGCCCTGGACGGAGACTTCAATTTCGAGGTCTACATGTCCCTGACCTGCCACAACTGCCCGGACGTGGTGCAGGCGCTCTCGCTGATGTCGGTGCTGAACCCGAAGATCAAGACGACCATCGTCGATGGCGGCCTGTTCCAGGACGAAGTCAACGCCCGCGAGATCATGGCCGTGCCGGCCGTGTTCCTGAACGGCCAGATGTTCGCCTCGGGCCGCATGACGGTCGAGGAAGTGGTCGCCAAGCTCGACAGCGGCGCCGCGGCCAAGGACGCCGAGAAGCTCAGCGCCAAGCAGGCCTTCGACGTGCTGATCGTCGGCGGCGGCCCCGCCGGCGCTGCGGCTGCCGTGTACGCCGCCCGCAAGGGCATCCGCACCGGCATTGCGGCCGAGCGCTTCGGCGGCCAGGTCAACGACACGATGGCCATCGAGAACTACATCTCGGTGCTCGAAACCGACGGCCCGAAGTTCGCGACCGCGCTGGAGCAGCACGTCAAGCACTACGGCGTGGACACGATGAACCTGCAACGTGCGCAGAAGCTCGTGCCCGCACCCGCACCGGGTGGCTTCGTCGAGCTGCAACTGGAGAACGGCGGTTCGCTCAAGAGCAAGACGATCATCATCACGACCGGCGCACGCTGGCGCAATGTCAACGTGCCCGGCGAGCAGGAATACAAGAACAAGGGCGTGGCCTACTGCCCGCACTGCGACGGCCCGCTGTTCAAGGGCAAGCGCGTGGCCGTGATCGGCGGCGGCAACTCGGGCGTGGAAGCGGCGATCGACTTGGCCGGCATCGTCTCGCACGTCACGCTGATCGAATTCGGCACCGAACTGCGCGCGGACGCCGTGCTGGTGAAGAAGCTGGAGAGCCTGCCCAACGTCGTGATCATCAAGAACGCGCAGACGACCGAGCTGACCGGCGACGGCTCCAAGCTCAACGGCCTGTCGTACAAGGATCGCGCCACGGGCGCTGACCATCACGTCGAACTCGAAGGCGTGTTCGTGCAGATCGGCCTCGTGCCGAACACCGAGTGGCTCAAGGGCACGCTCGAGCTGTCCAAGCACGGCGAGATCGTGGTGGACGCCAAGGGCCAGACCTCGATCCCCGGCGTGTTTGCCGCGGGCGACGCGACGACCGTGCCGTTCAAGCAGATCATCATCGCGGCCGGCGACGGCGCGAAGGCCGCGCTCGGTGCCTTCGATCACCTGATGCGCAACTGATCACCCCAAGGCGACCTCGGTCGCCTTTTTTGTACCTGCGTTCAGCAGAACTCTTCCAGGAGGCAAGATGTCAGAAGCCAAGAAGTGTCCGTTCGGCCATGGGGCCAGCGCGCAAGTGGGCAGCCGCGGCAACCGCGACTGGTGGCCCAACCAACTGAACCTGCGCCTGCTGCGCCAGCAAGGCCCGCAGAGCAACCCGATGGAGGCCGGCTTCGACTACGCCGCCGCCTTCCAGAGCCTCGACTACGACGCGCTGAAGAAGGACCTGCGCGCTCTCATGACCGACTCGCAGGACTGGTGGCCCGCCGACTTCGGTCACTACGGCCCCTTCTTCATCCGCATGGCCTGGCACAGCGCCGGCACGTATCGCACCGGCGACGGCCGCGGTGGTGCGGGCGCCGGGCAACAGCGCTTCGCCCCGCTCAACAGCTGGCCCGACAACGGCAACCTCGACAAGGCCCGCCGCCTGCTCTGGCCGATCAAGCAGAAGTACGGATCGAAGATCTCCTGGGCCGACCTGATCGTGCTGACCGGCAACGTCGCGCTTGAATCAATGGGCTTCAAGACCTTCGGCTTCGGCGGCGGCCGCGTCGACGTGTGGGAGCCGGAAGAGGACGTCTACTGGGGCGCCGAGAAGACCTGGCTCGGCGACGAACGCTACAGCGGCGACCGAGAGTTGGACAAGCCGCTCGCCGCCGTGCAGATGGGCCTGATCTACGTGAACCCGGAAGGCCCGAACGCCAACCCCGACCCGCTCGCCGCAGCACGCGACATCCGCGAGACCTTCGCCCGCATGGCGATGGACGACGAAGAGACCGTGGCGCTGATCGCCGGCGGCCACAGCTTCGGCAAGACGCACGGCGCGGGCCCGGCCACGCACGTGGGCGCCGAGCCTGAAGGCGCGACCATGGCCGAACAAGGCTTCGGCTGGACCAGCAGCTACGCGTCCGGCAAGGGCGCGGACGCGATCACCAGCGGGTTGGAAGTGACCTGGACGACGACGCCCACGAAATGGAGCAACAACTTCTTCGAGAACCTGTTCGGGTTCGAGTGGGAGCTGAGCAAGAGCCCGGCCGGCGCGCACCAATGGGTGGCGAAGAACGCGCAAGCCACGATCCCCGATCCGCATGGCGATGGCAAGCGCCTGCCGACGATGCTCACGACCGACCTCTCGTTGCGCGTGGACCCGGCCTACGAGAAGATCTCGCGCCGCTTCCTGGAGCACCCGGAGCAGTTCGCTGACGCTTTCGCCCGCGCCTGGTTCAAGCTGACCCACCGCGACATGGGCCCGCACGTGCGCTACCTCGGCCCGGAAGTGCCGAAGGAAGCGCTGATCTGGCAGGACCCGATCCCGGCGCTCGATCATGCGGTGGTCGATGCGGCTGACATTGCCGCGTTGAAGGCGCAGGTGCTGGCTTCCGGCCTGTCGGTCACGCAGCTCGTTTCGACGGCCTGGGCTTCCGCCTCGACCTTCCGCGGCTCGGACAAGCGCGGCGGCGCCAATGGTGCGCGCATCCGCCTCGCGCCGCAGAAGGACTGGGCCGTCAACGAGCCGGCGCAGTTGGCCGCGGTGCTCGCCAAGCTGGAGAAGATCCAGGGTGAGTTCAACGCGAAAGCGTCGGGCGGCAAGAAGATCTCGCTGGCCGACCTGATCGTGCTGGCCGGTGCTGCGGGCGTTGAGCAAGCCGCCAAGGCCGCCGGCCACGCGGTGACGGTGCCCTTCACGCCGGGCCGCATGGACGCGTCGCAAGCGCAGACTGATGTCGAGTCGTTCGAGGTGATGGAGCCGATCGCCGACGGCTTCCGCAACTACGAGAGCGGCAAGTACAGCATCCCGGCTGAAGTGATGCTCGTCGACCGCGCCCAGCTGCTGACGCTCAGCGCGCCGGAGCTGACGGTGCTCGTCGGCGGCCTGCGCGCCCTCGGCGTGAGCCAAGGTTCGCTTGGCGTGTTGACGAAGCGCCCCGGTCAGCTGACGAACGACTTCTTCGTCAACCTGCTCGACATGGCCACCGCCTGGAAGGCCACCGGCGCGGATGAGAAGACGTTCGAGGGCAGCGACCGCAAGACCGGCGCCACGATCTGGACCGCCAGCCGCGCTGACTTGGTCTTCGGCTCCAACTCCGAGCTGCGTGCCGTGGCCGAGGTCTACGCCTCCAGCGACGCGGGCGAGCGCTTCGTGCGCGACTTCGTTGCCGCCTGGAGCCGCGTCATGGAGCTGGACCGCTTCGACCGGACTTGAGCCGGGAAACCAGCAGGCCCTCGGCGCTGTACAGCGCCAGGGCCAGCCAGATGATGGCAAAGCCGATGAGCCGTGAGTGGCTCATCGGCTCGCCGTACACGCCGATGCCGATGGCGAATTGGAGCGTCGGTGCGATGTACTGCATCAGGCCCAGCAGCATCAACGGGATGCGGCGCGCGCCCACCGCGAAGAACAGCAGCGGAATCGCCGTCAGCGGACCGGCTGCGAGCAACCAGTGCGTCAGCGTGCTGTCGCCGGGCGCGCCGCGCACCAGCGGGCTCGTGCCTGCGGCGCACCACCAGGCCAATGCAACCGCGGCAATCGGCGCCAGCATCAGCGTCTCCAGCGTCAGCCCTTCGAGCGCGCCCAGTGTGGCCGTCTTGCGCATCAGGCCGTAGAAGCCGAACGAGAGCGCCAGCACCAGCGCAATCCACGGAACGTGGCCCGCGCCAAATGCCAGCCAGAGCACGCCCACCGCAGCCAAACCCACGGCCGCCCACTGCGCCGGCCGCGGCCGCTCGTGCAGCACCGCAAAGCCCAGCGCGACGCTGACCAGCGGATTGATGAAATAGCCGAGGCTGGACTCCACCACATGCCCGTTCTGCACGGCCCACACGTAGACGAGCCAGTTGCCCGACAGCAGCAGCGCAGAGATCGCGCTCGCGCGCAGCACGGCCGGCTTCTTGATCACTTCCCCCAACCACGCCCAGCGCCGCAGCACCGCCAGCACGAGCAGCAGCACGACCAGCGACCACAGCGTGCGGTGCGCGATCACCTCGAAGGCGTCCACGCCCTTGAGCTGCTTGAAGTACAGCGGGAACAGGCCCCAGATCGCGTAGGCGAGGAAGGCATAGAGCATGCCGGAACGTTGGGAAGGCATCGGTCTTGTCGTTTTTGGAATGGCTGCGGATTGTCCTTGGCAACGTCGAGCAACGCAGGGGCGGGGTCATGCATGCTGAAATTCGCCGCCCCCTGTCCTTGCTAACGAGACGCTTCGACGCATGCCGCGCCTGTTCCTGCTGTTCGTGCTGGTCATCTTCCCCGCCTGGGCGAGCGCGCAAGCGACGGCGCCGAGCCCGCCGGCCTCGGCCGCTTCAGCCGCAGCAGCCGCGTCAGCTCCAGCACCGGCCGCCAGCGCGGTCCGCGCCGAACTCGACCGCGTCGAAGTCGTCAGCGAAGCCGACACCGACGAGACGATCCGCCGCAAGCAGAACATCGCCATGTCCGTCTACGGCCGCGAGGAGCTGGACCGCCAGGGCGACATCGACGTGACCGACGTGCTCAAGCGCCTGCCCGGCGTCAGCATGGACGGCGGCGCGCCGCGGCTGCGCGGCCTGGGCGGCGGTTACACGCAGATCCTCATCAACGGCGAGCCGATGCCGCCGGGCTTCACGCTCGACAGCCTGGCACCGGGGGACCTGGAGCGCATCGAGGTGATCAAGGGTGCGACGGCCGAGTTCCCCGGCGTGGCCGGCACGCTGAACCTGGTGCTGCGCGAGCCGCCGAAGACGCGCTCGCGCGAGTGGCGCGCCAACGTCGGCTACCGCTCGCTGCAACCGACGGCCGGCACCAGCGTGCAGTACGGCGACCGCGTGGGCGACCTCGGCTTCGTCCTGCCGTTCACGCTCTCGCGTGGCGCTCAGGAAACGCATTACCTGAGCGAACGTTTTTCGCGCGACACGCTGGACGTGCCGCAGGCGCAAGCCATCGCCGGTCACGACGAAGGCCGCAGCACCAACGCGCAATTCGCGCCGCGCTTCCAGTGGAAGCTCAGCGAGGACGACAAGCTCAACGGCGGCCTGTTCGTGCAGGCCAACCGCGCCGACAGCCGCGGCGACCGCCACATCGACAGCCTGGCCGGCACGCCCTGGCTGACCACCGACGACGGCTCGGAGACCGAGACCCAGGCGCAGGTGCGCCGCGCCAACCTCCAATGGCTGCGCAAGATCGGCAACGACGGCACGCGCATGGAACTGCGCGGCTCCTGGCAGGACACGCTGCGCGAGAGCGAGGGCCACTACCTGGGCCTGGATGCGAACGCCGTGCCGACGGTCGAGCGCGATTCGCACACCGATTTCGCCGACCGCCGCGCCGCCGCGGCCGGCCGCTGGACGCAGCCCGTCGGCGACGACCACACGCTCACGCTCGGCTGGGATGCCGAGTCGCGCGGCCGGCACGAACTGCGGCGCGTCTGGGAGTGGGGCGTGGAGCAGCTCAACAGCACCTCGGGCACGCCGTTCGATGCGCGCATCCATCGCTACGCCGTCTTCGTCCAGGATCAGTTCAACGTCGGCGAGCACTGGGGCGTGCTGCCGGGGCTGCGCGTGGAGCAGGTCGACAGCCTGAGCCGCAATCCGCAGGACCAGCTGGCGAATCGTGCGCGCATTGTCGCGCCGACGTTCAACCTCACCTACCGTTTCGATCCCAAGGGCCGCGACCAGATCCGCGCGGCCTTGAGCCACAGCTTCAAGCTGCCGGACCTGGGCCTGCTGATGGCGCGCTACCAGGTCAACGGCAACTACGAGCCGAACGTGCCGAACACGCCGATCGCCGCCGACCGCGCCGGCAATCCGCGGCTCAAGCCCGAGCAGTCTCAGGGCTTCGATCTGGCCTACGAGCACTACCCGGCCGGCGGCGGCATCGTCAGCGTCGGCGTGTTCTACCGTCGCATCAACGACCTGATCCGCAACCGCATCGCGCTGGAGGACGATCCGGCGCCCGGCGTCGTCTACGTGCCGCGCTGGGTTTCGCGGCCGGACAACTTCGGCGCCGCGTTCACGCGCGGGCTGGAGCTGGAATACAAGGGGCAGGGCGCGCAGCTGCTGCCTTCGATCTTCGACGCCAATGGCGAGGTGAACTTGCGCGCCGGCCTGCACGTCTACCGCTCGGCCGTCGAGCAGGTCGACGGCCCGGACAACCGGCTCGAGGCGCAGCCGCCGTGGAACGCGAGCCTCGGCTTCGATGCGCGCATCCCGTCGACGCGCTGGAGCTGGGGCGCGAGCCTGGTGCTGCAACCGGGCTACGCCACGCGGCAGACCGACCTGCAGCTGGCCGGCCGCAGCAGCCAGCGGGCGCTCGATTTCTTCGCCGCCTGGAAGCCCGACCGCTTCACCCAGGTGCGGGTGGCGGTGGGCAATGCGCTGGCGCGCGACGTGGTCAGCACGGCAGCGGTGACCGATCTGGACGGTTTCACGGCCGGTTCGACGACCCGGCGCGAGGGCCTGCGCGCCTTCAACCTGAGCATGGTGCTGCGCCTGCCGTAAAGCTTCGTTTCCCGTCCGCGCCCTTGGGGAACATGACGAGTCGCACCCGGTGAACGGACGGTTATCCTGCCTGGCTTTCCCATCAGGCCATGGCCCGCATCGTCTTCACACCGCAGCTGCGCCGCTTCGTCGAGGTCCCGGAAGTCGAGACTTCGGCGGGGCAGTTGCGCGCCGGCCTGGAAGACGCCTTCACCGGCAATCCGCGCCTGCGGGGTTACGTGCTGGACGACCAGGGCCACCTGCGGCCCAATGTCGTGATCTTCGTGGACGGTCGCCGGCTGCGCGAGTACGAGCGGCTCGATGAAGCCCTCGGGCCGGAGACCGTCGTCCATGTTCTGCAAGCCTTGTCCGGAGGTTGAAGCCATGAGCACATCGAACGCCTGGATCGCGACCCGCAAGGGTCTGTTCGAGCTGCGCCGCAGCGGCAATCAGTGGGACGTCGCCAACATCAGCTTTCTCGCCGAGCCGGTCAGCATGGTGCTGCCACCGGACGCCTCGGGCCACATGCTCGCGGCGCTGAACCTCGGGCACTTCGGTGTGAAGATCCATGCGTCGAAGGACTTCGGGAAGACGTGGACGGAAGTCGCCACGCCGACGTTCCCCGCGCAACCCGAAGGCGCCGAAGGCCCGGCCTGGAAGCTCGTGAACGTCTGGTCATTGGAGCGCGATGCGCGCGGCACGATCTGGTGCGGCACGAATCCCGGCGGCCTGTTCAAGAGCACCGACGGCGGCGCGAGCTGGCAGCTGAATGAGAACCTCTGGTACCGCAAGGAGCGCACCGGCTGGTTCGGCGGCGGCTACGAGACGCCGGGCATCCACTCGATCTGCCCACACCCGACGAACCCCGACGAGCTGCTGCTCGGCATCTCCTGCGGCGGTGCCTGGCGCACGACGGACGGCGGCGCCACCTGGGAGCTGCGTGCCAAGGGCATGCGCGCCGACTTCATGCCGCCCGAGCAAGCCGGTGAAGAGAACACGCAGGACCCGCACCTGATCGTGCGCTGCCCCGCGCAGCCCGACCAGCTCTGGACCCAGCACCACTGCGGCATCTGGCGCTCGACCGACAACGGCGCCAGCTGGTTCGAGTGCAAGGGTGCCGACTTCACCACCTTCGGCTTCGCCGTCGCCGTGCACCCGAAGGACGGCAACACCGCCTGGTTCGCGCCGGCCGTGAAGGACGAAAAGCGCGTGCCGGTGAACGGCGCGCTCTGCGTCACCCGCACGCGAGACGGCGGCAAGACCTTCCAGCAATTGCGCGCCGGCCTGCCGCAGCAGCACGCCTACGACCTGATCTACCGCCACTGCCTGGCCGTCGACGCCAGCGGCGAACAGCTGCTGATGGGCAGCACGACAGGCAGCCTTTGGTCGAGCGGCGATGCCGGCGATCACTGGCAGCTGGTCAACGCCAACCTCCCACCCATTTACGCCCTCAAGTTCTGAAGAAGAGAAGAAAGAAAAGGAAAACGATGCGTCTCTCCCTGATCGCCCTGGCCGGCCTCGTGACCACCGCCGCAGTTCACGCCCAAGCCGCGGATGGCCCGCCGCCGTACGACGTCAAGGCCAACTACACGAAGTACGAGTACCGCATCCCGGCGCGCGACGGCAAGCGCCTGTTCACCGTGGCCTACGTGCCCAAGGACGACAGCAAGAAGTACCCGTTCCTGATGGTGCGCACGCCGTACGGCTGCGGCCCTTACGGCGAAGACCAGGGCGGCCACGCCTGGCCGAACGAGGAGTTCCTCAAGGCCGGCTACATCTTCGTCTGCCAGGATGTGCGCGGCCGCTTCATGTCCGAAGGCCAGTGGCTGGAAATGACGCCGCACAAGGACAAGAAGAGCGGCAACGCGGACGTCGACGAAAGCTCGGACACCTACGACACCGTGCAGTGGCTGATCGATCACGTGAAGGGCAACAACGGCCGCGTCGGCATGTGGGGCGTGTCGTACCCGGGCTTCTACGCCGCGGCCTCGGCCGTCGATTCGCACCCGGCCATCAAGGCGATCTCGCCGCAGGCGCCGGTGACGGACCTCTACATGGGCGACGACAGCTACCACGGCGGCGCCTTCATGCTGGCCGCCAACTTCGGTTTCTACGCCGGCTACAAGCCGCAGCAGAACCCGACGACCGGCGGCAAGAGCGGCGGCTGGGGCAACTTCGAGTTCAAGAACGACGACGCCTACGACTACTACCTGAACGCCTACCGCGGCGGCAACCTCACCTCGCTGGCCAAGGCGATCAGCAACCCGTACTTCGATGACGCCATCGAACATGACCGTTATGACGCCTACTGGCGCGCTCGCGCGATCCAGAACCACCTGCACGGCGTGAAGGCCGCGGTCATGACGGTGGGCGGTTGGTTCGACGCCGAAGACCTCTCCGGCCCGCTGCAGGTCGACCGCGCGATCCGCGAGCAAAGCCCCGGCGCGCCGCACACGCTGGTGATGGGCCCGTGGAGCCATGGCGGCTGGCTCGCCAAGTCTGGCAAGACCATGGGCCAGGTGGACTTCGATTCGGAGACCGCGGCCTACTTCCAGAAGCACATGCTCCTGCCCTTCTTCGAGCAGTACCTGAAGGACGGCGCCGATGCCAAGCTGCCGGCCGCCTTTGTCTTCGAGACCGGCTCCAACCGCTGGCGCCGTTTCGACGCCTGGCCGCCCAAGGACGCCAAGCCGCGCCAGATGTACTTTGCCGCCAACGGCGCCCTGAGCTGGACAGCGCCGAAGGACTCGCAAGCAGCCTTCGACAGCTACGTGAGCGACCCGGCCAAGCCCGTGCCCTTCATCGGCTATGCGACCTCGGGCGTGCCCAAGGAATTCATGCTGAGCGACCAGCGCTTCGCCGCCCGCCGCCCCGACGTGCTGACCTACCAGAGTGAAGTGCTGGAGAACGACGTGACGATCTCCGGCCCGGTGATCGCCAAGCTGCTGGCTTCCACCAGCGGCACCGACGCCGACTGGGTCGTCAAGCTCGTGGACGTGTATCCGCCCGAAGCGCCGGCCGCGCCCGCCAACCGCGACCGCAGCAAGGACATCGCCTCGCCGCAGAACACGATGGGTGGCTACCAGATGCTCGTGCGCGGCCAGCCGCTGCGTGCGCGCTATCGCCAGGGCTTCGACAAAGCCGTGGCGAGCGTGCCGGGGCAGGTCGAGGAGATCAAGGTCGAGCTGCCGGACGTGAACCACAGCTTCCGCCGCGGCCACCGCATCATGATCCAGGTGCAGAGCAGCTGGTTCCCGCTGATCGACCTGAACCCGCAGAGCTTCGTCACCATCCGTGACGCCAAGCCGGCGGACTTCAAGGCCGCCACGCAGCGGATCTACCGCTCAAACAGCCAGGCCTCAAGCCTGTCGTTCAGCACGGTCGAGTAAATCCCACTCGGGTCCCAGCTCGGCGTGCAGCTTCAGCGGCTGCCCGCCGAGCGGGTGCGTAACCTCCAGTTCAAGCGCATGCAGCCACAGCCGCTGCAAGCCGAGGTGCGCCGCCACCGCGCGGTTGAGTGGCCCCTTGCCATGCGTGGCATCCCCCACGATCGGGTGGGCGATGTGCTTCAGGTGCCGGCGGATCTGGTGCCGGCGGCCCTCCTGCGGCTTCAGCTCCAGCAGCGAGAAGCGGCTGGTCGGGAAACGCGCATCGACCGTTAACGGCCATTCCAGACGGCGCAGCACGCGCCATTCCGTGCGGGCAGTGAGCATCGGCTGGCCGGCCGACGGCTTCTCCGGGTCGCGCGCCAGCGGGTGGTCGATCAAGCCCGCGTCCTCCGCCGGCCAGCCGCGCACCAGCGCCTGGTAGCGCTTGCTTGCGCCGCCCTGCTCGAACACCGGGCCCATCAGCGACGCCACCTCCGCCGATAGCGCGAACAACAGAACGCCCGACGTGCCCTTGTCCAGTCGGTGCAGCGGCCACACGGGTTGGCCGATCTGGTCGCGCAACATTTGCAGGGCGAAGCGCTCTTCCTGGGCGTCGATCTGGGAGCGGTGCACGAGAAGGCCGGCGGGTTTGTCGACGGCGATCAAGGCTTCATCGCGATAGAGGATTCGGAGCATGAAATCGTGAAGATTGCCCAGTAGGCATCGGCGTTTGCGCCTGAAATGGAGGAAGTGTTGTGTCGTCGCCAGAACGCGTGCTAACCCCTTGCCTCAGGGGATGTGTCGCGGCGCAGACGGTGCCATAAATTCGTCATGCCGCCAAAGCAATATCACGGCGGTGCAGTAAACGCAAAAGGGAGTTCACCATGCCACATGAATTGAATGTCGGCCACCGTTCCCGCCTTGTCTCGGCACTGGCGTGGGTCTTGATGCTGTTGGGCCTTTCGGGCCTCGCAGGGGTGATCTGGCGAAGCGGCATCGTCGCGCGCCTGGCGGGATTCTCGGCCCTGGATCTGCTGGTTTGCAGCCTGCTGGCCTGCGCCGGCTTGCTGCTGCTCACGGCGGGTCAGGCGCTGCTGCGCCGCCTGGAATGGGGCCGCCGCCTCTCGATGGGCCTGGGCGTGCTGGTCGTCGCGGCCCTGCCCGTGCTGCCGGCCATCGCGCGGCTCGACTGGTTCTTCATCGTCCCCGGCTTGGTCGTGAGCCTCGTGATCGCCTGGGGCCTGCGCGGCCTGGTCAAGCCGATGGTCAAGCGCGAATTCGCCTGAACTGAATTCAGACAGAAAAGCCCCGGGAGCATGAACGCTCCCGGGGCTTTGTTCATCTGACTTGCGGATCAGGCCTTGGACAGCGACGGCGCCACGGCCGTGCCCGTCAGATAGCCCACCGCCGCACCGAACCGGTCCTTGTAGTTCGCACGCACCAGCGGGTCGAGCGTGGACTGCACCTTGCCGTGGATGCTGCCCCAGTCACCGGCGTGCTGGAAGTTGGTGGTGATGTAGGTCCAGCCGTTCAGGTCGTCCACGACCGACAGGCCCGTCGCCTCGGCGCCGGCCGGCATCGACATCAGGCGCGACAGCTTCTTGGTGTCGACGTTGTACGCCCACACGAAGTTGTTGACGTGCTGGCCGCTGTCTTCGCCGATGAAGAGCGTGCGCATCGCTTCGGAGAACTTGAGGTTGTCCGGGTTGGCGATCTTCTCCGGGTTGCCGGTGTTGCCGAGCGCGTCGGCCGTGATGTCTTCGCCCGCGAGCAGCGCCTTGGTCACGGTCGGCACCCATTCGCTGTTGATCGCCGCGCCGCCCGTGTCCTTCTGGCCGCCGGCCAGCGTGTGCGCCATCACGGCGCCCGCCAGCAGCTGCTTGTCCACGCCGATGTTGCTGCTCGGCACGTTGGCGGCGTTGCCCTTGACCATCGAGGTCTGGACGTTTTGCAGCGCCGAGTAGGCGATCTTGTCCTTGGCGTTGACGGTCGTGCCTTCGAGCTTGGTGAAGCCCATGCTGGCGCCCACGAAGTTGGCGTAGCGGTGCGTCTCCAGGAAGGCGGCGGCCTTTTCCATGCCGGGCTTGAGCTTGGCCCAGGAGGCCTTGCCGTCGAGCATCATCTTGGTGAAGGTGGCGTCCGCCGGATCGGTGGTGGCCACCGTCATGATGTCGGTCGGCTTGAGCGTGTTGGCGAGCGCCTCGATCTCGGCACTGGTGGCGTGGCCGAGGTTGATCCAGGTGATCGTGCCGCCCGTGGTCACGGTCGGGTCGACAGAGAAGCTGCTCGTGTACTTGGCGACGTACAGCGTGCCGGCTGAGAGATCCGCTTCCTTGTCCGCCACGAACATGAACAGGCCGCCGTTCGTGTAGTCGTCGCCCATCAGCGCGGTGCGCTTGTCGGGCATCACCTGGATCAGCTCGTGCGAGATGCGGCCCAGGCAGTAGTGCTTCTTGATCGTGCCGGTGCCGTCGGGGTTGACGGTGACTTCGGGCAGGTGGCCGTAGTGGTACGGGTTGGCCTTGGTCTCGTCGCCGAACACGTTCTTGCTGTACGCCTTGAACTGCGCGTTGCTGGCGATGCTGAAGGCGTCGGGTTCGTACTCTTCGCTCGACAGATGCGAGCCCCAGGGCGAGAGGCTCGCGCCGCAGGTGATCCAGAGGCCGTGGGCCGGCGAGGTGTCGACGTTGTGGTACTTCACGAGAGAGAGCTTGCCCGTCGACTGGTCCTGGTCGAGCGTCAGCACGGCGATGGGGGAGGGCAGCACGCCGTAGGTGCTGTTGCCGGCCTGGTCGCGGGTCGTGTATTCGAACTGCACGACGGCGAACACGGCCTTGCCCTTGATGCCGGTGACGGTCGGGCTGGCCAGGCTCAGCAGCGAGGTGCCGTCCGGCGAGTCGGAGTAGAACTGGCGTTCCTTGCCGGCGACCGACGTGTCGATGATCGGCTTGTTGTTGATGTCCACATAACCGCCAGCCAGGACGGTGCCGCCCTTGCCGTCCGGCACCAGGTCGCCGGTCATGAAGAAGGCCTGGTAGGCGAGGCTGTAGCTCTGCGTGCCGTTGCTGTAGAGCACGTCCATCGTCGATGCGACCGAGGTCGTCGCCATGCCGGCCGCGTTGGCCAGCGAGGGCGCGCTCATGGCGTTGAAGCTCGCGCTCATGTAGCTGCCGCCGGAGATGATCGTCGGCGAATTGCCACCACCGCAGGCGGCCAGCAGCGAGCTGGCGCCGACCGGCAGCATGAAGGGTGCTGCACCGAAGAGTTTGAGGGCCTGGCGGCGGGTAGGCTGGGTCGTCTGGCTCATGTTGCTTTGGGTGAACGGGTTGTAAAGCAACGTAGCCTAAGAAACGGAAATGTCAGGGCCGTGAAGGTTTCATGAGACTTCACCGTCCAGGTAGAACCAGCGGCCGTCCTCGCGCACGAAGCGGCTCACCTCGTGCAGCCGGTGCGCGCGGCCGCCGAGCTTGGAGCGGGCGACGAATTCGACGGTGGCGTGGTCGGCGTCCTGCTGCGCGTGACGCTTGACGTCGAGGCCGAGCCAGCGCAGGCCGGGTTCGTTGGGTTCGAGGCTCGCGGGCCGCGTCGTCGGATGCCAGGTGGCAAGCAGGTAGTCGAGCTGATCGAGCACGAAAGCGCTGTAGCGCGAGCGCATGAGGCGTTCGGCGTCGGGCGCCGGTTCGTCACGGTGAAATACACCGCAGCAGGCGTCGTAGTTTTGAGGTCGACCGCAAGGGCAGGGGGCGTTCATCGAGCCGATCTTAAAATCCACCGATGAATGGCCTGCTGAAGAACCTGAACCCCGAACAACTGGCCGCCGTGACGGCGCCAAACGAGAGTGTGCTGATCCTGGCGGGCGCCGGCTCCGGCAAGACCCGCGTGCTGACCACCCGCATCGCCTATCTGATGCAGACCGGCCAGGTCTCGCCCGGCGGCGTGATGGCCGTGACCTTCACCAACAAGGCCGCCAAGGAGATGCAGACCCGCCTCTCCACCTTGCTGCCCGTGAACGTGCGCGGCATGTGGATCGGCACCTTCCACGGCTTGTGCAACCGCTTCCTGCGGGCGCACTGGAAGCTCGCCGGGCTGCCCCAGGGTTTCCAGATCCTCGACGCGTCCGACAGCGTCTCGGCCATCAAGCGCGTGATCAAGGCGATGAACCTGGACGAAGAGCGCTACGTGCCCAAGCAGGTCGGCTGGTTCATCGCCGGCGCCAAGGAAGATGGCCTGCGCCCCAAGGACATCGAGCAGCGCGACGAACAGACCCGCGTCATGACGGCCGTTTACCAGACCTACGAAGACCAGTGCGCCCGCGAAGGCGTGGTCGACTTCGCCGAACTGATGCTGCGGTGCTACGAGCTGATGCGCGACAACGTCGCCGTGCGCCAGCACTACCAGCACCGCTTCCGCCACATCCTGGTCGATGAGTTCCAGGACACGAACAAGCTGCAATACGCGTGGCTCAAGATGTTCGCGCCGCCGGGTACCGATCAAAGCGTGTTCGCGGTCGGCGACGACGACCAGAGCATCTACGCCTTCCGCGGCGCGCGCGTGGGCAACATGTCGGACTTCGAGCGCGAGTACCGCGTCAAGGCCATCATCAAGCTGGAGCAGAACTACCGCAGCTTCGGCAACATCCTGGACAGCGCTAACGCCCTGATCGAGCGCAACACGCGCCGCCTGGGCAAGAACCTGCGGACCGAGGCCGGGCCGGGCGAGCCGGTGCGCGTCTCCGAGCAGGCGAGCGACTTCAACGAGGCGCAGTGGCTGGTGGAAGAGGCGCAGGCGCTGCACCGGGCGGGCATGGACCGCTCGGAGATCGCCGTGCTGTACCGCTCGAATGCGCAGTCGCGGGTGATCGAATCGGCGTTGTTCAACGCCGGCATTCCGTACCGCGTGTACGGCGGTCTGCGCTTCTTCGAGCGCGCAGAAGTGAAGCATGCGCTGGCGTACTTGCGCCTGCTTGAGAACCCGAACGACGACACGAGCTTCCTGCGGGTGGTGAACTTCCCCACCCGGGGCATCGGCGCGCGCACGCTGGAGCAGTTGCAGGACGCAGCGCGTTCCAGCGGTCGCAGCCTGTACCAGAGCGTGACTTCCGTGGCCGGGAAGGGCGGCGCCAATCTGGCGGCGTTCACGGCGCTCGTGGATTCCATGCACAACCTGACGAACGGCCTGACGCTGCGCGAGATCATCGAGCAGATGCTGGAGACCTCCGGCCTGGCCGAGTTCTACCGCGCAGACAAGGACGGCGCCGAGCGGCTGGAGAACCTGGGCGAACTCGTGAACGCGGCGGAAGCCTTCGTCACGCAGGAGGGCTTCGGCAAGGATGCCGTGGCGCTGCCGGTGGACGAACTGTCGCCGGGCGCCATCGCCGAAGGGTTGCCGAACGCTGTCGCCGCGGTCGACACGCTGCCCGACGCCGAGACGGGCGAGATCATCTCGCCCCTCGCCGCCTTCCTCACGCACGCCGCCCTCGAAGCCGGCGACAACCAGGCGCAGGCCGGGCAGGACGCGCTGCAGCTGATGACGGTCCACTCCGCCAAGGGCCTGGAGTTCGACGCCGTCTTCATCACCGGCCTGGAGGAAGGCCTGTTTCCGCACGAAAACTCGCTCTCGGACAGCGACGGGCTCGAAGAAGAGCGCCGCCTGATGTACGTCGCGATCACGCGCGCGCGGCAGCGGCTCTACATCTCCTTCTGCCAGACGCGCATGCTGCACGGCCAGACGCGCTACAACATCAAGAGCCGCTTCCTCGATGAGCTGCCGGAAGAAGCGCTCAAGTGGCTGACGCCGCGCAACCAGGGCTTCGGCTCGGGTTATGCGCGCGAGTACCAGCAGGCGTGGCAGCGGGGATCGGGCTTGAAGAGCATGGTCGGCGCCGGCAACACCGGCTACCGTCAGCAACCCGCATGGAGCGAGCCGCCCGTGCCCGCCGCGATGAAGCCCAAGGTCAGCGAGGAACATGGCGGCCTGCGCGTCGGCAAGGGCGTGTTCCACACCAAGTTCGGCGAGGGCGTCTTGCTCACGCTCGAAGGCAGCGGGGCCGATGCGCGCGCGCAGGTCAACTTCGGCCGGCACGGCACGAAGTGGCTGGCGCTCTCGGTGGCCAAGCTCACGCCGATCGATTGATGGATGAAGGATTGATAGAACGATGAAGCACGCACTGCTCGCTCTTGTTGTTGTCTTCTCCGGCGCGGCACAAGCCGCCGATCTGCCGATGCGGCTGCCGGCCGACGTCAAGCCGCTCGGCTACGAGCTGGAGCTGCGCGTCGATCCGGACCAGCCCAAGTACAGCGGCCAGGTGCGCATCGAGCTGCAACTCGATCAGCCGACGAAGGAGCTGCGCATCCATGCGCGCAAGTTGAGCGTTAGCAGCGTGCAGGCCATCGGTGGAGAGAAAGGCCAGGCCCGCATCGCCGACATCAACAGCATCTGGCTCCGCTTCCCGCACGCGCTGCCTGCGGGCAAGACGACGCTGCAACTCGCGTTCAGCGGCCGCCTCGAAGAAGCCGAACCCTTCGGCTTCTTCCGCCTGAAGGAAGACAAGCGCTGGTACGTCTACACGCAGTTCGAGGACATCGCCGCGCGCCGCGCCTTCCCGCTGATCGACGAACCCGGCCGCAAGGTGCCGTGGCAACTGACGCTGGTCGTGCCCAAGGGCCAACTGGCCTTCTCCAACACGCCGGTGCAATCGAGCAGCACCGACAAGGACGGTTGGCAGCGCATCCGCTTCGAGAAGACGAAGCCGCTGCCGAGCTATCTGTTCGCATGGGCCGTCGGGCCGATGGATGTGGTGGACGGCGGCAGCGTGGGCGAAAGCAAGAAGACGCCGCTGCGCTATCTCGTGCCCAAGGGCCGCGCTGCCGAAGTCGCGTTCGCGCGCCAGAGCACGCCGGCCATCCTCTCCGCGCTGGAGGCCTACTACGGCACGCCGCACCCGTTCGCCAAGCTCGACAGCGTGGGCATGCCGCTGCCGCCCGGCGCCTTCGGCGCGATGGAGCACCCGGGCCTGATCACCTACGAGACCAGCCTGATGCTGGCCCCGCCGAGCGGCGCGCGCGCGACCTTCGAGACTGACTACGTCTCCACCGCCGCGCACGAGATCGCGCACCAGTGGACCGGCAACCTCGTGACGCTCGCTTGGTGGAATGACCTCTGGCTGAACGAATCCTTCGCCTCCTGGATGGGCGACAAGATCACCGCGCAGGTCCACCCCGAATGGCAGTGGGAGCTGCGCGCGGGCCTGGACGCGCGCCGCCAGGCGCTGGCCGCCGATCGCCTGCCCACTGCGCGCCGCGTGCGCCAGCCGGTGGAGACGAACGAAGACCTGGGCACGGCCTTCAACGCGATCACGTACCAGAAGGGCCAGACGGTGCTGTCGATGTTCGAGGCCTGGCTCGGCGAGGCGCGGATGCGGGATGCGATGCGCGCGTACATCGCGGCGCATGCCGGCGGCAACGTGAAGGCCGAGGATCTGTATGCGGCGCTGGCCGCGGTCGACCGGCCGGAGCTGGCGACGGCGGTGCAGAGCTTCATCGAGCAGCCGGGCGTGCCGCTCATCGAGTTCAAGCTCGATTGCTCGGGTGCGAAGCCCGCGGTCGAGCTGACCCAGCAGCGCTTCGCGCCTGCCGGTGCCAAGATGCCGGCGCAGACATGGACGGTGCCCGTCGTGATGCGCACGCCGACTGGTGAGACGCGCACGCTCCTGTCTTCGGCGCGGGCTCGCGTCGAACTGCCCGACACCGCTTGCCCCGCCTGGCTGCAACCCGATGCTTCCGGCCTCGGCTACTACGTCGCCGAGCAATCGCGCGATGCCTCGAAGGCGCTGCAAGGCAGCGGCCCGAACAGCGGCATCGGCGAACCTCGCGCCCAGATGCGCCTGCTCGAAGACCGCCTCTCGCTGGCCCGCGCCGGCCGCGTGCCGCTGGACGAAGCGCTGGCCCTGCTCGACGGCCTGGCCACGCAACCGCAGCAGCCCGTGCGCGAGGCGGCGCTGCTGGCGATGCTCGATCTGCAACTGCTGCTGACCGGCGCCGACAAGCCCGCCTTCGCGCACCAACTGCAACGCCTCTTCGGCGCCGACGCACGCAAGCTCGGCTGGCAGCCCAAGGCAGGCGAGCCGGACGACGTCGCACGGTGGCGCGCCGAGCTGTTGCCCGTGATGGCTGCGGCCGGCGGCGACGCGCAACTGCGCGAACAGGCTTTGACGATGGCCCGCAGCTGGCTCAAGGCTGCATCGGTCGATGGCGAAGCGCATGCGGAACTGATCGCTCCGCTGGTGCGCGGCGGGCTGCTCACCGCCGTGGCCGAAGACGGCGACGCCGCGCTGTTCGACAGCATGCTCGCCGCCGCTCGCAAGTCAGCCGATCCGGGTCGCCGCTCGGAGCTGCTCAGCGCGCTGACCGCTTTCCGCGCTCCGGCCCTGCAAGCCCGCGCCCGCGCGCTGCTGCGCGACAAGGCCCTCGACCCGCACGAAATCCTGCCCGAGCTGCTGCGCCACCACGCTCAGCAAGCCGAAGCGCGCAAGGCACTCCTCGATCTGCTGCAAAAGAACTCAGCCTGGCTCGCCAAAACCTTCGGCGAATTCGACCGCAGCGGCTGGCCGACGAAGATGGCGGAACACGCCTGCGGCCGCGCGGCGGCTCAGGATCTGCAGAGCGGATTCGGTGCTGCGGCGAAGCACCTCGAAGGCGGCCTGTCGGTCCTGACCGATGCGGTGCAACTGGTCGAACTCTGCGGCGCCTACCGCGACGCGCAGTCAACCAGCCTCGCGGCCTTCCTCAAGCGGCCCTGATCGATCAATCGACCTTGGCGTCCGTCTGGATCGTCAGCTTATCCGGCGTGCCGGACAGGAAGCAGTCCACGAAGCCGAAATACAGCGAGCTGTAGAAGGCCGTGGAGACGATCAGCGGCGCCAGCACGAGGGCGGCCGGGCCGAGCAGCAGGGAGAGCGGCGCCGTGATGAACAGGCCGCTCATCAGCACCAGGAACCAGCCCAGCGCGCTGAGCAGGTAGGCGTTGCGGTTGCGCCAGAGCGCCAGCGTGCTGGAGAACAGCGCCTGCGCCACGCCCTGGCCGCCCCAGTACACCAGCGCCGGCGCATGCCAGAACGGCACGCTCAAGAGCGTTTGCAGCACGAAGAAGATCAGCGCCGCCTGGAACAGCTCGGGCGAGGCCAGCGCCGCGCGCAGGGCGTCTTCGTCCTTGCCGGCCTGCTTCATCGCGTCGGCCACGTGGTCCAGCGAGTCGCCGACCAGCGTAGACGCCAGCAGCATGACCAGCAGCATCGTCACCCCGTGCACGAGGCAGAGGATCAGCTGCTGACGGCGGCGTTCGCGCGTGACCTTGAACGGCGCCACGAACACGCCGGCGTTGGGCGACTGGCCTTGCAGCACCGCGTGCGTGGCGAGCATGAACCCCAGGCTCATCAGCGGGATCAGCATCACGGTGATCAGGCCCAGCGGCGGGATCAGCTGCGGCAGGATCATCAGCACGACCATTGAGGTGCACCAGAGCGAGATCATCGCGAACGGCTTCTTGCGCAGCACGGTGAAGCCGTGGCGGATCCAGGCCAGGCCTTGGCGCGCCGGGATGGTTTGCAGGTGCAGATTCATGGACTACTTATTGCGTCTTCAGCGCATGCCACGGGCGCTCGATGCGCTCGCGCAGCACGCGCTCGAAATGCGTGGGGTCGTGCGGCTTGAGCAGGCTGGCCTCGCGCGGCAGGTGGAAGTCCCAGAGGCGCGAGATCCAGAAGCGCAGCGCCGCGGCGCGCAGCAGCGCGGGCAGCAGGCGGTGCTCGGTGCCGCTCAGCGGGCGCACGGATTCATAAGCGCGCACGAAGGTCTCGGCGCGTTCTTCGATCAGTCGGCCGCTCTCCAGATCGACGCACCAGTCGTTCAGGCAGACGGCGATGTCGAACAGGAAGCTGTCGACGCCGGCGAAGTAGAAGTCGAAGAAGCCGCTCAGACGGCCGTCGTCGAACATCACGTTGTCGCGGAACAGGTCGGCGTGGATCGGGCCGTGCGGCAGTTCGGTGTATTGCGGGGAAGCGGCGAGATGCTGCTGGAAGGCCAGCTCGGTGCTGATCAGCTCGGCCTGTTCGGGCGTGAGGTGGGGCAGCACGACGGGCACCGTCTCGGTCCACCAGGGCAGACCGCGCAGGTTGGGCTGATGCAGCGGGTAGTCGCGCCCGGCCAGGTGCATGCGCGCCAGGCCCGCGCCGACTTGCGCGCAGTGGGCGGCGTCGGGCGCCAGCTCGTGGCCGCCGGCGAGCTTCTCGACCACGGCGGCCGGCTTGCCGGACAGCTCGAAGAGGATCTCGCCTTCCGTGTCTGCCTGCGGTGCCGGCACACGCACGCCGTGGGCGGCCAGGTGCTGCATCAGGCGCAGGTAGAAGGGCAGTTGCTCGAACGACAGCCGCTCGAACACGGTCAGCACATATTGACCGTTAGAGGTGTCGAGGAAGAAGTTGCTGTTCTCGATGCCGGCCTTGATGCCGCGCAGGCTGCTCACGGTGCCCAGGCCCAGACGGGTGGCGAGGGCTTGGGCTTGTTCGGGGGAGACTTCGGTGAAAACGGCCATGGGAACGGGCCGTTAGGCCGGGGAGATCAGGGAAAGACGTGCTTCAGAACTCGGCGACCTGCCAGACGCGCTGGCCGATCACGCCGTGCAGGCCGTTCGGGCCGGCCACGGGTTCGCGGCTGGCATCGCCGACGATGATCTCGTAGTCCGGCGCCGGAATGATCTTCGGGTGCACCTTGACCTTCTTCACCTCGCCGCGCACGCGCAGTTCGTCCACGCGGGCATTGCGGTCTTCCTGCACCAGACGCTCGATCCGGGGTTCGATGCCGGGCAGGTCCGGGCCGCTGTCGATGACGGTCCAGCCGGGTTTGGGCGCAGGCATCTCGGCCGGCTTGTCCTGGGCGTGGGCCGTGGCGGCGACGAGCGAGAGGGTGAGGGCAATGCAGCGCATGCGGCCGATTCTATGCGGGTCCGCGCGGGAGCGGCCGGGGCACAATCCGGCCCCATGAGCAAGCCCATTCTGCTGCTGGTCGACGGTTCCAGCTTCCTGTATCGCGCCTATCACGCGCTGCCCGACCTCCGTGGCCCGTCCGGCCAGCCCACGGGCGCCGTCCACGGCTTCGTGGCCATGATGAAGAAGTTGCGCGAAGACGAAGGCGCCACCTTTGCCGCCTGCATCTTCGACGCCAAGGGCAAGACCTTCCGCGACGACTGGTACCCCGAGTACAAGGCCCAGCGCGCGCCGATGCCGGACGACCTGCGCTTGCAGATCGAGCCGATCCACGAGGTCGTCAAGATTCTGGGCTGGCCTGTACTGGAAGTCCCGGGCATCGAAGCCGACGACGCCATCGGCACGCTGGCCTGCATCGGCCGCCAGGCCGGCTACCGCGTCGTGATCGCCACCGGCGACAAGGACATGGCCCAGCTCGTGAACGAAGACGTCAGCCTGGTCAACACCATGGCCAAGCCCGTCGAGCGGCTGGACAGCGCCGCCGTGCTCGCCAAGTTCGGCGTGCCGCCCGACCGCATCATCGACTACCTGACCCTGATGGGCGACACCGTGGACAACGTGCCCGGCGTGGAGAAGGTCGGCCCGAAGACGGCCGCCAAGTGGATCGGCGAATTCGGCTCGTTGGACGGCGTGATCGCCGGCGCCGCCACCGTCAAGGGCGTGGCCGGCGAGAACCTGCGCAAGGCGCTCGACTGGCTGCCGATGGGCCGCAAGCTGGTGACGATCAAGTGCGATTGCGATCTGAACGAGCATCTGCAAGGGCTGCCCTCGCTGGACGCGCTGGCGTTCAAGGAAGCGGACAAGCCGGCGTTGACGGACTTCTTCACGCGTGAGGGGTTCAAGACGCTGCTGAAGGAATTGACGGGTGCGGTGCCTGCTGCGCCGGCCAAGGCGCCCGCTGCCGCGCCTGCCAGCCAGAACGGATCGTTGTTCGACGAAGAGCCTGAGCAGCCCTTGGCTCAGCCGCGCGCCGACATCGCCAGCGACTACACGACCATCCTCGATTGGGCGACCTTCGACGCTTGGTTCGCCAAGCTCCAAGCCGCCGAGCTGACCGCGATCGACACCGAGACCGATTCGCTCGACCCGATGCTGGCCCGCATCGTCGGCATCAGCTTCTCCGTCAAGGCCGGCGAGGCCGCCTACATCCCGCTGACGCATAGCGGGCCGGATGCGCCCGTGCAGTTGCCGATCGACGACGTGCTGGCGCGCCTCAAGCCCTGGCTCGAAGACGCGTCGAAGAAGAAGCTCGGTCAGAACCTCAAGTACGACTGGCATGTGTTCGCCAATCACGGCATCGCGCTGAACGGCGTGGTGCACGACACCATGCTCCAGAGCTACGTGCTCGAAGCGCACAAGACGCACGGCCTGGGCGCTTTGGGCGAGCGGTATCTCGGCCGCGCCGGCGTCTCCTACGAAGACCTCTGCGGCAAGGGCGTCAACCAGATCCCGTTCGCGCAGGTGGAAGTGGCCAAGGCCGCGCACTACTCGGCCGAGGATTCCGACATGTGCCTGCAAGTGCACGAGATCCTCTGGCCGCAGATCGCCGCGGACGAAGGCCTGAAGTTCATCTACGAGCTGGAAGTGCACACGAGCGAGCTGCTGGCGCGGGTGGAGCGCAATGGCGTGCTGATCGACGCCGGTCGCCTCAACGCACAAAGTAACGAGCTGGCCCAGCGCATGATCGCCATCGAGCAGGAGGCCTACGCCATCGCCGGCCAGCCCTTCAACATGGGCAGCCCCAAGCAGCTCGGCGAGATCCTGTTCGACAAGCTCGGCCTGCCGGCTATCAAGAAGACCGCCACCGGCGCGCGCTCGACCGACGAAGAGGTGCTCGCCAAGCTGGCCGAGGACTATCCGCTGCCGGCCAAGATCCTCGAATACCGCGGCCTGGCCAAGCTCAAGAGCACGTACACGGACAAGCTGCCGCAGCAGATCAACCCGAACACCGGCCGCGTGCACACGAGCTACTCGCAGGCCGTGGCCGTGACGGGCCGGTTGGCGTCCACCGACCCGAACCTCCAGAACATCCCGATCCGCACCGCCGAAGGCCGCCGCGTGCGCGAGGCCTTCATCGCCTCGCCGGGGCACGTGATCGCCAGCGCCGACTACTCGCAGATCGAGCTGCGCATCATGGCGCACATCAGCGAAGACCCGGGCATGCTCAACGCCTTCTCCGAAGGGCAGGACGTGCACCGCGCCACGGCCTCGGAAGTGTTCGGCACCAAGCTCGAAGAAGTGTCAGCCGAGCAGCGCCGTTATGCCAAAACGATCAACTTCGGCCTGATCTACGGCATGGGCGCCTTCGGCCTGGCGTCCAGCCTGGGCATCGAGCAGAAGGCAGCCAAGGACTACATCGACCGCTACTTCACCCGCTTCGCCGGCGTGCGCGACTACATGGAGCGCACCAAGGAATTCGCGCGCGCCAACGGTTATGTGAAGACGCTCTTCGGCCGCCGCATCTATCTGCCGGAAATCAACGGCGGCAACGGCCCGCGCAAGGCCGGTGCGGAGCGCCAGGCCATCAACGCGCCGATGCAGGGCACGGCGGCGGACCTGATCAAGCTCGCCATGCAGGCGGTGCAGGCCGAGCTGGACCGTGCGGGCAAGGCCACGCGCATCGTCATGCAGGTGCACGACGAACTGGTCTTCGAGGTGCCCGAGGCCGAACTCGACTGGGTGAAGACGGAGATCCCGCGCCTGATGGCCGGTGCAGCGAGTTTCAAGGTGCCGCTGCTGGCTGAAGTGGGCGTGGGCGCGAACTGGGACGAAGCGCACTGAGCGCCGTTGGTCGAGCCTTCAGTCGATCGGCTCGATCACCAGCGACTTCAGCAGGAACAGTTCTCCGCCGTTGCTGAGCGGGCGGATCCGCAGGCGGTGCTTGCCGGCGGGCAGCAGCAGGTTGCCGATCGAATGCGCGAATAGCGGCAGCGGTTTCTCGCGTGAGCCGGTCGGGCCGGTTTCAAGCACAGCGAAGTGGACGATGCGGTCGTCCATTTCCAGCACGCCTTCGCGGCCGGCCTGGCCGCCGTCCGCAGCGTAGTTCAGCGTGAAGCGGTACTCGCCGGGTTCGGTGACGTCGATGTTCCAGGCCACGCCGGCTTCGGGCTTGTCCAGGCCGGCCACCGTCTCGACGTGGTGCCAGTCGCCGAAGTAGAGGTGGTAGTCGATCGCCTTGTGCGTGGCGCCGCCTTCAAGTTGGCCGAACGCGGGTTGCAGCTCGAAGCGGGCGTAGTCGCGGGAGACGCGCGTGGGTCGATCCGTTGCGAGAGACAAGCTGCCGTCATGGTCGAGCAAGATCACCGTGTCGCGCGCATCGGGCAGCGGCGAGGGTAGGCGGAGTTCCAGCTCGTTGCCGATGCGCTTGAACGGAACGTTAGCGCCGCCGACCAGCAGCTTCGCACTCGACACCGCGCCTGCCGCCACCGGCAACACCAGCCGCCCGCTGCTCGCCGCTTTCTGCACATGCAGATAGAAGCGATGCTTGCGCTGCGTCGCCACGCCCCACGGCTGCGGCGGCAGCGGCACGCCCATCGTGCCGTAGATGCTTTCGCCGTTCTTCTGCAGCCACTGACCGATGACCTTGATGCGAGAGAGCGATTCGTCGGGAATCCGCCCATCCCCATCCGGCCCCATGTTCAGCAGCAGATTACCGCCGCGGCTGGCCACCAGCGCCAGGATGTGGATCAGCTCGGTCGCCGGCTTGAAGTTCAGGTCGAACGGCGTGAAGCCCCAGCTGTCGTTGTGCGTGAAGATCGCCTCCCAGCGCTGGCCGGGTTCGGTGTGCGAGGGGATCTCGGCGTCGCCGTAGGTGGTGAAGTCGCCCAGGCCGTTGCCGATGCGGCTGCTGGCCAGACACTGCGGCTGGTACTGCTTGACCAGGTCGTACAGCGCCTTCGATTCGCTGGCCGCGATGCCTTCGGGCATGTCGAACCAGACGATGTCGATCTTGCCGTAGTTGCTGAGCAGCTCCTTGATCTGCGGAATCGCCTTCTCGCGCATGTACTTCTGGAAGTCGCGGCCTTCCTTCGGGAACTCCCATTCGTTGCCGTAGGCGTCGCGCTCGTGCCAGTCGAGCGACTGCGAGTAGTAGAAGCCGACGTGCAGGCCTTCGGCGCGGTAGGCGTCGGTCACTTCCTTCATCACGTCGCGGCCGTAGGGCGTGGCGTCCACCACGTTGTACTTGCTGGCCTTGGAGCCGAACATCGCGAAGCCGTCGTGGTGCTTGGCGGTGATGACGAGGTACTTGAAGCCGGCCTCGCGGGCGGCGCGGGCCCACGCCTTCGGGTCGAAATGCTTGGGGTTGAATTGCGAGGCGAGCGTGGCGTACTCGCCGGTCGGAATCTTGGCGCGCTCCATCAGCCATTCGCTGATGCCGTAGTAGCGCTTGCCCTTCCACGAGTTGGCCGCGACGCTGTGGATGCCCCAGTGGATGAACATGCCCAGGCGTGCTTGAGAGAACCAGTCGCCGGACGCAGCCGCTTCAGCGGACGCGAAGGCGAACACGCGATTCGGCGCGAACGCGGCGGCGGCGATCAGCGCGCCGGCCGTGAGGCCGTGGAACTCGCGGCGGTTGATGGGCGTCTCTTCGGCCATGCTCGAACCCTCCCGGCTGTTGGTTGCCGCCCGATCATGGAGGAGATGCGGCGGCCTGCCAAGCGTCTGGGCCACCTGCTGACGTTAGCGCTCGGCGTAGCGCGGCAGGGCGAGCTGCTTCTCGGCGGTGGCGACGATCGTCGCCATCTCGCCGCTCTGCTGCATTTGCGTGAGCACCTGTTCCAGCCTGGGTACCAGCGCGGCGTGCCGGCGGTTGAGCATGTGAAAGAGGGCGTGCGGCTCCGTGTCGGTGCTCATCGCGCAGTAGCGCGTCACGCCGGCGCGGCGCAGCGCACCTTCGAACGCCAGGGCTGGTGCGAGTGCGTATTCGATCTTGCCGCGTTGGAGCTGGCGCACCGATTCGTCGTAGGTGTTGGCGGGCACCTGAGCGGTGGCGGGCAGCGTTTCCTCGGAGGCGTGGTGACCGCGCAGGATCGAGACCGGGCGCTTGCTCAGCTCGGCCACCGTCATCGACGTCGGGCACTCATGGCCCGCCCCGTTGAGCCGATAGGCCCTGAGCGTGAACTGATAGACGGGCACGTTCACCCGCAGCAGCTGCGGTGCCTCCTGCTGCACGCCGGCCACCCGGGCCAGATCGCCGTCCAGCCCGCCGCTGTCGGCCAGCAGCAGGCGTCGGCGCATCGGCAGCTCGCGCAGGCGCAGCTCGACACCGATGCGCTTGTACGCTTCTTTCATCAGCACGGCGACGACAGCGAGCTGGTCGCTGCTGGAAGAGCCGACCTCGAGCACGACGGCGGGCGGTGTCTGCTCAGCCGCTTCGGCCGGCCGGCAGGCCGCCAGCGCCAGGGCGGACAGCAGAACGATCGGCGTGGTTCGGCGCAGGGCCAGCGGCATGGAACGAAGGGTTTCGAGTCAGTGCGATTTCGATGTTAGGGCGGCAAGTCCGGGACGCCGTGCATTCCTGCCAACGCAAGGGCGAGGGCCGCACCCGGACAGCCGCTAAAGTCGAGTTTTGGGAATATTTGCCTGCAACACGATGACGATCCGCCTGCGAGGCCTGGAGTTCGCGCTCGCGCTGGGGCTGCTGCTTGCGCTGTTCGCGCCGCCGAGCTTCGCCGCGCCGAAGTGTCCGAGCCGCCCGGTGCGCATCGCCCATGTCGAGCTGGGCTATTACTTTCACGACGGGCAGGGCTTGGAGATCGCGCTGCGCGATGAGCTCGCGCGGCGCAGCGGCTGCCGTTTCGAGTCGTTGGCGATGCCGCGGGCGCGTTCGCTGATCGAGTTGCAGGCCGGCCATGTGGACATGACGCTGTCGGCCGTGCCTTCCGCCGAGCGCGAGCGCATGGCGTGGTTCCTGCCGTACCAGAACGGCAAGAACTACGTGCTGATGCGCGCCGACACGCCGGCCTCGCTGAACGCAGTGGACTTCGTGCGTGACCATCGGCTGCGCTGGGGACAGGTGCGCGGCATCCCGCCCGGGCCGGACTACGACCTGCTGGTGAACGAGCTCGCCCATCAGCGCCGCGTGGAGTACGTGACGAACCTGACCTCGCTGTTCGGCATGTTCCGCCTAGCCCGCGTGGATGCGGTGCTGGCCACGCCGATGGTCTACCGCCAGCAGTTCAGCGCGGCGGAGTTCCGCAAGCTGCGGCGCTTCGACTGGTCAGGTTCGACGCGCTCCTTCCCGGTCGGCCTGCTGCTCTCGCGTGCCAACTTCGACGAGGCCGAAGCGCGTGAATGGGCGGTGCTGCTGGACGGCATCCGCAAGGACGGCACATTGCTGCGGATGTTCCAGCGCTACCTGCCGGTAGACGAAGCCGCCGCGCACATGCTGCCTTGACGCGAAGCGTGCCTTAAGCGAAGGCGACCTCGGCCTACGAGGCGCTCGGGTAGCATCCCGCCCCATGAACTGGCCTTATGAATTGCAGATCGGCTGGCGCTACACCCGGGCCGGACGCGGCGGGCGGCGCAACCGATTCATCTCTTTCATCTCCGGCGTGTCGATGCTCGGCATCGCGCTGGGGGTGGCGGCGCTGATCATCGTGCTCTCGGTGATGAACGGCTTCCAGAAGGAAGTGCGCGACCGGATGCTCTCGGTGATTGCGCACGTGGAGGTGGAGAACTACGCCGGTGGCGCGGTGCCGGACTGGCAGGCGCTGGCAACCAAGACACGAGAGAACTCGGCGGTCGTCGGTGCAGCGCCTTTCGTGGCTGCGCAGGTGCTGATCGCCCGCGGCGGCGATGAAATGCGCGGTGCGATGGTGCGCGGCATCTCGCCGGCCAACGAGCCCGACGTGACGCCGCTGGCCCGCCAGCTCAAGGCCGGGGGCGTGCTGGACAAATTGCAACCCGGCAGCTGGGGCATCGTGATCGGCATCGAGATGGCGCGCCAGCTCGGCGTAGCGGTGGGCGACAAGCTGACCGTTGCTGCGCCCAGCGGCGAGGTCACGCCGGCCGGCGTCGTGCCACGCCTGAAAACCTTCACGATCCAGGGCATCTTCAACGCCGGCCATTACGAGTACGACTCGGCGATGGCGCTGGTCAACATCGAGGACGCGTCCAAGCTCTTCCGCACGGGCGGCCCGACGGGCGTGCAGCTGCGCCTGAAGGACGTGCAGCAGGCGCGCGAAGTCGGCGGCGAATTGCAGCAAAGTCTGGGCGCCGAATACCTGGTGAAGGACTGGACCCGCACCAACGCCGTCTGGTTCGACGCGGTGCAGGTCGAGAAGAAGATGATGGGCATCATCCTCACGCTGATCGTGGCGGTGGCGGCGTTCAACCTCGTGTCCACGCTGGTGATGACGGTGACCGACAAGCAGAGCGACATCGCCATCCTGCGCACGCTCGGCGCCAGCCCGCGCTCGATCATGGGCATCTTCATGGTGCAGGGCGCGGCCTCGGGCGTGATCGGCACGCTGGCGGGCACGCTGCTGGGGCTGCTGGCGGCGTTCAAGATCGAGGCGATCGTGAGCTTCATCGAGTGGGTGCTGCACACGACCTTCCTGCCCGCCAGCATCTACGTGATCAGCCGCATGCCGAGCGATCCGCAGGCCGCGGACATCGTGCCGATCGTGATCACCTCGCTGGTGCTGGCCTTCGCCGCGACCCTGTATCCGAGCTGGCGCGCCAGCCGCGTTCAACCCGCCGAGGCGCTGCGTTATGAGTGAGATTGTTCTGGAGGCCAAGAGCCTGACGCGCCGCTTCAAGGAAGGCGGGCTGGATGTGCAGGTGCTGAACGGCGTGGACGTGCAGGTGCAGCGCGGGCAGACGCTCGCCATCGTCGGCGCTTCGGGCTCCGGCAAGTCGACGCTGCTGCATCTGCTGGGCGGGCTGGACAAGCCGAGCAGCGGCGCCGTGCAGCTGATGGGCCAGAGCCTGGTCGGCATGGACGAAGCGCAACTCGGCCGCTGGCGCAACCAGCATCTGGGTTTTGTATACCAGTTCCACCACCTGCTGCCCGAGTTCAGCGCGTTGGACAACGTGGCGATGCCGCTGCGCGTGCGCCGCATGCCGCATGCCGCAGCGCGTGAGAAGGCCGCCGCGATGCTGGCCCGCGTCGGCCTGGCCAAACGCGTGGAGCATCGGCCGTCCGAGCTGTCGGGCGGCGAGCGCCAGCGCGTGGCGATTGCTCGCGCCCTGGTCAGCGAGCCGGCCTGCGTGCTGGCCGATGAGCCGACCGGCAACCTGGACCGTGGCACCGCCCAGACGGTGTTCGAGCTGATGCTCACCGCCGCGAAGGAGCTGGGCACGGCCTTCGTGATGGTCACCCACGACGAACACCTGGCCGCGCAGTGCGGCTCCACGCTGAGACTGACGCCCGCATGAGCGCCTTCATCCTTCGCCTGAGTTGCCCTGACCGGGCCGGCATCGTCCACGCCGTGACGGGCTTCCTGTTCGCGCAGGGTGGCAACATCATCGGCTCGGCCCAGCATGGCGACGCGGACCACCAGCGCTTCTTCATGCGGATCGAGTTCGAGACGGCGGCCGATCTTGCGGCGCTGCGCGAAGGCTTTGCGCCGCTGGCCGCGCAGCGGCAGATGGATTGGGAACTGGTGGCGCGTGATCGCAAGATGCGCGTGCTGCTGCTGGTCTCCAAGCTCGGTCATTGCCTGAACGACCTGCTGTTCCGCGTGCAGACCGGACATCTGCCGATCGAGATTCCGGCGATCGTCTCCAACCACCGCGACTTCTATCAACTCGCGGCTTCGCACAACATTCCGTTCCACCACTTCCCGCTGCTCGGCGGCACGGAGGAGCAGAAGACGGCGCAGGAGGCGCGGATCATCGAGGTGATCGAGCAGGAGCGCATCGAGCTGGTCGTGCTGGCGCGCTACATGCAGATCCTGTCACCGGCGCTGTGCCGTTACTTGAGCGGCAAGGCGATCAACATCCACCACAGCTTCCTGCCGAGCTTCAAGGGCGCGCGGCCTTATCACCAGGCGCATGAGCGCGGCGTGAAGCTGATCGGCGCCACGGCGCATTACGTGACCAGCGACCTGGACGAAGGCCCGATCATCGAGCAGGAGGTGGCGCGCATCGACCACAGCCTGACGCCGGACCAGCTCGTGGCCATCGGCCGCGACGTGGAGTGCATGACGCTGGCGCGGGCGATCCAGTGGCATGCCGAACACCGGGTGCTTCTCAATGGCAGCCGCACCGTCGTTTTCCGATAGCCACTGCCACCTCGACGCGCCGGAGTTCGACGGCGATCGTGAGGCGGTCGTCGCGCGTGCGCGGGCGGCGGGTGTTTCGCAGATCGTCATTCCGGCGGTTGGCGCTTTCGACTTCGACAGCGTGCGGGAGCTGGCGCACAAACATGGCTTTGGCTACGCTTTAGGCATCCATCCGCTGTTCGTGATGAAGACGGAGGAGGGCGATCTCGACGTCCTGGCCCGGCAACTGGAGCAGCACGCAGCCGATCCACGGCTGGTGGCGATCGGCGAAATCGGGCTCGATTACTTCGTCGAAGGCATCGACGATGAGCGCCAGCGGCATTTCTATATTGAGCAGCTCAAGCTCGCGCGCCGCTTTGAGCTGCCGGTGATCGTGCATGTGCGCAAGAGCGCCGATCAGCTGCTGGCGGGCCTGCGCCGCATCAGCGTGCGCGGCGGCATCGCCCACGCGTTCAATGGCAGCCGGCAGCAGGCGGATGAGTTCATCAAGCTCGGCTTCAAACTGGGCTTTGGCGGCACGCTGACCTTCGACCGTTCGCTGCAGATCCGACGTCTGGCGCAGGAGCTGCCGCCCGAAGCGCTGGTGCTGGAGACGGACGCGCCGGACATCCCGCCGCAGTGGCTCTACAAGACGGCAGACGAACGGGCCGCCGGCGCGACGATGCGCAATGAGCCGGCGGAGCTGCCGCGGATTGCGCAAAGTCTTGCGGCACTGCGAGGCTGGACCGCCCTGGAGACGGCCGCCATCACGACAGCCAATGTGCAGGCTGCCTTGCCGCGGCTGGCGCTGCTCGGCTGACGCTCCGGCCCGCTGGCGCCGATCAATGCTGCGTGGAAGTTCCCGACGGGCGCGTGCTGGCCGCAACAGATTCCTTCGGCGCCTCGGACAGGCTGATGCCGTCCAGCATTGAAACGGGCGGATAGCCCGACGGCTCGCCGCCGGGCTGGAAGGACAGCACTTCGGCGGTCTTCGCGGCCACGAAGGTCATGGTGGCCATGCGCCAGCCGCTGAAGGATTCGCGCGGCACCGTCAGCACCTCGGTGCGCTGGGTGCGCTCGCCGAGGCTGACATCCCACCACTCGGTGGTGGCGCCCGTGCGGGTCGTGGGCTGCGAGCCGGCGTAGTAGAAGGTCAGCTTGTAAGCGCGCCCCGGCACGAGGCCGGTGATGGTCTGCTGGATGCCGGCGCGGAACGTCGGGTCGCTGTCGATGGCGATGAAGCTGCCGCCGTCGGGGCTCGCCGTGATTTCGGGGTTCTGATACAGGAAGAGCGCTGCGCCGGGCCAGAGGAAGGCGCCGGTGCTGCGGGTCTCCGCAGCGGAACGGTAGACCACGCTGTAAGCCGGCGAACCGGTGGACTGCGCCTCGCAGCGGGTCCATCCCGGTAGGTTGTTGCCGTTGATGAGTTCGGAACGGGTGGCGGGCGTGTCGAAACTGCCGTTGGTCACCAGGTTGCTTGCCCGATTGATAAGCAGATCCTGCGCGTGGCCGCTCGACGCTCCGGCAGCAAGGGCTGCACTGGTGAGCAGGAGTTTGAGCACCTGCCTCCCTCGTTGTCGCTTTGGTTCGTGTTGCAGTAGACGCACCCGCATGGGTTCCCTGCTGCGGTGAGCAAGTTCAACGCCGCGGCAACGCCAGCCCTTGCAGTGGGTCGCTTACTGCGCGTTCGTGCGGCGGCGACGGAGGCGCAGACCGCCCAGCACGAGGACGCCGAGCAGCATGCTGGCGCTGGTGGCCGGTTCAGGGACGGCAGCAGTCAGCGAGATGCCGTCGAGCAAGGCGACCGGGGGCAAGCCGCCGGGCGTACCGCCAGCCAGGAAAGTCAGCAATTCCGTAGAACTGTCGGCCACGAAGCTCAGCGACGCCTGGTACCAGCCGGTGAAACCCTGGCTGGCATTGCTGAGGATTTGCGTACGCTGCGTGGTGTTGCCCAGGGTGACGTCCCACCATTCGGTGGTGGCGCCCGTGGCCGTCGTGTACTGCGCGCCGGCGAACCAGAAAGTCAGGTTGTAGGTCTGGCCCACGACGAGGCCGGTGACGGACTGCTGGATCTGCGAGCGGTAGGAGGTGTCCGCATCGATGGCAATGAAGCTGCCGCCGTCGGGGCTGGCCGTGACCTGCGGGGTTTGCCAAAGTTTGACGATCTGACTGCCATAGCCGCTGGCAGCGCCCGTGGTCCGCGTTTCGTCGGCCGACCTGAAGATGACACTCCAGTCTCCGGCGGTGGCATCTTTGCCCACGGGGACTGTGACCCAGCCCGGCAGGTTCGAGTTGGTGATCATCTCGGAACGGTTGGCCGTGGTGTTCAGGCTGCCGTTCTGAACGAGATTCTGCTGGGCGCTGGCGCCGAAGGTGCTGGCGGCCAGCAGGCCGGCTGCGAGAAGGTGCTTGTACATCGTGGAACCCTGGTGGTGACTGCTGAGGCCTCGCATCCTAGAGATGGAAGTTCCGCAGCCCTACCCCGCAACCAAGGTCCCTCATTGCTGGTTTGTGATCTACGTCACTTGTGCGCAGAGTCGATCCCCGGATTCAACGCGTGCGCGGCGCAATCGGCGTCTCCGGCACCGGATACCCAGCCGCGCCGAAGGTGGCGACGATGGCCTTGTGCGTGTCGAAGTAGACCTGCCAGTAGTGGTCCGTGTGGCAGTACGGGCGCACGGCCAGCAGCGGGCCTTCGGGCGTGAAGGAGAGGATCTCCACGTCGGGCGGCGGCGCCTTCATCACGTTGGGCACGGCGGCCACGGCGGTCTTCAGGCGGGCGATGGCGTCTTCGGTGTCCACGCCGTTCGCCACCTTGGCCACGCAGTCCACGCGGCGGTGGGGCAGGGCGGAGTAGTTCTGGATGGTGTCCGAGAAGATCTTGTTGTTGCCGACGATGTTCTGCACGTTGTCGCCGCTGACGATGGTGGTGCCGAACAGGCCGATCTCGACGACCGTGCCCGTCACACCGCCGGCCTGCACGAAGTCGCCGACCTTGAAGGGCCGCAGCACCTGCATGAACACGCCCGCCGCGAAGTGGGTCAGCAAACCGCCCCACGCGGTGCCGATGGCCAGACCCGCGCCGGCCAGCAGCGCGGCGAAGGAGGTGGTCTGGATGCCGAAGATGCTGAGGATGGCCAGCACCAGAACCACGTTCAAGATCACGACCAGGATGGAGCGCAGGTAGTGGATCAGCGTGGCGTCGAACTTCTTGCCCGCCGCCATGGCCTTGCCGAAGATGTTGGCCGCGATGCCGATAATCCAGCGGCCCACGATCCACGCCACGAGGGCGCCGAGGATCTTGAGCCCGAAGTCCACCCCTTGCGTGGTGATGAACTGCATGACTGCTTCGGTGTTGAAATTCATTCCCGTCCCCCGCTCCGTTGCAAAAAGGTCGCCGAATCATCTCAAAGCTATCCGTTTCTGCCCAGCGCTGGCAGGGCCTCGCCCCGCAAGTGGCAGCGGACGCCTGGGCGTTGGTGCTCGGCAGCTTCCCGGGGCGGGCCTCGTTAGCAGCAAGCCAGTACTACGGCCATCCCCAGAACCAATTCTGGCGGCTGCTCGGCGCGGCGTTGGGCGTGACACTTCAGGGGCAACCCTATGAGCAGCGCCTGGCCTTGCTCAAAGTCAAGCGCGTGGGGCTCTGGGACGTGATCACGACGACCGAGCGCGAGGGCAGCCTGGACAGCGCCATCCGCAACCACGAGGCCAGCGACCTGCATGCGCTGCTCGACGAATTGCCCGACCTGCGCGTGATCGCCTTCAACGGCGGTACGGCGGCGCGCATCGGCCGGCGCCAGCTGGGCGAGCGCGCCTCGAACTACCGGCTGCTGGACCTGCCTTCGTCCAGCCCGGCCTACACCCTCAATTTCGACGCCAAGCTGGCGCAATGGATGCAACTGCATGAACAGCAAGAACAAGAAGAACAAGCGGACTGAGGACTGGATCCCGGCGACGCTTTCGGAATTCGACGGCGTGCGGTTCCTCCATCTGGATTCGATCTGGGTGCAGGGGGCGATGCGCATCAGGAAGCCCCAGGTGCTGGAGCTGGACTACATCCAGCGCATGATGATCTGGATGCTCTGGCGCGAGAGTGCGGAGCTGACCGAAGGTCAGGCCGTGCAGTTGGGCCTGGGCGCGGCGGCGATCACGCGCTTCTGCCACAAGGTGCTGCGGATGAAGACGACGGCGGTGGAGATCAACCCGACCGTGATCGCCGCGTGCCGCAGCTGGTTCCACCTGCCCGAGGACGATGAGCGCTTGACGGTGGTGAACATGGACGCCGAGCGCTGGCTGCGCGACGCCGAGCCGCAGCAGGCGAGCGTGCTGAACGTCGATCTTTACGATCACGACGCCGCCTCGCCGGTGCTGGACGACGAAGCCTTCTACGCCAGCTGCCGCGCGCTGCTGGCGCCCGGTGGTCTCATGACGGTGAACCTGTTCGGACGTAACTCTTCGTTCGCACGGAGTGCCACGCGCATCGCGCGCGTGTTCGGCGCTGATCAGGTGTGGACTGTTGCGCCGACGAAGGAAGGCAACACGGTGGTGGTTGCAGGGCGTGACGTTGTGGCGCCCGGACGCGAGGAACTGGAGCGCCGCGCGGCTAATATCGAGCAGCTGTACGGTGCCTACGGCCTGCCGGCGCGCAAATGGATGCGGCTGGTGCGGCCCTTGCCTTTGTCCATCGCCCAGAAAAGCCAGAGACCTGAAGAAGGCCACGAATGAGCGCCAAGCCTCACACTGCACATCCTCCAGCGACTACTCCGGCAGCGAAGCCCGCTGCGAAGTCTGCCGCCAAGCACGAAGGCCGCCTCGACTGGCGCGTGCTGCTGCGCTGGTTGCGCGAAGACGGCCTGATCGACGAAGCGCAGGCTCAGCGCGTGGAGCAACGCTTCGCCGCGGGCGACAGCTCCATGCACCCGCTCGTGCGCTTGGGCCATGCGGGCCTTTCGCGCGTGGGCGGCGGCAAACCGCTGGACGTGGATGCGCTCAGCGAATGGCTGGCCAAGCGCGCGGGCCTGGACTTCCTGCGCATCGACCCGCTGAAGGTGGATGTGGGCCGCGTCAGTGACGTGATGTCGGTCGGCTATGCCGAGGCCAAGCGCTGCCTGCCGGTGCTGGTCGGCCTGACCGAGGTGGTGATCGCCACCTCCGAGCCGTTCGACACGGCCTGGGTGGAGCAGATCGGCGCGCATGTGCGCAAGCCGATCAAGCTGGTGATCTCCAACCCGCTGGAGATCTCGCGATACACGACCGAGTTCTTCACGCTGGCCAAGTCGGTTCGCCAGGCTGCCAAGGCGGGCGAGAACAACCAGGCCACGAGCTTCGAGCAGTTGGTGGAGCTGGGCAAGAGCAACCGCGCGCTGGACGCGAACGACCAGGGCGTGGTGCAGGTGGTGGACTGGCTCTGGCAATACGCCTTCGACCAGCGCGCCAGCGACATCCATCTCGAACCCCGCCGCGAGATGGGGCTGATCCGCTTCCGCATCGACGGCGTGCTGCACACGGTCTACCAGCTGCCGCCGACGGTGATGAGCGCCATGACCTCGCGCATCAAGCTGCTCGGCCGCATGGACGTGGTGGAGAAGCGCCGCCCGCTGGACGGCCGCATCAAGACGCGCAACCCCGCCGGCGACGAAGTGGAAATGCGGCTGTCCACGCTGCCCACCGCCTTTGGCGAGAAGATGGTGATGCGGATCTTCGATCCGGACTCGGCGGTGAAGGATCTGGCGGGCCTGGGCTTTGCCGCGCATGATGCCGAACGCTGGGAAAAGCTGACGGCGCAGGCCCACGGCATCATCCTCGTGACCGGCCCGACCGGCAGCGGCAAGACGACCACGCTCTATTCCACGCTCAAACGGCTGGCGACCGATGAGGTGAACGTCTGCACGGTGGAAGACCCGATCGAAATGATCGAGCCCGCCTTCAACCAGACGCAGGTGCAGGCGAGCCTGGACTTCGGCTTTGCGGAAGGCCTGCGCGCGCTGATGCGGCAGGACCCGGACATCATCATGGTCGGCGAAATCCGCGACCTGGCCACGGCCGAGATGGCGATCCAGGCGGCGCTGACCGGCCACCTGGTCTTCTCCACGCTGCACACGAACGACGCGGCTTCGGCCATCACGCGGCTGACCGATCTGGGCGTGCCCAGCTACCTGATCAGCGCCACGGTGATCGGCGTGCTCGCCCAGCGGCTGGTGCGCACGCTCTGCCCGCAGTGCAAGCAGCCGGACACGAGCGTTACGCGGGAATCGCTGAACGAGATGTTCAAGCCCTGGCGCATGAATGGCGGCGTGAAGCCGTACAAGCCGGTCGGCTGCCTGGAGTGCCGCAACACCGGCTACCGCGGTCGCGCCGGTCTTTACGAACTGCTGACCGTGAGCGAGGCCGTGAAGGGGCACATGCACCCGACGCAGGACATCGCCGCCATGCGCCGGCAAGCCGCGCAGGAGGGCATGAGGCCGCTGCGCCTGGCCGGGGCGATGAAGGTGGCCGAGGGGCAGACCACGCTGGAAGAGGTGCTGCGCAGCACCCCGCAGTGGGAAGGCTGATGCCTCAAGGGTTTGCCCCAGGTCGGGCCTCGTAGAACCCACATGAAGTTTTGTAAAGCAAACTCCGAGAATGGCCGCGGAGACAAATTTCGGAGTGCTTCATGAAAATCAAGAGCCAGAGGGACTTCTGGTCCGGCCTCATGTTCGTCGTCGTGGGGCTCAGCTTTGCCTGGGCCTCGACGAACTACAGCTTCGGGTCCTCGGTCAAGCCGGGCCCGGGCTATTTTCCTTTCGGCCTCGGCCTGTTGCTGGCCATCTTGGGCGGCATCGTGCTGTTCGGTGCGCTGAGCATCGAGCGGGAGGGGGGCGACCGGATCGGCAGCATCGCCTGGCGACCGCTGGTCATCATCGTGGCCTCGATCGCCTTGTTCGGCGTGGCGCTGCCGCGGCTGGGCATGATCGTCACGCTGCCGCTGCTGGTGATCCTCTCTTCGCTGGCCGGGGATGAATTCCGCTGGCGCGACTCGCTGCTCAATGCCGTGATTCTGACGGCGGGCAGCTGGGTGATCTTCATCTGGGGCCTGAAGCTGGTGATTCCGCTCTGGCCCACCTTCCTGCAGATCGGAGGTTGATCATGGATCTGCTGAACAACCTCGCCATCGGCTTCGGCGCAGCGCTGACGCTCCAGAACCTTTTGTATGCCTTCGGTGGCTGCGTGCTGGGCACCTTGATCGGCGTGCTGCCAGGTCTCGGGCCCGTGGCGACGATCGCCATGCTGCTGCCGTCCATCTATTCGCTGGACGCCACGCCGGCGCTCATCATGCTGGCCGGTATCTATTACGGGGCGCAGTACGGCGGCTCTACCACCGCGATCCTGATCAACGTGCCCGGTGAGTCGAGCTCGGTCGTTACAGCGATCGATGGTTACCAGATGGCCCGCAAGGGCAGGGCGGGTGCCGCGCTGGCGGCGGCGGGCCTCGGCTCCTTCTTCGCCGGTTGCGTCGGCACGGTCATCATCGCGGCCTTCGCGCCGCCGTTGACCGAGCTGGCCTTCAAGTTCGGCGCCGCCGAGTACTTCTCGCTGATGGTGCTGGGTCTGATCGGGGCGGTCGTGCTGGCTTCGGGTTCGCTCGTCAAGGCCATCGCGATGATCGTGCTGGGCCTGCTGCTCGGCCAGATCAACACCGATGTGATGTCGGGCACGCCACGCTTCTCGTTCGACGTGCCGGAGCTGTCGGACGGCATCGGCTTCGTCGTGATCGCGATGGGTGTCTTCGGCTTTGGCGAGATCATCGCCAACCTGGGGCAACCGGCAGAACAGCGCGAGGTCTTCACCAAGGACGTGAAGGGCTTGTGGCCCACGAAGCAGGACTTCCAGGAGGCCTGGCCGAGCGTGCTGCGGGGCACGGCGCTGGGCAGCGTGCTGGGCGTGCTGCCGGGTGGCGGTGCCTTGCTGGCTTCGTTCGCTTCGTACACGCTGGAGAAGAAGGTCGTGCGCAACCCGCGCGTGCCTTTCGGCAAGGGCGCCATCCAGGGCGTGGCCGGGCCGGAGAGCGCCAACAACGCCGGCGCGCAGACCAGCTTCATCCCCATGCTGACGCTGGGCATCCCGCCCAACGCCGTGATGGCGCTGATGGTCGGCGCGATGACCATCAAGGGCATCCAGCCCGGCCCGCAGGTGATGACCGGCAACCCGGAGCTGTTCTGGGGGCTGATCGCCTCGATGTGGGTCGGCAACCTGATGCTGGTGGTCTTGAACCTGCCGATGATCGGCATCTGGATCAAGCTGCTGACGGTGCCGTACCGGTTCCTGTTCCCGGCCATCGTGGTGTTCTGCTGCATCGGCACCTACACACTGAACAACAACAACTTCGATGTGTACCTGACGGCGCTGTTCGCTCTGGTCGGCTATGTGTTCTACAAGCTGTCGTGCGAACCGGCACCGCTGCTGCTGGGCTTCATCCTCGGGCCGATGATGGAAGAGAACCTGCGCCGGGCGCTGCTGCTGTCGCGCGGGGACTGGGGTACCTTCGTGACGAGGCCGCTGTCGGCGGGCCTGCTGATTGCGGCGGCACTGCTGGTGATCGTCGTGATGCTGCCTAGCATCCGCAGCAAGCGGGAAGAGGCGTTCCAGGAGGAGTGAGCGTCTTCTCTCTATATAGAGAGCGACAGATGAGAAGGGCGCCACACCGGCGCCCTTCTTCTTTTCTGGCGAACTTCTCCGGCGGCCAAAAATCTTGTGCTACACTAGCAGGCTTCGCTGATCACAAAGCGCTGTTCGCCGACTTAATACGACGAAGCGCAGAAGAGATGCGAAGAGCTGATCCGGAAGGATCGGCAAGCCCTGATGGGGCTGCGGCGGTCAAGCGCTGCGGGTTGCTGAATGAGAGTTCGGCGTCTTGCAAAAAGTGCTTGACAAGTTCTTCTGGACTGCGTCACAATCCCATCTCTTTGCTGTTCACGAGTCATTTGCGCCGAGGTGCTTGACGAAAGAACAGCAAGGAAAAAGAAGCGAAGCTTCTGAGTTTGTTTTGAAGAGTATGCAAATGCAGCGATTCAAATTAAATTCAAAAGCAGCTTGACAA